>JADMIO012878932.1_pt1 | contig 127582 bp, 103 predicted proteins | sample 8958161 | NCBI WGS metagenome assembly JADMIO01 (sample SAMN16585339, study PRJNA669376) | soil metagenome | isolation source: Crop rotation soil | place: USA: Cullars Rotation, Alabama | collected 2011
ACCACGGTCCCACTCGTATCGTCGGTCTGATTATTAGTCTGGGACCACGGTCCCACTCGTATCGTCGGTCTGATTATTAGTCTGGAACCACGGTCCCACTCGTATCGTCGGTCTGATTATTAGTCTGGGACCACGGTCCCACTCGTATCGTCGGTCTGATTATTAGTCTGGGACCACGATCCCACTCGTGTTGTCGGTCTGATTATCGGTCTGGGACCACGGTCCCACTTGTATTGTCGATCAGACTATCAGCGTGAGACTACGATTCCATCAATGCCTGTCAAGGGCAAGTATTGACATTCGTCGTAACCTGTAGAACGGAGTAACCTCGGTGTGCGGTTGTATGCCTGCTGTGGATTGCTGCTGTGTCCTGCTTATCCACAACATTTTGCGCACGGTTATGTGGACAAAATACCTGGTTACCCAGGCCGTGCCGGCACGTTAACCGGGCTGCATCCGATGCAAGTGTGTCGCTGTCGACGAGCTCGCGAGCTCGGACATGAGGTTGCCCCGTATTCAGTGTCGCTGATTTGTATTGTCTGAAGTTGCTTTTACGTTAAGTTGATGCAGATCAATTAATACGATACCTGCGTCATAATTGATTATTTGACGTGGTTTGATGGCCTCCACGCACGTTGTGATATGTAGATGATAATCATTATCACTTTACGGGTCCTTTCCGGTGATCCGACAGGTTACGGGGCGGCGACCTCGCGGGTTTTCGCTATTTATGAAAATTTTCCGGTTTAAGGCGTTTCCGTTCTTCTTCGTCATAACTTAATGTTTTTATTTAAAATACCCTCTGAAAAGAAAGGAAACGACAGGTGCTGAAAGCGAGCTTTTTGGCCTCTGTCGTTTCCTTTCTCTGTTTTTGTCCGTGGAATGAACAATGGAAGTCCGAGCTCATCGCTAATAACTTCGTATAGCATACATTATACGAAGTTATATTCGATGCGGCCGATCTAGCAGAAAGTCAAAAGCCTCCGACCGGAGGCTTTTAACTTCTGTCACCTAGGTTACGCCCCGCCCTGCCACTCATCGCAGTACTGTTGTAATTCATTAAGCATTCTGCCGACATGGAAGCCATCACAAACGGCATGATGAACCTGAATCGCCAGCGGCATCAGCACCTTGTCGCCTTGCGTATAATATTTGCCCATGGTGAAAACGGGGGCGAAGAAGTTGTCCATATTGGCCACGTTTAAATCAAAACTGGTGAAACTCACCCAGGGATTGGCTGAGACGAAAAACATATTCTCAATAAACCCTTTAGGGAAATAGGCCAGGTTTTCACCGTAACACGCCACATCTTGCGAATATATGTGTAGAAACTGCCGGAAATCGTCGTGGTATTCACTCCAGAGCGATGAAAACGTTTCAGTTTGCTCATGGAAAACGGTGTAACAAGGGTGAACACTATCCCATATCACCAGCTCACCGTCTTTCATTGCCATACGAAATTCCGGATGAGCATTCATCAGGCGGGCAAGAATGTGAATAAAGGCCGGATAAAACTTGTGCTTATTTTTCTTTACGGTCTTTAAAAAGGCCGTAATATCCAGCTGAACGGTCTGGTTATAGGTACATTGAGCAACTGACTGAAATGCCTCAAAATGTTCTTTACGATGCCATTGGGATATATCAACGGTGGTATATCCAGTGATTTTTTTCTCCATTTTAGCTTCCTTAGCTCCTGAAAATCTCGATAACTCAAAAAATACGCCCGGTAGTGATCTTATTTCATTATGGTGAAAGTTGGAACCTCTTACGTGCCGATCAGATTAAAACGAAAGGCCCAGTCTTTCGACTGAGCCTTTCGTTTTATTTGACCATGTTGGTATGATTTAAATTAATACGACTCACTATAGGGTCAGTGCGGCCGCGACTTCAAGTCACGTGAATTCCAAGCTTCGGATCCCACTGTGCTGGAAAGGAGGAACCATCGAACCCGTGGATGTCGCTGCCGCAGATTCCGCAGGCATGCACCTTCACCAGAAGGTCATCCGGACCATACTCCGGATCCGGAAAATCGACGTATTCGAGCTGTTTGTACTGAGTGAGAAGTAGAGCTTTCATGCTTAAATTCCTGCCTGCCGCATACGGGCGCGAAGGGCGGCCAAATCCTTTTTCATGGCCGCGAAGACTTGTTCTTTGGGGATCCCGATGGTGGTTTTGCCGGACTCTGCGCCACCCAGCGAGTATTCGTAATGCACCTGGACGGGACCATCAAATCCGCTTGCGGCGATCATCTTGAAGAACTCCGGGAAGGACACCATGCCATCGCCGACCGGGCACCATTGGGGGCGCGGAGCATTGGTCTTTTTGTCGCGGACCCAGATGAAGTCTTTGAGGGCGATGCCGCGAAGGTGTTTGCCGGAAATGTGGAAGGAGTTGACCCAGCCTCCGAAACTGCCTTCGACTGTGGCATGGCCGATGTCGTAGTTAATGGCTACCTGGGCGGGGTCAAAATCCCTGAGGAGTTCGTGGAGGTCCCAAATCGAGGCCCCCATCTGCTGCAACCCGGAATGCGTGTGATAGATCGCGCATACGTTGTATTTGCGATTGAGGGCAGCGAGTTTCGCTACTCGTGGCTTACAGGCTTCGATCTGGGCGGCGAGGGGTTTTGCGTAATCGTAGCGGAATCCGCCCCAACGGTAATAACGAATGCCCTGATCCTGGAGCACGGCGAGAACTGTTTCGGCATCGGGCGTGTCGGCGTCGACGATTCCACTCGTGATCATGGGGACTTCGACTTTGCGGGTCCGCAAGGCTTTCACGAGGGCGGGAAACTCGGTTTTGGCTCGTGCAGGTTCGATGCTGCCACCTGGTCGCAGGGCGACATCGGCCCCGTCAAATCCCATTTCGGCGATCGCGTCGGCAAGAGGTTCGCCCGAGAGGAACTGCAGGTGTTTCGTGAAGACGGAGAGCTTCAGTTTGCCGGAACTGGTCGCACCTGCAAGTAGTGGCGCCGCCAGGAGGGAGGTCAGGAATTCACGGCGTTGCTGCATGAGTGAAAACTCAGCATATCAACTTTGGGTGGAAGCGAGAATCTTCATTCCTCGGGTTCTGGACTGAAGTGTTGGTTCTTGCTATGCTTCCCTTGCAAGAAACTTTGGTCTGTAAGCCATGGAGATTCAATCCACGATTCGAGTTTTTAAAGAAGGTCGCACGTTCGTCGCTCATGCATTAGAATTGGACGTCGCATCGTGCGGCACGACTAAGGAACGGGCACTCAAGAACCTCAAGGAAGCCATCCGCCTGTTCCTAGAAGAAGCCGAGAAGATGGGGACGCTACAGCAGATCCTAGAAGAGGCCGGTTATACCAAGCGCAAGGCATCGGTCATCAGCCCTAAATTCATCAGTGTTCAGCGAGTAAGTCTCCCGCTTCCGCTGAGCCATGCCAAAGTTTAGCCCTGTTTCTTATAAGAAGCTCGTGCAGGTCTTCGAAACTGAGGGATTCATCTTGGCTCGAACCGAAGGCGACCATATGATCTTCACGAAGACTGGCGTGATCCGGCCCGTCGTCATTCCCAAGTACAGTGCGGTGCCCGTATTCATCATCAAGAACAATCTCAAGATCGGTGCCATTTCTCGTGATCGGTACTTTGCAATCCTTGGGCAATGAACGAGGGGCTTAGCTGCTTAAGGTCCTATAGTGCCCTCTAGTGCCCTCAGCATTTTCGCGAGCCCGCCGTTTCGTGATACGCTGCGGCTGATTCTGCCATCATGTATCGCCGCACATTTCTGGCTACCGCATCCAGCGCGTTCGCTCAAGCGATCAGTCCACCAATACGGCTAGGCGTAATCGGTGCCGGCGGACGCGGGTCCTTTGTCATGCAGACCTTCCAGAAGGATCCTTCCCTGAAGGTCACTGCGATCTGCGATGTCTACGAACCCAACCTTGAAAACGCTCTTTCGAAGGCTCCGGGCTCGAAGGCGTATCGCGACTATCGAAAGCTGCTGGCCGACAAAGACATCGATGCGGTGCTGATCGCGACACCGGAGCACTGGCATCACCGCCAAGTCCTGGATGCCTTGGCTGCCGGCAAGGACATTTATGTCGAAAAGCCGCTTTGCCAAACCCCGGAGCAGGGCGTCGAGCTAGTGCGGGCTGAGAAGGCATCGAAACAGATCGTGCAGACAGGCATGCAGCGGCGCAGCTATGACCTGTATCTCGAGGGCCGCAGGATTGTGGCTTCCGGGGATCTTGGCAAGGTCCGGATGGTCCGTTCGTGGTGGCTCAACAATTACCTGGACAGTAAGCCCCCAACTAACTTCAACGGCAAGCTGGATTGGGAGCAATGGCAGGGTCCGGTTGCGGAGAAGCGGCCATTCGATGCGGACCGGTTTCGCAACTGGCGGCAGTATTCGGAGTATGCGGGTGGGATCGTGGCCGACCAGGGTGCACACGTCTTCGATGGAATCCATCTCTTGATGAACGCCAGCTATCCGCTTGCCGTCACCGCGGCGGCGGGGAAGCCGCATCGTCCGGGGTTCGACACGCCGGAAAGCGCCGTGGTTACCGCCGAATATCCCGAGGACTTCATCGGTGTCTTCAGCATTAACTATGCGGCGATGCGCTACAAGGGGCGCAATGATCAACTGAACCAACTGGACGGCGACAAGGCTCGTTTGGACATTGGGCGCGAAAGCCTAAACGTTTATTTGCAAGGAGCGGAAGAGACCTCGGTGGTCATGAAAACTTCGGCACGAGGCTTTGGGTACGCGACAGATCTACACGTGCAGAATTTCCTGGATTGCGTTCGGACCCGGAAACGGCCCACCGCGCCAATGGAACTTGGTTTTCAGGCCGCGCTGGTGGTCCAGTTGGCGAACCTGTCGCTGCGAACCGGACGCCGGATGCGGTGGAATGACAAATCACAAAAGGTGGAATCGGCATGATTGTCCTGGCAAGTATCGTTTTGTTGACGCAGGTTCCCGCTCTTCCCGTGCGGAGCCGGGTGGAACTCTTCAAAGGAAGCGGCGATTGGCATGAAGTAAATTCCAGCGTCGCGCTCGATCCAAAGAAGACGGCGCTCATCATTTGCGACATGTGGGACAAGCATTGGTGCCGGGGAGCGAATGAGCGTGTTGCTCCGCTGGCCGCCAAGGCCGTTCCGGTGATCGCGAAGGCGCGTGAAAAGGGGATTCTGATCATCCACGCACCTTCGGAAACGATGGGGTTTTACGCCGACACTCCTCAGAGACGGGCGATTCTAGAACTATCCAAAATCAATCCTCCGGCCCCTCTGGCGATCGATTCGCCGAAGTTGCCGATCGATGATTCGGACGGCGGGTGCGATACGGCCGGTGATGTAGCTCACAAAGCGTGGTCCAGGCAACATGCGGCGATCCCGATTGACGCCCGGGATTTGATCTCAGACCAAGGCGCGGAAGTTTACTCTGCATTAAAACTGCGTGGGATAGAGAACCTGTTAGTCATGGGTGTCCACGCCAACATGTGCATCCTGAACCGTACGTTCGCGATCAAACAGATGACGAAATGGGGAGTCCGCTGCATCCTGCTTCGGGACCTCACGGATTCCATGTATGATCCTCAAGACAAACCATTTGTGCCCCATGACCAGGGTACGCAACTCGTGGTGGAACACATCGAAAAGTACTGGGCTCCCTCAACACTTTCGAGCCAGTTAACCAAAGCTCTGCACTAGTAATCTGTAAGCTAATGTACTAGGCTTCAATGAACCGATTTTAATAGCGTCTTAAGAGCGGGTTCATGTAGTAGTGACACTATAGTTCTGGGAGGCGACGCTAGTAGTCGCCCTACACCAAGGAGATTCTGTTAATCATGAAGAAGCTGATGACCATCATGTTGGGCTTGTCGCTCCTGACGGGCGTTGTTGCGTTCGCCGAAGAAGGCAAGACGGACGAGAAGAAGTCCAAGAAGGCCAAGAAGAAGGCTGCCGAGAAGAAGGCTGACAAGCGCTAGTTTGTCGCTCTGACTGCGGTTCTTCGGAATCAAAGTTTCATGAAAGGCGCGGATCCTGTCTAGGGTCCGCGCCTTTCGTGTTTCTAGTGGCGGCTCAGCTTAATTCCTGCTTGAGCGTATCCGCAATGCGGTGCGCCCAGCGTTCGACGAGTTCGCCCTCCGCACCTTCCACCATGACCCGGGCCAACGGTTCAGTTCCTGAGAATCGCACCAGGACTCGACCGTTTCCGTTGAAATCGCGCTCGGCCGAAGCGATTTCGGCCTGCACCAGCGGCAGGTCCGCCAAAGGCTTGCGCTCACGGATCTTCACATTTACCAGTAGTTGGGGATAGACCCGCATCGCGGAGGCCAAGGCTTCGAGGTCCTGGCCGGTGTCGCGCATGACTTCGAGGACACGGAGTGCCGTGAGCATACCGTCCCCGGTAGTGGACCATCTGCGGAAAATGATGTGGCCGGATTGTTCGCCGCCGAGGGGCAGATCCTGCCGGACCATTTCTTCGAGAACGTATTTGTCGCCTACTGCGGTCCGGACGAGACCGATGCCACGTTCACGCAACGCGACCTCCAGGCCCATGTTCGACATCACGGTCGCGACGACCGATGAGACACCAAGCGCAGTTCCTGTGATCAGCATCACAGCATCGCCGTCTATGTCCTTGCCGGAGCGGGAGATGAAGAGAGCGCGATCGGCATCGCCGTCGAAGGCAATGCCGACATCGGCACCGGCTTCCCGGACTGCGTTCCGCAGACCGTCAATGTGGGTTGAGCCACAGTTCAGATTGATGTTCTGACCATTCGGACTCACGCCAAGGCAGGCGACGACGTTAGCACCCAGCCGTTCAAACAAGCCTGGGGCGAGGGTGGAAGCGGATCCATTGGCGCAATCGAGGGCTATTCGCAAGCCATTGAGGCTGGTATGGCAAGTGGAGGCTAGGTAATCCAGATAAGAATGATCGAGACCTTCATCGACCGGCAGCGGCTTAGCGGGACAGTCGCCACCAGATGAAAGATAGTTGAAGAGATCATCTTCCAGCTTCAATTCTTCGGAATCGGGCATCTTGAAACCCGAATGGTCAATGACCTTTATACCGTTGTCCCGAAAGGGGTTGTGGGAAGCAGAAATCATGACTCCGGCATCGTAATGCCCAACCCGAGCCAGATACGCCACACCGGGAGTGGTGATGATTCCAGCGAAGCGCGCGTTGACGCCACGGGCAGCTAGTCCACCGGCGACCTGTTCGGCGAGCCAGACTCCCGATTCGCGGGTATCCATACCAATCACTACGTTTTTGTGCGGATGTCCTCCATTGTTGATCCACTGGCCTAGCGCAACTCCGAGCGCATAAGCCGTCTGGCGATCGAGCGGCGGCTCTCCGGCCACACCTCGAATGCCGTCGGTTCCGAATAGTTTTCGACTCATTTTTTGTTTTCTACTGCGTTCGCTCTACGAGCGTCTTCACTGTAACCATCGGCGAAGACTCGAACCGGACTTGAGGGTCGCCGGCAAAAACGTGCACTCTTGCCGTTTTTTCTCCGGTCTTCCATTCCAAATCGACCGGATCGGTCTCTGCAAACTCGATCTGATCCACTTTGTTGGCTGGTCCAATGACCCGGAGGGAGTCGGGCGTCACTATTTCGCGAGCGACCCGCCAGCCTGCTGGAACTGATCCTTCATAGCGAATTCGAACTGGAACCAGTTTGGTCAACTGTTTGTCGAATTGCAGCTTCAACTGCGACGGCACTGCACGGATAAAAGTCACCCCAAACGGCAGGCTGATGTTCGAGCGGTCGATCGTGAACGTTCGCTCACCGGACTTGCTTACGCTGGCGAGATCGACCTGGACAGCGGTATCGGATAGCGAATCCGGAACCAGTTTGCTGGCAGGTCCCCTGATTTCAAGGACGATTCGATCCGGTGCCTGGGATGCGAATTCCAAACCTTTGGGGAGATTACGGAAAAAGATGGGTACGGATGCGGATGTGACCAGATCGGGTTCGAGGATCAGAGTGAACCACAGTGCGATCGCCATGAGGAGGGAGGCCAGCTTCCACCAGATGTTCTCGAAGATGAACTTGATCATGAGCGGCTCTCGGTCAAGGGGATCTTCCGCTCAGCGAGTTCCTCGGCAGCCAAGTCTTCACGAAGGCCCGCGGCGTGCCGATTGATTCTTTCCTCAGCCCGTTCGAGGGAGACGCCTTTTTCCAGTTCACCGAAAGCGGCGACCGAGATTTTTCCCGTTTCTTCGGATACCAGTAAGGCGATGCAATCTGTCTCTTCGGTGATACCAATGGCGGCGCGATGCCTGGTGCCCAGTTTGCCAACCGCGCCGGGATTCGTAGTTAGGGGCAGAAAACAGGCTGCCGCGGCGATGCGTCCGCTTTGCAGAATCACTGCGCCGTCATGCAGCGGGCCGCGATTTTCGAAGATCGTGATGAGAAGGTCGCGCGACACCAGCGAATCCATCGACACGCCGCTTTCGATGAAGGTCCGCAAGCCGGTATCGCGCTCGATCACGATCAGTGCACCGGTCTTGTGCTGCGAGAGATACTGCAGTGCCAACAGGATCTCATCGGTCACTTCGCGCCGTTCGAAGCTCGAGCTGAAGCCGAGAGCGCGACTTCGGCCGATGCGGGCGAGCAGGCGGCGGATCTCCGATTGGAACATCACAATGATGGCGATCGCAGTATAGGGAGCGAGCCGCATCAGGATGGTCCGCAGCAGTTCGAGGTGCAGCCAGACAGATAGAAGGTACACGATCACCAGCACCCAAATTCCGTTGAGTACCTGCGCGGCGCGGCGGCCGCGGATGATCATGAAGAACTGATAGACGAGAAACGCGACTACGAAAATGTCCACACCCGTGAGCAATAGTTCGCGCAACGGTGGCAGGACGAATTCGCGGCCGAGGAACTGCATCATACTTTCGCTACTGGAGCTCCTGGAAATGGGAAGCGGGCGTCCTTAATGGAGACTCCGCGAACTTCGATGCGTTTCAAATCGGTGGTACCGACCCCGTGCGCTTCGGCGAGCTTGAGTGAGTTATCGCACTTCTCGAATGGCGCGATTCCGCGATCGGCTCGTGGATCATAGCCCATCACAGCGGTGGCGACGCTATCGGTCGTGACCGCGTTGGTGCCAAGCAACAGCAGTCCTGGAGTCACGTAGGACAACTTGCCGCCCACCCAGGGACCTTCGCCGCCGGCCATCGTCTCGATGCCGTCAATGAACGCGATATCGATGGGACGCGCGGATGCGATGTCGGCTGTGATCCGCGGCATGCGGTATTCAGCCGAGCGGCTGGAATGGACATCATTCTCACCGGGCGAACACTTGGACGGCTGTCGCTTACCGAAATGGCAGACCTCGCCGCGGCCCTTGGTGGGTTTCTCGTTGGGCTCGTCGAGTCCGGCATCATCACCGTAAATGGAGGCAGGCGTGTTGCCGAAGCAGTTCTTCATCGACAGGGTGACGCCGCAAGTGGCGTGGTTCTTAAGCTTCGCCATTGACATGAACACATCGGTCTGGTCAAAGGCTTGATTGAGATCAAAGGCGCTGAAGATATGACCGCCGTTGGGCGTCTTGAAGCGCGCATATTTCGTGCCGGTACCCTTGGCATTCGTGTTTTCGAACACGAGATTCTTGGACAGGCTCTTCATTTGTCGAACATTCCATCCAGAATCGAGCAGGTATTCTTCCATGGGCCCACCGGTTCCCCAGCAGCTTTCGACCAAACGGATGCGGCGCGCGCCCGCCTTGTCGAGCAGCGAGATCATTGCCATGATCGTACGCGGATGGGTGTAGTGTGTAGATCCCAGAGCCTTGCCCTGAAAACGCAGGGACGGACTTCCGGTGAGATTCAGCTTGACGGTGACAGTCTTATTGTTGACGAGCTTGGCGAGGCCGCCAAGTTGGTCGAACATCGTGCCGATGATCGACGTGAGGTCTTCCTGGTACGATGCCGCCTTGGCAATCGAGACCGGTGCAGTTGGCGCGACTTTGGACGGGGCGCCTGACAAAGAAACGGGAACGGCCGCAGCCGATCCGGCTAGGGCGAGCAACTCACGTCGTGTCATTACTTTAGTTTAATACTGCGGTGAAGCTGACACCATATCGAATTTGACCCCAAACGCAGCGGATCTGCGCCATGATTGAATAGGTATTCACGGAGGTCCAATGAAGACTGTACTAGCGGTGCTTTGTTCCGCCGCACTCCTGACGGCACAGAATCCGTCGCCGGATGGTCCTTTTCAGCTTGTGGTTTTGCGTGGAGAGAACGCACAAAACAACATCAAGAAGGGCCGTGCCACACGGCAAGTAGTGGAAGTGCGAGATCGCAATAACAAGCCAGTTGCAGGGGTTTTGTTGACTTTCAGCCTGCCAAAGAGCGGTGCCAGCGGAACCTTTGTAGACGGCAGCCAAGTGACGACCGTGACCACCAATCCAGCGGGACAAGCCTCTGTTACCTTTCAGCCCAACAGTGTCGCCGGGTCCTATAGCGTGGATGTGAATGGCAACGTGAATGGACAAGCGGTGAATGCCCAGATCGCGCAGACCAACGTAGCTGCGGCTGCGGGAGTTTCCGGCGCGACGATTGGGATTATTGCGGCGGTCGCAGCGGGTGCCGCGGTCGGCATTGGATTGGGCCTCTCCAACAGATCTTCTTCCTCCTCTAACTCTGCTGCAGCAACGCCAGGACTTCGTATCGGCGTAGGCAGCGGTGTAACGATTTTGCCTCCGAGATAACGATCATGAGAATCTTCTTCCTGCTGTTTGCCGTTCGTCTCGCGGCGCAAGTACAGGGACCTCAACTAGGTTATGCGGCCTACAAAGGCGAACTCCGCCGGATCGAAGGCCTGAGTACCTCTTCACGTCTGAGCGAACCGCTGTTGCTGAGCGGATGCTCCCGGATCGATGCGGCTTCGTCGCGTTGGGCGCTGTGTGCGACCGAGAGTGAAACCCTGCTTGTCGATCTGCGCGACCTATCGACGCGGACGGTTTCTGCTTCGCCATTTGAAAAAGCATTGTGGAGCCCCCGCGGTGAAGCGGTGGTTGTGGACCGCGCAGTGAAATTGTCCAACCTCGACGCGAAAGAGATCACCAAGAGTTCCCTGAACGGCGGCGGCACGGTACTCGCGATTTCGGACAAGGGTGCGATCGCACAGCGCGATAGCGAATCCGGCAGGATCCTGCTGGACGGAGAATCGATTCAGGATGATGGGTCCTCGGTAACAGCAGCGGCATTCGATGGGGACGCACTCTTGTTGGCGATGGAGGCGCGCGTAGCAAGAGTCGAGGCTGGGAAGTCCGCTGTATTCGTCGAACTTCCAATTGCTGCTACCGCGTTGCGTGCCGGACCGGCTGGGGTGATTTATGCGTGCAACAGTACGCAACTCGTGCGCGTGGAACCAAGTGAGTCCACCGCAATTTTCGACCTTCCCGCTGCAGCGAGCCGACTGGACATTCTGGCTGACGGATCGCTACTGATCGTGAGTCCTGCGCTTGAAGAACCGGGATGGCTGTTCCGCTGGCGGGATGGCGAAGGTGGTGCGTTCTTTTTCATCCCCGGATTTCCGGCCGTGCGTGAGGTGGTGGCTCAATGAGATCCGCACTTCTCGTTCTATCTACGGCGTTGCTCATGGCTCCGGCTGCGATGTTCGCGCAGACCGAGGAAAATACGCTGCTCGTGACGATGCAGGAGCCCACCCGCAACTGTCCCGAAGTTACGCTTCGAGTGATCGTCAGCACTATTAACGGAACTCGTTTGCGCGGACTAGGTCCTGAGAATTTCCTGGTCGCGGAGAACCAGTCACCGCTTGAAGTTTCGGTCAACGAGATCACTCCGGGTGAGTACCAGATCGTCTACAACTCGGTTGTTACCAGTCTGCGTGTGGTCATCAACGTGGGCGTCTCGGCACGTGAAGGACGCGGCTTTGTAAGCCGCTTGACGACATCCTGCGCATTGCGAATCACCTGCGGCGATCTACCGACCGCAATCGTGAATCAGCCGTACAAGGCGCAAATGCATTACACGGTTCCCGATGGTTATTTCGGACCGGTTATCGCCATCTCGCCAGTGAGCAACGTACTAAGGGTGAATCCCGACACCGGAGAACTCACCGGTCAATTTCCAACTCCTGGAAATTTCAACTTCACGGCGAGTATCACGATCATTGACTCGTTCAGCGGTCCATTCACTGCCCAGACAGGATGTCAGATTCGCGTTGATCTGGCACCGATTACTTTCACCGATTTCAGTCCGAAGTCGGCTACGGCCTGTACGCCCGGCTTCCCGATTGTTGCTACAGGTACGGGGTTCCAGCGGCCTCAAGGTAATGTAGGGTCCTTCATCATCTTCGACAACACCGTCCTATCCGGAGGATCGCTGAATGCCGCGGGTACACAGTTGACCTCTCCGATACCCGATGAGTTGCTGCGAACATTTCGAACCGTCAATGTCGGAGTGTCGACTCGAGCGGCTGGCATCTCAAACATCGACTCGCCGTTAGTGAGGTTCACATTCCGACCGACGCCGGTATTCGCTGCGAATTTTACCCAAACCTCACTAGTGGCTTCCGGACCCTCGACCGGGACCACAGCGCTCAACGTCGATGTCCTGAACCTGGATTCGACCACGCGTCTGCGGATCAGCGTTGGATCGACCAGCCGTTTGTTGACCGCGAGCACCGTGATTGGCGGCCGAATGGTATTCGATGTTCCGAACGATCTCATCGCGCTCGGAGGATCGGCGCGGATCTCGCTGGTAAATGCTGACGAAGCGAATCCGCAAGGCAATGAGTATCAACAATCCTGCGCGACGAATTCCTTCCGGACGTTGACGCTCGGGCCGGCAACGGCTGTCATCAGTTCGCTCAATCCGCGAACTGCAACTGCCTGCGGACCTTCGTTTGGATTGACTGTGAATGGCTCGAACTTCGCTTCGAACTCAGGAGTCGAGTGGGACGGCAGTGCGCTGCCAAATCCGCAGTTTGGGAATGGATCGATCGCGGTTCAGGTTCCCGACACACGCTTGGGAACGACCGGAAGGACAGTGCAAGTGCGTGTGACCACGCCGGGTGCGGCCACATCGTCACCTGAAGCATTTGTAGTGCGGAACGCTCCTGCAGTTACACGTGTTTCGCCGACCACGTTCCCGTTGAACGGCGATAGCCAGGTGATCACGATTAACGGCACCGGCTTCGTGCGTGGGGTGACGCGCATTCGTTGGACTCCAACTGGTGGTACGTCGGTTTTACTGGATGCGGGGCAAAACCCGGACGACACGACACTAATCATTCCGGTGCCGAATCGGTTGCTTACATCCGCGGGCAATGTCCAGATCACGGCGGTCAATGCGGACGAGGCGAACCCAGGCGGCGCAGCGGGAACTGTTGGTGGAGCCTGCCCCGCAGGTGTCACCGTTTCGATCGCGAATCCGCCTGCGACGATCCGAACACTCGATCCATCCTCAGAAATCGCAGCAAGGACTACGCCGTTGACCGTCACCATCAATGGCGCTGGATTCATCAACGGCGCTGAGGTCCTGGTGAACGGAACCGTGCAGAGTGGTGTGACATTTGTGAGTGAATCGCAGCTTCATTTCACGCTCTCACCGGCGCAACTGGCGTCGCCGGGGACGCTACAGATCGGGGTACGCAATCCCAACGCAGCACTCTCGACGACGTCGCCCTTCCAGGTGCAGGCCGTTCCTGTCGGGCGATTGACCATCACGGCAAATCCCGCGGCACCGGCCACGGTCCAGGACATCACGCTTTCCTTAACTCAAAGCGAAGCTTCGCCTCGCCCTCTGAACGCTACGCTGAGCCTGACGTTTGAGCCTAATGCCGACAACATCCCATCGAGTGGACTCCCTGCGGCAGCCCTTCCTGTTTTCGCCGCGGGAGGATCTACGTTCAGCTTCGACGTTCCCGCAAGCGGCGCTTTACCTGCGGGATCCCTCGTTCGGCCGGGCACCGTTTCCGGCACAGTGATCGTCCGCATGACGGCGCTGACTGTCGCTGGAAGCGGTCTGAATCTGCTGCCGAATCCCGCGCCTGAAGTTCGGGTCGTGATTCCGAGAACCGCTCCGGTAATCGACAGCGCCAAGATTCTGCCGAATGCAGCAGGATTCGACCTGGAGATCCTGGCTTACTCACCAGTTCGCAACCTGACGAATGCGGTCGTGCAGGTCAATACTGTTGCGGGAACTCGCATCGACGGCGAGACTCGCTTCACTGTCGACCTGACCAGCCGCTTCAATGACTGGTTCCGCGACACGGCGAATCTACAGTTCGGCAGTCAGTTCAAGCTACGGATCCCGTTCACGCTGGCCAACGGCGATGCGAATGCAATCGATTCGGTGTCGGTCACGTTGACCAATTCGGTTGGAACTTCGTCGAGCGTTACTGGCCGCCGGTAGAAATCAACCGTGTGTAGAGCGCCTGCAGTTTGCGGGCGCCCTGCTTCCAACTGAGGCGCTCGTCGAAGAACCGGCGGGCGCCTTTTGCCAGCTTCGCAGCAAGTGCCGGGTCTCGAATGATTTCGATTGCCGCTGTGGTGATGTTCATCGCGTTCGCTTCCTTCACGATGTAGGCATCTTCTCCATGGCGCATGTGCAAACCGACATTCGATGCGGGGAGAATCACCGGACGTCCGATTGCAAGAAATTCCGGTAGCTTGCTGGGGAAGCGATAGTCGTTGAACTCACCCGGCCGGCCGGGCTGCACGAACAAATCGGCAACTGCCAGAACACCGGGCATGTCTTTGTGAGCGACCAATCCAAGATCAATGCAATACTGCTTGGCCCACTGGCCGTCGCCTTCGAGATACGGATGGAAATCCCGCCCCGCACGGACGAGCGTTGTTGGATAGCCTTCGCGATTGAGCAGAGCTACAGCCGTGTAGAGACTGCGGACTTCGGTCGCATTGGCTGCATGGACATTGCCTGGGTAGACGATCACCGTAGTTCCTGGAGACACGCCTATCTCGACACGCTTGCTCACGTCCACCGGCGTTTCACGGAACAGCGACTCGTCGGCCGAACACCAGACTTCCTCGATTGGCTTGCCGGACGGAACCAGCTCGCTCAATCGATCGACGATCACGGTTGCCGCATCGGCGCGCTGCATGAGGTGCTTGTAGCGGACCGGATGGGATAGATTTAGCGGAACTCCCGCGTCAAGATCGGCGAGCGAAGTGCGTTCTGTGAGATCCCGCCAGGTTCTGGCCATGGACCTCGCTGTGAGATGCTCCTCGTTGTCCTCCAGGTGAATGACGAGTTGGCCAGGGAGCTTCGCGCGTTCGAGGAATCGCCGGATGATCTCGCGCGGCGTCCAGGCATGGGTGATATCGGGTCCGCGTCCATCCGGAAACCGCAGCTTTCCTTCCAGGATGTCGCCGTACAGCAACGCCTGATAACGAGAGACGCCGCCAATCGTCGAAACCGTGTCGACGTTGTCCGGTACGCACACCGCGCACTGCACGCCCAGCTCTGACAATGCGTTAGCCAGGCTGTGTACATGCGACGCGCTGTTTGCAGTAAAGTCGTGATACAGGACGAAAAGAACGTTCAACTCTCCAGGGTACACATGAAGCCAACTGTCACGAGAAGAGCCGCGCTGGCGGGAACCGCAGCATCGATTGCAATGGCACAACGCAAAGAATCCACGACGAACTACGAAGGTCCATTGGACGGGTTTGCCTCACAAGTCGACGCGCAGGACTTCGATCCGATCTTGTGGGCGCGCAGGCGGTGGGAATCCGCGCCGCTGCAGTTGACGTTCAAAGGCGCTCCGAATCGGAAAGCGGTGGAGACCTGGCAAAATAGACTGCGTCCGAAGGTCCTCGAACTGATTGGGGGCTTTCCCGCGAACCGAGTGCCGCTTGCGCCGGTTGTGCTGGAAAAGCGCGAGTTTGACGGCTACACGCGCGAGAAGTTTGTATTTACGTCCCAGCCCGGCGTTAGCGTGCTGGCGTATTTACTTGTGCCGCGCGGTGCGACCGGACCGGTGCCCGTCGTCGTGTGTGTCCCGGGACATGGGCGTGGTGTCGACGACATCGTCGGGATCGACGCCAAGGGACGGGATCGAACTGACAAGGATGGCTACCAGCATGACTTCGCCATCCAGACGGTCGAAAGCGGCATGGCTGCACTCGCGATTGAGCCGATGGCATTTGGATGCCGCCGAGATCCGGCGAACAAGAAAAAAGGCCTGGGGACATCCGCCTGCCAGCCCGCTGCAGGGGCCGCATTGTTGTTCGGCGAAACGATGATCGCGTGGCGGGTCTTCGATGTCATGCGGGCGATCGACTGGATTGAGACCCGGCCCGGCCAGCTCAACGCATCGAAGGTCGCCTGCATGGGGATTTCGGGTGGTGGGACCTGTACGGTCTTTGCAACTGCGCTGGAGCCGCGCATCCGAGCCGCCATGGTGAGCGGATACCTGAACACGTTCCGCGACAGCATCTTGAGCATTGCGCATTGTATGGACAACTATGTCCCAGGGATCTTGAACTGGTGCGAGATGTACGATGTCGCGGGCTTGATCGCGCCGAGGCCGTTGTTCATTGAGTCTGGAGATCGGGATTCGATTTTTCCGGTGGATGCGAGCCGGGATAGCTATGCGCGGGTCCGGAAAGTGTATGAGGCGATGGGTGCTGGCGATGCGGTCGCGCAGGAGGTGTTCGCGGGAGAGCACAGTTTCCATGGGAAAGAGGGGATCCCGTTTTTGAGGAAGGCGTTGGCATGAGTGTCCGGGCAGAGGAGTAGGCGGGGTTCCAGCATGGGGGTATTCCCCTGCGGGCCGATCCAGGGACACTGTACCGTGTCCCCGACTCGGCCGGGGGAGGGATATGGAGGTATGCTCTGGGCGGTGGCGGGTGTAGGTCCCGAACTAACTTGCCGGTTGCGGTTCGACCAGGACCATTGAACTGCGCGGAAAGGCGAACTTTTTGCCGACCTCATCCACGAGATTCAACTGGCAGGTGTATTGGCCTGCGTGCATCTTGTCCAGCGGAACCTCGAATTGCACCACAAACACGCCAGGCCGTTTGGCGGCCGCCTGGGTGACGCGCACTGAGTTCGTCTCAAACGCCTTCACGCGGCCCCGATAAAACGCCAGCGACGCCAGAACACTGGAACGTTGGTCGGTAGCATCCACTGCCGGATCGTAGACCTCGGCGTAGACGTAGAGGCTCTGGTTCTTGCGGAAAACACGGGTGATGTTGGGGATCAGCTTTTGACCGTTGTCGACCAGCGGATTCTGGGACAACAGCTTTTTATCGTTGGATGCGGAGCCGATTGCCGCCTTCATGGCCTCGCGTTGGTTCGACAACACCACGGTACTCGTGCGCAACCCAGGGGCGGCCATCGTCTGAAGATCCGGCACGATGAATTTGCTTTCGAACGTACCGATCTTGCCGTTCTGATTTTCGCGAGCCAGGAACTTCAATTTGTATTCGCCTGGAGCAAGGGTGAATCCGGTGTCGTACTGCAGGTTGCGCTTATCCAACTGCGCCTTATCCGACTCCGTCAGTTTCAGCCGGATACCGTCCCGCACGGTTCCTGCCAAGCGCCCTTTGCTGTCACGAATCTGGCCAATAAAGTCGAGTTCGGTATCGCCTTTCTTGGCTAGAGTCACTTCATTGCCGGGGATCTTGACCGCAACCGGCACGAAGAAGCGGTCGCGAGAGAGACGGAAATGATTGATCTCGATCGCAATGGGCAGATCGGTTAGCGGATCGCCGACAGAGAGCGCTTCTTCAAGCTGCTGTTCTTTATCGCTCGCGTTGAACTTGGCGAACTCCTTCGCGGCATAGTAGCCGTTGCGATAGTCAATTTTGGCGGTATTGTTCGGCGCAGCGATCTTCACTTGAATTCGCCGGAACTTGCCATCGTTGGCTTCGTTGGTCGAGTAGTATCCGACGATGTAGTAGCTGCGCATGTCATTCTGCGCCTGCACGATCCCCATACTCAGATCGTTGTCGTCCAGGAATGCCTTGCCGCCGGTACCGGAAGCCAAGGAAGAAAGGGTTTCCTGCTGATCCTGCCGCTTACCCGACTGGCCGCGTGCAGTCGATCCGGAGAAGATTCCCGATCCGCGCGGAGCCGCCTGTGAAGCATCGCCGCCTGGAACCAAGGCTTTCAATCCTTGCGCATCCACCGGATAAAACGAAACATTCGCGCGAACAGCCGCATTCATGGTCGACTGCAATTGCGACTGGTTTTCCATGCCGGTCTTGCCCACGCCGCTGGAGAAGTAAATGAGGGCCTTCTTCTCGGGCAGGTTCGAGAGCATCTTGGCAGCAGATTCCAGCGCTCCCAGCTTGCGATCGGTATTGAAGATATTGAATTCGCTTTCGTCGGCCTGGAACGCGGACCCATCGTCCGCTTCGTCATCGCTTGCCGTGGACGCATCGCCGGCGAGATCGGACCCCTCTCCTGTGCGCAGACCTTTGATGGCTTCCCGCAGCGCATCCCGATCATCAGTGAAATCCTGCTTGACCTCGACTTTCGTCGCGAAAGTCATGATGGCGACCATATCGGACGGCTTCATCTGCTGATCGATAAACTTCAAAGCCGATGTGCCCGCGCGAATCTGGTCCGCTGGCGGCATGGAGGACATGTCGAAGAAGAACACCATCAAGCGGCGATCGCGATACTGAATTTCGCCGGCAGCCTTAGTGGTGATTTGCTTCGCCTTGGCCTCGTTCGAAGCAGTAGCGACAACAGGCGCGGGAGAGGCGGAGGTCGCAATCGCGGAAGGTTCCGTGTCCAGGCGCTGCAACTCAAAAATCGAAATTTTCTGTGGCTTACCGTCTTCGAGAACAGTAAAGTCCTCTTTGTGCAAGCTCGTCAGATCCTTGCCGGACTTGTCTTTCGCAAAGACATTCAGCACAACCAATCGCGTGTTGGCCTTGAACGTGGCCTGTTGCGAATAACCGGCGGCGATCAGCAGAATTGCACAAAGAAATTGTTTCATGTCGTTAGAACCGGAACCGCAGCGTAGCCTGCATCGTGCGCATGCGCCCGGTGGCAGTCGGCAAACCGTAGTTGATCGCATTCACGACTGTACCTACGTTCGTGAAATTCACGTGGTTGGTGAAGTTGTTGCTTTCCATCCGGAACTCGATGCTCTTACGTTCCTTCAAGCGGAACTGCCGTCCCAGGGAAAGATTCAAACTCAACTGATTCGGACCATCGATGATATTGCGGCTCGAGTTGCCATAGGTTCCCGCCTGTGGAATCGCGAAGGCGGCCAGATTGAAGAAGCCGGATCCGCCGTCGATCGGCAAGCCGGTTGCATTCGCTCTTCCGGCGCCGGTAGCGCCAGTACCCGCCGCATCGGCTTGATTGCCGAGAACGCGTGCGGTCAAAGGTGTGCCTGAAGATGCCGTCACACCGCCCATCAGGCTCCAGTCTTTCAGAATCTTGATTGCGACCGGCGAACTTTTGAACAAGGATCCTGTCTCGCGCACGGGCGACGAGATCACGTACGTTGTGTTCAAGGCATGCCGAACGTCGAAGCTGGATCTGCCTCTTTCGGCTGCGAAATCCTTGTCATTCTGCGCAACGATGCCACCACCGCCTCCCAAAGTCGAGGCGTTGTCCAAAGACTTCGCGTAGGTATAGGACGCGTTCCACGACACGCCTCGGGAGAAACGCCGCGTAAAGCGAATCTGGCCGGAATGATAGATCGAATTGGCGTCCGAGGTGTCGTAGGTAAATCCTGTCGCGTTACCGATCTGACGCCGCTGCTCCGCCGTCAGCGGGGAACCTGGGGCGGCGCGGTTGGGGGACCGCTGCATGTCGAGTCGCGTGCCTTTGGTCGCCAGGTACGAAATCTCAACGACCAGAGAGTGGGGCAGCGTCTGTTGCATCGAGTAGTTCCAGGTCTGCGCGTACCCGACCCTGTAATTGCGATCGACTGCGAATGAGTTCGTAATGTTCTGCGAAGGCGCTGTGGCAAAGCCATCCTGAATCGTCAGGGTTCGGGCAAGACTGCTGTTGACGGACGCGGTCTTCGCGAATGGCGGCTGAGCAGCGAGGCGGCTGGGAAATTGATTGTAGATACTTCCGTTGTAGAAGATCCCATAGCCCGCGCGAATCTGGAATTGCTTCTTCGGGAATGGCTTCCAGGCGATCGCCACACGCGGCGAAACATTGTTGGGATCGGAATCGATCAGCGCATCGGAGTATTTGCCTGAGTAGGGCCCAGTGGTGCCCGGCAAGACGACTGCCACTGCATTGAACTCGGGGGAAATATCCAGGTTCGCGATCTGTCCCCACTTCTCGTGATAGGGGGTGAAATACTCGTAGCGCAAACCGAGGTTGATCGTGAGATTGCTGCGAACCCGCCAGTCATCGACGAGGTATGCGTTCAGAACAGATCCCCGGAAGTAGGTGCTGGTTCCGCCAAAACGGATCGAGCTCGATTGCGGCAGTCCCAACAGGAAGTCCGCGAAATCGAAGCCCGTCCCGGCGATCGGCTGCCCTTGATCGTTGAACGCGCTGGTCTGCGTGCCGCTGAAATTGAAGCTTCCGCGGGCATTCTGGTCGGTGCGGTTGTTCAACTGCATCCTGCGGTATTCGCCGCCAAAAGTCAGATTGTGGACCCCGCGTACCATCGTCACGCCTTCCGTCACACCTATGGTCTGATTGCGCGACAAAAGAGGACTCGCATCGCTGAGCGCACCGAAGTTGGTGAACGACAGGTTCGGCGGTCCATAGTTGATGGGATTGTTCGCAACGCCGCCAATGCCTAACTGGCTTGCCACGTTTTCGCCAAACGCGAAAAACGGAACCACTTCATTTCGGTTGCGGCTGAAGTTCAGGCGGGTATTCGTGATCAGCGTCCGATTGAAGTTGTGCGTCCAGCCAAGCCCGATGTTCATACCGAGTCCGACAGAGCTGTCAATGAATCCGAAGGCCTGCGGATTGGTCGCATCGCGCCATTGGAAATTGCTATTGACGTCAAACCGATCCTTTGCGGTGAGATTGCGATTGACCCGCACGCTCAACTGCTGTGCGGTGTTGTCGATCGAGGTGACGTACTGATAGTTCTGGACCAGCCCCGGTTGATTGGATATCGGAATGAACTTCAGCAGTCCAAGCGCCGCGGAGTTCAGGCGGGCCGTTGGGATCGTGTTGTTCGGAAATGGATTGTGGGTCAGGGGGTCGTAGACGATGGAACTGCGCTGTGAGAAGTCGCCGGCCCGTTCGAGCGGCGAAGGCAGGTTCTGAATCGTCTGATAAGGGTTGCGACCGATGTTTCCGTTGAAATTGATGAACAGGAAAGTTTTGTCACTCTTGATCCACTTGCCGACTCGCAGCGGACCTCCCAGGGTCAGTCCGATGCGATTCTGTCCGTAGGAAGCCTTTTCAAAGGACTGTCCGGTAAGCGAGAATGGCCTCGCATCCAAAGCAGAATTGCTGAAGGTGTAGGTAATTGCGCCGCGCAGGCCTTGCTGGCCGCGTCCGGCACGATTTCCAAATACTGCTTCGCGGCCTTGGGGACCGCCGCGTCCACGCTGCTGGGGACGCCGGGCACCAGCCTGTGCGCCTCCTGGACCTCCGCGGCCACCGCCTGGGAACCCGCCACCTCCACCACCGGGAAAGCGTCCTCCGCCGCCACCACCGAAGCCACCGCCTCCGCCAGGACCACCGCCAAAACCTCCGCCACCACCTGGGCCACCGCGTCCAGCAGCGCCTCCGAACCCTGGAGGATTTGCTCCAGCTCCCGTGCCGCCATCGGGACCGCCGCCACCAGGGAAGCCGCCACCGCCAGGACCGCCAAAGCCACCGGCTCCGGGAGGTCCGCCACCGAAATCAATTGCGCCACGCTGTAGTCCGCTGTCCAGACCGGCGCTGAGGCTGCCGTTCAGCAGAAATGATTCATTAGCATTGTCGGATCCAGGCGTGGCTGAAGGCGGAGGCGGAATCGCAGACGCTGCATCGATCTGCGCATCCACGTCCTGTCCCTGCACGACTCCGACTCTCTGGAATCCTCCGGGTCCTCCTGGACCTCCGCCGGGCCGGCGTCCAGCCGCTACGGCGGGACGGGGCTGAACGGTCAATGCCCAATCCTGAGCTTTGGCCTCCGCGGCGACGTCGATCTCCCGATTGAGCGGTTGAAAGCCCGTCATCCGGACCTCCAGTTTCCACTTGCCGACTGCGAGTCCGGAGAAGCGGTAATACCCGTTCTCATCGGTCACCGTGGAGACCTTGGCCCCGTCCGCCGTGGCTGTCACCACTGCTCCGGGGATCGGAATTCCACTAGCTTTGACCACGCCAGTGTGCGGCGCCATACCCTGGCACCAGGTTGTCGTGGCGGCGGCAAACAGGGTCAACGCCGTAATGAGGATGGATCGCACCATGAGTCAGAACGCGAGGGTTTCAGACTATGTTACGGCAGCAGGGGAAGGTTTACCTGTTCTTAACTCAGCAGGATCTCGAGATCCTCGCGCTGGAGAGACTTGACCATGCCCTCATCCGCCTGAATAATCGCGTCGGCAAGATCTTTCTTGTGTTCCTGCAGCAACAGGACCTTCTCTTCGACTGTATCCTTGGCGATCAAACGGTAGCTAAACACCTGACGAGTTTGCCCGATGCGGTGTGCACGGTCAACCGCTTGCGCTTCCACGGCTGGGTTCCACCATGGATCGAGCAGGAAGACATAGTCGGCGGCGGTGAGGTTGAGTCCGAGGCCGCCCGCTTTCAGACTGATCAGGAACACCGGACACTTGGGATCGCTTTGAAATCGCTCGACCTTGGCTTGGCGATTGCGGGTTCGGCCGTCCAGATATTCATAGACTATCCCTGCGTCGGTGAGGCGTTCGCACACGATGGCAAGAAGACTGGTGAATTGCGAAAACACCAGAGCCTTATGTCCTTCGGCCGTCACAGACTGAATCTGGTCGAGCAGCGTTTCGAGCTTCGCTGAGCCTTCGCTGGTCCTGGTTTTGTCGATCAATCCGGGATGGCAAGCCGCTTGGCGCAAACGCAGTAAGGCCTCCAAAACCTGGAGTTTACTGCGACCCATGCCCTGGGCGTCAATCTTACCCAGCAGGGTCTGGCGGTAGTGATCGCGAAGTTCGTTGTAGAGCTTTTTCTGAGCGCCTTCCAACTCACAATAGACCGTCTGCTCGATCTTAGAAGGCAATTCCTTGGCAACCTGTTCCTTGGTCCGGCGGAGGATGAAAGGCCGCAGGGCACGGGCGAGGGTCATTCGGGTCTCCTCATCCGGATTGCGCAATGAAGATCCGGAATTCTGGAACACCGAAGCACCAAGCATCCCAGGATTGAGGAATTCGAGAAGGCTCCACAGTTCCCCAAGATGGTTTTCGATGGGAGTTCCGCTCAGCACCATGCGATGTTTTCCGTTCAGCAGGCGGGCAGCTTTCGCTGATTCGCTGGTTGGATTTTTGATCGTCTGCGCTTCATCGAGGATGATGTAGTCAAATTCAAAGCTGCGGAAGTCGGCGGCATCGCGACGAAGCGTTCCGTAGGTGCTCAGCACCAGATCGTAGTCCTGCATGCGATCCCAGTTCGCAGTCCGGTCGACTCCGGTGTGATCGAGTACGCGCATTTGTGGCGTGAATCGGGCTGCTTCCTGCTGCCAGTTGTATACCAGCGACCGGGGAACGACAACCAAAGACGGCGGTACGTCAGGGCGATAGGTGCGGCGGGTTTCCAGCAGAGCGAGCATTTGGGGAGTTTTGCCAACACCCATGTCGTCGGCCAGACATCCGCCCATGCCCAGTTTCTGGAGAAACTGCATCCAGCCCACACCCTCGCGCTGGTATTCGCGTAGGGTCCCCACAAATCCTGCCGGCTGCGCTGCCGCCTCCACCTTCTCAAAATCACGGACACGCTGGCGAGCTTCGACGAAAGCCTCATCGAAGCCGATTTCAGGGCGTTCGGCGAGTAGGGCGTCAAGAAGGCCGGTCTGGTTGCGCCGAAACCGTACCTGTCCGTCCTCGGTGTGGGCAAGCTGGACGAGGGAAGCGAACCGGTCCATTACATCCTGTGGGACCAGCCCAAAGGAGCCGTCCGATAGCTCAACCATCGATTCGCCGCGGCGCAATGCCTTTAAGAGTTCCGGCATGCGGACGATTTCTCCGCTGCCGAATTCCAAGCCACCCTCGAGTTCAAACCAGTCAATCTGGCTGATGATGGTCGCCCGGAAGCCAACGGATTGGCGGAAGACCTTGCCGGAAACCTCTACCTTCCATCCCGCGGCAGTAAGCTGCGACACGACTTCAGGCAAGCGTTTGCGAGGCAGTTCCCAGCCCGGAACCATATCGTGATTCACGAAGACGTCCGTCGGCCGGATTCGCAGGGCCTTCAATTTCTCCACGGCAGCGGCTTCCGCTTCGGCGTCGCAGTGTACGTACATCTTGCGTGAAGCGACGTACATGCCTCGCGAAGTGTGCCCGTAGCGGAAACCGGTGTCTTCATACATGAAGGTCAAGGTGCCCATCATGGACGAATTGCGGGTTCGACTAAGGACTCCGCCTTCCTGAATCACAAACCACGGTCGCGGCTTGACCCGCAAATGTTGGAATTCCAGATCCGGATGCCACTCGACTGGCGGATGGTCATCGCGGCTCATAACCTGCGCGAGGAGGTCCACGCCGTTCTTGATAGGGGCGGTAAGCTTCTCGTTCTTGCGAAACATGTCGAGCCAGCTTCCGGACGGTCCGAGATCGAGCGGGCCAAGCAGGTTTCTCGTTACAAACAGGCCGCCGGCAGCCTTGCGGATCTCATTCAATGCGATTCGATGTTCGCCCGCCGCCAGGATCCCCTCGATGATCCAGAACTGCTCATCCTTGCCGACCGTCATGCGGAACTCCGCAGGCGTGTCGCCAGCCCAGCGCAGCGGCAGGGGTTCCGGTTCTTCGAGAAGGAAACACCTTCCGGTCGAACAGATCAGCGCCCCGATCTTACGGCCGGACGCGCCCATTAGTGAATATTCGGCAGGCAATAGCTCGCTGACAAACTGGTCCGCGTTGGGGACCCCGGCCAGAATCGTAAAGATCTCGCGATCCATAGGATCCGGCATGTCGTCGATCTGGTTGCGAAAAAACGTGACGCTTTTCGACTTGCCCCAGGAGCCATCGCGCTTCGGCTCGCGCACCTGAATCTGCAGGCACAGGCCGCCTCCACCGATCAGCGAACGCTCGGTCTGAATCATGTAGCGCAGTTCCCTGCCCAATGGCCAAGCTTCGCGCTCTCTTCTCGAAACGGGGATAAACGGCGGAGGCCGGAGACTGTGAAAGGCTGCGTTCCAAGTGCCTTTCTCTGCAGCCGGACTCACCGATCCGTGTACGCTCGCGAGGATTTCCGGAAGTCCATCCTGAAAGGTCCCGCCGAGATAGCTGAGGCGTTCCGCCTGTAGCAGTGCGGCCCAGATGTGGACGCATACGCCAAGATCCGCAGCCGCTGGACATGCGCATTGAGCCAGTACGGTCCTGCCTTCGCGCTGCAGGCGGACGTTGTGGATCGTGCCGTCCTCGACTTCGGCATTGACTTCGCGAATATTGCCCCGTTGGATCCGTACCCGGTTGCGCCAGTACAGTTTCTCCCCGGAACTTTTCACGTTCGAGCTGACATCCCCGCCTAACCTGCTCAAGTACATCTAACTGCGTACTCCGAGGCGGCCGGGGCGATCGATTTGTGGATAGACAGAGTCTTTCGGGACCCGATGCGAGGCGCGTTCTAGAAGGAGAAAACTGATAGCGGACAGCCCGAGGAAGAGAGGATACGTCAACACTTCTACGATACAACCTCCCGACGCGCTAAAATGAGAACCGCGCATGAACCCTGCCTGGGAGCGCGTGCAATTGGCCCGGCATCCGAAACGGCCGCACGCTCTCGATTACATACAACGATTGGTAACGGACTTCGAAGAGTTGCACGGCGACCGCGCCTACGGTGACGACGCTGCCATCGTTGGCGGATTCGGGTTCCTTCGAGGGACCTTGCCCGTGGTGGTCATCGGGCAACAGAAGGGGCGCGACACCAAGCAAAAGCTCATCCGCAACTTCGGTATGCCAAAGCCGGAAGGCTACCGTAAAGCGATGCGTTTGATGGAACTTGCATCCAAATTCGGACGCCCGATCCTGACTTTGCTGGATACTCCAGGGGCTTACCCGGGAATCGATGCGGAAGAGCGCGGACAGGCGGAAGCGATCGCGGTGAACCTGCGTGAGATGTCCCGGCTGGAATGCCCACTGATTGCCGTGGTGATCGGTGAAGGCGGATCCGGGGGCGCGCTGGCGCTAGGCGTGGGTAACCACGTTTACATGATGCAGAACGCGGTTTACAGCGTGATTACACCGGAGAGCTGCGCTGCCATCATCTACCGGGATTCGGCGAAGGCTCCAGACGCTGCCGCTGCGCTTAAAATGACTGCTCCCGATATGCTGAAGCTCGGATTGGTGGACAAGATCGTCGCCGAACCGGACGCCGGCGCGCAGGAAGATTACGATGCTGCCGCGTCGAATCTGGGCGACGCCGTTGAGGCTGGCTTTGCCGAATTGGGCAAACTGACCCGTCAGCAACTGGTGGATCAGCGCTATGAGAAGTTCCGCAAAATCGGCAGTTTCTACTCGGAGGGCTAGCTGACGCCATGAAGAAGCCTGTGTGGATCGGCATCGTGTTCCTGCTTGTTGTGTTCGGCGTCATCCTCTACTCGACAATGAACATGTCGCAGCACCGGGTAAAGGTTTGCATGCAGTACAACGGCGACATGAATTGCGCCACAGCCGCTGGGTCCACGAAAGAGTTCGCTTTACGCCAGGCGGTATCGACGGCTTGCGCGACCATCTCCGGAGGCGTTACCGGTACGTTGGCGTGTGAGCGGTCTGAACCGGCTACCGTGGAGTGGAAATAGCGATGCGGTCGTCCTTCGCGGCCCTTCCTTTTCTTGTGCTGCTCTCTTCCTGCATCGGTTCGGACCCGCAGGCGGAAAAAGCGAAGAACGCCCGTCCCACTGCGCCACCGTCCGCCGAATCCCCTGAGAAACAGGCGCGTAAGGCGAAGCATGCGCCGCGCGACGGAACCTCTAAGTTCGACTTTTACGTTCTGGCGTTGTCCTGGTCCCCACAGCACTGTGCTTCCCCCAGTGGAGCCAGAGATGAAATGCAATGTTCTCCGGGTAGGCTGTACGACTTCGTTCTGCATGGCATGTGGCCGCAGTATGAAAAAGGCTGGCCACAGGACTGTACGAAGCAGCAAGTAGATCGGGCGACCGTCGATTCCATGCTGGATATCATGCCGAGCCCGAAACTGGTTCGTCATGAGTGGTCCAAACACGGGACCTGCAGCGGTCTGGAGCCAAAGGATTACTTTGCCGACGCGCGAAGTGCGTTCCAGAGCATTCGAATCCCAGATCAGTATAAGCGTCCGAAGTTGCAGGTGATGAGCAATCCGAAGGAGATGCGGAAGCGATTCGCGGCGGCGAATCCCAAGGTTCCGGAGGATGGCTTTGCCGTGGTTTGCAGCGGACGGTATCTTCAGGAAGTTCGCGTTTGTCTGACAACTGACTTCGAGCCCAGGTCCTGCAACAAGGAAGTCCTCCGGGATCAATGCCGGGTGGATGAGATGATTCTACGTCCGGTTCGCTGAGTTACTTCCGGCGGAAGTGCACTTCGATATTGGCGTACACGCGGACAGCCGTTCCGTCGGGTTTTTTTCCAGGTTCGAACTGCCATTTCTTCAAAGCATCCATCGCGGCTTGATCCAGAGATTCCTCGAGACCACGCATCACTTTGATGTTTTCGGCTTTTCCTTCCGGCGAGACTTCGAGGGATAGTAAAACGGAGCCGCTTATTCCGGCTTCGCGCGCCTTTTCGGTAAATTGCGGTTCGACCTGGTGGACAACCTTGGGTGCTTTCACGCCTTCCTGTCCGACCCGGTAAACTCTTTCATCAGCCGCCGCGACCATTGCGATCCCGGCGGCTACCAAAACCAACAACGATTTCATGAGCCGAGCTCCTATTGAGTGATGCCGCCGCCTACTTCAAGCGGAAGTTCACTTCAATCGTAGCCTGGACGCGCACCGGAACATCATCCTTGGTTGCCGGTTGGAACTCCCACTGTTCGACTGCTTCAATTGCGGCTTTGTCCAAAGTTTCCTCGAGACTACGCAATACGCGGATGTTTTCCGCCTTGCCGTTGGGTGCAATCTGGACAGAAAGCACGGTGGTTCCGCTCACTTTAGCCTCGCGAGCACTCTCCGAATACTCAGGCTCCACTCGATACGTGACCTTGGGCGCCTTGACACCCTCCTCTCCGATCTTGTGGACCCGTTCGTCGTCCTGTAGCGGAGCGGCGGCGAAGCCGCTCGATACACTGAACACCAATGTTCCGGCCAGCACTAGAGATGCAGCCATTGCGAACCGGGCCCATCGCACCGGCGTGTTTTTCATCTTCGTCAGATTCATCACTCTCTCCTCGAACGTGTCGTGATCGAAAAAACTAGCGGTCAAACAGGGTGCCGGCGGCGTTCCCAGGATACGCGCGGCTTCGATCAAACCGAGCGCGTACTGTTTCGGATCCTCGAACATTTGAGCAGCCCTCTCATCGCAACGCATCTCCACCGCTTCCACGGTTCGCCGTTTGATCCAGTTGAGGAGCGGGTGGAACGCGACCGGAAGTGTGATTACCTCAAGCAGCAGGTTCACCACAAAGTCGTTATTCTTAACATGCACATTTTCATGTGCGAGGGCAGCGTTCCGGGCGATCTCCGGAGCGGATTCCCGGAATGAGCGTGGCAGGATGACCCGCGGTTCGCGAATTCCAAACGCAACCGGAACGGACACAGTTTCCTCGTTCAGGTTCCGCAGAGACCACCACCGCCACGCCAGTCTTGCGGCTAGGAACGCAGTGAATAGCACGTAGGCGACGGCGATCCAGGGTATGGCGCGCGCGTTCGCCACGGCAGCCACGGGGCCTCCCAAAGCGGTTGCCAGCACCTCGAGTCGCATACCACCGGAGGCCGGTCGCAGCGGGTTCCACAGAGCCGTAATGACCGGTAGAACTGCGGACAAGAGCAACGTGGATCGCCACAAGGCTGTCGTCCAACCGGCCGGCCACCGGCGCATCAGACGCGAAAAGCACCAGCAAATCAGCGCACATAGCGGGATCTGCCACGCGGCGTTCAGGAGAAGACGCCAGACAAACTGGTTGATCATTGCGGATCTCCTTCTTCAACTTTCCGCTGGAGTTCGGCCAACTTCTCAGGAGTCAACTGTTTCGTTTCCAACAACCCCATCACAAGCGCCTCAGCGGATCCGCCGAACATCCGATCGATCAGGTCATGCATCGTCGCCGATACGGCTTGCAGACGCGTAACGGAAGGCCTGTAAACATAGGCGCGATCTTTCAAGACACGCTTCACCTTGCCCTTGTTCTGCAGTACATTCAGCATCGTCTGAACCGTTGTGTAGGCGAGCTTTTCGCCCGGTAGCTTTTCCTGAACAGCCTGTACAGTGCCGGATCCGAGATCCCACAGGACCTTCATCAATTCCAGCTCCAGTGGGGTCAGTGTAGCCGGGGTTTTCTTCTTTGCTTGCGCTGCGGATGCCATCGAACTCCTAAACTATTAGGAGTATGCATCGACGCAGGTCCAGTTGTCAACTAAAAGTTTAGGACTTCGCCAGTGCGCTATTATGCCGCTTTGGACAATCCCACTCATGCACTCGTTGGACTGATGCTGTCGCGAGCCGGCCTGAACCGCCTCAGCCCGCGCGCGAGCCTTCTAATGATCCTCGCCGCAAACGCGCCGGACATCGACGCGATCTCCTGGCTCGGCGGATCCGCGTCTCACCTGCATTATCATCGCGGTTACACACACGCCTGGGTGTTCGTACCGTTGATCGCGATCCTGCCCGTTCTGATTACTTATTTCTTTCGCGGCAAGGCCCAGCCGTTCATCTGGTGGAAGGCTTATCTGGCCTCGATCGCGGGCGTGGTTAGTCACCTTCTATTGGATTGGACCAATTCCTACGGCATCCGCACGATGCTACCGTTCTCTTCGGACTGGGTCAGCCTCAACACCACTTTTGTAGTGGATCCGTGGATCTGGGGAGTACTCGCACTGGCCATCGGCGCGCCCTTCATCAGCTCTCTAGTCAGCGGGGAGATTGGCGCTAAGAAGTCCTCTGGCCAAGGGTGGGCAATTTTTGCGCTGGTGTTCATCCTGTTGTACGACGGGGGCCGGTACGTCGCGCACGACCGTGCGATTGAGATCCTCAACACGCGGATTTACAATGGCGAAACGCCTCGGCGAGTCGGGGCCTTTCCGGAGTTTGCTAACCCCATGCGTTGGACCGCGGTCGTGGAACTCCCCAACTCGTACTGGCTTTCTTCGGTCAATCTGATGCAGGAGTTCGATCCGGGCGCGGGCAGAACCTTTTTCAAGGCTCCATTCACACCGGAGCTCGAAGCTGCAAGAAAGACCACACCGTTCCAGATTTTTGCACAGTTCAATCAGTGGCAGCTTTGGCGCGTGGTACCGATGCCCTCGCCGGAAGGTGCTGTAAAGGTCCAGCTCTTTGACCTGCGTTTCGGAGACCCGGTTGAGCCGGGATTCATTGCAGAAGCGGATGTCCTGCCGGGCCAGAGGGTGGAAGGCGCCGAATTCCGGTTCAGCAGCCCAAAGCTCCAGTCCCGAAGTCGTTAGAGTCGTGACCTCAAATACAATCACTTCATGGGGTCAATTTTTCTGTAGTTGACTCGTTCCGTCAGGCGATTCATACTGTCTCATAACTAGTCAGGGTTTTTCTGCTTCTTCAGGGAGGTCGGTTCCACAAATGTCGACACGCCGGAGTTTCTCCGAAACGATGATCCATGTCATCGGCGGCTTGATGACCGCTGTATTGGGAGGATTAGGAGGTACATACCTTCTCGCCCCCGCTCAGAAAAAGAAGTCCGCTGGATGGGTTGAGGCCGCAGACGCAACCAAACTAAAGACCGGCGAAGCTGAAGAAGTAGTTTTTGAGCGAACGCGAATCGACGGCTGGCGCGTTTCCAAAGAGAAGGCCAGCGCATGGCTGGTTCGTAAGTCCGATCAGGAAATTGTCGCCTATTCTTCGAGTTGCACGCACCTTGGATGCGCTTTCCGCTACGATGCAGCTTCAAAGAATTTCATCTGTCCCTGCCACGTATCTTTATTCTCGTTGGACGGCAAGGTTCTCTCGGGACCTGCGCCGCGGCCTCTTGACCGGTACGACCTCAAGGTCGATAACGGCCGCGTTCTGCTCGGTGAGATCAAAAAGGTCTAATCCACATGAAATCGATTCTCACCTGGCTCGAAGACCGCACAGGAATCGGCGGACTCGTTTCTCACTTCCTCAATGAAGACATTCCGGTCTCAAGTGGCTGGAAACATGTCCTTGGAAGCGTCGCACTTTTCGCGTTTCTGCTGCAGGCGACCACCGGACTGCTGCTCGCTCTCAACTATGCGCCAACGGTCGGCGAAGCGTATTCCAGCATCAAGTACATCCTGAATGAGCTGACAGGTGGTCCATTGATTCGCTCCATGCACCACTGGGGTGCCAGCATGATGATCATCGTCGTCGGCCTTCATATGGCTCAGGTGTTCATTTGGGGCGCTTACAAGAAGCCGCGCGAAGCGACCTGGATGGCCGGCGTTGTTCTGTTGCTGCTCACACTCGGCTACGGTCTCACCGGGTACTTGTTGCCTTGGGATAATCGCGCCTATTGGGGAACGGTAGTCACCGTTCAGATCGCCGGCCTCATGCCGGGAGCTGGCGCCTACGTACAGCGTCTGCTCGGCAGCGAAGGCGGGGCGATCGGGGCCGTAACATTCTCGCGATTCTATGCTGCCCACGTGCTCGTTCTTCCGCCGATCACGGCGTTGATGATCGCGTTTCACCTGATGCTGGTTCGCCGTCACGGAGTCGCGCCCGAACCCGAAGAAACGGCAACCAAGAAGTTCTATCCGTCGCAGGTCTACAAGGACACCGTTGCGATGTTCGTTGCGTTTGCGATTTTGATCGCGATGTCGATCGTTGCCAGCGTTCCCCTCGGCCGGATGGCGGATCCCACGGACACGACTTATACGCCGCGGCCTGAATGGTATTTTCTATTCCTCTTCCAGATGCTGAAGCTGTTTGAGGGTCCATTGGAACTGCTAGGAACGCTCGTGCTTCCCAATCTGGCCATCGTGGCGCTTTTCGCGGTCCCGTTTATTGATCGCAGCAAAGTTGTCGCGGTTGGCAAGCGCGGCATGGCGCTCGCCGTACTGGCTCTGGCCGGGATTACGTGGGGAGCCCTGACTTTTGCGGCGGTGAAGAGTACGCCGGTCGAAAATGAGTTCGCCAAGGCACTCGATGCGCCAACAGAGGTTTGGCAGAGCCTGCCCGCGGAAGAGTTGGCAGCGATTGGTTACTTCAAGGCGGCAAACTGCGCTAAGTGCCACGAGCTCCGTAAGACGACGCACGATGAAGAGTGGCTGCTGGAACACTTCAAAACCAACGGCACCGGCGTTTCGCTGCGGGATAGCCAGTGGAAAGCCCTTGGACGGCTATCGACCAAGCTAAACGACAATCACAAAGAGGCTCTCGGCGAGACTCCTGCGTGGGCCTTTGCCGGCGCCGCGGTGTATCAGATGAATCAATGCGCGGCCTGCCATCAGATCAAGGGCGCGGGAAACAAGATTGGTCCCGCATTGGATGGGTTGGCGTTCCACCGCGACAAGCCGTGGGTAATCGATCACTTCGTCGATCCACAGAAGCTATCGCCAGGGACCTCCATGCCGCCTTACAAGCTGAAGCCTGAGGATATGGAAAGCCTGACGCACTACATCATGATGGTGCCCCGGTAGACACGGGGTCCTAGCGGGCGGAGTTTGCGGCCAAGGTCTGTTTGACGCGGATCCGCATGGCCCACACTGCGATCTTCTCGGCTTCACCGAACTCTTCTTCGGTGCGAAGGGCCTTCTCGAAGTTCGTCAGAGTTTCGTACAGACGAACATCGTCTTTGCGCCATGCTTTTTCGAGTACGGCGAGAGAATCGCGAAATGTCGCGATCGCTTCAGGAGTGCGTTTGGTCGCCCGATAAAGTTCGGCGAGCGAGGCTTTCACTTGAGCCACTTCGATGCTTGGCGCGCCGAACAGCTTGCGCTTGAGGTTTAGCGCCTGATCGAGGTGTTTATTGGCGTCCGTATAATTCTTGCGGAGCGTCAGCAGCACGCCTAAGCTCTCCTGGTCGTCGGCAATCTTGGGATGTTCCGTGCCTAATTTGCCCTGGTCGATCGCGAGGACCCGGCGCATCATGGTGACCGCCTGATCGTAGCGGTGCTGCACACGAAGCAGTTCGACAACGTTGGCTAGTCCCGTCGCGACGTTCGGATGATCCGGTCCGAGGGTCTGTTCCCAGATCTCAATGGCCTGGCGGTAGAGGCCGTCGGCAGCCTTGTAGTCGCCCACTGCCGCGCGCACCTGCGCGATGTTGTTCAGAGTTGCGGCGTAATCCGGATGCTGCCTGCCGACAGATTCCTCATAGTCCGTCAAAGCTCGCTGGTAGAGTTTCTCTGCTTCCACCAACCGGTTGGTGGAACGAAAAAGCAACGCCAGGTTCGCACGGTCGCGTGATAGCTGCGGATGCTTTGCCGGAAGGGTCCGTTCGTGTTGTTCCAGCGCCTGCCGGAAGAGGAATTCGGCCTCCTGGTTGCGGGACATGGTCTGCAGGAGTTGTGCGAGTGCGCCATAGCCATTTCCGATTTGCGGATCGTTGCGGTCGGCCAAGCGGTCGCGGATCGCAATCGATTCCCGGTGCATGGCCTCTGCCTCGGCGTAGCGCCCGCGATCCATTCCGTAGAGGCTGCCGAGGTTCGTTAAGACAGCGGCGATGCCGGCGTCGTCATGGGCAGCGCGGACGTAAGCAATTGCCTGAAGGAAAACGGATTCTGCTTCTTTGTTTCGGCCTTCGGAGCGGAGAACTGTTCCGAGGTTGTTGAATGCTGCGCCTAACTGTGAAGTTTGGCCGGTCTTTTCGGATGCAGCGATGGCACGCCGGATGAAAGTTTCAGCTTCGACTGGTTTGCCAGACTCGAATAAAACGGTGCCGAGATTATTGAGGACTCCCGAGTCTTCGGAAAACTCCAGTGGATTCGCGATTACCCGGCGGTAAGCGGCTTCCGCTTCGGCGAATCGCCCTTCTAACTGCAATTTTCTCGCTACAGGCAAGTCTGACGCAAAGACAAATGCCGTGAGCAAGAATGAAGACAACAGGGTCTGCATTTTTCACTCCGTACTGCAATCATACAGCTAATAGAGTGACGCCTGCCGGACGGGCTTAGTTTTCCTGTTGCGCGACGAGTGCCTGCTGCTTTTCCCAGGCGAGCTTGCTTTGGTACTCCTGGTACAGCGTCGAGAAGCCTGCCCAGTAGTATCCGCCGACGAACAAAAGCAGGAACGGAACGGCGAGAAAGTTGTACGTCTCGAACGCGTAAAGCACCATGCCCAGGAAGAAGGTCCCCATGGCGATTTCCGAGTAGGGGAGCCAACCGCTGCGGCGGCGATACTTTACCTGCTGTGTCTTGACGAGGCCCTTACCGCCCAAGCCGAACTTGGGTGTGCGGGCGAATGCCGTTTCATAACCGATGAGGGCTTCGAGCACAGCCTTGGCGTTGATCAGAGTCAGCGCCACGCCGGCCGCCATCAAGGCTGGAAGGAAGAAGATAGACCGTTTCCATGTCTTCGGGTGAAGTTCGCGCTGGGCGACCAGGTAAAACGCCGAAATCGACCAGAACGAGGCAATAATCAACGGAAGATCCAGAATGAGCATCTGGAAAGGACCCATGTAAAAGCGCACAATCATCACCGGCAGCATGAGCGCCGACACGATGATCATGAGCGGGTAGGAGATATTGGGGGTCAGGTGGAAAAACGCTTCCGCCTTCACGCGCCACGGAACATCCGACTTGAGAATCCGAACCAGCAGCTTCTTGGCGACCTGCGTCAAGCCTTTGGCCCAGCGGGATTGCTGTACCTGGAAACCGTAGGTATCCGCCGGCAATTCCGAGGGGCACTCAATCGACGGGACGTAGATGAACTGCCATCCCTTTAGCTGCGCGCGATAGCTGAGGTCCGAATCTTCGGTCAGCGTGTCGTGTTCCCAGCCGCCAGCTTCGTCAATCGCCTGCCGGCGCCAGATCCCGGCGGTTCCATTGAAATTGAAAAAGAGACCCTCGCCAAAGCGGGCGCCATGTTCGATGACGAAATGTCCATCTAATAGCATCGCTTGGACTTCGGTCAAGACCGAGTCGTGGCGGTTCAAGTAGCCCCACCGGGTCTGCACCATTCCGACCTTGGACTCGGCGAAGAAATGCACAGTCCGCATGAGGAAATCGCGCGGTGGAACGAAGTCGGCGTCGAAGATCGCAATGAATTCGCCGGTCGCGTGCTCCATGCCTTCCTGCAGAGCGCCGGCTTTGTAGCCATGACGGTTGCTGCGGTGGCGGTACTCGATCGGAAATCCGGCTGCGCGGTATTCCGCAACGAGCCGCTCGGTGTAGGGATGCGTTTCGTCGGTGGAATCGTCCAGAATCTGGATCTGCAGGAGTTCCTTCGGATAGTCGATCTTGCAGATTTCGTCTACCAGGCGGTCCACTACGAAGCGCTCGTTATACAGCGGCAATTGAACTGTGATGCGGGGTAGTTCGGCGAATTGAGTAGGGGCTACGGTGGGAAGCTTGTGCTTGTTCTTGAAGTAGGCTCGGATCATCTCGTAGCGATGAAGCCCGTAGCACGATAAGACAATCAAGACGGCGAAATAGGGGATCATCATCGCCCAATCGAACCAGTCGAGTTGGTGGATGCCCGCAAACGTGTCGTCCATCAGCGCTTCCACGACTTTTTCAGTCGCCGACTGCGCGCCAAGGAACAAGAATGCGAAAGAACCGCCGGATGTCATATGTTCTTAAACGAAAACCCTACTTCTGCCCTCTGATGACCGACCGAATGGACACGATCTTCGGCCTATTGTCAACTTCCATATTGTACCTTGTTTCCATCTAATGAATTGTTCTCGAGCTGGATCGTGTGGGCAGCGGTCGCCACCCATTCCCGGCGGTGCGTGATGATCAGGACGGTCTTGCCAGCACAGGCAATCCGGAGCGATTCCATCAACTTCAATTCGGTATCGGAATCGAGCGCGGACGTTGGTTCGTCGAGAATGAGGATTCCGGGATCGCGCAGGAGGGTTCTCGCGAGGGCAATCCTTTGGCGCTCTCCGGCAGAGAGGGCGAGTCCTCGCTCGCCAACGATTGTGTCGTAGCCTTCCGGGAGCCCTACGATGAAGTCGTGGATCTGGGCGGACCGAGCGGCTGCGTGCAATTGGTCCATCGTCGCGTTTGGAGCCGCGTAGCGCAGATTCTCAGCGATGGTCGCGTGGGTGAGAAACGGAACCTGCTCGACAACGGCAATGCGGCTTCGCAGGCTGGGAAGTTCATATTCCCGAATGTCTTGTCCATCGAGGAGGATTCGCCCCTCGGCAGGATCGTAGAGGCGAATCAGGAGGTCGGCGATGGTGGATTTGCCGGAGCCGCTGGGTCCGAGGAGGACCGTCACGCCACCCGCGGGAATGGTGCAGCTCAGGTTCTTCAGAATGGCGGTTTCCCCATGGAAGAAGCTGACCTCCTGCATTTCGATGGTCGCGCCAGAGTGCGGGTTGGGAAGTAGCTTGGGTCCATCGGACACGACCGGCCGGGTATCGAAGAGCACGGACACCCGGCCCAACGACACGGCTCCGGTGACCAGGCTGGTATAGATCCCCATCAGATTCTGAACCGGTGCCAGCAGGCGCATGTGATAGGCGAGGAAGGCCATTAGCCCGCCGATTGTGAGATCGCCGTCGATAACGAGTTTGCCGCCATATAAGAAGACAGAGGCGGTGGAGAGTGTCAGGACGGTCCCCGGAATTGCCCCGGCGAAATAGGAAGTCACCTGCATTTTGAGCAGGGCGTCCACAAAGCTGGCATTGCGCTGGTGAAAGACCTCGCTCTGCGCCTGCTCGCGAACGGTCGTGACAATCAGGCGTATGCCGAGCAGAGATTCGATCAGGAAGCTCCCGATGTCGGCAGATCGCTGACGCAGCGCCTCGATGTGGGTGGCAAGACGGTCCTGATAGCGGCGGACTGCCCAGATGCTGATCGGGAGAAGGATCACCGAAACGACAAATAGCCGTGGATTCAGGTACAGCATCAGGATGGTGCTTCCGATCAGGAAGATCACGTTGGACAGGATCGAGAGCAGTGCGTCGCTCGATACGCGTTGGACTTCAGCGATGTCGTTGTTCATGCGCGAAACAATTTCGCCGGTTCGCGTGCGAGCGAAAAAAGTCGGAGGCAGGGCCAGCAAGTGACGGTAAAGAGCGAGGCGCATGTCGAAGAGGACCTGGGCCGAAACTTTCGTATAGAGGTAGCTGGATCCTGCGTTCAGGACGAAGCCGAGGAGGGTGATGACGACCAGCAGTCCGGCAACGCGAGCCAGAGCGTTGAAATCACGGCGGAGGAGAGCCTGATCGATGAGGTCGCGCGTGAGCCAGGGTTGCGCCAGTCCACTGACCGTCGCGAGGAGTCCTATGGCGACGACAAGGGCGAGGGTCCGCCAGTAGGGTTTGAGGTACGGGACTACCTTGCTGTACTCAGTGAGTTGAGTTACCGGCAACGGTTGTCACCTTAAGGGTAGGTCCCAGGGTCCTAGAGCGGGTACCCCTCCCCCGGCCATCCCAGGGACACTGTACCGTGTCCCCGAATCGGATGGGGCGGGGGTAGGCGGTATAGGCCTACTCCGGCGGATCCGGGGACAGTGGTGACACTCAGGAGTGTCACCAAATGCTGGAAATGCTAGGGGGATACGATCACCAGTTGAGTCGTCATGTCGGCGTTCACATCCACGGTTTTTTCAGGACGCAGGGTCTGCGCGTCGAAATACTCGATGGTGTTGCCCGCGCCATAAACGAGGAGCTTCTTGCCGTCTGAAGAGATCCCGAACGTGAACCGCGTCCGCCCGGGGAACTCCGCCCGCCGGAGCATCTTCTTCTTATCCATATCGAACATCATGAATTGCGTGACTCGGTCACCGTGCTGTCCTTCCACGGAAACTGCGTAGCCGGTCTTGTGATCGGGCGTGACCTGCAAGCCCGAAAGCTGCGACGGCACAGGACCCATCGGAGTGAAGTCAAAGGTCCGCTTGTTCAAATCAAACCGCGCGATTCCGAAATTTGGACGGTGGACGATATTGTCCGTACTTTGGAACATCGAGGTCAGGATCGCCGGGTCGCCCCATGGATCCATGTCGCCGCCAACAAACAAGGTGTCAGTATTCGGAAAGGGCGGCTTGGTCAGGTCGATGCGCTCGACCTCCTTGAAATTGTCGGTCGTGTCATAGACAACCACCGCGTCACCGAAGGTGTATAGGTACTTCCCGTCCGGGGACACACGGATCTGACGCCCGATCCGATCGGCGTCGGCTGGCGGTACGTCCACCTGCTTCACGATCTTCTGCTGCGCGACATCGATGATCGAGAATTTCCGCTTGCCGATGTCGAAGCGATCGATCTGCTTGGTGATGTCACGGGTGACGGCGTACATCAGCTTGCCATCGCGATCCGGCGTGGGACCCGCGTCAATGCGGATCCGCTTGTTGCCGTCCGTGAGCTGGAAGGTCGAAACCACCTGGCGCGTCGCCAGATCGATGGTCTCGAAACCACTTTCCTTATGCGTCATCACCAGCAGACGCTTCTTGTCGCTGCTCAGATAAAGCGCACGAGCGGCGCCGGTCTTCAGCTTGATGTCACCATCGATCGCACCGGACTTCTCATCAATGATGATGATGCGCCCAGGCCAGGCGCCCACGTACATCTTTTGTGCGGACAACAGTCCGCTGATCGCGGTCAGGATGAGGACGAGTTTTCTCATTATGGAAACACCAGGTCGATATTCCGCCAATCCTTGGTGGCGCTGGCGCACTTTGCCGTCCAATCCGGATAGTTATTGAGATGGTCCGGCACCTGGGCCGGCCAGAAGCACGTGATGTAGCAGTCGTAGAGATCGCGCTCGGCAGGCTGGCACAGACCCGCGGTTCCGCCGGCGTTGTCGACTTCCCAACCGGGAGAAAACACGATCGAGCATCCGACCGGGTAGTGGGGACGCTTGGCTGGTCCACCGGGACCTCCCCCGCGCTGTTGCAGTGCGAAGACGTCGCCTTCCATGGCGGCCGCGTATTCTTCAATGCGCTGGGCCTTGCGGTTCAACGCGCGTACATGTTTCATACGGTCTTCCTCCGGTCGAAAGTATCGAGGAACTGTGGGTTGCGGGTCGCGATCTCGCCGTAAATTTGCAGGCAGAGGTCTGTCCAGCCGCGGATCCAGTCGCAATAGTGCAGGTTCGGATGGCCGGTGTCGCCGTAGCGGACAAAGGCCTCATGGTGGCAACCACCAGCGCACAACGGGCGAGCCCAGCAGGAGTGGCAGTCGTACTTCGCTCCGATGTGACCGCGCTTGAGGAAGTCCGCCTGCTTGTCCCGGTCGATGCCCGTGGTGACATTTCCGAGAGCGTGCGTATCCGAGTCAACGAAGCGATGACAGGGCGCAATGTCACCGGATGGTCCGACACCCACCAAACCGAGCCCTGCACCGCATGGATGCGATTTGTTGATGCCCTGATGGAGTTCGGTGAGGGTATCGCTAACGTTTGAGAATCCGTGGTGTTGGCCGCGCAACGCATAGTCCCGATATTCAAAAGCAAGTTCGCGGAACTGTTCCAATACGCGGTCCATGCCGGTTGCTTCAATTGCGTACAGGCGCTGCGGCGAGGTCGTGACAGGCGCAAAACCGACTTCATGGAAACCCATGTCCTGCTTCAAATGCCGGAAGATCGAGATGACATCGGTAACCCGCTGGGTCAACGTCACCCGGGCGGCGATCGGCCGGGTCTTGTGGGCTTCGAGCAACGCACGGACCTTCGGAGCGATGATGTCGTAGCTGCCCTTGCCATTCGCAAAGACGCGTAGCGCATCGTTCATTTCCTTGGGCCCATCCATGCTGACAGTTACGCCGACATGATTTTGCGCGAGGAATTCGATGATCGGAGGCGTGAGCAACGTTCCATTCGTTGTCAACGAGAAGTCGATGGAACGGCCTTCCTGGTTGGCCTTCTCGTTGGCGTACTCGACCACGCGCTTCAGCAGAGGGAAGTTCATCAAGGTTTCCCCACCGAAGAACGTCACATGGATCGCCCTGCGTCCAGCCGACTCAATGAAGAGATGGTCCACGGCAAGCTGGGCTGTTTCCCAACTCATGAACTTCGGTTTGCCGTCGGGCGTGGCAACCTTGTCTTCGCCGAACTCGTAGCAGTAGCCGCAACTCAGATTGCACTGATTGGTGAGATTCAGCACCATCGTCTGCAGCGGGAACTTCTCGGGTAGGTCCTGCGGTGGATCCTCGATCCTAGTACCGTCTTCGAGGATCGCGCGGAAGCCGGCGAGTTCATCGATCGCCTCGTGGATGTCCGGCGCTGGGAATGGCAGAGTAGCCGCGAGTTCCTCGCGTGTCATCGGCGTCGCCTTGACTCGGTCGAGAACCGCGTTGGCAACTGGATTCAGGTCAACGATGCCGCCGCTGGGAACGAGGTAGAGAAAATTCTGTCCCGCTGCCTCAAAGGCATGAATTTCACCATGTGTGTAAGGCATCGTTACTCCGCGATTTCCGGTGTGTCCCAGCGCATATAGAGCGGAACGGTGACGATCAGGTAGCTGCGTGCGGAGAGCGGCTTTTCGCCGTTGCCCGGATCGAACGTCGCCACGGCCCAAACATCGCCGAAGTTATTAGACGCCCATTTACGTTTCGGGTTGGGACCCTCGGACGCCGGCGTGAAGAAGCCGGTGGCAGCATTGATGGTGCCGACAAAGTCCTTATCATCGTCATCGAACCGTGCGAGGAATTCCTCAATCGACCACTTCGCTGGAACGGGTCCCAGCGCGATGTCGTCGGGAGTGTCTTTCTTTCCATCGAGTCCGCGATGATAGGCGATGGCTTCGAACTGCACGAACCCTTTTGGATGGGTGCTTCCTCCGAGCCGTGCGACTGCGCTATCCGAGGCCACCTTAATATAGTCAACTTTGTCGTAGATGAAAACTGCGCTGGTAGCGACGGCCCGATTCACTTCCACATCGCGTGGACCGGAGATAGCCTCCTTGGCCACGCTGACTTCGACGGTGATCAGTTTGGGAGTGGAGCTAACGATTCGCTGAACAGTGACACCGGTGCCGAAGCTGATGTCTGCCGGCTTCAAGGTGGTCGATAGCCGGTCGCCGTAGATCTTGACCTGTTGAGGCGTACCCGATCCCGACTTCAGTGCGTACTGGTCAACACCTAGAACTGTTGCTGCGTCTCCGGCACGAACCAGTTTGGCATTGACGCCGAACTCGTAGTAGCCGCCCCAAAACCAGCGGCCCTCGATGCGGGACTGGTCACGGGAAACTGACATGACCTCGCGCATTTCCTTTGGATCGTCGTTGGTGCTGGCGGATCCAGTGGAGCGGCCTCGCCAGGCATGTCCGGTGTACAAATTCGCTTTGCCGGAGCGTTTAAACTGCTTGCCGGTAGCGAGTTCCGTGTAGGTCGTGTTGGTAGTGAACTCGTTTTCGCTGGCGCCCGGTTCAATCGTCACCTCGCCAAGCAGACGACCCTTGCCGGGTTGGTCGCCCCACAGGATCCAGCGGCCTTGGAGACGCGCTGGCCGCATTGAGGCAGTCCAACTCGCCCACTCGGGAGTCTGCAGCGGATTCGCCTTCGAGAAGTGTTCGATCGCCAGGTCCACCGGATGGCGCTGCGTTGCAGGCGGCGCGGTCGGATCCGGACGGCCCATGCGGCGAAATGCCGTAAACTCCGTTACCGGGAAATAGCCCACGTGCATGTCGGTGAGGAGTTTCCACTCTTCGGCAGAGCGACGCCAGGAGTTCGGCTGAGCGATGGGATGACACGAAGCGCAAGCGCGCTTAATTTCTTCTGTCGGAATATTCTTTTCTTCCTCGAGCGTACGCTTTTCGAGGAACCAATTGACGGCTGCCGACTCTTCCGGCGCGAGCCCGTGTTCCCGGCTCAGATATTGCACGATGTGACGTGCTTCCTCCGGCTTCAGGCTCATGCCGTTGAGACGCACCATGCGCTTGATGGCTTCCTGCCATCCTTCGGGCGTGGTTCGGACCCACGATATGCGCGTCAGATTGCCATCCTTGTCCGCCTTGTGACATGGAGAGCAGCGCTGTTTGGTCAGGTCATCACGAACAGGGATGCCAGGTTCTTTAGGTTGTTGTTCCGCTGGCCTTTGGCTGTTGTTGCTGCCTGTCGGGGGCTGAGCTACCAAGCTCAAAGCCGCAAAGATAGCGGTGGGAAATAGACGACGGATAGCCGCTCCCATATAGAAGTCGAGTGTATCATGGCGATGCGGAAATACACGCCATTGTTGTGACTATGGCAGCGGGATCGAATACTTAACCACTTCCATCACCGAACTCGGGCATCCCGGGATCTTATCGAGGCGGGGCCAAACATCCTGAAACATGTAAGCGAAACGGGCAGCCTGGCGAACGGCAAACAGCGCTTTGCTATCGCCTACCCGAATGTCGCCGGAATTCCCTGTTGGCGGGCTGACCTTACCGTCGAGGATCGGATGGTTGATGGCCTTCTGCTGCGCGAGAATCGCCCGGCACAGCGGATCGTCTTCCTTGCCCGTGCACTGCCCGGTGATCTTGACCGCAGTATAAATCGCTTTACGATCGGGCGGGACCTCGGAATTTGAGGCGGCGATCGTGTAGTACCACTGCTGGTAGCAGACATCAGCCGCGTTACTGTTCATTCCTCCGAGTCCTACCGAGAAGTCGGGTACCCAGACGAAACAAGTCCCATCATGTACATAGGGTTTCATAGCAAAGTCCTCTTTTGTTTTTGTGGCTGTGACCATTCTTGGCCGCCACTATCAGCTACAAGCGCAAAAGAGCGAAATCGCCTGTCACTCCCGGATCCAAGAAGCCAGCACGTTAATTCCAGCAATGGTTTTGACTGGGTCCTCGACATAGGCAAGCCGGGCCTGGAGCGCATCCGCCGGCCTGCCGAACGCGGTTCCGGGAAGTAAGGCTACACCCGTTTCTTCGAGGAGGCGATCGCACAGTTGTGCGCTTGTGTAGATGCCGCGGCTCAGCAGGCTTTCACGATGGGAAGTGAAATCGGGGAACAGATAGAAGCAGCAGGCGGGATCATGCAGGCGGATTCCGGCCTCCCTCAGCACGGGCACGCACAGCGCTGCGAGTTCACGAAGGGTGGTCCTGGATTCCTCGATGTACAGCGGAATCTCCGACACATCCGTATACGCCGTAACGGCAGCGAACTGCGTCGGTGCGGCGGCGGCTGAGTAGGTTTCGCTGGCCGCGATCGACATCGCTTCACGGACGTTCGATAGTTCCTGTGGAACGCGGATAGTACCGATACGCCAGCCACCCGCGCCGCACCATTTCGACAATCCCCCGGTAACAAATGTTCTTTCCGGATATTCCGCGGCGATTGAATAATGATTCCCGGTGTGATGGAGTTCGGCGTAGATTTCATCGGATAGGATGATCAGATCCCGTTCGCGGGCGGCGTGTGCGATGGCGCTGAGCTCAGACCTCGAATACGTGAGTCCGGTGGGGTTGTTCGGATAATTGAGCACCAGGACAGACCCGGGTGAAATCTGCTGGATCTGATCCGCTCGGAGACGCCAGCCATCCTCAAACTCGGTTTGGATCCAGTGGACATTGCGACCGAGCAGACGAGCCTGCGGCGCATAGGAGACCCAACTCGGCGCAGGGATCCAGATCTCCGCTTCCAGTGCCAGGAACAGCAGGAACATCAATTGCTTGGAGCCTGGCCCGATCAGTATGTCCGTGGCGCTACACGGGATGGCCTGATTTCGGTGATAGGCTGCCACGGCTTCGCGCAACGCAGGCAGTCCGTTGACGGGCAAGTAGTCCTTTTGATGCGCGTTCAGTTGCAGAGCTCGAACGGCAACATAAGGAATCGGAAAAGGCGACTGTCCAAATCCAAACTTGAAGACAATGCGGCCTTCCCGTTCCATTGCGAGGGCGCGTTCATTCATGGCGAGGGTAGGCGAGGAGGCCGCTGCCTGGAGAGCAGGGTGCACTGTGGGAGGCAGCCGCAGCGATGAGGATCCCATGATCCTTTTGTATCCGGTTGCGGATACCTGCGGCAACGAAAAAAGGCGACGCTGTTTGAGCGCCGCCTTAATTTCCCTGAAATTTGAACCAGTTACTTGCGGTTCTTGATCGCTGACCTAACCCGGCGATTGGAAGCCGCCAAGGCGAATCCGCCGAGGAGAACCATCACAACAGAACCGGGTTCCGGTACTGCAGTCGGGGTTGGAGGAGGATCGCCACCGCCGGGAGGCGGATCGCCGCCACCGGGGGGAGGATCGCCGCCGCCGGGAGGCGGATCGCCACCGCCGGGAGGAGGATCGCCACCACCGGGAGGAGGATCGCCGCCGCCGGGAGGAGGATCGCCACCACCAGGAGGCGGATCGCCACCGCCGGGAGGAGGATCACCACCACCGGGGGGAGGATCGCCACCGCCACCGGGAGGGGGATCTCCGCCACCGCCGGGAGGCGGATCGCCGCCACCACCGGGGGGAGGATCGCCACCACCAGTTGGCGTAGTACCGCCGCCGGGAGGATTACCACCTCCACCGGGTGGATTATTACCGCCACCGCCATTCGGACCGTCGCCGCCGTTTTCGTTAACCGGACCGCCAGCGGCCGCGAACTGCGCGTCCACTAATGGATTTCGAATCGAAAGCATGAACGGATCGGGACCTGGGTCGGCAAGTGTCGTCCAGACAATCAGTGCCGCAGGATTAAAAAGCGAAAGATAGCCTACTCGTTTACCAGATAAGGATACGACACCGAGCTGTGGAAACTGGTGCACGCCAAAGGCGGGATTTTCAATGTCAAGCTGCGCAACTCCTTGATTCTGCGGTTGAATCTGATTCAAGTAGTTCGGGTGCGAGAACTCGAATGGAATCGTATCTGCGAATGTTAAGCTGGCTGCTGCGAGAAGCGCGAATGAAAACCGCTTCATACTAAAACCCCCTCCAAGGAGTTGTTATGTTCGTGACCGTTGACGGTCATCTTGTCGTTTGTCAGTCTATTTTACGCGGGGACGTCATGATACACATCCCCTCCTTGGTACTATCGGCACTTTATCGTTTTATCTTAGGCCTAGTCCTGTGAAAAAAGTTTTGGGTCGAACTGTTCAGGACCTTACTTTCTTCGATAGTAACCACTGATAAATATTGTCTTCATAGTAAAGCGCTGTTATGTCGTGCCCTTTACCGCGAACGATTGTAAATTTTGGCTTGTTCCCAATTTGCTTCAGGGCCTTAACCATATCCCTGGAGCGCTTCAGTGGTACGACTTTGTCCTTCTCGCCGTGAAAGACCCAAACTGGCATCTTTCGCAAGCCCGATGCCCATTGAGCAGGCTGGGTGGGTCCGCACATCGGAACGATGGCCCCAAAGCGATGTGGAAACTGGGACCCGAGGAACCACGCTCCGCCACCGCCCATGCTCAGTCCGGTCAAATACACGTGCTTGAGATCGATGCTGTATTCCGAGATGACCTCGTCGACCAGGTTCATAATCGGACTTGCGTCCTGGGTCCACAACTGGCCGGGTGGGCACTGAGGAGAGAGGACGACAAACGGGAAGTCATGACGCTTTTCGGCCACCGCGGGAGGACCGTAACGGGTCAACATGCTGACATCGGCGCCACGCAACGACGCACCATGGAGCCACAGCAGCAACGGAAGTTTTTTGCTCTGATAGTCGTGCGGAAGGTAAAGCAGGGATTCGGGCTGCAGCGCGGGTCCGCTAATTTGAGAGCGGTGAACGATGTGGTGGCCGTCCTGCGAGTCGTCCCTGGCAATTAGAGACGCCGAAACACAACCCAGCAGGAATGTTCGACGCTGCATCTTTCTATTATGCTGCAGACTTACAGGTGGGTGGGAGGATCCTGTAAACTGCTGGAAGTATGTTGCATCGTTTGCTTGTGCTGAGCTGCGGCTTAGCGATGGCGCTGAGCGCCGCAGAGATCCGGCTGGGCATTGTGGGTACGGACACTTCGCACGTGATCGCATTCACCAAGATCCTCAACGATCCAAAGAATAAAGACCACGTTGCCGGCGCGAAAGTGGTTGCCGCATTCAAGGGTGGCAGCCAGGACATTGAGTCCTCTTCGTCACGCGTGGATAAGTATGCGGCGGAGTTGCAGAAGGATTGGGGTGTCGAACTGGTTCCTGACATCGCCACGCTCTGTCAAAAGGTGGATGCAATCCTACTCGAGAGTCTGGATGGACGTCCGCACCTGGCACAAGTCAAGCAGATCCTGAAATACGGCAAGCCGATGTTTATCGACAAGCCGTTGGCGTCTACGCTTGAGGATGCGCGGGAGATCGCGAAGCTCGCGAAAGCAGCCAAAGTCCCATGGTTTACCGCATCCAGCCTGCGTTGGAACGAGATGACCTCGACGATGAAACTGCCGGATACCACCGCCGTGATTACGTGGGGTCCGGGACCGACGGAGCCGCACCATCACCTGGATTTGTCGTGGTACGCGATTCATCCGATTGAACTGATGTACGCCTTCCTCGGACCTGGCTGCGTGGAAGTGACCCGCGTGGAATCGGAAAGCGGAGACGTGATTGTCGGGAAATGGAAAGATGGCCGGATCGGCACAGTGCGGACCAATCGTCCCTACGGTGGATATGGCGCGGTGGTGTTCCAGAAGGACAAACTGGTGCAGAGCCCACCGAATCCCAAGACGGGATACCAGGCGATGGTCGGCGAGATCGTGAAGTTCTTTGAGACCAAAGTTCCACCAGTGTCGAATGAGGAATCGCTGGAAGTCTTCGCATTCATGGATGCCGCGCTGCGGAGTAAGCAGGCGGGCGGAACACCTATGCGGTTACGCTAGTTTCTATGCTCAATTGGCTTCTGGTGTTCGTACCAGTGACCGTGGCGCTTGAGTTTTTGAAGCCCGAGTCTCATACATTGATCTTTCTCAGCGCCTGCGCGTCGATCATTCCGCTTGCGGGATGGTTGGGACGTGCAACGGAACAACTGGCTGAACGCACGGGTGAAGGCGTCGGTGGATTGTTGAACGCTACGTTCGGCAACGCCGCGGAGTTGATCATCGCGCTGGCAGCCCTTCAAAAAGGCTTGTACGACGTTGTGAAGGCATCGCTGACGGGTTCGGTCATTGGCAACCTGTTGCTAGTATTGGGAGCCTCGATCGTCGCCGGTGGACTGAAGCATAAAGAACAAAGGTTCAATGCACAGGCGGCGAGTTCGCAATCCACCCTATTAACCCTGGCCGCAATCGCGTTGGTAGTGCCCGCAGCCTTTCACCATGTCGCAGGTCCTGCTGCAGTGGCGCGCGAAGCCGGATTGAGTTTCGAGATCGCCATCGTACTGGTCGTCGTTTACGCCTTGCATCTCATCTTTACTCTCCACACCCACAAGCAATTGTTCTCCGGTGAGTCGTCGGATATGGAGGAGCTCACTACCGGCGTAGGGCACTGGTCAATGAAGAAGTCCGTCGGAATTCTTGCTGGCGCCACTGCTCTCATTGCGTGGATGAGTGAAATTCTAGTCGGGTCGGTGGAAAAGGCTGCTCTTTCCTTTGGCATGACTAGCGTCTTTGTTGGCGTAATCGTCGTCGCGATCGTAGGCAACGCAGCGGAGCATTCGACAGCAATTCTGGTATCGATGAAGAACCGGATGGATCTGGCGCTGTCGATCGCCATCGGATCCTCGGCGCAGATCGCGCTGTTCGTTGCACCTGTGCTGGTTTTTGCGAGCTATGCGATCGGACCTCGCCCGATGGACCTGGTGTTCACACCGGCAGAAGTACTCGCGATTGTTGTCGCCGTCTGGATCACCGGACAAATCTGCTCCGACGGAATTTCGAACTGGATTGAAGGTGCCCAATTGCTGGCCGTTTACATCATCCTGGGCATCGTGTTTTATTTCCTGCCCGAATCGGCGGGCACAAAGGCGGTACATCCGTAGCCATGGAACAACTACTGGAGTCGATGCGTGGAGCGCGGATCTTCGATCTCGCACAGCCGTACTTTGTCGGGATGCCGCACTTTCCGACCCATCCTCCGTATCTGTACTCGCTGAACAAGCGCCACGGCGACTTCGTAACGAAGAGCGGAGCGAGTTCCGCGGCGGAGACGATTACGCTGGGCGGACACGTGGGTACGCACATCGACGCGTTATGCCACTTTTCCTGCGGCGGATTCCTGCACGGAGGAATCGAAGTCGAGTCAGTACAGTCCTACGACAAAGGTTTCACGCAGTTATCGGTGGATACGATCGCTCCGATGGTTCGACGCGGCGTGCTGTTGGATGTCGCCGGGCATTTCCGGATGGAAGTGCTGCCTGAGAATTTCGCGATCTCTCCGGAACAGCTAGACGAAATCTGCGAACACCAGCATGTGGCCGTAGAACGCGGAGATGTCGTATTGCTGCGCACGGGCTGGGCGAAGCACTGGCGCGACCAGCGAATGTTCATTACGGCCGGCAAGGGTGTAAACGTGGTCGGCCCAGGTCCCGAGGAGCCTGCTGCGAAATGGCTCAGTTCGCGCAAGGTGTTCGCCGTGGGGTCGGACACGGTGGCTTTCGAGCGAGTGCCTTCGCCCGATATGCCAGTCCATGTGCACCTACTGGTAGAGAACGGAATCCACATTATTGAATGTTTGAACTTAGAAGAGCTCGCAGCAGCACGGGTTCATGAGTTCTTGTTCGTCGCCGCACCCTTAAAGATCGAAGGCGGAACTGGTGCGCCGATCCGGCCGTTGGGAATTCATCGGACGTAACAGGCACCTTTGACACTGCTCAGTGCGGGTGGTATCGTGCCTAAACGATTCGTGGCCCAGCGGCCGCGAATCAGACTCGAGATAGAGGAGCACCATGACGTCCTTTGCACCTCCTATTCAGAACCCCGCCATTCGTTTCAACGATTCTGTAGAAACTCTGCTTCGATCCAAGTCCGGTGAAATCTGGACCGTCTCGCCTGAAGCAACAGTTTTCGAGGCGGTTGAGCAGATGTCCCACCGGCAGGTCGGCGCACTACCGGTTGTCAGCGGAGATGAACTAACCGGGATGATTTCCGAGCGTGACTACGCCCGGAAAGTAATCCTCCAAGGGCGGAACTCCCGCGATACAAAGGTCCACGAGATTATGACGGGCGACGTGCACTCGGTGACGCCGCGCCATACCATCGACGAGTGTATGCGTCTGATGACCACGAGCAGAGTTCGCCATCTTCCTGTTGTGGAAAATGGACAGCTAAAGGGCATCCTTTCAATCGGGGACCTGGTGAATTGGATCATCTCCTCCCAGGAAGCAACCATCGTGCACCTGCACAACTATATTGCCGGCAGCTATCCCGGCTAGTCCCATCGCATCCTGTTTTGGCCGCGTCCGCGGACCTCGCTGAGGCGGCCAAATTCGCCCGTCATGTTAACCTGACGGTTTACACCCAAGATGCAGCTTTCCGAGATTTTCGTGCGCCTTGGCGGCGACTCCTTTGGCGATTTGCTGAAGACCGTATCCATGGGCAAGCTCAAGACTTATAAGCTCTATGAGCGCCTTAAAACGCGTTGCCACCTGCAGAAACTGAACACCGAAACCCTGCGCAAGGTGTCCCCCAGACTACTCGACCGGATCGCAACCGGCGATGAGGAACTCGCGACCGAAATTGCGCAATGCGTGCTGATCTGCCACCTCGACATGATCATCGCAGTATTGGATTTCCTCGAAATTCCTCATGAAGAAGGATTCTTCGCGAAGGATATCGACGTGCCGTCCTTCCTCAAGGAAGGCTGGCAGCAACGCGTCTACGATCAGTTCCAGGATAAGTATCCGAAGTCAGTCCTCCTTCTCTATATCAATCATTTGGACTGGGAGATGGCCAAATCTGAGACTGTCTTCGTGGCCGCGGCATGAAACAGTTGTTCGATGCCATTCGCGCAGGCGATATCGACGGCGTGAAATCGCTGCTGGACGCGGATGCATCGCTAGTAAACGCCAAGAATGAGCAGGGCGTTTCGGCCTTTGCATTCACGATTTACAACCGCAAGCCCGAACTCACTGCGCTTTTCGAAGAGCGAAACGTGATGCTCGATATCTTCACCGCGACTATGGCCGGCAAAACGGCTCTGGTCCAGGAGATGTTGAATGGCAATAAGGGTCTCACGAAGTTAATCAGTGCAGACGGCTGGACTGCGCTGCATCTCGCAGCCTTCTTCGGTCAACCCGAATGTGCGGCCGTTTTGCTGAACTCCGGGGCCGACGTTACGGCAAGATCGACGAATCCGATGCAGAATATGCCGTTGCACGCAGGAGTGGCGAGCCGCAATGCCGAAGTGGTCAAGCTCTTGATCGACTTCGGTGCACCGGTCAATGCACGCCAGCATGGCGGGTGGACCGCGTTGCATGCCGCCGCCCAGAATGGCGATACTGCAATCGCGGAAATGTTGCTGCAGAACGGTGCGGAAACTGGTGCGCGGGCCGATAACAATCAGGCGGCATTCGACCTGGCACTCTCGCGCGGCCATCAGGCGATTGTCGATTTACTCGAAAAACACGGAGCCAAGTTCTAAAAGCTGTGAACGCGGAACAACTGTTAAGCGAGCTGCGCGTCAGCGCTCTCGAACGCATCGAAGCTGCCACATCGCTGGAGCAACTGGAACCGCTGCGTGTTGAAGTACTCGGGCGCAACGGAGCAATCGCCGGCGTCAGCAAGGACTTCAAGAAGCTCACCCCAGAAGATCGCGCACGCATCGGGAAACTGCTCAACGAGGTCAAACAGCAGGTCGAATCTGCTTTTGAGGCGCGAAAATCCGGTTTTGAAACCGCTGCCCTGAATGCCCGTTTGGATACCGAATGGCTCGACCTGACATTGCCCGCGAGCGGGGTACGGCCGGGAACTCTTCATCCGGTCACCCGCATCCAACGCGAGATCGAGGAACTGTTCGTATCACTCGGCTTCACCGTTCTGGATGGACCGGAAGTCGAAACCGAGGTCAACAACTTCGACGCCCTGAACATCCCGCCAGCGCATCCGGCGCGGGACATGCAGGACACCTTCTGGCTGGAAGGCGGAAATCTTCTTCGTACCCATACGTCGCCCGTACAGGTCCGAGGAATGCGCAAGCTTGGGCCGCCCCTGCGGATGATTGCGCCTGGCCGCGTTTTTCGTAACGAGGAAGTCGACGCCTCACACGAACACACGTTTTATCAGTTGGAAGGCATGATGATCGATCGCGAGGTTTCCGTAACCAACCTGATCTACTTCATGAAGACCCTGCTCAGTTCGATCTTCAAGCGCGAAGTGACGGTCCGCTTGCGGCCCGGCTATTTCCCGTTTGTCGAACCGGGCTTCGAACTCGACATCCAATGCCTGATCTGCGGCGGACCGGGATGTCCGGTTTGCAAACAGAGCGGCTGGGTCGAACTGCTTCCCTGCGGATTGGTTCATCCGAACGTCCTCCGGATGAGTGGCATCGATCCCGACCAGTGGAACGGCTTCGCGTTTGGTCTTGGCCTGACCAGACTGGCCATGATGCGGTATCAGATCGATGACATCCGGCAGTTGCAGGGTGGCGATCTGCGGTTCCTGTCCCAATTCACGGCCTAGAAACATCACATGAAGTTCTCCTATCAGTGGATCTCAGAACTGGTGGACGGTCTCGACGTCCAACCTCGCGAGTTGATGCGGCTCATCACGATGAAGACCGCTGAGTGCGAAGGTTTTGAAGAAGCCGGCGCATTGCTCGGCGAGGCCTCGGCTGCCCAAGTGATCAGTGTCGAAGAGATTCCGGGATCTCACAATCGTAAGGCCGTCGTCGAAACCACCAGATATGGCCGCAAAACTGTCGTCTGCGGCGCACAGAACTGCCGCCCCGGCCTGTGGACCGTGTATGCTCCGATCGGCAAGAAGGAAGTTGCAGGCGTCGAGAGCGATGGCATGCTGGCAAGCGGCCGCGAACTCGGCGTCAATGGCGATCACGAAGGAATCGTCGAGCTTGGCGGGGCCGAATTTGGATTGCGTCCGGATTGGGTGATCGAAGTCGACAACAAGTCACTGACGCACCGGCCGGACCTGTGGGGACATTTCGGAATGGCCCGCGAGGTCGCCGCGATTACGGGTGCGAAGCTCAAAGATTCAGTAGACTCTTCCCTGCTTCCGGCGGGATCGCCGCTGATGAAAGCCGCAATCGAAGACTTCGGACTCTGTCCCAGATACAGCGCGCTTGTTTTCGAGAACGTCACGGTACAACCCTCTCCGTTGTGGCTTCAGTTCCGGCTGGAAGCGGTTGGATTGAATCCGATCAACAACATCGTCGATGTGACGAATTTCGTGATGGCCGAACTGTCGCAACCAATGCACGCCTTCGATGCTGAAAAGCTAAAAGGGGATACGATATTCGTCCGCCGTGCGCGCAACGCAGAGAAGATCATCGCGCTAAACAAAGAAACCTACGAGCTCGACGAATCGAATCTGGTGATCGCCGATGCGGACAGCGCGATCGCGATCGCTGGCGTGATTGGCGGGGACGAGAGTGCGATCGGCGCGGCTACGACTCGCATCGTCCTAGAGAGCGCCTGCTTTAACGCGACGAGTGTTCGCAAAACCGCGGCCAAAATCAAAAACCGCACCGATGCTTCGATGCGATTCGAAAAGTCTCAGGATCCGGAAAACACGGTTCGCGGATTGGCCCGGGCAGTTGCTTTGCTCCAGATGGTTTCTCCCGGAATCAAGTTGGTGGGTGGACTCACGGATTCCTATCAGCCGCTGCCGACGGTGCCTCCGATTACGGTTCCGCTCGACTGGCTCGACAAGAAACTCGGACACAAGGCGTCCACAGAGCGGGTCCGGGGAATTCTGGAAGCTTTGCAATTCGGAGTCGAAGAATCCACACCACGGGTTCTGACGGTTACCGTACCAAGCTGGCGCGCGACCAAGGATGTTTCGATGCGCGACGACCTCGTCGAGGAAGTTGGACGCATGATTGGGTATGGAGAGATGACTCCAACTGCGCCGCTCGTGCCGTCGGTCGTGCCTCCTGCCAATCCCACGCGCGAATTTCAGCATCATTTGAGGGATCTGGTTGCGGCGCAAGGCTTCACGGAAGCCTACAACTATTCGTTTTTGAGCGATGAAGCGATCGCGGAGTTCGGATTCGCGGCCGAGGATCACATTCGCGTCCTCAATCCGATTGCGTCCGATCAGGCTTTGCTGCGAAATTCGCTAATCCCCGGTATCGTTCGCAACATTCGCGAGAATCGCAAGCAATTTGAATCGTTCCGGCTGTTCGAGATTGGACACGAGATCCACAAGCAGTCGACTCCTGGACTTCCGGTTGAGATCGCCCATCTCGCGGCAACAGTCTTTGCGGCCAAAGACGACGGATCCGCAGCATTGTTCGAACTGAAGCGATTGGCCGAATGCCTGGTCGCGGGTCTGACTGTGAAGCCCTGCGTTGCACGGGAGTTCGAACATCCAGCGCGTGCTGTCGAACTCCATTCGGGCGACATCTGCTTCGGCCGGCTGTTTGAATTGCATCCACGAATGATCGAGGCGGGACGTGCGGCGATCCTCGATGTGGACCTGGACAAAGTCGAGAGCCTGGCGAAACAGAGGACAGTGAAATACAAATCGCTGCGCCGTTTCCCGACCAGCGCCTTCGATCTTTCCGTCATTACCGGGACCCGCACTCTGGTGGGGGACATCGATAGCGGCTTACGTGAATACGCAGGCGGCGACCTTGTCTCGATGGAATTCCAACGTCAATACAGCGGGCCGCCGTTAGAAGAGGGACAGAAGAGCGTGTCATTCCGGCTTACCGTTGGCGCGTCCGATCGGACCCTTTCGAGTGCGGAGGTCGCGGTCGTGCGAGACCGCATCATCGAGGGTATGCGTTCTCGCGGTTTCGAATTACGCGTGTAGAATTGGATTCCGCGATATACTGCTAGGCCATTATGGGTGCAGATATCGCTGCAGTATTGAATATGTTCTTGGATCCGGCTTCCGCCGTGAAGCGGATCGACAGCAAATGGATTTGGGTTTTTCCACTTGCTCTCCTCGGGATCATAAGCGCCGCCATCGGCTGGCTCACGATTCCAATTACTATGCAGCTCATGGTCCGCAATGCCACGGATGCGTCGCAGCGCGAGGCAATGCAGCGTAGCTTACCGATGATAGAGACGTTTTCGAAGGTTGGCGTGTTTGCCAGTCCCGTCATCGTCGTGATCTTGACGTTACTGATCGCCGCCTTGCTGCTGGTGGCGTGCCAGGTGATGGGGATCCCGGCGAAGTTCAAAGAGCTCTTCAACCTGATTTCGATGGCATCGATCATCAAGGCAGTAAACGCGCTCGCGGCATTCCTGGTCATCAAGCTCAAGGGCGACGAAATCCAGACCATGCAGGATCTCAGTCCGCCGTTCGGACTCGACATCTTTCTCCCGGATGGAACCGGCAAGGTGTTGCTGGCGGCTGTAAACTTCTTTTCGATCTTCCAGATCTGGTATCTCATCGCCATCGCCATTGGACTCGCTGCATTCACCAAAATCAGCAAAGGGAAAGCTTTTGCAGCGATCACTCCGATCTGGATCTTCCCGCTGATTTTCGTAATCGGCGGCGCCTTCTTCCGCCGCACCTGAGGCTTACAGTCTTGGTGTCGGCGGCTTGACCGGCAGCCACGGTACGGCGCCTTTGCGTTTCATGCGGCGTTTGAAAATCTTGTCTCCCGCGGCCACATACATGGTTTGAAAGTCGGGTCCGCCGAACACGACATTTGCCAGCGAAGACGCCTGCGGCTTGGGTAGGATCATGTTGACCCGACCAGGTGGATCGCAGATCTGAATGCCGAGGTTGGTCGTCACGTACAGGAATCCTTCGGTGTCGACCGCTAATCCGTCGGCGCTGCTATTGGAATTCTCGTCGGGCGTCTCGAGCCGGTAGAACGGTTCCGCGTTGGCGAGTGCTCCATCTGATTGCACCTGGAAGGACCAGACCCACTTCGATCGTGAATCCGCCACCATGAGCAGGGATTGATCGGGGGAAAGTTGAATTCCGTTTGGAAACTCCAGCCCTTCGTATACTTTCTTGCGCTCGCCTTTTGCGCTCAGAAACCAGATCGACTTCCCCGGAGGCTCGGTGAAATAGATGTCTCCGTTCGCATTTAGAACCAGGTCATTGGCTTTGAGACCTTCCATCAAGACCTTCTCTTTTCCATCCAGTTCAATGGCTACGATCCGGTTGTTGTCGGGTTGGGCGCCATACAGCCTTCCATCCGGACCCACTTTCAATCCGATGGTATTGTTCCCTTTGTCTTTGAAGATCGCAACTTTGCCAGAAGTATCGATCTTCCAGATCTTGTCTTGCCGGAAATCGGTGAAATACACGTTTCCGGCCTTGTCGACGGTTGTGCCTTCAGTGAAGCCGTGGCCCTGGCTGACTAGTTCCCAGCCGCTGTCAGGATCGATGAACTGTCCGTAGTGATTCTTCGCGTTGGGGCGAGGCTTCGCAATCGGCGTCCCGTAGTCGCGCCACAGCCAACGCATTGCGTCAGGGAGAATCGCAGCGCCATGTTTGCGATTATGGGCTTCCGTTCCGGTGACGAACTTGTAATCATAGCCGGCGTACTCAAGCGACGCGGCGAGATCCTGATTCGCCATCCACCAGCTTCCACCATAGATATTGTTGTCATTGGATCCGTCCTGCAGAAACACTCGCAGCGGACGCGGCTCGGTCTTGCGGACGATGGAGGAAAGGCTCTGGCTGCCGCGCAAGTTTGTGAAGCTTCCGATGAAACTCATCACACGATGAAAGGAATTCGGCCGCATCCAGGCGGCGTTGAATGCGGCAATCCCACCTGAGCTCACACCCACCAACGCCCAATCATCTGGATCCTTGGACAACTTGACCAGCTTGGAAACTTCCGGAATCAGTTCGTCAGTCAGGAATCGCGCATAGCGGTCGCCCAACGCATCGTATTCATAGCTGCGGTTGAAACGTGCCTGCAGATCCGGACCCTTTGCCGGCAACACGCCGGGGTTGACGAAGATCCCGATCATCGGCGGAATCTGTCCTTTGTAGATCAGGTTGTCCATCACAACAGTTGCGCGGAATTGCCCGTCTTCGCGAACATCGCCTCCACCATCCTGAAAGACCATCGCCGGGACCGGTTTGTCGTCTTTGTATTGCTCGGGGATGTACACCCAGAAATCGCGAACAGTCCCGGGATAGATCTTGCTGGCAGAGAACGTATACTGCTTGACCTTCCCCTGTGGAACGCCAGGCTGACGCTGTGAGTCTGGTCCCAGCACATATTGTTCCTGAGCGGCTGCGGCGATGGCAGCAGCGATGAGAAGAATGGTCTTCACGATCTCTCCTATTGAAGCTGCGGGGCAATTTGATCCGGCATGGTGATTCCGGGCGGCAGTTCCATGATCTTGATATTGCGGAAGTGGATTTCCGCGCCTTCTGATTCCAGGCACAGATACCCCTTCTTTTGCGTGGACTTCGCGATGCCATTGACGAATTTGCCGTTAATCGACAGCTTGATCACGCCATCGACGGCAACCACATCGTAAGTGTTCCACTCACCTCGACCCTTGCAGCGGCTTTCAGGCGAAAAGCTCCGCTCACCTCGCGGATTGTCCGGGAGTGTCTTTACACCACCCACACCAAACAACTCACCTGTGACGTAAGCATGCGGAGGTTCAACCCCATTCCGCTTGTTCAGCTTTGGCCAATCCAACTCAAGCATTTGGACCTCGACGCCATTCGGCAAGCGATTTTGTTCGCCCGGAACGGCGTTGGACCAGACGAAGACTCCGGAGTTGCCGCCTGCTTCCATGTGCATCCATTCGATGTGGAGAATGAAGTTCTCGTACTGGCGATCGCTGCGCATGACGCCGATGGGATGTCCCTTGCAGATGAGCAAACCCTTTTCTGCTCGCCAAGTGTCCGGGGCAGTGTTGACGTTGACCCAACCGCTGAGGTCTTTGCCATTGAAGAGATCGCGAAATCCCGGGACCTGAGCAAACGCAACAGCCGCAGCAAGGATGCAAAGCAGAGTCTTCATGATGAGTTCTTCCTCCTAAGAAGAAACACGCGCAAAACGGAGAGCGGCGCGATCTTGTTTCTGGGACATTCTAGCGGGGCGCGCCGCCGCCTTTGCGCGTCTCGAGTAACAATATCGCAAGCAGCGCAATGAGCGGGTCCGTGATTTCCGGCAAGCGTCCCGGCAGGTACATCTGGGCGACCTCGATCACTGCCAGCAGAAGTGCAATCCCGACCCCGCTGGCAATCCGATTAAAGCCGGCACGGTAGGTGAGCCACACGGCCCCCGCGTAGAGAAACCCTTTCTCAAGCGCCACCAGGTAAGCATGTCCCCAATCGCCTTCCAGAAGTCCGGCAAACGGGATCCAGTTGAAGCGGGAGGGTGTGTTTGAAAACGAAAATGGCGCGAGTCCGTAGATGAGCAGGCCGAGCCCGACGAAGACACAGCTCCATGCCGGTAACAGCAAAACGACCAGAGTTGCAGGGATTAAACCGACCAACTCATTCCAGGACATGGACTGGTTCACGAACAGAATCCTGGTGAACAGCGAGCCGCCAATCGCCACCAGCAGCACATGCGGCAAGTACTTGCGGTTCGCCACCAGTTCGCGAGTTGCATACATGAAGATGATCCAGGCGGCGAACCAACGAGCGGATCCATCCAGCGTCCACACACCGTGCCGGAGAGGGGACAGCGCATTTCGGAGCTTGGACATGCCGATGGTCGGGACAAACGGCGCGCAGTGAATCGCGATCCAAACCAGAATCAAGAGGACCGCGACTATTGGGATTCGGCGCTGCTCCTTACGGGCACGGGCGAAAACCGGCGCGAGTGCACTGGCCATCCACGAGGAGAATCCGGCACCGACGGCTGTGCTCACAGTGTTTAAGACCAGGTCCATCAAGTTCGGATTACGGGTTCGAGTAGCGTTCTGAGCGAGTTCCACAAACAGCGACATCAGGAAGCCGATTCCGGTCGCTAGGAAGAAGCTCCGCGTGCGATCCGGGAGTGCCTGGCGAAGAAACAAGCCAATCGGGATGTAGGCCAAGGCGTTTGCGATCATGTCGCCGGGACCCGATCTCCGTAGAGGCAGCCATCCACTAAGGGGACCGTCCCAGACCAATCTGAGCCGTTCCATGCTGAATTCAAACGGATAGAAGGAAGCGTAAAGGATCAGTGCTGCAAAGAGCAGGAATAAGCGGAAAGGCGCCAAGAGATCAGGCTAACGCGCCCCGAGCCGGATTGTTGCGCGACAATGAAAATAATGCGCTTGCTGTCCCGCGCGATCTTCCGGGAAATCGCTGCGGCTGCGATCATCGGCGTCACGCTTTTCACCGTCATCCTGCTACTGCGAAGCTTGGGGGGAGACTTGTTCTCTCTACTGGTTCGCACCGCCGCACCGCCTCACACGGTGGCACTGATGGTTGCACTGGCGATCCCCTTCGCCCTTCCGAATACCGTTCCCCTGGGCGTGTTGGTGGGGGTCCTGATTGGACTCAGCCGCCTTTCGAGCGACGGCGAAGTGACTGCAATGCGATCCGCAGGCGTTTCAGGACGCCGTATTGCGATCCCCGCCTTGGCAGTCGCGTTTCTGGCGATGCTGGTTACCGGAGCAGCGTCGTTGTGGCTTACGCCCTGGGCCTACCGTGAAGTGAACCGTATCACGGCGAAGCTCGCTGCTTCGCAGTTGACTGCTGAGGTCCAGCCTCGGGTGTTCGCAGAACAGTTCCAGGAACCAAAGATCGTTCTTTATGTCGGTGAAGTGACTCCAACGCCAGGGAATTTCTCCCAGTGGCGCGATGTATTTATCGCCGATGCACCATCCGCGGAATCCCCGACTCTGCCGGTACCTGACGAGGTACAGGTCGACTCGTCCTCCAGCACCCCGCGAGTCATGTTGGCCCACAGTGCCATCGCCCGTCCCGATGCGGTGCGGAACCGCATCCAGTTGTCGCTGCAGAATCGTGCCACCTACGAGGTCACCGGGGTTCAGTACCGGGCCAGCTTGAGTCCTTCGAGTGAACAGCTTCTCGAAGCGGAAAAACCGAGCGAAGCCCGCACGCGGCACCCGGAACTCGAAATGGATTCGGTTCCGCTATGGCGCTACGTCTATCACCCACCTGCAGGAACCGCAATCACAAAGCAGGCGTTGACCGAGGCCAAAATTGAATTGCAGAAACGCTTATCGCTACCGTTCGCATGTGTTCTGTTGGCGCTCGTTGGAATCCCGCTTGGTGTTTCAACGAGAAGAGCGTCGAAGTCCGCCGCTTTCGTGCTGACCCTCGCGCTGGCGTTCGCTTACTACATGGGCCAGATCGGAATGATGAATGTGGCGAGACAGGGCCGGGTTCCGGTTGAACTCGCTGTGTGGACGCCAAATCTCATTTTCGCGATCATCGGAATCATTCTCATGATCCGCTTGGAAGTACCGGGGGATCGCGATCTGTTCGGATTCTTCCGCAGGCTGTTTCATCGGGCTGGCCGGGCAATCCGAGGCGCCGTCCCGCAGGTGTCTGCGCCAGCATCGGTGGGTATGACACGGCGGCTGATCTTCGTACCGCAGTTGATCGATACCTACGTGTTGACCGGATTTCTGTTCTGGTTCGTGGTCGTCTTATTTGCCTTCGTGATGATTTCGCACGTGTACACGTTTTTTGAGCTGCTCAGCGACATCATCCGCAACCAGATTCCGTTGCCTCGCGTGTTCACCTATCTTTTCTTTCTGACGCCAAAATTCCTGTATGATTCAGCTCCGATCAGCGTCCTGGTCAGCGTTCTAGTCACTTTTGGCGTGTTGTCCAAATCGAACGAAGTCACTGCTTTTCTGGCTAGCGGCGTCAGTGTATATCGCCTGGCCGCGCCGATCGTGATGGTCGCCGTACTGTTCAGCGGCGGCCTGTTCGCGTTTGACCATCTCTACATTCCCAAAGCCAACCGGATCCAGGATGCGATCCGGAATGAAATCAAGGGACGACCCGTCCAGACCTACCTGCGACCCGATCAGAAATGGATCAACGGCATGGATGGACGGATCTACTATTACCGCTACTTCGATCCAAACGAAAATGCCATGTTGGACATAAATGTCTACGAAGTGGACTGGAAGGTTGCGAAGCTCAAGCGCCACATCTCAGCAGAGAAGGCCCGCTGGGAACCGTCGTTGAAGCGCTGGGTGTTTCAAAACGGCTGGAAGCGGGATTTCGAGGGCATTCGGGAAACTGACTACGATCCATTTTCGGGCGACACAAGGACCTTCAACGAATTGGTTGAAGCCCCGGATTACTTCTTGAAGGAAGTGAAGCAGGGCAAGCAGATGAACTTCCAGGAACTGGAACGCTATATCGCGGAACTGCGCCAGCGCGGGTTCGATACAGTCCAGTTGCAGGTACAACTTCACAAGAAGTTCTCGGTCCCGCTGTTCGCTTTGATCATGGCTCTGATCGGCATACCGTTCGCATTTCGCGGCGGTACCCGGGGTGCCATGGCGGCCGTTGGAATCAGTTTCTCGATCGCAATCGCCTACATCGCCCTGAACCAGCTCTTCGAACAGGTTGGGAATCTGAACCAACTACCGCCTCCTCTCGCCGCGTGGGCTCCTGATGGTCTGTTCTCGCTTGCCGGCTTGTATTTTGTGGCACGAATGCGCAGCTAGCCCTCGGGTCCCTTTTGTTGACGGACTTTAGGGCCGATGAGAGACTAAGGTTTCGGTTCAGGCGACTCAGATGATTCATTCTTGTGTCAATTCGACGGCGGAGGCGTTGCGGTGAGTCACGCGACCGTCGTGATCGAACCGAAGCGTTCGGTCTTCGATTTAGGACTGAAAGAGGTCTGGACCCATCGTGAGATCCTCTACTTTCTGGTGTGGGGCGATCTGCGAGTGAAATACAAACAGACCGCACTTGGGTTCGCCTGGGCGATCTTTCAGCCCTTGATGGCCTGCCTGATCTTCAGCCTGGTATTTTCAAGGACGATGCGGGCCGCCACTGGAGGCATGCCGTATCCCGTGTTCGCGTATGCAGCCCTGGTCCCCTGGCAGTTCTTCGCAACGTCGATTTCCAAATCTTCCGCCAGCTTGATCGCAGGACAGCAGCTAGTGAAGAAGGTCTATTTTCCACGTGTCATCTTGCCGCTGGCGTCCGTTTGTTCGGCGCTGATCGATCTTTTCCCCGCCCTGCTGGTGATGGGCGGGCTTATGCTCTACTACGGCATTCCTCCGCGGGTGACGATGCTGATTCTGCCCGCGCTGTTGGCAATGGTCCTACTGATCGCTCTTGCGTTTTCAATCTTGTTCTCGGGCCTCTGTCTGAAGTATAGGGATGTTCGATTTGCCGTACCTTTCCTAACTCAGATCTGGATGTTCGCCACCCCCGTCATTTATCCCAGCAGCCTGGTAACAGGGGCGTGGAAGGAATGGTACGCGTTGAACCCAATGGCCGGTGTAACCGACGGATTTCGCTGGGCCATCCTGGGAACGGATTTCACCATCGGATCCGGCTTTTATGCCGGGCTGGGCATCGCGGTCGTTTCCCTGCTAGCGGGGCTGATGTACTTTCGAACGATCGAACCGGAGTTTGCCGACATTGTCTAACGGCGGGATTGCAGTTCGAGTCGAAGGATTCGGAAAACTTTACCAGAGAGGGGCGAAGGTTCGCCAACGCACTCTGAGTGAATCGATTCGCGAGCTGTTCTCGAACCCATTCCAGGGAGGTTCTGCATCCGGCAAGAACGATTTCTGGGCACTGCGCGATGTGTCGTTCGAAATCCGGGAGGGTGAGGTCGTCGGAATTCTGGGTCGCAATGGCGCCGGGAAAAGCACCTTGTTAAAGATACTGGCGCGAATCACCTCTCCGACCACTGGGCGTGCGTTTTTGTACGGCCGGGTCGGAGCGCTGCTCGAAGTCGGAACTGGCTTCCACCAGGAATTGAGCGGACGCGAGAACATCTTTCTCAACGGAGCGATCCTCGGCATGACGAAAGCCGAGATCCGTGCGAAGTTCGATGAGATTGTCGACTTCTCCGAGATCGGCGATTTCCTAGATACGCCAGTAAAGCACTATTCCAGCGGCATGTACGTCCGGCTGGCCTTTTCGATCGCCGCTCACACAGAATCGGAGATCCTGATTGTTGACGAAGTGCTCGCCGTTGGCGACGTCGCCTTCCGCAAGAAATGCCTCGGCAAGATGGGTGACGTAAGCCGTCAGGGCCGGACTGTCTTGTTTGTTTCCCACAACATGGCTGCGGTCGAAAACCTTTGCCACCGGGGAATCGTCCTCAGGACAGGTTCATTGGTTTATGACGGAGATGTTAAAGGCGCGATCCGCGAATACATGAACAGCGGTACTCAAGTCCGGGAATCCGTGGGGAATGTAACAGAGTTCTCGAAAGCCGTTTATCGCCGATCCCAGGTGGGTGAGTTCCTTCAGAGGATCGAGTTCTACACCGGCTCGTCGGATGAACCGCTCACCCAGGGGATGTTGCTCGGCGATAGCCTGTTGATGCGGGTACACTTCAATCTGCCCAAGGAAGCTGGCCGCGTCGACCTGGGTATCGGATTCGACGACTTGTTCGGCAATCGGCTTTTCACCGCTCACAGCATGTACGATAAAGAGAATCCCCCGGCTGTATCCGCTGGAGGACATGTGTTTGTCTGCCGGGTACCGAGCTTTACCTTGATGCCAGGAACATACAAATTGAGAATCCAACTGGAGATCAACCACCGGGAAGCCGATGTTGTAGATGACGCCGCCTTTCTCACAGTGGAAGGCGCGGACTACTATGGGGGCGGAGCCTTGCCTGCTGGTGGGAAACTGGTAATGCCACAGCGTTGGTCGCTGGAATCAGCGGAAGGTCCGGGTAAGAGTTGAGTAATTCGGAGGAGTCAGTGTTGGAAGTACCGAGCAAAAAGAGCATTGGGATGATCCGAAGGAAGGCCGTAGACCTTTCTCATTTCAATCCCGTTACAGAAAGCCAACTGAGCGATAGCGAAACGCTTCCGTTGATATTCCAACCCGCGGCTGTCGAGGTGGATCTGGCCGAATGGGTTCGCACGAACCGGGACATGGTTCGGGCAAAGATGCATAAGCATGGGGGAGTCCTGTTCCGTGGATTTGGGTTAACGGGATCGGACGATTTTGAGAAAGTCGCGTCTGCCCTAAGTGGTAGCCTGTACGGGGAATACGGCGATCTCGTTCGCGAAAGCATTACCGATAAGATCTACACTTCCACCTGGTATCCAGAGGACAAATCGATCCTCTATCACAACGAGAGTTCGCACATGAACAGTTGGCCGGGGGTGATCAGCTTCCTCAGCCTCGTTGTTGCCAGGGAAGGCGGCGCGACGCCGATCGTCGACTGCCGGAAAGTCTATCAGGGTCTAGACCCGGAAGTTCGGGAAGCCTTTGAACAAAAGGGCGTCGTGTATGTCCGGAACTTCACCGAGGGTCTGGATGTCAGTTGGCAGCGTTTCTTTGGGACCGAGGACAAGGCGGTGGTCGAAGCCTCGTGCCGGCAGGCCGGAACAACTTGGGAGTGGCTCTCGGACCAGCATCTTCGAATCAGCCAGCGATGCCGCGCAGTTTTGCGCCACCCTGTGACCGGGGAGAAGTCGTTCTTCAACCAGGTCCAGTTGCATCATTTGAATTGTTTGGATGCGGAGACCAGGGACTCGATTCTGTCCATGTTCCATCTCGACCAATCGCCGCGCCACGTCTACTACGGCGATGGTAGTTCGATCGAAAATGCAGTGATGGACCATGTCGGCGAAATATATGAACGTTACGCCGTTCGGTTTCAATGGCAGGCGGGCGATATGGTTTCGCTCGACAACATGCTTGTGGCGCATGCTCGCGACCCCTACAAAGGGCCGCGCAAGATACTCGTAGCCATGGGTGATATGACCTATGGCGATCAGATAAACTAGTTAGAATCGCAGGTTCATACAAGCATGCCGGGCGGCTTGTCCTTAGTATGAGGCACCGCTTCGACTTGTTAGTCAAGTCATGGTGGACGGTCCGTAGAGACTGCCATCTATTCGCAACCGTTGTCTTTCGGGGGGAACCAAGATTTTGCAGGTGGCAGCAGTATCTCAAGGCTTTCAGCTTTCGCCCACCCAAATCCTGCTTTGGCGCACACACGGCGTCATCGTTAGGACTTCTTTCTCTATTCTGATGGAGGGTCCCGTCGAGCGGATTCGGCTCGAAGAATCGCTGCGTCTCCTCGCCTCGCGCCACGAGATTTTGAGGACTTCATACATCCAACCACAAGGGGTAGCGGTTCCGCTGCAAGTAATTGCGGGCGAATCTGAGGTCGAACCTTGGTATGAATTGACGGAAGCCGAGCCAGGCAGTCTCTTGCTAAAAGTCAGCCTCCCGGCCTTCTCCGTGGACTCGAAAAGCGCCGAGAACTTTCTCGCTGAGTTAACGACCGCTTATGCCAGCAGTGACTTGGGCGACGATCCGATTCAATACGCCGATTTTTCAGAATGGCAGCGCGAGACGATCGACGCTTCGGATGAGCAAGCCAAACAGTATTGGATGGAACGGAGCGGTGTATCTGAACTTCCTTTTGGAGGCACTCAATCCGGCGGTCCCCGGCAAACGTTCCCGCTGCAAACGGCTAAGTATCGGCTCGCAAATACTCCGGACACGTTACTGGCCTGTTGGGTCGCAGTTCTGTGCCGGTTCACGGATTGTAATGAGATCTCCGTTTCATGCGAAATGGATGGCCGCGTTTCGGACGAATTGAAACCGGCGATCGGTCTCTTTGGGCATCCTGTGCCGATGTCTCTAGCCCTTGAGAGCGATTCGACGTTTGCCAGTTTGATCGATCAGGCTGGGAGGGTGGGCGCGGCCGCCGCCGAACACCAAACCCATTGGCTTCCAATGGCGACCGCCGATTGGAACAAAAGCATCGGGTTTGCTTACCATCGGCTTCCGGATCCGGTTGACCCGGACGGCGGAGTTCGATTCGCCTTAACGGAACTACCCGAAAATCCCTGGCCTTACTCCTTGGCTCTGCAGTGCCGGATGCAAGGTGACACGGTACATGCGGAAATCTCGTTCGATGGAGCCCGATTCACGGATTCGCAGATTGCGACTCTGGCACGATCCTTGGAAAGAGCTTTAAAGGTCGTTGAGTCGGATCCGAACGCGAGCGTGGATTCCTTCAACTTGTTGTCTGCAGAGGAGTTGAGCTCGGCTCTGACGACCGCGGCCGGTCCGGCAGTGGAACTCGCAGACGGCTGTTTCCACGAATTATTCGAAGCCCGGGTCTCCGAAACTCCAGACGCTCCGGCCTTGCGGTTCGAAGAAGAGCTGATTTCGTATAACGAAGCCAATCAGCGCGCCAACCGCCTCGCCCATCTGCTGCGATCCCGAAATACGAAACGAAGCCAAAGCATCGGGCTGTGCATGGAACGCTCGGCGGGGATGATTGTTGCCCTACTGGGAATCCTGAAAGCCGGATCCGCTTATCTCCCGATTTCCCCGGAGACCCCGAGCGCCCGCATCGCCCAATTCCTGGCCGAAAGCAAGGCGTCGCTAGTTGTCACTACGAGAGAGTTACAACATTTGTTTGACGGCGCAGGCGTCGAAGTTATCTGTATTGAGGAGGTCCCTGCTGGGCTACCGGACACCAACCCGGAGCCGGTTGCCACTCCGGATGATTTGGCGTACGTGATCTATACCTCCGGTTCAACTGGAAGCCCGAAGGGCGTCGGTGTTCGTCATCGCAACCTGGTCCACTACACGCAAGGTATATGCCAACGCTTGGGCTTGGGTGATGAAAAACTCACTTTCGCAACTGTCTCGACTCTTGCGGCGGACCTCGGTAATACCTCGATCTTTCCTGCCCTCGCCACCGGCGGCCAACTGTGCATCATTGGGCGGGATTCGGCACTGAGTAGCGCGGAATTTGGCCAACTCAACAAGCGATACCAGATCGACGTTCTCAAGATTACGCCCTCCAACCTACAGGCGCTACTAGCGTCGGGCGACCCGAGCGCCATCCTTCCGAAGCGCTTCCTGATTCTCGGTGGAGAGGCTTTCCAATGGGATCTCGCTCACCGAATTCAGGCTCTTGGCTCGCCATCACGATCGGTCCTAAATCATTACGGTCCGACTGAAACAACCGTTGGTTGCTTAACATATCAACTCGCGGATGCCGCAGACCCAGCCGAAACTTGGAGCGCGACCGTCCCGCTAGGACGTCCGCTTCCCGGAGTACGCGTCTATATCCTGGATCGCCAGCTTCGACCAGTTCCCCAGGGTGCGGTAGGCGAAATCTGTATTGGTGGCGGAGGAGTTTCGGCTGGCTATGTTGGCAGGGCCGAAGACACCGCGGCGAAATTCGTGGACGATCCTGCGGGTGGCGTTTGCTACCGGACCGGCGATCGCGGGCGGGCGCTTTCGGATGGTTCAATCGAGTTCCTGGGGCGAGCCGATGGCCAGGTCAAGATTCGAGGCCATCGGGTGGAATTGGGCGAGATCGAGACTGTACTCAGCGCCCATCCGGGTGTGGGACAGGCCGTCGTATTGCATGTTCCGGATGAGGTTGGTTCGGGGCGGCTGATTGCCTTCGTAGATGCTCCAAAAGCTGAGGCGCAGGCCTGGCAACAGCACCTTCGCCGGCATCTGCCTGAATACATGGTGCCGACAGATTTCGTTGTGCTCGATCAGATTCCACTGACTGCAAACGGCAAGACCGATCGACGCAAGCTGCTACAGATGAGTCCTGTGAGTCGTGGAGACTCCGACATCAACAGGATCGCGCCACGCAATGAGACCGAGGAGCGGTTGGCCTCGATCTGGCGCGAAGTACTGGGGACCGAGCAAATCGGCGTTACCGATGATTTCTTCGCCCTCGGCGGTCATTCGTTGCTTGCCACACAGGTAGCGGCGAGGATCCTGGCGTCGTTCGGCGTGCAGTTGAGTATCAGAACTCTCTTCGACGCAACTACAATCGAAACCCTCGCCAAGGCGGTCCAATCTGCCTCGCCGGCTGGATCCGGTGGGATTGGAGAAAGCGGCTCCGACCTTTTGTCGGAAATCGAGGAAATGTCCATTCTTGAGATCGAACCCGAGGCTAATCGAAGGAACTGAAGGTTCGCATTGCCAACGACACTCAATCAGGCGAATCAAGTTTCCCTTGGCGTGGCGACGTACCCAGTACCCGTGACCACCCTAACTTGGCGTAAGCTCTGTGAACTTGCGTCGACTGAAGGCGTGTCGATGGATGTGATTCTGGCTGCGGCTGCCGCATGCCGGATCGGTGACGGAAAAAGCTTCCGTTCGCATATTCGCGAGGCATCCGGCGGGTCGCGTCATCCTTTGTTTGAGACGGCCGGCTTCGATGAAGGCAGGCTGCTGTGGATCGTTCGGCGCCAAATCCAAGATGCCGACGCTGGTTGGTTTGGGTTGCGAGTTGCCCTGATCTTGGAACGTGGCGCTGCGGACCCCGACGCCGTGTCGCTAACGTTTCCTGCGGGACCACTCATTCATGAGCTGGTCGAGGAGCAGGCGTGCCGGACTCCCGAATCGACGGCAGTAGTTGGTCCAAACGACCAGCTCACTTATCGCCAGCTCGAAGCACAGTCCAATCGGTTGGCTGGCTTCCTCACTAGCTTGGGGGTTGGACCCGAAGTCCGAGTGGGTGTGGCAATTTCGAGGTCGCCGCTCACAATCGTTTCCATCCTTGCCGTACTCAAAGCCGGAGGGGCGTTTGTACCATTCGATCCCGCCTATCCCAAGGACCGGCTGGAATATATCGCACAGGATGCTGGGCTCGCGCTGCTTCTGACAGACAGTGATTTGCCGCCTTACGGCGTGACGTCAGTGGATCTTCGGACTGAGTCCGGCCGAATCGCAGCATTCGACCCCACGACTACTCCAGCGGTCCGGATCGATCCGTCGAACCTGGCATACCTCATTTACACTTCCGGATCGACCGGAAGACCCAAGGGCGTCCAGGTCACTCACTCCGGGATCGCCAACATGATCCAGTCCTTCCTGCGGATCCTGGGAACGAACGGTGAAGATCGTGTCCTGCAGTGCGCATCGCTGAATTTTGACGCTTGCATTCCTGAGATTTTCATCCCATTGCTCTGTGGAGCAAGCCTGCATGTGGCCCCGGCCGAACAACTACTGCCCGGCGAGCCGCTCGCGGCAACGATCGCTTCGCGCAAGATCACGACGTTGATCCTGCCGCCGTCGCTCGTTGCATTGATGAACCCGGCGGCAGTACCTAGCTTGAAAACACTCGTCGTCGCAGGCGAAGCCTGCAGCGGCGACCTGGTGGACCGCTGGGTATCTAATGGACGCCGAATGGTCGATGCGTACGGTCCTACGGAAGCCACCGTGTGCGCCAGCATGGGATTCGCCGCTCCCGGTCAAGGCGATCCGGACATTGGGGAAGCGATCGACAATACTCCGGTTTACATCCTGGATTCGAATCAGATGCCTGTTCCGATCGGTGCAACAGGGGAGATTTACATAGGTGGAGCCGGCATCGCTCGGGGCTATTGGAATCGACCGGATGCGACTGCTCTGGCTTTCGTACAGGATCCTCTGGTTCCAGGGGCGCGAATCTATCGCACCGGTGACCTCGGATCCATGCAGGCCAACGGCCGGATCCGGTTTCTGGGGCGAGCGGACGAACAGGTTAAGATACGCGGGCTGCGCATTGAGCCAGGTGAAATCGAAGCTGTTCTGAAGCGACATCCTGATGTCACCCAGGCACTTGTAGTCGTGCGAGAGAACCAGCGTGGAGTGAAACGGTTGGTCGCCTATGTGGTTGCGGCGGCTTCCGCCAAGGATCTCCTCGACTACGCCAAACGGTTTTTGCCTGAGTATATGGTGCCGGCTGCAATCGTGGAACTAGACCGGTTTCCACTCTCGCCTTCGGGCAAGATTGATCGCAGCGCTTTACCGGATCCGCCTGTGCATGTTCACGGCGAAGCACCAGCGACACCGCTTGAAAATGTTGTGGCCAAAGTCTGGCGCGCACTCCTTGGTACGAATGAGCATGAGACAGACCGGGAATGCGACTTCTTCGAAGCGGGAGGCGAATCGCTGCTCGCCAGTCAGGCGGCAGGAATGCTCTCCCGTGAGCTGGCCTTGAAGATCGGCGTGCGTGCGGTCTTTGAGCACCGCACCGTGGCGGACCTTGCCCAGCACCTTCTCCGGATGCTGATCGAAACAGCAGCTAAAGACGAGTCCGAGAAGTCGCTTCTACTTGAGAAGATTCCCCTTCTTTCGATCGACAAGAGGTCGCGGCTGGAACAGCGCCTGATCGAGCGCTCCGTGGACCTGCAGCGAAACAAACCCATTGAGCGCCGCGCCGAACCAGGGTCCACCCCACTCTCTTTCCAACAGTTGGGATTGTGGTTTCTGGACCAGAAAGACCCTGGGAATCCGGTCTACAATGCAGCGCTTTGCTTTGTGTTGCGGGGATCGCTCGACCACAGCGCAATTCGTGGGGCCTTTGATTCGATGGTCGAACGGCATGAGATCTTGCGGACCGTTTACCGTGTGATCGACGGCGAACCTCGCCAGGTCGTACTGACTGATGCGCCGACTTGCGTGCGGCTGCTCGATGCACGCAAAGTTCCCGCGGAGAAGCGCGCGGCCGCCGTCGAAAAACTGATTCGGGAAGAATATCGGAAACCGTTCGACCTGTCGAATCAAGTTGTCATCCGGGCTCTTGTCGTCCGTACGGCCGATGAAGAACACACGGTCGTGATTGTCGCTCACCACATCGCCTGCGACGGCTGGACCCGAACGCTGCTGTTCCACGAACTATCGCAGTGGTATGCCCGTCACGCCAACGCTAACTCCCCATTCCGTTTGGATCCGCTGAAGATTCAATATGCGGACTTTGCCGCCTGGCAGCGCCAGTACCTGCCCGGCAAGCCTCTCGAGGCACACCTGGCCTTTTGGAGACGCGAGCTAGCAGGCAGTCCCCCGCATATTCAACTTCCTTGTGACTTGCCCCGGCCGGCGCAGCAGACGTTTGACGGCGTTCATTATTTCTTTTCGGTTCCCAACGCGACAGCCGACGCGATAGCCACGCTGGCGAACCAGCAGGGATCCACGCTCTACATGACCTACCTGGCAACCTTCGGGGCGCTCTTGCACGCAATGAGCGGCCAGGACAGCGTTTTGATCGGCACGCCGATGGCGAATCGTGAACGGATCGAAACCGAACCGCTGATGGGTTATTTCGCCAATACGGTCGTCGTGCGGGCTCGGCTGGAAGGGGAACCGGATTTCCGTAAGCTGCTCAAGCGGATCCGCGAGGCGGCGCTCGATGCGTACTCGCACCAGGAAACTCCTTTCGGCAAGGTCGTCGAAGACCTGAAACTTCCCCGGGATCCGAGCAGGAATCCGCTCTTTCAAGTCAACTTCCGATTGCGGACTGTGAGTGGCGAAGAACTGTCGATGCCCGGGCTTTCCGTGGAACACCGTGACGTTGAGATCGGGACCGCCAAGTTTGACCTGGCCCTGGAATTGAGCGCATCGGCGAACGGAGTGAACGGATATTTTGAGTACAATCAGGCGCTGTTCCTGCCCGCCACGATCGAAAAGCTATGCGTCCGCTACCTGGAGCTGCTGACTGATTTGGCTGGAAGCCCGGACGTGCCGCTGACGAAACTAAAAAGCTTTGACGAAATCCGCCAGGAAGCGAAGAAAGCTGGTCCTGGATCGAGACCGGTCCGTAGAGGGCAGCGAGTTGCATCGGCTGTCCCTGTGAATTCCTAACGTTCGTATGAATCAGACAGATCGCGAGAACGCCGTGCCCAAAGACATCCTCACGGATGCTGAGGGAGTATTGCGTTTTCCGGCGAGCTACGCCCAGGAGCGGCTGTGGTTCCTGGAGCAATTGCAGCCAGGAATTCTCGCGTACCTGATTCCATGGACAATCCCGCTCAATGGGGATCTGAATGTCGATGCTCTCGCCCGTACTCTGAACGAACTGGTTCGACGGCATCGAGTGTTTCGAACCACCTTTGCGATGGAAAACGGGCAGGTCATGCAGTTGATCGCCCCGACGCTTCGGATTCCGCTTGTTGTTGAGGATCTACGCGGTGCTTCGGATCCCGAAGCAGAAGCCCGCAGGAAAGGGGTAGCCGAAGCGGAGCAGGCGCTCGATCTGGCTCGTGGACCCCTCTTGCGCGCGAGGCTACTGGTACTCGGTCCACAGCGTCATCAGCTTCTGTTGACGCTGCACCACATCATCTTTGACGGTTCCTCGCGAGCGATCTTCACGCGCGAATTTGAGGCGATCTATTCGACATTTCGCGAAGGCCGGGAGCGCACGGACTTACCTGAGCCCCGAGTTCACTATTCGGACTACGCGGTCTGGCAGCGGCGCATGCTGGCGGGTCCAAGGCTGCAGGAGATGCTTGCGTACTGGAAGAAGCAACTGCAGGGCGCTCCGGATTTACTGCAACTGCCCACCGATCGTCCAAGGCCGGACATCGAGACGTTTCACGGCGCGATCCTACCATTCCGGTATTCCAAGCACTTAGCGGACAAGCTCGGCGTTTTGTCGCGAAAGCACAAAGCCAGCTTATTCATGACAACTCTGGCGGCGTATCAGGCGCTGCTGTCACGATACTCGGCGCAACAGGACATTGTCGTCGGCGTTCCGATCGCTGGCAGGACACGAAACGAACTTGAGGGGATTGTCGGATTCTTCGCCAATGAGTTGGCGATGCGCCTGGACTTGAGCGGCGACCCAACGTTCGAAGAGCTGATCGACCGTCAACGCGATTGCGCACTGGACGCATACGCCAATCAGGATCTCCCTTTTTCCCGCCTGGTCGAAGAACTGAACCCGGAACGCAATACCGGACACAACCCGATCTTCCAAGTGCAGTTTTCGATGCGGAACTACCGGCAGGAGGCTTTTCATCTCCCCGGCTTGAAGGATGTCGCCATCGAAGTGGTTGGCGGCGACACCGCAAAGTTCGATCTTTCCTTGTTCGTCAGCGAGAGTGCGGATGGCCTTAGCGGCTGGTGGGAATATAGCAGCGATCTCTTCGACGCGGCCACGATCGAGCGAATGAGCGAGCATTACCGGATCCTGCTTGAAGCTGTGGTCAAGAATCCGGGGCTGCACCTGTCCGAACTTCCGCTGCTGACGAGTGCTGAGCGCCAGCAAATCATCAGTGAGTGGAATGCAACGGAACATTCGGTTCCACGTGAGAAAGCGCTTCATCAGCTCATCGAGGAGCAGGTGGCTCGAACGCCTTTGGCCGAGGCGGTGGCCTTTGAGTCCTCACGCCTGAGCTACCAGCAGCTCAATGACCGCGCGAATCAAGTCGCGCACTACCTTCGAGGAATTGGTGCCGGGCCGGAGAGCCTGGTCGCGGTCTGCGCCCATCGCTCGATTGAGATGGTGGTTGCACTCGTGGGGGTTTTGAAGGCGGGCGCGGCATACGTGCCGTTCGACCCGGAATTTCCGCTGGAACGGTTGGCGGGGATGCTCGCGGATTGCCAACCAGCCGCCCTGCTCACGCAAGAACATTTGTTACCCAAGCTGCCAGATTCAGGATCCATTCCAGTGGCCTGTCTGGACCTTCCGTCGTTCGATGGCCAGCCGGTCTCAAATCCAGTCGTTCGGATCGATCCGCGCAATCTAGCCTACGTAATCTACACCTCCGGATCGACCGGTAAGCCGAAAGGCGCTGGCAATACTCATGAGGCGATCGTCAACCGGATCCTGTGGATGCAGGATCGTTATGGACTGGATCCCACCGACCGAGTACTACAAAAGACTCCGTATAGTTTCGACGTCTCCGTTTGGGAATTCTTCTGGCCATTGCTGACCGGTGCGTCTCTTGTTGTGGCGCGTCCCGAAGGCCATAAGGATCCTGACTACCTGGCGGAATTGATCCGGCAGGAGAACGTCAGCACCCTTCACTTTGTTCCCTCGATGCTGCGAGCGTTCCTGGATGCGGCGCGAGTGGAAGACTGCAGCCGGCATCTGAAGCGGGTGATTTGCAGCGGCGAGGCACTGCCGTACGACACGCTGCAACGTTTCTTCTCGCGGCTGCCGTCCATCGAGTTGCATAACCTGTACGGGCCGACAGAAGCCGCGGTGGACGTGACGGAATGGGCTTGCAGCCCCAACGATCCGGGTCCGGCTGTTCCCATAGGCAGGCCGATTTGGAATACCCAGATCTATATCCTCGATCCGCACATGCAACCGGTCCCCGCAGGTATTGCAGGCGAACTGTACATTGGCGGAATTGGGCTGGCGCGAGGCTATGTCAAGCGTCCGGATCTGACGGCGGAGCGTTTCGTACCAAGTCCATTTGGCCGCCAAGGTGAGAGGCTCTACCGGACGGGAGACTTGTGCCGTTTTCGAAGTAGTGACGGAGCAATTGAGTATCTGGGCCGGCTGGACTTTCAAGTCAAGATTCGAGGCTTTCGAATCGAGCTTGGAGAGATCGAGTCCGTATTGGCTCAGCATCCACTGATCCGCCAATGCGTCGTGATGGCGCGTGAAGATACCCCCGGTGATCAGCGACTGGTGGCATACGTGGTCCCGCCCCCGGACTATTGGATCGCTTCCGGAACGGCTACGGACCTCTCACAGGAACAAGTTTCTCAATGGGCGCTGACATTTGACGAGGCGTACCGAAAACCCACCGCGTCGGATGATGCGGATTCGACTTTTAACCTGGCTGGCTGGAACAGCAGCTATACCGGACAAGCAATTCCCGTCGAAGAGATGCGGGTCTGGGTCGACTCAACCGTTTCGCGTATCCGGGAACTCGGCGCGAAACGAATCTGGGAGATTGGCTGCGGTACCGGTCTCTTGTTGTTTCCGCTTGCGCCAACATGCGAATTCTATCTGGGATCCGATGTTTCACAAAGAGCGATCGACGGACTGGCTTCGCAAACCGGACAGCTTCCACAGGTCTCTTTGGAATGCGCCCCAGCACATGTGTCGGCCAAGTCGCGCCACGGTTGTTTCGATGCCGTCGTCCTCAACTCGGTCATCCAATACTTTCCATCGATCGACTACCTCACCGGAGTTCTAGCTAGCGCGATTGACGCGATTAGATCCGAGGGTGGCTCGATCTTCCTCGGTGACTTGCGCAACTTTCGATTGCTCGAGGCGTTTCATTCATCCGTGGAACTCCATCGCGCTGAGGATTCCACGCCAGCATCTGTTTTGCAGCAATCCATCGCCCAGGCAGTCCGCAATGAAACCGAATTGACCGTAGATCCGGCATATTTCTGCACGGAACTGCGAAACCTGTTCCCACGGCTTGGTCGTGTGGATATACAGGTCAAACGCGGCTGGTCGTCAAACGAACTCACCTGTTTTCGCTACGACGTGACTCTGCATGTTCGCGGCACCTCCTCAGTTGACATGGAGAGGAATGCGGAGTGGCTCAATTGGAATGCCGAATCGCTCAGCTTGGCAAAGCTCGAGGAACTACTCACGTCGAATCGTCCGGAGTTGCTGGGCGTGACCGGTATTCCGAACGTCAGAATTCAGGCGGACATCGCTGCTCTTCGAATTCTCAGCGAAGAACCGGATTCGACTGCGGAGTCGATTCGAATTGCGGCCAGTGCGGCTCGCGAACGAAATCGCGGCATTGAGCCTGAGGAACTGTGGGCATTGGAATCACGGCTGCCCTATTCCATCGAGATTCGTCCAGCAGCGGGCTCGACTGTTGACGTGTTATTCCGAAGGACCGATTGCAAGAACCTTTCTGTTCCGTTTCCATTTCCCAAGTCGGTGGTGAGCTTTGCCAACAGCCCTCTAAGGCGTGCCGCTGAACTTGTCCTCGTGTCACAGTTGCGCGAACTGGCGGCAACGAGCCTCCCTGCCTACATGGTTCCGTCCGAGTTCGTGGAGTTGGAAGCGCTGCCACTTTCCGCAAACGGCAAGATCGATCGCAAGGCCCTTCCCCGGCCCGACGCCCTCGTTCGCCGCGAAAGCGTCAACTATCAGGCACCCGAAAGTGATGTCGAGCTCCGGCTCGCCGCGCTGTGGTCCGCCGTGCTTCGCATTTCGCGAATCGGAAAGAACGACAACTTCTTTCACCTGGGCGGACATTCGCTGCTCGGCACGCAACTGGTCTCACGCGCCCGTGATGCTTTCCAGATCGAACTGCCCGTCCGGATGCTGTTCGACAGCCCGACGCTGGGGGAGATGGCGGCGGCGATTCAAGCGCTTCGCGCAAATCCGCTTCGGTCGAGCGTGAACGCTCCCATCGCCCTGCGATCCACCGAACCTGCTCCGTTGTCGTGGGCTCAGAAACGCCTCTGGTTTCTCGACCAGTTACATCCGGGGAGCGCGATCTACAGCATGCCGTGGATCATGCGACTGCACGGAAAGCTGGATCGGCAGGCGCTGGCGGCTAGTCTGGATCAGATTGTGAAACGCCACGAGCCGCTCCGAACGCGTTTTGTGGATGCTGGCGGAGGCAATCCGGTTCAAATCGTCGAGCCATGGCGTCCGGGGATGAGTTCCCTGGAAGTTGTGCAGGGCTGCACCGATGAAGACGCGGCTCGCGCGCGGGTTCAGACGGAGATCCTGCGCCCATTCAATCTGGAACTGGGTCCGCCTTTTCGGGCGACCTTGCTGGCTCTGGGCGAGGAGGATCATGTGCTGGTCCTCAATACACATCACATCGTCAGCGATGCGTGGTCGCTCAGTGTCTTGTGGCGTGAACTCTCCGCGATATACCGTGGTCATCCATTAGCTGAGCTGCCGTTCAGCTACGGAGACTACGCGGTCTGGCAGCAGCAACAACAGTCAGAAGCGCGGCTTCGCGCGGACGTCGCGTATTGGAAACGGGTACTCGCGGGAGTTCCTGCTCTCGAATTGCCGTCCGACCGGGTTCGACCAGCAGTTGAATCATTCCGCGGCGGACGCTGCTCCGATGTCCTTCCGGAGGAGACTCTTCGCCAAGTGAAGGCGCTCTGCCGTCAAGAGGGACTCACCCTTTATATGACGGTCTTGAGCGCGCTGGGTGTGGTCCTCTCGCGCTATTCGGGGCAAACGGACTTCGCAATCGGAACACCCGTTTCAGGCCGGACTCGCCGCGAAACGGAAGCTCTCATCGGACTGTTCGTCAATACCGTGGCGATCCGGATGCCGCTGGCGGGCGATCCTACGGTGCGCGAACTTCTGACGCGAGTTCGTGCCAATACGCTCGAGGCATACGAGCATCAGGATCTGGCGTTCGAACGGCTCGTGGAAGAGGTCCAGCCCGACCGGAATCTGGGGCGCAATCCGCTGTTCCAAGTGATGCTGGCGCTGCAGAACGTCCCCCCTGCGGATGATGTCTTGCCGGGGATCACGGTCTCACCGTTCCAGGTGAAGAGGTCCAGTTCGAAATTCGATTTCACGTTGTTTGCCACGGAGACGGAAGGCGGATTGTCGGAGGTGTGCGAGTACAGCACCGACCTCTTTGACGAGTCGACCATCGTTTCACTGCTTGAACACTTGCGCAACACGCTCGAAGCCTTTGTCCGCAATCCGGATCAACGCATCTCGCAGTTGCGGATTCTCACCCGCGTGGAGCGGCGTCGAATCCTGGAACAGTGGAATGCGACCGCCGTTGACGTTCCAACCAGCAAGCCACTGCACCGCTGGATTGAGGAACAGGTCGAGCGTACTCCGGATGCCATAGCGCTGACATTCGAGTCGGAAAGTCTAACCTACCGGCAACTGAACCATCGTGCGAATCGAATCGCCCATGCGCTGATCCGCCTCGGTGCTGGTCCGGAACAAGTGGTCGGGGTATCTGCCTATCGTTCCGTGGAGCTCGTGCTGGCCTTGGTCGCGATTCTGAAGTCAGGCGCGGCATATGTTCCGTTCGACCCCGAGTATCCGAAAGAGCGGCTCGCAGGAATGCTGGCCGAATGTAAGCCGGTTGCGGTGCTCACTGAGGAATCGATTCGTTCTTTCCTTGAGGAAACCTGCCCAGAAAGCAATCCAGCGGTCGAGGTTTATGCGCAAAACCTCGCTTATGTGATCTATACTTCCGGATCCACGGGAGCCCCGAAAGGTGCGGGCAACACGCACGAAGGGATCGTCAACCGGATCCTATGGATGCAGCACGCCTATGGACTGAATGGCTCGGATCGGGTTCTGCAGAAGACTCCGTACAGCTTCGATGTCTCGGTGTGGGAGTTTTTCTGGCCGCTCCTGACGGGCGCCACGCTAGTCGTCGCTCGTCCCGATGGTCATAAGGATCCGGCGTATCTCGTCGATCTAATCCGCCAGGCAGGCATCACGACGATGCACTTTGTGCCGTCGATGATGCGCGTCTTTCTGGAAGATGCTGACGCCGGGAAATGCGACAGCCTGCGACGCGTCATCTGCAGCGGTGAGGCGCTCGCTCACGAAACTCAACAGAAGTTCTTTGCGGTACTCCCGTCAACGGAACTTCACAATCTCTACGGTCCGACCGAAGCCGCTGTGGACGTGACCGCATGGAAATGCGATCCAGAGTACCCAAGTAACCTCGTCCCCATCGGGAAACCCATCTGGAACACAGCGATCTACATCCTGGATGCGAACCTTCAGCCGGTACCCACCGGCGTTCCTGGAGAGCTCTATATTGGCGGCATCGGGCTTGCACGCGGATACGTCAACCGGCCGGATCTAACCGCGGAACGCTTTATTCCGGATCCTTTCGGGACTGGCGCTGGCGAACGGCTATACAAGACCGGCGACCAATGCCGCTTCCTCAAGAACGGCGAGATCGAATACCTGGGGCGCCTGGATTTCCAGGTCAAGCTGCGTGGCTTCCGGATCGAACTTGGTGAGATCGAAGCGCAATTGCGGCAGCAGCCGAATGTCGCGGACTGTGTCGTCACGGTTCGAGAAGATAGCGGCGAGCGGCGGCTCGTTGCGTACATCGTCATGCGCGATGGAACATCGGCCCCCGCTGATCTGCGGGATCAGCTTGCCCGAAAACTGCCGGATTACATGGTTCCGGCTGCGTTTGTTTACCTTGGCGAACTTCCGCTGACCACCAGTGGCAAAGTGGATCGCAAGGCCCTGCCGGCGCCGGAGCTTAGTGCCCACTCGGGCGGATGGATCGCGCCGCGGAATCCGGTTGAAGAGATTCTGGCAGGTCTGTGGGCCGAGGTCCTCGGTTTGGAGCGGGTGAGCGTCGAGGATGACTTTTTCGATCTCGGAGGGCATTCACTTCTCGCGGCGAAGTTAGTGGCGAGGATCCGAACGGCCTTTCGGATTGAACTTCCGTTACGTGACATCTTTGAGTCGCCGACAATTGCGAGGCTCGGGTCACGCGTTGAATCGCTAAAACGAACCCAATCGGGCGCGACACCGCTTCCGGCAATCGTAAAGACTGCGCGAACCGGTGTGAGACTGCCTCTGTCGTTTGCCCAGCAGAGACTGTGGTTCCTCGATCAGTTGGATCCGGGCAGGCCGCACTACAACATTCCCAAATTGATGCGGTTCCGCGGCGCGCTGAACGTTGAAGCCTTGGAGCGGTCGATCGACGAGATCGTGCGACGGCATGAGATCCTGCGCACCACTTATGTGTCCGTGGATGGCGTTCCCGGCCAAGTCATCGCCGAACAATTGCGGATCCCGTTGCGGCTCGTGGACCTGTCAGCCAGTCCAGTTGCTGAGACGGAAGGTATGGGCATGGCGAACGAGGACGCAGCGAGATCCTTCGATCTTGCGGCAGGTCCCCTGTTGCGCGCGGCGCTCATCCGGATCGGTGCTGAGGATCATCTTTTCCTCATCACCATGCATCACATTGTCACGGAGCGCTGGTCCCAGGGGATTCTGTGGGGCGAACTGAGCAGTCTGTATTCGACGTTCGTCGCGGGCGGCCAGTCGAACCTCGCTGAATTGAGTATTCAGTACGCCGATTACGCCGCTTGGCAGCGCAACTGGCTACAGGGCGAAACCCTCGAGGCGGAGGTCGGGTATTGGCGAAAGCAATTGGCTGCCGCGCCTCCGCTATTAGAGTTGCCAACGGATCGGCCGAGGCCTGCGTATCCGTCCCGGCAAGGGGACACGGTGTCCTCTTCAATCGATTGTGGGTTGTTACAGCGCATCGAGGCTTTGAGCCGCAAGCACGGTGCGACGACCTTTATGACGCTTGTTGCGGCCTTCCAGTCGCTCCTGTCGCGTTATACCGGGCAGCAGGACATTGTCGTAGGCACGACGATTGCCGGACGTCCGGCAGCCGAACTGGAGCCGTTGATTGGCTTCTTCGTCAACACGCTGGCCCTTCGGACGGATCTGTCCGGCAATCCGGCATTTTCCGAAATTGTCGAACGCGTGCGTTCGATGGCGCTGGATGCCTACGCTCACCAGAACGTACCGTTCGAGAAGCTGGTCGAAGAACTGGAGCCGAATCGAAGTTTGAGTCACAACCCGATCATTCAGGTGATGATCGTTCACGACCAAGCTGCGGCATCTCCGCAAATGCCTGGTCTTCAGTTCGAAGGACTGCAATTGCACCAGGGCAGTTCCATCTTCGACATCACCTGGTACCTGGTTGAGCAGCCGGAGGGCATGCGGCTGTTTGTCGAGTTCGACACGGACCTGTTCGATCGTTCGACCATTCAACGGATGCTCGGACAGTATCTTGTCCTCTTGCAGGCAATCACTGAAAACGCTTCGTTGCCGCTCTCGCAGATTCCGCTTCTGGAGGCTGCCGAACGTGAACAACTTGTTCACGGATGGAACTCAACGGCACGCAATTTGCCTTCACCTATCTGCCTGCATCATTGGATTGAACGGCAGGTGGAGCTCACTCCAGACGCAGTTGCACTGGTATTCGGGTCTGAGCAACTGACTTATCGCGAGATGAACCGGAGTTCCAACAAGCTCGCCCACATGCTCATTGGCCTGGGCGCGGGTCCTGAACAACTGGTTGCGGTCCAGTCGCTGCGCTCATTGGAAATGGTCATCGCCCTGGTGGCGACACTCAAATCAGGAGCTGCGTATGTGCCATTCGATCCCGAGTATCCTCAGGAGCGGTTGGCGGCGATGTCGGCCGACTGCAAGCCGATCGCGGTTCTAACGGAAGAGCAGGTCCGGAATGCGATCGACGGTGATTGGCCTGCAATCAATCCAAACACCAAGGTCGACGACAAGAACCTCGCGTATGTGATCTACACGTCCGGCTCGACCGGGATTCCGAAAGGCGTCGGCAATACTCATCAGGGCATCGTGAACCGCCTTCTGTGGATGCAGGATGCGTATCGTCTCAACCCTTCGGATCGGGTTCTCCAGAAGACGCCTTACAGTTTCGATGTTTCCGTTTGGGAATTCTTCTGGCCCTTAATGACCGGTGCAACTCTTGTGGTAGCTCGCCCGGACGGCCACAAGGATCCCGCCTACCTGGTGGATCTCATCCGGACCCGCGAAATCTCGACCATGCACTTTGTGCCGTCGATGCTGCGTGTTTTCCTGGAAGCTTCCGGTGTCGACAAGTGTTCGAGCCTGCGCCGCGTGATCTGCAGCGGAGAAGCGCTCGCCTACGAAACCCAACAGAAGTTCTTTGGACTGCTGCCGTCAACCGAGCTCCACAATCTTTACGGACCCACTGAAGCGGCGGTCGACGTGACGTTCTGGCCATGCGATCCGAACTACTGGCGCGGCATCGTGCCAATCGGACGTCCGATTTGGAATACGGCAATCTACATCCTGGATGCAGAGATGCAGCCAGTGCCCGTTGGTGTGCCGGGAGAGTTGTATATCGGAGGCATCGGTCTTGCTCGCGGCTACGTGAACAGGCCGGAACTGACCGCGGATCGGTTTGTTCCGAATCCGTTTGGAAGCGAGCAGGGCGACCGGCTCTATAAAACGGGGGACCTTTGCCGGTTCCTTGAGAGCGGCGAGATTGAGTACCTCGGTCGACTGGACTTCCAGGTCAAACTGCGCGGCTTCCGCATTGAGCTGGGGGAGGTTGAAGCGACTCTCAACAAGCATCCCGAGGTCTTGCAAAGCGTCGTAATCGTTCGCGAGGATCATCCGGGCTTACAGCAACTGGTTGCCTACATCGTCGCCGATTCAGAGCGCAGGCCATCGTCTGAAGAATTGCGGGTCCACGTTCGCAGCAGCTTGCCCGAATTCATGACGCCCAATGCCTTCGTGTTTCTCGACGAATTCCCTCTGACATCGAGCGGAAAAGTAAATCGCAAGGCGTTGCGGGCTGTTTCCGGGGCGTCGCTGCGGAACGCCGAGTACATCGCACCTCGAACCAGTACAGAGGAAGCGGTCGCGAGAGTCTGGTCGGAAGTCCTTGGGCACGATCGAGTCAGTGCGAACGGTGATTTCTTTGAACTTGGCGGGCATTCCTTATCCGCCACGCGAGCGGTTTCCAGGATCCGTGAACTTTTAGGTGTCGATCTGTCCCTGCGGTCTTTGTTCGAAACTCCGCGCGTCGACCAACTGTCCACTGTCATCGATCGGCTCACCGAAGCGAGCCTGCAGCCTCCGCCGATGGTGCGTGTGCCCCGCAATCAAAGGTTGCCGCTATCATTCGCTCAACAACGGCTTTGGTTGATCGATCAGTTGGATCCGCGCAACCCGCTGTACAACGTTGCACGTGCGATGCGGATGAAAGGTCCGCTCAGCATTGCCGCATTGAGTCGGGCGTTGGACGAGATCGTCCGCCGGCATGAGTCCCAGCGCACAACATTTGTAGAACGCGATGGAAATCCGGAACAGATCATTGGCAAGCCATTCAAAGTGGCGTTAGACGTCGAGGACTTGACCGCACTGCCCGCGGACGATCGGATCCGTACGGCGTATGAGACTGCTCGCCGGGAGTTGCTGCTGCCATTCGATCTGGCGGTAGGTCCGCTGGTCCGCGCGAAGTTATTGCGCCTCGATCAAGAGGACCATGTGTTGCTTTTTCTGTCCCATCACATCGTCAGCGACGGTTGGTCCTCTGGAATCCTTACGCGCGAGATGGGTTCTCTCTACGAGGCCTTCACGGAAGGCCGTACGTCACCGCTGGAAGAGTTGCCGGTGCAATACGCGGACTATGCCGCTTGGCAGCGCAAATGGCTGCAGGGCCCGGTGCTGGATCGCCAGATGGAGTATTGGCGCGGTCATTTGGCCGGAGCTCCGCCGGTTCTTGAACTCCCCACTGATCGTTCGCGAACGGACTCCACCACCTCGATGGATGGAACTCATCTGGTGATTCCGATCCCAGGCGACCTCGTTCAGTCTCTGCGGGCACTTAGCCGCGAGAACGATGCGACGTTGTTCATGACGATGCTTGCAGCATATGAGGCAATGTTGTTCCGGCTGTCCGGGCAGGATCAGATGGTGATCGGTACGGACTCGGCCGGACGAAATACGACAGAGACCGAGTCAATGATGGGGTTCTTCATCAACATCCTCCCGTTGCGAACCGATCTGTCGGGGAATCCTACCTTCCTTGAGTTGCTTCGCCGGGTTCGCAACGTGACGCTGGATGCCTTCGACCACATGGAAATGCCGTTCGACCGGCTGGTGCAGGAACTGCAGCCCGAACGCACTGCCACGCACAGTCCGCTGGTTCAATCGCTGTTCGTCATGCAGAATACGCCGAAGCCGAAGCGGCAGATGGCGGGGCTGGAAATTGTGCCGTTCGATTTGCCGTTGACCCATTCCCGTTTTGATTTGGCGGTCTTCGTGCTCGAGCGCGGCGATGAGTTCCAGGGATACTGGGTATACCGGACTGCGCTGTTCGAACGGGAGACGATCGCGCGACTTGGCCGCAACTATGAAACACTACTTCGGAACGCTGTGGCGCGTCCGGAGGCCCGACTAAGCGAATTGGAGATTTACACGGAAGAAGAGAAGCGCGAACTGGCCGCTAAACACGACGAGCGAAAACGCCAGCAGCGCAGGAAATTGATTTCGACGCAAGCAAGGACGATCACAACGACGATCCTCGCAAACGATCGAGAAGCCGAGTAAGCATTTGAAGATGAAAAATTGGGAAGACTCGCAGCATGCCTGAACAGGACCAGAGTTATTGGCTGTCTCCGTATCAGGCGAATTTGTATCAGCTTCGAAAGACAGGCGGGGATGTGAATGCCGTTGTTGTTTTGCGGCTGCCCTCGTCCTGGCACGAAGCCCGCGTTCGTATGGCGGTGCAGGATCTGATTCAGCGCCATGAGGTCTTGCGGACGGTTTATCGTATTTCACCCGGGATGAAGGTCCCGTTTCAGGTGGTACTGGATTCACTCGCACCCGAGTGGTTCGCTAGTGAAGATGAATTTGGCAGTGCAACGAAGCGCCCGTTCGCGATGGAGGATGGTCCCATTGTGCGTGTGTCGCTTATCGGCGATGGCGCCGAAAAGAAACTGCTGTTGTCGCTGCCGTCCCTGGCATGTGATCCCGACTCGCTGCGAGTGTTGAGTGAGGACCTGCTGAATACCGTTCAACGAGAAGGCGAACTCCTGCAGTTCGCGCAGGTCGCTCAGTGGCAGCGGGACCTGATCGACGAGAAGAGCGAGGACTGCCGGGCCGGCGAGGACTACTGGCGGCAGATTGAAGCCACGGCTCGCGAGGCAACAATGCCTTCGCTACCTTTTGAAGTTCCAGCACCGGCGACTTCTGACGGAAACCAGTTCGGAACAATCAGCGCAGATGTTGCGGCGCTTGATGAGGTAGAGTTGCTGGCCGTTTGGCAAGTGCTGTTGTGGCGGCTGACCGGCCGGTCTGATGTCGAAATCATGGTTTTGGCAAGCGGCCGCGAATACGAAGAGCTGCAAAACTCCGTGGGCCTGATCGGGAAGTTTCTTCCAGTCCAAGTATCGGGTATGGGCGAGGCTTTGCCGTTCGCCGATCTGGCGGCCAAAACACGCGACGCCCTGCGCAAATCGGTCGAGCGGCATGAATACTTCTCTGGCAGTTCGACGGCCCGACCCTTCGGGTTTGAGTTTCTCAACTTGCCGGATCAGATCGAACGATTGACCGTGGCTAGCGAGCCGTTCCGTCTGAAGCTGACGGGAATCCGCCGCGCGAGCGGAACCCTTGAACTTCATCTGCAATATGACGCAGGACGGGTGAGCCGTGATCTTGCCGAAGCCTGGCTCGGGTGGCTGCGCAACCTGATCGGTGGTGTGCAATCCGGATCGAAAACGGCGATTGGCCGACTTCCGTTGCTGGACTCGGTTGAACGAAAAAGAGTTCTTGAGAATTGGAACCAAACCGCAAAACCGAACGATGGTCCCCAATTCGTCCATGAGTGGTTTGAACAGCACGTAGCCTCGGCGTCGGATCGGATGGCCGTGAAAAGCGGCGACCGGCAGTTGACGTACGGGGAATTGAACACCGCAGCGAACCGCCTCGCACATGGCTTGCGCCGCGAAGGTGTCACCGCCGGATCTCTCGTTGGACTGTCCGTAGCGCAGGGCTGGAGTTCCATTGTCGGACTGCTGGGGATCCTAAAAGCCGGCGGTGCCTATGTTCCATTGCGATCGAATGAGCCGCATGCCCGGCTCTCGCGCCAGTTACAAGGCGTTTCTCTGGTCGTAACTGACGATGAAGTCCTGCCTCAATTGCCCGCGTCGGATGGCCGCTGGAAGCCGCTCGTTCTGGATCGGATCAGCGAGGGGCAACCGGGCGAGAATCCATCAGCTTCGGGAGGCAAACCTGACGATCTCGTATATGTCATCTTCACTTCCGGATCCACCGGCGAGCCCAAGGGTGTGGGGGTCCGGCACAGGAACCTGGTGAACTACGGGAGCTTCGTGCAGGATCTCCTCGAACTGCATCTCTATCCGAAGGGCCTTGATTTCGCCACCGTTTCCACACTGACCGCGGACTTGGGCAACACCTGCGTTTTTGGAGCCTTGATGAGTGGCGGCGGGCTGCATGTGATCGGACCCGATACGGCATCCGACGCGGAGGCACTCGGCCAGTACATCTCGGCGAACAACGTGGACGTACTGAAGATCGTGCCGTCTCATCTGGAAGCGCTGCTGGATGCCGGACTCCAAGCGGATGGGCTTCCACGCAAATGGCTGGTCACAGGCGGCGAGACGCTCCGTCGCGATGTTGTACTCCGTCTCGAAGAGTTGGGGCCAAGCTGCCAGATCGTGAACCACTACGGTCCGACCGAAACAACTGTAGGATCGTTGGCGATCCGGCTGCGTGATTTCGATTGGCGAAGCTCGGCGAGTACACATATTCCCATCGGCCGGCCCATTGCGAACACAAGAGTCTATATCGTGGACACAGGACTGGAGCCAGTTCCGGTCGGTTTGCCGGGCGAACTTTGCGTCGCAGGTGCTGGAGTTTCAGCAGGCTATCTCGGCGATCAGGAACGCACAGACGCGAAGTTTGTCGCGGATCCTTTTTCGGGGGATGGCGGCCTGATGTACCGCACCGGTGATCAGGCGCGCTGGCTTCCTGAAGGTGTCGTCGAGTTTCTGGGCCGTGCCGACGAACAGGTTAAGATTCGTGGCTATCGGATCGAACTCGGTGAAATTGAGGCGGCGTTGGCTCGCAGGGATGATATCAAGCGGGCTGTGGTAATAGCCAGACCGTCTGGAAACACCAAGCGCCTACTGGGCTACGTCACCGGTCCAAAGGATTCCGCGGCCGGTGAGGAACTTCGCAATTGGCTTCGGGCGCAACTTCCTGAGTACATGATTCCGGAAGCCGTCATCGTCCTCGACAAGCTGCCCTTAACCAGCAACGGTAAGGTCGACCGGGGAGCTCTTCCCGATCCGGAGACTTTGGCCAGCAAGCGCGTTTACGAGGAACCGAAGGGTTCCGAAGAGGAGTCGGTAGCTGAGATTTGGCGGCAGGTCCTTGGACGGGAACGAGTCGGTGCACTTGACAACTTCTTCGACATCGGCGGACACTCGCTCCTGGCCACACAGATCGCCTCTCGCCTGCGGGCGAAGTTCCACGCAGCGGTGGCCGTTCGGATGGTGTTTGATCATCCAACTGTCAGGCAGCTTGCTGCCGCCGTCGTTTCGTTGGGCCAGGATAGCGATGCAGCTACCCCGATCCCCCGCAGGTCCCGCCGCAGCTAGAGACAATAGGGAGAGAGCCAACTTTTTTGGCTGGAATCGCGTCAGTAGGAATAGCGACTTTAGTATGAAGCTACTTTGGACGATTGCGGTTGTCACTGTTGCGGGTTTGGCTCAGGCTCCCGCGGACTTATTCGAAAAAGCCCCGCCTGATGTCGATAACTCATTGAGAGAGCGGGTGAAAGCCTTCTACCAGTGCCACATCGATGGCACCTACCGGAAGGCTGAAAAGTATGTGGCGGAAGAAAGCCAGGACTTCTTCTACCAGATCCAAAAGCAGCGCTACGACAGTTGCGAATTGCTGAAGATTGTCTATGCGGACAACTTCACCAAGGCCACCGTTACCCAGGTCTGCAAGGGCAAGTGGAACATCAATGGTGACGAGAGGTCCGTTTCCATGCCGCTCAGCTCCGGCTGGGTCCGCAAGGAAGGCGGAGAGTGGTTCTGGCAGCACATTCCAGCGCAGCAGGTCCCCACACCGTTCGGCCAGATGGATTACTCAGCAGCCTCGAAGGAAAAGGGTGGCGCGGGTCCAAATGCGAGCAAACCCGCTAGTCCCACAGGACTGGGAATTCCAACCGACATGAAATCCGCCGCGGAAATGCTGATGAAGCAAGTTGTGGTGGACAAGACCGAAGTCAAATTGTCCAGCTACGAAAAATCTTCCGACACCATCACGATCACCAACAATACAGGCGGTGCCGTGAAGCTGTCCTTTGATTACGAGGCGGTCGTGCCCGGTTTCAAGGCGGAGCTTGAGCAAAAGGAAGTTCCGGCTGGCGGCAAGACGACGCTGAAGTTCACGATGGTCCCCAAGGATCGCGTGGCTAAGCCGACGCTCAACACACGTATCCTGGTGGAACCGCTGTTCCAGCAGTTTCCTGTGACGATCGTCTTCGGCATCCCGCCTGAAGTCGAGAAGCTGATCCCCAAAAAGTAGCGAAGTTCGCTACCAGTTCAACTTTGCCGGGAAGTACTTAGCGATCAAGTCCTGATAGTAGGGCTTGAGAACAGTCACGTCCGGAGCGCCGTCACCCTTGGAATAAAGGTCGTATGGATTGAAGTCCTTGACCCACGGAAGCATGGCACGGTCCGTGTCGTCCATCAGGAACTCATACGCGCCCTCACGGTGCCAGGGGTAGAACGAGTGGTAGCGGATCATGTACTGCGCCGGTTGCGGCAGGTACGCCTTGGTCACGTGGTACAGATATTCGTCGTGGCCATATGACAGGTGGATGTTGGAGAGCCCGCAACCCTTTTCGTACACACCCAATTGAGTGTTGTAAGCAGGATTCGCCGAGTCTGGATTGGCTTCGAAGAACTGCGGAAATACAATGCGGTCCGAGAAGGCACAACCCACAGGGAACGTGTCGCCCACCACAGCCCATTGCGGTTCGCCATACGAGCACAGAATCTTGCCCAAATCGTGAATGAACGCCGTCAGAACGAACCAGTCCGGTTTGCCATCCCGACGGGCAGCTTCCGCCGATTGCATGGCGTGCGCGACCTGCGTCAAATCGGTATCGGGATCGCTCTCATCCACGAGCGTATCGAGAAACTCGAGCGCTTCCCAGATCCCCATTTGGGACTTGGCCAATGTGCCGTATTCTTTCTTTTTGGCTACAACGAAGTCAAAGGTCTGTTTCGCATGGTTCTCGCGATAGAAGTCGCGGACACCTGGCGTAGCCTTCTCGTAGTTACGAAATTCTTCTTTTGGCCGGTCGGGATTGTACCGGGCTTTGACAAAGTCTTCCCATTGCTCAGCGACAGCAGCGCTCATGGCTTGATTATTTCACACAACGAAATAAATTGGAAGTCCCTGCCCGGCTAGCCCCACAATTCGTGGATCGGTCCATATTGATCCCGGTCAGAAAATGGCACGTACTCAAAGCCCCGGCCGCTCGGATCCTCGAGACGCTTGGTGTAGTCGATCCCAAGAGCGGAGTAGATTGTCGCCTCAACGTCTTCCGGGCGGATATCACGCTGTCGTGACCAGCCGGGATCCTGTGTGAAAGCTCCGGTCCGATCGGTCGCGCCCACAATCTTGCCACCCTTCACTCCGCCGCCCGCCAGCATAATGGACTGCTGCGCGAAGTGATCGCGGCCCGCAGTATTGTTGAGAACCCCAACCGTCCGGCCGAACTCGCCCATGCAGACAATCAACGTCTCATCCAATAATCCGTCGCTCTTGAGATCGGCGATGAGTGTGCCGATCGCACTGTCAAATTGCTTTGCGGTGGCCCAGTGTCCGGCGTTGGGCGTGTAGATGTTTTCATGCTGATCCCAATCGCCATGCGTGATTTGGATGAAGCGCACTCCCTCGTTCGCACGAAGCATGCGCCGGGCGGCAATGCACGCGTTACCGACTCCCGAAGTGCCGTAGCGGGCGCGTTCATTGGCATCAAACGTGAAGATCGAGTTCACGGTCTGGTTGTACATCAGCTTACGCGCGGCAGCGTTGTAAGCGAATGTTTCGTCTACCGCGGAACCGAGAGGCGCACCGGATTTCAGTTCACCTTCCATCTCCGCGAGCAGCCCCGCCCTCTTGTCGAATCGGGCAACTCCGGGCGCGTGGGTCGTGTTAGCCATTCCACCGCCACCCGGTGAAAGGTAGAACGGATTGTGTGCACTGTCCAGAAAACCGGCGCTGGGTCCATTGGTGACGTTCAGCGATACGAACACAGGCAGCGTCGCATTGGGATTGAGACCGGCAAATTCCTGGGACACCACGGATCCGATATGCGGCGCGAAGCGCGAATTGCCTTGCGCAGGATTGCGCCCAATCATCACCCAGGTCCGGGCAAGCACGTGGACCAAGGCCCAGGAGCGCACAGACCGCACCAGCGCGACCGATCCGAGTTGATTCGCCAAGTTGGGCAGCAATCCGGTGGGCCAGCGAACATCGCCGTACGACGTGGGGGTGAATCCTGCCGGTGTCCACGCACCTTCCCGAAAATCAAATGTATCGGTGTGGGAGGGTCCGCCGGACATGAGAACGAAGATGCAGTTTTTGGCCGTGCCCTTGGTCGGAACGGCTGCACGCGCAATGGTCTCCGACGGCAGTGTTGGAAGTAGGAAGTATCCACCAACCGCCGATGCCATATGGCGAAAGAACATGCGCCGGCCGATGTGCGGACGCCGCCAGAATCGTGTGCCTTCAGTTTGGGACCCGTCAAAGCCGAATCGATCTTTCATGTCTGGTCCCCTTTAGTAGCTGAACAGGAAGTCGGCCTTGTTGATACAAGTCCACACAAGATCTTCCAAGGCATTATTCCGATCCGTAGCCGTTTGCGCTGCCGCTAGATACTTCACGGCGATCTGCGATTCGGTCTCTGACGGACGGCGGCCCAGAAAGGTCAGATAAATCTCTTCGGTGACCTGGGCGTTGTCGCTGATCTTAAAAATCACCGCAAGATTGGGCGCAGCGACCCTCGTGCGGATGTTCACGAAATTGTCGTTCATGATCGCAAGGCGCTGCAGAATCGATTGATCGGACGCGCGCTGACGGGAATCCCGATTTCCACGCAGGAAGAAATTCATGAAATTGGCAGTCGCGCCATCGGACCTCGGTTCGTCCGTATCCGGCAGTTGCATGGCGAGCTTTACTGCCGGCATGTTCTTCAACGTGTAGTTGTTGAACTGGCCGGAACCGATTGCCAACACATCATGGATCTCTTCGCTCCACAAGCGGCGGGGATAATGCCTCGCAAACAGCGGGACCATCTCGAGCGTCCAGGTTCCGTCGTAGCGGGAACTCATTTGATACGCATTGGACTGCACGATGAACCGCAGCAGGTAGCGCATGTTGAGATCCGAGCCGCGGAACTCCTGTGCCAGCTTCTGCAACAGCACAGGATGAGTTGCCTGCAGTTGCCAAGGTTCTGCGGGAGGATTCTCCGGATCCAAACGATCGGGGTCCAGCATGTCATATGGTTCGACCAGTCCCATGCCAAACATCTCGCGCCAGAAGCGATTGGCGAAGTTGATCGCCAGCATTGGATCCTTGTATAGAAATTGCCCGAATGCTTCGCGCCACGCTCCATCCCTAGGCGCAGCACCGGTTCCGCGATATTCCGGAGTGAGGCTCTTCACGGTGCCAAGCGCTAGACGAGAAGGGCGATTCCCCGTGGTCGTATTGAGATCGTAAGTTCCAGTTGCGCGATCCGACACATCGATGCTGTTGAAGTAGAAACTGGTGCTGGGGACTGCACGTGAGGGCATGTTCAGGCGCGAGAAAAAGGCCGCCATCTTCTCGGCTTCCATACGAGTCGTATGCGATCCCCACAAATTGATCTCGTCCAGGTGTCCTCTTCCGTTGTGGCAAAGGAGGCAATCGTATTGCGCCATCCCTAAGAAGAAGGTCGCTGCCTTCACCAGTCCGTTATCGTAGGTATCTTGCGCGGGACCCATGTTGGTCTTGGCGGTAATCGGAAAATTTGCGGCACCCGTGGCAGTGTCATAGTGATTGCCCGTTGCTGTAATCAACTGCGGAACCACATCACGCAGCGACCAATCGCCCCCGACAAATGTCTTGATGTAGGTGTAGTAGGCGTTGCGGCCGTCTTCACGCCGATCGAATAGCGCGGGAAAAGTGCAGTTCTCAAGCAGGTCTCCCCACCACATCGTCCACTTGTCGACGAACGCGGGAGATCCAATCAGTTTGTCGATCAGTTCATCGCGCTTCGTCGCTGCATCGCTTGCAACGAACTCGCGGATCTCAGTTGGAGTGGGCAGCTTCCCTGTCAGGTCCAGGTAGATTCGGCGAACGAACTCCTCGTCCGTTGAGAGTGGCGCGGAAGCGATACCCTTCTCGCGCAACTTGCCGAAGATTTCGTCGTCGATGAAATTGCGCGGGGGAAGTTCCGAGGCGGGAACGCGATCAGCCGATGCCGCGGATCCTCGCGTCGATTTGGTCGAAGCTGCGGGCGCCTGGAACTGAGAAGTCCGTTGATAGACCTGCCGTATACCGCGGGCTTCTCGTTCGAGAAACGCGCTCGGGTTCGAGCGGTAGGTGCACTCTGCGGCAGGAATTGCCACCGCAGCGGCGCTAAATACGATCCAAGCGGCAAAGATCCGGTCCATGACTGTTCCCCATTTTACATCGGCAGAAATGTCAGGCCGGCGATAGCCCAAATGCTATGCGGTTTGGCGAGGCTTGCCGGTGATCAACCGGATCAGTGTGACAGGAAGGGTGACTACTTCCCACACTAAGCGCAGAACGCCGGAAACTGCGATTCCGACGATTCGGAAAGGTAGCAATATCAGCCAGATGAGCGGATACAACAACAGCGCTACCAACGCGAGCGGCCAGCAGACCACCAACAGCAGGCACCACAGCAGGAATGTGAACATTGCGTTCGATCCTCCAAGCTAGAGATACGTCACAGCGTGGCGGAAGTTCCAAATTTACGAACGTGCGGCACTGCGGGCGGAGCGGCCCACGATCGGCGGCGGAGAAGGAGGCAGTGGTTCTTCCACCACGATCTTCTTTGGACGAGCATCCAGGCGCTTGTTGAGCAGCGTGTCCTTGAGCTTCTTGAACTTCGGTGTTCCTGGTGCTGCTCCAGTGACGTCCGCGTCCGTTACCTCGTGTGCAACCTGAATATACTTTTGCAGGTAGTTCTTGATGCGATCCTGCACGATTCGCTCATTGCTGCGTGCGAGAACAAACAGGATCTCTTCGCCAGGTTGCTCGAACAAAGCACGGTAGATCAACGACGGCCGGTTCAGTTTGCCACCCTTGAGGGTCTTCTCCAGCTTCTTGCCGTTCGCCTCAATCTTCTGCCAGGCCTTGACGTCTTTCTGATTCAGACCCGCTGTCCTAACCAGGGCCGAAATTTCCTTGGGAGTTAGCTTCTCGGTGAGGAAGAACAGGAACAAGGGAGCCCAGTCGACTGGGAACTCGACGCCGAAAGGCAGGTTCTGCCGGGCTTTCAACAGCTTTCCAAATCCAGCCTGATTGAGTTTCGGACCAGTCAGCGCCGGGGAGAAGAGCGCAAGCAAACCTTCTTTTTCGAGTTCTTCGAGCACGGCGCCTGGATTCGGTTCTTCGGCAATGCGCATCAATTCCACGCGCAACGCTTCCGAGGTGATCTTCGATTCCAGCTTCTGCTCGCGTACATTGCGGTACTGCGATTGGGTTCGCTCGTCGAGCGTCAGTCCCATTCGAACCTTCAACCGGAGCATCCGCAGGATCCGCGAAGGATCGTCGTACAGCGTGTAATTGCTGACCGTCCGCAGCTCGCGGCGTTCGAGATCGGCTGCACCGATGGTCGGATCGAAGAGCAGTCCCAGGGACGCGCGATTGAGCGACAGGGCAATCGAGTTCATCGTGAAGTCGCGCGCCTTCAAGTCTTCGTAAATCGTCGCAGGCGTGACCTTTGGCTTGGCACCGGGCTTGGAGTACTTTTCCGTGCGCGCCATCGCGATATTAACCGTCACTCCGCCAGGAAAAAGAAGTTCCGCGGACTTCTGGTTTTCGTCGGTCGCGCGAATAATGCCAAGGCCCTTCTTCTCAATCGCCTTCGACAGCTTGATTGCGTTTCCTTCCACGGTGAAATCGAGTTCACGGATCGGAAAGCCCCCTAACATGTCGCGCAACGACCCGCCGGTCAAGAAGATTGCAATTCCGCTCTCTGCGGCAGTTTCCTGAATTGCGGTCAGCGAACGATTCTGCTCCGCTGACAAGTGGCTCTCCAACATGAATTTGTAATCGCTCATCGTGTTCTACCGTGTTCTCGCCCTTTCCAGCTCACGCCTCAGGCCCTGGGATGGTGGTCGTCGATGGTTTTCCGCAGCCTGCTGCGAACCACATGTGTATAAACCTGTGTAGTCGAAATGTCGGAATGGCCGAGCATCGATTGCACGCTTCGCAAGTCCGCGCCACCCTCCAACAGATGGGTAGCGAAGCTATGTCGAATAACGTGCGGAGTCAACTGACGGGTAATACCCGCCTTCCTGCCGTGCTGACCGAGCAGCTTCCAGAATGCCTGCCGGGTCAATTTGCCACCGCGGGAAGTTACGAACAAAAATTTACTGGACTTGCGCTTCAGGATCGCCGGTCGGCCGCTCTCGAGGTATGCCTCGATCGCCAGGAGCGCCGATTGTCCCACCGGAACCAGGCGCTGCTTGTTGCCTTTGCCGACAACGCGGATCACCCCGAGGTTGCGCTCAATATCCGATACCTGGACCTGGCAGAGCTCGCTTACACGTAGGCCGGAGGCGTACAGTAGCTGCATCATCGCGCGATCCCGCAATCCAAGCGGACTGTCCAGTGCAGGGGAATCCAGCAGCTTTCCGATCTCGTCCATGTTGAGGAACTTGGGGATCGTACTCCACTGCTTGGGGGAGGAGAGAAATTCGGTTGGATCGGATTCGATCGATCCTTGCTCCAGCAGAAACTTGTACAAGTTTCGAACTGTGGTGACGTGGCGCGCGATCGAGCGGCCTTGCAGTCCCTTTTTGTAGAGCGAATCGATGTAGGATCGCAATTCCTCGGTGCCCGGATAGCCGCAGATCTTCCGCTCTCCAGCCCATGTCGCGAGGCTGGCCAGATCACGGCGATAGGCGTCCAGTGAATTGGCGGAAAGACCCTTCTCAACGCGGCAAAACGCGAGAAACATCGAAGCAGCGGTAGAGACAAGGGTTCCTTCTCCCGCAGGTTTCGGCGGAAGTGACCGGGGCGCGGTGCTAGGGTCCGCGTGCCGCATTACTTGTAATGATACAATAACTTAGCGTTTTGTTTCGAACAAAACTTGTGGAATACTGAGAGATCGGCTGGTTTTCCACAGCCATCGTCCCGGCATGGCCTCTTCCACAAACAAACGCGTCCTCGTGGTCCGATTCGACCGGGAACCTGTAATGGGCGTGGTCAATCCGGCGGTACTCTTCCAGGATGGCAATATGGAAGTCCTGTCCCTCACCGGCAGCCTGGTCAATGTCTCCTCCGGAGAGACCAAGGCAGTTTGTTTTGTGAAGGATCTGCCAACCAACGAAGCCTGGAAGCCAAATCGCTTTTTCACCGTTCGTCCAAAAATGGAAGGTCTGTGGCTTCGCCTCAAGTTCCGCGACGAAGACGCCATGGATGGCGTTGCCCCCAACAACCTCTTGCTGATTGAACCGCTAGGCTTTCAGGTGATCCCTCCCGATCCGGCGTTCCTCAATCAACGCATCTACATCCCCAAATCCGCTCTTGTCGAGACCCAGGTCCTGGGCGTCATCGGCAGTCCCCTGCGTAAAGCCGCGGCGGCCCGCAAGAAGGCTGCGCCCGGTCAAATTGAACTTTTCGAAATGGAATGAAGAACCTTCAACTGTTGCTTTTGTCCCTGGCCGTTGCCTCGAGCATCCCGGCCGCCGAGAAGCAGTTCATCTACGAGACTGCCCCGTTTCCTTCCTGCCATGCCTCGACGATCGTCGAGACTGCCAAGCCAGGTGAGTTTCTGGCCTCCTGGTTCGGAGGCACAGACGAAGGTAAGCCCGATGTCGCCATCTGGCAATCCCGGCTCAGCAACGGCAAATGGTCCACGCCAGAGGAGATCGCACGCGAAGAGAAGATCGCGACCTACAATCCGGTGTACTTCTTTTCGCCGGACAAGATCCTGTGGATGTACTATCGCTTCGGCCCTACGCCGATGACCTGGACCTCCGCCCGCAAGTTCTCTAAAGACCAAGGCGCGACCTGGAGCGCGCCGGACTACCTCCCTGCCGGACTGCTGGGGCCGATCAAGAACAAACCGCTGGTCCTCAAGAACGGGACCATCCTCGCCGGATCTTCGGTCGAAAGCTATAAGAGTTGGAATTGCTGGGTGGAGCGCTCGACCGACAACGGCAAGACCTGGACCAAGCATGGTCCGATTTCCGTTCCCGGTGAATTGCATGGAATCATCCAGCCGGCTATCGTCTCGCTCGGCGGCAAGAAGCAGCGGATGTACGTCCGGTCGACTTCGAAGATCGGCAAGATCTGCGTATCGGATTCGACGGATGACGGCAAAACGTGGACCCCTGCCCGACCCTTGGCGGACCTTCCAAATCCAAACAGCGGACTCGACGCTGTCTCCCTGCGGGACGGCCGCGTGATCCTCGTGTACAACCACACTCCAAAGGGCCGGTCGCCTCTGAATGTGGCGGTCAGCAAAGATGGCGAGAAGTTCAACAAGTTCCTCGATCTCGAGACCGAACCCGGCGAATTCTCCTATCCAGCAGTCATTCAGGCATCCAGTGGCGACGTACATATCACGTACACCTGGAATCGCAAGAAGATCCGCCATGTCGTCGTAAAACTTCAGGAAATCCCGCAGTAAACCGACCTCGATCCGTGTACCGGCCACGCACGTTTAGAAATGCTCTAATGAAAAAGTTCGTGCGCGTTTACGGCCAGTCTAAGGAGATCGAAAGATGACTACGCAGGAAATAGCGGACCAGTTGGCTTCGCTTTGTCGCGAGGGCAAGTTCCGCGAAGCAACAGAAGCCTTTTACTCAAAGGACATCGTCAGTGTCGAGGCTGCGTCGGGTCCTGATGGATCGCGGGAAGCCAAAGGCCTGGATGCAGTGATTGCGAAGGGCGATTGGTGGGTTGCCAATCACGAAGTCCATGGCGTCACCGTGGAAGGACCGATTGTCGCCGATCCGTTTTTCACGGTCCGGTTCAAGATCGAAGTAACATTCAAGCCAACCGGGAACCGGATGGTAATGGACGAACTAGCCGTCTACAAAGTCGCAGACGGCAAGATCGTTTGGGAAGAATTCTTCTACAAGGTTTAGGTCAGCTTCATATTGCGAAGATTCGTGTAGCTCAGACGAATACTCGCTAACGGATCCTTGGGCGTCTGGTCCTGTTCGACAAAATAGTGCTGGACGCCCGCCTTCTCACAAGCCCGCAGGATTGAAGGGAAATCCAAGGTTCCCGCTCCCACTTCTTTGAACGCCTCCGGCTTGACCGACTCGTCGAACTGCTGCGGCGTTCCCCAGCCCTTATCCTTCAAATGTACGAGCGGCACTCGCCCGCTCAACGATTTGATGACTTCGATCGGCACCTGGCCCGCGACGCTGGTCCAGAAGATATCGAGTTCGATCTGGACATACTTCTTATCGAAGCGTTCCATGAAAACATCCCAAACGCGCTGTCCCGGAGCGCCTTTGAACTCAAACGCATGGTTGTGATAGCAGAGGGTAAGTCCAGCCTTGGAGATTTGCTCTCCGGCAACATTCAGCGCATCGGCGAACTTGCGGAAATAGTCTAGATCCCCGCGCTCATTGGGCCGGACATAGGGCGCAACGATGTAGCGCATCCCAAACTTCTTGCAGTCCTCGATGGCATTGTCGATGTTGTAATCCGTGGGCATGCCTGGCCATGCAGGACCCTTGGTCAGGATCGGTGTTTCGAAATGGCCGGATACCGGTTTTAAGCCGTACTTGTCGTAGAGGGGCTTCTGCGCCACCATGCTGGCCCGCAGGACTTCCACTTCTTTGAAGCCAATCTCAGCAACGGTCTTAAGGACATTCTCCGCGTCGTTGGGAAGGACCATACGAAGCGTGTAGAGTTGTACGCCCAGCGGCTTCTCAAACATGCCCTTCTTCTTGGCCAGCAGCGTCCCGGCTGCGAGCGCACCGCCAATAGCGGCTCGTCGTGTCAACTTAGACATTCTTACGCGACTCCATTCTTTTTGAACCAGGCCAGCAGTTCCTTCCACGCCGCTTCCGCATCCGCTTTGCGATAGCTGGGGCGGTAGTCCGCATTGAAGCCATGCGGCGCGTCGGGATAGACGATGATGTTGGCGTTCTTGTTGTTGGCTTTGATCGCAGCCCGCATCTTCTCGATTGAGTCCTGCGGAATTCCGGTGTCCTTGCCGCCATATAGCCCAAGGATCGCGCCATGAAGATTGCCCGCTACATCGACCGGCATCTTAGGCTGCAGTTCGTTCGGCTGCCCGCCGGCGAGACGGCCATACCAGGCGGCACCAGCTTTCAGGTTCGGGTTATGCGCCGAATACAGCCACACGATCCGGCCACCCCAACAGAATCCGGTAATGCCGAGTTTCTTAGGATCCACTCTCTTGGTACTTGCCGCATATTCGACTGCGGCGTCCAGATCGGACATCACCTGCGCATCGGGAACCTTTGAAACTACCTCGGACACGATCTTGTTCATCTCAAGCTTCGAAACATCGCCTTGCCTGGCATACATCTCAGGCGCGATAGCGAAATAACCAAGCTTGGCAAAACGCCGGCACATGTCCTTAATATGTTCGTGGACACCGAAGATCTCCTGGACCACGAGGACGACGGGCATTTTCTTGCCCTTCTTAGCAGGCATCGCACGATAGGCGGGGATCACTCCATCCTTGACAGAGATCTTGACTTCGCCGGCTACGAGTCCATTCGTATCGGTAGTGATGGTTTGGGCACCAACCGGCGAAACGGCAAGGGCGAAGCCGATGGCGAGCTTCTTCACCAGGAATTCACGCCGGCTATCCGGAGTTTCGTCGGGAATGAGAGAAGCGAGTTCAGGGTGCGTCATGATCTGATCGATTATTGTATCGCTTTGATTGTTTCGAACAGAGCCTTGTCGAATGCAGCGCGAACATCCACAACCGGGCGATCGGTGAAGCTGTGCTTCGGCAGGGCGGCGCCGGTCCAGCGGGTCCCAGGCGGGTAAATGTAGATGCAGTCCCACACAATCGAGTCTTCATCTTTCTCACCGAAGGCCTTTGAGACAGTTCGCTCCGGGTCCCAAAACTGAGTCGCGCCTGGAACCGTGACGCGGCCCAAGGTCTCAGTGCTGGGAGGTTCCTGATCGCTTCTCATCACCCGTTCCCAAATCGCAAACACCCGGATCTTCGATCCTGTGTACTTGGTCAATACTTCGTTCATTGCGGAGGCCCCCCGCAAACATTTCATTCAAGTGGGCGAATAGAAGCCAACGATCTTGATTGCGTCATCGGGTGCGGCATTGAAGGCCTCTCGAAACTGCTCCGCGTTGGTCAATGTCACCGAACTTTGCGGCGCTACTGGACTTGAGCCGGCCGATGGTGTCAGGCGATTCGCAATCGCTTGCGGATAGAAGATCGCGCCAGCCGTCATCACTGTGGAAAGGGCGAGCAGGCTGAAATTCAGGGATCGCCGTCCAACGCTACACTGGCGTGCTCGCGAAGCCTGCCAGAATCCGTAAACGATGCAGAGTGCCGACAATCCAAGCAGATAGGGCTGGAACTTCGAAGCGGTGAACCAAGCGGCTCCTGCGCCTCCCGCTGCGAGTGCCAGTGGCAGGATCGGCAGGCAGCACAAAGATGCCGCCAACAGGCCGCCCAGGGCTGCCAGCGATGAAATCCAACTGCGGTCTTTACTCAAATCAGGCAGGGCCGACGCGCCCCATTAGGTGAATTCGAAACAAGATCGCGGCGGCCTCCATTGCCCGCGTGTTCCTCAAAAGAGTAGTGTATCAACGGGCTCGAGAAAGCTCGGTCCAATAGGTCAGCGCATTCCCTATGCGTTTGCCTGGATTCGATACGGCAGTCACTCCACCTTGGATCTTTCCGTTTCGCAATTGAACCGAAAGGGTAAGGGTGTAAGGGCGCCGATTCGCATCGTCGGTCCGGATATCGCCCGTAAATCGCCCAGTCAACATTCCATTTTCGATCCGGAGATCGTTAACCAACGCAACCAGTTGATTCCCAATGCTGGCATGGACATCCCCCGATTCCAGAAACTTCAATTCGAGCGCAAGATCTTCTTTGTGAGTGTGTATTGTACCGGTCCAGGTTCCGAACCACTCCTTGGACGGGCGCACTTTCGCGAGCGGATCCGATTGGGACGGCAACTTTAGGTCCGGCACCAGGATCCTCAGGATCCGGTCCGCGACCCTCGGCAGTTCGCGTCGTTCCCCATTGGTGAGAACCACTACCGCGACATCCTCCGATGGAATTAGCGTCAAGACAGTGGCGACGCCTCCCATCCCACCGGTGTGAGAGACAACGACATGTCCGCTCGGCATCTTCTGACTCCTCCAGCCGATTCCATAGCCAGCCGTGGGATCGATGACGATGGTGGGCTTTTGCATGTCCTCAATCGCGGAATCGGAGAGAATCGCCTGCTGATCAGCCAGGTGATCCTTGAGGTGGAACATTCCGAAGCGCACCAGGTCGTGTGCTGAAGAATATACCGCCGACGCTGCCGGATGGTCGAAATCGTAAAACGGAATCGGGAGGCCGTCAGAGCCATAGCGCTGGGCTTGGTGCTCCTCCAGCCCAGGCCCGATGTCGACCGACGTGTGCGTCAATCCAAGCGGCATAAAAACGCGCTCGCGCATGAAGTCCGGATAGCTCATCCCGGAAAGGCGCGACAGAACATGCCCCAGAATCCCGTAGCCGAGGTTCGAGTAGACATGCCGTTCCCCAGGAGGAGTGACCAGATTTCCATAGCGGAGGATCGTTTCATCCATCGATGGCTTGCGATACGGCTCATCCGCATAGAAGAACTGGTAGTGGAGGGGTAACCCCGAAGAATGATTCGCCACCCGTCGGATGGTGGCTTCCGCAGCGTCACCCGCTCGACCTTGGATGCGGCCGTTTCCCAGATAGTCATTGACAGGTTTGTCCAGCGCGAGTTTGCCTGCCGCGACCAAGGTCATCAAACCTGTGGCTGTAATCGGTTTCGAAATGGAGGCCAGGGAGTACATCGTGTGTGGCGTCGCGGCGATACGCTTTTCCTTGTCAGCCCACCCGAAACCTTCCTCCCAGACAATCTTTCCCTTTTGAGCAACTGCCACTGAAACTGAAGCGACGCCCGTGTCCCGCAGTTGTGTCCGAATAGTCTCGCGAACCGGTTCGAATCGATCTGCCGCGCCCAGAACGGGCAGTAGCGTAAGTACAACAAGCAGTGGACCGCGCATGATCACTCGGTTGTATCATGTCGGCATCTGAAACAGGATGCTATGCTAGCCCCGAGAGTGCGATGAAGCTGAACGACAAATATACCCTCGAAGAGGGCCGCGTCTACTTGACCGGAATCCAGGCTTTGGTCCGCCTGCCGATCGATCAAATGCGGCGCGACCGGCGTGCGGGGCTTCAGACCGGGACCTTCATTTCGGGCTACGAAGGATCTCCCCTGGGTGGCTATGATCTTTCCCTTCAGCGCGTCAAGAGCATTCTGGCCGAGCATCGCATCCACTTTCAGCCTGGCGTCAACGAGGACCTTGCGGCAGCTTCCATCTACGGCACCCAGATCATTGAGCAGTTAGGCGCGGACAAGACAGTAGACGGTGTTATTGGCATCTGGTACGGCAAGGGTCCCGGTGTGGACCGCTCGGGGGACGTCTTCCGCCATGCCAATCTCTCGGGTACGGGTCCGAATTGCGGCGCACTCGTGTTGGCCGGCGACGATCATTCCTGTAAAAGCTCCACCATCCCCCATCAGAGCGACATCAGCCTCTACAACGCAGGGATGCCATTTCTCTACCCCAGCAATTCGCAGGAAGTAATCGATTACGGCCTCTACGCCCTGGCGATGTCCCGATTCTCTGGCGCTTGGGTGGGCATGAAGTGCGTCACCGAGATCTGCGATGGTGGCGGCACGGTTGAGGTCCACCCTTCATTACCCAACATCGCCATACCGCAAGGCTATGAGAAGAAATGGGACGCCCGGCTGTCCATGCCGTTCTCCATCGCTTTGGAATACGAAACCAATACGCGGCGTTTGGACGCGGTTCGTGACTTTCTGCGGCTCAACAAGCTGAACCGCTGGAGGGGCGCCACCGGCTCTAACGCCTGGTTCGGAATCCTCAGTTCTGGCAAAGCCTATCTCGATGCCGTCCAAGCCTTGCGCGATCTCGGGATCCGCGAAGACGACTTGGCCGCTTTGGGCATCCGGATCGGAAAGCTGGCCGCCCCGTTCCCGCTCGAACCCGAATTTATCCGTGATTTCGCCAGCGGACTCCAACTGGTCCTCGTAGTCGAAGAGAAGAAGAGCTTCATCGAAATGCAGATGAAGGACATCCTGTACAGTTTGGCGGAGCGGCCACAGGTCATCGGCAAGCACGATCTGGACGGACTGCCGCTGATTCCGGCACATGGTGAGACGAATCCGGAGTTGCTCGCCAAAATCTTGTTCGGATTGCTGGGCACCCGCTTGAAGAATGCCGCTGCAGCGGAAGATCGTGTGTCCCGGATCGATACCGGAATGTCCGTGGTGAAGGACTGGGCGACGGTACGCCCCCCGAACTTCTGTTCCGGATGTCCGCACAATCGCTCCACCATGCTGCTCGAAGGCCAAATGGCCGGCGGTGGAATTGGCTGTCACACCATGGCCATCCGCCTGCCGGACCGGCAGTTCTCCTTCATGACCCACATGGGCGCTGAGGGAACTCCCTGGATCGGCATGTCAAAGTTCTCGAAGCGCGAGCACGTGTTTCAGAACATCGGCGACGGGACCTTTTTCCACTCAGGATCTCTTGCACTTGAGGCTTGCGTGGCGGCGGGCGTCAACATCACTTACAAGATCCTCTACAACGGTCACGTCGCGATGACTGGCGGCCAGCACGCCGAAGGCGCATTGCCGATCCCCCAGTTGACGAAGAAGCTGGAAGCAGAAGGCGTCCGCAAGATCATCATTCTGGCGGAAGATGTGACTCGCTATGAGGGAGTTACGCTAGCCACGAATTGCGAACTGCGCGACCGGTCCGAACTTCCCCGAACCCTGTCCGAGCTGGAGAAGATCCCTGGCGTCACCGTGATGATCTATGACCAGGAATGCGCGGCAGAGAAGCGACGCCAGCGTTCCAGGGGCAAGATGGCCGAACCGACCCGCAGGCTGTTCATCCACGAAGAGATTTGCGAAGGTTGCGGGGATTGCGTCAAGCAGTCCAACTGCATGAGCCTGATGCCGGTTGCGACTGAACTGGGCCAGAAGATGAAGATCCACCAGTCTTCCTGCAACAAGGACTACACCTGTAGCTTGGGGGACTGCCCGTCTTTCGTCACGATCAACATTAAGCAGGGCACGGGGCTGCGAAAGCGCAGCATTCCGAAATTGCCGCCGGCCGAGGTTGGCAAACCCGTTCAGATGGCGTCGATTGGACCAGACGGCTACCGGATCCTGGCTCCTGGGATTGGCGGTACCGGCGTTGTAACGGTTAATGCCCTTCTCGCCACAGCCGCCTGGATTGACGGCTTGAGCGTGATCACTCTCGACCAAACCGGATCCGCGCAAAAGGGCGGAGCCGTGGTGTCGCATCTCCTATTGTCCGAACGGCCCATTGAGGCGCCCGCGCGAATCAACTGGGGCAACGCCGATGTGGTGCTCGGCTTCGATGTCATGGGCGTCGCAAGCACCGACAACCTGAAGTGCCTCTCTCCAGACCGGACATCCGTGGTGCTAAACACCAGCCTTGTCCCAACGGTCGATCACATCCGTAACCGCGTGATCATGGGTCCTGAAGTGATGATCGACAAGATCGATAAGGCGTCAAAGGGTCGCGGACATAACATCTTCGTCGATGCCAACCGGATGGCCGACTCCTTGTTCGGAAGCCATTTGGCCGTAAATATTTTCATGACCGGAGTGGCTTGGCAGGCGGGATTGATCCCCATTTCGTTAGCGGCCCTCGAAGAGGCGGTCCGCCTCAACGGTGTCGACATCGACAAGAACCTGCAGGTCTTCAGTTGGGGCCGCAAGTATTACTCCGATGCCAAGTGGGTCGAGTCTCACGTGCAGGCTCAGGGAACCCCGGCCGAGAATGCCAGCAAGCCTAAGCTGGATCGCGTCGCGAAGCTGGAACAATATCAGAACGCCGCCTACGCGCAGCGCTACCGCGAGTTCGTGGATGAGGTTGCAAACAAAGCCCCGGAACTACGGGACGCGGTCGAACGCAATCTCTACAAGCTGATGGCGATCAAGGATGAGTACGAGGTCGCGCGCCTGTTGACGGATCCTGCTTTCGAAGAACAGGTTCGCGGTATGTGGCAGGACCCGGAATCGATCGGCTACAACCTGCATCCTCCGTTACTTCGCTCGTTTGGATTCCACAAAAAGATCAAGATGGGATCCTGGGCTCGGCCGATGCTGAAGCTGCTGGCCGGATTGAAGAGCCTGCGTGGCGGTCCACTCGATATTTTCGGGTACTCTTCTCACCGCCGCATGGAGCGGACGCTCATCGGCTGGTATCAGGAGCTTGTCCGGTCGGCGATCGACCGCATGACTCCGGAAACGCTACCCTTGGCGATCGAAATCGCATCGATCCCGGATCAAATTCGCGGTTACGAACAGATCAAGGAAACCAGCGTTGAGAAGGCACGGAAGCTTGCAGCGGAGAAACTGGCAGAAATGAATCAGCTCGCTGCGGCGGGCGCGAAATCCAAGGCAGCCGAGTTGATGCAGTAGCGTAGCCCCGTGGGAGGTGGACCGTCTTCGAAGACGTGTCCCAAATGAGCATCGCAGCGAGAGCAAACCACCTCGACGCGCATCATCCCCATGGAATCGTCCGGGATGCTTAACACCGCACCTTCGACAACAGGCTGCCAAAAACTCGGCCACCCCGTTTTCGAATCGAATTTCGAATCGGACCCAAAAACATCCAGTCCACAACAGACACAGCGGTAAACGCCACGCGCGTGGTGATCCCAATATCGACCAGTGTACGCAGGCTCAGTTCCCTTGAGCCGGGTCACTTGAAACTGATAGGGCTGTAAGATGGCACGCCACTCTTCCTCTGATTTGAGGACCTTCGGCATGCCATTCGAGCTTTTGGCGTTGGGCTTTTCTGGCGGTCGCGATTTCTCTCCCCGAAACGTGCAAGCCGAAGTGCCGGCCAGCGTCAGGAAGAGAAACCGCCCGCGAGTCATTTACCCTTGCAGTGCGTCCGACATCGATTGCAGCATGCGATTTAGCGTCATATCGCTTTGCTTCAACTCTTCGATCTTGCAGACCGAATGCAACACCGTGGTGTGATGCTTCCCACCAAAGAACCGTCCGATTTCGGGAAGCGACGCCTGTGTGAGATCGCGAACCAGGAACATAGCCACCTGCCGCGGATAGGAGATCTGCCGGGCATTGGTCTTCATCTTCAATTGCGCGGGAGCCAGATTGAAGCGCTCGGCGACAATCTTGATCACGGCTTCCATCGTGACTCGCTTCTCCGGACTCGCCATCAGATGCTTGAGCACCTGCTGGGCCATCGCAAGATTGATCGTCACGCCGCTAACCGATGAATACGCGATCAGCTTGACGAGCGCGCCTTCCAATTCGCGGACACTGGACTTTGTTCGTGTCGCCACGAACACACGCACGTCCTCGGGAAGATCAACGCCTTCTTCGCCAGCCTTCTTGTCCAGGATCGCCATCTTGGTCTCGAGGTCCGGCGGCTGGATGTCCACCATCAAGCCCCATTCGAAACGGGAACGCAGCCGATCCACCAGGCCGGGCGTATTTTTAGGCGCCGAATCCGATGAAATGACGATCTGCTTCTGATGGTCGTAGAGTTCGTTGAAGGTATGGAAGAATTCTTCCTGAGTTCGTTCCTTGCCGGCGATTACTTGAATATCGTCGACCAGCAGCACATCGGCTGACCGATAGTGCTTCTGGAACATATTCATGCGATCGGTCCGGATGCAGTGGATCATTTCATTCATGAACCTCTCGCTGGTGGTGTATACCACGCGAAGAGAGCCGAAATTCACCTGCAAAGCACGGCCAATTGCATGCATTAAATGGGTTTTACCCAGCCCGGTGCCGCCGTACAGGAAAAGCGGATTGTACGAACGGGATGGCGATTGGGAAACCGCATGAGACGCGGCATGCGCAAACTGATTCGAGGAGCCAACCACGAAGTTTTCGAAGGAAAACTTGGGATTCAGACTCAGCGCAGGCTTAGCGAAGTCGAGAGTATCGCCATTGGTGGAATGCGATTGAGACTCAGGAGTTAAGCTGGTCTCAAAGATCACATTCTGATAAGGAAGTCCATCTAGAACTTCGCGCAGAACAGGCGAATACTCCTGCTCGATCCACGTCTTGGTTACCGTATCCGGGGCCAGAACCCGAATCGTTCCCGCATCTTCATTCAAAAACCTGGTGCGAGCAAACCAATTTTCAAACGCCTCCTGACTGACTCTTCCTCTTACTCTTTGTCTAACAACTTCCCACGAATCCATCCTGATGCTCCTTGCGGGAAACGAAACGAATCCCACAGTTTTTCCACGCCTGTGGAAAACCGATCTCGTGCAACTCTGTAAGTCTTGCTGGACCACCCCAGTCCATGCAGCACTCTAACTTTCAAGGCGCCGTGAGCTCAGATTGAGATCCACCTGATTTCAGTGGTGGAGGTTACTGGCTTCGCGGGGTCTCGCTCCGTCAGAGCTTTTCAAGAATACCAACAATCGGCGTCGATTGGGAAGAGAAAAGTGTCAACTATATCACCCGATGAATCAATGGGTTACAAGGCAGGTCGGCTCTGAAAAAAATTGCCAAACATTTTGGTCTGAGGTTGTTACTCTACGATGACTAAGGTCGCAATTTGACTTCAAGAAGAGGGTTTGCAATACTGAAGAAGTCGGGCTAAAAAGCCTCCGACACCCTCCCTCAAGCGGGAGTAACTCAGCTGGTAGAGTGCAACCTTGCCAAGGTTGATGTCGCGGGTTCGAATCCCGTCTCCCGCTCCAAAATTCTCTAAATCCCAAGCCGCGCCGCTCAGAAGCGATAGCCTACATTGATGTAAACGTAGTTGAGCTGCGTGCCCTTGCTCAACCGATTCAGGAACTCACCCGGGATGAGACGGCCATAACCCCCGCCCACATAGTGCGGTCCGACCTGGTAAGTGGTAACAAAGTCGATTTCATTCCCAATGTGCGTGCCGGACCTTCCAGTGACGTCCCTATATACAAGGTTGCCGCTTGTCAGGTAGACCCCATCACGCGCCTGGGCCAGATGCCAGTCATGAACCTGAACCCGCATGGAGACGTGCTTCCACGGTGTTGCTTCCACTCCACCTGAGATGTGATTGATGTTCTGCCACCCCACCTGATCCGCGAGGCCAGTCTTGTCGTGAGCCGTGGGATACAGTTGGTCGAAAGTGCCGCTCTTGCCATCACCAGGGGTTTTGTCGCCGGTCGCGTAGTTGTAGGAAACAAACACCCGCGGCTTGATGCGGTACTGAGCGAACGTCCGCCCGCCAACAAGGTGGGTCGCGAAGGCCGAAATTGAACTGGAGCCCAAATGGCCCGTCTGATAAATGGTTTCCGTGGAGTAGTCGAAGCTCAGAGGAAGCTTACCGACAAATCGCACACCGCTGACTCGGCGGTCGCCCTTGCCAATTCCGCCAGGGACATCGCCGCGGCCGTTTCCGAGGCGCCAGTAGAAATAGGGCTCCAAACTCGCTGTGCCGTCCAGAAACTTACTCCAGGTAAGATAGGCACCGTGGAGGTTGTTTCCTGGAGTGTGATGGGAAAATCCAGTCAACTGAGGAACCACCACCGAGGCTGCAAACAGGTCCAATTGCAGCGGACCTCGGCGAGCCACCAGCTTGACGGCGTCGAAGGTTCGGGCAACATTGGCCCAGTTGGAAGCTCCCACTAACCGTTCTTCGCCATACGCAAGCTCCTGCCGTCCGACACGCAATGCCAGCTTCCCTTTTGACATGTTCCCGAGGTCTGTAAAGGCCATTCGGAGATCGGTCTTGTTCGTGTAAGATGCTGTGCCTGCGGGGTTCTCTTTGAAGAAGATACGAGCATCCTGTCCTTGGAACGTGAAGGACCACCAGGACGTGGGGATGAGCGTCATGTTGACCCGGAACCGGTTCAGAAGCCAGTGATCGTCGTTGCCTTCGTTGTTGCGCAAGGCCGTGTAGTTCTCAAAGCGAAAACGATGGTCGAATCCCAGGCGGATCCACTTGGGAAGTTCGGAATTCAGCATTTGTGAGGGTGTCTGGACCTTTTTCGAATTCGTTGCGGCATTCGAATCCGGCGCTGGAGCGTCTTCGCCTAACAGCGATACTGCACAGAACAGCAGACCGATCACGTATCTCAAAATACTGGCTCCTTTGATATGGGAACACACCAGAACGAGGGATGGAAGTAATCCGGCGCAGACAGATTTGAAGAACCCGTATGTAGTTGAAACGTATGGGTTCTGCAATCAGCCACGCGAGGCACAAGTGCCGGAGTGAGCGACAAAGCTCGACTCTCCCTCGATCTTAGTTCCATATCAGGCGTCCGGCAATCCCGTCTGTACGGGGTTAAACTCTCATATCGGACGCTAGAGTGCACCTTTTTGAAATTCGAGAAGAACTCTTTGAGACTGGTATTCGAAACGCGCGCTCGCTTGGGCAATTTGAGCCCTGGTAAGGTTGAGTTGCGCCTGGCTCAACTCGATCATATTGCTCAATCCCAGATCGTAGCGAGCCTGTGCGAGTTGCAACGACTGTTTTGCCTGGTCTAGCAACGTCGCGGTCAGTTGCAATCGCTCGAATGCATTGACAGCCGCCAGATAGGCGAGCTTGACGTCCCGGGCGATCCGGTTGCCGACCTCTTTCGAAGCTGCAGTAACCACTTGCTGGCGGGCTTGGGCCTCTGCCTGCCGTGCCTTGAACAATCCGCCATTCAGGAAGGGCAGATCGACGCTGATCCCGCCTGCGTTCCAGTGATTCTGCAGCCGTTCGATGTGAAACGGAGAGAATCCGGTCGACAGGTAGAGACCGATGGTCGGGAACATCAAGGCCTTTTCTGCTTTGACAACTGAAGCCGCTGCCTGCTCTTCGAAGTGGATCTGCTTTAACTCCGGCCGGTTCTGTTGAGCCTCCCGAGTAACGCTGGTCCAGTCCGGCGGCAAGGCCGCGGGAATTGCCTCTTCCGTCAATTCATATTCTTCAGTTTCCGGCAACCCCATTGCATTCGAAAGATCGACCATCGCCGATCTCTCGTCGTTCACGGCGTTGCTGGCCAGGAGTTTGGCCTCGTCCAGATTCACCCGCGCGAAAGTGACGTCGAGTTCGGACTTCAACTTATTGGCAGCTAGTTCTTTCGCCTGATTTGCTACCAATTCACGGGCACGAACGGTCTCCTGAGTGACTTGCAAAACGGCTTGCGCCCGCAATGCGCTGAAGTAGGCTCGACTGACTCGCAGCATGATTTCTGCACGAGTACCCTTGGTAGCTTCCTTCGCCGCCTGTGCACGAAACTCGGCAGCCTGGGTCAGACTTCTCGTCCGTCCGAAATCACTGATGAGCTGGCTGACATTGACGCCCATGCCGAGCCGGTTGTAAATCACAGGATTGTTGATACCGCCCGCCTGGATCCTGGTGTTGTCGTCCTCTGAGAGCACTCCCGTTGTGCTGGCAGTCGCTTGGGGATACAACCGCGCCTTTGCGATCGAGGGACCGGCCGCCGCCACCTGCTCTTGCGCTTGTGCGCCTTGTAGCTGCGGATGGGTGCGCAGCGCGATCTGTTCCGCGTCCTTCAAAGTAAGCTTCGTTGCGCCAAATGTTGACGGTAGAAATACAACAACAGCCAGGAGCGCAGTTTTACACATGAGCGGTCGTCTCCCGGTTGCGATACCACAAGTAGTAGCCGGCGGGCACGAGAACAACCGTGAAGAGCACCGAGATCGTCAAGCCGCCGATGATTGCACGCGCCAACGGAGCATACGCTTCGCTTCCCGCGCCTAGCTTCAGCGCCATTGGCATCAGTCCGATGATCGTTGCAAGCGATGTCATCAACACGGGCCGCAAGCGGACCCTGCACGCCAATGCGACGGCCGATTTCACGTCCATTCCCTCTTCGCGCAGGTGCCTCGTGAACTCGACGATCAGGATGCTATTCGAGACCGCGATGCCGACCAGCATCACAACTCCCATCAGGGACATCACGTTCAAAGTGGTATCGGTTCCCGCAAGAGTGAATAGAACACCCATCAGCCCAGGTGGAACCGCCAGCAGAATCAGGAAAGGGTCCACAAAGGATCGGAATTGCGCCACCAGAATCAGGTAGAGCAGCACGACCGAGAGAATCAGGCCAGTTCCAAAGCTCTCAAATGAAGACCGCATACCTTGAACCATTCCTCGCAGCGTGATCACGGAACCCGTCGGAGCCTTCGTTTCCGCGACAATACGGTCAATACTCTTCGCGATTCTTCCTAAGTCTTCACCGGCAGGCCGTACATACACATCGATGACGCGTCGCAGTTGATAGTGATCAACCTCGGTCGGCGACTTGATTTCGCGAGTCTGGCTCACGGTATCGAGCCGAGTGGGCGTCTTCATTCTCGAGCCGCGGATAGGGATCGCCTTGAGGTCTTCCAGATTTCGGATCTGTCCCTCGTCATACTGAACCGTCAACATATAGTCGGTCCCGTTCTTGGGGTCGATCCAAAACGAAGGAGCGATCATGCTGTTCGAAGTCAACGCGGTGATCACGTTGTCTACGACTTCCCGCTGGTCCAGGCCGAGTTGCGCGGCGCGGATCCGGTCGATGTCCAACTTCAACGCTGGATAATCCAGATCTTGAGGAATGTATACGTTGGCAACACCTGGAATCTGGCGGATCTTCGCCGACAATTCGGTGGCGGTCTCGTAGTTGCGAGTCATATTGGAGCCGCTTACCTGAACGTCAATCGGAGCTGGCATGCCCATGTTGAGCACCGCATCGACAAGACCACCGGACTGAAAGTAAGTGTCCAGATATGGCATCTCTTCGGCAAGCTTCTTCTGCACCCGGTCCATGTATTCGTAACTGCCTATCTTGTGACCCTCCTGCAGTGAGACCTGTACGAATGCGGTATGCATCCCGGAGTTGGATGTATAGACGGCGGAGAAGTCTGAGGTCAGTCCGATATTCGCGACGATCATCCCCATATCTTCGGGCGCAACAACTTGCTTGACGATCTCCTCCACCCGCTGAATCGCTTTGTCCGTCACCCCAATCCTGGTTCCGGAAGGCATCTTCACGTTCATCAGAAATTGGCCCGGATCGGTACGCGGAAAGAAGGACAGTCCCAGGGTCGGCATCAGGAGAGCCGTGGTCACGGCAAAGGCTACGAAGAAGATCGCGAGTACCGGCACCGGATGCGCCAGTGTTCCACTGACAATCCGGTCGTACCAGCGAAGAAACCGTTCGAAGCCGGAGTTGAACCATCCGTTGAAACGATCTCCAAAAGAGCGCTTCTTCTCGGTTGCGTGTCCGGTCGCATGAGTAATGAATCTGGCGCAAAACAACGGCACGACCGTCAATGCCACCACATAGGATGCGGCAAGCGAGATCACGACTGCCAGCGCTAGTGCAGAAAAAAGGAATTTGCTGACTCCGAAAAGTAGCGTGACCGGAAAGAACACAACTGCCGTTGTCAAGGTTGAAGCCAGCACTGGCAACGCGACTTCACGCCCCCCTTTTTCAGCGGCAACCTGCGCGGATTCACCGAGCTCGAGATGCCGGAAGATGTTCTCCAATACGACTACCGAATTGTCGATCAGGCGCGAGAAGGCAAGTGCCAGACCGCCGAGTACCATGCTGTTGATCGAGCTTCCGCCCAGTGCGAGAAAGATGAAGGTCGCCAGCGCGGATAGAGGAATCGAGAAGAACACAGCGACAGTCGCACGCATGCTGCCGAGAAAGACCAGAATCATCAGTGAAGTCAGGAATAGACCGATTGCGCCCTCGTGCAGGAGTGTTTCGATCGCCGTTTTCACAAACGCTGACTGATCGAAAACGACCTTGCTAACCAGTTCCTTGGGCACATCGACGAGTTTTTGAATAGCGTCACGCATGCCATCCACGACGGCGATGGTGTTCGAATCCCCACCCTGTTTTAGAATCGACAAGTACACGGACCGCTGACCGTCTACTCGCACGACATTGGTCTGAATCTGATGCGAGTCCTTCGTGTACCCAATGTCAGCGACCCGTACCGGCGTAACACCGTCCATCTTCACCGGCAATTGATCGATCTCTTCCACCGTGCGAAGTTGGCTGTTGGTGTAAATGTTGTAGTCCCGATCTCCCACCTGGACGTCCCCGGCCGGGAGAATCAAATTCGCCAGGTTGATCGAACGAACTACGTCCATCAGACTGAGCTGGTACGACTCAAGCTTGTGCGGATCTGTGTAGACCATGATCTGGCGCATGGTTCCACCAAACGGCTGCGGAACCGAAGCGCCAGGAACATTCGCGATCTGATTTCGGATTTGGTACTGTGCAAGGTCCCGCAAAGTAGTCTCATTCAGACCTTCACCTTTAAATGTCACCAGGCAGACGGGCAGGCTGGAGGCATCGAACTTTAGCACAATCGGCGGAAGTGTCCCAGGCGGCAGACGCCGAAGGTTGGCCATTGCGAGATTGGAAATAGAAGTCACTGCCGAGTCGGCATTCGCCCCGGCCTGGAAGGTCACGCGGATTACGCTTACTCCTGGCAACGAGCGTGATTCCATGTGATCGATCCCACTTGCGAGAGTAAAGAAGCGTTCGAAACGGCTTGTGATGTTGGTTTCGACTTGTTCGGGCGGCATCCCGGAGTAGAACGTCGCAACGACAACGACCGGAATGTTCATTGCCGGAAACATGTCGACAGGCATCTTTGAGATCGCGTTGACGCCTAGAACGGCGATAACCAGACAGATGACGACAATAAGATACGGTGTTTGAATGGCGAACCGGGACATCAGGCAGCACCCTTCTTTCCCGGATCGTCTGCAAGCTTCGATCGTACTTTCTGTCCCGGTTTCAATTGACCTCGCGCTCCGACAACGACCATCTCGCCTTCCTGCAAACCGTCGACGACCTGGACCATCGTGGATGTCTCAATTCCTGTCTCGACCTTGCGCCGCTCCAACTCGCCGGTTCCATTGACCACCAACAGCGAACTGCTGGACTCGCCTTTCTCTACGCATGCAAGCGGAACCGCTATGGCTCCCGTGCTTTCAGCTACCCGCAAGGTCACTTCCGCATACATGCCAGGGATCAGCGTGCGGTTGGCGTTGGGAACGTCGACTTCGGTATGCATAGTCCTGGCCGCGGCATCGACCTGATCGGCGGTCCTGGCAACCTTTCCGGCAAACGTTCTCTGCACAGACGGTACGCGAACCTGAACCACTGATCCAGCTTTGATGGAACCTGCATTCGACTCGGGAACCCTGAGCACCAGCCGTAGCAAGCCGTGTTGCGAGATACGAACCACTGGCATCGCCTGCGTCTGCGAAGCCACACCGGCCTGAATCATCGATCCGCTATTCGCATATCGTTTGGTCACGACTCCATCGAACGGTGCGACCACTCGTGTGTACTGAAGAAGCGTCTCGGTCTTTCCGCGATCGGCCTCAGTTACATTGACCTGTTCCCTGGCAACCGCGAGAGCGGACTTGGCGGCGGCCACCTGCACCTCCGCCATTTGGTCTCTCGCCATCGCATCGTCGATTTCCTGTTGCGCGACCAACCCAGGCTGACGCTTCGAGACGCTCGACAACCTCGTGTACGTCAGATGTGCCGCCTGGTAGGCAGTCTCTGACCGGCGAACTTCGTCTTCGACACGTTTCAGGTCGACCCGGTTACGCTGACTCGCTGCCGATGCGCGCGTCACGTCATCTTTGAGTTCCGGGATCTCGAGAACCGCCAGAACCTGGCCTTGGCGAACGAAGTCGCCTACATCCACGAAGATCTTCTGGACATAGCCCGCCATCTTCGCCATGACCTCGACCTCCTGGAACGGAGTCAGTTCACCGGTAAGTACGAGTTCGCGGGAAAGATCGCGTTTCACCGCAGGGGTCACGGTTACGGCAGGAGTTTCGGCGGCCGAAACGTTGGAGTCCTTTGTTTGGTTCTTGCCGCAACTGGCGGCGAATCCAAGAGCTACGGCGAGTGCGACGCCAATCAATTTCAAACTCATTCCATCTTTCTTCACAAAGTCCTCGCCATCGCACGCAGTTTCTCGATCGTTGCGTCACCAGACTGGCAAAGGTCGATCATTTGCCTTTCCTTCGCGGCCTGTTCTGTGGCGACCTGGATGATATCCGGAACCGCTTCCTCGGGGACCGATAGGGCACCGTGGATATCCGCATAGAGCAGGTCACAAGGCGCAATCGTCAACCCGAAGATCTCGACGGGAACCTGGTGCGCAATCATGTGGACATACGCATGCGACATAGTGACGGACGCTGAGAACGCCGTGAATCCCATTGCGGCCAACTGGGGAACGTTGCGGATCGCGCCATTTGTAATCACTGCCTCGCAATCGAGTGCAGCCAGAACATGGGCGTGGATATCGCTAAGGACGGCGCCGGTTCCAGGTTGCTTGTCCGTGTCCTCAATCACCGCGATGCGTGGAGCGGGAGAGGAGAGGATTAGTTCCCACCAATCCGCAAGATCGTAATAGGAGTAGCCTTTCATGGGCGGGTCTGCTCCCCTCACCTTGCCGGTGACGGCGTACCCCACTACTCCCGGGAAATCCTGCGTGGCGCAATGCAAACCAGGCGCTGTAAATCCTTCATTCTTCAATCGGATTCCTAGTTTTTCGATGGCATTGGCGATCTTGCAGGTATCGAATCGCAGGAGGGATTCTCGCAGTTCAGAAGAGAGGCAGGCGCGTTGAGGAGGGAGCACTATCTCCACGATAGGGTGACTGTTATAGAAGCCATATCCTGCCCGTACCGTATCTTTGGGGACCAGATCCTCGCGGAGCTCACAACCTTTACAGTGCGGACAGGATGGCGGGATCACTAGCGTCGGCTTAGCATGAGGGTGGCTGGGTTCGCCGCACCTGATTTCCTTTATGCAATATCCCGTCATCGTAGTCTGCTCCGACGACACAAGAGCGAAGCAGTTACTGCAGATGATGCGATCCGCCAACATCCCTGGCAAGTCGATTCACAGCATGGACGACTTACGAAAGAGCAGGGACGGGCTGCACGGACATCTTCTCCTCTACGATCTCGATAGCGAAGGCTTCACGCCAGAGGAAGTGCTTCCATTTGCTTCACAGTCGGAGGCACGTGTGGTCGGGTTGATGAGCCAGTTTGATTCCAAGGAGTGGATCACCCTTTTTCGAGCCGGTGCTGCGGACATTCTCAGATATCCAGTGACCGTCGAGCAGATTGAGCAGGCGGTTCGCGGCCCGCTCGGCTTAACCCAAACAGGACGTCAAGCAGGCTGGATCGCACGAGCAATGCTGGCAGGTAAGCGGCTCCTCCACCTGTAGGCTGGATCGCCGCGGGTGGACAATAGGGAAGATCCCTGCATGAATCTCAACCTCCGCCGCAGACCGATCCTTCGGGGCGTTCATCTCGCACTGCTGGCTGGATTTGGAGGCCTGCTCGCGCTTCTGCTTTTCCTTGGGATCTATGCAGCTCGTTCTCTGAACCGGGTCAAGACGATCGATGCGCAAAGCAGCCGGGTCTACATCCTCCGCAACGATCGGCTGCAGGCCATCCGGTCCGCGGCGTACACGGCTAGCAGCCGCGTTCGCGACTATTTGATCGATCCGGATCCGAACACATTTCCCACTCATCGGGACACTGCCCGCCAATACTGGCGTCAGATGCAAGCTGCGCTGACTAGCTACAAGACAGAGGCCGCTGAGAGCCGGAAACCCCTTTTATCGAAACTGGAGCTGGAGCTGGCCAAATATTGGCAGATTGCGGATAGAAGCCTCGAGTTGAACGATAAGCAACGCTACCAGCAGAGTTACCCCCTACTCGCCGGCGAACTAGGACCTCTACGCGATGGGTTCCTTGCCACCATCGACGAAATCCGCACAGGCGACCAGGGCGATCTGCGCAGTCAGATTCGCGAATCGGCAGCGCTCATCGAAGAACTTCAGAACCACCTTTGGTTCGTGATTGCAGCTAGCTTCCTGGTTGGAATCGTCCTGGCGTGGATTACATGGAGCTATCTCTTCCGGTTGGAATCGGAGGCACAGCAGCGCTACAAGGAATCCGTAGAAGGCGCGGCACAACTGGAACAGCTCTCTTACAGGCTTTTGTCAGTGCAGGAAGAAGAGCGCCGCAGGTTGGCGCGGGAGTTGCACGATGAAGTGGGCCAATCCGTCGGAGCTCTGCTGGTCAACTTGGGGCAAGCTCGCAGCGGATTGGATTCGCCTCCCGGTGAAGTTCGCGAAAGGTTGGAGTCGGCTACCAATTTGGGAGAATCGACTCTTCGAACTGTCAGGAATATGTGTCTGCTGCTCCGCCCGTCCATGCTCGACGACCTTGGCTTGATTCCAGCGCTGCACTGGCAGGCGAGGGAAACCTCACGCCGGACTGGTATCGATGTGCAGGTCCATTCTGACGAGGGCGAAGACCTCGAACTGCCGGAGGACATTCGAACCGCTGTCTACCGTGTGGTGCAGGAGGCCCTGCAGAACGTGGAACGGCATTCCGCGGCTAAGCGAGCGGAGATCCTGCTCCGGCGCGAGGTGCAAAGCCTGAAGATTGTGATTCGGGATGATGGAAAAGGCTTCGATCCGGCAGTCACTCGTGGGCTCGGTTTATTAGGGATGGAGGAGCGGGTGGCACAGTTTCAGGGTGTCTTGAGAGCTGAATCCGCTCCGGGCAAAGGAACCATCTTGAGCATCACGTTGCCCACAACCACGGAGAGCCGCAAGTGAAAACAAGAATCTTATTAGCGGACGATCATGTGGTGATGCGCTCCGGTCTTCGCATGGTGCTTGAAAAGCAGCCTGATTTCGAAGTGGTCGGTGAGGCGGATGACGGGAGGCAGGCGATCCGCTTAGCTGAAGAACTCAAGCCGGACGTCGCAGTGATCGACATCGCCATGCCGAACCTGAATGGAATTGACGCCGCAAAACAGATTACTGCGTCCGATCCAAAGATCGCGGTGGTTATCCTCAGCATGAACGCCGACGAAGGCTATATCATGCGCGCATTGAAGTACGGCGCCAAAGCTTACCTTTTGAAAGATTCAGCAGAGGCGGATCTCATCCGTGCGGTTCGTGCCGTGCGTGAGGGAAAGTCGTTCTTCAGTCCCGCAGTCAGCCGCATGTTGCTGGAGGACTATGTAAGGCAATTGCAGCAGCGGGGTGTCGAGGACAGTTACGAACTGTTGAGTGTGCGCGAGCGGGAGATTCTGCAGTTGATCGCGGAAGGGAAGGCGAACAAGGAGGTGGCGGCGCTGCTGAATCTCAGTCTTCACACGGTCGAAACGCATCGCACACACATCCTGCAAAAGCTGAACCTTCATTCAGTTCCTGAATTAATCCTCTACGCGGTGCGCAAGGGGATTATTTCGTAGGCGAGTCCAACTGCCACTTGTTTCTGGTGTACGCGATGCGAAACCCTTGCCGTTCGGCGTTGCGCTGCGATCCGCTACCTGCCGCGGCGACCATCATTGCGAGATCGCAACCCCGGTCTGCAGCCAGACGCATTCTTGCCTGGAGCAATGCCGCCTGCAATCCTTGACGGCGCATCGACGGAATCGTTGCAGATCCGCCGAACAGAGCCACACCCTCATGAATGATCAGAGTGCCTGCCGCTCCGGGAACTCCATCGAATTCCGCCAGGAAGTTCATTCCATTCTCACGGCCAGCGATGATCTCTCCCATCTCTTGCATGAAGTCCAACAAGTCCGGCAACTCAGAAGCCCAACCTTCGGTACTGACCCTGCACCAGGTGTCCGCTTCGTCGGCTCCAACGAAACGAACCCGAATTCTACTGTCGTTGAATGCAGGTTCATTGATGACGGGCCGGTAGAGAACGCTGCTGACTTCGATGGGGTGGTATCCCCGAGCACAAAGGAGGGATAGGCCTTCCACTCCGACGAGGGGAGACACTTCGTGATGAACAAGTGCACCGCGATCGTGAAAGAATTTTTCGAGCTGATCAAGGATGGCTGGAGTAATCTCTTCGAAGACTCCGAGACCAAAGCTTTGGGTCACCGGAGAGCCGACCCCATCGAACACTGCCCACGCTCCACCGCATTCAATCCACTCCGATCCGCAATCCGGTTTCAGGCGCCGGCGGGATTCCGCGAACGAGCGGCATCTTTCCAGCACATTGGGATCCTAAGCTTAGAATTCCACGTGGACAAGTTGTCGCGGCCGCTTCTATAGTGTCACCTAAATACTAGTGACTCCAGCGTAACTGGACTGGCCACAGTTAGGCCGCAAATGTAATCACACTGGCTCACCTTCGGGTGGGCCTTTCTGCGTTCGCGAGTGGACCCGATAAGCTCATGGAGCGGCGTAACCGTCGCACAGGAAGGACAGAGAAAGCGCGGATCTGGGAAGTGACGGACAGAACGGTCAGGACCTGGATTGGGGAGGCGGTTGCCGCCGCTGCTGCTGACGGTGTGACGTTCTCTGTTCCGGTCACACCACATACGTTCCGCCATTCCTATGCGATGCACATGCTGTATGCCGGTATACCGCTGAAAGTTCTGCAAAGCCTGATGGGACATAAGTCCATCAGTTCAACGGAAGTCTACACGAAGGTTTTTGCGCTGGATGTGGCTGCCCGGCACCGGGTGCAGTTTGCGATGCCGGAGTCTGATGCGGTTGCGATGCTGAAACAATTATCCTGAGAATAAATGCCTTGGCCTTTATATGGAAATGTGGAACTGAGTGGATATGCTGTTTTTGTCTGTTAAACAGAGAAGCTGGCTGTTATCCACTGAGAAGCGAACGAAACAGTCGGGAAAATCTCCCATTATCGTAGAGATCCGCATTATTAATCTCAGGAGCCTGTGTAGCGTTTATAGGAAGTAGTGTTCTGTCATGATGCCTGCAAGCGGTAACGAAAACGATTTGAATATGCCTTCAGGAACAATAGAAATCTTCGTGCGGTGTTACGTTGAAGTGGAGCGGATTATGTCAGCAATGGACAGAACAACCTAATGAACACAGAACCATGATGTGGTCTGTCCTTTTACAGCCAGTAGTGCTCGCCGCAGTCGAGCGACAGGGCGAAGCCCTCGGCTGGTTGCCCTCGCCGCTGGGCTGGCGGCCGTCTATGGCCCTGCAAACGCGCCAGAAACGCCGTCGAAGCCGTGTGCGAGACACCGCGGCCGGCCGCCGGCGTTGTGGATACCTCGCGGAAAACTTGGCCCTCACTGACAGATGAGGGGCGGACGTTGACACTTGAGGGGCCGACTCACCCGGCGCGGCGTTGACAGATGAGGGGCAGGCTCGATTTCGGCCGGCGACGTGGAGCTGGCCAGCCTCGCAAATCGGCGAAAACGCCTGATTTTACGCGAGTTTCCCACAGATGATGTGGACAAGCCTGGGGATAAGTGCCCTGCGGTATTGACACTTGAGGGGCGCGACTACTGACAGATGAGGGGCGCGATCCTTGACACTTGAGGGGCAGAGTGCTGACAGATGAGGGGCGCACCTATTGACATTTGAGGGGCTGTCCACAGGCAGAAAATCCAGCATTTGCAAGGGTTTCCGCCCGTTTTTCGGCCACCGCTAACCTGTCTTTTAACCTGCTTTTAAACCAATATTTATAAACCTTGTTTTTAACCAGGGCTGCGCCCTGTGCGCGTGACCGCGCACGCCGAAGGGGGGTGCCCCCCCTTCTCGAACCCTCCCGGTCGAGTGAGCGAGGAAGCACCAGGGAACAGCACTTATATATTCTGCTTACACACGATGCCTGAAAAAACTTCCCTTGGGGTTATCCACTTATCCACGGGGATATTTTTATAATTATTTTTTTTATAGTTTTTAGATCTTCTTTTTTAGAGCGCCTTGTAGGCCTTTATCCATGCTGGTTCTAGAGAAGGTGTTGTGACAAATTGCCCTTTCAGTGTGACAAATCACCCTCAAATGACAGTCCTGTCTGTGACAAATTGCCCTTAACCCTGTGACAAATTGCCCTCAGAAGAAGCTGTTTTTTCACAAAGTTATCCCTGCTTATTGACTCTTTTTTATTTAGTGTGACAATCTAAAAACTTGTCACACTTCACATGGATCTGTCATGGCGGAAACAGCGGTTATCAATCACAAGAAACGTAAAAATAGCCCGCGAATCGTCCAGTCAAACGACCTCACTGAGGCGGCATATAGTCTCTCCCGGGATCAAAAACGTATGCTGTATCTGTTCGTTGACCAGATCAGAAAATCTGATGGCACCCTACAGGAACATGACGGTATCTGCGAGATCCATGTTGCTAAATATGCTGAAATATTCGGATTGACCTCTGCGGAAGCCAGTAAGGATATACGGCAGGCATTGAAGAGTTTCGCGGGGAAGGAAGTGGTTTTTTATCGCCCTGAAGAGGATGCCGGCGATGAAAAAGGCTATGAATCTTTTCCTTGGTTTATCAAACGTGCGCACAGTCCATCCAGAGGGCTTTACAGTGTACATATCAACCCATATCTCATTCCCTTCTTTATCGGGTTACAGAACCGGTTTACGCAGTTTCGGCTTAGTGAAACAAAAGAAATCACCAATCCGTATGCCATGCGTTTATACGAATCCCTGTGTCAGTATCGTAAGCCGGATGGCTCAGGCATCGTCTCTCTGAAAATCGACTGGATCATAGAGCGTTACCAGCTGCCTCAAAGTTACCAGCGTATGCCTGACTTCCGCCGCCGCTTCCTGCAGGTCTGTGTTAATGAGATCAACAGCAGAACTCCAATGCGCCTCTCATACATTGAGAAAAAGAAAGGCCGCCAGACGACTCATATCGTATTTTCCTTCCGCGATATCACTTCCATGACGACAGGATAGTCTGAGGGTTATCTGTCACAGATTTGAGGGTGGTTCGTCACATTTGTTCTGACCTACTGAGGGTAATTTGTCACAGTTTTGCTGTTTCCTTCAGCCTGCATGGATTTTCTCATACTTTTTGAACTGTAATTTTTAAGGAAGCCAAATTTGAGGGCAGTTTGTCACAGTTGATTTCCTTCTCTTTCCCTTCGTCATGTGACTTGATATCGGGGGTTAGTTCGTCATCATTGATGAGGGTTGATTATCACAGTTTATTACTCTGAATTGGCTATCCGCGTGTGTACCTCTACCTGGAGTTTTTCCCACGGTGGATATTTCTTCTTGCGCTGAGCGTAAGAGCTATCTGACAGAACAGTTCTTCTTTGCTTCCTCGCCAGTTCGCTCGCTATGCTCGGTTACACGGCTGCGGCGAGCGCTAGTGATAATAAGTGACTGAGGTATGTGCTCTTCTTATCTCCTTTTGTAGTGTTGCTCTTATTTTAAACAACTTTGCGGTTTTTTGATGACTTTGCGATTTTGTTGTTGCTTTGCAGTAAATTGCAAGATTTAATAAAAAAACGCAAAGCAATGATTAAAGGATGTTCAGAATGAAACTCATGGAAACACTTAACCAGTGCATAAACGCTGGTCATGAAATGACGAAGGCTATCGCCATTGCACAGTTTAATGATGACAGCCCGGAAGCGAGGAAAATAACCCGGCGCTGGAGAATAGGTGAAGCAGCGGATTTAGTTGGGGTTTCTTCTCAGGCTATCAGAGATGCCGAGAAAGCAGGGCGACTACCGCACCCGGATATGGAAATTCGAGGACGGGTTGAGCAACGTGTTGGTTATACAATTGAACAAATTAATCATATGCGTGATGTGTTTGGTACGCGATTGCGACGTGCTGAAGACGTATTTCCACCGGTGATCGGGGTTGCTGCCCATAAAGGAGGCGTTTACAAAACCTCAGTTTCTGTTCATCTTGCTCAGGATCTGGCTCTGAAGGGGCTACGTGTTTTGCTCGTGGAAGGTAACGACCCCCAGGGAACAGCCTCAATGTATCACGGATGGGTACCAGATCTTCATATTCATGCAGAAGACACTCTCCTGCCTTTCTATCTTGGGGAAAAGGACGATGTCACTTATGCAATAAAGCCCACTTGCTGGCCGGGGCTTGACATTATTCCTTCCTGTCTGGCTCTGCACCGTATTGAAACTGAGTTAATGGGCAAATTTGATGAAGGTAAACTGCCCACCGATCCACACCTGATGCTCCGACTGGCCATTGAAACTGTTGCTCATGACTATGATGTCATAGTTATTGACAGCGCGCCTAACCTGGGTATCGGCACGATTAATGTCGTATGTGCTGCTGATGTGCTGATTGTTCCCACGCCTGCTGAGTTGTTTGACTACACCTCCGCACTGCAGTTTTTCGATATGCTTCGTGATCTGCTCAAGAACGTTGATCTTAAAGGGTTCGAGCCTGATGTACGTATTTTGCTTACCAAATACAGCAATAGTAATGGCTCTCAGTCCCCGTGGATGGAGGAGCAAATTCGGGATGCCTGGGGAAGCATGGTTCTAAAAAATGTTGTACGTGAAACGGATGAAGTTGGTAAAGGTCAGATCCGGATGAGAACTGTTTTTGAACAGGCCATTGATCAACGCTCTTCAACTGGTGCCTGGAGAAATGCTCTTTCTATTTGGGAACCTGTCTGCAATGAAATTTTCGATCGTCTGATTAAACCACGCTGGGAGATTAGATAATGAAGCGTGCGCCTGTTATTCCAAAACATACGCTCAATACTCAACCGGTTGAAGATACTTCGTTATCGACACCAGCTGCCCCGATGGTGGATTCGTTAATTGCGCGCGTAGGAGTAATGGCTCGCGGTAATGCCATTACTTTGCCTGTATGTGGTCGGGATGTGAAGTTTACTCTTGAAGTGCTCCGGGGTGATAGTGTTGAGAAGACCTCTCGGGTATGGTCAGGTAATGAACGTGACCAGGAGCTGCTTACTGAGGACGCACTGGATGATCTCATCCCTTCTTTTCTACTGACTGGTCAACAGACACCGGCGTTCGGTCGAAGAGTATCTGGTGTCATAGAAATTGCCGATGGGAGTCGCCGTCGTAAAGCTGCTGCACTTACCGAAAGTGATTATCGTGTTCTGGTTGGCGAGCTGGATGATGAGCAGATGGCTGCATTATCCAGATTGGGTAACGATTATCGCCCAACAAGTGCTTATGAACGTGGTCAGCGTTATGCAAGCCGATTGCAGAATGAATTTGCTGGAAATATTTCTGCGCTGGCTGATGCGGAAAATATTTCACGTAAGATTATTACCCGCTGTATCAACACCGCCAAATTGCCTAAATCAGTTGTTGCTCTTTTTTCTCACCCCGGTGAACTATCTGCCCGGTCAGGTGATGCACTTCAAAAAGCCTTTACAGATAAAGAGGAATTACTTAAGCAGCAGGCATCTAACCTTCATGAGCAGAAAAAAGCTGGGGTGATATTTGAAGCTGAAGAAGTTATCACTCTTTTAACTTCTGTGCTTAAAACGTCATCTGCATCAAGAACTAGTTTAAGCTCACGACATCAGTTTGCTCCTGGAGCGACAGTATTGTATAAGGGCGATAAAATGGTGCTTAACCTGGACAGGTCTCGTGTTCCAACTGAGTGTATAGAGAAAATTGAGGCCATTCTTAAGGAACTTGAAAAGCCAGCACCCTGATGCGACCACGTTTTAGTCTACGTTTATCTGTCTTTACTTAATGTCCTTTGTTACAGGCCAGAAAGCATAACTGGCCTGAATATTCTCTCTCGGCCGCCGCCGCCTTTTCCTCAATCGCTCTTCGTTCGTCTGGAAGGCAGTACACCTTGATAGGTGGGCTGCCCTTCCTGGTTGGCTTGGTTTCATCAGCCATCCGCTTGCCCTCATCTGTTACGCCGGCGGTAGCCGGCCAGCCTCGCAGAGCAGGATTCCCGTTGAGCACCGCCAGGTGCGAATAAGGGACAGTGAAGAAGGAACACCCGCTCGCGGGTGGGCCTACTTCACCTATCCTGCCCGGCTGACGCCGTTGGATACACCAAGGAAAGTCTACACGAACCCTTTGGCAAAATCCTGTATATCGTGCGAAAAAGGATGGATATACCGAAAAAATCGCTATAATGACCCCGAAGCAGGGTTATGCAGCGGAAAAGATCCGTCGACCTGCAGCTCACGGTAACTGATGCCGTATTTGCAGTACCAGCGTACGGCCCACAGAATGATGTCACGCTGAAAATGCCGGCCTTTGAATGGGTTCATGTGCAGCTCCATCAGCAAAAGGGGATGATAAGTTTATCACCACCGACTATTTGCAACAGTGCCGTTGATCGTGCTATGATCGACTGATGTCATCAGCGGTGGAGTGCAATGTCGTGCAATACGAATGGCGAAAAGCCGAGCTCATCGGTCAGCTTCTCAACCTTGGGGTTACCCCCGGCGGTGTGCTGCTGGTCCACAGCTCCTTCCGTAGCGTCCGGCCCCTCGAAGATGGGCCACTTGGACTGATCGAGGCCCTGCGTGCTGCGCTGGGTCCGGGAGGGACGCTCGTCATGCCCTCGTGGTCAGGTCTGGACGACGAGCCGTTCGATCCTGCCACGTCGCCCGTTACACCGGACCTTGGAGTTGTCTCTGACACATTCTGGCGCCTGCCAAATGTAAAGCGCAGCGCCCATCCATTTGCCTTTGCGGCAGCGGGGCCACAGGCAGAGCAGATCATCTCTGATCCATTGCCCCTGCCACCTCACTCGCCTGCAAGCCCGGTCGCCCGTGTCCATGAACTCGATGGGCAGGTACTTCTCCTCGGCGTGGGACACGATGCCAACACGACGCTGCATCTTGCCGAGTTGATGGCAAAGGTTCCCTATGGGGTGCCGAGACACTGCACCATTCTTCAGGATGGCAAGTTGGTACGCGTCGATTATCTCGAGAATGACCACTGCTGTGAGCGCTTTGCCTTGGCGGACAGGTGGCTCAAGGAGAAGAGCCTTCAGAAGGAAGGTCCAGTCGGTCATGCCTTTGCTCGGTTGATCCGCTCCCGCGACATTGTGGCGACAGCCCTGGGTCAACTGGGCCGAGATCCGTTGATCTTCCTGCATCCGCCAGAGGCGGGATGCGAAGAATGCGATGCCGCTCGCCAGTGGCTGAGCTCATGAGCGGAGAACGAGATGACGTTGGAGGGGCAAGGTCGCGCTGATTGCTGGGGCAACACGTGGAGCGGATCGGGGATTGTCTTTCTTCAGCTCGCTGATGATATGCTGACGCTCAATGCCGTTTGGCCTCCGACTAACGAAAATCCCGCATTTGGACGGCTGATCCGATTGGCACGGCGGACGGCGAATGGCGGAGCAGACGCTCGTCCGGGGGCAATGAGATATGAAAAAGCCTGAACTCACCGCGACGTCCCGAAGGCGTGGCGCGGCTTCCCCGTGCCGGAGCAATCGCCCTGGGTGGGTTACACGACGCCCCTCTATGGCCCGTACTGACGGACACACCGAAGCCCCGGCGGCAACCCTCAGCGGATGCCCCGGGGCTTCACGTTTTCCCAGGTCAGAAGCGGTTTTCGGGAGTAGTGCCCCAACTGGGGTAACCTTTGAGTTCTCTCAGTTGGGGGCGTAGGGTCGCCGACATGACACAAGGGGTTGTGACCGGGGTGGACACGTACGCGGGTGCTTACGACCGTCAGTCGCGCGAGCGCGAGAATTCGAGCGCAGCAAGCCCAGCGACACAGCGTAGCGCCAACGAAGACAAGGCGGCCGACCTTCAGCGCGAAGTCGAGCGCGACGGGGGCCGGTTCAGGTTCGTCGGGCATTTCAGCGAAGCGCCGGGCACGTCGGCGTTCGGGACGGCGGAGCGCCCGGAGTTCGAACGCATCCTGAACGAATGCCGCGCCGGGCGGCTCAACATGATCATTGTCTATGACGTGTCGCGCTTCTCGCGCCTGAAGGTCATGGACGCGATTCCGATTGTCTCGGAATTGCTCGCCCTGGGCGTGACGATTGTTTCCACTCAGGAAGGCGTCTTCCGGCAGGGAAACGTCATGGACCTGATTCACCTGATTATGCGGCTCGACGCGTCGCACAAAGAATCTTCGCTGAAGTCGGCGAAGATTCTCGACACGAAGAACCTTCAGCGCGAATTGGGCGGGTACGTCGGCGGGAAGGCGCCTTACGGCTTCGAGCTTGTTTCGGAGACGAAGGAGATCACGCGCAACGGCCGAATGGTCAATGTCGTCATCAACAAGCTTGCGCACTCGACCACTCCCCTTACCGGACCCTTCGAGTTCGAGCCCGACGTAATCCGGTGGTGGTGGCGTGAGATCAAGACGCACAAACACCTTCCCTTCAAGCCGGGCAGTCAAGCCGCCATTCACCCGGGCAGCATCACGGGGCTTTGTAAGCGCATGGACGCTGACGCCGTGCCGACCCGGGGCGAGACGATTGGGAAGAAGACCGCTTCAAGCGCCTGGGACCCGGCAACCGTTATGCGAATCCTTCGGGACCCGCGTATTGCGGGCTTCGCCGCTGAGGTGATCTACAAGAAGAAGCCGGACGGCACGCCGACCACGAAGATTGAGGGTTACCGCATTCAGCGCGACCCGATCACGCTCCGGCCGGTCGAGCTTGATTGCGGACCGATCATCGAGCCCGCTGAGTGGTATGAGCTTCAGGCGTGGTTGGACGGCAGGGGGCGCGGCAAGGGGCTTTCCCGGGGGCAAGCCATTCTGTCCGCCATGGACAAGCTGTACTGCGAGTGTGGCGCCGTCATGACTTCGAAGCGCGGGGAAGAATCGATCAAGGACTCTTACCGCTGCCGTCGCCGGAAGGTGGTCGACCCGTCCGCACCTGGGCAGCACGAAGGCACGTGCAACGTCAGCATGGCGGCACTCGACAAGTTCGTTGCGGAACGCATCTTCAACAAGATCAGGCACGCCGAAGGCGACGAAGAGACGTTGGCGCTTCTGTGGGAAGCCGCCCGACGCTTCGGCAAGCTCACTGAGGCGCCTGAGAAGAGCGGCGAACGGGCGAACCTTGTTGCGGAGCGCGCCGACGCCCTGAACGCCCTTGAAGAGCTGTACGAAGACCGCGCGGCAGGCGCGTACGACGGACCCGTTGGCAGGAAGCACTTCCGGAAGCAACAGGCAGCGCTGACGCTCCGGCAGCAAGGGGCGGAAGAGCGGCTTGCCGAACTTGAAGCCGCCGAAGCCCCGAAGCTTCCCCTTGACCAATGGTTCCCCGAAGACGCCGACGCTGACCCGACCGGCCCTAAGTCGTGGTGGGGGCGCGCGTCAGTAGACGACAAGCGCGTGTTCGTCGGGCTCTTCGTAGACAAGATCGTTGTCACGAAGTCGACTACGGGCAGGGGGCAGGGAACGCCCATCGAGAAGCGCGCTTCGATCACGTGGGCGAAGCCGCCGACCGACGACGACGAAGACGACGCCCAGGACGGCACGGAAGACGTAGCGGCGTAGCGAGACACCCGGGAAGCCTGTTAGGCGCTGAGACGGGCGCACAGCGGGCTTCCTGGGGCAGCGGGAAGGGTCGGCCGGTCCCCCGGTCGGCCCATTTCTCTTGTCTCGGTTTAGTTAGTTAGCCTAAGTAACAGTGACTCCGTCACCACAGCACAGCGGGGCGAGCCGTTGACCTGGGGGAAGTGATGCTGTGACGGAATGACTCGAAACACACATTCCTAATGACTTCTCATTGGGTAATCCAGACTTCACGCCACTTCATCACAGCGTCACCCGGGCGCCCTTCGCTGTGACCCCGAATCAGGTTGCCGACAACCTTCATATAGGTAGAGGGGTTTACGCGCCACGCATCAAGCACCGCTAAGGAACGGCGTCGAGCGCTACCCACTCAGGCCGGTCACTCCCCTGATCTCTCCCAGGGTTGAGCGACCGGCGTTGCCTCCCTAGCTCAGTTCGGTTAGAGCGCCTGTTTCGTAATCAGGGGGTCGGCGGTTCGAATCCGTCGGGGGGCTCAATGAGCGGATACACAATCGCTTGGCTCGCATGGCTTGCCGCGTTCGGCGTCATTGAGGGTCGAGCGCTCTTCAATAAGAAGCCGGGCGACACGCTGAGCGAACACGTCTGGTCATGGTTCGCCACGCAAAGCGGCAGTACAGGCAAGCCTTCGGGTTGGGTGCGTGCTCGACGCTTTGCGCTACTGGCCTTCATGGGTTGGCTCACTGCCCACTTCATGACGGGCGGTCGCTTCTAGCGCTGCCGCGCCCAGCCTACTCACGTGAGTAGGTAGGGGGGTGTCGACGGATAGGGGGGTGTCCCCGGAAGGGGGGGGGGGGTGCCCTATGCGTACCCGGTGTCTCGACTGTAGGGACTGGGCTACTCATGGTGGGCGCTGTGCTCAGCACCACGCCACCTATCAGGCACAGCGCAGTGTGAAGAGCCATGCGAAGCGGCGTGCTGCTATCGCCCGTGGGAACAACGCTGCGGCGAAGATGCGTCGTGCTATCCGTAAGGCAGTGGGCGCGCACTGTGCTACCTGCCTGGGTTGGTACCACTAGAAAGCTTCTCGAGCGGATCGATCCTGCAGGAATTCCCGGGCATAACTGTTCCACTTGTATCGTCGGTCTGATAATCAGACTGGGACCACGGTCCCACTCGTATCGTCGGTCTGATTATTAGTCTGGGACCACGGTCCCACTCGTATCGTCGGTCTGATTATTAGTCTGGGACCACGGTCCCACTCGTATCGTCGGTCTGAT
>JADMIO010904304.1_pt1 | contig 127538 bp, 103 predicted proteins | sample 8958161 | NCBI WGS metagenome assembly JADMIO01 (sample SAMN16585339, study PRJNA669376) | soil metagenome | isolation source: Crop rotation soil | place: USA: Cullars Rotation, Alabama | collected 2011
GCCGCGACTTCAAGTCACGTGAATTCCAAGCTTCGGATCCCACTGTGCTGGAAAGCTTTCCAGCAATTTGTCTTTTGCGGGAACGACGGCGATCCGATGCCGCGAAAGTCCCTTAAACCTTTATCGAGTCCCGCTGAACTATCGTCATCGTCGAAGTGATGTATTCCGGCATCGTTCGTGGCGCGAAACGCCGAACGGCGCGGTCGTAGCGAACGACACGGCAAATGGACGGTTTCTAAAGTCTGTTTTTGACGGCACGGCCGCTACAAACCGTACAATCGGTTGATCGGAAAGGGACGCGCAAATTGGCAAAGCGACTGATCGAACGATCACTGTTTGTGTCGCGCGGTGCTCTCGACACTCCCGCGCTGGTTCAGTCTGTCGGTTTCTGTTACGTTGAATTTGTTCCTCGAACCTCATCCATTTTTTTCTCGACTATGCTCCGTCTGCTCACCGCCGGCGAATCGCACGGCAAGACGCTTCTTGCTCTGATCGACGGCTTTCCCGCCGGTCTGACGATCGACACGTCCCGCATCGACCGTGAGCTTGCTCGCCGACAGGGGGGCTACGGGCGCGGAGGGCGGCAGAAGCTTGAAACCGACACCGTCGAAATCCTGACGGGAACCTGGCAGGGGACGACGCTCGGCAGCCCGCTGACCCTCGCCGTCGTGAATCGCGACTACAAGCTCGAACGACTCAAGGAAGTCGAGCGCCCCCGCCCGGGACACGGCGACCTGACCGGCGCCATCAAGTACCTGGGCTCGATTCGCGGCGTCCTCGAACGGGCCAGCGCCCGCGAGACCGCCGCCCGCGTCGCTGCCGGAGCGCTGGCCCATCAACTGCTGGCGGAATTTGGAATGACAGTCTTCGGTTATGTCGCGCAGCTCGAACAGATCGCCGCGCCGTCCCGTCCCGGCTCACTCGACGAACTGCGCACCTTGCGTGACGCCAGCCCGATGTACACCCTCAATCCTGATGCCGACCCGGCGATTGTGACCCGCGTCGATCAGGCGACCGAGCAGGGGGACACGCTCGGTGGAATCGTCGAAGTGCAGGTCCACAATCCTTCGTTCGGACTGGGAAGCCACGCCCAGTGGGATCGCAAGCTCGACGGGTTACTGGCCCAGGCGGTGATGAGCGTCCAGGCGATCAAGGGGGTCGAGATCGGACTCGGCTTCGAGGCGGCGCGCCGCCCCGGTTCGAAGGTCCACGACGAAATCGCGTACGACGCCAGCGAGGCCGATCAGCCAGCGCTGGGATATGTGCGCCACACGAACAACGCGGGAGGCCTCGAAGCCGGCATGACCAACGGCCAGCCGATCGTCGTCCGCGCCGCGATGAAGCCGATCAGCACCCTCCGACGGCCGCTGGCGTCGATCAACCTGGCGACCAAAGAGACCGAATCCGCCGCCTACGAGCGCAGTGACGTCTGCGCACTCGCGGCGTGCAGCGTGATCGTCGAGAACGTCGTCGCCTTCACCGTGGCTCAGGCCCTGATCGACAAATTCGGCGGCGACAGCCTCACCGAGATGCGGGCCCGATACGACGCGTTCCAGGAGCTGGCGCGGAAGCGATAGGGCAAATTCATCGGAAGTTCGGTGGCACGCCCTGAACGAGGAACATTCGTCAGGGCGTGCCACCCAAAATTCGCCTCACTTCTGATTGCGAGCATTCGCCCGGGCCGCGCGTCGTTCCGCCTTACGCTCCGCGGCCGCCGCTTTTTTCTCACCCTTTGGCTCGGCAATCTTCGGCGCGTTCTGCTCCGGCAGATGGCGAGCAAGCTCTTTGATCCGCTCGGCATGCGCCGGGTTGCCGGCGAGGTTCGTCCATTCGTACGGATCTTTCGTTTCGTCGTAAAGTTCTTCGTCGCCGTTGGCGTATCGGATATAGCGCCAGCCCGCCGAGCGAACCGCGTGATTGTTGAAGCCGTACGTCGTCAACGCCGGCTGATCCCAGGCCGCCTGCGGGTCGGCCAGCAGCGGCCGAATGCTCTTTCCCTCGACGTGCTTCGGCGTCGGGATGCGGGCCAGGTCGGTGAGCGTCGGATAAATGCTCATGAAATCAACGGTCCGGTCACAGACGCTGCCCGGCTTTGTGACCCCCGGCACCACCCAGATCAACGGCGCGCGAGTCGCCTCTTCCCAGAGAGCGAACTTGCGCCAATGCTGCTTCTCGCCGAGATGCCAGCCATGATCGCCCCACAGGACGACGATCGTGTTTTTGGCATACGCTGATTGGTCGAGCGCATCGAGCAACCGTCCGATCATCGCGTCCGCATACGAGATTGCCGCGAGATACGCCTGCACAGCTTCCTTCCAACGTCCCGAAGCAAGCATCGCAGCATGATCCCCATCCGCCTTGGACATTTTTTTTCCCGCAGGAGGAACGTCCTTCAAGTCGTCATCTCGGTGCGGGGGAAGCTGGATCTCTGACAACGGGTGCATGTCAAAATACTTGCGCGGCACATTCCAGGGCATGTGCGGCTTATGAAGGCCCACTGCCAGGAAGAGCGGTTTCTCATGTTTTGCCTGCAGTTGTTGAATTCCGTATTTGACGATTTTCCATTCCCGTAAATCTTCGTCGCGGCAATCGAGCGTGGCGAAGCGAATTCCGCCGACGCCGGTGTCACCGGTCGGCTCGGGGTCCTTGCCGTCTTTCTTCAGATAGTCATCCCATTCGGAGTCGCGCGGAAAACTCCCGTGGTAGATTTTTCCGCTGCCAACGACCTCGTAACCGGCGCGGCGGAACGTGCTCGTCAGACAAAGCTCTTCAGGCACGACTTTCCGCCAGTCGCCGCCGTTGTCATAAACACCCGTCGTGAAGGGGCGGAGACCCGACATGAGCGCCGTGCGCGACGGATTGCAGACCGGCGCCGCACAATACGCATGGCGGAATGTGACGCCCCGCGCCGCGAGGCGGTCGATGTTGGGTGTTTTCGTCTGCGCGTTTCGACCCAGGTGCCCGACCCAGTGGTTGAGGTCATCGACGGCGATGAACAGAACATTCGGAGGTTTGGATTCGTCAGCGCCAGCAACTGTCCCGATTGCGACAAGTCCAACAAAGCCACCAAGGAAAATTGAGCTCATTCTCATGATGTGCATTCGTCCTGGAAGGAGAAGGAATGTCACTTGCGCGGTCACGGAACTTCGACCAGAATATCCGAACCGTCGACGCGCACCGCAAAGCCAGTATGGCAAATCTTCGGGTTGAGGCAGTTGTGCCCGTCGGTCACATCAAACTGCCAGCCGTGCCAGGGGCAGGTGATGATCGACCCGCGAAGCGTCCCCTCGCCGAGCGGGCCGCCGGCGTGCGGGCAGATGCCATCCAGTGCGTGAAACGTTCCATCGACGTTGAACAGCGCCACGACCTGCTCGCCGGCCATGACTTCTTTGCCCGTGCCGGGCGGAATCTCGTTCACACCTGCCACGCGATACGACTGAGACATCGAGTAGTTCCTGAATTCGAATTGCAGCATCAGGTTCCGGTCTAAACAATCCGCGGCCCCACAACAAGCGAGCGCTGGGCTCAATCCCCGCCGAACTGACGACCCAAATGGCCAGTTCAGACAAATAACCCGCCTCGCACGATCAATTCTGTGCGCAGCCGTTACGCGCACCATCATTGCACGGCGGCGTTTCTCTGGAGTGTATCCATGCAAATGGCGCCCGGTGGATTGCGATTCAAGACGCTGGTCTCCCTTTCCACGCTGCTTCTCCTGGCAGGGGTGCGTGGCGATCCAACTGGAGAAGTACGCGCAGGCGAGAATCCGGCAACCGCCGAACAAGAACAAGGGTCCATCGTCGGCAAGCTCGTCGATTCGGCTGGCGCGCCGGTGGCCGGCGGTGAGGTCCGCCTCTTTCGCCAGGCGCGCCCCTATCGAATGCTTTCACTGAACACGAGGGTGCTGAGCGGATCCGATGGAACATTCCGGTTCGACCGACTGCCGGATGCGCATTTTCGGGTGGTCGTCGAGAAACAAGGGTTCGCGCGGGCGTTTCGCGGCGTCACGCTCGAAGACCATCAGCAACAGGAGATCGACGTCGTCCTCAAGCCGTCCGCCATTTCCGTCATTGCGGTCAAGGACGAAGCCGGGCGACCCGTCGTCGGAGCGCGCGTCCGCGAATTCCGGCTCCGCGGTGTGAACGGGCCTCCCTACTTTCCCAACATTTGGCTCGAACCGTTCGGAATTGATATCGGTCCCAGCGACGCGACGGGAGAATTGCATCTTCCTCCGTTGTCGATCGGCGAGATTGTCACCCTCATAATCGACCATGAAAAGTTTTCTCCGACGCGGGTTCCTGAGGTGACGGTCAAGCCCGGTGTCGTAGCGGAAGTCGCGATGCACCCCGGCGTCAAGTTGACGTTCCACCTTGCCGGCGATCTGCCGCGCGATCTGGGTTCTCGCGTGAAGGTCCTTCTCAATCACGAGACTCGCGAGAATCCGTCGACGCGATGGCTGTGTGCCGTTCCGGTCAGTGCAAACGGCGCCGCAACAATGACCGTCGAACCGGGCGCGTATGAGTTTCTTCGATTTGAGCACGACGATTATTTCATCAGCCCGGAATTCAGGCGCGCGGGCCAGAAGAATTACGCACTCCAGATCGAGCACGGTCAGAATGACGAACTGTGGTTCGCGGTGAAGCGCAAGGTGACGGCCCGCGGCCGGGTCATCAATGCCGAAACGGGACTTCCTCTGGGCAACATCTCAAATTGCGTCGCCGGGGAAATCCTGAACGAGCCGGTGGCTGGAACGTCCCCCATTCCTCCGGGGAAATGGGCACATGCGAATCGGGTTGAAACCGACAAGAACGGCGACTACACGATTTCACTCGCCGCGGGACTGGCGCGGGTTTCGTTTGAAGGCCAGAACTTCATTCCTGAACAGGTCTATCTCGAATTCACCGTCGCCGCCGACGGTTCAACAGTCATCCCGGATCTCCGCGTGCGACCGCTGCCGAGAATTAGTGGGATCGTGCGCAATCCCGACGGATCACCCGCGTCGAAAGCCGTCGTTCGCTTCCGGGGACAGTATCTGCGGTGGACGCGACCTGTTCTTACCGATGAAGCAGGCCGGTTTGAGCTCCAAGCACCGCCGATGCCGGTCGACGCCAGCACCAACCAGTCGCTGCCGATACAGCCGCTGGTGGCGTTCGATCCCCTCCGGCCGTTTGCCGCACGCATCGACGTCCGTCTCGACAAGCCCGACGACGTTCTCCTGAAACTCGAATCACGCGATCCGGATTGGCTGCTCTCGGCGTTTTCGGACGAGATGACTGACTGGGAACGAGGAATCGTACCGGCCGAGGGCGCGCAGAAAGACGCACCCATGTCCCTGCGTGGCCGGCCCGCGCCAGAACTGCAGGGAGCAGCCTGGCTCAACACCGGGAAACCGACCATGACGCTCGCCGATTTTCGTGGGAAGTTTGTACTGCTCGATTTTTGGTTCACGGCGTGCGGGCCGTGTCACGATGACTTTCCGACAGTGAAACTGATCAGCGAATCCTTCAAGGACGACGTCGTTGTGATTGGCGTCCACAACAATTCGGCCTCCCCGGCAGCCGTTCGTGCCCACGTTGACAGGATCGGCCTGTCATTCCCGATCGTCGTCGACCACTCCGACGGCCGGACTGTGTCGCAATATCAGGCACACGGCATGGTCGATGGTTTTCCCAGCTACGTGCTGATTGACCCGAACGGGAAGGTGCTGCTCGACGATCAAACTATCCCGAATCCAACGTTGCGCTCGTACAAGCTGGAAATCATCCGCCAGCTCGTCCTTCAATCGCGAAACGCCTCGAAGTAGAGCCCGATCAATTCAACGTCGCCAGTCCATCGCACGACCATTTTTCGTGGTGTGCCGCGAGCCGAGCACACACGCGCTCAGCCGTAGCCCGGACTGTCAGTCCGGGCGTGACGACGGCGCGCGTTTGCACGCTCACGTCGCAGTCACGGATAACCGCTCGAGGCTCGGCAACTACTCTTTCATCACCCCGACGGGTGTCGAGCGCGTCGATCATGCGAGTTCACGCCCGGACTAACAGTCCGGGCTACGACAGGACCGCACTTCACCCCGCCTTCCGCCGTGCAATTCGTTCGGCCCGCGATCGCGGGACGCTCTTCCAGCGGCGGTGGACCCAGAAGTACTGTTCCGGCGACCGGCGGACGACACGCTCCAGGGCGGCGGTGTAGCGCTGAGTGATCTGTTGCACGGCGTCGGAAGAGGTGAACTCCTGCGTGTCGACCACTTCTTCGCACCCCAGTTCGAAGCGCGGCCATCCGTTGGACAGCGGTTCATTCTCCAGCCGGCGGGCGTACCCGACACAGATCAGCGCCTTGTATTCGAGCGCCAACAGGCCGATCGACTTGTGCGTTGAGGCCTTGCGGCCGAAGAAATCGACGAACATGCCCGACGAGCCGGCGTCCTGATCGCCCAGCATGGCCAGGCTCCCGCCGCGCTCCAGCAGCTTGACCATCGTCCCGCCCCCTCCCAGTTTGGGGATCGGACGATGTCCCGTGTATTTGCGAAACCGCAGGAACCACCGATTGAGGTAAGGGTTGTCGAGTTCGCGGGCTACCAGCCCCATTCGAAAGCCGAACAGCCCAAAGATCGAGATTGCCATCTCCCAGTTGCCGAAATGACCGCTCAGCAGAATCACCGGCCGCCCCGAACAGAGAGCCCGGACCACTTCGGGCTTGTTGCGAAAGACAATCTGGTCGACGGCGTTGTCGAGCCGCAGCCGGCGCGGCAACTGGACCATCTCGACGCACATCCGAAACAAGTGCAACCACATCCGGTAAATTAGATCGTCGAGCTGTCGATCGGAATAGCGCTCGCCAAACGCCGATCGGAGATTCGCCTTCGCGACCTTGTAGCGCGTCAGTCGGCGGGGGAGGACACGGTGCACAATGAAAGCCAGCACGCGCGAAACACGGAACGACATCCGCGGAGAAAGTGCCTGAAGGATGCAGACCAGGGTGCGGAAAACCAGATACTCGACCCAGTGACGATGTCGCTGCCGATCCATGACCTTCGCGGTTCCCTCTTGCGGATTTCGATTCGTCCTGCCAAATCGGGCGGAAGTTTCACACGAATCGCAGTTTACGTCAATCCGGAATACCCTGTCTTAGCGGGGCGACTTGACCTGAAGCTCGAATCCACGTGCCATCCCGCGATTCCTCAAGTCTCACGTTTCGTGCCTCAAGTCTCAGCCCGGTGTAACCCGGCGCTTGCCCAAAGTCACTGGTTATTATGATGGGCTGCGATCTTTAGCGTCCCGGCGGCACCGCGACCGTCGGGGCGCTCACTCCTGGGGCCCGAATGAACGAATCCGGAAGCTGTGAGTTGCGCACGGCAGAGCTGGACGATGCCGATCAGATCCGGTCTGCACTGGAGGGGGACCAGGCGGCGTATGCACGACTGATTGAAGCGCATCAGTCGGCCATCGGCGACTATCTCTGGCGATTCACTCGCGATTCGAACGTTCACGAAGAATTGATTCAGGAAGTGTTCGTCGAGGCGTATTTCAGCCTGCGTGGATTCCGCGGCGAAGGCCGGTTTCGACACTGGCTGAAACGGATTGCTACACGTGTCGGTTATCGTTATTGGAAACGGAGGGTGCGTCACCGCCGGCAGGTCCAGCTTCCGGAAGAGTCGTGGACCGCAATGGCGCACAAGGAAGAGACGGCTGTCGAGGCGAACGAAGCGGGCCGGCTCGTTCATGCGTTGCTGGAGCAATTGCCGCCGCGGGATCGGCTGGTGTTGACATTACTGTACCTGCAAGGGCATTCCGTCACGGAGGCGGCGGAACTCGCGGGCTGGAGTCGAACGATGGTCAAGGTGCAGGCCTTTCGCGCCCGACGTAAAATGCAGCGTCTGTTGAAGGGGGTCGAAAAATGAAGACGTGGTCGGACTTCGAAAAGCTCGCTGAAATGGCCCGGGGAGAGCAATCCCCCGCCGTCGACGTCACGGCGAAGGTGGTGGCGCACATCCAGGGATGCGTCGATCGCTCCGGCGGAGTCGCTCCCGGAAATCGGGCTGATTTGAACCGGTCCATCCTGCGACTGGATGCCGACGAGGATCGGATCGGTTTGTTGCTGGGAGCGGCGATCGCCGTGGCCGCGGCGTCGGTGGCACTGATGCTGTCGCTTCCGACGCAGGAAACGCTCAGCGATCCATTGGCTGGCTGGCTCCAGGCGTATCAGGTGGTGCTGCAATGATGCATGATTCCGCAACGGAACGAACTCTCAACCCGCCGCCGGCCCCGTCGACGGACGGGGGCGTTCTTCGCCGACGATTGTTCGTGGCGGGCACGCTGCTGACGACGTTTGTCTGCGGCGGGATCGTCGGGGCGACCTCCATGCTGTACTTCGGACAGGAGGGCCGTCACCATTGGCCGCCCCCCCACGACGATCCGCCCCGGCGAATGCTCACGCAATTGCAGAAAAAGCTGAGTCTCGACGAAGTTCAATCGGCCGAAGTCGGGAAGATCCTGCGCGACCATTGGGAACAACTCGAAGAATTTCGCCGCGAGGCTTCTCCGCGGATCGAGGCCTCGTTCGAAAAGATGCACGAGGATGTCTCCTCGGCCCTCAAGTCCGGGCAGCGACCGGCGTGGGACGAGCATTTCAACCAGATGAAGCGCGGCTTTCCTCCGCATGGCCGTGGGGGGCCGCACCGCGATCGACCGCCGCCGGATGGCCCGCATCCCGACGGGCACCGTCCAGATGGCCCGCCGCCAAATTGATCCTGCGTCGACCGATTGTCTGATCGCCGCACGACCGCTCTTTGCGATTCGATCCGCGAAACGGGGATAAGCTTGGCTTTCGGACTGTCGCGCTCCCTATAATGGGCTGGTCGATTAATGGGCTGGTCGATTGAGTTGGGTTGTTCGACCCCATCCCGCTGGAGAGACCACTTCGTGAGCGCGCAGTTGGAACAGGAAGCCCTCAGTCAGGATCCGCCCGATGGCGTCGTACGCGGTGCGCCCGTCGCCCCTCTGAGCGAAAAAGTGCGGTCGCTGCGGATCTCGGAGACGCCCGCGCGCGAACCTTCAGGCACGCTGTTTCCCTGGTTGATGTGCGTCATTCTGGCCGGCGCGGCTGGGTATTTCGCCTTCATGCTCTACGGACCCGGTCGCCAATCCGCCAACCAGGCCCCGGCCGCAGCCGCTGCTGTCGCACAACCCTCTGCTGCGTCGACAGTGGCAAATTCTCCCTCCGCCGCCGACAGCAGCGTGGTCGTTCTGGAGTCGAAGGGCTACATCATTCCCGCGCACCAGATTCTGGTCAGTCCGAAAGTGAACGGAATGGTGAAGTACCTGCGGATCCAGAAGCCCGACCTCCCCCCCGAAGGAGGAGTGCCGCTCGAAGAGGGAATGCGCGTCGAAAAGGGAGACATTCTCGCGCAGCTTGAATCGACCGACTACGAAGCCGATGTGGCGCGAGCGCGGGCGATGCTGGCTTCGTCTCAGCACAGGTTGGAGATGGAAGCCAAAAACGTCCCCAACGAGATTGACCGTGCCCAGGCCGAGCTCGATGAAGCGATGATCACCCGTGAGTATCTGAAGACGGTTGTCGATCGCAATCAGAAACTGGCAAAAACGGTGGCCATCAGCCCCAACGAGATCGAAAAATCTGTCAGCGAGTACGACGCGGCCCGGCACCGTGTCGAGCGGTTGGCGCGCACGCTGGAGATCATCAGGGGACCGCGCGCCGAACGAATCAAAGTAGCCGAGGCCGAGGTCAGCCAGGCACAGGCCGAGCTGACCAAATCCGAATGGAAGCTGGGGAACTGCCTGATTCTTGCACCGGGAACGGGAACGATCCTCAAGAAAACGGTCGAAGAAGGAAACATCGTCAACCCGGCGGCATTCAACGGATCGTACAGCGTCTGCGAGATGGCCGATCTGTCGGATCTCGAGGTCGACCTGAGCATTCAGGAGCGCGACGTTTCGAAGGTTTTCAAAGGCCAGAAGTGCGTGGTTCGCGCCGAGGCGTTTCCGGAACGGAGCTACGAAGGCTACGTCTCGCGCCTCATGCCGATCGCCGATCGGGCCAAAGGAGCGATTCCGGTTCGGGTCAAGCTGAAGATCCCCGACGATGAAGAAGGGACCTACCTGAAGCCCGAGATGGGGGCGGTCGTTTCGTTCTACGGCAGGAGCGACTCGCCGGCAGAATCGTCAGTCGAGAAAAACTGATCTTCATCCGACGCATAGTACGCCCGCTTCACAGATGCCGCGATTCAGGTGACTTGGCGTCTGACATCGCACAAGATTGTGGTCCACTACCCCAGAGCCAGCGTACTCCGCCAGCCGTAGCGATGGACATTCCAAGAAGGACTAGAGCGCCGGCGGCAAAGCTGGCCGTGAACATTGTCTCGCTGGCGGACCTCGCGGCATTCATCATGGCGTTCTCGGCATCACCTGAAGGATTGCGAAAGGCAACAACAGCCATCCCGATGCCGATAAAGTAGACCGCAATCCCTCCAACGAACAATGCAAGGCCGATCGCGAACAGCCGGCGCGGCGTGAGCATGCGATGCCTCCAATGGGTCCGGGAATGGAGATGTTACCACGATCATACACGAGCACGAGTCGGCAGGAAATCGGCTGAGCATGAGACGCATGGTTCGAATGGCCGGTGCGCTCGGCTTCAATGGCCCGACCCAGCTTGCATCCCCGCCGAATGGGTCTATGATGACTTTGTCATTCGCATGCTAACGATCTCGGCATTTCGCCAGGGTTTCAGACCTTGAATGCCCGAGCACGAGTGACTCCAAGGTATGTTGTCGCTTGCATTTCTGGCCGACGATCGACCGGATCGTGCCAGACCAACTGAGGCTCTTCCCTGCCGATGAACTCCATGCTCTCTGGCGACTCTGGACCTCGGACCGCGAAACGCAGACGCTGGCGATTTCTGGCGTGTTTTCTCGCAGGTTACTTGACGCTGCTTGTCGAGGCCAATGGAGTCGTCTTCGCCCAGGGAGGGGGGAATGCCGTTCCCGTCAAGGCTGCCCCGGTCATGCAGCGGAAAGTCGCGGCAGGGCAGGCGTTTGTCGGAACGGTGACCCCTGTCCGCCGCAGCACGGTCGGGAGCGCGGTTGCCGGCCGCATCGTCAAGTTCACCCACAACGAGGGGGACTACGTCGAGGAAGGGGAGATCCTGGCGCAGGTGCTGACGGGCACGATCGAGATCGAGCTGGCGCAGGCTCGAGCGGAGCTCAAAGTCCGCGAAGCCGAACTCGAAGAGTCGGTCAAATCGTTCCCCGCCGAGAAGCAGCAGGCCGACGCGAAGCTGGCCGCGACTCGCGCCCGGAGGGAGCACGCCCAGGCGAAACTGAAACGGATGCTGGCGCTCCGCGAGCGGAACAGTGCCTCTGACGAGGCGTTCGATGAAGCCCGGGCCCTCGCGCTCGAGGCGGAAGCCGCGTATCTTGAGGCCGAGGCCGCCCGCAAGATGATTTACGAGGGCGCCCGCGAGCAGAAAATCCGCCGCATGGAAGCTCAGACGCAGGCCCAGAAGGAAGCGGTCAATTTCATCGAAGACCGTTTGCAGAAGTACACCGTTCGGGCCTACTTCAGCGGCTACGTGACGGCGGAGTTCACCGAAGTCGGGCATTGGATCAAAGACGGCGATCCGGTGCTCGAAATCGCCGAGTTGGATCACGTCGACGTCCGCGTGAACGTTCCCGAAGATTATCTGGCCGATCTGGAAGTCGGCGATGCGGTTCGCGTCGAGGTCAACGCGACGCGGCAGAAATCATTCGTGGGGGAAGTGGCGGCGATCGTGCCCCAGGCCGATCTCAAGGCCCGAAGCTTTCCGGTTCTGGTGCGCTTGGAGAACCCAAAGAAAGAACGGATTTCGACCGACGGCAAACCGGCCGTGGCGACCCGTGTTCTCGGTTCGGGGATGCTGGCGCGGGCCATCCTTCCGGTCGGCAAGCGGAAAGAATCGCTGCTCGTCTCCAAAGATGCGATCGTTCTGGGTGGCAAGGCGCCGATCGTGTTCGCGATCGACCGCGACCCGCAAAACAGGTCCCAGGGAACGGTCCGCATCGTCCCGGTCGAGCTGGGCGCGGCGATCGGAGGCGAAATCGAAGTTGGCAGCCTCGTTCCCGACCAGCCGCTGAAGGCCCGCGATCTGGTCGTTATCGAAGGGAACGAGCGCCTGCGCCCCGGTCAGGCGGTGAGTTTCGCCGAGCCGGCGGCGGACAGGGCGGGGGACTAGGTTCAGCATGCAGTTGATCGAGACCTTCGTCCGGAATCCCGTCAAGGTGTCGGTGGGAGTGCTGCTCACGGCGCTGTTCGGCGTGCTGTCGATGATCAGCATGCCGATGCAACTGATTCCGGACGTCCAGACGCCGACGCTGACCGTCGACACGATCTGGCCAGGCGCGAGCCCGCAGGAAGTCGAGCGGGTGATCGTTCAGGAGCAGGAGAAACAGCTCAAGAGCGTCGAGGGGGTCCACAAGATGACCTCCGAGAGCATGGATTCGCTCGGTCGGGTGACGCTCGAATTTCCGGTCGGCACCGACATGAGCACGGCGGAGATCAAGGTCAATTCGCGATTGCAGCAGGTGCCATTCTATCCGATCGATGTCAAAGAGCCGGTGATCACGACCTCCAACGCTTCGGACAAGCCAATTGCCTGGTTCATCCTGATGGAGGCTCCCCCCACTGATCAGCAGATTCGCGAGTTTCAACAAGCGCATCCAAAACTGTCGACCGAGCTGGATAAGGTTCTGCGATCACGCAACGAGGGACTCAAGCTCTCGCGACTTCGCCGGTTGGCGAAAACGGAGCCGGCCGTCTTCGAGCTCATCCCTGCCCGGAAGGATCCGTCCGCAGATGAGCTGCTGGAATTTGCACAGGCGCACCCCGAATGTGCCGGCGCCATCAACGCCATCCTCCAGGCCGGCAGCGCCACCTCGGACTCGCGGCGACAGAGTCTGGTCGAAGTCGCGCGAAAATATCCGGCGCTGTGGGAGCTTTTGCGCTTCGACCGCGACGTGACGACGCTCCGCAAGTTCGCCGAGGATTTCATCGAAGCGCGGTTCGAAACCGTCGCCGGGGTCTCCAACTCGACGGTCCTGGGTGGCCGGGAGGAGGAAGTTCAGGTCATCGTCGATCCGGAACGGCTCGCAGCCCGGCAATTGACGATCAACGACCTGAGAAACGCGCTTCGCGGGCAGAACAAAGACACCTCCGGCGGCGATTTCTGGGAACTCAAGCGGCGCTATTCGGTCCGCACGCTTGGCCAGTTCCGCAGCATCGAGCAGGTCGAGAACGTCATCGTCTCCCGTCGCAACGGCAAACCGGTCTACGTCCGCGACGTCGCGCGGGTAGTCAAGGGGCACAAGAAGCCCGATGGATTCGTGGCCCGATTCGGCGGGCGGTGCATCGCCGTCAATGCGCAGCGGACGATCGGGGCCAACGTGCTCGAAGTGATGGAGGGCTTGCGGCAGGCCCGCTCCGATCTCAATGCCGGCCGCCTCAAACAGGAAGGGCTCACGCTCATCCAGGTTTACGACGAGACCGAATACATCTATTCGGCGCGGAATCTCGTCGTCGACAACCTGCTGGAAGGAGCGGTGCTGACATTCTTCACTCTGCTTTTGTTCTTGCGGAATGGTCGCTCGACAATCATCATCTTCATTCACATTCTGGTGAGCACGATCGGCGCTTTTCTGGTGATGAAGCTTCTTGGCCGCTCGCTCAACGTCCCGGCGCTCGGCGGGCTCGCCTTCGCGGTGGGAATGCTGGTCGACAACGCCATCGTGATGCTTGAAAACATCTTTCGCCGGCACCAGTTGGGAGACAGCCCGCTGGAAGCGTCGGTCCGCGGGTCGAGCGAGGTCGCTGGAGCCCTGCTCAATGCGACGCTCGCCAACCTGGCCGTGTTTTTGCCGGTGCTATTCGTCAAGGAAGAGGCCGGGCAGTTGTTTCGCGACATTGCGATTGCCATCAGCGCTTCTGTGGCGCTCTCGATGCTGGTGGCAATTACTGTCGTGCCGACGGCCGCCATGCGGCTGCTCACACCTCCTTCCCGCGGCGGGGGCCCGCTCGGCCGCTGGCGCGCGCGTCACGGAGGGGACGGCCGCCGATCCGGCCTGGGCCGGATCCTCACTGCCGGGCCGCGGGCGGTATTGTGGCTGCTGCGCACGCTGGTGCTTGCGCCGGCCGACTGGGTGGCTCGAGCTTTCGTGCGGTCGGTCGTAGCCTTCAACAACTTCGTGATGCGGGGTTTCACCGGCATCGTGCTGCGGCTGGTGATGATTCTTCTGTTCGTGGGCGGCGGCATGCTCCTTAGTTGGTGGATGGTACCCAAGGTCGAGTATCTCCCCACCGGCAATCAGAATCTGGTCATGGGAATTCTGCTGCCTCCGGCCGGCTACAATCTGAATCAGTTGAATGACATGGGAGAGCAGGTCGAACGCGAGTTGCAGCCGTATTGGGATGTCGACCTGGACAGCCCCGAAGCAAAACAGCTCGAATATCCGGCGATCTACGACTTTTTCTTCGTCGCCCGCAGCCGGCAGGTCTTTCTCGGTCTCCGATCGGCCGAACCGATGCAGGCGGCGCGACTTATTCCTCTCATTCAGAGCGTCGGCGCGAAGCTCCCGGGAACGATTGTCGTCGCCAAGCAGGCGAGCTTGTTCGAACAGAACCTGACGGGCGGCCGCACGATCGACATCGAGATTACCGGTCCCGATCTCGAAAAGCTGGTCGATCTGGGGCGGCGAACGTTCATGCAGTTCCTCCCGCGTCCCGAAGTCGATCCGGCGACCGGCGAAACGCGCCTCGTGCAGTTGATTCCCGGCGCCCAGGCCTTTCCCAAGACCAGTCTCGATTTGGCGAACCCTGAAGTTCACGTGATCCCCAAATGGGAACAGGCGGCCGACATGCAGATGACCGCCGACGAGCTCGGCTACGCGGTCGACGCGCTCGTCGATGGAGCCTACGCCACCGATTTTTACTCCGGGGGCGACCGCATCGACCTGCGAATCATCGGCGAAGAGCGTTTCGCCAACCGCACGCAGGACCTGCAATCGCTGCCGATCGTCACCCCCACCGGGGAACTCGTCCCGCTCTCGGCGATCGCCGACGTACAATTGAAAAGCGGCCCCGAACAGATCAACCATCACACCCGGCAGCGCTCGATCACGATCCAGGTGACCCCTCCCGAGTCGATGCCGCTGGAATCGGCAATGGAAATCATCACGCAGCAGGTCGTCGCTCCGCTGGAGCAGAGCGGCGAATTGAGCGGGGGTTATCGCATCGACCTGGCGGGCACGGCCGACAAGCTCCGTTCGACCTGGACGTCGCTCCGCTTCAATTTTCTCCTGGCGGTGCTCATCACATATCTGTTCATGGCGGCGACGTTCGAGTCGTGGCTCTATCCGTTCGTCGTCATGCTGACCGTCCCTCTCGGAGCCGTGGGAGGGTTCGCCGGTCTGTGGGTGCTCAATCGGCTTTTGCTGGGTCGAATCGAGCCCCCCTCGCTCGACGTGCTGACAATGCTCGGATTCTTCATGCTCGTGGGAACAGTCGTCAACAACCCGATTCTGATCGTCGAACAGGCGATTGCCAACATGCGCGACGAGGGGATGGAGATTGCCGATGCGGTTCTCGACAGCCTGCGCCATCGCATTCGGCCGATTTTCATGACGACTCTCGGCGGGCTCGTGGGGCTGTTGCCCCTCGTCATCGCTCCCGGCGCCGGTAGCGAGCTGTACCGCGGGATCGGAGCCGTTCTGTTGGGTGGCATGGTCGTCTCGACGCTCGTGACGTTGATCTTCGTTCCCGCGCTCTTGAGCCTCATGGTCGAAGCTCAGCATGGGCTGGCCCGATGGCTGGGGTGGGGCTCTTCCGTGATGCCACACGAGCAAATCGCTGGGCCTGCTTTAGCGCCGTCGCCTGCGTCAGTCGTCGTCATTTCAACCAACGGCGACGGGGAGAAAAACACGGCTGCGACGCAGAGTGCGGCGGTTACTTCATCCACGACGGACTAAGCTGAGGTGAGTGGATTCATTTAGCACCGGTCGGATTGACCCGGTATGATCCCTTGTATGAGCGAACGATATCCCAGGCAATTCGACCAGCGACGGGTGCTCCCCCTGGTTCTGGGATTCCTTCCCATTGACGTCGTCCGGTCGAACTCGGTCGTTCCCATCAAAACCGAGGAGGGCGGTCTTGGAATGGCCGTTCCGGAAGGTTGCGACGATGAGACATTGGATAACGTCTTGTTCATCGGCAACAAGGAATTCAACGCTGTCGTAGTGACGAATGAAGCGCTGAAATACGCCATCGAACGGTATTGTGCGCAGCAACCGACCGGCAATAGCGTTGACGACTTGCTCGGCGATTCCGGCGTTGCGTGACTTCGTCCGTCCGTCACTCCTTCTTGTCCAAAAGCATGGTCACGAGGAGCGAGCTGTCGAATCGTGCTGTCAGCGAATGCGAGACGCGATTGGGGAGGTAAACCAGCTCGCCGGCTTTGAGCCGCTGCGTCTTTCCCAAAGCCGTGACGGCGACCTCTCCTTCAAGGCATTGCACGATCAGATCGCCCGGCGCTTGATGCGCGGTGATTTCCCGACCGCGGTGGACCACCAACCGGACGACCTCGAACCGGTCGGTTTTGATGACCGTCGTGGTGCGGGCCTTGGCCAGTTTCATCTCCAGCGGTCGAACGTCGACGACCTCGCCCGGTTGCGCCTGTTCAGCGGCCATCGACTTTGCCTCCTCTAGGACTTTTCATCTCGTGCCCCCGGTCCGCACCCGACGTCCCCGTGAGGGGACAAGACCATTCATCTCACCAGCTCGACCGTCGCCCACAAGCTCGGATCGAAGGCAAACGGAAACTCCGGACCGACGCCGAGGGTTTGCTCCCCCAGCTCCGCGTCGCGCAAATCGTAGTAGAAGCCGAGCTTGCTCTGCGCTTCCGGATCGTAACCGTGCAGCACCGACGCCGGCAGCCACGCTTCGAGCAGATAGCCGTCGCGCGTCACGTCAGCCGACAGTCGAATGTCGCCCGCATTCACTGTCGGCGTTGGCTCCTTCGCCCGGGCAATCTGCAGTTGTACTGTCAGCGGCTCGTCCTCGTCACCTCCGCCCCCGCGAGGGAGCAGGCAGAAGTGATGACAGAACCGGCTGGCCCGGTGGATGCTCTGTGTATTTCGCGTGTCGATCCAAACTGCGAGGCCGTCCGAGCGATCGGGCGCGGCCGATTCGACGTGCAGCGGTTTTCGCTTGCCCTGGACCAGCACGGCGATCGCCAAACCCTGCTCGTTCCATGCCATTCGCAGTTCGCCGAAGCTCGTCACATCGTCAAGCCCTCCGAGATCGGGGAGACGGTGCGCGTCGGTCAGCCCCAGCAGTTTCTTCCCTCCGCGCGGCAATTGCTTCTCGTACCGCACGGGAAACGAGTATCGAAACAGAAATCGATGGGGAAGGAGTGAAGGCATTGTCGCCAGCATGCAGGCAGTGACGGATTGGTCCGGCAGGTCTCTCTCCCATACAATACCGAAAATCACAGTCGCGAAAAACCCGGCCGCGGGGCACTGCCACTCGTACCGAATGACCACGCTCGCCTGCTCCCCCGCCGCCCTCCATTCGATTCGCGTTCGCGGAGCGCGAACGCACAACCTGCGGGACGTCGACGTCGAAATCCCCCGCGATCGGTTGGTGGTCATCACCGGAGTCAGCGGCAGCGGTAAAAGTTCGCTGGCGTTCGACACCCTCTTCGCCGAGGGACAAAGGCGCTACCTCGAGACCCTGTCCGCCTCGACTCGGCAGTTTCTCGACCAGATGCAGAAGCCGGACGTCGACGACATCGACGGCCTTCCCCCGACGCTGTCGGTCGAGCAGCGAGTCGGCGCCATACAGCCGCGCAGCACGTTGGCGACCACCACCGGCATTTACGATTTCCTGAGATTGCTGTACGCGCGGGTCGGAACGCTGCACTGTTATCAGTGCGGCCGGCCTGTCTCGCAGCAATCACCGCAGGCAATTGTCAATGGCATTCTGGCGCTCGAAGCCGGCCAGAAGGCGTTGATCCTCGCCCCGCTGGTCCGCGGCCGGAAGGGCAAGCATCGCGAGCTGTTCGAGCGGATCATCCGCGACGGCTTTGTTCGCGCGCGGATCGACGGGCAGGTCGTCGACGCCGCCGCGCCCCCCGATTTGAACAAATCCAAACTGCATGACATCGATGTCGTTATCGACCGGATCGTCGTCAAGGAAGGTTTGCGGGCTCGGCTCCAGGAATCGGTCGAGCTGGCGCTCAAGCAGGGTCAGGGATCGTGTCTGGTCAGTCACCAGGCAGAAGAGGGCTGGCACGATCGCCTGTTCAGCAGCCGGTTTTCGTGCCCCGACTGCGAGTTGAGTTTTCCCGATATCGAGCCGCGCACGTTCAGTTTCAACAGCCCCTATGGCGCGTGCCCCACGTGCCACGGATTGGGGCTGATTGCGGCGGCGGAAGCAGCGCCCGTCGTATGCCCCGATTGTCACGCAACGCGACTCGGCCCCGTCGCGCGGTCGGTTCGAGTGGGCGGGCGGGGAATTCACGAATTCACCGCGCTGACTGTCGCCGAGGCAGAACGAATCGCCGACCATCTGGTCGGCCTCGTCACCGATCCGGCTGCGCGGCTTGTGACGGCGCGGATCATTCCCGAGATTTCCAAGCGGCTGCACTATCTGCACCGGCTGGGTGTCGACTATCTGACGCTCGATCGCCCTGTCTTTTCCCTATCGGGGGGTGAGCTCCAGCGGGCCCGTCTGGCGGGGTGTCTCGGATCCGGCTTGCGCGGCGTCTGCTATATCCTCGACGAGCCGACGATCGGACTTCACCCGCGCGACGCGCAGCGGTTGTTCGAAACGCTTTGCGAGCTGCGCGATCAGGGAAACAGCGTCCTGGTTGTCGAGCATGATCTCGATCTTGTGCGGCAGGCCGATGCCGTACTTGACCTCGGACCCGGCGCCGGCCGCGAAGGTGGCCGCGTGGTCGCACAGGGGACGCCGACGGAAGTTCGCGACGATTTGCAGTCGCTGACGGGCCGCTATTTGCGCGAGCCGATAGAGATTTCCGCGTCCCCGAGCCCGCAGGCTTCGACAACGTGGCTGACCCTCACGGGCGCTCGCGCGCGGAATCTTCAAAACGTCACAGCGGAGTTTCCTCTGGGAACCCTGACGTGCGTGACGGGAGTCAGCGGCTCGGGTAAAAGCTCACTGATCATGGAAACGCTCGTCCCCCTTGTCCGCCGCGCGCTCGACGCCCGTAACCCAGGCCGACCGCTGAGCGGTCGGAAACCGACTTCGCAGCAGTCGGCTTGGGTTGGCACGTTGAATCTGATCGGCGAGGATCCTGCAAACGATGCACAACTTGGCGGCAGCGAGTCAATCGATCGACTGGTCGAGATCGATCAGGCGCCGCTGGGCCGAAATGCCCGCTCGAATCCGGCGACAGCGTCGGGAGCCTGGGACGAAATTCGCCGCGTGTTCGCGCGGACTCGCGACGCGCGGCTTCGCGGATTCCGGGCCGGCCGATTCAGCTTCAACTCGGCCGGCGGCCGCTGCGCCGAGTGCCGGGGGTTGGGAACGCGCCGCATCGGCATGCATTTTCTCCCGGATATCGACGTCGTCTGCCCGGCCTGCCGCGGGATGCGCTTCAACCGACAAACGCTTGAGGTTCGCTTCCGCGGCAAATCTCCGGCGGACATACTCTCGCTGCGAATCGACGAGGCGGTCGAGTTCTTCGCGAACTTCGCAAGCCTTCGGCAGATCTTCGCCACGTTCGTCGAAGTCGGCCTCGGATACCTGACGCTGGGGCAATCGGCGACGACGCTTTCCGGCGGAGAGACGCAGCGCATTCGTCTGGCGACCGAGTTGAGTCGACCGGCTGCCGGTCGAACGCTCTATGTGCTCGACGAGCCGACGACCGGTCTGCATGCAGCCGACATCGAGCGTCTGCTGCACCTTTTGACCCGTCTGGTGGAGCAGGGGCATACCGTGATCGTCATCGAGCATCAGCTCGATGTGATCCGAGCGGCCGGTCACGTCATCGATCTGGGGCCGGAAGGAGGAGCTGCCGGCGGACGAATCGTCGCCACCGGAACGCCGGAGGCGATTGCCCGTGTCGCGGAAAGCCACACGGGACAGGCCCTGCGCCGGTGACAGGAGTCAGGAGACAGTGACCAGCACTGGATCTGCCTCCTGACTCCTGCCTCCTGATGCCTGATTCCCGGTTGCGGATGCGCTCCATAGCAGCGTATTCTGGATACCGACCTTCGAGGGGCCCAGATGCCGACTGCTCCGCGGATTGCGATCGCGATTGCGGCACCAGCGAAAACGGCTGCGCAGGCGCCGGGCACCAAGCCGCCGGAGCCGGCTCGTCCGCGGCGTCGAGCTCCGGCCGTTCCGGTCGCCCTTGCTTTCGCCGGCGGAATTCTCACGGATTCTTTGTGCGGCACATCGCTTTTGGTCTGGCCGATCCTGAGCTCCGTCGCCTTATGCGTCTGGCTGATCTGCTGGCGACGCGGTGCGCTCACTGTTTCGGCCGTCTGTCTGCTTGCGTCGGCGATGCTTGCCGGAGGAGGCTGGCATCATCTGCGCTGGTCGATGGCACGCGTCGACGACGTGAATGCCTTCGCTTCCAGTCGGCCGGAACCGGTGCGAATCCTCGGGCGACTCGTCGAACAGCCTGCGATCGTCCCGCGCCGACCGCAGGAACTGCCTGTAGCCATTCCGCAGTACGACCGGACCCTCTGCACGCTGGAATGCACGTCGCTCGTTGCCGAAAAAAGGGTGATCCCTGTCTCCGGTCGGGTGCGGCTCGATGTGACGGGGCATCTGGAGGGAGTCGGTGTGGGTGATGTCGTCGACGTCGTCGGACAATTCGCCCGCGTTCGGGGACCACGCAATCCGGGAGAATTCGACTATAGCGCCGCACTGCGGGCCCTGGGAATCAACGTGCAGGTCTTCTGTGGCGAGCCGGATGACGTTCGCGTGGCGCAGGCCGCCGCCAAAAGCTGGCGCGGCTGGCAGGCCCGCTTGCGCTTTCACGCCGAACGCCTGCTGACCGAACAATTGAGCGAGCGGACCGCCGCCGTCGGGACGGCGCTCCTGCTGGGAACACGCACCGGAATCACCGACGAATTGCGGCAGGCGTTCGCCGAAAGCGGCACGATGCATATCCTCGCGATTTCCGGGGCGAACGTCGGCGTGCTCGCCGGGTTGCTCTGGCTCATCGCCCGCGTCGCGGGCTGTGGGCGCTTCACGACGGCGGGAATTGTGCTCCTGGGAATTCTCGGTTATGCGCTGCTGGCCGATTCGCAGCCGCCAGTCCTTCGAGCAGTGTTGATGTTCGCGGCGGTTCTGGCCGGCCGGCCGTGGTTTCGCACGACGCCGCTCGTCAACGGCCTGGCGATCGCGGCGCTTGGCGTTCTCGTCGCGAATCCCACGCACCTCTTCGACGTCGGCGCGCAGCTCTCATTTCTGGCGGTGGCTGCCTTGATCTGGACGCCGTCCTGGATCCCGGCACGATGGCGGAAAGCCCTGGCATGGAATCCGGTGGCTGATTCAGCGCCGAGATGGCTGGCCTTGTGGTGGCCGACGGCCTCCCGTTCGCTGCTCATGAGCGTGGGGTCGCTGACCGCCATCTGGCTGTTCACGCTCCCGCTCACCGTCGCTCGGTTCCATCTTTTTTCGCCGATCGGACTGGTTGTCAATCTCCTGTTGGCGCCTGTAGTCGTGATCATCATGTGGAGCGGATATGCCCTGCTGATGCTGGGCCTGCTCGTGAAGTCGGCGGGAGCTCCGTTCGCGTTCCTGTTTGACGGCGGTTTGAGGCTGATGTTATGGATTGTCGAAGAATCAGCAGCCCTCGATTGGGGACACGCGTATCTGCCCGGTCCCGGCAACGGCTGGCTCGTCGGCTACTATGCGTGCCTCCTCGCGGTCGCCTGCGGTCTGCCTGGAGATCGCCTCCGACGCTGGGGGTGGCGGGCCATGCTGATGTGGCTTGTCGCCGGCTTCGGGGTTGCCTTGCTTCCCCGGCACACAGGCGAGCTGCGCTGCACGTTTCTGTCGGTTGGGCACGGCCTGGCGGTGCTCGTCGAGATGCCCAACGGCAAGACGCTGCTCTACGACGCAGGCCAATTGCAGAATGGATCTCGCGCGCGGGACGTCGTTCGCGGGACGCTGTGGGAAATCGGCATCCCGCGAATCGACGCGCTCGTCATTTCTCATGCCGACATCGACCACTTCAACGGCGTCCCGGGCCTGTCGCGAACGATGCCGATCGGCGAAGTTCTGGTGCATCCTTCGTTTCTCGATTTCGATCAGGAGAGCGTGCGACTGACGTGCGACCGCCTCGCGGAACGGAAGGTGCCGATTCGCAACATCTGGGCCGGCGACCGGTTGATGCTCGATGGCCGCGTGTCGGTCGTCGTTCGATCTCCCGGTGTGAACGAGCGGCACGCGCTCGACAATGCCAACAGCGTCGTGCTTGAAATCACCCATGCGGACCGCAGAATCTTGCTCACCGGCGACCTCGAACAGGAAGGCTTGCGGATGTTGCTCGAGCAACCGCCGGTCGTGTCCGACGTGCTGCTGGCGCCGCACCACGGCAGCCTCGACGCCAACACGCCCGAGCTGGCGGCATGGTCCCGCGCGCGGATCGTGGTAGTGAGCGGCGGGCGGAACGATCCCAAAGAGCGGCTGCGGGCCATTTATGGTCCAGAGGCGACCGTCCTCTCAACCGCCGAGTCGGGTGCGGTATCGGTGGCGATCTCCGCCGACGGTGCCGTGCGCTTGACGCCCTTCGTGCGGGCGGCGGAGTGATTGGTGAGTCGTGGAGAACGGGAGATGGGGAGTGGGGGAGTGAAAGAGTGAGGGAAACTAACAATTCAAAGACCACATCAACTTCCGTACTCCAATACTCCCTTACTCCCCCTCTCCACCACTCCGTGACTCAACTCCGTGTCCACATCGCCCGGCGCGCCTTGTCGTACGCCGGCACCTTGCGGATTCGTAAACAACCCGCACCGGCCGCCATCACGCCACGACGGCGCGTTCTCCGGGACGTTGTACATCGCGTCTACCGTGATATACTGAGGTGTCTCGGAACATTCCCGCTGGCGCGCGGTGGAATCGAACGATGCCATTGGGGAAGTTCAGTTCCGAGTGCGCGTAGTTTGCTCCAAAGGCGGAATTCGCAAGGCGAGTGTGCGCAGGGTCTCCGAAGCCCTATCGCGCTGTGACGGATATAAGTTGCCTCCTCATCACGCCCCCATGATCAAAACTATTGCGAAAGGGAATCCGTTGTCGACCGCCAACAAGGGCCTCAAAGGCGTTATCGCCGCCGACAGCGCCGTCTGCGAGGTCGATGGTTTGGAAGGCCGGCTGATCTACCGAGGCTACAACATTCACGAATTGGCCGAGCGCAGCACCTTCGAGGAAGTCTGTTATTTGCTGCTCAAGGGCGAGCTTCCCACTGGCCCGCAACTGGCCGCGTTCAACCGTGAACTTGCCCAGCACCGCCGACTGCCGGTCGAAGTCCTGGCCTTTCTCAAATCACTGCCGCGGGACGTCGTTCCGATGTCGGCCCTGCGGTCGGCGGTGTCGGTCGCCGGGATCTACGATCCCCAGGCCGAAGAGGTGACCCCCGAGGCCCAGACGCATGTCGCGCTGCGGCTGATCGGCACGATGTCGACCATCGTCGCGGCGATCCATCGATTGCGTCAGGGGGCCGAACCGCTCGAACCGAAACCAGAGCTTGGTCACTCGGCGAATTTCATGTACCTGTTGAACGGCCGGGTTCCCAGCGCCGACGAGACGCGGGCGATGGACCTCATTCTGATCCTTCATGCCGAGCACGGCTTCAATGCCAGCACGTTTGCGGCGCGGGTCATCAGCGCGACTCTCTCCGACTGGTACTCGGTCATCGCCGGGGCAATCGGCGCGCTCAAAGGGCCGCTCCACGGCGGAGCCAACACCGAGGTCATCCGTTCGCTGATGGAAATCGGCGACGTCGGGAATGTGGCGGCGTACGTCGAGTCGATCAAGGCCCGCAAGGGAAAATTCATGGGCTTTGGGCACCCGGTCTACCAGGTTGAAGACCCCCGCGCCAGGCACCTGAAAGAATTGTCACGCCGCCTGGGGATCGAAAAGGGAGAGCCGAAATGGTACGACATTTCGGTCGAGCTCGAAGGCCAGGTGAAAGAAGCGATCCAGAAGAACTGCAACGTCGATTTCTACTCGGCCAGCCTGCAGCACTACATGGGCATTCCCGGCGAGCTGTTCACATGCGTTTTCGCCGCCAGCCGCATTGCCGGCTGGTGCGCCCACGTCCTCGAACAATGGCGCGACAACAAGATCATCCGCCCCTCGAGCAACTACACCGGGCCGGAAGAGCGGGCGTATGTGGCAGTTGACGATCGCTGAGTTCAGTTTCCGGGACGCGTGCCCAGCGTAGACGGAGAGACAGAGAGAAGGAGAGACGGAGAGAAATGCACTCCGTTCGCGATTCTCGGAACATTGCCGGTTGTCTGCGCTCTTCCACTTTCTGTCTCACAATCTCTCCGTCTCTCCCTCTTCCCTTCGCAAGCCGCCGATCAACTTGAACATCGCCTTCGTCTCGTATGAAACGCCGTTCGCGCCGTGCGGGGGGATCGCCGCCGTCATGGGCCGGCTGCCGGCGCGGGTGCAGGCCACGTCGCATCTCGACACAATCGTGCTGACGCCGTTTCATCACGGCATCGAGAAAATGGCGGCGCTCGGCCGCAGTCACGAGGGAAGCTTTGGCGTGCCCTTCGAAGGCCGGACGGTCGTGTTTCACGTCTATCGCCACGACGACAAGCTCCCCTTCTATTTTCTCTTGCCCGAAGATCGCCGTTACTTTGCCGGCCGCCGGCACCCCTACGACGTCGGTGGGGGCGATCTCGTGCGCGACGCACTGCTGTTCGGGGCCGCCATTCCGCGGGCGCTTCCCGTGATCAATCCTGGGAAGCGCTGGACGCTCCTTTTGCAGGATTGGGAAGCGGCGACCGCCGTGCTGGCCACCGCCGAGGCAGCCGGGCGACCGCGGGCCTTCGTCACGCTGCACAACAGCTATGACGCCAACGTCGACGACGACCATCTCGCGGCGCTGGGGTTCAACCCGCAGGCCTGTCCCGGGAGTACCGTGCTGCAACGGGCGCTGGCGCTGACCGAGCTTCCGATCTTCACCGTTTCCGAACAGTTCGCCCACGACCTGAGCGAAGATGTTCTGCAAACCCATGTGATGGCTCCTCAATTGCAACTGATCCTCAAACCCCGGCTCGTGGGTGTCGACAACGGTCCTTTCGTCGAGCTGGCCGTCGATCCGCAGGCGTTTGCCGAATCCGAAACGGGAAACTTTGGTCCGCTGGCCGCTTGGAAAGACGAGAATCGCCAGACGTTCCTGACGGCCCTTTCGGCGTTGAAACCGGCCGCCGACAAACCACTGTGGGGAGACGTGCGGCGCTTCAAGCAGGATGACGCGCCGTGGTTCGTGATGGCCGGCCGCGATGATTCGCGGCAAAAAGGGTACGACGTCGCCTGCCGCGCCGCCGAGATGTTTCTCGACCAGGGCGGCGAAGGTCGTTTCCTGTTCTTCCCGATCCCGGGCGACGAAGGCCTGATGGGTCTGCGATTTCTAAGGAAGCTGGCCGAGAGGTTTCCGCAGAGCGTCCTCGTGTTTCCGTTCCTGTTCCGCGAGGGGTTCATGGGCGCGCTCCGCGGCGCGACATTCGGCGTCATGCCGTCGCTCTACGAACCGTTCGGCATGGCCAACGAGTTCTACCTCAGCGGGACAGTCGGCATCGGCCGGGCGACGGGGGGCATCATTCAACAGATTGTCCCCTTGCGATCGGTCAGGGCCTTCGGAGAATCGGTCGATCGCCGCACCGCGCGCTGGCACGGACCCGGCGTGGCTGCCACGGGCCTGTTGTTCCGAGAAGAAGACGGCCTCGCTTCGGAAATCGACGACTGGCGGGCTCTCAACGCCGCCGGCTATGGCCGCGACGATGCCGGCATCGATCGCGTGGAAGAACGCAGCCGTTACAGTCTGTTCCAGTCGATGGCGACCCAACTGCACCACGCGCTCGAGGACGGCGCGACGATCGCCCGCGCACAGCCGCAGCTCTACTACCGCCTCCTGACCGCCGGCATCAACCACATCCGCCGAAATTTCTCGTGGGACCGCGGCGCCCAGGGTTACATCCGGCACGTTGTGTGACAACGGGGAGGAATGGGATTCGGGGCAAGGATTTGCGTGCTGATGTCGGGGAGTGTGGGAGTACGGGAGTTGATGATACTCCTCCACTCCGTCACTCCCTCACTCCCCCACTCGGGCGCGACGGCGCGGGCACCGCGCTCTCATCCAGTTCGACCTGAATTAGCCGAGCGGCCTCGTGCGGATCGGTGGTGTCGCAAACAATCTCGCCGTCGTGCAAAACGACATTGCGCCGGGCGTGACGGGCAATGCTCAAATCGTGCGTGACCAGCACGATCGTGATTCGCCGCTGGGCATTGAGCCGCTCGAACAAAGCCATCAGGTCGCGGCTGGTTTGCGAGTCGAGGTTGCCGGTCGGCTCGTCGGCCATCAGGATCGCCGGCTCGTTGACAAGCGCGCGGGCGATCGCTACCCGCTGCTGCTGCCCGCCGGAGAGCTGGCTGGGCTGATGGTCCAGCCGGTCTCCCAGTCCCACCTGCTCCAGCATTAGGGCGGCCCGCTCACGGCGCTGCCGCGCCGAAACGCCGCGCGCGTAGAGGAGCGGCAGCTCGACGTTTTCGACGGCCGTCGTCCGATTGAGCAGGTTGAAATTCTGGAAAACGAACCCGAGTCGCTGATTACGCAGTGCCGCGCGCTCGTCGCGCGACAGGTTCGCTACCTCCTGCCCGGCGAGGCGGTAGCTGCCACTCGTCGGCCGATCGAGGCAGCCCAGCGTGTTCATCAGCGTCGACTTGCCGGAACCCGACGGCCCCAGGAGCGCAACGAATTCTCCCTCGGCGATGTCGAGACTGGTTTCCTTCAGCGCCAGAACCTGCACCTCGCCCAGATCGTACGTCTTCGAGATTCCGCGTAGCTCGATGAGGGGCATGCCATCGAGAATACGGTTCGTCCAACGGGATGTCCACAAGGATCGCACCCCTCAAGCCTTGGACCTCTACCAGACAACCTTTCTCGACGAAAATGCCCGCTTGCAAATCTGTAACATCCTCAATCATCGAAACCTGCGCCTTTGTCATCCGCCCGCGGGGAACACGTCTGGACAAATTCCGAAAAACCGTCTGTAATCCCCCCTCACCTCCAGCCACCATCATCGACGAGACCCGGGCCGCATCCCGTCACCGTGACGTTGCATGGATGCAACGTTCGTTGAGTCGACACCCTGATATTCGGGAAGGATCCCCATGCCCAGAATCTCCAACCGCGGTGTCTCTGCAGACACGCAGCGCAGCGCAGCCAGCGCAAACGGCGGCGCCGCAACGACACACAGCGCCGTTTTTCACAAGGCGATCGCGCATCACCAGGCCGGTGAGCTTTCTCAGGCTCAGAAGCTGCTGAGACGCATCGTGCGTGTCGATTCGCACGATGCCGAGGCGTGGCATCGGCTGGGGATCGTCGAGCAAGAGGCCGGTCGCCCCCTGCAGGGGGCTGAGTGTCTGTCGCGGGCTGTCTCGCTCGACACCACGCAGCCAAGATTCTTTCGAGATCTGGGCTCCGTCTCGCTCGAGCTCGGCCGACTTGACGACGCGGCCGAGAACCTGCAACAGGCAATTCACCTCGATCCCGATGACGCCGACCTGCACTATCGGCTCGGGGTCGTCCTCAGGCAGCAGGGAAATTTTCTCGGTGCCAAGCTGCGATTGCAGCAAGCCACTCGGCTCCGTCCGGATTTCGTTCTGGCATGGAACAACCTGGGACTTGTCCACGAGGCACAGGGAGAGCTTGAGGCCGCATCGAATTGCTTCGAGACCGTGCGGCGTCTCGATCCCCATCTGGTCGACGGCCATTTCAATCTCGGCCATCTGCGAATGAACCAGAACCGCCCCTCGGAAGCGGTACTTTGCTTCGCCGCCGCCCTCGAACGCCAACCCGACCTCGCGCCGGCCCTGCAAAGCCTGGGAAAAGCCCTGTCGCAAATCGGCCGAACCGCCGCCGCCGAAGCCTGCTATCGCCTGGCCGCCCTGCCACCGGATTCGAGGCACAGCGGACATGCGGCGTGAGCGGCCGCGAAGCGGCGCAGCAGGATTCGGGATTCGGCATTTAGCGGTCGGGACTCAAGCCTTGGGCCTTTTCCCCCCTTTGTTCCCCATGCTCCCGAATTCCGTTTGGAAACACCCCTCTCGCAGCTCCGCTGCACCGGGTAGCGCTTGGTGGGACTGACGTCCGACAACGGATTCTTTCTGCCTATTTTCCAGATCAGCGCACTCTGGACTGATCGGCATTTTGGCAGTCGAGTAAAATAGTGTGGAAAGCGGAATGCGGAGCATGAGGAGAGCCGGGTTGCGTCAGCGCCCGGGTACGTCCGTCGTAGATCGACTAGCCAATCGCGCCGGTTCGGAACCTGAAAATGGTTGACCAAATGTTCGGCCCCATTGTGTTCGGAGCGACCACGTTCGCGCGGAGCGCGCCACCTGCATGTGTGGCTGCGTCTTCCGCTGAAGAACGGCCGCGCGAACACCTTGAACTTTTCCGGTGCGGGATTTTGGGGGCATTTACTCGGTCGAAGTTCAAATACGGTAAAGCCTTCCGTCATCCCGGCGCAGCCCGAGGTCGCTCTTCAAAAAGGCCGCCGGAATGCCAGAAAAGAGTCCTCGAGGAGCCCAGTTGAATCATCACTTTGCCTCCCGTTTCCCGGAGATCGACGAAACCGGAATCGGGCCACGGAGTAATCCGATGACAAGTTCCTCCTGACGCGCAACCCCTGAATCCTGAATCCTGAAACCCAAATCCCGAATCCTCGCCAATCGCGTTATAATAACCACTCCCCGATTGCCGTCTTCGGACTGACTACTTTCCGAACTGCCACGGATATTACCGATGCCGTCCCCCTTCGAGTTGCCGCAATACGAACTGGCTCACCGTGAATTAACGCTGTCCCGACGCGAATGGTTGTCGCGGGCGGGGGGTGGTTTCGGGGCGCTGGCGCTGTATGGGCTATTGGCTCAGGAGGGAATGTCGCCTCGGGCATTGCGCGCGGGGGAGGCGTTGAAACTGGAAGGCGAGACGCCTCCTGGCCCTTCCTTGGCAAGGGGGGGAAATGCGCTGGCGCCGCGCGGGGGGCATTTTGCGGGGACGGCCAAGAGTGTCATCTTCCTGTTCATGGATGGCGGACCGAGTCATCTCGACACGTTCGACCGCAAGCCGCGTGTCAACGAGTTTGCCGGCAAGCCCTTGCCCGATTCGATCGAACGGGTCCTGACTCCCATGGGGGTTTCGAATAATCCGCTCCTGGCCAGCCGGCGGGAGTGGAAGAAGTATGGCGAGAGCGGGCTGGAAGTCTCCGACTGGTATCCGCACGTCGGCGAGTGTGCCGACGACCTGTGCATTGTCCGTTCCTGCTGGGCCGACGGACTGAATCACGTGGGGAGCGTCTGCCAGATGAATACCGGCAGCATCCTCGCCGGCCGGCCGAGCCTGGGCGCGTGGGTGAGTTACGGACTGGGAACCGAGAATCACAATCTTCCGAGCTTCGTCGTCATGCTGGACAACGACCGCGAGCCCCCCGGCGGAAACCGCGTCTGGGGGACGGGGTTCATGCCCGCCACGTATCAGGGGACGCGGTTCCGAAACGGAAAAACTCCCGTTCTGCATCTGACTCCGCCGGAAGAATTGAACGATCAACAACAGCGATCGAAGCTCGATTTCATCAATCGGCTCAATCGGCGACATCTCGATTCGCGCGCCGGCGACGCCGACCTCGAAGCCCGTATCGCTTCGTACGAGCTGGCGTTTCGCATGCAGGCCGAAGCTCCCCTGGCTGTCGACCTGACGCAGGAAACCGAAGAGACGCACGAGCTGTACGGCCTGGGTGACAAAGCCACGTCCGCGTTCGGACGCAACTGTCTTTTGGCGCGGCGGCTCGTCGAGCGCGGCGTGCGGTTCGTGCAGCTTTATTCGGGATCGGGAAGCGGGTGGGATGCGCACTCGAAGATCGAAGACAATCATTCTCGCTTGTGCCGCTCGACCGACAAACCGATCGCCGGCCTGCTCCGCGACCTGAAGCGCCGCGGGCTGCTCAACGAGACGCTCGTGATCTGGGGAGGCGAGTTCGGCCGCACGCCGATGTCGGAAAAGGGAGACGGGCGCGACCACAATCCGTACGGGTTCACGCTCTGGTTCGCCGGTGGCGGAGTTCCAGGGGGCCGCGCGGTCGGGGCGACCGACGACTTCGGGCTCAAGGCGATCGACCGCCGGGCGCACGTCCGCGACCTGCACGCCACGATTCTCGAGCTGCTCGGACTCGACCACACGCAGCTCTTGTTCCTGCATCAGGGACGTCCCGAGCGGCCGACGGTGAACGAAGGCCACGTCATCGAAGACGTGCTCGCGTGACTGTCGAGCTGCAGGCCGTGTCCGACGGAGTGATCGTACCTGTCCAGGCTCAGCCGGGCGCCCGCCGAAACGGCGTCACGGGTGAACACGCCGGCCGGCTGAAAGTCGCCGTCACGCAGGCTCCGGAAAAAGGGAAAGCCAACAAGGCGCTGATCGACGTCTTGAGTGAGGCAATCGGTGTGAAACGCGCGCAGATCCGGCTGATGTCGGGGGAAACGGCGAGCGTCAAAAAGTTTCTCGTGGCGGGAGTTGCGCTCGGGACGATCCGCGATCGTGTGGACACGTTGCTCGCTGCGACCGGGCGATAGGAGGACTGCGTTCTCGGTTTCCGCATTTGGCGATTTTCGAGCCGAAACATCGGTCTGGACGCATTTTCGGGGTTCCGGTATCTTCCCGCCCGGTTCGTCGAAAGGAATCACCCCGCGAGGAAAAGAAAATGGAGTCGCGCATGATCGTCCGAAATTCGCTGTTGATCGTGGGGGTCGTTTTGGGTTCGCTCGCGGGTTGCAATCGCGAGACGGCGGCGCCGAGTGCGGCAAGCGCTGTCAAGTCGACCGGCGGCGTCGGCGTTGTCGATCTCGACCTGGTCGCGAAGCAACTCGGTCGGGATGTCTACATGAACAATTCCGTTCAGGAGCGGCTCTCGTCGCTCAATAACAAGTTGACAACCTTCAAGAACTCGCTCGACCGACTCTACGATGAAAAGAAAACTGGCTTCGGCGAAGAGCCGAACGAAGAACAGCAAAAGCAGCTTGCGACGATGCAGGATCGTATGGATGCTCAGTTGATGGAGTCGAAGCGCAAAGCCGAGAACGAGCTGGCGGTATACAGGCAGCAGCTCGTCGACCAGTTCCGCGAGCAGACCAAGCCGGTCCTGCGCGAGGTGGCGGCTTCCAGAGGCCTCTCGATCGTCGTTCCCAAAAACAACGGCCTCCTGCTGACGATCGACCCGGGTGTCGAAATCACCGACGAAGTCGCCAAGCGGATGCTGGCTTCGCAGGCCAAGACGCCCGAGCCAGCCGCCGAAAAGCCACGCCGCAAGCCGTCGACGGAAACCTCGGCCCGTTGAAGCGGCCGAGCAACGAGAGTCGCAGGTGCACCATGTCTTCCAACGTCTTGCGCGTCGACGGTGACGTCGAGCGGCCGCTGGACCTTTCGTTCGATGATCTCGCGGCGTATCCGGCAGCCGAACAGGTTCCCGATGTCAGCCGCTTTCATCCGACCCGCAAAGGGGACGGCGTGACGCTCGAAGCGGTGCTGAAACGGGCCCGACCACGGGCGACGGCAACCTACCTGACGCTGCACGCCACCTCCGACAATTTTCACGCCAGCATTCCACTGTCGGCCGTCCGCGGCGAGGGAATTGTCGTCTATCGTCTCGACGGCGGACCCCTCCCGGTCAGGAATGGCGGACCGATTCGCTTCCTGATCAAAGACCCGGCGGCCTGTCACACCGACGAGCTCGATGACTGCGCCAACGTCAAATTCGTCGACCGGATCGAGTTGACGGCGGGCAAAGGGCTCGACACGCGCCCCGAAACCGACGACGAGCACGAGAAGCTGCATCAGTCGTGACGCGCTGGCCTTCCGGCTCGGCTCGATTCGATTCCGTCTGTGCGGTAATCTCTGTCAATCACCGCCGAATCGAACCAGCCCGGGAGCCGCCGTCGCCATGTCCGCCGCGAGCACTTATGTCGAGACGTTCAATGACGGTCCAGGAGGCTGGTTCGGATGGGTCAGCAACGCCGTCGGACCGAAGCCGCTCGAGGTGCGCGACAGTTGCCTCGTTTCGCAGAGTCCGTGGTGGATCGACTACAACCACGCGCCGCCGGGTGCCGGGTATCTCAATCTCGTCGCCATGCTGCTCACGCGCGGGCCGTTCGGCGAGCATCAGCGGGAAGTCGCCGGCGAGAATCGATTCGTGAAGGGCGGCTTCGGCCCCGATTTCACCAACGCCAAGATCACGCTGCGGCTAAAGGGGGAGCTCAAGGCAAACGGCGCGCAGTTCTGCCTGCTTGTTCAATCGATTCAGGACGGTATCTGTTCGGGCTGGCTGCTGACGGGGCAACCGTTCGATGTGACGCCCGACTGGTCGGAGCAAACGGTTGTCGGTGTTCCCGACGCGCAGCAATGGACTTCACTCGGCAGCCGGCACGATCGTCGCGATTTCTACGGAACAATCGACCTGCCGCGAGTACTGTCAAACGTCAACACGAACATCCTGCTGGTGCTGTTTCCGCTCGACGTCGTCCCGATGGGCCCGATCAAAGGCGACCCGCATCGCCTGCGCCCCGAAAAAGATTACCCGATCTGGCGGAGCCGGCTTCCGGAAGGTTATGTGCTTCTGGACGAAGTGCGGATCGAGTTTGCGGGGTGAACGTTGCAGGGGGACGGTACGAGAGGTGGAGTCACGGAGTGGGGGAGTACGGGAATCGCGGAAGAAAACTGCGGCCGTGGGGAGTTTTCTCCCACACTCCGATACTCCCACTCTCCCTCTCTCTCCGTATCGAGGATTTGAGCGCCCGCCAATGGCACCGCGTGAATCCTACCGGCTCGCCGCCAGCCCGGTCATGTGCCGGAGCACGGTTTCCGGGTCGGCATCATTGCGATCGAGAGTGGCGACGATTGCGCCGGCGCGCAAGACGACGACGCGATGGGCGAGGGCCAATAGTTCCGGCAGGTCGGATGAAACGAGCAATATGGCGACTCCCTGTTCGGCAAGGCGGCCGATCAATTCGTGGATCTCTCGCTTCGCTCCCACGTCGACGCCGCGCGTCGGTTCGTCGATCAGGAGCACGCGGCACTCAGCGGCCAGGCCCTTCGCAAACACCACCTTCTGCTGGTTGCCCCCTGACAGCGCATTGACCGCGGTCTCGACGGTCGGCGTGCGGATTGACAGACGCCGGCTCGATTCTTCCACGAAGCGGGTTTCCGCGGCGCGACTGGCCCGGCCGACGAAACGGGCGAATCGATCGAGAATGGGCAGCGTCACGTTCTCGCGGACGTTCATCGCGAGCACGAGCCCGTGCCGCTTGCGGTCTTCGGGGACGAGGCCGATCCCCAGCCCCTGCGCTTCTCGCGGGGAACGAACGGCTACGCAGCGCCCGTCGATTTCGATCATACCGCGGGCACCGGGATCGAGTCCGTAAATCGCTTCGGTGATTTCGGTCCGTCCGGCGCCGACGAGACCGGCGAGGCCGACAATCTCGCCAGCGCGGACATCAAGGTCGATCGATGAGAATTTGCGGGGCGAAGAAAAGTCGCGAAGACGCAAGCGGGAACGGAAATCGTTCTCGGAACGCGCGGGCGGGGTGTAACGATCGACGGCCCGCCCGACCATCAGCTTCACCAGCCCGTCGTGATTGACCGTTTCAATGGGACGGGTCGCGACGTGTCGACCGTCGCGGAGCACGGTGACGGTCTGGCACAGCTCGTAGACTTCTTCGAGCCGGTGCGAAACATAGATGATGGTGACGCCTTCGCGCTGCAACCGCCGGATCAGGGTGAACAAGCGCTCGACCTCGCCACGGCCGAGCGAGCTGGTCGGCTCGTCGAATACCAGCACCCGGGCCCCCAGGCCCACCGCGGCCGCGATCTGGACCATTTGTTCCCGCCCGATCGAAAGGGACGAGATGGGTTGCCGAATGTCGATCTCAAGGCCGATCTGCGCCAGCCGCTGCTCGGCCCGCCGATAGAGCTCGCGCCGATCGAGACGGAACCCGCGTCGCGGCAGGTCGTGCAGGCAAAGATTCTCGGCCACCGACAGGTTGGGGCAAAAGACAAGCTCCTGATGGACGATCCCCACACCGGCCTGGAGCGCATCGCGGGCCGAGTGAAAGCACACCTCGCGCCCGTCGAGCACGATCCGGCCGCTGTCGGGTCGATAGAGGCCGGTGAGGATCTTCCCGAGCGTGCTCTTTCCCGCGCCATTTTCCCCAATCAGCGCGTGACACTCTCCGCGACGAACGTGAAAGCTGACCGCGTCCAGCGCGCAGGCGCCGGGGAAGTGCTTCGTAATCCGGTCGAAGTCGATCATGATCGTGAACCCCTCGCACACCGTCGACCCTCGTTCCCACGCTCCGCGTGGGAATGCACGTCCCGACGCTCTGCGTCGTGGGTGCGTGTCGGCCGGCCGATTCTCCCACGAGGACTCCCGGTACGACGCGGAGCGTCGACGAGCGCGTTCCCACGCGGAGCGTGGGAACAAGGACAGGTGACGTCGGTCAGCGCGAAGCCGCCGGGGAAGTGCGCTTCGTGATCCGATCGAAGTCGATCATTCAGTCCGCGGCGGTTTCTTCATCCGGAGTGTGGCTCAGCTTGAGCGTGTGGGCGGGGACCATTTTCTCGTTCTTGGCGTCCCAGCCCATCATTGTGCTCGAACGCCACGACTCATTGGCCATGTTCACCGCGACGACACCCGCCATCCCGAGCTCGATCGGACAATTGAGCGGCACGCTTTTGTCGCGGAGGTGGTTGTGAAGATTGGTGTGATGCAGGTGGATGTCTTCGCCGCCGGTTTTTTCATGCTTCCCTTCCTTTCCGAGCACTTCGCCGTCTTTATTCTTTGCGATCCAGCCGCTGTTGGTGAAGTACAGCGTGCCGCGGTAGCCCCGAATCAGGTGGTCGATGCCGACGCGATTGCTCATTGTCCCCAGCACGTAAACCGTCATCCCGCGGGGGTATTCACAGATCATCTCGAAGTTATCGGGAAGGTCGCGTCCATCCGGCCATTGCCAGATCCCCCCCATTCCAACGACGCGGCGGGGATAGAGCAGGTTGCATGCCTTCATGATTCGCGTGATGCGATGGATGAAGAGGTCGGTGCAGATGCCCCCCGAATAGGCCGAATAATTTCGCCATTCGAAGTAGTGGTGCGGGTTCCAGTCGATCTTCGGGACGTGGCCGAGCCAGGCGTTCCAGTCGAGATCGGCGGGCTTGGGGGTGGCGTCGGTGATTCCGGGATCGCGCCAAGGGCCCTGCTTGTCGTAACGACGGACGTATTCGATCTGGGCCTGGACGACCTTGCCGATCAAGCCGCTTTTGATTGCTTCGCCGGCCGTGACGTAGCTGTCGTCGGACATCGCCTGCACGCCGACCTGCAGCGGGAGTTTGGTCTCGCGGACCTTTTTCATCACCGCCTGAGCCTGCGGAATCGTGTGCGTCATCGGCTTCTCGACGTAGACCGCCTTGCCGGCATCGAGCGCGTCGAGCGTCATCTGGGCATGGCGATGCTCCGGGGTAGCGATCGTCACATAGTCGATGTCGGTGTCGAGCAGCTTGCGGTAGTCGGTATACGCTTTGGCGCCGAGCTTCGAAGCGGCCGCCTCGGCCCGCGTCTGCCAGCAATCGGCGGCCCCGAGAAATTCGAGGTTGTCCTTCTCCTTGAGCTTCAGGCACGCGTCGACATGCCCGCTTCCCATCCCACCGACGCCGATGAAGCCCATACGGATCCGGTCGTTGGCGCCGATCACGCGGGCATAGCTTTTGGCGGAGAACGCCACGCCGGCGGCGACGACGCTACCGGCGGCGAGAAACGTTCGACGGGTGAGAGAACTGTGATCGGACATCGCGGGCGACTCCTGTACAACTGGCGTGCTCGGGACAATAGAAAGCGTTCCAACGAAGATAACAGCGAGGGAGCACTCCGGCAAACGGGCAGCTGTTGTTGTCCGGCCCATTTCCTCTGATGCCGAATCCTGCCGCACAACGATTGTTTGAACAACTGTTGTCTTGACATCTGTTGGAGCCGGCATTACCATCGGGTCGGCGTTTTCCCGTCAAGCGTCGGCCCGACGCTGGTTATTTGAGGACTTCGGTTTATGCACAATGGAGAAGATTCGCAAGTCGTCGTGATCGGCGGGGGGCCGGGCGGCTCGACCGCCGCCACTTTGATCGCCCAGCAGGGACTTCGCGTCCAATTGTTCGAGCGCGAGCGCTTTCCGCGGTTTCACATCGGCGAATCGCTGATACCCGAGACCTACTGGATTCTCGAACGTCTCAAGATGCTCCCCAAGATGAAAGGGAGCCATTTCGTCAAGAAATACAGCGTGCAGTTCGTCAGTTCCTCGGGCCGGCTGTCGGAGCCGTTCTATTTTGTCGACCACAAACCGCACGACTGCTCGCAGACCTGGCAGGTGCGACGGAGCGAGTTCGACCAGCTCATGCTTGAAAACGCGCGCGAGCAGGGAGTCGACGTCCACGAAGGGGTTCGCGTGCTGGAGGTGCTGTTCGAAGGAAGCCGCGCGGTCGGCGTACGGATTCAGGACGAAGCCGGCAAAGAGCGGACTGTGCATGCCAGCGTCATTGTCGACGCCAGCGGACAAAGCTCGATGATCATGAGCCGGCTCGGCCTGCGCGAGTGGGATCCTGTGCTCAAAAAGGCGGCCCTGTGGACGTACTGGAAAGGGGCCTATCGCGACACGGGACGCGACGAAGGCGCCACCGTCGTCATCCAGACGAAATCGAAAAAGGGCTGGTTCTGGTACATCCCGCTCCACGACGACATTTTGAGCGTAGGGGTCGTCTCTGCGTACGATTACCTGTTCAAGAACCGGGCCGACAAAGACCACGAAGCGATCTACTTCGAAGAGGTGGCTGATTGCCCGGGTTTGCAACCACGCATTGCCAACGCCGAAAGAGTGACCCAGTTCTACGCCGCGAAAGAGTACTCGTACCGCTCGCAGAAAGCGGCCGGAGACGGCTGGGTACTGGTGGGGGACGCCTTCGGCTTTCTTGACCCGCTCTACTCATCGGGGGTGCTGCTCGCACTCAAATCGGGGCAACTGGCCGCCGACGCCGTCGTCGAAGGACTGGCGAAAGGCGACACGTCCGCCGCGCAGCTCGGCAAGTGGGAGCCGGGGTTCGTCCAGGGGATGGACCGCATGCGGCGGCTGGTCTGCGAATACTACGACGGCTTCAATTTCGGGCGATTCGTCAAGCGTCACCCCGAGCACAAGGGAACGCTCACGGACCTTCTGATCGGCGATCTCTTCAAAGATTCGGTTGACGAAGTCTTCCCGCTGATCGACGCCATGAAAGCTGAAGCAGTCGAGCAGCCGGCGTAGCCCGTTCGGCCGCGAGGCACAGCGGAGACTGGTTGGCTACCTCGTAGCGAGAATGTTCCCTGGTACTTTCTGCAACTTCTGCCGAATCCACGAGACGATCCGCTGCACGCCTGCGATGAAGGCTGACGTTGCCGATCACAAAACGTCGGTCGAAGAAATTGTCGCGTTGCTCGATGATTCGGGAAATCGTTAAATCCGGCCCAGTACCAATTCTTTGACGAGACCCGTGATCGCTTGGCACGCTGGCAGAGTTTCCCATAGCATTTGAGCGCCAGTCGATTATCCAGTACACGCCGGACCATGCGAATGAAATGCCTCCCGTTTCCTGTGGCGTTCTTTTGCGGCGTGTGCATCGTCGGATTGCGCTGCGCGACAGCGGCCGAGCCGGAGTTTGACGCTCCGTTGCCTCCTGCCGAGGCTGCCCGAACGATGCAGGTTCCCGAGGGGTTTCACGTCACGCTTTTCGCGGGCGAACCCGACGTTCGGCAACCGATCGCCTTTTGCATTGATGATCGGGGCCGCCTGTGGGTTGCCGAGGCCTACAACTATCCGAACCACGGCACAGTTCCCGGTGATCGCATTCTGATCTTTGACGACACCGACGGCGACGGCCGGTTCGACACGCGAACAGTCTTCTATGACAAGTTGAACTACGTCACGGGAATCGAAGTCGGGTTTGGCGGAGCGTGGGTCATGTCACCTCCATTCTTCTATTTCATTCCGGATCGCGACCGGGACGACCGGCCCGATGGCGATCCAGAGGTACTGCTCGACGGTTTCGGCAATCACGCCAACGCCCACAACCTGGCGAACGGATTTGCCTGGGGACCGGATGGCTGGCTGTATGGGACTCATGGTCGCACGAATTGGTCGCTTCCGGGAAAACCAGGGACCCCCGGCGACCACCGCATTCGGTTCGACGGCGGTGTGTACCGTTATCATCCGCTTCGACATGTGTGGGAACCATTCGCTGACGGTTCGACCAACCCGTGGGGAATCGATTGGGACGACTTCGGCGAAGGGTTCGTCTGCAACTGCGTCGATCCCCACCTGTTCCACGTGATTCAGGGAGCTCATTACGAGCCGTGGCGCAATCGCCAGTCGAGTGAATTCGCATACGAGCGCATTCCGAGCATTGCCGATCATCTGCATTTCGTCGGTCGGAAGACTGTTCAACAGGGACTGGGAACGCCTGAGGAAGACGCGGCCGGCGGGGGCCACGCCCATTGCGGAACAATGATCTATCTGGGAGACAACTGGCCACTGCGCTATCGCAACACCTTTTTCACAAACAACATTCACGGCAAGCGCATTAACAACGATATCCTGCATCGGCAAGGTTCGGGCTACACCGCTTCTCACGGACGTGATCTGCTGCGTTCGCAAGATCCGTGGTACATGGGGGTCACGCTCCAATATGGTCCCGATGGAAGCGTGTTCGCCAGCGACTGGTCGGACACGGGGGAATGCCATAGCGTCAAGAATACCCGGCGGCAAACCGGCCGCATCTACAAGATCTCGTTTGGGCGCCCACGGATCGGCCGGATCGACCTGGCCGAACGCACCGATCACGAGCTGGTCGGAATGCAACTCCACCGCAACGACTGGCATGTCCGCCACGCACGACGGTTGTTGCAGGAGCGCGCCGCTGCTGGCCGCGACCTCACCGAGGTTCGACACGACCTGCTGGCGATCTTCCGGGACCAGACCGATGTCCCTCGCCGACTGCGCGCGCTTTGGGCGCTGAAAGCCATTGGAGGTCTGGACAACGAATTCCTCGTCCGCGAGCTCGATGACCCAAGCGAGTATGTCCGCTCGTGGTGCATCCGGTTATTGTGCGAAGACGGCAACCCGCCCGACGAAGCCCTCCGCCGATTCCGTGATCTGGCGGCAGTCGGCGACTCGCCGTTTGACCGTCTGCACCTGGCCAGCGCCCTGCAGCGACTTTCTCCCGCCCGCCGCTGGTCGATTGCGGAAGCCCTTTTGACAAGGGCCGAAGACGCGACCGACGCCAATCTGCCGTTGATGATCTGGTACGGAATCGAGCCACTGCTTCACGACGACGCCGACCGCTTCGTGGCTCTGGCCGGCGCCGCAAAGTTTCCGCTCGTTCGGCGACACATTGCCCGCCGTGCTGCCTCGAACGCCAAAAAGGGGGCCGACCTCGTGTCTTTGGTCCGCCTGGCCGGCAATTCGGCAGTCGATCTGCGAGAGGATCTGCTGGAAGGAATGCTGAAAGGACTCGAAGGACACCGAACATTCGAGATGCCTGCCGGCTGGCCGGAAGCATACACGAGAATTCAACAGGGTTCGCAGGAGGCGGTGAACGAGCAGGCGCTGGAACTGGCGCTGATATTCGACGATCCCGTGGCGATTCAGGTTCTGCGAAACCGCGCGGGGGACACGAAAGCCGATGCTAAAGCCCGAAACCGTGCCATCCAGGCGCTGACTGCCAAGCAGGCACGAGGTTTTACGACGATGTTGCTGGAGCTGGTCGCCGATCCGGTGACACGCAGCGCGGCTCTGCGCGGACTTGCCGAATACGACGACGCGAGAACGCCGGCCACGATTCTCGACGACTATGGCGCCTTTGACGTAATTGCCCGCCAAGACGCTGTCCAGACGCTGGCCGCTCGTCCGTCGTGGGCTTCAGCGCTGCTGGACGCCGTCGAATCGAATCGGATTCCCCGCAGCGATATAACCGCATTTACCGCGCGACAATTGCTGAACCTGGGAAACAACCGCCTCACGGACCGGGTCAACGCACTCTGGGGCACCGTGCGGGAGACCGCGGCTGACAAGGCACAACTCATAACCGACTATAAGAAGCGCCTGACATCCAAAGTCCTCGCCGACGCCGACCGAAGCGCTGGGCGCGTCGTATATCAGCAGCTCTGCGCCAATTGCCATAAGTTGTTTGACGCGGGCGGGAAGATCGGCCCTGACATCACCGGCGCCCAGCGGCAGAATCTCGATTACCTGCTCGAAAACATGGTCGATCCCAGTGGGGCCGTCGTCAGAGATTACCAGCTTCAGATTTTTGAAACGACGAGTGGCAGGATCATTACGGGACTGGTCGTCGCCGAGAGCAAAGCGGCAGTCGCGATACAAACGGTGAATGAGAAAATCGTGGTGCCGACGGTTGATATTGAGAGTCGCGTCACCTCCTCAGTTTCGATGATGCCCGATGGGATGCTGCAGAAGCTCTCGCTCGTGCAAATACGCGATCTCATTGGCTACGTCTCCGGCGCGACACAAGTCCCGCTCAAAGAGTAGGAGCCAGAGCCGCTGGCTCAACGCTTCTCCCGGAGGCAAATGGGCGTCCCGCCGAACAATATCGAGGTGGGCGTGATTGCGCTGCCCGTTTCGCATTCGAAAGCTACACGACACAGTGCCACCCGACGAGCTCGATTCAGAATTCGCCGGCCGGAAGCTCGCCGTCGGCCCGGTGCGCCAGTTGCGCATACGTCCCCGGGGAGATGTTCTGACTGATGAATCGCACCGATCCGTCGCCCAGCAGGATGTTTGATCCGCCGGCGTGATAGCTGGCGAAACCCCCGACAGCGAGCACGGCCGCATCGGACGTCGGAGCAACATTCAGTGGCTGCGGCATCGCCCCCCCCATCGCCGGAATTCCGACGTTGATGCTGCTGCCGGTGTTGCGCAGTGTTGAACGGGTTCCCGAGGCCCAGCCGAGCGTGTCGCCGGTGTGCTCGCCGACAAACATCGTGTTGCTGGCCCCGTCGCGTATGTCACGATAGCGGACGCTGCTGTTGAGGAACAACACTCCGTGATTGTCGACGTCGATCGGTGCTTCGACGTCGTGATGGCAACCCGCATAACTGGAGAAGCCGGCTGTCACGCTCGGGTTGGAGGGACAAACGAAGGTTGGGATCTGCGTGGCTCGCGGCGGGGCGTTCTTCGCGTCGTAGACGCCGACCGAAAAATCGAAGTGCTCGAACACGATCGGTTGGTCGATATACGGGAGGATCTGAACCATCCAGCCCATATGGTAGCCCTTGGCTTCGTTGCGGATCGGGCGGGAGGGATCGACTGTCCCCGGGGGGAGCCGCTGGTAGGTCATTTCGTAGTTGTGCAGCGCCAAGCCGATCTGCATCAGGTTGTTCTTGCACTGCGTGCGGCGGGCCGCTTCGCGCGCCTGCTGAACGGCCGGCAGCAGAAGCGCGACGAGCACACCGATGATGGCGATCACCACCAACAGCTCGATCAGCGTGAAGCCGAGAGCGCAATTGTCGTCGGGCGTTTGCGGCGGCGGTTCTTGCCGGTTGTGTGTCATTTTGGTCAGCCGGAGTGATCGAATTGAGGGAATCAGAAATCGCCTGCGGGAAGCTCGCCGTCGGCCCGGTGCGTCAGTTGCGTATATGTGCCGGGAGAGATGTTCTCACTGATAAATCGGACGGATCCATCGCCCAGCAAGAAATGTGTTCCGCCGACGTGATAGCTCCCGAAGCCCCCGACGGCGAGAACGGCCGCGTCGGTCGTTTGATCGACATTCAACGGCTGAGCCATCGCCCCTCGCATCGTCGCCAATCCGGAGTTGATCTTGCTGCCGCCGTTCCGCAGCGTCGCCCGCGTTCCCGATGCCCAGCCGAGCGGGTCTCCGCTGTGCTCGCCGACGAATAAGGTATTGCTGGCCCCGTCTCGAATGTCGCGGTAGCGGACGCTGCTGTTGAGGAAGAGCACGCCGTGATTGTCGATGTCGATCGGCGCCTCGACGTCGTGATGGCAGCCGGCGTAAGTGGTCAGTCCGACTGGGCCATAGTTCGCGATTGGGTACGACGGGCATAAAAAAGTCTGGATCTGTGTGGCCCGCGGCGGGGTGTTCTTCGCGTCGTACACGCCGACCGAGAAATCGAAGTGGTCGAAAACATTCGGTTGATCGATGTACGGGAGAATCTGGATCATCCAACCCATGTGGTAGCCTTTGGCTTCGCTGCGGATCGGGCGGGACAGGTCGACCGTCCCGGGGGGAAGCCGCTCGTAGGCCATCTCGTAGTTGTGCAGCGCCAGGCCGAGCTGCATCAGGTTATTCTTGCATTGCGTGCGGCGGGCTGCTTCGCGCGCCTGCTGAACGGCCGGCAGCAGGAGCGCGACGAGCACACCGATGATGGCGATTACCACCAGGAGCTCGATCAGCGTGAACGCCCGCCGTGGGCGGAGAAGTACGGACCGGGGAACAGGGACCGGGGAACAGGGAAGCACGGTCGCGGCAAAGGCGTCGCCGTCGCGCGCCGGTGTTTTCGGCAACCTCTGAGTTACGGACGGGTCGCTACGGTCTGCAGTCAGAGATTCTGATTGATCGGATAACATTTTGGTCAGGACTCCTGAAAAAGAACAATCGTGGCTTGCCGGGTCCGGCGGACGGGTTGCGTCGAACCGGCCGGATAAACAGCTTCCACGTGGACAATTCGATGATGCGGTTGATTTTCTACCGATTCGACGCGAATGGTCACCTCGCCGGAATCGGCTCCTCCCAGCTCGCCCGTCGCGATCGACCACGTCTCGCGGACATAGGCCGAATTGGCGCGCAACTTCGAGGCGGCTCGCTCAAGTCCCGATTCGGCGAGCCATTCGGCCTGGAGACGCGACTGTTCATGGGCCATCTGCCGCCGCTGCGATTGCACGAGCGTGAGCACGGTCCCGACGAGCGCCGTTGACAGCACGAGGCAGATCAGCGCGACGATCAGAAAACCGCCTCGCCGGCGACTTGCTTCGGGTTTTGCGATAGTCAGCAATTGTTTCATGGCATCACGTACAGTCGACACGCTGTTGCTCAAAACTCTCCTGGAAGTTTCCCGTCCGAGCGATGGGCGAGAGTCTGCAGGACGTCAAGTGAAATTGCCTGGTTGATGAACCGCACCGCACCATCGCCCAAAAGAAAATGGGCTCCCCCCGTGTGAACGCTGGCATAACCGCCCACCGACACAATCAAGGGTTCGAGATTGGCGCCGGGAGGAGGGGGCATGATCACCGTTCCCGGCGGGATAAGGTTGCCGTTGATCGGACCTCCGGTATTTCGCAGCGTTGACCGAGTCCCCGAAGGCCAACCCAGGAAGTCGCCGCCATGTTCGCCAACGAAGATTGTCGTCGCCGCACCGTCGCGAATGTCGCGATAACGAATATTGCTGTTGAGGAAAAGAACACCATGATTGTCGACGTCGATCGGCGCCTCGACATCGTGGTGGCAGCCGGCGTAGCTGCATCGCCCTCCGCCTCCCCCCTGTGATGGACAGGAGAGTATCGGAATAATCGCGGAAACCGCCGGAACGTTGGCCGGATCATAGACGCTCACCGAAAAGTTGAAATGCGAGAAGACATTCGGCTGATCGAGATAAGGCAGGATCTGTACGACCCAGCCCACGTGATACCCCTTGGCTTCACTGCGAATTGGACCGCTCGGGTTCACACTCCCTGGCGGGAGCCGTTCTTGCGACATCTCGTAGTTGTGCAGCGCCAGACCGATCTGCATCAGGTTGTTCCGGCACTGAGCGCGGCGGGCCGCTTCGCGTGCCTGCTGCACGGCCGGCAGAAGCAACGCGATCAGGATCATAATGATGGCGATCACGACGAGCAGTTCGATGATCGTGAAGCCCCGCGCGCGGCGATGCAGGCAGTTTTCGATCTTCTCTTCTCTCCCACTCTCCCTCGCAGGGGAAAATGGGGAAAGGGACGCGCTGTGGATGGCTTGGCGACCCTTAGGGGTCGAGCCTGTCGTGGTCGGGCGTCTGAGGACGTTGCAGAGGATAGACATTTGTCTTCGGCTGAAACTGGCAATCCGTTCGCGGCGGGGGACTGACCCGCTCCGAAATATCAAAACTTCCCGGGCAGATTCCCATCGGCTCGATGGGCCAGTGACTGAAACACCTCTATTGAAATCGATTCGCTGACAAATCGGGCGGAGCCATCTCCCAGCAGGAAGTGCGCGCCCTTCGCGTGGCTGCTGGAAAATCCGCCGACTCCGAGAATGTGACTTTCGCGATCCTCTTTCGTCGGTTGGGCTTTTACTCCCGCGTAGAGCACGCTTGAACCAAGCGCTCCTCCCGTATTTCGCAACGACGCGCGAGTGCCGGAGGCCCAGCCCAAACTGTCGCCCGTGTGCTCACCGACGAAGATCGTCGTCGCCGCGCCATCGCGGATGTCGCGATAACGGATGTCGCTGTTTAGGAACAGAACGCCGTGGTTGTCGACGTCAATTTGGGCCTCGACGTCGTGGTGGCAGCCGGCGTAGTTGGTCATCGGGCCGAGCCCTTCCGCTTGCATCCACATGACTCCCCCCGTGGTGGACGACGGACAGGCAAAACAGGGAACGATCGACTGTGCCGCCGGGACGTTGATCGGGTCGTACACGCCGACCGAAAAATTAAAATGCGCGTAAACGTTCGGCTGATCGATCTGCGGCAGGATCTGGACCATCCAGCCCATGTGGAATCCCTTCGCCTCGTTGCGGATCGGGCCCGTCGGGTTCACCGAGCCCGGCGGAAGCCGTTCGTGCGACATCTCGTAGTTGTGCAAAGCGAGGCCGATCTGCATCAGGTTGTTCCGACATTGGGCACGGCGGGCTGCCTCGCGGGCCTGCTGCACAGCCGGCAGGAGCAACGAGATCAGAACGGCGATGATGGCGATCACGACGAGCAGCTCGATCAGCGTGAAGCCGCGAGAGGGGCAGGGAGACCGAGGATGGAGGATCGCGGATCGATGATAGAACTGCTTTTCGATCTTCGATCTTCGAGCCTCGATCCTCGATGCCCCGGGCGCGGAGGAAGCTAGGCACGCCCTCAGGGCGGATTGTCGAATGCGCGCAGTTGATCCTGTCATGGCTCCCTCCCGGCGAAGCGATGATCGCGATCGAGGAGGGCTTCGATCGACACGGTTCGTGGCGGGGCCAGGCGGTTTCGGGCTTCAGGCATCTGGTGCGGGAGCGCTGCCGCGATGTCGATGGCGATCCGCACCAGTCGCGGCGTTTCGTCGCGCTCGAGGCGCACGGCCGAGCCGGAGGGAAAATGGAAGAGGTCGCGATGCACTGGAGTGCCGCTGGCCGTTTCGACCCGTTCCGCAACGTGCTCGCTGGCGGAATAGACGATCTTTCGGCCGTCGGCGCCGGTCAGCATGAGGCGCGGCGGTTGCCCCTCGACGGCGAGAAGTTCCCCCTGCGATGCTGCATGCACGTCTTCTCGGAAGACCTCCGACAGCCGCGAGATGGTGACCGCCGTCTGGATGGCTCGTGACTGGTCGCGTTCGGAGCGGAGCAGTACGTGGATCGTCGTGACGCAGATGCCGACGATCACCGTGGCGACCGAAATCACGATCAGCAATTCGACGAGCGAAACGCCACGGCGGAGGGAGGCACGATTGGTTCGGTTCATGACATCCCCTTCGGACGGCGGTAGACCCAGGCGGCCAACCGCATGGGAGGAGACTGCGTTCCGGCCGGTGACTCCTGCCAGCGAAGCTCGATCAACACCCGCTTGGCTTCCGGTGCGTCGGCGTCCGATGCGACGCTGATCCGGAGATCGGCGCCGGACAACTGCTCCGCGAGGTTTTCGGGAAGTTTGATTGCGGCCAGCGCTTCGGGAGTGATTTCGTCCCACGCGAGGGCCGTCACTCGTTCCATCAGGTTGCCGATTCCGAGGATGGCTGCCTGCTGGCGTTCGGCCGCGTGACGGACGCGAACGATCCAGGCCAGCGTGGGAATGGCCGTCACCATCACGACAGCGAGCAGAATCGCCGAGATCGCCAGCTCGAACAGAGTGAATCCGTCTCGGTCGCGACAATAACGCGATTTCGAGATTGTTACGTTTCGATAGCGCGCGATCATCATGTCAACCCGGTGATGATTTGTATGAGCGGCAGAAACATGCCAACCACAAAGATTCCAACGACCGTGCCGGCGGCGAGAAGCGCCACGGGGCGCAACAGCTCCATGATGATTCGCGTGCGGTGCTCGGAACGGCGTTCGATGGAATCGGCAAGACCCCGCAAAGCCCAAGCCAGGTTGCCGACTCGCTCGGCCGCGTCGAGAAGCGACGTTTCGCCGCTGCGGAGCATTCCCGCCGAGAGCAGCCCGTGCCAGCACCCGAGGCCGCGCGCAACCTGGTCTTCGACCTGCGAAATGCGGCGACGGAGCGAGGGGTCGGGGTGGCGCGTGGCCAGGGTCGTCAGGACTCCCAGCAATGGCCGGGCGCCGTCGACTGCTATGCTCAGGCCCCGCAACACGAGGGGGGCCTGCAATCGGGGAAACAAGCGCGTCAGCCACCGCGACGGGCTGGCCCACCCGGCTCCCCAACCCATCAATTCGAAGCTCACTATGACGGCGAGAAACAGGAGCAGCAGCGACAAGGGACCCAGCACAAAGAAAAACTGCATGCCGATGTCAGCCGAATAAATCAGCCATTCCGTCATCTCGGGGAGCCGCATTCCGAATCCTTCGAAGATCGCCTTGAACTTCGGGACGATCCAGTACATCAGAAAACTGACAACCGTGAGCATCACGAACGCGAGACCGCACAGATAGAGCAGGCCCGAGCCGCTGGGGGGACGGACCGCTTCGCTGCGACGCGAGAATTGCGTGGCCGCATCACGCAGCGCCGGCCCGATACGGCCGTTTTCGGCGCCGAGTCGGATCAAGAGCAGTGTATCGGCCGGTAGAATCCCCTGAACGGCCTCGAGCGCGTCGGGAATCGACACGCCCGCGTTGAGCAATTCGGCCAGCCCCCGCAGCTTCCAGCGCCACCGGCCCCCGGCTTCATCTGCAAGCGCTTCAAGAAAGGGGACGAGCGCCACGTGCTTGTCGACAGCGACCGCCAGCGTCCAGAGCAACGTCGCCTGCCGCGCCGCTCGTGCGCGAAACAACAGGATGTTCCAGACGGGACTTGTGATCCATTCAAAAAAAGCTTGCATTGATCCGACAATCCACTTGATAAAGGCTTGTATCAACCGGCGCTGATCATCAGGAAAGCATGTTCACCAGGTTGATCAGCGGCATGAACAGGGCAATCACCAGGAAGGTGATCGCGCCACCCAGAAGGATCATCAGGACCGGCGGAAGGAGGGCGACGAAAACGGCAACGGCCGCCCGCACGCGCCCGGCGTACATGTCTCCCAGCGACTGCAACACTTCGGGCATCCCGCCGGGGCGACTGGCCCAGGTGAGGGCCTGCACGAAACTCGCCGGGAAACGATCGAGCTTGCGGGCCGCCGACTCGAGCGTTTCGCCCGCCGTCACGCTGCCCAGCATCCGCCGGCAATCGTACTGAATTTCCGCATCGCCCGAGGCGTCGCCGGCCAGGGTCAGCGCCTCGTCGAGAGGGACGCGATTCTCGACCAAAAGCGAGAGCAATTGCGAGAACCGGGCCAAAGCGGTCCACCGCAGTGTCGGCCCCAAGAGCGGAATTCGGCAGACCATCCGCCGCCAGAGCACTCTGCCCAGCACAAGTCGCAGAAGCATGGTCATGACGACGACAGAAGCCAGGCCCCCCAGCACGACGATCGCGCCGTATTGAGTCGTGAAATCGGACACCGCGATGAGCCACTCCGTCACCACCGGCAATTTCAGATCGAAACCTTTGAAGATGGATACGAATTGCGGGACGATCCACACAAGGATCCCCGCTCCCACCAGCCCGAAAACCATAAGCAGGATGAGCGGATACAAAAGCCCGCGGCGCATCGACTGCTTGAGATCGACCGTGCTCTCGACATTGATGACGTAATGTTCGAGGATCTCGGCGGTGCTTCCCGAGCGGGCGCCGGCCCGCACCAGGGCCTTGAGTTCGGCCGGAGCGCCGCGCCCGGCGAGGACTGTTTCGAGATCGTTGCCGGCGGCCAGGTCGTCGGCAATGGCGCGAAGCGCGCTTCGCATCCGCCGCGTCGAGCATTCGGCAGCAATCGCGGCCAGTCCCGATTCAAGCGGCAATTGCGAATCCATGATCTCGGCGATGTGCCCGCTGATCTCGGCGACGTCATTCCCGTGCAGATTTTGGGCCGGCGCGCGCGGAAGGTCGCCCGCCGGCGGATCGGCGCTGGCCGATGACTCGCCGATCAACTGCACGCTTTCGACGTGCGACACTTCGCCGCCGAGCATTGCGAGCAGCGCGTCCGGGTTGGCGGCGTCGCGCTCGCCCGTCACGTGGTGGCCCGTGAAGTCAGTTCCGGTATAGCGGTAGCGCGGCATGAATTCGCCTGGTCATTTGTCGAGAACGAGGTCTTTCAAAAGGGCCCCCATCGGGCCAAACAGGGCCAGCCCATAAAGGGCCGTGACGCCGCCGCCGATAACGACGGCGGCGAACATCGGAAACATCAGCTTGAACCAGTTCGTCAGGTTGACGGCGCGGCGGCGATAGAAGCCCGCGGCGTGCCTGAGCAAACGCACGGGACTGGCGCCGCGCGCAGCCTGCCTCAAGACCCAATCGAGAAATGGGGGGAAGGCGCTTGCGGACACCGGGGCCTGATCGCCGCGCGCGACAGCGTCGGCCATCGTGTGCGCCGCTTGCTTCAGTCGTGCGTCGCCCGTGGCGTCAGCCGACAGACGCAGACCCTCCGCCAGCGGAACCTGATGTTCGACAAGCAACGCCAGCAGCTCCGCAAAATTGGCGTACTGAAAGTAGCGGCCGATCCGTCCCACGCCGGGAATCCAACTCAAGGGGCGGGCCGTGCCCGTGAAGCTCAGCACGTGCGCTCCGCCGGTGGTCCACCACCAAAGGATGAGCCCGATCACGATGGCCGGCGGTCCCCACCACCACGTCTCCACGCGAGCCGAGATCCAGACCAGCAAGCGGAGCGCCCCGTGCAGGGGGATGCGAAACGTCTCGTATGTCTCGCGAAACCGCTCGACCAGATCGACGGTGAAAACCAGAAACAAACCGTAGGCCAGCGCAAAGACGATCAGCGGGTAGACGAGAGCCGAGCTGATCTGACGCCGCAACTCGATCAGCTCGCGGGCAAACGACGACATGGCCTCAAGCGCCACCGAGAGCCGCCCGGCGCGGAGGCCCGCTTCGACGACGGTGCGATAGACCGGGGGAATGCGGTGCTCTTCGGCCCGCAGGGCATCGGCCAGCGACACGCCGGTTTGCATTCGCCCGGCAAGCGCCGTGCTGATCTCGCCCATGGCCCCGCCGGCCTGAGTCCCCATTTCACGGAGTCCCAGCTCGAGCGGGACCCCCGCACGGACGAGCGCGGCGATTTCGTCGTTCAAAGCGACGAGCTGCTCGAGCGAAACCGCTTTGGAGGACGCTTCAGACATGGCGCAGACGCATCAATTGAGACGAACGCAGCAAGGCCCGGGCAGTCGATCCTCCCGGACCTGCGTTGAAAGACGTGTATCGAGTTCAGCGGCCCGAATGCCCCACGCACCGGCCCGATTCCGTCAGTGAGCAAACCCCAACACCCGACGAACCTCGGCCGGACTGGTCAGGCCCGCGGAGACCGCCTGGCAAGCCCGATTGTACTGAGTGACCATCCCCGCTTCGACCGCCAACTGTTCCAATTGTGCCGCATCGCTCCGCGAAAGAATGGCCCGCCCCAGCTCGGACTGTTCGGGAAGCAGCATTTCCGTCAGCAGGAAGCGACCGCGATACCCGGTTCCCTGGCACTCGGCGCAGCCGACGGGGAGGGAGACCGTGGGGGATGCAGAGGATCGATCCTCGACGGCCGGAACCGCCGCGATCGGCAATCCCAACCGGTCATCAGGCGCGGAACCGACCCGGGCGCAAGCGCACAGGCGGCGGACAAGGCGCTGGCAGAGAATCGCGCGGACGGCGCTTCGCAGCAGGTACGGTTCGATGCCCATGTCGGAGAGACGGTTGATCGCCTGTGCAGCGCTGCCGGCGTGGAACGTCGTCAGCACGAGATGCCCCGTGAGTGCCGCCTGGAATACCGTTTCGGCGGTTACTCGATCGCGGATTTCGCCAACCATGATCACCTCGGGATCCTGCCGCATCAGCGACCGCAGGCCGGTCGCCATGTCGAACCCGGCAACCGGTTGCACCTGCGACTGAGCCACACCGGGCACGACAACTTCAATTGGGTCTTCCAAAGACACGAGACTGCGGCCGCCACGCGATTTGTCTGCCAATTCGCGGAGCGCCGCGTAAATTGTCGTCGTTTTTCCGCTGCCGGCCGGGCCGGTCACGAGAATGACGCCGCCGGTTTCTTCGATCAGCCGCTCAAGCGTTGCCGAGATCTCGTCGGGCAAACCCAACTCGCCCAGTCGCAGATATTGACCCGCGCCGACGAACAGGCGAATCACGGCTTTCTCGCCGAACAGCGTGGGGAACGTGCTGAGCCGCGTTTCGTCGCCGGGTTCGCCTTCGAGTCGTCCTTCCTGCGGGACTTCGGTCTGATAGGTGAGCAGCCGCGCCAGAACTTTGAGTCGCGCAACGATTCGCGGCGCGACATCCATCGGGAATTGGGCAACCGGCTGAAGGACGCCATCGATCCGCCAGTGCATTTCGAAACGCCCGCCAGTCGGCACCAGATGCACGTCGGTGGCCCGTCCTTCACGGGCCGCAGTCAGGATTGCCGTCACCAGTTCCGGAACGTATTGCGGATCGGTTTCACCCGCCGCCGGCAGTTGCCCTCGAAACCTGTCTGCCAGCGATTCCATTGTCGGAAACTAGTTCATGCGGATGCGGCGGGACCCTTCGCGGCGCGATTGGATCTCGGCCTCGACCAGCCGCCAGTCATCGCCGGCAGCCGACAGCAAGAGTTCCCCTGTACCGTAGCGCTGCGAAAAGCCGGGGCATTCCGTCCTAGGTTCTTCGAGAACGTCGATGACGCGCGTCGCCGATCGACCGGCATTGACCATGTCATCGCGGGTCGTCGAAAACGGGCCGTGCCACGCCACCAGGCCGAGCGCCGCGACCAGGACACCGGCCGCCCACAGAGCCCGTCGTCCATATGACTGGCGACATTGCGATTCGATCGCCGCATTCAGGACGCGCGTCCGAAACCCCGGCGACAGGACCGGCATCTCGGCCGCGTCCATGAGCAGCAATTCTTCCGGTCGCAGCGGAACCACTTTACGAAGCAACGACCTTTTTCCCATGACAAACCTCATCCGCCAGTGGCTGCAAGTATTGTGATAATTTCTGCAATGCATAACGATAACGGCTGGCTGCGGTATTGGGAGACTCTCCCAGCACCTCGCCGATTTCGGCAAACGTCATCCCTTCCCAGATTTTCAGAACGACGACTTCCGCCTGACTTGGGGGAAGCTTTCGCAACGCCTGTCGTACGAATTGTCTCGAATCGGAATCATCCGGGGAATCTTCGGACGAGGCCTCGACCACCAGCGCGACGAGGTGGTCGCTTCGTTTCCGCTGTACAATTTTCAAAGCTTCATTGCGGACGATCCGCAGAAAATACGCCCATGGATGCCAGGCATCCCCCAGCACCCGCGGGTGAAGCGCCACCCGCACCATCGCCGCCTGCAGAGCATCTTCGGCGTCATGCGCATTTCGCGTGAGCGCCCGCGCGTACCGCACGGCCCGTGGTCCAGTCAGGTCGAAAAGTTCGGCGAGCGCACCAACACCGTCCCGTGCCAGATGAATGGCACAGTTTTTCACCCGAATCGGGAATTGAACGTCTTCCAGATTGTTCAAGCGGCTACTCGAAGATGTGGGCCGGTTAATGAGATAGACCGTCGCAACGGCAGGATTTGTCTGCCATTGTGAAGATTTTTTCGAAATGCCAGCCATTCAGCATGAGACGGTGTGTCTGGAAAGTCAATGGAACCCGGCCAGGAAGACGAGGCGGGTGCGGCGATGAATGCTGGCAAGTTGGCAGATTCATCAATTCAAGCCCGAAGCGCGAGCGCCGGGATATGCGAGCCGGTCCCCCAACGACCCCGGCGCTCGCGCTTCGGGCTTGTGTCGCCGATGCCAGGATTTCTTTTCCCACCCGACGAGGCGACGGCTCCCTCCGGGGGCTACAATGACGTCGTCTTCGTGCAATTCTGTTGCGGCAACGACCGACATGGGCTGGACTGTGATTTGCGGGGAAACCAAGCCCGAAGAGCTGCTTTGTGCGCGACGGCATCGCCTGTCGGCCTTCGCCGTCGCCAGCGCAATCCTGCTGTGCGGCGCGGTCCTGGTCGTCGTCGGTGTCATGGCGGCGATCGAAAACCAGTGGAGTTTGCAGACGCTGGCTGTTCCGAGCCTGGGCGCCCTGCTTGTGGTCGTGGCGGCGTGGCGGCTGGTCCTGTCTGTCGTCGTCATTCCCCGGCGAACCGTTGTCTGGTTTCGTTACGATCGACGAACGCTCACCTACCGCCGGTCGAGGGACGCCGAACCGCGGGATTGTCGTCCGTTGGACATTCTGTGCATTGAAAGTCAAACCGATCGCGCGGGAGAAGTCATTCATTACGGCATCGTGCTGGTCGACGGAACGCGTCTCATTATCAATCGGAAAGCGCTCGATAACGGTGATGCCCTGGCGGAACAGCTCGCGGCGGACATCGCTCACAGCCCGCGATGGATGTTCTCGTGACGGACTAAACGTCGCACAGCCGGACGGCCTGCGTGAGGCCTTCCATCGGATCACGGGTGGGGATGAACTCCTGTCCCACGTAGCCGGTGTACCCGGTGTCGACGATCGCCTGCATGATCGCAGGGTAGTTGAGCTCCTGGCTGTCATCCAGCTCGGCTCGGCCTGGATTTCCGGCCGTGTGATAGTGGCCAATGTCGTCCTTGAATTCCCGAATGCGGGAGATGATATCGCCATCCATGATTTGCACGTGGTAAATGTCGAACAGCAGCTTGAGCCGGGGCGAGCCGACGCGCTTGATGATCTCGATACAGTATTCCGTGTGGTCACCCTGATAACCGGGATGGCCGAGATTCGTACCGGTGACGCGGCTGTTGAGAATTTCGAGGCAGATCGTGATCTTCTTACGCTCGGCGTAACCGACGATCTGCTTGAGTCCCGCGACACAGTTCTCGAGGCCGACGTCGTCGGGAATATCCTCCCGCAGTCCGGTGAACGTGATCACGTTCGGGCAGCCGAAATCGGCGCTGGCGTCGATCGCCTTGCGGATCTCATCAAGGCACCCCGGGTGGTACTTGGGGTTGTTCATTCCCTTGTCCCAGCCGTGCGTCCGCGCCAGGGCGCACGTCAGGCCGTATTTCTTCAGCGTCGGCCAGTGCTCGGGCGCCACGACTTCGACGCTCGGGCAACCAAGCTCGCGCGCGGCGCGGCACGTGTCTTCGACGCTCCAGTGCTTTTCGAAGCACCAGTGAACGACCGACTGACGAATGCGACCCTTCAGTGAATTGGCCATCGATATTCCTCGCGGTGTCGCGACAAATCCAACTGCGAACGGAGCCGATTGTCATTCGCGCCGGGCGCCGACGCAAGCGAACCGGCCTGACGCTCAAACATCGCACAGCTTCACCGCCTGCGTCAGCCCTTCGAGCGGGTCGCGGGTGGGGATGAATTCGTGCCCCACATAACCGGCGTATCCGGTTTGCAGAATCGCTTCCATGATCGGGGGAAAATTGATTTCCTGCGTGTCGTCGAGCTCGCAACGGCCCGGAACGCCCGCGGTGTGATAGTGACCGATAAACTCGTGATCCGCCCGGATCCGCGAGATGATGTCGCCATCCATGACCTGCACGTGGTAGATATCAAACAGCAGCTTCAGCCGGGGGGAACCGACGCGCTTGATAATCTCCAGACAATAATCGGTGTGATCCCCCTGATAGCCGGGGCGTCCGAGCATGTAACCGCCGGTGCGGCTGTTGAGCATCTCGAGACACAGCGTGACGTTCTTCTGCTCGGCGTATCCCACGATCTGCTTGTAACCTTCGACGCAGTTTTTGAGTCCGACCTCGTCGGGAATGACGTCGCGGGTTCCCGTAAACGTCACGGCGTTGGGGCAGCCGAAGTCTGAGCAAACGTCGATTGTCGATCGTAACAAGTCGTGGCAGCGCGGCCATGAATCGGGATCGTTCGGACCCACGTCGAAATGATGGGCCTTGGCCAGAATCGGCTGGATCCCGTGTTTTTTCAATATTGGCCAATGCTCAGGCGGCACCGACTCGAGCCCCACGCAGCCAAGCTCACGGGCGATCTGGCAGGCGCGGTCGAGACTCCAGTACTTCTCGAAGCACCAGTAGACGAACGTCTGGCGAATGCGACCTTTGAGGTGAAGACGCTCGCCACGCTGCGTCGCCGCGCGCTCCTCGTTCAATGCCATGCCCTCAAAAAGAATTCTACTCTCAATATCAGAACACAATTGACGGCGCACATTGTCGGGCGAGGTTATTTTCGACGCAAGCAGAACGGGCGGTCCTTGACGTCGCGGATGCCGTTCTTTCACAATGCGGGCGTGACTTCTTCGCCCCATCCGCCGTCGGCTTCGGCAACTTTTCCAGACGGTTCCGACCGCGCTCGCATCCTGCGACGGCTCGCGGGACTGCAGGAGCTGGGACTGATCGGCGTCATTGTTCTGCTGATGGCGCTGCTCGCCGCACTGGGGGGTTCCACCGAACGCCGCGTGCGCGACCCGGAAACCGGGAAAGAGTATCTCGTCGTCCGCAACAAGTTTCTCAACGTCGACCGATTGTTGACTTTGGCGAAGAACACATCCTTCTTCGCAATCATGGCCATCGGCGCCACGATCGTGATCGTCGCCGGGGGAATCGACCTCTCGGTGGCCGGGGTTTACGTGCTGGCAGGACTGGCAGGCGCCGCCGTCCTGCACGCGTTTGGTCCGGCAGGCCCCTGGCGCGGGACTCCCGGCTGGATCGTGCTGCCGGTGACGTCGGCCGTTTGTCTCGGCACGGGGATCCTTTGCGGAGTGTGCAACGGACTGGGAGTCATCGGCCTGCGACTGCACCCCTTCATCATCACGCTGGGGACGATGAGCATCTTTCGCGGAATTGCCTTCGTCACCACAAAGGCGCAGTCGATTGGCGAATTCCATACGGCGTTCGTGGATGGATTTATCAGCCGCCGCGTGCCGATCGGGGCGAACGAATTCATCTATCCGATACCACTGCTGATCCTCGTGGCGGTCGGCCTCTGGGGAAGTTTTTTTCTGTCGAGCACTGTGACGGGGCGCAAGCTGCATGCCATCGGCGGAAACGAACTGGCCGCACACTACGCCGGACTGCCGGTATCGAGACTGAAGGTTCTGACCTACCTCCTCGCCGGACTGACTGCGGGGATCGCCGCGATGATCAACATCGGCTATCACGGCTCGGCAGCCTCCGGCGATGGCGCGGGGTACGAGCTCGAAGTGATCGCGGCCGCGGTCGTCGGCGGGGCGAGTCTTTCCGGCGGACGCGGGACGGCGCTCGGGGCCGTGCTCGGCGCGCTGATCATCCGGCTGATTGTCGACAGCATTGTGATCCTCGATCTCGACCAGAACTACAGTCAGGTCATCGTCGGCTCGGTGATCGTTCTCGCCGCGGCCCTCGACCGGGCCCAGGCCACGTGGCGCGGCACGGCAACCCAGTGAAGCAGGCGGCAGGAGGCAGGAGGCAGGCGGCAACATTCAGCAGCTTCATTTCCTGACTCCTGCCTCCTGATCCCTGATGCCTGTCCCCTGTCTCTACGCCAACTGCTTGCGGAACCGGGTGACGCTCAAAGCGAGGATTGCCGCGCAGCAAGCTGTGAGGCCGATCACCTGTGGCACCAGGTCGATCAGGTCGGCATCGCGGAGAACGACCCCGCGCAGGATTTCGAGGAAATAGGTCACAGGAATGCCGAATGACAAGAGATAAATCGGCGCGGGCATCTCACTCCGCGGGAACATAAACCCCGATAGCAGCACCGACGGCAGCATGAGCAGAAACGCGAACTGCATCGCCTGCAATTGCGTTTTGGCCACCGTCGAAACGAGCAGGCCCAGTCCGAGGGCGCACACCAGGAACAGCATCGAGAGGACAAGCAGCAGCCACAGGTTCCCGTGAATCGGCACGCCGAACAGGTAGACCATCACCGTCAGCACGAGCAGCATTTCGATGAAGCCGATGCAGGCGTAGGGGACGAGTTTTCCCAGGAGCAGACCCATCCGTCCCACCGGCGTCACGAAAAGCTGCTCGAGCGTCCCCAGCTCGCGTTCGCGGACGATGGCGAACGACGTCAGGAACAGCGTCACGAGCTGCATGATGATTCCGACCAGTCCCGGAACGAAGAAGTGCGAGCTTTCGAGCGCGGGATTGAACAGGAGTCGCGGCCGCATCTCGATCGGAAGCGCCGCATTGCCCACCGGGTCGCGGGCCGGAACCTGCGCAGCCGATTCGGCCAGTGTTCGCGCGAGCTGGATCGACCGCGTCGTCCCCAGCAGATTCGCCGCGTTGAGAGCGGTCGTCGCCACCTGCGAGTCGCTGCCGTCGATCAGCACCTGGACCTGCACCTGTTCGCCGCGCATCAGCCGCTCGGTGAAGTCGGGCGGGATCCGCACTCCGACTTTGGCCCGACCGGACGAGATCGCCCGACGGAACGACTCGTCGTCGTGCAGGTTGCCGATAATGGCGAACGTCCGCGTGTTGCGAAAAGCTTCGATCAATTCGCGCGCCGACTTCCGTCCGTCGAGATCGTGCACGACGGTCGGAATGTTGTCGATCTCGGTTTGAATCGCGTAACCGAAGATCATCGTCTGCAGGACCGGGACCACCAGCATGAAGAAAATCGTCGCCGGCTCGCGGCGAATGTGCGAGAACTCCTTGAGGAGCATCGCCGTGAGCCCCCAGAACGGGGAGGAAGAAGAACTACAGCGTTCAGAGGACAGCGAGTCAGAAGGAACGTGCGTCGTCTCCTCTGCAGCTCTGATCTCTGTCCTCTGCAGTACTTCTCCCCCGCGTTCCGCGGCGCGGGTTAGCGTCACAAACACGTCTTCGAGGCTCGGCGCGATCGGGCGAATGGGAATGCTGCCGGCGGGGAGCTGCAACTGCCGGCAGATGTCGGCGTCCGTGACGCGCTCGTCGACCAGGAGGTGAATCGTCTGGCCGAACAATGTCGCATCCGCCACTCCGTCCATGTGCCGGAGCCGTGATAAATCCTCGGTCGGCCGCGGCGTCTCCAGCTCGTACCGCCGCGTGCCGGGCGGCGTCACGGTCGGCAGTTCCTTGAGCTCGTGCGGCTTCCCGCAGACGATCAGCCGCGACATATGGATATAGGCAACGTCGGTGCAGCGCTCGGCCTCGTCCATGTAGTGCGTTGTGACGAAGAGCGTCACGCCACGTCCGGCCAGCTCGAACAGCAGGTCCCACAGATCGCGGCGGGCGACCGGATCGATGCCGGCGGTCGGTTCGTCGAGAAAGAGGACTTCCGGCTCGTGGACGAGGGCGCATGCCAGGGCAAGCCGCTGCTTCCAGCCGCCGGAAAGCGTTCCCGCCAGTTGATCCAGCCGGTCGCCGATCCCCGTCAGCTCCTCCACCGCCTTCGACCGCTCGGCGAGGCGCTCGGGGGAAAGCCCGTAAATCCGTCCATAGAATTCGATGTTCTCGCGAACGCTCAAATCGGCGTAGAGGCTGAACTTCTGCGACATGTAACCGATGCGGCGCTTGATCGCTTCGGCCTCGGTCTGGACGTTGAATCCCAGCACCATCGCCGATCCGCCGGAGGGAGCGAGCACACCGCACAACATGCGAATGATCGTCGACTTCCCGCTGCCGTTTGGCCCCAAGAGCCCGAAGATCGCCCCGCGATGCACCTGGAACGAAACCCGATCGACCGCCTTGAGCGCCCCGAAGTCGCGACTGAGCTGGCGAACGTCGATGACAGCGGCGTTCTGTACGGAGTCAGGCATGGAGCGGGGGGCGGGGGGGGGCGGGGCGGGTGTTGGTTGTGGTGCGTTCAGTCGCGGAGTGCGGGGGTACGGGAGTGAGGGAGACGGAGAGAAGGAGAGACGGAGAGACTGGGAGAACATGACATGGGGCACACGGATTCTTTAGCAGACTTTCGGTCGTAATTCACGCGCGCTCCGGCGGATTCGGGATTCGGCACTCGGGGAAGCACGTCGAGGCCGCACATCGTCTCCTCATCTCCCCTCTCGCTCTCTCTCCCCGTCTCCGCGTCTCTCCGTCTCCTTCTCTCAATCACCTCTTCGAGCGTCCCGATGCTTGCCTTCGCCGCAGCGCTTCCCCCACTGCTGCAATCGTAAAGCCACCCTGCATGTTCCCCTGGGAATCGACGTAACACCAGTCATTGAGCTCAGCAAGCTTGACGGTGACCTTCGAGCCGAGCTTCAGCGGGCCGAGGTCGACAGGGTCATTGGCGAGTGTGCCGTAGATTCGATCTCCTTCCACCGCCGTGACCGTCAGCCAGATGAATTCGGTGGTGTCCGCATGGCTGATCGGGGCCTTTGCCGAAAACGACTTGCCGTTCGCGGCTTCAAACGCCGTGACGAACCGCGGCCAGTTTTCCCGCGCCTTCGCCACCGCCTCCTTCATCAGCGGATCGTCATCGGGAACCTGAATCAGCGGCACGTTCAGATTTTCCTGCAGCGCGGTCAGCGGATCGTCTGACCGCAGCGCCTGCTCGGTTTCCTCGTCGATGGGATAGGCACAGTTGGTTTGCGGAACAAAGATCAGGAGGCAGTTTTCATCGAGAAACGCCGCCAGCAGCTTCCCCAACCGCTGATACCAGTCGCGAAGCTCGTCGTCGGTCGGCAGCGGCCCCCCGCCCCGCAGCACGTCGCACGAAAACCACGCCCGATGCTCGACGAACGGTTGGCGAATTCGCAGGTCGCCAATCGCTTCCGCTGCCGACTCGACGTCGTCCACGTAGGGCCTGTCGAAGCAATTGATCAGATACATCCGCTCTCCGTGCCGGATCATGTTGACCGGGCCGGCGCAGACCGCAGATCCGTCGGCTCCCTCGGCGCTTCCATCACCCAGATCGGCTTCCCAGGCCCGGCCGGCCGTTCGCGCGAGCACGGTCGCGTCGAACGTCATCGGCTCGCGCAAAAGCGCCACGAGCGAGATCATCGGCGCATCGCGTTTCTGCCGCATCCGCCTGTACCACCACGCGGCCAGGCCCACCGCCGCCGCGACAATTCCCCAGATGATGTACTGCATGTCGAGCCCGCGTGAATGGAGAGAGTGCGAGACGGAGAAACAGGAAACGCAACGCACCGATTCTTTACCAGACTTTCGATCGCAACTCACGCGCGCTCGTGAGGAATCGGGAATCGGGAATCAGGATTCGGGATTCGGGATTCAGGGGTCAGGGGTCGGGTGTCAGCAACGTCCGGCGAGCGGCGCGGCGTGAGCCCGCCGGTCCAAACACTCTGCAGCTCTGACTTCTGCCGTCGCACAGGCTGCTATCAACACCGTGTTCATTGTTACCTTCGTTTCCTTCTGTTCCAGGATGAGACCTCCGTGATGGACCAACAAGTCGTGAACAGAAGAGAACGAAGGCAACGAAGCATCTCATTCCCCGCACTGCCTCGTTCACATCGGCCTCCTTTCCACTTTCTCCAATCAACTCTCTGTGGCGAAGCCACCAGGGATCAGGGGTCGGGGGCGAAAGAGCGGCACCGATCAGTGGGGAGCGAATCAGGAAGTACTGCAGTTCCGGCCTCTGTCGTTCTGTCTCTTCCGTTTTCGCCTCGTTCATTGCGGTTTCCGCCTTCCTCAAGCCTCAGTGTTCACTCAATAACTGCCCGGTTTTTCCCACGAAGCGCAAGCAAAACGGTCAAATCTCCCGAGAATTCGCCACGAAGCGCAAATCGACCCGCATTTGGGCCTCCAGGCAAACCCTGCAATTCCCGAGGTTCTGCCCACGAAGCGCACGCGAAATGCCGGGAAACTCCCACGACGCGCACGCATTGACCTTGCGCTTCGTGGGAAAAACAGCCGACATTTGCATGGTTTCTCCCACGAAGCGCAAGTTCGCATTGAAGCAATACTCCCCGTTTGACTTCCAACCTGGCAGGCAGTCTGGCGAGAACGGGCGAAATGGAGAGGCGGAGAGAAGAGGAGATCGAGACAGAGAGACTGGTTCGAAATCGCGGCACGACCCCAATCCGAAAATGCGTTGGCGCATCCGCTCGCGATCCTCGATTTTCCATTCTCGATTCTCATTAATGTGCCCCGAACTCCGCACTCTGATTCCATCCTTCTCTGAATCCTGCTTCGTCCCGCGCGACCGCCACCACAAGGAAGAACTGCAGCGATCAGAGGTCAGAGCTGCAGACTCTTCTGACGACTGACCTCTGCCGCTCTCTTCCTTCCCCTGACTTCTGACTCCCGAATCCTTCCCCACCAATTTTACCCGCACGAAAAACACCCGATCAGACCAAAGTGCGCCGATCTGGAAAAGTGGAAAAAAATCGCGACTGCGAGACGTTGCAAGAACGCAACGCGGCGCGAAAGCGGAACGCGGCCGCGGGAGGTCCAACGGCCGGTTCGCAATGGCTATCCTATGACCCGCTTGACGACATCCGAATAGCACTTCGTCGTCTTGTCGAGGTCCGAGTGCAAATTGACGATGCACTCCATCTGTGGATCGTAGATCTGGTAGCCGCCGACTCGCTGAAGCACCTTCAGGTATTCCCAAATCCGGGCAAACACGGATTTGGCCTTTTTGTCCTTGTGCCAGTATGGAACAGTCAACGAGGCCACGTCATCGAAAAGCGTAATCTGAATACCCGGTCCGTCATCCGGTCCTTTCAACTCCATGTGGCGGAACCGCAGTTGCGCCTCGTCGATGCTGATCTCCTCAAACTTTGCGATTTCCTCGAGCCCGAATTGAAAGACCTCCAACGATTGATCGGCTTTCATCAGGGCGTCAGCGATCGCCCGCTTCCGGGCCTCTTTCGCAGGAATGGGAGGGCCCGGGTTGATTTCGTCGCTTTCGTCATCCGATTCGGCCTGCGCCGTGACCAGAGGATCAATTCCGGGCTGCGGATAGAACAGGTGAAAGTCGTAGCTCATGCGATTGGCCCCGCAAATGTCTCCGACGTTGACCGATCAACGACGACAGTGGCGAACGTCCGGCCTTCGCGACCGCCGCTCGGAGACACGCGGTCTTCTGAAACAGTCGCTCACATCTTTCTGAACCTCCGACTGCAAAGCTGGGCGGCGGTTCCTGCTGCGCAATTTTTAGGCCACGGTCAATTCGTCACTTTCTGAATCAAATGGCGTGAACTGAATATCATAACCGGATGGCGTCTCGCCGGGTGGCTGAGCCGGTTCGGTGTCGTAAATGTAAACGCGCCCGGTCACAGCGAAACCAATGCGCTCGCCGATGACGGAAATCATGTGGGCTGCCTCGTCTGGGGATGACGCCCACGTCTTCATCGCCATGAAAGCACTGCCAGGGGGGCATGCGAAACCATCGGCAAGCTCGCCAACAACTCCCTCAGCGACGACAGTGCGGTGCTGAAATGGAGTCGTGAGCTTTCCATACCGCAGCTTGAGCTTCCAATCTTTGTCTGGCTCGGTTGAGTTCATGACGCGCGAAGTGGCCTAACAACCATGCTTAGCGACCGCCACGGGAAACGCCCCGTCGGCTGGAAGGGTCGCTGACAAATCATCCGAATCGTCCGACGGTCCAGCAGGGCTGCGGTACCCCCTGAATCCCGATCCTATTCGACCGATTTTACCCGAAGGAAAAACGCCAGATGAGACCAAAGTGCGCCGATCTGGAAAAGTGGAAAAATATAATCGCGCCCGCGGAACGTTGCAGCCTGCGGGGGTTGACCAGCAAACGCCTCCGTGAATAGTGACGTTGCATGACAATCAACGATAGCCGTATGACTACACCCATGTCATCGAACCCAACTGAGCGGTCTCGACCGGTGTATGCGGCGGCGGCCGCCCTGGTTGTCGCGGCGGGCCTGCTGTGGCGGTCGCGCCTTCTTCCGCTCTCGAGCTTCATCGCGAAATATGGGGGAGACGCCCTTTGGGCGCTCGTCGTGTTTCTCGGATTCGGACTGCTTCTCCGCCGCGCTTCGACATGGCGGGTGGCGTTGATCGCCGTCTGCTTCGCATTCTCGATCGAGTTCCTGCAGCTCTATCACGCCGACTGGATCGATCTGATCCGCTCCAGCCGAATCGGCCATCTGGTCCTCGGATCGACGTTCAATGGCCCCGACCTGATTGCGTACGGAGTCGGGATCGCGCTGGGTGCGTGGGCCGAGCGCGCCTGGCTCCGTGCCAGCCGCGGCGCCGAGCGAATCGGATTTCCCGTCGACGGCAAATGACAAACAGCTCGGCGAGACGCGCTGTCTCGCCAATCTGGTTCACGACACTCCTCGGCGACGTATCAGTATGGCGCTTCAATTGTTTCGAAACTCAGGCCATTGAAGTCGTGCAGTTCGACCTCGTCTGCGAGACCATTCTCTCTGACCCGACCCGCACGGAGCTTTCCGCATGCCGCCCAGACCAGGCGATTTCCATCGATGTCGGCCCACTCCCATTCCGGGCAGTGAATGATTTGGTCCTCGGCCGGCCCCACCAGTTCGTGCTCGTCCCAGTAGCAGCCTTTACCGACCGGGCTTCCAATCTCGGCATGTGCAATTTTCCGAAGCGTCCATCCCTTTCCGATGCTCTTTTCGAAGATGTCCTGGTCTTTCCATTCGCCCAAATGCAGCCGCTCGACCAGCTTCCAGCCGTCTCGAAGCAACCTGTGATAATAGACTCCCAAGCATTCGCCCCCGTAGTTGTCCGATGGCTGATAGCGCCGATCTCGAAGAACGGCAGTTGTGTCAAATGAAATCGCGTGGCCGCAGCCGTCATTGAGCCAGTACGAGTTCTTACCAGTCCACAGACCACCACCATGCCAACAGTCGCCTTTCGGGAAGAAGGCGATCGCCTTGAGATACGGGGCGCGCGAAACGGCGGTCCACGAACCTCGTGATTCGGATTGCCATTTTCCGTTCATTGCGAAGTAAATCGCATAGTTGCCGTCCGGTGACAGGTCGCTTCGACGCTCATAAATGCGTCCTCTGAGCCATTGCCCCATGCGAAACTCGTCCCGTCGCCGGTCCCAGTGAAGCATCGCAACACTCTTCGACGGACCGCGACGAATTACGACTCCGACGGGGGCCTCACTTGCAAGCAAAACATGGATTCGAGGCGCAATCTTCTGCATAGCTTCAATAATGTAATGAGCTGTTTTCATTTATCATTCCGCGGGGCCAGGTAAAAGTCCATCGACGTAACCGGTGGACGCGGCTGGCCAGTTGAATAGGGCCCTTTCTCCTGAAAGGCGAGAAGCGCGAGAAACCACCCGCAATTCACGCCGCAGTCACGTTCCCTTGTAACTAAGCAGCGGCTCTAACCGGCGGACGATCTTCACCAGATCTTTTTGGGCTCGCAGCACGCTTTCAATGTTTTTGTACGCCTCGGGGGCCTCGTCGCGAAGGTTGCCGCTGCGGCGGCGATCGTAGCGGATGCCCTGAAGCTGCCGCTCGAACTGGCGAACGCCGATGGCGCGGCGGGCCGCATTTCGGCTCAGTTGGCGGCCCGCGCCGTGCGAGCATGACTGGAGGGATTCTGCGCCGCCCCGGCCTTCGACGTGGAAGGTCGAACTACCCATCGAACCGGGGATGACGCCGGCTTTGCCGGCCGACGCCGGCTGGGCCCCTTTGCGATGGATCCAGAATTCTTCGCCGAAATGCGTCTCGCGCCGGACATGATCGTGGTCGCTGTGGATCAGCGTGGCCCAGTCGACGGGCGTCGAGAATTCTTTGAGGAGAATCGACTCGACGGCATGGAGCATCGCCAGGCGATTTTCCGCAGCGTACGTCCGCGCCCAGGCGACGTCGGCGAGGTAGGCGCGGCCGGCGTCGGTCTCTGAATCGAGGCAGGCCAGGCCCGAAAGTTTTCCCGCGCCGCGCGTGTGGTGCCCGGTGATCGCCTGCCCCATCCCCCGCGAGCCGCTATGGACGATCACCCACAGACGCTGCTCTTCGTCGGCCTGAAACTCCAGGAAGTGGTTGCCGCGGCCCAGCGTTCCCAGTTGGACGCGACCGTCGCGGTCCGCCCGCTTGGCGAGCGCGGCTGCGCTCGGCGGCACCCGCTCCAGCGAAGCGGGAAAGTCCTGGCGCGACGGGTGCCGGTTCGACGGGACGTGCCGGTACAGCGCCGCCAGCAGCGAGGCCGCCCGGTGGTCGTCGGCGATCAGGTCGCCATCGGCATTCACGGCGATGGTGGCCATCCCGCAGCCGATGTCGCTGCCGACCGCGGCCGGGTAGATCAGCCGTCTGGTAGCGACGACGGCGCCGACGCACACCTCCTTCGCCAGGTGAACGTCCGGCAGGAGCACGACGTGCCGCACGTCTTCCGCCCGGCGCAATCGCTCGGCGGATTTCGCGACGTCGGGGGGGAGAGGTTCCGCGGCCCAGATTCGCAACGAAGCGGGCGGATCGGTCATGACGATTCCCTCTCCCTGTGAGTGCGGGACTCGGGCCCGGTGCTGCCGTCGGGGGCTGCGGAAATGCCGCTTTGCGGTCCCAGCAGATCGAACACCAGGAGGGGCGTTCGTTTGCGGGTGATGGACCCGGCCACTTCGCTCCGCAGCCGGCCCGAGATCGCCGCCAGGCGGGCTTCGATCTGCGCGCGGTCGATTTGCTCCGGCGGGACGTCCGCGACCACCGTCACCACGAGCGCGGACGAATCGTCCGCGCTGGTGACCGAGACGATGCGCAGGCCCGCGAGGAGTTCGTCGCGCATTTCGCCCGAGAAGACCTGGTCGAGCGTCTTCTGCACCTGCCGGCAGAGCTGTCTGGATTTGCGGCCGGCTTTTTCGTTTTTTCGAATCGATCGGAAGAATTTACGGGGATCGACCCCGTCATCGTCGTGCAGTTCACCACACAGCGCGCGCAGGCGCTCGCGCCGACGTTCGTCGTAAGCCATGATTCTCTCATCAGGAGGAGAAAGGATGTCGGCGCGCAGCCGGAGCGACGCCGAGCCAGGTCGGCAGACCGGGAGGAGAGAGCGAGCCTGGTCCTGATGAGAAAAGCCGAGTTCGTCAACGGCCCGGGGCGCTCAGCAGGCAGTCAGGCTCTGCGGCACGAAATTGATTTTCCGGGCATGCATGGCGGCACCTCGCATTCGAAGAAAAGAGGAATCGGTCGGAATCGCCTTCGGAACGGGAGGCTCGATTCCGTTCAGTCAGCGACACGGGCGACGGATACAAGGTTCGCGCAGATTTCCGTAATGTCGCGGGAAGAATTCCCGGGAATGGTGGGCGTGCCGCTTTCGTTCGGCAAGATCATCGAGATTGCGGTCACGAATCTGGGACCTGTGCTTCTCCCCATCTCCCCCACTTCGGTTCGTCGTGAATCGCTGCACCGGCGGGCTGACGCCGCGCCGCTCGCGGGGAGGTGCTGCGCTCGGGCGCAGCAACTACCTCGGTTCGCCGAGCCAGACATCCCCCGACATACCCGGGCGGAGGACATCGAGCCCTTCTTCGAGCAGGACCTTGATCCGAAACACCTGCTTCGAGCGGTCTTCGAGCGTCTGGATATTGTTGGGGGTGAACTCCGCGCGGCGGCTGACGAAGGTCACGCGACCTTTGAAGCGGCGGTCGGGAAAACTGTCGACGGTGACGTAAAGCTCGTGCCCGACCGGCACGCCCATGTGATTCTCGGGAACGTAGGCCCGCACCCAGAGCCGGCCGGTTTCGATGATCGAGATGGCAGGGGTCCCCGCGCCGACCAGGTCGCCGGGGCGGAGATCGACCGCTTCGATCGAGCCGTCGGCGGGGGCTCGGATCGTCAGCTCTTCAATCTGTCGCTCGATCGCCGCGAGCGAAGCCTTTGCCGCGACGACGGCCGACTCGGCTTTTTTCCTGTCTTCCTCGCGGTAGCCGCGCTCGCGGAGCAGCGTTTCCTGGCGGGCTTCTTCGAGGCGGGCCTCGGCCTCTTTCAATTCGGCGGGCCGGGTCCGTTCGAGCTTGGCCAGCTCCTCCTGCCGGACGTTGACCGTTGCGCGGGCCACGCGGCGCTCGGTCGTCGCCTGATCCATGTCGTTCTGCGAGGCGCTCTTATTGCCAAACAGTTGTTCGGTTCGATCGTATTTCAGTCGCGTGAGATCGAATTGCGACTGGGCCAGGTCGAGGTTGGCTTTGGCGGCGGCGATGTCTTCCTCGCGGTTGCCCAACTGATCCCGGGCCGCGGCCAGTTGTTCTTCGCGGGCCTTGGCCTGGGCAATTTCTTCGGCCCGAAAGCCGGCTGTCAGACGATCGGAGTCGGCCTGTGCCTCGGCCAGCTCGCCGCGGGCCTGGGCCTGCTCTTCGTAGAGCTGAAACGGTTCGAGCTCAACGAGCGGCTGTCCCTGACGGACTGCATCTCCCTCTTCAACGAGAATTTTGGCGACCCGTCCGCCGACGCGCGAGCCGATGCGAATCTCATCGCTTTCGACGAACCCCGAGACTTTGACGAGCCGCGTCTCGCGCTGGCTCCAGAGCAGGGCGGCAAACAGAAGCGCGACTGCGACGACGACCACCGCGAGACGTTTTACCATCGCTGAGCCCCTGAAAACGGATGTCTCCGACCCGCACGTCCGGCAACTTTAGCAACTGAAAGAGCGATCGTGCAGCCCGGTGGCTCGCCATCGTGGCCAACGGTGCGACAAGAAATCCTGGCAAGTTGGCAATTTCAACAATACAAGCCCGAAGCGCGAGCGCCGGGATATACGAGCCGGTCCCCCAACGACCCCGGCGCTCGCGCTTCGGGCATGTGCTGCCGCAGCCGGGATTTATTGTCGCGCCCTTGGCCAAAGACGCTGTGGGGTGTGCTGAAGTGAGGCTTGAGACCTGAGGAACCCCATTTGCAATAGAAGGGACTTCAACCGGACCGGCGAATGCGTCGAGCGTCCCGATCTTCCTATCTCGACGGGTCAAGATTTAACCGCGGATTGCGCGGATTTCACGGATGGAAGAAGCGAATTGGTCGAGTTCTCTTATCCGAGTCATCCGCGCAATCCGCGGTTAGAAATTCACTTTGTCAACGCGTGGGCGTCTGGGTCAAAGCGAATACACTAAGCCGGGCAAACTCGACAGCCGCGCTGGTGACTACAGGCGATCTCCCGAGACGTTTGCGGATCGCCACAGAGGGCGATCCCTACAGAATGACGTCCCGTCACGTGCGGGCGGCGGCGGTCAGCTCGTAGGTTCGGCGGCCGCCGGCGTCGCCCGGGTTGGCGACTTTGTCGAGCGCGATCTGGTACAGCCGACGACCGGCCGACGTCGGATAGTGCCCGTCGATGCATGCCTGGCAGAGCGCGTCGGGGGCCTTGTCGACGCAGCGGGCAATGGCCGACGCCGGCAGGTAATGCAGGCTGTCGGCGCCGAGGGCCTCGGCCATTCGCCGCTCGATCTCGGGGGTCAGCTCGTTGCCTTCGAGGAATTTCGGGGCGAACAGCTCGTCGACAGTCGACATGTCGATGCCGTAGAAGCAGGGCGCCACGATCGGCGGGCAGGCGACGCGAACGTGCACCTCGCGCGCCAGGCCCCGTTCGCGCAACTGCGAGATCAGTACTTTCATCGTCGTCGAGCGGACAATCGTATCTTCGACCAGGAGCACGCGCTTCCCCTGCAACACTTCGGGAAGCGGCGTGTATTTGAGACGGGCTTTGTCCGACCGGTTGCGCCCCTCGATGAAGGTTCGGCCGACATAACGGTTGCGCATCAGCCCTTCGAGGCACGGAATCCCCAGCTCGTACGCCATGCTGGCGGCCGCCGCCTTGGCGGTGTCGGGGACGGGAACGACGATCGTGTCGGCGTCGATTGGCACGGTCTCGAGATTCGCCAGCTCGCGCCCCAGTTCTTTACGCGTCAGGTAAACGCTTCGATCGTCGAGCGTGCTGGCGACGTTGGCGAAATAGATCCACTCGAAGAAGCAGTGGGCCGTCTTGGGGCTGGCGGCGAATTTCTGCATCGTCAGCGCGCCGTTCTGAATGATGATCGCATGCCCCGGCTCGAGGCTGTGAATGCTTTCCCGGCGAAAACCCAGATTGGCGAGCGCCACGCTTTCGCTGGCGGCCGCGAAGAGCGCCCCTTCCTTCGCGTAGCACAGCGGCCGAATCCCCAAGGGGTCACGGGCCACGAACATGTCGCCCTGCGCATTGAGGAACACGATGTTGTACGCCCCGTCGAACTGCCGGCTGAGGGCGGCGAGCAGCTCGACCATGCTTGGCTTCTTGTCGCCCGAAAGCTCGCGACAGATCGAGTGCATCAGAATTTCGGTGTCGGTCTCGCGCGAGAGGTGAAAATTCGTCTGCGACAGAACCTCTTCACGCAGCTCAACGTAGTTGGCGAGTTGACCGTTGAAGGCGAAGCTGAACCATTTCGTTTTTTCGATATGATGCCGCTCGAACGGTTGAGCGTAGCTCTTGTCGTCCTTCCCGCAGGTGGCGTAGCGGACGTGGCCGATCGCCGCCGCCCCGGCGTAGCGGGTCATCAGCTTGTCGTATTCGTCCGGATGGTTGAGATGAAACACCTCGGCCACCGAGCCGACTTCCTTGTGGGTGTCGATGAGCTGGTTGCGGTCGCCCTCGAACGACGTGATTCCCGCAGCGAGCTGGCCGCGATTCTGGATGTCCAGGAGCATCCGCGGGAGCAGCCGGCTGGCCTGGCTGGGATCGGCGACCGGCAACAGGGGGCTGACGCCGCGGTCGGGCAAATGGTAAATCGCCGCAATGCCGCATTCGTGGTGCAGCTCAGCCATAGTTGCTCTCGGGCAGGTGGGGGAGGGACCGCGAGGACACAACCATCATAGCGGTCGCGAGGGGGTGTACCAACGGTTCCCCGCCGGAAAATGCCGTGGCGGCGCATTCTTCCGAGCTGCGACTGACAAAATCGCAAGACAAGACCTGTTTTCCGGGATTTTTCCCGGATTCAAGATTCCCGTCGTTCCCGCAGTGGACATTCGTTATTCTTTCTGCGGTTTTCTATGATCCGTCGTGTCGCCCCGTGGCATCCGGGAGAAGGGTCACCCCAGCAGGGGCCGACTCCCGGCGATTTCAGCGGCCATCCGAGCCCGACTTTTTTTTCCCGCATCCCATGAGCACGACTCCCAGCCTCCTCCGCCGCGAGATCGTCGAGAGGGCGAAGACGCTGGTCGTCAAGATCGGCACCAATGTCCTCTCCCGAGAGGACGATACGCTCGACGACAGCCGCTTCGTCGCCCTCGCGGCGCAGATCCATCGGATTCGACAGACGGAACGGCAGGTGGTTCTCGTTTCGAGCGGCGCGATCGGCTCGGGGATCGGATTGCTGGGATTGAAAAAACGCCCGGATGACCTGCCCCATCTGCAGGCAGCGGCCGCGGTCGGTCAGGCGCATCTGATCCGTCGCTACGATGATTGTCTCCACGTACATGGAAACCGCGCGGCGCAGCTTCTGCTGACAGCCAACGATTTTCGCCATCGCGCGCGATACCTGAACGTCCGCAACACACTGCGGACGCTGTTCGAATACAACGCGGTCCCGATCGTCAACGAGAACGACACCGTCAGTGTCGAGGAAATCCGCTTCGGCGACAACGACCGACTGGCGGCGCTCGTGACCAATCTCCTCGAAAAGCCGCTGCTGGTGATCCTGTCGGTGATCGACGGCCTTTATGACGGCGACCCGGCCGACCCCGCCAGCCGGCTGATCCCGCTTGTCGAGCGGTGGGATGAATCGCTCCTGGGGCTGGCAACTGCTTCGCGGAGCACTCGCGGCACGGGGGGAATGCAGAGCAAGCTCGAAGCGGCCCGCAGCGCGACGGCGGTAGGCGAGAATGTGATCATCGCGAACGGCCGCAACCCGCGCGTTCTCGACCAGATCCTCGCCGGCGACGAGGTGGGAACGCTGTTTCTGGCCCGGGGAGAATCGCTTCCCGCCTGGAAGCGGTGGATTGGCTATTCGCTCCCTCCCCGCGGTCGGTACGTTCTTGACGACGGCGCCCGGAAGGCGATCGAACAACGGGGCCGGTCGCTGCTCGCCATCGGGATCACTGCCGTCGACGGCGAGTTCACCAAGGGAGAAGTGGTTTCACTCGTCGACAAGCAGGGAGTCGAATTCGCGCGCGGGCTGACGAATTACGGCGCCCACGACGCCCGCCGGATCGCGGGCAAGCGGACCGAACAGATTCCCGAGATCCTCGGGACCGTCCCGTACGACGAAGTGATTCACTGCGATAACCTGGTGGTGACGTCGTGAGACGCGCATGTCGTGCAACTGGCGGAGAGGGCATTGTCGCTCTAAGATAAGTCGCCAAACGGTCAATCCCGCGCCGGTCGTTCCCGTCGACCGAGCCGACTTTCGCAACCATTGAGGAGACGCTCATGAAGATCGGTCGACTGCTGGGGATGTGTCTGCTGCTGGGATTTCTGGGATTCAGCCTGCCGGGGTCGCAGGCTCCTCAGGCGCGGGCCGAGGCTCCGAAAAAGGCACGGATGCTGATGCTCACCGTCTCCAAGACCTTCACGCACAACCCGGTCAAGCGCGTGAAGGAAGAGCTCGCCCCTGCGGAAGTCGCCGTCACGCAGATCGGGCAACAGACAGGCCTCTTCACCGTCGACTGCACGCAGGATCCGGTCAAGGATTTCACGATCGAGAACCTCAAGAAGTACGACATCATCTTTCTGTACACGCAGGGACCAGACCTGCAGATCCCGCAGGAATCGCTCGACTTCCTCTTCAATACGTGGCTCAAGCAGAAGGGGCATGGCGTCGTCGCCGTCCATTCGTCGACCGACACGTACGGCGAATATCAGCCGTACTGGGATTACATCGGCGGCACGTTCCACGGACATCCGTGGAACTCCAACGCGAACGTGACCGTCACCGTTCACGACACGAAGCACCCGGGCAGCAAGCCGTGGGGCAGCGAGTTCACGATCAAGGACGAAATCTATCAGTACACACACTGGCAGCCGGAAAAAGTCCGCGTCCTGATGAGCCTCAACATGGCTAAGTGCGACTTGAAAAAGCCGTATCACGTACCGGTCGCGTGGGTCAAAGAATACGGGCAGGGCAAGCTGTTCTACACCAACCTGGGACACAACCCCGAAACGTGGGCGAACAAGCAGTATCGCGAGTCGCTGATCGGCGGGGTGAAATGGGTGCTGGGGCTCGAAGAGGGTGACGCGACGCCGAATCCCGAGGTCTCGAAAGCGCAGGAAGAAAAAGCCAAGGCCGACGCCGGCGACGCCAAATAGAATGCAGGCGACTCCGCGTTCGTGCGTGTGCGATTCTCGGTTTTGCCCAACACGACTTACAATTCGCAACTAAAATTCGCGGAGAAACGTTGAGCGCGACTGAGTCAGTTTTGAAGCTGGACGGGGTCGAGATTGTCGACACGTTCGCGGAGGCGTTTCCGATCACCGGGGCGCGGGCGATCATTACGGCCATCTCGCCGGAGTGGGCGCACACCGCCGCGACAGTGATGACCGGCAATGCGACGAGCGTTATCGCGTGCGACGCGGAAGCGGCGATTGAGCGTACGTGGTCCAGCGATGAAACTCCCGACGGTCGCCCGGGAGTCAGCGTGCTCGTGTTCGCCTTCAGTCGCGATGGCCTCGGGAAGGCGCTTGCCGCCCGGGTCGGGCAGTGCGTACTGACCTGCCCGACGACCGCCTGTTACAACGGCATCGCCGACGCGCCGAAAGACAAGCAGGTCGTTGTCGGCGGACAATTGCGGTTCTTCGGCGACACGCATCAATCGTCGAAACGGCTGGCGGGTCGACGGCTGTGGCGCGTGCCGGTAATGGACGGCGAGTTCATCTGCGAAGACCGGTTCGGCACTGTCAAAGGAGTGGCCGGGGGAAATCTGCTGATCGGCGGCGTGGATCAGGCGTCGGCGCTGTCGGCTGCCGAAAAGGCGGTCGCCGCGATCCGGCAGGTTCCCGACGTGATCCTGCCGTTCCCCGGGGGGATCGTGCGTAGCGGCAGCAAGGTCGGCTCGCGCTACAAGAAGCTCAAGGCGAGCACCAACGACGCCTACTGCCCGACGTTGCGGGCCGTCGTCTCCAGCGAATTGCCTCCCGATGTTCAGGCGGTCTATGAAATCGTCATCGACGGCCTCTCGGAAAAGCGCGTCGGAGAGGCGATGCGCGCCGGGCTGCATGCCGCCTGCCAGACGCCGGGCATTGTCCGCATCACCGCCGGCAACTACGGCGGAAAGCTCGGCCCGTTCCATTATCACCTGCGCGAGCTGGTGTGAACGGGGGACGACGACCGCGAGCCGGAGAGTGTGGTGAGAAATCCTCGCGCGATCGAAATCTCGCCTTACAAGCCCGAAGCGCAAGCGCCGGGGTCTTTTTGTGACCGGCCTGCGAACCCCGGCGCTTGCGCTTCGGGCTTGTGAGTCTGTTGCGGAGGAAACAGCGGCGGTGTAGTTTGGGCCGCCGTGCCCATTACGAACCGCCAACCATGCTTCCCGCGATATTCTTTGCGCCTGGTCGCGCCGCGGAGAACGTGCGTTCGATTCCGCATGCGCCTGCTGGTCGCTGTGGGAACGACGCTATTTTCAATGGGCGCCGTTTCGACCAACTGCGCTTCCGGCGATGACGGCATGAACACTTCCGCCGCGGCCAACGACTACCGCGAATTGCCGCGCAATCTGCGGGTTGTCCTCGAAACGACGCGGCCGCTCTCGAGTGTACGCGGGAAGCGGCTTCCGCTTTACGTGCTCCCGATCACCGACTCGCTGCGCGGGATCGATGACACGCGGGCGGCAGAGGTCCTGCGGCAGCTCGATGCGCGCGGGATCGCGCTCACCGTCGACTGGCACCCCAACGACAAGGAGAAATCGCTGGCCGAGGGATTGCGGATCGCAGCCATCCAGAAGCAGCTCGGCCTCGACGTGAACGTGAACGCGACGTCATGTCTCTTGACGTTCTTCAACGGCGACGAACGGACAGCGCACATCGATTCGCAAAAACGCCCGTTTTTCGACGACTCGTTTGCCCCCGGGGTGAAAATGGGGTGTCCGTTCGCCCTGGATTTTCGCTATCCGGCAATCCAAGAGCAGGTCGAGTATTTCCTGCGGGGTTATGCCGAAAGGAAACTCGCCATCGACTTCATTTTCGCCGACTGGGAAGTCGACGGACCGATCGAATGGAACGGGGCCTGGGCCGCGTCGAAGCGCTGCCAGCGCTGCCGCGAACGGATCGGGGCGATCGACGATTTTCGGACGTTTCAAAAGGAGCTGCGTCTCGTTCGCAGCGACATGCAGCGGGTGGTCTTCGCCGAGAATGTGCTCCGCTTTTTTCCGAAGGCGCGGGTGGGGAACTATGGAGTCTACCCCGATGACGGCTACCGCTACTGGTACGACTATTTCGAAACGCCGGTGGAGGGCGCCCCCTTCAGGGCCGATCACAAGGCGCGCTACCGCGAGTGGTTCCCGGAATTCGAACGAACGAAATACACGTTCGCCATGCCGGTCGTTTACACCTGGTACCCGATCTTCCACTGGTACGAGTTTGGCGATCCCGACTATCGCTGGTTCTACAACATGCTGCTCACCGGCTCGACGGTCGCGCCGCACCGGAAAGGGAACGTTCCGATCATCACGTTCGTGCACTGGACGACCACCGCTCCGCCGTCTGCCCCCGATCCGGCTGTGAAACAGTTCAGCCCCGCCCGGTACCAGGAATTGCTTCGGCACCTTCTGCTGCGCGGACACGATGGATTGTTCCTGTGGTGTCAGGCGTCGGAAGTCGCCGATGAAATTCGCCTGGTGCACGAAGTCTATGCCGAGGCGCTGACGCAGCGCGCGTTTCTCGAGAACGGCAAACCGGTGACATTCGATGTGCCGGCCATGCCGGGACCGGTCGTTTCCGGCGTGCGATTGGGCGACGAGGTTCTCATCCGACGGACTGATTTCGGAAGCGACCGATCGCCCGTCATTCTCAAAGTCGAGGGGCGTCGTTTGTCAGTCCCGTCAAGCGAAGGACGATGGCAGGTTCTGAAGCTGATTGATTGAGCGAGGGGGGAAAAGCGGAGAGCCGAGAGTGGAAAGCCGAAAGCAAGTTGGGCGCGTTCGCAGTCTATGAAATAAGACCGAGGAGAGTGAAGTTATGTCGAAAGTTGCTTCCTTCACGACGAGAAATCCGGGCGCGCTATTCATACCGCTGACGATCGGTTGTCTGCTCGTCGCGATGGGACCAATCGAAGCCGCCGAGAAGGACGGACTGTTGCACCATGCGGGACGGACGCAGTTTCCGATTGGATTTTACGAGTTGCCCGCCAGCGACGCCGATTTGCAGTTGCTCGCGAAGTCGGGCGCGAACCTCGTCCGCTGCGGCAGCCGCAAAGATCTCGACCGGGCGCAGGCCGCGGGACTGGCGGCGTGGGTTCCGCTGTCGTTTCAGGAGGGAGCCACCGACGGCTTGCGGCAGCGGGTCGTGGAGCTCAAGGATCATCCGGCGCTGGCGATCTGGGAAGGGCCGGACGAGGTGATCTGGAATTTCACGGCTTTCAGCGGGCTGAAGGATACCGCCGGCTTCACCCGGGAAGACTGGTGGAACCAGAAACCCAAGGCGCGGGAATATGCGAAGCGCGAAGGAGCGCGCGTCCTGCCGAATATCCGCCAGGCGATCGCCATGATTCGCGAGATCGACCAGCGCGACCGCCCGGTTTGGATCAATGAAGCCGCCGAGAGTGATGTGATTTACGTCCGCGGCTACATGGATTCGATCGATATCACCGGTTGCGACTACTATCCCGTCAAGGCGACGATCCGCAACCTGCCGACAATCGGCCGCCTCACAGATCGGTGGCTGATGACCGGCCACGGCAAGCCCGTCTGGATGGTTTTGCAGGCGTTTTCATGGCACAAGGGGGATTCGAAACGATACCAGACAGCCGCTTACCCGACTTTTCATGAGACCCGCTTCATGGCCTGGGACGCCATCGTGCACGGGGCCAAAGGAGTGATCTATTGGGGATCGGAGACAATCGACGTGCCCGCCTTCCGCACATCCGTTTACGCGATGACGGCCGAGCTGGCGGCGCTTCAGCCGATGCTGATCGCACCCGACGTCGCCGGCGCGAAAGTCCGCATCATCGAAGGGGACATCGACAACGTCGACAACAAAGTGCGCCGCGGCGTCCGCACGATCGTTCGCAAGTCGGGCGACGACTGGCTCGTCGTCCTTGTCAACGAAGATGAAGTCCGGCACCTGGGAGTCGAGGTCAGCGGACTGGAAGCGCTGAATGGCCGCGAATTGCATCTGCTCTACGGAGACGAACCGCTTTCTGTCACTGCCGGCGAGATCACGACGCGGATGCAGGCCTTTGAGACGAAGGTTTTTTCGACCAGCCTCCGCTTCGAGACGCCTGCGCGCGACGGCCGAGATTTCGAATAGCTGATCTGTCTCGCCGCGCCGCCTGAATCCTTCTAACCATACTTCGCCTGCCCCAGCTTTCGCACGCGGTTGATCCGGTTGTGGCTGTGCAGGCCTTCGAGGATCAGCTCGGCGACGCTCGCTGAGAGGTCTGTTGCAAAGGGACCTTTCGCCAGTTCCGGTTCCAGACCGGCGGCAACCTGCGCGACCTGTTTCGGGAAATCGCGGATGGCCCCCAGTCGATCGGCGTATTGACCGGCGGGAAGGCGGTCGCCGATTTCAAGGGCATTTCCCGCTTCAAAGTACTCGACGACGTTCTTGAACGCCCCTGGCTTCAAATGCTGGTCGAAGACGTTCTTGACCGCTTCGTCGACGATCCGTGCGATCAGCTTGTCCTCCTGCCCGGTCTCTTCGGTCATGTTCAGCTCGAGCTTTCCGCGCGTGCTGGCGGTGAGGGACGCCAGATCGCTGATGCGGGCGACCGTCCGCGGCGTGCCGGCGACGACCGCACGTCGCTCGGCATTCGACAGCATGTTCTCGTAGTTGGCGATCGACATCCGGACGCTGACGCCCGAGGCCTGATTGACGTGCCCGCTGGTCCGCGCCAGCCGGGCGACTTCTTCGACGATCTCCTGGAGGAACCGGGGGACCTGCACCTCGATCCCGCCATCCCGCTCGACCCACGCATTTTCGCGCGTGATCTGCATCCCCAGCTCGCGGGTCAACGGATAATGGGTTTGGATCACCGAGCCGATTCGGTCTTTGAGCGGCGTGACGATCCGTCCGCGATTGGTGTAATCCTCGGGGTTGGCACTGAAGACCATCGCCAGGTCGAGATCCAGCCGCACGGGAAAGCCGCGGATCTGCACGTCGCGCTCTTCCAGCACGTTGAACAGGCCGACCTGAATCTTGGGGCTCAAATCGGGCAGCTCGTTCATGCAGAAAATGCCGCGGTGGCTGCGGGGAATCAGGCCGAAGTGCATCACATCCTCACTGGCGAGGTGCTTTCCCTCGGCGTGCTTGATGAGGTCGATCTCGCCGATCAGGTCGGCAATCGTCACGTCGGGGGTCGCCAGCTTCTCGTGATACCGCCGCTCGCGCGGGAGCCAGGCGATCGGACAGGCGTCGCCGTGACGCTGGAGCATGTCGCGTCCGTATTTCGAAATCGGTGCGAGCGGGTCGTCGTTGACTTCGGAACCGGCCACGATCGGAATCAGCGGGTCGAGAAAGTTGACCAGCATCCGCAGCATGCGGGTTTTCCCCTGGCCGCGAAGGCCGAGGAAAAGCATGTCGTGCTGCGACAGGATGGCGTTCTCGATTTGCGGAATCACCGATTCTTCGTAACCGATGATGCCGGGGAACAGCGGTTCCCCCGACCGGAGACGGGCGAGCAGATTGTTCCGCATCTCGGCTTTGACGCTGCGGCTCTCGTAGCCGCGAGCGCGGAGCTCACCCAGTGTGGAAACTTGAGGATTCGTCATGCGTGAGTTCAGTCCGGCGAGAGGAGGGTCAAGGGTGCTGTTGCGATTATAGGGGGGGGAGGGGGTGAGTCAAATTCAGCGAAACGCATGGGTGGGATGGCGGGTACGACTTGGGCGAGTCCCGTTCATGCCCGGCTTTGCTGTTCTCGCCGGGTCGACGTATGATGAATGAGACATTGCCGTTGCTATCGGCGGCCGACACGTGAGGCGATTCGGCGGTAGCACCTCAGGAGTGTATCGCGTATGGCTCAAGGCCCACCCTCTCGCGGACCCGATCCCCAGCCCGTCTCCGTCGGCGCCCAGCGCTCGGCGGGCGTCGGAGCCGCACCAACGGGCTCGACGAATGTGCCGACCGAGGAGATTCCCGAAACCACCCTGGGAGAGTTTCGGATTCTCAGGCGGCTGGGCAAGGGCGGGATGGCGGAAGTTTTTCTCGCCGAGCAGATTTCGCTCAAGCGAAATGTGGCCGTCAAAGTTCTGCGAGAAGAGCGGCTGACGGACGAGACGCACCTCAAGCGGTTCAAAACCGAAGCGACAGCGGCCGCCGCGCTGAATCATCCCAACATCGTCCAGGTGTTCACGATCGGCGAGCAGGACGGGACGCACTACATCGCTCAGGAATACGTGCAGGGGATGAACCTGCGCGAGTACGTCACGCGGAAAGGGCCCCCGGAAATGGGGGTCGCGCTGCACATCATGAAGCAGGTCGCGAGCGCTCTGCAGGCCGCGCACGCCGCCGGCATCGTCCACCGCGACATCAAGCCCGAGAACATCATGCTCACGCGGCGCGGCGACGTGAAAGTTGCCGATTTCGGGCTCGCCCAGCTCACGGAGGACGGTGAACGGGTTCATCTCACGCAGGTCGGGGTGACGATGGGTACCCCGCTGTACATGAGTCCCGAGCAGGTGAACGGCCGCAAGCTCGATTCGCGAACCGACATCTACTCGCTCGGCGTGACGTGCTACCACATGCTGACCGGGGCGCCTCCGTTCCGGGGCGAAACGGCGCTTTCGGTCGCGGTGCAGCACTTGAAGCAGGAGCCCGAACGGTTGGAACACGTGCGCGGCGATCTGCCGCCGGTCTTGTGTCGCATCGTCCATAAGATGATGGCCAAGAATCCCGACAAGCGCTATCAGTCCGCGCAGGAAGTGCAGAGAGACCTCAAGCGGCTGACGCAAACGGATGGGGACGTCGAAGCGGCCGCCGAAGAAGAGCCGGCGCCGGAGGTCTCGGACCTGCCGGCCGGCGCCGGGCCGATCCGCCGGCTGCTCGCCGGGATCTGGCGTCTCCCGGATCGTTCCGTGGCGAGTCAGGCGTGGATTGTGACGCTTCTGGCGCTGGCAACGGGCGTCGCGTCGGCCGGAGTCGGATGGATGGTTCGCGAGCCGAATCCCTTCGAGACGCCGGCGAAACCCGATGAAACACCCCCGCTGGAGTCGGCCGCGAAGCAGTACCTTCACGCGCTCAACCTCAAAACCAGCGAGTCGGCCTGGCGCGCGGTGATCGACTACGTGCCGCCGAAGCCGATTTTTCAGAACGCCGCCCGGCAGCAACTGGCGCTGCTTTACCTCACCAGGCGACGCTTCAACGAGGCCGAGGCCCTGTTCAACGAGCTGGCCGGCGAATCGGACCTGGAGTCTCGAGCTTTCGGCCTTGCGGGCCAGGCGTTCATTCTGCACCACCGCGAAGAATACGAGGCGTCGCAGAAAGTGATCGCGAAGGTCAAGCCCCTGTACGGGAAGCTCGACGGTCGGATGAAGTCGCTGTTCGACGAAACGGTCACGCGGAATTTCAAGGCGATTGACATCGAGATGGACCAGGAATTGCAAACTCTGCTGGACAGCTCGCACCCGGAGGCTGGGGCGCAGCGCGACAATGAATGACCCGAGAGGAAGTCAAACGTGGCCGTATTGAAAGTCATCAAGGGAAGCTGTCCCGGGCAGTTGCTGGAGCTATCGGGTGAACGGATGGTGATGGGCCGCCATCCCTCGTGCCAGATCGTGCTCGACAACGCCGCCGTCAGCCGCAATCACGCGCAGGTCCTGGAGAGTCACGGAACCTATTTCGTCGAAGACCTGCGGAGCCGCAATGGGACGCTCGTGAACGGCGATCGGATTCAGGGGCGGACCGAATTGAAGGACGGCGACGAAGTTCGCGTGTGCGAAGTCGTCATGCGATTTTACGTGGGTGCGCCTCCTCCGACCGACCCGCCCGCTCCGGCTGCAGACGTCAAGCCGCCCGCGAATGCGTCTTCCAGTGGAAAGTCGCCGACGGTCCCCGACCTGTCATCAATGTCGGGACCACAGCGACTGACGGGCCCGTTCGAGCAGCAGATCCTGCAGGACGACGATTCCGACAATTCGTCGATCATCACGTCGCTTGACGTTTCACCCGGGCAGCACCCGCGAATTGCAGTCCGTCCGGAAGCCAAGCTCCGGGCGGTGATGGAAATCAGCCAGAACCTGGCAAGAACGCTGAAGACCGAAGAAGTTCTGCCGAAGATCCTCGAGAGTCTGTTCAAGATCCTGCCGCATGCCGACCGCGGTTTCATCGTTCTGAAAGACCCGGCCACGGGCCAGTTGCAGATCAAGGCAATGCGAATGCGCCGCGAGAACATGGAGGAATCGAGCCGGTTGAGCACGACGATTCTCAAAGAAGCGATGAACAAGGCGCGGGCGATTCTCAGCGCCGATGCGGCGGCCGACAGCCGCTTCAGCCTCAGCGAAAGCATCGCCAATCTGCGAATCCGTTCGGTGATGTGCGCGCCCCTGGTGGCCCTTTCGGGCGAGGCGCTCGGCGCCATTCAGGTCGACACCCTCGACAGCGCGCTGCAGTTTTCGGAAGAAGATCTCGAAGTGCTGGCGAGCGTGGCCGCCCAGGCGACCTTGGGATTGGAAAATGCCCAATTGCACGTCTCTGCACTCAGGCAGCGTGACCTCGAACGCGACCTCGATTTCGCGACGCAGATTCAGCTCGGCTTTCTGCCGAAAGACCGGCCCAAAGTCGCCGGTTACGAGTTCTTCGACTATTACGAAGCGGCGCAGAGCGTGGGAGGCGATTTTTTCGATTATGTGACGCTCCCCGGGGGACGGGTGGCCGTGAGCGTCGGCGACGTCGCCGGCAAGGGGGTCCCCGCCGCCCTGCTGATGGCCCGCATTTATGCCGACGCGCGGTACGAGCTGCTGTCGAAGCCGACTCCCGCCGAGGCCATGGCCGGACTCAACGCGGCTGTCTGCTCCAGTGGCCTGGGGCATCGCTTCATCACCATGGCGTTTGCCGTTCTCGATCCCAAGGCGCATACGGTGACGATCGTCAACGCCGGGCACCTCCCGCCGCTCTTGCGAACGCATGATGGCAAAGTCGAACTGCTGGCGAAGAAAGTCACATCGCTTCCCCTGGGGATCGATTCGAGCACGAAGTACACGCAGGCGCAGGTCAAGATCGGCCCGGGAGACTCGCTGGCGATGTTCACCGACGGCGTGACCGAGGCGATGAACAAGGCCAGCGACTTGTACGGCAACACGCGCCTGATGGACTTCGCGAAAAAAGCTCCGCCGCAGGCCGAGCTTCTCGGTGAGGCGATCGTCGCCGATGTCGAGTCGTTCTGCGACGGCCAGGCGCAGCGCGACGACATCTGCCTGATCTGTTTTCATCGGAAGGCGTGAGTTGACCGCTCCTCTCACTCCCGCTTCGATCCTGGGCGCAAACGGGCGGATCGCGCAGCGGCTCAAGGCTTACGAGTCGCGGCCGCAGCAGCTCGAGATGGCGGATGCCGTCGCCGAGGCGATCGCCGCCCGATCGCACCTCGTCGTCGAGGCTGGAACGGGCGTCGGCAAGAGCTTCGCCTATCTCGTCCCGGCGATCCTCGCGGCCACCGCCAGGCAGGGAGAACGCGACGATCGCGACCCGGAGACCGGCGAAAAAAAGCGGACGCGGATCGTCATCTCGACGCACACGATCAGCCTGCAGGAGCAGCTCACCGGACGCGACATCCCGTTTCTCAATTCGGTGCTGCCCGTCGAATTCTCGGCCGTGCTCGTCAAGGGGCGGGGGAATTACATCAGCCTGCGGCGGCTGAACGGGGCGATGCAGCGGGCCGGGAACATTTTCACCACGGCGCAGCAGATCGACCAGCTCAAAGACATTGCCCGCTGGTCGAAGATCACGACCGACGGCAGCCGGGCGACGCTCGACTTCAAGGCGCTTCCCGAGGTCTGGGACGAAGTCCAGAGCGACCACGGCAATTGTCTCGGACGCAAATGCCCGTCGTACAACGATTGCTTCTACTTTCAGGCCCGCCGCCGGGCCGCGAACGCCGATCTCCTGATCGTCAACCACGCGCTGTTCTTCTCCGATCTGGCGCTCCGCCGCGAGAACGTCAGCATTTTGCCCGATTACGACGTTGTGATCTTCGACGAGGCGCACACCGTCGAGCAGGTGGCCGCCGATCACCTGGGACTCAAGATCACCAGCGGGCAAATCGAATACCTGCTGGGCAAGCTCTACAACGAACGGACACAGCGCGGCCTGCTCATCCACCACCAGCACAAAGAGGGTCAAAAGCTGGTCAGCGAGCTGCGGCACACCGCGCAGGATCTGTTCGAGGAGGTCCGCCAGTGGCGCGAGACGAAGGGCCCCGCCAACGGTCGGCTCCAGGCTCCGCCCGAGATCGACGTCGATCTCGGCACGCCGCTGATGGGCCTGGCCCGCTCGATCGCCGTCTTCGCCAAGGCAATCGAAAAAGAGGAAGACAAGATCGAGCTGGTTGCCGCTTCGGATCGCTGCATGCTGCTCGCGGCGTCGCTCGAATCGTGGCTCAAGCAGAGCGTCAAAGATTCGGTCTACTGGATCGAAGTCGCGGGGCGAAAGCGCGAGCGGGTCGAGCTGCTTTCGGCGCCGATCGAAGTCGGGCCGGTGCTCCGCGAAGAATTGTTCAACGCGGTCCCGACGGTGATTCTCACGAGCGCCACGCTCGCCGTCGGCGGTCAGAGCTTTGACTTCATCCGCAATCGCCTCGGTCTCGATCAATCGCTCGAGAAGAAGCTGGGGAGCCCGTTCAACTTCCGCGAGAATGCCCGGCTGATTCTCCCGGCAACCATGCCCGACCCCAGTGCCGCCCCGGCCGATTACGAGGCGGCCGTCTGCGAGCGCATCAAAAAATACGTCGCGCAGACCGAAGGCCGGGCGTTCGTGCTCTTCACGAGCTACAAGATGCTCGACAACTGCGCCCGCCGGCTGTCGAGCTGGTTCACGCAGAATCGCTTCGCGCTCTACAGCCAGTCGGAAGGGGTCCCGCGGACGATGATGCTCGAGCGCTTTCGCAAAGATCCGCGCGGCGTGCTGTTCGGCGCCGACAGCTTCTGGCAGGGGGTCGACGTGCCCGGCGAGGCGCTGCAGAACGTGATCATCGCCAAGCTTCCCTTCAGCGTCCCCGATCACCCGCTGCTCGAAGCGCGGCTGGAAGCGATCAAGGCCCGCGGCGGCGTCCCCTTCATGGAGTACCAGGTTCCCGAAGCGATCATCAAATTGAAGCAGGGCTTCGGCCGGCTGATCCGCACGAAGACCGACACCGGCCAGGTCGTGATCCTCGACCCCCGCGTCCGCACGAAACGCTACGGCAGGATGTTCCTCGACAGTCTGCCGGAGTGCGAGGTGGTGATCGATCGGTGAGAGACGCGAGCCTGAAGCGCGTACAAGCCCGAAGCGCCAGCGCCGGGGCAGCGCGGCACGGTGAGAGCGCGTCGCTTCGCTGGTTCGTCCTCGTTCCCACGGTCCTCCGTGGGAACGCTCGTCCCGACGCTCACGCGTCGCGCCCCTTCCGGCGCGGACCGCCGCGCGCGACCGATTCGCCAGGCGTGGCTGCGACCTTCCTCAGACGTCGGGTACCGGCGTGCGCGGATCGGACGCTCGCCAGCGACGTGCTGATCGAGACTTCGGAACGTACTCCCTGCACGGGGGGCGACGAATACACCGTCACTCCGCTTGATTCAGGTTCTGATACTCCGTAATGTATGCATATGAGTTTATGCGTCTGTCGATCATAATGTTGATCGAAGACTCCCGCCTCAACGCGCCCGCCTGTGGATTATCCCCGGTCGACGAGCGATTTGGACCAACGCATGCGGATCAGTGCGCTTTCCTCCCTGCTCGCGATTGCCGCCCTTGGTTTGGGTGACCTTTCAGCCCGAGCGGACGACCTGCTTCCCCCCGATCGCCCGGTCGAAGAAGCGATCGACGCCTATATCGACGCGAAACTCGCGCAGGAAAACGTCTCCGCAGCGCCGCAGGCTGACGACGCCAACTTCATTCGCCGCGTGACGCTCGATCTGGCGGGGCGCGTTCCTGCTTCGTCCGAAGTCCAGACGTATTTGCAATCGACCGATACGGACAAGAAGGCCCCGCTTGTCGATCGGCTTCTGTCGAGTCCCGATTTCGCTTTTCACAACCGGAACGAAATCGACCTCGTGCTGATGGCGGGAAAGGGGAGTGCCGAATGGCGCGACTGGCTGCTCAAGGCGCTTATCGAGAACCGTCCCTGGCCGCAGATGTTTCGCGAGCTGATGCTGGCCCGCGAAGACGATCCCAACCAGAAGCACGCCCTCGCATTTCTCAAATCGCGGGCCGCGAACATCGACGATCTGACGAACGACACGAGCAAGATCTTCTTCGGCGTCAGCATCAACTGCGCCAAGTGCCACGATCATCCGCTGGTGCTCGACTGGACGCAGGACCATTACTTCGGCATGGCCTCGTTCTTCAATCGCACGTACCTCACGAAGAAGAATTTTCTGGCCGAGCGCGACGACGGCGTACTCAAGTTCCGCACGACCGCCGGTGAAGAGAAGCAGGCCAGCCTGATGTTTCTCACCGGGGCGGCCATCACCGAACCGCAACTGGCGGAGCTGAGCGACGAGCAGAAGAAAGCCGCGGAAGAAAAGCAGAAAGCCGATCAGGATCGGGAGACTCCTCCCGAGCCGCCGACGTTCAGCCGCCGCGCGCAAATCGTCGACGCGGCGCTGCAATCGAACGCCGGCGCGTTCTTTCCGCGGGCGTTCGTGAACCGCACGTGGGCCAGGCTCCTGGGAACGGGCCTCGTAACTCCTCTCGATCAGATGCACTCCGAAAACAAGCCGAGCCATCCCGACCTGCTCGCGTGGCTGGCGCGCGACGTCGAAGCGCACAACTACGACCTCAAACGGCTCATCCGCGGCCTGGTCCTAAGCCGCGCTTACGGCCGTTCGAGTCGCTGGGAGCAATCAGGCGAGCGCCCCTCGGACCGGCTCTTCGCGGTCGCCATTGCCCGACCGCTCACGCCGATGCAATTCTCGCTGTCGCTATCGATCGCCACGTCGAATCCGCAGGAGCTCGCCGCGGCGATTGCGAAGCCCGACGAGTGGTCCGCCCGCCGGCGCGAACTCGAGAGTCACGCCGAGAAATTCGCGGCGCAGATGGAAATTCCCGGCGAGAATTTTCAAGTCGGCGTCGGCGAGGCGATGCTCTTCAGCAACAATGCCCAAATCGAGCAGGAGTACCTGCGCGATTCCACCGACCGGCTGCTCGGAGCGCTCAAGGGAATCAGCGACCGGCCGCCATTGATCCAAACGGCGTTCGTCGCCCTGCTCTCACGGCCGGCACAAACGGAAGAGATCGATGCGATCTCGGCCTACCTCGGCACGCGCGAAGACCGCCCGGTCGCGGCCCTGCAGCAGTTGTTGTGGTCGCTGGTCACCAGCGGTGAATTCAGGTTCAATTACTGACGGGCCGATCGACGAATATCGAGAGTCCTAGACAAGAGTTTTGTTTCGCAAAGAGGCGAAGCCGGATATGAACAGTCTCAATCGCCGCAGCTTTCTCGGGACCGCCTCCGTCGGTGCCACCGCCTTTGCCGCCGACATGACGTGGCTGAATGTGCTCAAATCGCCGGTCCTGGCCGACGAGATCAAGCGGCAGGAAAAGCACGTCATTTTGCTGTGGCTGGCCGGCGGCGCCAGCCAGCTCGAAACGTGGGATCCCAAGCCGGGCCGCCCCACTGGCGGACCGTTTCGCGCAATCGACACCAACGTCCCCGGGATTCGCATCTCGGAACTGATGCCCAAACTGGCGCAGAGGCAGCATCACACGTCAATCATTCGTTCGCTGAACACGAAGAACGCCGATCACGGCGGCGCCTCGGACATGATGGACACCGGCCGGCCGAAGGAACCGGGGATGCTCTATCCCGATCTCGGGTCGGTCGTGGCCCGCGAGCTGGGGCGGGCCGACAGCCCGGTCCCTGATTACGTCTCGATGTACACGTCGACCGAGGGTCGGCGCAAAGGAGGTTCGGGCTTTCTCGGCTCGCGCTACGCACCCATGTTCCTCGACAGCGGGCTCATGCCCGAGAACATCCGCCGGCTGGAATCGATCAGCGATCTTGATCACAAAGAACGGCTCGATCTGCGGAACCTGCTGAGCGCCCGCTTCGCCCGGGCCCGCGAGAACGGCTCGCTCGGGAGCCACAACTCGGCCTACCAGCGCGTCCGCGGCCTGATGTCGAGCGAAAAGCTGTTCGACGTGGCCGCCGAGCCGCAGACGGTTCGCGATCGCTATGGGCCGACGCAGTTTGCCGAGCAGGTGCTCGTGGCGCGGCGGCTGATCGAGGCGGGCACGCCGTTCGTCAAAGTGGCCCGCGCCTGGTGGGACAGTCACGGCCAGAATTTTGAAACGCACCTCGAGCTGGTCCACGAGCTCGATCACGTGATGTCGACGCTGCTTGACGATCTCGAAGAGCGCGGCTTGCTCGACAAGACGCTCGTCATCACGCTCGGTGAATTCGGCCGCACCCCCAAGATCAACCAGAGCCTGGGGCGCGATCACTTCGCCAGTGCCTGGAGCGCGAGCCTGTCGGGCTGCGGGATCAAACGGGCGATGGTGTATGGCAAGACCGACGAAGACGGCCAAAAAGTCGTCGAAGGAGAAATCGGCGCGGCGCAACTGTTCGCCACGATCTTCCAGGCCCTGGGAATCAATCACGAGAAGAATTACCACGTCGGGCTGCGCCCCGTGCCGCTGACTGATCCGGGAACGAAGCCGATTGTTGAGCTATTGGCGTAGCCAAGAAGGACAAGCACGCGGCGACTCGGACTTCCACGAGACGCCGCGTGGGGCAAGAAAGTTTTGCACGAGTTCTGTCGAGGTCTTTGTACCTGTAGGGAACGCCCTCAGTGCCGTTCCGCGAGTTAGTGAGCATTCCACCTCAGTATGATCGTCTCGAGACGCTCGCGGATCGGCACTGAGGCCGATCCCTACAGAATGGATTGATGTCGCGAAGGATTACTACACCCGGAACGTCGCCATGAATGGTGATCTTTAAATCGAGGATTCGAGATCGAGCATGGCTGTCGACTTCACCAAACTGAAGGTTGCGAAGCAGGTCGATCATCCGGCCGTGCTGTTCGGTCTGGCGCGCATTCCCGGGACGAGCCGGGTGTTCGTAGGCGCGTCGGATGCGCGCGTCTACGACGTCGATCTTGCCGCCGAAAAACCCGAATGGAAGGAGCTGGCCGGGCACGACAGCTATGTCACCGGCGTCGCGCTGGCAGGACGGTCGGTCGTCACCGGGGCGTACGACGGCAAATTGATCTGGTGGGATGTTGACGCCAGGTCGATCGACCGCAAGCTCGATGCACACGCCAAGTGGATACGCGGCGTCACGTCCACTCGCGACGGCAAGCTGGTTGCCAGCTTCGCCGACGACATGCTCTGCAAAGTGTGGAACGTGGCGACGGGCGAGCTGATCCAGACCTTGGCCGGCCACGAGCCGATGACGCCGCACCACTACCCGTCGATGCTCTACGTCGCCGCGTTTTCTGCCGACGGAACGCGCCTGGCGACCGCCGACAAGGTCGGGCACGTCGTCGTCTGGGACGTCGCCGACGGCAAACAGCTCACGGCGCTCGAGGCCCCCCTGATGTACACGTGGGATCCGAAGCAGCGCCGGCACTCGATCGGCGGCGTTCGCAGCCTCTCCTTTTGTCCCGATGGCAAGTTGCTGGCAGTCGGCGGGACGGGCCAAATCAATAATATCGACCACCTCGAAGCCGCCTGGCGCATCGAGATTTTCGACTGGCAGGAGGGAAAGCGGCTCATCGAACAGACGGGAGACAAGCACAAGGGGCTCATCGAGCGGATGGAATTCTCTCCCGCCGGTGACTGGCTCGTCGGCGCCGGCGGCGCCAACGACGGGTTCGTGATGTTTCTCAATGTGGCCGACGGAAAAATCCTGCATCAGGACAAAGCCGCGATGCACGTCTACGATTTCGAGATGCTCGATTCGAATGAGGCGCTGATCGCCTGCGGCTATCACAAGCTCGTGCAATACGAGTTCACGGGTTCGTAGTCCCGGCGCTCGTAGTACCGCCTTCAGGCGGTCGCCGCTGTGCGCTCGATCAAGTTCACCGCGAACACATGGGGACGTCGTCACACCCATCCAAACGCGGCTCGTCTTGCTTGCCGACGACCGCCTGAAGGCGGTGCTACAAACCGCACGCTTGACGATTGGCGCGCCGTCGTCGATTCTGACCTCATGCACACGTTCGCCGACCTTGTCGCTTCGCGCAAAGCCTGGATCGAATCCGATCTTAAACCCTGGTGCGCGAAAGCCGCGCTCAAAGACCTGCGCCTCGCCGAGCAGGCCTGGCCCGACATCGCCGGCAAAGTCGACCCCGAAAAAACGCTCTGGTTCTGGGCCTGGAGCCGGTTTCCCGATCTGGTGAACGCCGACCTGCAGGCGATCGATGAAGCGCAAAGGATCTCCGTCACGCTCAAAGGCGGCCGAACGCTCACGGGTTATCCCGACGCCCGGCAGAGCAAACAGGGCGAGCTCGCGCTTTTGTGCCCTGACCCGGCGAATCCCCGTCGCTCCATCGAAGAAGGTCCTCTGTCGATGGATCAAATCGTCGCGATTGCGGTCGCGAAATAGTCGCTCGACACTTACGGAGTTTTTGTCCTTTCGCGATTTTCGCGCAGCAGATCGTGGTGGACTCGGCCGACGTGCCACATCCAGCTCGGGCCGCCGCCGGTTTTCTCGCCCCAGCGATTGCGGACGGCGTTGCCCAGGTGCTTCTCGGCCGATTCCGCTTTGTCGTCGACGAAGTCGTTGAGGCCGACGTATAGCTCGGCGTAGAACAACCGCTTCTCGCGCTCTTCGGGAGTGATCTTTGCGGCGGCGATGTTCTCCAGCAACTGCTCGCCCGTCAGCTTGCCGGCGAACAACCGATACACGTCAGGGAACGGCTCGCGATCATCTTTCTCGTATTTGAGGAGTCCCTTCCGTGCCTCATCCTTTCCGAGCGCCTTGACCTGCGAGAGGTAACGCCAGATGCCGTTTTCGCGGTCGACGTTGTCGAAGCTGTGGTAAATCTCGAACTGCCGCGCGGCGTCTTTGTAGCGCTTGGCGTAGAAGTATGCGATCCCCCGCCGCCAGTGCGACGTTTCGAGGTCGGGCGCGAGCTCGACCATTTTGTCGAAATCAGCCACAGCATCGGTGAACGTGCCACGAAAGAACAACAGATCGCCACGCCGCGAGTAGAGGTCAACCTTGTCGGGCGTCCCCTGGATTTGCTCGGTCAGTCGAGCAATATCGGCGTCGAGAGTCTGGTGCAGGCGCTTGCGGCAGGTGTCGCTGAGGGGGTCTGCCGAATCGTCATCGCTGACGGCAACAGTCGCGCACAACACGATGATTGCAGGAATCCCCGACGAAATGCTTTTCAGGCGACGCCAACTGATGTGCATGAATGTTCCTCGTGGCGGTCCAGAGGCCATTTCTGAATACAGAGGCCTCAGCATGGCTGGATCGGTGCACAATTGCAAACCGGCCGCCGGGTGGCCCAGACGTCCGGCCGACGTCTGGGTTGCGGAGCAACGAGAGGCACCCTCATGGACTTTCACCGGACGCGTTCGCCCACGCACCGACAAGGCCCCTAGGCCTGGAGCGGCGATCGACAGGGACCGCTACCCCACCGCCGCCGCCTCGCGCAACTTACGCGCCTGCGCCGCCGACGTGTCAATCGCCAGCGTGATCCGCACGCTCCATTTGCCATCGGCGGGGGCGGTGAATTCCCAGTGTGGAATCACCGTACTGCTCTGGTGGACCGCTTCGAAGCCCCCTTCCGACTGGCTGATTGTCTGGATCGGGAACGTCCAAATGCCGGCCGCCTGCGAGAAATCGAGGGCCACGTCGAGCCCCAACCATTCATCGACGAGGCCGATCCGGTCGGTGGGAGAAAGCTCCTGCACGCTTTCGAGCTGCCCGAGTTGCCGGCCGTTGGCGTCGTAGTAGTAGCGGTCCGAGGCCCCTGCTGCCATGCCGGCGAAATTGAACTCGACGCCGAAGTGCAGCGGGACATTCTGCGGGAGTGCTTCGAGCTCATACAGGACTTCGAGTTGCCCGCTGCCGCGTTCGAGGCTGAGCGTTTTGTTCACCGTGATGGCATACGGGCCGATCTGGCCGCGGCGCGACATTTTGGCCTGCACGGCGTCGTCGGCCCGGCGGAGAAGCGTCTCGTACACACCGGTCGCAAAGTCACCGATGTCTCCCTCGCCGGCGACGATCCGTCCCAGGTCAACCGCCGGCTGGTAGAAGTGATCGACGCAACTCTTGCGCGGCCAATGGTCGTACTGCAGTTTCTTGTGCAGATCGGGCTGCTTGAAAGCCACGAGATCGTGGATGCTGACCGCCTTCTGGTCGTCGTGATGACCCTGCCGCTCCCCCGCCTCGCGAACCTTGCCGTGATACACCTCGGGACGCCGGTTGAGCGTCGCCAGCAGGTTGTGGCTGATGCTGCGGATGTCGAGCTCGTAGATGTGTCCGCCGCGGCTGGGGGCGACGTACGCCACGAGCCGATCGCTCGCCAGCCGAAGTTCTTTGCGGGCATCGAGGTTAAAGTCAGCCGCATTGACCTCGACCCACGGCCCGTCGCGGCCGACCGCTTGTTCGAGCAGCGAATCGGCGGCGATCAGTTGCTGATAAATGGCGTTCCGCAGGTGCGGCAGATATAGCCCGCCGAACGCGCCGTGCCAGTACGGGCAGTTGCACTGCGCCCGATAGAGGGCTGTGCGGGCCTGCGAGACGAGATCGCACCGTTCGCGGCCCGCGCCGCTTTCGGTGACGTCGCGCAAGCGCTCGCTGACTTGCAGCATCCGCGCGTACATTTCGTTGCTTTCGGGGTACTTGACGCGGAAATTGCGCCAGAATCCCCCCCGCAGAAACTGCTTGAGCTGCGGCCAGTCAGGAGTGTGCTCGTGGTCGTGGACCAGCCGGAAGTACTCAGCCTGCCGCGAAACCGGAAGGGCCCATTCGGTCATCTCGCGATAACTGGCGTCGGGGAGATACACCTTTCCGATCGGAGCGACGTTGTCGACGACCTCGGACAGGGTCGAAACCTTGAGCCAGTCGGAGTTCGCCCGGAGCGCGTCCAGAAAGCGATAGATCCAGCCGTCCTGATAGATGTGCTTCTTCGTTCCCGGCCAGGTGCCGAATTTCTCTCCGTCGTCGCCAAACGTCACCACCGAATTCGGGAAGCGATCGGCAATCTCGCGGAGATAGTTGATCGTCTCCTGCGGATCGGCAAACGGAATCGTATAGCGCAGCTTCTCGCTGCCCGGGAAGATCTTCAGCAGTCGCCCTTCGTCCTCCGAAAGGTAATAACCGTGCAGTTCTTCGTCGCGCAGGCCGGCATTGCGGAAGTGGTAGTCGTCAAGAATCGTGTATTCGATTCCGGCCTGTGTGATGTCGCCGGCGAACGACTGCTCCCACACCCGCTCGGGAACCCACATCCCGCGGACCGGCGTTCCGAACAGCTTTTCAAGATAGCGCGTGTACGCCGCAATTTGCCCGACCCGGTCGCGCCGGGGGATCGTAGCGAGAATCGGCTCGTAGAAGGGGCCGCCGACGATCTCGACCTGCCCGCGGTCGGCGAGCATCCGCAACCGATCGATGTATTCGGGATGCCGGTCGACCAGCCATTCGAGCAGGCTGCCCGAGGTATGCAGTGCGACCGGCAGCTCGGGGTACTTCTCGAGGACGTCGAGGAAGGGGGCGTAGCTGTCCTGGTAGGCGGCTTCGAACACGCCGTCGAAATTTCCGATCGGCTGATGATCATGCAATGCGAGAACCAGACGAATGCGGCAACTCATGGGCGAATCCTTTCCTCCATGCGGGGCGCAGGCGCAGTGGCGGGGAGATCGACGAAAGTCAGGTACTGAGTACTTAGTACTGAGTACCCAGTACTGAGTACATCGTCAGCGACATTCTGAATGTATCGAGACTTGCGTTTTTTTTCGATTGCGGTTGTGGCGGGAATCTTCAGAAAAGTCTTCCCGGTTTTCCCAGTTTGGCGAATGGATGTCGCGAAGACCGTGAAGTGTGCAGGAAATCGGTGGTAAAACCCCGCCGGAAATGCCGGGGCCGGGCTTTTCAAAAGCTGCCATTGGCGGTGAATTCGACTTCGGTGTCGCGGAGAAAGGCCCCCGCCTGCTCGGGGAGAACGGGGTTGATGTAAAATCCGCTCCCCCATTCGAAACCGGCGATTCGCGTGAGCCGCGGGATGATTTCGACGTGCCAGTGGTAATGCGGGACCTCTTTGGTGTCGAACGGCGCGGTGTGAATGATGTAGTTGTAGGGCGGATCGTCGAGCGCCAGCTCCAGCTTGCCGAGAATCGTCTTGAGTACCATCCCCATCTCTTCGACTCCCTGACGGGGGATGTTTTCGAAGTGGCTGGAGTGCTGTTTGGGCAGGACCCATGTTTCGAACGGAAAGCGGCTCGCAAACGGACAGAAGGCGATGAAGTTCGGCGTATCGAGGACGATCCGGCTGGCGGTTGCCAGTTCCTGTTGAATCATGTCGCAGTAGATGCACCGCCCGCGATAGTTGTAGAACTCGAGCGACCCGGTCATCTCCTCCCAGACCGAAATCGGCACGACCGGAGTGACGATGAGCTGCGAATGGCTGTGTTCGAGCGACGCGCCGGCGAGCGCCCCGACGTTCTTGAAGATCAGCCCGTGGACGAGCCGCGGATCGCGTTTGAGATCGACCAGTCGGTCGCGATAGACCCAGAGGATCTCGCGAATATTGTCGACGGTGAGCCGCGCCATGCTCGATTCGTGGTGCGGGCACTCGATGATCACTTCGTGCGCCCCGACGCCGTTCATCAGATCGTAGATTCCGTCGCCGCGCTTGTTGAGCGCCCCCTCGACGGTGAGCGCCGGAAATTTGTTGGGCACGACGCGCACCCGCCATCCGGGGTTGTTGGAGCCGGTGTGCGGTTCGCGATACGCCAGAATTTCGGGGGGCGTATTACTCTCGTTTCCCTTGCAGAACGGGCAGAACCCGCCGCTTTTCACTGGCTCGAGGCGTGCAAAATCCTGGGGGCGTTTGGCACGATCGGTGGCGATAATCACCCAGCGGCCGACGATCGGGTCTTTGCGAAGATCAGACATGACGAAAGAACGGAGTCAGGAATCAGGGGTCAGGGAACAGGGCAGTCGAGGATGGAGGATCGAAGATTGAGGATAAAGCGTTGGCAGAGTCTCCTTTGATTCTCGATCTTCGATTCTCAGTCATTATGCCTGCCACATGATTTGTTCGTAATCGGCGCTCGGCACCCGCAGTTCCAGCGCCCCTTCGCGCGGCGCGCGATCGATGCTCTGCCCGTCGGCGAGGGCTTCAACGTACAGGTGGACTGGTGCGTCGGGTTGCACGTCGAGATCGGCGAAGGTGACGGTCAACTCCACGATCTGGCCGACCGCCGCCTGGACCCGCGCGTTGAGGATCTCTTCGCGATTCTTGAGCAACCGGCCGCGCATCGTTGGCTTTCCCGGATCGCTGATTCGCAATTCGAAGCCCTGTGGTTCGAGAAATACGAGGCGGAGTTCTTCGATGCGACTCAGCTCATCCTGCGCGGCTCGGGCCGTGTCGATGCGGACCATCAGCCGTTCAAGATCGAAACCGAAATAAACTTCGCGAATGACCCCTTCGGTGACGAGCGTCATCGTCCCCCGCTCGCTGCCGCTGACATAGTGCCCGGCGTTGATCCATTCGAAGTACGTTCGCCGGCCGTCAACTTTGACCTTGAGAAAACCCTTGGGGTCGGTGTGAACGGTTCGTCGCTGCATCCGCGTGATCGGGCGATTGAGCAGCGAGGGGGGCTGCGTCCCCAGCAGCGTATAGACGTTCTGCAGGTGCTTGCGGAACAACTGATCGAACAGGTCGTCCTGAGCCGACGAATGATCGTCGCCGAACCACCAGAACCAGTCGCTTCCCTCGGCGATAAAGAGCTCTTCCCACGCACGGGCCAGGTCGGCGGCGGGAGTCTGCCCCTGTGTTTGCATCTGCATGAGAAACTGCCGCGTGACGTAGAGCAGGTCCCACGCGGTGTTGTCTTCGTGGTGACCGATCCAGATGGCGAAATTGTGCGAGATCCAACTGCCGGCAAACAGCCGCCCGATGCGATCGGTCGCGGGATGCTCGCGGACGTGGTCGCCGATGCGAACGGGACGGATGGCCCCATGCCGGGCAGCGCCGCGGTAGAGCGTCCGCAGGAACTCAACGCCGCCGTCGGGGTAATACTCCCAGCAGTTTTCACCGTCGAGAATGATCGGGACCAGCGCGGGCCGGCCGGCATTGTTCGATTCGACGGCGCGGCCGATGGCTTCGACGCGCCCCAAAAGGTCCTGTGCAGCGCGGGTCGGGTCGCTCCGCTGGTAATGGAAGCCGATGAGGTCGGAGAGCCCGTGGTCGCGAAAGACAATCTGCAACTGGCGCCCCTGCTCTTCGATCCGCCACGGACGGTAGAGCATCTCCGGATGGCGGATGTAGCCCTGTGAGTCGCGTGAAATCCAGCCGTTCGTCGAGCGTGCCAGAATCTCTTCGTCGGTCGCGATCCATTCGATGCCGGCCTGCGCGATGACGGGAATGATCTCCTGCGAAACCGACCCTTCCGAGGGCCACATGCCGACTGGGGCCGAGCCGAACAGCTCTTTGTGCAGGGCAATCCCCCGCTCGATGTGCACCCGGGCATCAGCCGCATACGACTCGAGGTGCTTGGGAAGCTCGCATTCGGGCATTGCCTGCCGGGCGGAGCGCTTATCCCAAAGCAAGGGCAGGATCGGATGATAAAACGGAGTCGTCGTCAGCTCGACTTGCCCGCTCTTCGCGAGGTCGCGATGCAGGGGGATGATCTCCCGCAGGATCTGCATCTGCTTTTCGAGCAGCCGGTTCTTTTCGCTTTCCGTCCAGAATCGCCCTTTGTTTCGCAACTCGCGCAGCTCGGGGTCGTTCTCGAATGCCAGCGGATGCATCCACGTGAGATTGTTCCAGACCTGCAAATCGCGGAGATCACGTTCGGAGAACCGCGGCAACGCCTTGTCGGCCGAGTCGCGCCCGAAGCCGCGCTTCAGGTACAACTCGTGATACCGCGGATAGGGGCGGATCATGTTGTCTACGCTGGCCATGAAAAACTGATCGAGGATGTACAGCGAATCCCCTTCCGTCAGTCCGTCGGCCGGGAGGCGCGAGATGTCGAGGTGCCGGTCGCTCCCTCCCTTGTCGGTGTATCGCTGAATCTGCAGCAGCAGGCTGGGGACCAGGTTGATGGCACAACGAAACTCGGGCACCTCCTTGAGATGCAGCGCCATTCCGTAATAGTCTTTTGTCCCGTGCAGACGGACCCACGGCATCAGTGTTTCGCCGCTGACATCGTCCGGGTAGTACGGTTGATGCTGATGCCAGAACAACGCCAGAGAGATTGGCTGCATACTCGAGTTCGTCAGTCGGTAATGCGCGACCGCGGTGCAACGTCACGCAAGGACCAGGTTGTGGTTTTCGACGATGCGAATTCAGCCGCGCCGGTGACGTGCGATCGACCAACGCGGTGCGGCGCGGGGTCGGCTTCAGAACGCGGCTGCCCCATGTCGCATAATCAGCAGTATCGGCACTGTCGCCACAGGGCATGAATGTATCCCAAATAACGAAATCGGGAAAGATATCCCAAATTGCCCTTTCTATCTCGTCAGGCCCTCCACTACCAGCCGACGGGTCCGTGCATGAGCATTCAATCGAGTCTCTAATCGCGCTCGCCGGGGGACTTGATGGTCGAATCCGAACTCACTAGCATCCTGTCTCCCCTAATCTTCGTCTGGCTGCCATGCCCACCCCACGCGTTCTGGTTTTGCGAGCCCCCGGCACGAATTGCGACGTCGAAACGGCATTTGCCTTCGAGACGTGCGGAGCCCGGTCGGAACGCGTGCATCTGTTTCGGCTCCTAGAACAGCCTGGGCTGCTCCAGGAGTTTCAGGCGCTCTGCATACCCGGTGGATTCAGTTACGGTGACGACGTCGGGGCGGGAGTGATTTTTGGCGGTCAGTTGCAGGGCCGGCTGGGAGGAGCGCTCCGGGATTTTCTGACGGCCGATCGGCTCGTTCTCGGGATCTGCAATGGTTTTCAGGTGCTGATAAAGTCGGGAATCCTACCCGACGGAGCCGAGAATTGGCCGCGCCCCGCGGGGACGCACCCCGACGCCACACTGACATGGAACGACAACGGCCGGTACACATCGAAATGGGTCCATTTGCGAACGGCGAGCAGCCCCAGCATCTTTCTAAAAGGCGTCGACGAGATTTACCTGCCCGTAGCCCACGCCGAGGGAAAGATCGCCGTTCGTAACGAGGGGGTGCTCGCCAATTGGCGAGAGCGTCGACAGGTGGCGCTGTGTTACTTGCCGAATGACAACCCCAACGGCTCGACCGCCGACATCGCCGGGTTATGCGACCCGACTGGACGGGTGCTGGGACTGATGCCGCACCCGGAACGGCACCTGTTCGCCACACAGCATCCGCACTGGACGCGGCAGAAACGGACAACCGACGAAGGGGAAGGGCTGAAGCTGTTCCGCAATGCCGTCGACTATTTCAAGTGAACGGGCGGCCGCCCCTCTTATCCTCTGTGCGATTTCGCCTCCGTGCCATTTCGCCTCTGCGCCTCTTTGCCTCTCAGACAATCCCGGCCCCGAAGCCTTCGTCGCGCTCGCCTCTGCGCTGCGCTCCCGCGCCGATGCGCTCGGGTTCGCTGGGATTCCCCGCGGGGGCAAGGTGCGGGGTGCCGACGGCGCCGTTGCCCGATTCGATCCGATGCACCGTCCCCGGGGCGCCGACGTATCGGCTTTCGAGCGGCTCGAACTCCGACAAGTCGGCGTAATTGTCTTCGCCGTAGTCGTCGTAGGTGCAGACGTAACCGGGCTGCCGGGCGCGAATCTGCTCTTCGCGGAAAGATTCCATCACGCGTGTTTGAATCAGCTCGCGACAGCGCGAATTGATGGGGTGCGCGATGTCGGCATAGAGCTTGGCGCGACCGTCGGCGTCCTTGCCGGCCCGCTCTTCAGTCAAATGCGCCCCGCATTGGTTGCAGAACAAGGCCCGCAGGTGGTTTTTGGTGTTGCACCGCGGGCAGCGGTCGGTGAGCTTGCGGCTGGGCATCGCCACAAACGAGCCTTTGGCCCCTTCGATGATCTTCAGATCGCGGATCACGAAGCAGTGATCGAACGTGATCGAGCAGAATGCCTGCAAGCGCTCCTGGGCGTCATCCATCAACTTGATGCGAACTTCGGTGATTTCCACGGCCTGGACTCCTTTGAAATGCTGCTCCTGTCGATCGCCGTTTCTTCCTAGGGCCGGCTCCGCGCGACAAATACGTCTCCGAGACGAATGGCCTTCAAACGTGATGCCAACTGCAGGGCCTGACGGTGCGAGCGGCAGAGACCGAAATAACCGGTCCCGCTGCCCGTCATCATGTGGCCGGCGAACGGTTGCCGCGAGAACCACGCTTTGAGCGTGGTCACCTCGCTGTTCAACTTCTCGGCCGGTTCCTGCAGAGTGTTGTGGAAATACCGCGTGGCCCGATTGAGGTCGGCGCGGGCCCACGCGTCGACCAGATCGTTTGCCGACCAGCCGACAGACGACGGATGGCAATGTTTGAAGACGAGAGCGGTCGAGAGACCGGTTCGTGGACGGGCAATGACGAAGTGCAATCGCAAAGGAAGGGCCTGCGGCTCGATGATCTCACCGCGACCGCGACAGATCGCGGCGGCCGAAGGGCACAGGAAGAACGGGACGTCGCTGCCGAGTCGGGCGCCGAGGTCGTGCAGCTCGCTGGAGGAAAGGCCCAGACGCCACAGCCGATTGAGACCGACCAGGGCGGCCGCCGCGTCGCTCGATCCACCGGCCAGGCCGGCGGCGAGTGGAATCCGTTTGATCAGTTCGATTCGCGCGCCCTGCGGCGTCCCCGTGGTCGCGCGCAGCAATTCTGCCGCACGGAGGACAAGGTTGGCGCGATCGACCGGAGGCAGCTCGCGGGCGGGATCGCCGGAGCGGACTGCACCGGCGTCATGGCACGAAAGAGACAGATCACCCGCGGGGTCGGCAGTGATCTTCAGCGTATCGTAGAGCCCCACCGAGACCATCAGCGTCTCGAGCTCGTGATAACCGTCGGACCGCTTCCCGAGCACTTTCAGGAAGAGGTTCAGCTTCGCCGGGGCGGCGACGGTGACGGCATTGGTTTGAACGCGGCACAGCATTCGGTTTCACATCCTGTGAACCTGCCGAACCCGCATGAACCGTAGAAAGGATCTGTCGAAACGGCTTTCGTCGCTGAACGCCGCCAGGACAGAGTGACCCGCCTTCGCACGGAACCTGCGATGGACAGAACTGCGGACACTCTGACGTAGGGTAGTATCTAGCAAAAACCGTAATTCGCGTCAATCGGAGCCCGGGAACTCGACCCAAGCCACGCCGTCGGACCCCACGCGGTCGGCTATTGCGTGACGGCGAAGGTTGCTTTGTTGCGACTTCGCTTCCGGAGCCGGTATCTATTCAATTTGTCGAATGGTTCATTTCCGTGTCGCGCTGCGTCATCAGCGAGACGACGACGAGCACGAAAAACCCGAGCGGGATCGTCACGATGCCAGGTTGACTGAAGGGGACGGGGGCGCTCTCGGCAGCCAGGCCGTAGACATCCTTGAACGTATCGCCGCTGAGGAGGATCCACGTCAGCGACGAAAGCATGCCGACCGTGATTGCCGCCGTGATCCCCTCGCGCGTCGTCTTTTTCCAGAAGAGAAGCATCACGAGCGCCGGCAGATTGGCAGAGGCGGCGATGCTGAAGGCCCATCCGACGAGATAGCTGACATTCATCTTCTCGAACACGATCCCCAGCACGATGGCGATGATTCCGACGACGACCGAAGCGAGCTTGGCGACGCGGATCTTCTCGTGATCGGTCATCTCGAATTTGAAGACGCTTCCCGCCAGGTCGTGCGCTACCGCGCCGCTGGCGGCGATGATCAGGCCGCTCACGGTGCCGAGCACCGTCGTGAAGGCGATTGCCGAAATGACGGCGAAGAGCCACTCGCTGAAGCTGCGGGCGAGGAGCGGGGCGGCCATGTTGCTGTTGGTGACATCGAGTGCCCCGGAGGTCATCGCCCCCAGGCCAATGTAGAGCGTCAGCACGTAGAAGAACCCGATGCTGGCGATCCCGACGATTGTGCTTTTGCGGGCGCTGGCCTGGTCCTTAACGGTGTAGTAGCGAATGAGAATGTGCGGAAGCGACGCGGTGCCGCCGAACAGGGCCAGCATCAGCGACAAAAAGTTCAGCTTGTCGGTGGGCTTGTCGCTGCGAATCCCCTTGAACGCAGGGAGGTTGCCGGGGCGGAGGATTTCACTTCCACTCGCGGGGCGCGGGTAGTAGATCGTCGTCGTCGAGCCGTCCTCTTCTTTGACGACGTCTTTGTCTTTATCCCACAGAATGACTTCGCTCTTCTGCAGGACGCTGAAGAACTGGAGCGGCCCCAGGGAGCCGGTTCGACTCGGCCCGTCGCCGGGTAACTGGCTCACATGCCCGACGGTCGCGAGATCCCACTTCGGCTCTCCGGGTTTGCGGACTGCCGCCGATTGGGGGAGGCCATTGACCAGCTTCTTTCCATCCGGCTGCACCGTGACGGTCTGCGCTTTCCAGCATTCGACGGCTCCCCCGTCTGGCTTCCCTTTTCGCCATGTCTGGATCTCACCCGTCGCAGTGTCACGCAGGCGAAAGTAGGGTCGATCCTTCCAGCCGGCGATGCTGGCAAGCGGCTGATGATGTTTGGGAAGCAACTCAGCGTTTCCCGCCTCGATCGCGGCAATCGTCGGCTCGGCATCAAAGCGGACCGGGCGGATGCGCCCCGCCAGTTCCTCGGTTTGGGGCACCGCGAAGCCCCGGTTGAGGATCATCAGCGTGAGCACCGCGCTGAAAATCACGAGCAGCGACCCTTTGAGGAACTGGACATACGTTGTGCTTACCATCCCTGCCGTCACGACGATCAGGATCACGACCGCTCCGACGATTGAGACGCCGACCGCGTGCGGAAAACCCAGGAGCGGCTTCACGAGCACTCCCGCCCCGACCATTTGCGGGATGAGGTAGAAGACACTCACGACCAGCGTGCTGATCGCCGCCGAGAGTTTGATCCCCCGCGAGTTGAACTTGCTGTCGAGGGCGTCGGCGAACGTATAACGCCCCATTCGCTTGAGCGGCTCGGCAATCACGAACAGGGCGACAACCCAGCCCGCGAGGTAGCCGATCGAATACAGGAACCCGTCGTACCCGTAGAAGGCGATCATCCCGCAGATGCCAAGGAACGACGCCGCCGACAGGTAATCTCCGGCGAAGGCGATCCCGTTGACGAACCAGTGGATCCCGCCCCCCGCGGCGAAGTAACCGGCCGCCGATTTGGCCCGCGCCCCGAGATAGAAGCTGAGGCCCAGCGTGAACGCGACAAAGACCGCGAAGATTCCGATGGCGAGGGGCGAAGCGTCGTAAGTCATCGGGTGGCCCCCGGCCGGCACAACCAGGCGTAGACGAGGGCCAGCGCGAACGCCGCGCCAATCAGGCCGAACCCGTACAAAATCGCCAAATTCAGCCCGGCCACGGGGGTCGTCTCCATCATCGCCGGGTCGAGGACGTTGAGAAGCATGAACCCGACATAAAGCGCGAGGTAGATGGAAAACAGGATCAGCCCGTGCCGCGACCGCCGCGCGGCGAGTTCGGGCGTATCGCCTTCGTCCTTTTCCTTCGGCGCATCACCAAAATGGACCATCGCTGCTCCTTATGAAATCAAATCACATCGGCGCGTTCCTCAAAGATCCCCTTTCTGGAATCGAATGCGATCGCACAAACTGCGGCCGCCAGGTAGATTCCCGCAAAGAGGAACAGAACCGGATCCCAGTTCGCGTTGCTCCCTTCCCCAACAAGTCTCGCGACTGCAAAGGGGAACGCAAAGGCGCCGATGTTTCCGCACATGTTCATCAGCCCGAACACCGTTGGGACGTGGTTCCCCCCCAGGTCGATCGTCAGCGTGTAGGAGATCGGGCCGGTGATCGCCGCGCAGAATGCCCCCAGGCTGATCACCACCACCGCCGGCCACGGAGAGCTGATCCAGAAGGCGAGGAGCACGAATGCGGCCGCCGCCAGCGACGTCGTCCCCGAAAGAACCTGGCGGCTGATCCAACGGCTGTTGGTGCGGACGAAAAGCCAGTCCGACAGCCAGCCTCCGACGATGCTCCCCAGGGCCGTCGCGGCAACTGGGGCACTCGTCATCATCCCGGCCGAGACGATTCCCTCGACGCCGCGCCCTTCGCGCAGGAACGTCGCGAACCAGCTCTGATAAAACATATAACCCGCGCCGCGAAAGAACTGCTGCGCACAGATCCAGCAGAGGGTCGAGCTGGTCAGCAGCGTCGGCCACGGAATCGGCTCGACGGGGGTGGAGGCCCGATCGGGATACGATTCGTCGCGCTCGCCGTTGAGCAACTGGAGCTCTTCACGATTGACGCCGGGATGCTCGTCGGGCCGATCGCGATACCAGACGTAGAACCACACGGCCCAGACCAAGCCGGGAATCGCATACAACCCCATCGTCCAGCGCCAGCCGATTACGACCACCAGGAGTGCTGTCAATTGCGCGCCAAGGATCCCACCGAGCTGCATGGACATCGTGACGGATCCATTCGCGGAAGCGCGGCGCGAAACGGGGATCCACGTCTTCACCGTCAAGGTCGAACAGGGAAAGACTCCCGCCTGGCCGAGCCCAATCCCCATGCGGGCCGCCAGCAATCCGGGGAACCCGGAGGCCAGCGCGAAGACCCCTGTCGCCCCGGAACAGATGACGGCAAACAGCGAGAGCGCGCCGCGACAACTCCAGAGCTGACCGAGCCGACCGCCGGGGACTTGAAACAGGGCGTAGGTTGCGAACAATCCGCTCGTCAACCAGGCCGACTGCATCTTCGTGATCTGCAATTCCTCGCGGAGATCCTTCTCGAAGACTCCCGGGCTGGCACGCTGAATGTAGGTGATCGCGGCGACCGTGCAGAGAGCCGCCAGCACGACGTACCGCGCGCGGGACGGGCGCGTCGCGAGAGGCACGGTGGTCGCAGCCATGTTGCAGCTCCGGGACCGAAGGAGGGGAAAAGTCACACGATCGTACAGCAGAGATGCACGGGAGAGAAACCTGCGGGGAAGATTGCAGGGGGGAGGAGACAGAGAGAAGGAGAGAGGCGGAGAAAGCGCCCGGCGAGCGGCGCGGCGTCAGCCCGCCGGTTTGCCGCCCATGTTCGGTGCCCCCCCCGTGCGGTAGACAGCTGTCATCCGGCATCGTTCGTCGACGACGTTCGGGCCTAGTTGAGCGAGGCGCGGCCCATCTACCTTCCGTCGACGAGTCCCGCTTTGAGGGATCTGTCAACCAAAAGTCAAGTTGTGAATCAAGCTGCCGCAGAGAAACCGCAATCAATGCTTCGGCAACAGAATCTCGATACCGTAGCGCGGGGCGATTTCCAGCAGCTTGTCGATCTCGGCCGTCGAGGGAGGTGGAGCGGCCGTCGCTCCCTGTGGGACGGGAATGCCAATTTCGAAGAACATCGCTTCGAGCCCGGCCGGTGCGACCGAGATCAGCATGCGGGCCGGTCGGCTGCTTTCGTTTTTGAACGAGTGAGGAGTGCCTACCGGCATGTTGGCGAACATCCCCGCCGTCGCCACAAGGCGCTCTTCGCCGACTCGAAACGTGACTTCGCCTTCGAGGATATAAAAACCCTCTTCCTCGCGGCTGTGGACGTGGGGCGGCGGCCCGCCGCCGGGAAGGACGATCGCTTCCCAGAGTGCATACTTGCCGTTCGTGTCGTCGCCGGTTGCGAGGAAGCGGTACACGTCGCCAACAACGGCGATCGTCCGGCCTTCGGTGGTCGGTCTAAGGAGGTATTTCGGAGTTGGATTCATTTGTACGCAACCGGCAATCTGGCGTTCTTACCGCAGCGACTCCAGCGCCTTTAGTCGCATTGCGGAGATGGCGGGAATGAAGCCCCCCAGCGCGCCCATGAACAGTGACAGCAATAACCCCGTCGCCAGGATCTCGCGGCTGACGACGAGCTGCAACACGACGAATTTGCCCCCGCCGCCGCCGGACATGATGCTCCGCGCGGTCCAGCCGTCGGCGACCATTCCCAGAAGGCACCCCAGCAGCCCTCCGGCCAGGGCGAGGACCAGTGATTCGAGCAGAAATGAAATCAGAATCTGCCTCCGCTGATAGCCCAAGATCCGCAGGACGCCGATGTCTTTGCTCCGCTGGCTGATTGCGGCGAACATTGTGTTCATCACGCCGAACACGCCGCCGACCCCCATGATGAGGGCGACGATCACGATCGCATAGAGGAACGTGCGGCTCGTCTCGGCCATGTTCGAGTAATACTCTTTCTCGGTCATGGCGTTGAGCGCGGTTTCTTTCGACGCCTTGACCTCTTCCGCCAGCGTCGTGGCCGCGGCGTCGCCGTCGGCGCGAACGATGAGGGATGAATAACTCGCCGGCTTGCCGAAGTATTCACCGGCGATCTGGCGCTTGGCCCAGATCTCGGAATCGAACGTCGAGCCCCCCGAGTCGAGCAGGCCGGTGACCTTCCAGGTGCGATCGGCGAGCGAGAACGTGTCGCCGACAGCCAGCGGTTTCGTCCCCAGGTCGCGCCCCATCTCGGCGGCCAGCCCGTTTCCCATCACCGCCTGAATCAGGTTCTGGGCGGCGTCTCCCGGCGCCTGCTCGACGCCCGCTTCCGAAAACCACTGGCCTCCCGTCTGCAGCTTCAGTCCGTGAACCTTGGCTGCGAGCTGGGGATTGTCGATCCCGCGAATCTGGACGAAACGACGGCGGGCTTTTTCACCAGCCGCGACCGGAATCTGCTGATTGCCGACAACGAAGATTTCTTTGCTGACGAGGCGGTCTCCATCGCTGTCACTGACGATGCCCGGCATGCGCTCAACGTTGCGAACATCGTCGAAGGCCAGATTGCTGAAACCTTCGTCATTGGAACCGCTGGAAAGGATGACGACGTTCCCCGGCTGGCCGCTGTTTTCCGTCAGCGAGTAAAGTCCGTTGACGAATGACATCATGACGGTCATCAGGGCGACCACGAGCGTGAACGCGAGGGCCGTCATCACGGTCGTCTTCCAGCGGATGACGAGGTTCCGCACGTTGTAACTGACCGGGACCTTGCCGATCGTCGCCAGGAGCGCCATGAAAATGAGCGAGCCGGCAAGCAGCGCGTACAAAGCGTCGCGCCAATGGGCGTCGACGAATTTGAGGAATTCGGGCATGGACCTCACGCAATCTTCGAGAAGACGTCGGCGACGCGCACCGACCGGGCCGACCAGGCGGGAATGATGCAACCGACAAAGGCCGTGCCGGCGCCCACCGCCAGTCCCCACAGCGGGGCCTGATCGGGGATGTAGAACCGCTGAAACCAGGCGATCGGGAAGGGGATCCCGCCGGCCCCCTTGTTGATGAGGAGATACGCCACCCCGGCGCTGAAAACTCCCGAGGCCGCGCCAATCAAGAGCGCCTCGCCGAGAACGAGCATCATCACATGCCCCGGCCGGAACCCGAGCACTTTGAGGACGGCGATTTCCATCCGCCGCTCGCGGACGCTGATGCTGATCGCGTTGGCGATGACCAGCGAGAGGGTCACCAGTACCGCGGGAGCGAGCAACCAGCGCATCCCCCAAAAGATGTCTTTGTACGCTTCGAGAAAGCTGGAAATCGCCGAGGCCTGCGACTCGCAGCGGACTGCGGGGCTGGTGTAAAGCGGAGAGCTCGTGATTTGTTCGGCGAGGCGTTCGAACTCCTCGCGGTTATTGACTCGGAGGACGACAAACGCGATGGGGGCCGCTGCCTGCGCGTGCTCCTTCTTATTCTTCTGTTTGTACTCGTCGAGGGCCGCGAGCAGGTACTCGATGTTCATGATCGACGTCTGCGCGTAGCGCTGGGCCGCGTCGGGAAACGTGTCGACGATCTCGAATTCAAGGTCGATCCCTTTGAAGATGATTCCGGAGATCCTGATCCGGTCGCCGACTTTCTTGTTCATCGTCTTGAGCTGGGTGGGCCCGATGACGCAACCATTGCGTTTTTGTTTCATCTTTTCGACAGCCGCCATTAGAAGCGCATGGTCGGCGGGGCCGAGCTGGTCGAGCTCGTCCATCATCGTGGGGACTTTTTCCGCTTCGCCGGCGATGAGAAAAATAAAGTTCTCGCGGGTCATCTTGGTGGGGTCGAGCGTCCCGCCATAGAAGGCCCAGGTCATGTGGTCGGTCGGGCGGACGTCACCCGAATTGCGAGCTGCCCCTTCGCGAAGCGACGCAACGTACGAGTAGGGGAGCCGGCTGGGGGCCTTGTTCTTCTCGGTCACCAGCACCTTGAAGTCGTTGGCCTTCTCGGATGTCTGGGCGTCGATGAAGCTCAGCACCGACCAGACCGATGTCACCACCAGCACGAGGACCATCGTCCCCAAACTCGTCAACGTCGTCCGCACGAGATTGCGGCGAACGTTCTTGAAAATAATGACAATGTATTTGGCAAGGTGACCAAGCATGGCGGACTTCCAATGATGCGATACGTCGGAGGAGGCACCGAGGCAAACAGGTGAAGAGGTACAGAGGGGACTCCCATCAATGCGCCTCTTCGCCTCTGTGCCTCTGTGCCTTTTCGCCTCTTAGCCTCCCGTCAGGCGCGTTCCAGTTGGCGCATCGTCTGTTCGACCAGTTGTCCTTTTTCGAGGTGCAGCGTGCGCCGGGCTCGTTCGGCGGCGCGCGGATCGTGCGTGACCATGATGATCGTCTTTTGCAGGCTTCGCTGGAGTTCGTCGAGCAGCCCCAGGATCTCGTCGGCTGAGCGGGCGTCGAGATCGCCGGTCGGTTCGTCGGCAACGATCAGCGTGGGGTCGGTAACGATCGCCCGGGCGATGCCCACCCGCTGCTGCTGGCCTCCCGAAAGCTGCCCGGGGCGATGGCTCATGCGGTCGGTCAGGTTGACCAGCTCGAGGGCCGTCGTCACCTGCGCGCGCCGCTGCGCCGAGGTGAGCGGCAGGAGCAGCAGCGGCAACTCGACGTTTTCATACGCCGAGAGGACCGGCAACAAATGGTAGAACTGGAAGATGAACCCGACGCTGCGCGTCCGCCAGCGGGCAAGTTGCGATTCGGACATGGCCGAGATCAATTCACCGCCGACCCAGACTTCCCCTTCGCTCGGCGTGTCGAGGCCGGCGATCAGGTTGAGCAGGGTCGTCTTGCCCGAGCCGCTGGGCCCCATCAGCGCGAGAAACTCGCCATTGGGGACATCGACGCTGAGATTCTGGAGCACGTCGAGCCGTTCGGCTCCGCGCGTGAAGTATTTATGGACTCCCACCACGCGCACAATCGGTTCCGTAGCGGACATGCGGCAGTTTCCCGGGATGCGTCTTGAGTTGTCGTCCGCCGACCTAGTTGTCGTCCGCCGACGATGTCGCCACGGCCTCGCAGGGAGCCCCGGCCTTCGTTTCTCCGGCGGAATGCTCGAGGTTGGCTCGGATCCGTTCGCAGACCGACTTGAGGATATCGAGCTCTTCCTCCGACAACCCGGCACGGGCGATCGCCCGCACGCGACGGGCGCAGTCAACCATCTTCGCCCAGACCGGCTCGACCTTTTCAGTGGCACGAATACGTTTGCGGCGGCGGTCGTTTGAGCAACTGTAGCGCTCCAGCCAGCCGTCGCGCTCCATGCGATCGAGAATGCCGACCAGCGTGGGGGCCTCAATTCCAAGACGCTCGGCGAGCTCGACCTGCGATAATCCCCCTTCAAACGCCAGCCAGGCGAGGACTTCCCACTGACGGAATGTGATCCCCTCCTTTTCGAGCTCGGTGTTGAGGGCTCGGCGGAAGGCGTGCGAGGTACTGCAGATCCAGTACCCCATACTTTCTTCGAACTCGTATTGAAGCACGCGCCGACCTCCCCGCAATCGCTCGTCTGCAAATAAAGTAATTACAATTGCATCATAGAATTACGGCGTTTTAGATCAAGGGTGATTCAACACCGATTTGGGAAAAGGAGCCCTCATCCGGCCTTGACCGTCTCCCCTCTTTGCGATATCAACCCGCTCGCTTGCGGCGAAAGCGGCTGCGCAGCGGTTCGAGCAGCCGGTTAATTCCGTTTCACCGCCAGGCGACCACACCTCTCAAATCCTTCCCCACCACAATCCTCAACGGGCCTGAAGCCCTGATCGCTACCGCGCGCTCGTCACTTGACGCGTTCGCGCCTGGCCGGGTCGCGCTATGGTCGCACTTCACCACAGCCTGCGGCGGGTTGCCGGTTTTGTCACCGGCCTGCTGATGTTGCATCTTTCGGGTTGCGCGCTGCTGAATGCCCCACCAGCCGCGTCCACACAAGGATCAGCCTTCGCGTGGCTGACCCAATGGGTGAGTCAGCCGGTCGACGCCGCACCTGGCTTCGATCTCGAAGCGCTGCGACCGGAACCACGTCCGGCGGTGGTCGCTCCCTCAGACCTGTTGGAAGTCACCGTCTGGGACCTGTACGAACCCGGCAAGCCGTATACGTTCCCCGTCCGGGTCTCGGACAAGCAAACCATCGAGACTCCGTTCCTGGGTGAGTTTTCGGTTGTCGATCAAACTCCCGCACAGGTTGAAGCGGGGCTCGTCGAGAGTTACAGGAGGGGCGAGTTCCTCGTCCATCCGCGCGTACTGGTTCGCAGCCTCGATCCACCGACCGTAAAGGTCCAGATGGGAGGAGCCGTCCCGCGCCCGGGTTTTGTGGAATTGTCGCGCACCGACACGAGCGTCTATGCGGCGCTGATCTCAGCAGGCGGATTGAAGAAGACGGCCGGCGCTCAAGTGGGAGTGTTGCGACGTTCGCGACCGTCCGAAACCGGCGCCATGGCCGAGGCTCCCTCCCATAGTGATGGTTCGGAACCCGCCGCGTCCATTGACTCGTCGTCCCGCGCAAGCCACGCCGATCATCCTCAGCAGCTTGCCAATAGCCTGGAGATTCTGAGCGTTGAGACCTCGCCGCATCATGGTTCCGAGCCGGCGGTCAAGCCGACCGAGAGTCAGCGACGGCCGAACGAAGAATCCGGGCTTCCGACGAAAGGCCTCCAGAAACGCTCGGCGCCGGCGGCGCCGTTCGCCGCCACGACGCCGACCTGGTACGACCTGAATCGGCCCGAAGATGGTCAGGCGCTGCGCACGGTGCAATTGGGCGACGGGGATGAGGTGATCGTTAAGGCGGCGGCTCTCCCCGTGCGGATTGGCGGAGTGGTTCTGCAACCGGGGGCGTATCCCCTGCCGACGGGACGAACGCTGAACGTGTGGCAGGCCCTCGAACTGGGAGGGGGCGTTCGCGTCCGTGACGTGCCGCTCAATATCACGCTGATCCGGCCGGCCGCTGAAGGGCGCGCCGCGCGACGCTGGGTCCTCAGCGTCGACGATTTCAACCGGCATCCGACCGCCTCACCGCTCGTCGAACCGGGAGACGTGCTGCACGTAGAGCCAACGACCGGCAGCAAGCTCAAGCGGGCCGCCCGGGACCTGTGGAACAAGTCATGACAGTTCGTCGGAAAACGTGGCCACGTCGACTTTGGCTTGGTGCCGCACTGGTAGCGACCCCCCTGTCGCTGGCGATCGGCTGGTGCTGGAATCGGACCTGCGATCCTGAATACGTCGCTACGGCCCGGGTGTCGGTTCCACCGTCTATAGTCGATCACGTTCGCGGCACAAATCCGTCGCCAATCGTCGAGGACTCGGTTCTTTCGCCCGAAGTCATCGCGGCGGCGGCCGATCTGCTTCAGGAGCGAGGCATTTCGCTCCCCTTTGAATCACGCCCCGACTCCGAAATCGACTATCTCCTCGGCCATCTCGACGCTGCGCACGAGCGTGACGGCGATCGCGTCGAAGTCGAATTGCGCTACCACACAACCGATGCTGAGAAGGCCGTCCCGGTGTTGACCGCTGTCGTCGATTCCGGGATCCGCGCGTTGCAAGGTCTCGTTCCGGAAGTCGCCGACCCCGGCGCGGACGATCGCAACCGAGAGCGCGCGCAACTGGCGCAAGCGCTGGAGCAGCAGCAGATTCGCGTCGCTGAATTGCAGGAGCGCCTTGCGTCCCGCAATCGCGAACCGCTCGATGCACTTCCGAGTGCCGAGAGCCTTCGTGCGCTGGCGTCTGCTCTCGAAGAGGGGCGCGAGCATCGGATCGAGGCCGAAGATCACCTGGCCCTGGCCTGCCAGGAAATTCGAGCCGGTGTGGGTGTCGAGCAGATCGTCGCGCGCCTGCCTGAGAGTTCAGCCTGGTCGGAGACTCGCGATGTGGCCGGAACAATTCGGATGCAAGACGAACTTCGGCAGCTCGAAATCGCATCTGAGGCCGCGGCCGCAGTTTACGGACGCAACCATCCCCGAATGATCGGCCTGCAAACTCAGCTCGAGCAAACTCGACAGAAGCTCGCGGCCCGGCCGGAACACGTTCCGAATGTGCCCGTCATTCAGGCGTCGTCGTCGACCGATCCCAACGCCAATTCGCCATCGAGCGCTCCGACAACAGCCGTTCTTCTGCTCACCGCACTCGAGGAAAAGTGCCGGCAAGCGACCCGCGCCGAACAGAACTTCGAACGAAAGCTCGCATCTGCAACTGCCGCGCGCGAAGAGCAGCAGGTGCTCGAACCGCAACTGGCCGACGCCCGAGGAGAACTGGCGTTCCTGCAGAAGGAGCACGAACGGGTCCGCCAGGAAATTGTTGCAATGCGATGCGAAGCGGAAAACCGCCGCGTCAAGGTTTCGGAGCCTCCCACGCTCTCGCCGGAACCGATTGTCCCGCCACTCGCGCAGCACCTGTTGTGGCCGGGGATCGCCGGGATGCTGATCAGCGGCGGATTGCTGCGTGGTTTTCAACGAAGTCCGGAGAGACCCGTTTCGCCTGCGGATGATCCGTATCGAACGAGGACCATCGAGCGATCCAAATCGCGCGAGGAAGACAACCTGGCTCGGCTCCGGCGGCTGAAGCCGGTGGCTTGAAACCGCCGTATCGCCATACGGACACAAGCCCGAAGTGCGAGCGCCGGGGGAGCGGGGAGCGGGAATCGAATACGGCTTTTGGGGAAATCTCTTGATCATATGCCGCGCCGCGAGACGATCGACCCCACACGCTGGCACTTGGGGCTTGTAAATGCGAGGCATTGACGACGCCGGGATTGGTTGCCGCACCCCATCGCCGAAAGCCGGCATCGTTGGTTGAATTGAACGCTCAATTGACGTAAACTACCGCTTCGCTTTCAGCGACAACCCATCGCGCGTCAGGCCGAGCGTGCGACTCAACATCAAGGCAGACAAACGTTTCGAGCAGGAGAACGGACAGTGGGGATTGACAAGAGTTTGCGGCGCAAAGGGCGGCTCGCCCGTTCGCGAAACGTGATGAAACGCGAAGAACGGATCGACCAGATGAAGTCGGAGGAAACCTGGATTTCCGGCCGAAGTCCAATCGGTCTCCCTAAGACGCGCGTGGTCAAGGTCGCCGCCAAGAAGAAAAAGAAGAAAGAAGAGAAGGCCGAGGAGGGCGCCACTGCAGCCGCTCCCGCCGCCGCTGCTGCTGCCGGCAAACCCGCGGCCAAACCTGCCGCGAAGCCGGCCGGCAAGCCGGGTGGCAAGGGCTGAGACGCGCATGCGAGCTCGTCGGGAAGGCTTCAGTCCACACGAGATCATATGCCCGTTTGAGGTTGTATTCGGTCGTGTGAACGGTCTGATCGCGGATGCATCCCAAACTGCGATATCTCGGTGGGGCGGGAGTCCGCTATCGGATGCGGCGCGAGGCGACCCGGTTTCTCAGTGACGTCGCCGATCCGCAGACCGCTCAGGCGCGCGTTCTCCGCGAACTGCTGGCCCTCAACGCCGAAAGTGATTTTGCGAAGCGGCACGGGTTCACCACGATCCGCACGGCCGCCGATTTTCGCCAGCGGGTGCCAATCGCCGATTACACCTACTTTCGTCCCTACATCGATCGGTTAAAGCTGGGCAATTCCACGGCCCTGCTGGGAACTCGCAATCGGCTGCTGATGTTCACGCTGACGAGCGGCACGACGTCGGAGTCGAAGTTCATCCCCATCACCAGACGGTTTCTCGAAGATTACCGTCGCGGCTGGAAGGTGTGGGGAATTCGGGCGTACGACGACCATCCCGCCTTGCACACGCTCGATATCCTCCAGCTCTCCAGCGATCACGATCAGTTTCGCACGGCCGGTGGACACCCCTGCGGCAACATCAGCGGACTTGTCTCGGCGATGCAGAGTCCGATCGTCAAGACGATGTACACCGTTCCCGATGTCGTCGCCAAAATCAAATCGCCCGAGGCGAAGTACTACGCGGCGCTCCGTCTGTCGCTCGCCAATCCACGCGTCGGCATCGTGATGACGGCCAATCCCAGCACGATCATCAATCTGGCCAGGTTGGGAGACGTTCTGAAAGAAGAGCTCATCCGCGACGTGGCCGATGGCACGCTCTCGAGCCGCATGGAGATTCCGGCCGAGGTCCGCCAGGCGCTCCGACGCCGCCTGGGAGGCCGGAAAAGTCGGCGAGCTCGCGAACTGGAACAAATCGTCAGCCGGACCGGCCATCTCTATCCCGTTGATTATTGGCCGGATCTATCACTATTGGCCGTCTGGACGGGGGGCAGCGCGGGCGCCTATACCGCCGGCCTTCGAAAATATTTCGGCGACGTGCCGATTCGCGATCACGGGTTGTCGGCCAGTGAAGGACGGATGACAATCCCCCTCAGCGACAATCGGGCCGATGGCATCCTCGACGTCGGCACGCACTATTTCGAGTTCATTCCCGAAGCGGAGCACGGCACGACCCAGCCGACCGTTCTCGGGGCGCACGAGCTTCGCGAGGGGGCCAACTATTACATTTTGCTGACGACGTCGTCGGGTCTCTGCCGGTACGACATTCGCGACGTCGTCCGTTGCACCGGATTCGAGGGACGAACGCCACTTCTCGAGTTTCTCAACAAGGGTTCGCAGATTTCGAGCATCACCGGCGAGAAGATCTCGGAATCGCAAGTGGTCGCCGCGCTGAAGCAGGCGAGCGCCGAGATGCACCTCGACCTTTCGTACTACACGATGTCTCCGGTATGGGGCGATCCACCCGGTTACCGGTTGCTGGTGGAAGAAAGCGATCTCCCCGCCGGCGATGCCGTCGGCCGGCTGTGTGCGATCGCCGATGCGCACCTGCAGACGTTGAACGTGGAGTATGGTGAAAAACGGAAGACCGGCCGCCTGACTCCGCTCGCACCGATGCTGATTCCCTCCGGCAGTTGGACCCGTTTCGCACGTCAGCGGCAGTCGAAGCTCGGCGGCAGCGTCGAACAATACAAGCACCCCTGTCTGGTGCCGGACCTCAAGTTCTGCGAGACGTTCGTCCGGGAATTCGCCATACCGGTCGTTTTGAAATGACGAATGTCTAAATCCGAATGTCGAATGAAATGACAAAATCCAAATGACCAAAAACAGAATCGCGCCGATTTTTTCGGGCTTCGGGTTTCGACATTGATTCGACATTCGGATTTCGACATTCGTCATTCGATCCTCCGTTCCACCACTCACTCCCGCCCGTGCCTACCGCCATCCCGACGCCACCCGATGATCCACACACGCGCGCGACGCGCGTTCGGGACGCGGTCGTGGCGGTTGCCGTGCTGATGGCGGTGATGCTCTATCTCGACCGCTTCTGCGTCTCGTTCGCCGAGCGCTACATCAAGGAAGATTTGCGACTCACCGAATCGCAGACGGCGTGGTTCCTCAGCCTGTTCTTCTGGTCGTATGCGCTCGGGCAGGTGCCCTGCGGGTGGTTGGGTGATCGGTTTGGCGTTCGCGGCATTTTGGCGCTGTACATCCTGATCTGGTCGCTGTTCACCGCGCTGATCGGCGTCGCCGCTGGAATTGTCTCGCTGCTGGTGTTTCGGTTTGGTTGCGGACTGGCGCAAGCGGGGGCGTTTCCTGCCTGCGGCAACCTCCTCAGCAGATGGGTCCCCCTTTCGAGCCGCGGAAAGGCCAGCGCCATCGTCGCGCTGGGCGGCCGCATCGGCGGCGCCATCGCCCCGATCCTGACCGCCTATCTGATGGTGGTGTTTGTCCCTCTCTCGACGCCCGCTTTGCTGGAATCCAGCCAACTCCTCAATTCTGAGCGATTGAGCATGCGACTGTTCTCGCCCAACGAAGACTCCGGTCCGCCTGTTGTGCAGCGAATCCGCGAGTTGTGGCCGGTCTCGACCCCGATCGACATCGCGACTTCCGAGCCGGCACGAAGCAGGGCGATTTGCGACGGGCTCAACGAACTGCTGCGGCGCTCTGATCTCTTTCGCGAATCGGATGTCGCGCACCTCAAAAGCCTCGAGCGCGAAGCGCTCCAACTCCTGGCAAAACGAACGACCGGCAAGTCGCTCTCGGAACAACAGACGATCCGCCTCAATCGCCTCGTGCTCGAAGCCGTGTTTCCGGCGGAGATCGGGAAGCTTTACGTCCGCGGGTGGAGGCCGGTCGTGATGATTTACGGGCTGGTCGGGATCATCGTTGCCGGTCTGTTCTGGTTCTGTGTCCGTAACACTCCCGGAGAGCATCCGTGGTGCAACGACGCCGAACGAGCGCTGATCGACTTTGGAAAAACTCCCACGCAATCGGATCGCGGCACAGCCTTGCCGCTGGGCGTGATCGTTCGGAGCACAAGTCTCTGGCTTTCATCGATCTCACAATTCACGACGAACTTCGCCTGGCTGTTTCTCGTGACTTTTTTGGCTCGGTACCTGGTCGAGGTCCATCAGGTCCCGATTCTCGAACGAAGCTGGATGGCCGCGATTCCGCCCCTGGCGGGGATTGCCGGGATGTTTCTGGGTGGCCAGCTCACCGACTGGCTGACGCGCCGCGTGGGATTGCGGTGGGGTCGAGCCCTGCCGATGGGAGTCACGCGCTTCTTTGCCGCCGCGTCGTATCTTGCCTGCTTGTGGCTCGATTCTCCCTGGGCGGCAACGGTCGCCTTCGCGTGCGTGTTCTTCTTCGTCGATCTTGGCGTCAGCGCCGTCTGGGCGTTCATGCAGGATGTGGGAGGCCGGCACGTCGGATCGATGCTCGGCTGGGGAAACATGTGGGGCAACGTCGGCTCCGCCATCGCCCTGCAGTTCTACAATTTCGTTCTCGGCGAGCATCCGGCGATTGCGGAATGGAATACGATGTTCACTGTTTGTGCGGGAATGTTCGTCCTCTCCGGCATCTCCGCCCTGGGGATCAATGCCACGGTGCCGATTGGAGCGGACGTCTACCGGCGACAATCCACAGCCACGTGAACCGCGACGACGGTTGTTCGGTAACTCAGGAAGCCGTGGATGCGTCGGATGGCGCGGATACAGCGGATATGAATCGCGATCGATTTTCGTGAGGTGACCTTCGAAGAGCGAACTCCCACGTGGACAACACCGTTCGTCATGTCCGCCTTTCGAATTTCATTCGACATTTGGTTTTCGACATTCGTCATTTCCATCCGCGCCGCCTTCGACGACTCGCATACCCCGCGCTGAAGTCCCTTGATTTTCGAGCGCGATTCCCGATGATTCCCCTATTGTCAGGAGACCTGAGGCCCGAGGCTTGAGACTCGAGGAAGTCGCTCAAGTCTCGAGCCTAACGCCTCAAGCCTAACGACAGGGAGAGCAATCTGTGGCTGAACACGTCGTCATCATCGGATCGGGTCCGGCGGGATGGGCCGCGGCCATCTACACCGCCCGCGCCAGCCTGAATCCGCTCGTCATCGAGGGGGCCGTCACCGAAGACAATCGCCTCAAGGGAACGCTTCCCCTCGGGCAATTGGCGCTGACCACCGAAGTCGAGAACTATCCCGGTTTTCCGGTCGCGGACCTGGGTGCCTATCTCGCCAACGCGATTGCTCCCGAGCGGAAGCAGTATATGGCCGATCACAGCGGCCACGGCGTGAGCGGGCCCGAACTAATGGAACTGATGCGGCAGCAGGCGGTCAATTTCGGGACTCGGATCGTCACCGACGACGTTATCGACGTCGATTTCTCGAAGCATCCGTTTCGGCTCGCCACGCTGGAAGGCAAATCGATCGAAGCCCTGGCCGTGATTGTCGCCACCGGCGCCCGGGCGAATTACCTCGGGCTGGAGTCGGAAGAAAAATACAAAAACGCGGGGGTCTCGGCGTGCGCCGTTTGCGATGGCGCGCTACCGCGATTTCGCAATAAACCGCTGGTCGTCGTTGGTGGTGGCGACAGTGCGATGGAAGAGGCGGGCTATCTCACGAAATTTGCCAGCAAGGTGTTCATTGTCCACCGCCGCGACAAGTTCCGCGCCAGCAAGATCATGGCCGATCGCGCCCTCAAGAATCCCAAGATCGAGCCGAAGTGGAACACGATCGTCGATGAAGTGCTCGGCAACGAAAAGGCCGGCGTGACCGGCGTCCGGCTGAAAAGCGCGATCGACCCCCATCATCACGAAGAACTGGACGCCAGCGGGTATTTTGCGGCGATCGGCCATACCCCGAACACCGATTTTCTGAAGGGGCAGTTGAAGCTCAACGAAAAGGGTTACATCGCCTGGACGACGCCGCAGCGAACCTACACGAGCGTCGAGGGAGTTTTCGCCGCGGGCGACGTGGCCGACGACTATTACCGCCAGGCGATCACGGCCGCCGGCTCCGGCTGCATGGCGGCTCTCGACGCCGAACGCTGGCTGGCAGCGAAAGGATTCGACTGAGCTCGGAGTGCGGAATTCAGAATGCGGAGTGAGCACAACATCGGCGAATTCTTCACTCCGCACTCCGAATTCCGCACTCCCCATTCAATGGCTACGAAATAGTTCCTGTAAGGCATCGCGCTCCCCATGTTCCCACCTGTCGCCGTCGTTCTTGCCGCCGGAAAAAGCACGCGGATGAAGTCGGCCCTCCCCAAGGTGCTGCACGAGGTCTGCGGACGGCCGATGATCGACTATGTGCTCGACGCGGCCCGGGCGGCCGGCGTCGTGCGACAGGTGGTCATCGTGGGGCACGAGGCGGAGAAAGTGAAGGGGGCCCTCGCCAACTCCCCCGGAGTCGAGTTTGCCCTGCAGGCCGAGCAGAAGGGAACGGGCCATGCCGTCATGATGTGCCGTGAAAACCTGAAGGGACACGATGGCGCCGTACTGATCCTCACCGGAGACGCCCCCCTCATGCGGCCCGAATCGTTTTCAGCGCTGCTGGACGATTACCGGAACGAACAGACCGCCTGCGTGATCGGCACCGCCGAGACCGCCAACAATTTCGGCCTGGGGCGTATCGTCCGCGACAAGCAAGGGCAGTTCGTCAAAATCGTCGAACAGAAAGACGCGACGCCGGAACAAGCCGCGATCCGTGAAATCAATGTCGGCTGCTACGTGTTCGACTGCCGCCGGTTGTTCGAGGCGCTCGACCGGATTCAGCCCAACAACAAGCAGAAGGAATATTACCTCACCGATTGCTGTCAGATCCTTCGCGACGCGGGGCAGCGCGTCGTCGCCAGCCAACGGCTCGACATCATCGAGGCGCTGGGGGTCAACACCCGCGCCCAGCTGGCAGAAGTCCATCAGGCCCTGCAGAAGCGATTCTTCGAGAAGCTGATGCTCGATGGAGTGACGATTGTCGATCCGCTCCAGACGACGATTGATCTGCGGGCCACGATTGGTGTCGAAACAATCATCTATCCGTTCACGTCGATCAGCGGACCGGCTGTGATCGGCGCAAACTGCCGGATCGGCCCGCACGCCCACGTCGGGAGCAAAACGGTGCTGGCGGACGGCAGCGTCGTCGGCCCCTTCGAATCGATCGGCGTGTGATGTGAACGGCGGCCGCGATGTCGATCGTCGTTGCCCCTTGGCGTTTGGGTGTGGCAATGATCCCTGGCACGACACAAATCTGTAGGGATCGGCCTCGGTGCCGATCCGCGAACGTCTCGGGACGATCATGCCGAAAGACAGCGCGCTCTCTGACTCGCGGAATGCCACAGAGGGCATTCCCTACAAAGACAAACGCCCTGCCGGAATTCCTTGCCGCACCCCTGGCGTTCGCGAGTCGGCCCGTCCCTTGCTTCGCGTCGCGACGCCGACTAGCCTGACGCTGGGCTCCCCCGGCATTCGACAGTCGCCCATCAGCACGGAATCCCCATGCACGAGTACCTGACGATTCTCAGCGGACGAGCGCACCCGAAACTGGCCGGCGAGATTGCCGCCTACCTCGGCATCGAGCTGGGAAGGGTCGACATCTGGAACTTCCCCGACGGCGAAATCGGGCTGAAACTCGAAGAGAACATTCGCGGTCGCGACGTATTCATCGTGCAGCCGACCTGCCCGCCGGTGAACGAAAACCTGATGGAACTGCTGATCCTCATCGACGCCTGCAAGCGGGCGAGCGCCGAACGGATCACGATCGTCATTCCCTATTTCGGCTACGCCCGCCAGGATCGCAAAGACGCGGGACGCGTGCCGATCACGGCCAAGCTGGTCGCCAACCTGATCGTCGAAGCGGGAGCCAACCGCGTCCTGGCGATGGACCTGCATGCCGCCCAGATCCAGGGATTTTTCGACGTGCCGGTCGACCACCTCTACGCAGCGCCGATTCTCGACGAATATTTCGTCTCGCTCAAGCTTCCTTCCGACGAGGTGGTCGTCGTCAGTCCCGACGAAGGGAGCATCAAGCGCTCGTTGCACCATCAGGAACGGCTCGGCGGAACGTTGTGCATCGTCGACAAAAGGCGCTCGAGCGCCACGGAAACCAAGCAGGCCAACCTGATCGGCGGTCCGATCAAGGGGAAGGTCGCATTTCTGTTCGACGATATGATCACCACCGCCGGCTCGATCGTGGGAGCGGTCAACGTCGTCCACAACAATGAGGCGCGCCGCATCTACGTCGGGGCCACGCACCCTGTATTCTGCGGCAAGGCGACGTCGCTGTTGCGGGAGGCTCCGATTCACGAAGTGGTCGTGACCAACAGCATCCCGCTGAAAGAGTCGCAGCTATTGCCCAACCTGCACGTCGTCAGCGTGGCCCCGCTGCTGGGGGAAGCGATCAAGCGAATTCACCGGAACGAGTCGGTGAGTTATCTGTTTGATTGACGCGAACCGAGATGCCGGCGGCGGTGTCGTTCCTTCTCGATTTACGTCACAGTTTGTCAAATTGGCATGCGGCCACAACGAGCCTGGGAAGTACGAAACTCCCGCCATGGACGAACGACAGACGAAACGACGGGGGCCGATGAGCTGGCTGGCAGCCAGATCGTGGCGATTCTGGACTACCTTCGCGAGCCTGTTGCCGGTGGTGTACGCGGCCAGTTTGGGGCCGACGCTATTGCTCGACTTGGATGGGATGCCAGACTGGGAGCGCGATGCGTTCGCGACGTTTTATGAACCGCTTGAGTGGTGCGTGAACCGCACGCCGGACTGGCTAGGGATTTGGTATGGCCGTTATCTGAACTTCTGGAGAGGCTTGATCGGCAAGGGTATCACGGAATGACGACACTTACGTCGCCCTCTCAACCATCCCGTCGAGCCTGCCATTTTGGCAGTAGCAACACACTGGCTTACCAGTACCTATGCGCGCGTGCCATTTTGGCACTCGCGTAAGGACCTGCCTGAGGACCGACACCGGCCAACCGGATGTGGTTCTTTGTAAGTCCAGGATTGAAAATAGTTTACGTTTTTCATTGGAATCATCAAAAAACTGGCGCACATCTTGCATATTCGATAGCGCACGAACGGTTTGCAAGAAAGTGAGGATCGCCATGAAGAAGCAACGTGACCAGGAGACTGAAACAGCCGTGACTTTGAGGCTGTGGACATATGCCGACGCCGTCAAGGCGGTGCCGTACCTGCGTTCGCTCGTTCAATCGCTGCGCGACGGCTGGCTGGAGATGCGGCAGGCTCAGGAGCAGGTTCGGCGGATTGAATCGCGTCCGGGGCGCGCCGACCGCGATTCGCTGATTCAGCTCGACGAGTCGAATCGCGACATCGAGCGGGCGGAAGCCAAGCTCGACGAGACGATGCACGAAATGCTCGCCCTCAGCGCGTACTGCGTCGATCCGGGGGCCGGTCTTGCGGTCATTCCCTTCCTGAAGGACGAAGCGCTGGCGTGGTTCGTCTTTGACCTGTTCGATCCGCAAGGGCTGGTCGCCTGGCGGCTCTATTCCGATCCGCTGGAGATGCGTCGTCCGCTGGCCGAACTGGACCGGCCTGTTTCCACGCCGACCGCGGCGTAGAAGTTCGAGGATGGAGGATCGAGAAGAGAAGAGAAGATAGGGGCAGGGGATCGGAGCACTGAAAAATCAGCGTCCGCCCGTCACCTGCTCTGTCCTCCATCATCGATCTTCTGTTCTCGATCCTCGCTATCGTTGATAGATGGGAAGCAACTGATAGGGTGGCGTCAGCGAGAGGATCACGAGCGCCGTCGTGTAGGCGCTGCCGAAATTTCCGTCGCGGTTCGCCTCGGCCGGCCACGACCCGTCGCCCCGCTGATTGTCCAACAGAACGTGCATGAACGGCGGAAAGAACCGCGCCCAATAATCGCCGCCGAGTTGAAACATCGCCTGGCTGCAATAGTACGCGCTGTAGTGATACCGTTCCTGGTCGTTCTCGACGCGGTTGTAACGGTCGAAGGGATGCTGCAGGATCCATTCGCCGGCGGTCTTTGCGATTTCCGTTTGGTGTTCACCGGCCAGCGACAACGAGAGGACCCCGCTTCCAACGATGGCCCGTGTCACATTCTTTCCGGACATGCGATCGTAAGTGAACGCGCCCCGATCGGGTTCAAACGACCGCCGGACATAGCCGCGGGCGTCGTCAATCGTCTCGATCGGGACCTCGAATCCGTTGTTGCGGGCGGATCGGAGAAACAACATCTGCCAGGAGCTGATCGAAAGATCGGCATCGCTTCGCAAGGCGGGAGAGCCGCGAAGATATCGCCAGCCTCCATTTTCGACCGCATTTCGCTTGCGTCGCCGCTGATGTTCCACCGTGAACTGGACCGCCGACGAAATTGCCGAACTGATCCGCAGCGATTGTTTCGACTCGGTCATGCCGTAGGCTTCGCCGAGCATCAACCCGGCGATGGCGTGATTGTAGATCCCGGAGTGCGCGGGTGTCCCGTAGACCCACACGCTGTCAACCGGCATGTCGAAGAGGAGTCCGTCTTTCTGCTGGGCGGCCAGCGCGAAGTCGATCGCGCGTTCGAGGTTCACGTCATACGGACGTTCCTGTGGGACGTGTCCTCGCGCTAGAAAAGCCAGCACACAGAGACTGGTGATGCCAGGCTGCCCGAGATCGGGGGCGGCAAACGAACCGTCTTGCGGATTTTGCCGAGTTGCCAGATACCGGAGACCCTTTTCGACCGCCTCATCGAGGCGCGCCCATTGTTGTTCGGAGAGCAGCTCGCGTCTGGCGGCGGAACGGTCGCCTTCGGCCGCAGAACCAGTCGTCGGAGTCAGACCGAGCGCGGCAATCAGGAAAACGCCCAGGCACTCGACCCGCACAGCCTCAGCACAGAATCGGCCCATCATGTGAGTGACCTTGCCGCGAATGAAATGTCGTCAAGCCGCGATGCGTGCGTTCTGACTCCTGCTCCCAAATTCGTTGTCGCTCATGATCGGGCACGGGTGGTCTATGCCCTGGGCCCGCCGCCGAAATAGGCCTGGTCCCTTGCTTCGAAGCCGGTATAGCCCAGAAGGTCGTAAAGCTCGGCTCGCGTTTGCATCGTATCGACAAAGCCCAGCTGGGTTCCCTCCGTCGCCAGTCGAGCGAGCGCCGTTTCGACTCCCTTCATCGCCACACGCAGCATCGTTACCGGAAAGAGCACCCCTTTGTAGCCCATCTCCGTCAATTGCCGGGCGGTGAGCAGCGGGCTCTTGCCGAACTCGGTCATGTTGGCGATCAAAGGGGCGCGAACCTCGCGCGCGAAGCGCGCGAATTCCTGTGGCGTCTCGAGCGCTTCCGGAAAGATCGCGTCGGCGCCGGCGTCGAGATAGGCTTTCGCCCGAGCCAGCGCTTCGTCGATCCCATGCACGGCCCGCGCGTCGGTTCGCGCGATGATCACGAAATCACGATCGCTTCTTGCCGCGACGGCAGCCCGAATTTTCGCCTGCATCGTCGCGGTGCTGACGACGCTTTTGCCGCTCAAGTGCCCGCAGCGCTTGGGGAGCTCCTGATCTTCGAGGTGCAATCCCGCCAGCCCCGCCGCTTCGAAAACGCGAATCGTTCGCTCGACCGAGAGCGGCTCGCCGAAGCCGGTATCCGCATCGGAGATAACGGGAATGCTCACCGCCTGCGTCAGATACCGCGCCTGCTCGGCGAACTCGGTTTGTGTGACCAGGCCGACGTCCGGGAGAGCCGCGAGACTTGCGGACAAGGCCGCCCCGGATTGGTAGACAGCCTTGAATCCCGCCCGCTCCGCGAGCCGCGCGACCAGTGCATTGAACACCCCGGGAATCACCAGGCCCCCCTCTTCGAGGACCTGGCGAAACGACGCACCCGGTGTCAGTTTGGGGGGAATCATGCCGGCATCTTAACGGAATTTCGACACCGATCCCAATAGGTTTCCAGTAGCCATCCCGTCTGCAACATATTGCCAGAGGGTAGACACCCCTCTCTTCAGTCGTCGCCGAACCGTTGCACAATCGCCAGGCCGAGCCAAACGGAACTTCCTTTCAAATTATTTTGCATTAATCACTTATGTCCGAAACGACATCCATCTTTTCTAATCTTTCCGGTCTCGTTAGAATGCCGCCGTGTCGTTGACCCGAGAAGGGGCGGTGAATAGGGGGGTCGTGGTGCGTGCGCTGGGACGTACAGTGGCAGGCGGACGTCTGCCCGCTGGTACGCATGAATAGACGCGGTTGCGGACCACGAACTCTGACGGTCGCGGCGGACGGGATTACTGCAAAAGGGACGAAAGTGAATCGAAGGAGTCGCACAGTGACGCGCAATCTTGTCACGAGTTGGATGCTCTTGTTGTTGCTGACGTCGGCCGCCTGGTCTCAAACCAAGCCGGCAGGTGTCGTTGCGGAAAAACCGATCATTACCGTCGTTTTGCCCTCCGCGGATGCCCTGTATGAGGACTTGAAACTGGCCTTCGGCCTGGCGAACGACCCGAAGGGATACCAGACACTGGAAGACACCATCAGCGTCTTTCTCGACGGAATTGACACGGCCAAGCCGAGCGGTGTCCGCGTTTATTCGGCCGGAACCGACCTTCCGTATGTCTTGTCGGTACCGCTCATGGACGTGAAAGCGTTCTTAGCGGCCAAGCCCAAGGCGGCAGCGGCAAAGGCCCCCGTCAAAGAAGACGCGGCTCTTCAGGGCTTGCTGGAGAATCTTTGGGATCTCGATCTCAAGACAGAGCCTCCGCCGAATCCGGCGCAAAGACTGCAGGTTCCCAAGGCCGTTCAAGCTGCGGCCAAGAAGTTGATGCTGGCGAAGACCGAGCGGATGATGTTCAACATCTACGACGGTTTTCTGCGGTTCGACCCGGCCGTGCGGCAGGTCCATTTTGGAAAAGAGCTGGCTGACGTTCGGCATGCCAAAGGAGAGACATCGGCGGATATGCTCAAAGTGCTCAAAGGTCAGGATCTGGCAATCCTGATCGATGGCTCAATTCAAACCCCCGACGAACGTCGTTCGGCATTTGCGAAAGCCAAGAAGGAAGTCCTCGGCGCGGTGACGAAAGGCGAAAAGGAAGAGGAAGCCGCGTTTGCCCTCCGCAAGGCTCTCGCCGAGCAGCAGATGGGTGAAGTCGAGAGGTTTTTCGCCGATTCGGAAAAGATCGAAATCGGATGGACCACTTCGGCCGCCGAAAAGAACGCGAAGATGGCGATCGAGCTGTCGGCAGTCCCAATGACGTCGCTCGACCAGAGCATCGAACTCCTCGGTCAGGCGCCGGACGAATTCGCCGGAGTTTCGGCCGATGCAGCCGTGCTCAAAGGTACGATCAACTTTCCGCTCGACCAGATGCGGCAGCAAAACCTCAAGACGGTTTCGAAGCTGGCCCGCGCCGATTTGAAGCAGAAGGTCGACGCCGATGAGAAAGTCGCCAAAGAGCAGAAACAGGTCGATAAAGACCTCGTCGATCTGATCTTCGACGTCGTCGACGACATCGGCGCGGCGGGCACGTTCAATGGCTTCGGGCGGGTCTGGTCGAACGGCAATTCCACGCTGACACTCACCGGAGGAGTGAAAGTCCCCAACGGAGCGAACTTTGTCAAAATCCTTCAGACATTCGCCGAGCGCGGAGGGGGGATCAAAGTCGAATTGAAGGCCGAAACCGAAGGTGAAGTCGAGATCCACAAGCTGAGCCTGGGTGATCTTCAGAAGGATTACCCGGAGCTGCTCGACAAGGATGGAACGGTTTACGTCGGCACGACCGCCGGCGCCGTCTGGTTCGCTGCCGGAGACAAAGCACTCGACCGACTCAAGCAGGGGATTCAAGAGGCGAAAAGTGTCGGTCCCAAAGCGGGACCGGTGGGCGAGCTCCATGCTCAGCTTTACCCCCTGATTGAAGTCTTCGACAAAATCCGCACCCGTCAAAAGCCGCCAGCGGCTCCGAAGATTGCGGTCGTGGAGAAAAAAGCGGGCGACAAGAAGGCCGGTGATAAGAAGACGGTTGAAAAGAAGGCCGTAGTCGAAAAGAAGCCCGAAGGAGATGCGGGCGCGCGGGCGACCGGTATGCTCGCCGATCTGCAACTCCGCAAGTTGGCCCTCGAAGCATTCAAAGAGGGTAAGGATACCATTTCGCTCTCCCTCAAGCGTGAAGAGAAGACCGTCAAGCTCAACCTGGACCTCGACGAAGGGATCATCCGTCTGGTCGGGAAAGCTCTCTCCAAGTTCGTCAAAGACAACCTCGCCGACGATTGAACGCCTTCGGATCACCGAATGACATCGGGCTGACCGCCGAGCAGTTGCGGCGGTTGGCCGACCTCAGCAACCCTCTCGATGCCTCCCAAGCCTGGCCCGCGGAGCAGTTCGACCTGCTCGCTCGGGCAGGCGTCTTAGGTTGGGCCGTTCCTCGCGAATTCGCCGGAACGGAGGCTTCGTCGCGGCAAATGCTGGAAGGTTACATGCGGCTCGCCGCCGCGTGTCTGACGACCACCTTCGTGCTCACGCAGCGAAACGGCGCCTGTCAGCGAATCGCCGGATCGTCGAACGAAGTCCTGCGAAGCGATTTGCTGCCGCGCCTCGCCCGGGGAGAAATCTTCGCGACAGTCGGCATCTCGCATCTGACGACCTCCCGCCAGCATTGGCGACAGCCGGCGGTGAAAGTCGGGCAGACCCCCGCGGGGCTTCGATTCGATGGCGAGGTCCCCTGGGTGACCGGAGCGGCTTGCGCCGATTTTATCGTCACGGGCGGGACGCTCGGCGACGGCCGGCAAGTCCTGGCCGCCATCCCCACCAACCTCGCCGGCGTGCGAGTCGGTCCACCGGCGAAGCTGCTCGCCCTGGGGGCCTCGCAGACCTCGTCCGTTCGATTGGATGACGTGCTGCTCGACGAACGGTGGCTCATTGCCGGTCCGGTCGAGCAGGTGATGAAGCAATCAGCCGGCGGCGGCGCCGGGTCGCTGGCCACATCGGCTCTGGCAGTCGGCTTGTCGCAAGGAGCGATCGTGCATTTGCAGATCGAGGCTGAACGGCGGTCCGATTTGCAGGAAATCATTGTGCCGCTCCGCACCGAGTGCGACGAGCTGCAAACGGCCATCATCCAGTCGGCCGAAGGAACGCCGGGAACAGGTGCGCCCGCCCATTCGGCCGAAGCAATCCGCGGTCGCGCCAATTCGTTGGCGCTCCGAACGACACAGGCACTCCTGGCGGCGTCGAAAGGAGCTGGCTTTGTCGTCGGCCATTTCGCCGAACGGGCCGTTCGCGAGGCGCTGTTCTTTCTCGTCTGGTCATGCCCGCAACCGGTCGTCGACGCCGCCCTCCGCGAAATGGCTGGTATCGCGCCTTGCTCGTAGGCACACTCGGGACCGGCGAAATGGGAATGGGGACCAGGAGACGATTTCCGGGCGTCCGGGCGATGGGCTCATGAACAGGTCCCAGTTCCCCGGTCCCGGGTCCCCTCCACCCGGGGCTCACTTGACCATGAAGTTCAGCGAGTAAGTCGTCACCCGGCGGCTGAGCAGATCCTCGACCATCAGCTTCAGCACGTGCGGCCCCAGGCTCAACTTCGCCGGTATTGTGAACTGGTAGCTGTGGAAGTAGTCGCGGCGGTGCGTGCGACAGAGGTCGATCGTTTCGGGCAATTCGATTTGTTCGACCAGCTCTCCCTCGGCGCCGTGGCGATAGATTTCCAGCGTCGATTTCAGGCTCGTGCGAAATCGTCCGTCGCTCGCCGGTTCGCTGTGGATATTGGCCACCTCGGCATAGAGCAGCACTTCCTGTCCGGGGCTGAATTCGTCGCGCGGATACTTCTCGTAGTTCCCGAAGCTGGCGATCTTGTGACAGAAGTTGACGTTCCGCAGTTCGAGGTTGGCTTTTTCCTGCAGGCGGAGCACCGCCTTCGTCAGTTGCGAGACCGTCTGCGCCGCCCGATCGGCCGACTGGGGAATCGACGTCGCGTCGAAATAATTCGCCAAACCCCAGAACGTTTGTTGCCAGAACTCCTGATCGGCGACTTCAACTCCCGGAATCGCCTGCAGGGCCCGCTCCTGCTGGCCCGCCATCAGGTACAGCATCCGCAGGTAAACGTGCTTCTCGATGTACAATCGCTTGCCGACGTCGTCTTCACCCGGCTGCAATTGGGCCACTTCGACTTCTGTGGCAGCGATGAGCGCTTCGAGCAACTCACGCGAAACCACTTGAGTCGTCGCCGTGGCTTCGATGATCGCCGAGCCAGGGCTCAATGCCGCCTCGCGCGGGACGCCGACCGCGACCGAAGCCGTCTGGGCGCTGGCCGTAGGGGCCGTCGCCGCCGGCTTGGCCGCATTTGTCGGCGCTGCTCCGAATCGTCCGGGCATCAGATAGCCGAGGATCGGGTTGCCTTTGGCTACCGGAGCCGCCGCTGTCGGTTTTGGAGCGGCACCACCAGGCAGAGCCGGTTTCGCGATTGTCGAATCCGATCGATAACCCGAACTATGCCCCAGTGCCGTCGTTGTCTCGGCCGATGATGCCTCTACCGCGGCGCCCTGCGGCACGAGCGGGTCCAGTTGATGCTCGGCCGTATGGACGGTGGATTCCGCCGATTCGACGATCGGGTCGGCCGTGCCGGCTGGCGGCGGATTTCCCTTGCGAACCGGCGCCGAATGTCCCCATGCATTCACCGTTCCCAGCCCATTGAGCGATTGCCGGCGCGGCGCAGAAATCGGAGGGGGGATCTCGCTCCCCTTTTCAGCAGCCGCATGAATCACGGGCTGGTCGCTCGGGTCCTGTCGACGCAAACCGGCGATTTCCTGTTGCTGGCTGGCGAGCCGCAAGCCCTTTCGACGTTCGCTCAGGATATGACGGACGGTTTCGTCGGGAACATCGCGCAGAGTCGCAAGCAATGACGCGCGCTCGTCGGGAGTGGCGTCGCTCAACTCGCGTTCGATCAGGGCCATTGTCGAGGCGGCGCGCTTTGTCGACTGGGGACGCGATCTTCCCGCATCGAGACCTGCCGTTCGCTGTTTCGCGTTGGCCTCTGCAGCGCGTTTGCCCCCTGTGGTTCGCGTCGATCTTTCGGCAATCCGCGAGTCGTCGTCGTCGCGTGATGCCGGGCTCGTCGATCGGCTCGATTCGGGGCTGCCTGTCGCCCACGACTTACCAAATTGCGTCGTAGTGCAGCCAGTCACAGCGGCAGCCAGCCACAGCCCGGCAGCCAGACGACAGCACCAGCGGGCCATTTACGGCTTCCTCAGGCTCGGGAATCTACAGACAGGACAGACGTAAGACGAGCGCCCCAGTGCGCCAATCCTCAAATCCGGCGGCTAAATCCTTTGAACGGGGGGCGGACACTATCCAAAACCGCCAGTCGCTGCAAGATCAGGTACCGCCGGATCGACTCACCGCTGAGGGTAGAGCGCTGGCTGTAACCTTTGATACGATCTACACATCGGCTGCGAAATCAGGAGACAGGAATCAGAAGGCAGGAGTCAGGCCGACGATGCTCGTAGCGTCTGACCTCGGTCTTCTGCCGACTGCCTCCTGACGCCTGCCGCCTGACCCGCCATCGTCGCCGACTCTCGACCAAACCCTATTGGCTTTCAACATGTCAGACACGTTTCCATCAAGCGCCGTCGAAATCGACGTCCTCGTTTCCGCCCCCTTCATGGAAAACACCTGGATCGTCCGTCGGGAAGGCCGGCCGGAATGCATCGTCGTCGATCCCGGCTTTCAGCCCGAGCAGATCGTCCGCTTTCTGAAGACGAACAATCTAGAGCCAGAATTGATCCTGCTGACGCATGGCCACGTCGATCACATTGCCGGCAACGCCGAGTTGAAGCGCCAATGGCCGGAGTTGCCGATCGTCATCGGTGTCCATGACGAGCCGATGCTCTCCGATCCGCGGGCAAATTTCAGCACGATGGGGGGCATGCCGGTCACGAGCCCGCCGGCCGACCGACTGCTGCGTGAGGGAGACGTCGTCGACGCGGCGGGGATGCAATTCGACGTGTTCGACATCCCCGGTCACAGCCCGGGGCACGTCGTTTACCTGCTGCGTTCTCATTCGCCACTGATCTTTCCAGCACATTGGGATCCTAAGCTTAGAATTCCACGTGGACAAGTTGTCGCG
>JADMIO011116405.1_pt1 | contig 127510 bp, 106 predicted proteins | sample 8958161 | NCBI WGS metagenome assembly JADMIO01 (sample SAMN16585339, study PRJNA669376) | soil metagenome | isolation source: Crop rotation soil | place: USA: Cullars Rotation, Alabama | collected 2011
GCCGCGACTTCAAGTCACGTGAATTCCAAGCTTCGGATCCCACTGTGCTGGAAAGACGGTTTGGGCCACCGGAGAGCAGTCCGGGCCATGGTTCGGAATTGCTGTCGGCCTGGCTGGGACGATGATGCGGGTGACGAAACGGGTTCTCGCCGAGTTGCGTCACCCACGAAAGCGAGAACGTGTTGCGACCGAAGAGGTAGTGCAGGTTCTCGAGAGCGGCGTCGACATAGTGCGCGTCCGGCTTCACCGCGTTCGCGATCAACAACTGAACTCCGTAATTCGCGACCACTCCGTTCGATCCCCACACGTAATCGTTGCTCGTCAGACTATTGCGATAAGCCTTTAGCGCGATACGAGCGACGATCTCATCGGCAGACTTCAACGATAAGCGGCGGATTTCATCTCGCGCGCTCTTGTCGGCGTTGTGGTCCAGCATGTACGTCCACAGCGCGAGTTGTCCGACGCGTTGCCACGATGGCGGGCGGGCGAGTGACTGCAGGTGGGTGTGGTAGTGGTCGAGGAAATAGCGTTCGTAGTTTGTATGTTTCGTGGTGCGCCAGAGTTCGGCAGCGGCCCAGAGGATCTCGTCGCTTGGATCACGGTCGCCGTATTCGCCGGTTAGCACGCCGTCAGGATTTCGAAACGTGACGTTCGGGTGTTTTTGCAACCACGCCCACGCATTTTCGGCCGCCATCAAACACTGCCGTGCGTAAGCAGCGTCGAATCGTTTGTAAACGCGTGCCGCGATCGCCATGACCGCTGCGAAATCTGCCGTGGCTGCCGAGCTTTTGTACGGCTCCTTGCCGGTTCCGATTACATAGCTCACGAGTGTGTCATGCTCCGGCATGACGAAGTCAGCGAACCGTTCGCTGGTTTGTTTGGGCCAGACGCCGCCGTCCTCGTCCTGCATCGTGAGCATCCAGTCGAGGTTCCAGCGTATCTCGTCGAGAATGTCAGGCGTCGAATTCTGTGACTCGGGAATGTCGAGGCTGAGGTCCTTGATGCGGTTGCCGAAGAGTTCCCACGTCCATAGAAGTTCGGCGGTCGAGATGCCGGAGTTGACGATGTAACGGCCGTAGTCGCCGGCATCGTGCCATCCCTTTGCGGACACGCGTGGTCCGGACTTGCCGCTCGATGAGTGAAAGGCGCCCGTCAAATGACACGCCGTGTGTTTGAAACCGGGAAACTCGCGACCGAGATCGACCGCGGTTCCGCAACGTTGTCCGTAAAAGGCACGCATCGTCAGGTAAAACGCACGGCGGTAGACAGACTGCCCGATCGAGAACGTCCAACTGTTTCCGACTCCCGACACTTCGATGTAAAAGCGACCCGTGGTTCGAAACGGCGAGAAGTCCGCAAGCTGGACTCGATCGCCGGAGTCCGCGTCGTACACCGGTGCTGACAGTCGACCACGAAACACAATTGACGAGTCTTCTGCCTTGCGTAACACAAAATCCGTGGCGGGTTGCGCGGTGACGACAATGGCGAGCTTACGTGCCTGCGGCAAGTAACCAACCTGGTCGATTTTGATCGCAGTCGTTGGCGCGGCCGCGGCGGTGACAACGCAGATGGCGATGACGAAGAGAGTTCGCATTCACGAAGAGACGGTAGGCGTGTCGGAAGACGACATGTTGGAGACGGTAGGCGTTGACAAAGACATGTTGCGGGTCCGTTTGTGCCACGGAGTTGCTTGCTCGTAAGCATGCGCAAACGACAACAGCCGCGCTTCGCCAAAGTTTGGCCCAGCGATCTGGAAGCCGATCGGCAGACCGCCGCGCGTGAATCCACACGGGACGGAGATCGTCGGCACACCATACGCATTGAACGGACGCGTATTTCTCAACCACAGTTCACCCGCCGGATCGGGCGACATGTTCAGCGCTTGCTCGATCGTGATCGGCGGCACTGGCGTCGTCGGTGTAACTACGAAGTCGACTTCCGCGAACACGCTGTCGATGTCACGCCGTAATCGATCGAGCTCCTGTCGCGCCTCGACGTAAGCGTCAGCGTTGATCGTTGCCGCTTGCTTCAACCGCTCCTGCATCCAGCGTCCATACTTTTCCGGCGTCTCAGCAAAATCCTTCGCATGCAGCGCGTAAACCTCCGGTCCCTGGACCGCGCCCGGAGTGGACGGCAACTCGATCTCACGAATGTCGGACGACGACAGAACGCGGATTTCTTTCATCGCCTCGTCGAAAGCGCTTGCGATTTCCGGATCGAGATCGTCGAAGAACGGCTGACGCGCAATCCCGATCCGTGGTTTTATCTCGGAACGCAGATCGAGTTCGTCAACATCGCCAATCGCCTGAAGCAACAGCGCCGTGTCGCGAACGCTGCGACACAACGGCCCAACATGGTCCAGCGACGTCGACAACGGGAACACTCCGCGTGCAGAAACGAGACCGTACGTCGGCTTCAAACCCACCAATCCGCAAAAGGCTGCCGGCTCCGACAGCCGCCGCCGAACCACCCGACGATCCACCCGCGATTCGCTCAACGTCCCACGGATTGCGAACCGGGCCGTAATACGACGACGCCGACGTACCGCCCCACGCAAACTCCTGCATGTTCTGTTTGCCGATCAGCACCGTGCCCGCTGCTTTCAACCGCTGCACGACTTCCGCATCTTCCGTCGGGACGCGTTCCGCAAACAGCGCACTGCCGCACGTCGTCTTCGTCCCTGCCGTGTCGATCAGATCTTTCAACCCGATCGGAATGCCGTGCAGTGGTCCACGCCAGCGGCCGGCGGCGATTTCATGCTCGGCTTCGCGCGCCTCGGCCAACGCACTGTCGTGCATGACGGTGATGAATGCGTTGAGCCTGGGATTGAGTTGCTCGATGCGAGCGAGACAGGCGTTGGTGAGATCGACCGGTGAAATTTCGCGGCGGCGCAGCAGGTCGGAAGCTTCGGCGATACTGAGTTCGAGCATCGCCGCAGAATAGTTCAGAAAATCGCGGGGGTAAAGCCTGTGTCTCCCCAGGCGAAAAGCCTGTGTCTCCCCAGGCGAAAAGCCTGTGTCTCCTCAGGCGAAAGCCTGTGTCTCTAAGCCCGTCCCGACCAAAGAGACACAGGCTGCAACAGCCAAATCGTTTACTGCGTGGTGCAGGAGGTATCGTCTATCACAAACGAAGTTGCGAGCGACGAGTCCTCCGTTCCCAGGAAGTAGATACGAATTGTCTGTCCTCTGAAGGCCGTCAGATCGAACGTCTTCAACGTGTAGCCGGTTGTCTCGTTCAGGTTCGAGTAAGTCGCGAGCGTTGTCAAGACGGTGTTACTCGAATTCCGAATTTGCACTTGCAGACGATCGAACGCGGTCGTGGTGGTTGTCTCCGCCGAAGTGATCTTGAGCCAGAAACTCAACGTCACACTGTTGGCGGTCGAGGGAACGGTTATCTGCTGGAAGAGGGAGTCGGTGTGCGTGACGCCGTAGCCGTCGAGCCACGCGTAGAACGATCCGGTGCGCGGCGTCTGTCCCGTTGAGTTGGTGATGACGCCGGAGGTAGCGGTCCAATTAACGGCGCCCGATTCGAAGCCGCGGTTGAGCAACAGTTCGGCTCCTCCTGGCGGCGGGGTTGGAGTCGGCGTCGGCGGCGGCGCGCCGGTCAGTAACGAGAAGAGCAACCGGTTGGGCGAACCTGTGCCCGCACCCGTGACCTTGTTTGGAGTCGAGTTGTTGATGATTGCTGCGGCGACCGTCGCGGGCGAGGCAGTCGGGTTTGTTTCCAGGAACAACGCTGCGACGCCCGTGACGTGGGGCGTCGCCATCGACGTACCCGAGATCGTGTTGGTAGCAGTGTCGCTGGTGCGCCACGCTGAAGTAATGCTGCTGCCCGGAGCGAAGATGTCGACGCAAGTGCCGAAGTTTGAGAACGAGGAGCGCGCGTCGGTCGTCGTCGTGGAGCCGACCGTGATCGCGGCGGCAGTGCGAGCGGGGGAAACGTTGCAGGCGTCCTGGTTTTCGTTGCCGGCGGCGACTGCAAAGGTAACTCCGTCGGCGATGGCGTTATTCACGGCGGTGTCGAGTGCGCTCGAGATGCCGCCGCCGAGGCTCATGTTCGCGACTGCTGGTTGGCCCGCCACGTGGTTCGAGGTAACGAAATCCACGCCGGCAATGACGCCGGAGTTCGTGCCGTTGCCCGCGGAGTCGAGCACGCGGACCGCCACGAGCGTCACGTTCTTTGCGACGCCGTAAGTCGAACCACCGACCGTGCCCGACACGTGAGTGCCGTGACCGTTGCCGTCGTCCGTTCCGAGGCCGTCGTTGATCGCGGTGAAGCCGGAGACGACGCGACCGGCGAATTGCGTGTGCGTCGCGCGAATGCCGGTGTCGATGATGTACGCTCGCACGCCTGTTCCCGTCGGTGTGTAAGTGTAGGTTCCGTCGAGAGGCAGATCGCGTTGATCGATGCGATCGAGTCCCCAGGTCGCGCCGGTTTGAGTTGTACCGATGCTCACGACGCCGTCTTCTTCCACGAAGTCGACGCGTGGGTCGTCTGCGAGGCGGCGGGCTTGCTGTTCGGGCATACGCACCGAGAAGCCTTTGAGGGCGCGTTGATAGGTGTGCGCGCCGTTGCGATCGCCGCCGAAGTCGCGCGAGAGACGGATGGCTTCGCCTTCGACGTCGGCGACGTTGTCTTTGAGGACCACGATGTATTGATTAGCGACTCGTTTATCCGCGCGCTGGCGGCGAAACTTGGATGAATTGCTGTTGGCATTCTGCCCGTGGACCGCGGTGAATACGAGCGCGGCGACGGCCATGCCCGTGAGAACAAAGAGCGCAAGCGTCTTCTTCATAAAACCTCCAGTAATTACGAAAACAGAAGTGGGTTGCCTTGGGAGGCGTCCGTCGATTGTCGGGATAAGTCTCTGGGACAGAAACTAAACTGGGAGGTGAAAAACTTGCGGGAGGTTGTTTACTGGGTTGGCAGATGATACGAGCGCGAATCGAGAAAAGCAAACGTCAAACGACTGCGTAGAGTGTCGCGAGCACGACGAGGTATACCACGGCTGTAACGCAGAGCAAGACGAGGGAGATCACTAAGTTGATCAAGTGGGTCCGCATCGAAATTCGCTCCTCGCCTGGGTTCCGATACTTGTAAACGAGGAAGGCAATTGCGAAGCAGAGCAGGAAGACCAGCCAGTACCTCACCGCCTCAGACCACGGATTGACTCGAAAACGAAATAGGATGAGCGGCAGAATCAACCCGATCACGATCGAGGCAAGGAGCTTTTCGAAAGCGGATCTCATTGGGGAAAGTTGCGAGGGCGAGTGTTGGGGCCCGCCCTTCGCAGTCACGAATTCTAGATCGGACCGTGTGGTCTAGTACAACTTTACGACCGTTTGAAGATGCGTTTTGCTTCGTACGATATCTGCGGGTTGTCGACGTACATGTCGATGATGAGCTCGCCCTGGGATGACATGGTCCACTTGCGCACGACCTGGGTCGTTACGGGGCCTTTCGGAGTCTCGGCGGTCGTGACGTCGGTGACGGTGATGCCGTTGCCGGCGGGCAGCCACGTCGCGGTGCGCTTGCCTTTGGGCGCCGCTGCGCCTGCCGGGGCGTTCGGTGGCAAGGGCGCAGTGTAGTCGTGCTCCTTGCCGTCGAGAATGTACGTGTCCTTTTGTACTCGTTCGTTGTCAGGCTGGATCAGTTTCGTTTCGATGTCGATCTGATCGTCTTTCTGAGCGACGGTCATGGTCTGGTTCATGTTGCCGGGCAGACCGAAACTGCGCGCGCGATCCATGGTCCAGCTACCAGCGAAGTTCGGCTTGTCTGGAACCGCTGATGTTCGGACAGCAAAAGAAGAAGTTCGCACGTCCGGCGCACACGCACAGCTCGGCTGTTTATAAGCAGCCAACGCGACGATCGAGACCAGGATCACAGCAATCGTTATCAATGTCTTCCTTAGCATGGGTTGGATCTCCTTTTTAAACAGCTTCCGCAACCTGCGTCGCCCGGTGCTCCGTCCTGACCAGCGCAAGCAATGGTCCGGTCATGAACGTCGTCACGAGCGCCATCAACACCATCATCGCGAAGATACGCCCCGATAGAATCCCCAGGTCGTACCCGATATTCAGCACCACCAGTTCCACCAATCCTCGCGTATTCATCAGCACCCCAATCGAAAACGACTGCGACCAGCTCATGCCGGTCCAGCGGCCCATCAACATACTGCCGCCCAGCTTCCCGGCGATGGCGACGAGAATGATCACGCCGCACAACGCCCAGCTCTGCCAGTCGTTGAGCAAACCAACCTGAGTGCGCAAACCAGTGAACGCAAAGAACAGCGGGAGCAACGCAGCGGAACTAAAACCCTCGAGCTTGTCTTTCAGAAACAGACGAAAATCGATCGACGACGGCATCACCACGCCCGCGATAAACGCGCCGAACAATGCGTGAATGCCGATCGTCTCGGTGATCAGCGCGCTGACCAGAACGAACGCCAGCATGCCGGCGATCACTCGGCGGCTGTGCAGCGTCGAGCTCGGCGTTTCTTTCACGAGCCGATCCAACCACGCTCGCACAAAGAACAGCATCGCCAAAGCAAAGAGCAAAGTGAACATCACGGTCGCCAACGAAACGATCACTCCAGCCGCCTTAACGATCGCAATGACGAGCGCCAGAATACTCCAGGCAGTGACGTCGTCAACAGCAGCACAGGTGAGGGCGATCGAGCCGAGCGATGTTTGCGTCAAATTGCGATCGTCCAGGATCCGCGCCAGCACCGGAAACGCGGTGATGCTCATCGCAACTCCGATGAATAACGCAAATGCAGTGAACGAGGTTTCAGGCGGCGCCAGCTCTCGATACAGAAACAACGAAAGCCCTGAACCGAGTAGAAACGGCACGATTATACTCGCGTGACTGATCATCACCGCCGTCGAACCCTTGTCACGCACGTGCTGCACGTTCAACTCCATCCCGACCACGAACATGAACAGCACGACGCCGATCTGGGCCAACAGCCGCAACGTCTCCAGCGACGATTGCGGAAAGATAAACGACATCGCCTCAGGAAAAAAGAAGCCGAGCACCGACGGCCCCATGACGATCCCGGCGACCATCTCGCCCATCACGGGCGGTTGACCGAGCCGGCGAAACAGCCGTCCGAACGCTCCCGCCACGAGGATGATCACGATGATCTGCAGCAACAGAACGCTGAGCGGATTGCGGAAGTTTTCTCTAAGACCGGTCGTCAAAGAGGTTATCGACGATGGAGCCGTTGCAATCGCGTTCGTGCTTGTATTAATGCGTGAACCAAGCGTCAGGATTATCCAGATACCGATAATAAAAACGATGATCAGCAGCACATAGGGCAAATAGTGCTTTAAATCCGAAAAACTGAATCCGCGTTGCAGAGGCATCGGTGTTCTATACAACGTCAACTTGTCGACGCGCAACCTACGAATTGCATCACGCGTAGTAAACCTGCTAAGTTTGCTGAGTTTGCGCCCAGAGCGCGTTTTACATGGCTGTGGAAACCCCAACCAGAACAGAAGTAGGGAACTATTTTGTCTCGAACTATCCGCCTTTCTCCCAGTGGAAGCCGGAGTTTGTTTCGGACGCGCTCGACGCCTTGAATCAACCCGCGCGCGTCGACGATCCGCTCGGGCTTTATATTCACATTCCGTTTTGTCGTAAGCGCTGCTTCTTCTGCTACTTCAAGGTCTATACCGACAAGAAAGCCTCGGAGATCGAGGTCTACCTCGACGCCTTAATTAAGGAGAACGAACTCTACAGCCGCACGCCTGCTTTTCAAGGCCGGCAGTTGCGCTTCGCGTACTTCGGCGGTGGCACACCGTCGTACATCAGCGAGCGACAGTTGCGGTATCTCGTCGATGGACTGAACAAGCACGTCACCTGGCAGAACGCGGACGAAGTTACATTCGAGTGCGAACCCGGCACGATCCAAAAATCGAAACTTGAAACTCTGAAAGACATCGGCGTGACGCGTCTTAGTCTCGGTATCGAACACTTCGACGACGAGATTCTCGCCGCCAACGGCCGCGCTCATCTGTCGCCTGAAGTCTATCGCGCTTACGAGTGGGCCCGCGCAGTCGACTTCCCACAGATCAACGTCGATTTGATCTCCGGAATGTTGGGTGAGACAGATGAGAAGTGGCGCGAAGCGGTCCGACGAACGATCGAACTCGCGCCCGACTCCGTCACGATCTACCAGATGGAACTGCCCTACAACACCGTCATCTCCCAAGACATTCTGAAAAAGGGAATGACGTCGCCGATCGCCGACTGGGCCACTAAACGCGGCTGGCTCAACTACGCGTTCGAACAGTTTCTCGCGCACGGTTACGAAATCGCCGGCTCGGACATCGTCGCTACGAAAAAGAAGACGTGCCGCTTCATTTATCGCGACGCGTTGTGGCACGGCGGCGACATGATCGGCATCGGCGTCTCGTCGTTTTCGCATTTCGGCGGCGTGAACTTTCAGAACGCGCACAACTTCGAGGAGTATGTGCGCATCCTTAACGAAGACCGCCTGCCGCTTTTGCGGGCCGTTTCGCTGACGCCGAAGCAGCGACTCATCCGCGAAATGGTCCTGCAACTGAAAACCGGCGCGCTTGATACCGGTTACTTTCGACAGAAATACGGAGTGGACGTTTGGCAGGAGTTTCTTCCGATCTACGAAAATCTCGCCGCCGACGATCTGCTGCAACGCGAAAACGGACGCGTCCAGCTTACTCGTCGCGGTCTGCTGGAAGTCGATGGTTTTCTTCCCGAGTTTTTTGAATCTGAACTGAGAACCGTACGCTACGCATGAATACAAATACTTACGACGTCATAGTAATGGGTGGTGGACCCGCAGGGAGTTCCGTTGCCAGCATGTTGGCGCGCGAAGGCCGCCAGGTAATTCTGTTCGAGAAAGAAATTTTTCCCCGTCATCACATCGGCGAATCGCTGATGACCGACACTTACTGGACTTTCCGTCGCATGGGTTTGCTAGACAAGTTGAAGGCGAGCCCGTTCGTGCGGAAGTACAGCGTGCAGTTCGCCAACGCAGCCGGCAAGGAATCGCGGCCGTTCTATTTCTTCGAATCGGTACATCACGAGAGTGCCGTGACGTGGCAGGTGACGCGCGCGGAGTTTGATAAGTTGCTGATCGATCACGCCGCCGATTCGGGTGTCACGGTCCATCAGGGCGTACTCGTCAAGCAGGTGCTGTTCGAAGGTGATCAGGCGGTCGGCGTCGAAGTGCAGATGCAGGACGGTTCGCGCGAGAAGTTCTTTGCGAAAGTCGTCGTCGATGCGACCGGGCAGACGGCGATGCTGTCGAACAAGTTTCGCTGGCGCGTGCGCGATCCGAAGTTGAAGAAAGCCGTGCTGTACTCGTATTGGAAAGGCGCGCATCGCGAACCGGATCTCAACGGCGGCGCGACGCTCGTGCTGCGAACCGAAAAGGGAAGCAACGGCTGGTTCTGGTATATCCCGCTCGAAAACGACATCACGAGCGTGGGCATCGTTGCCGATCCCGAGTACCTCGTGCAGGGCCGCGGTCAGGACCTCGAGAAGATCTACAACGAAGAGATCGAGAAGTGTGCACCATGCCGCCGTCGCGTCGAAGGTGGTGAGCGCGTCGACAAGATCTATTCGATTCTCGATTACTCCTATCGTTCAAAGCAGAACGCCGGCAACGGCTTCATCATCATCGGCGACGCCTACGGGTTTCTCGATCCGATCTATTCTTCAGGCGTTCTGCTGGCGCTGAAGATGGCCGAGCTCGCCGCCGACGCGATTCACGACGCGTTCAATCACGACGACTTTTCCGCCGAGCGCCTCGGACAGTACCAGGCGAAACTCGATCGCGGTATCGAGTCGATGCGCAAGCTGGTGTACGCGTTCTACAACGAAGGCTTCAGCTTTTCAGGTTTCCTGCGGAAGTATCCGGATGAGCGAACGCACATCATCAACCTGCTGATCGGTGACGTGTTCAGGGAGGGTGTGGACCAGATCTACGGTCCGATGGCCGAGTTCGCGGAAATCCCACCGCCGCTTTACGAGCAGGTCGACGGGACGCTGACACCGCAGGTGCCAACGCCGGACGAATCCGATCTGCTGCTTTCGGCGAAGTACAAGTCTTACGAAGACGGCGTCCTCACCGAGGGCGTCCAGTAGACTCGATTCCCACCGACTAGAACAACAACTTCAAGCCAAACTGAATATGCCGCGGATCTCGTGCCGACGAGATCCGTCCGAACGTCGGCGAGCCCAAAAAGTTATCGGGCAGGTTGAAGTTCGGATGATTGAAGAGGTTGAAGATCTCAGCGCGGAACTGCAGGTTCAAGCGCTCAGTCAACTCCGTGTTCTTCATCAGCGACGCGTTCACGTTCTGAAAACCCGGTCCATCCAGGATGTTCCTGCCGGCATTGCCAAACGTTCCCGGCGGTGGGAAAACAAACGCGGCGGTGTTGAACCATCGTTCCGGCGTCCCGTTCGAGAGTTCCGGATTGCCGGCGATGTTCGGACGATCGTTGGCGCCGAAACCGAGAATCGAACGGCCCGTGCCGCTGTTGTCGAGCTCAGAAAGCAGCGCCACTGTAAACGGACGGCCCGACTGCAACGTGATGATGCCGTGCGTTTCCCAACCCGTTAACACAGTCGAAACCCAACCATCGTCCGCGAGATAGTGACGACCCTTACCGAACGGCAGTGCGTACGAATAGCTGGCCGACAAGCGATGGCGCACGTCGAAATTCGAACGGCCACGTTCGGCGGCGAGGTTGAAACTATTCTGCGGGAAGTTCGGATCGCCGGCGCTGCTGAAGAAGTTGGAAGCGTCGTCGATCGACTTGGACCACGTGTAGGACACGAGCGAACTCAAGCCGTGAAACAGTCGCTGCTGAAACCGCGCTTGAAGCGCGTGGTAGTTCGAGTTCGCGCGCGACTCGAGTAAATCGATGTCGTCGAAACGCGGATCGGGACGTGGGACAAACGGCAATCCCGGCGGCAGAATTTGCGGCGCCGGCTGGTTGATGTCGCGCGCCGTCAGGAGTTTCGTGCCTTTCGAGCCGACGTAAGCGACTTCGAGAATCGTATGGCTTCCGATTTCGCGTTCGATGTTGAAGTTCCAGTGCTGCATGTAGCCGGTGCGTAGATCGCGTTGAATCGCGAGCGCGGAGTCGGGCAGCGGGAACGGGAAGAACGACGGAAACGGATCGCTCAACGTCAACGACAGTCCGGGCAGCGAGAAGAAGATGTTGTTGTCGAAGAACGGCGAGTTGAAATAGAGCGACTCGGCCGGCGCGAGCGGCGACTGATCGTAATAGACGCCGTAGCCACCGCGCAGCACCGTGCTTTCGCCGATGGACCAGGCAAAACCGATGCGGGGCGCGAAGTTGTTTTTGTCAGGTTCGAAGCCGCTGCGCGGAACGCCGTTCGTTCCCACCGGCACGATGGTCCGAGTGGTGAGATCGAAAACCGTCGCGCGATCTTCGGCGTCAACCGGCGGCGAGTTGTATTCGTAGCGCAGTCCCGCGGTGAGCGTAAATCGTGGCGTCACGCGCCAACTGTCGTTGACGAAAAAGTTGTAACTCTCGGTCCGGATCTGTTGCGGGTTATCCACGCGCGCGATGCTCGTCAGCAACGGAAATCCGAACAACATGTCGGCGAGGGCATTGCCGGTCAGTTGAAAGAACGGCGAAAACTGAAGCCGCCCGCGCGACTCGACGTCGCGGAAAGCGTTCTGTTGGGTGAAGCGGACGTCGGCGCCGAACTTCCACAAATGATTGCCGCGCGTGTAGCTGGCATTGTTCAGGAACTGGTAGACGTTGGTTACGCTCTTTTGCGGGTTGTTGCCTTCGTCGCCGATCGGCGAGTAGCCGGTGATCGTGATGAAGCTGAGACCGAGGTCGCGCGGGCGTGGCGAGATGGTCGGTAGTCCGACTGCGGAATTCAAAACGCTCGCTTCCTGCGTCACTGACGCTGCGACGCGACTGAACGCGCCGCGCGTTTCGTTGACGAGATTCGGCGTCACGATCCACGTCAGTGCAACCATGCCGTTCTGACTGCGCCGCTTCACCAAGTCGCCGAAACCGGGAACCGCGGAAAACGATGGACCGGTAAACGGTTCGAACAGATCGCGATCGCCGAAGCTGTAGCGAAACGCGAGATCCATCTGTTCGGTCAAACGATGATCGACGCGCGCGTCGAAACTGTCGTTGTCGTCGCGCTGAATCGGCGACGAGACGAAATTCTGAAACGGAACGTTGCGATTCGGCAGTGGATACAACGCCGCAATCGCGCGGCCGACGGGATGAATGAAGAAACCGGGGATGATCCCGCCATCGAAGGGCATGCCTGTGAACGGATTCGTCGGCACGCCGAAGACGCTGTGAGAGAAGTTACCGATTCGCTCTTCCGCAGTGGGCACGTTCGTGATGCGCGTGATGCCTTCGCGCGAACGCGTGCCTTCGTAGTCCGCGAAGAAGAACGTGTGATCGCGCACGATCGGACCACCGATCGCGCCGCCAAACTGGTTCCGCAGGTACTTCGGCTTTGGCTCGCCGGCGGGCGCGAAGAAGTTGCGCGCGTCGAGCGCGGCGTTGCGGTGAAACTCGAAGAGCGAACCGTGGAAATCGTTCGTTCCCGAATTGAGGACAACGTTGACCTGCGCGCCCGGATTGCGGCCGAACGAAGCGTCGTAGGTGCTCGTCAGCATTTCAAACTCGCGAATCGCATCGACCGAAGGACGCACGCCGAACGTGTTCAGTTTCGGATCGATGTTGTAGACGCCGTCGAGCAGGAAGTTGTTTGCGTCTTCACGCGCGCCGTTGACGCTGAACGCGAAGTCACCACGCACCGAACCCGCAGATCCCGGCGCGGGCGGAACGGCACCGGGAACGAGCAGACTCAATTCGTAGAAGTTGCGGCCGTCGAGCGGCAGCCCTGTGATCTGGCGGTTCTCGATCACCGTGCCGAGCGATGCGGAGTCGGTCTTCAACTTAATCTTCGATGGCTCTTCAACCGTCAGTACGCCCGGCGTGGGATCCCCAACCGTCAACGTTAAATCGCGTCGGAGAATTTCGTTGACGAGTAAATCAACCCGCTCGCTGAATTTCTTGAAGCCCGGCGCTTCCACCTCGAGTTGATAACGACCGGGAACCAGCGATGAGATTCCATAAGCTCCATCGTCATTGGTCGTCGTCGTGCGTGATTCGCCTGTGCCGACGTTCGTCAACGTGACTCTCGCGCCCGTGATGACTGCGCCGTTCGGGTCGTAGGTGGTCCCGCGCACAGCCGCCCGATGCGTTTGCGCGAGCACGGGCACGGACAACAACAGAGGCAGAGCGAGCAGGAAGAGAGTTCGGAAATTGCGCTTCAAGATTAAGTGCTCCCGTTCGAAATTTTGGAGGCCCATCGAGTGATCGCAGACCTTAGCAAATCCATTTGTAATTTGCTAATTGCCTATTCAATTCGGAAACTGACTGCTAGAATGCCCGCAATCAAGAGATGTAGACAGATTACGGAAAAGCTCTTTTTCGAGTTTCATATTCGGAGGTCTTGATGGAGCCCTGGATCATTTTTGCTCTTGGTGCGGCGCTGTCGTGGGGACTTTATGGTCCTGCTTTGCACAGCGGTCAGGTGGCGCTGGGTGGTAATCCGATGCGCGCCTTGTTGTGTGTGGGCATCGCTTACTTTCTGATCGGCGTGCTGGTGCCGGTCGTCACTCTTTCATCGCAGGGTCAGCTCAATGGCTTTACGATGAAAGGCTCCATTGGTGCGACTGTCGCGGGCGCGTTGGGTGCTGCCGGCGCCGTTTGCATCATCTTCGCGTTCCGGTCGGGCGGACTGCCGACCTACGTGATGCCGCTTGTTTTTGCAGGCGCGCCGCTCGTGAACGTGCTTTACTCGATGTGGTTGCATCCTCCAAAAACTTCGCCGAATCCGTTGCTCTACTTGGGTTTTATTCTGGCTGCGTTGGGAGGTGGTTTGGTTCTGTATTTCAAACCACAGTCGTAACGCTGGATTAACGGATAAGGAGTTCTTCAATCATGAAAATTATGGCGGGCTTGCTGCTCTTATTGAGCATGGCGGTGGTGTCTCTGGCCCAATCAACGAACAGCGCCAACTGGCCGCAATGGCGTGGACCAAATCGTGACGGCATCTCAAAAGAAACAGGACTGCTGAAACAGTGGCCCGCCGAAGGGCCGCCGTTGGTATGGAAAGCAACCGGCGCTGGACGCGGTTTCTCGTCGTTCTCAGTTGCGAATGGCAAGTTGTACACGATGGGCCTGCGCGGCGATCGTGAGTTTGTCATCGCGTTCGACGTCGCCACCGGAAAAGAAGCGTGGGCGACAGCGCAACCGAGCAGCGCTTTTCAAAACGATCGCGGTGATGGACCACGAGGCACGCCGACCATCGACGGCGATCGAGTTTACGCGCTTGGCGGCAACGGCGACCTGTCGGTGCTCGACGCTCGCACCGGGAAGGTCGTTTGGACTAAGAATATCCTGCGAGAGTTTGGCGCGCGCAACATCACCTGGGGCATCAGCGAATCGCCGTTGATTGTCGGTAACAAGCTGCTGGTGAATGCCGGTGGACCAGGCGCGTCGATGGTGGCGCTGAACAAAGCCGACGGCGCCGTGATCTGGAAGAGCCAGAGCGACAAGGCCGGCTATTCGTCGGCGATTGCGGTTGAGATAAATGGCGGCACGCAGGTCGTCTTCTTCACGCAGGAACGGGCGGTCGGCCTGGATCTGAAGGACGGAGGATTGTTGTGGGAGTATGGAAAACCGGCGAACAACGTGGCGAACGCCGCGACGCCGATCGCGCGTGGGAACCGCGTGTTCATCTCGTCCGATTACGGCACCGGCGGCGGTGTTGTCGAGATCAAGCCTGACGGTTCGGCGCAGGAGGTCTGGTTTTCGAAAGACATGCGCAACCATCACAGCAGTTCGGTGCTGGTCGGCGATGTTTTATATGGGTTCTCGAGTTCGATCTTGACGGCGATGAAGTTCGATACGGGCGAGACCGTCTGGAAGGACCGCAGCGTCGGCAAAGGATCGCTCGTTTATGCCGATGGACGTTTGTATCTCTTTAGCGAGAGAGGTGTCGTGGGATTGGCAGAAGCGACGCCGACGGGTTATGTCGAGCGCGGACGCTTCAAGATCGAAGCAGGCGACCTGGAGACATGGACGCATCCGGTTGTCGCGGGCGGGCGGTTGTACCTGCGCGATCAGGACACGATCTACGCTTACGACGTGCGACAGAAGTAAATTAGTTTTTTAAGTAGTCGCGGATCTCGCGCAGTTCGGGCAGGTCCGCGTCGGCGTCTTTCCACTGGTCGCGAAGTTTCGTGTAGGTGGCTTTTGCGTTCACGGCATCGCCACTCTGCGCGTACGCTCGTGCTAGACCGAGAAGCGAGCGCGCGCGGTTTGGCTGGCGCTGCAGCGCGACCTGAAACTTCTCGACGGCCTCTTTCGGTTGTCCCGCACGCAATAGAATCTCGCCGAACAATTCATGCGACGGCTTGATAAGTCCGGGTGGGCCATACGGCGCGCCTCGTTCCTCTTCAAGTGCCGTCGCTTTCTTCATCAGCTCGATCGCCATTGCGTAGTTCTTCTGCATCGAAGAAGCTAGTGCCTGGACCTCGAATTGATTCACTGTTGTCATCGGTGCTTCGATGAATCCGGCATTATTCGCTGACCTCATGCCGTAAATAAACTGCGGCAGATTCTGACTCGCCATCGACGTGCGCACAGTCGCCCCATGACTTGCGCCATGCGATCCGTTAGTCGCGGCTGGTTCCGTATCCAGCTTGCGCAAAGGAAACAGTTCATCCACGCGATTCCACGACTCGGTCTCGACGATGAACGCCGCCGCCATGTTGGCCCAGTTGTTCTCGTAGTACCCCGGCCGCAACTTGTTGTCGTACGTCGACTCCGACATCACCTTCTTCATCAACGCCAGCAACTCTTCCGCTTTTTTATAACGACCCTGCTGCAGGTAGGCGTACTCCAGCCAGTGCAGACTGTGATAGTCGCGGACGCTGAGCGACAGGTTCTTTCGTTTCATCCACGCGTCGGACGATTCCCACGCCGCTTCGTTCGAAGCCGCGGCTTCCGGCCACATTCCGAGTTGCAGAAAAATGTGCGACGGCATGTGCCGCGCGTGATGCGCTTCGGGCGCGATGCTCGCGTACCGACGCGCAGCGGGTAACGCGAGGATCGCGTGTTCCGGGTCGTCGAAAGCGTGAATGATGTAATGCGCGGCGCCCGGATGGTTTGGATTTTTCTGGTAGACCTCGAGCGCGATCGCGCCGGCGCGCGCCTGCAGGCGATAACTGTGGTCTTCGCTTCTCACCAGTCCGAGCAGCGAAAGCGAATAGAAAGCGGCGGCGTCGAGATCGTCGGGATACGCGCGATAGATCTTTTCCATCGCGGCGGAGTAAGCAGTGTCGCGCGCGCGTTTGTCGCCGTCGCCGTACAGGATCTTGACGGCGTTCAAGTACGCGCGCTCTCGATCCGTGAGCTTCGGCGTGTCTTTGATCTTCGCGAGGACGAGACGGGCGGCGGCTGGATCCTGTTCGGACCAGAGCGGATGATTGTACGTCATCGCTTCGCCCCAGTAGCCCATCATGAAATCGGGATCGACTTTCGTCGACTCGCGAAACGCTTCGACTGCATCTTCGTACCAGAACGAGTGCAGCGCCGCGAGTCCGCGCAGGAAATGCGCCTGCGCCTGTGGCGAGCCCGAGGTCGGAAACTCAACGCGTCCGAGTTGCGACTCCTGCGCCGCAACACCGAATGACAGCAGGAGGATGAGAATGAGCGAGCGACACATATTATTTACTTCCAATCGCGAATAGATGCTGCGATGTCCGCAGGTAGATGCGGCCGTCGGAGATTGCCGGCGAGCTGAGAACGTAATCGTTCAAGGGGTTCTCGGCGAGCACTTTGAACTCCGGACCAGCCTGGATCACGGTCGTCAGTCCTTCTTCGTTCGTAACGTAGATCTTGCCGTCGGCGAGCACTGGCGAACCGCTGTAAATCGCGGGCTTGATGCGCTGTTGACCGTAGATTTCCGCTCCCGTCCTCGCGTCGAGACACCAGATGATGCCGCGATCGTTGACGATGTAGAAATACTTGCCGTCGGTGACTGGTGTCGGTACGTCGGGCCCGTTGACCGTGGACCAAAGCACGTGCGACGTCGTGATGTCTCCGCGGCCGCCGGCTTTCAACGCGAGCAACGGTTTGATGCGAGTCGGTGCGTAGATGATGTCGTTGAAAATGATCGGCGAGGCGACGATCCGATACGTCCGGCTGTTCTCGGGATTGAGACCGTTTGCGCGCCACAGTTCATTGCCGGTAGCGATGTCGTGGCCGGTGGCACAATCGCCGCCAGTGATCACGATCTCGGTAGACTTGCCTAAACGCAGCAAGCCGGGTGTCGTGTAGGAGTCGGGCGACTCGAGCACCGCGTTCGTCGGGCGATCGACTTTCCAAATAGTCTTGCCGGTCTTCTTGTCGACGCGCATCACATACGACGGCGCGTCGGTCTTCATCCCATGGAGCACCTGGATGTAGAGCGAGTCTTCGAACAGCAGCGGCGACGACGCGTAACCCCAGTTCAAACCAAACTCGCCGTAGTCTTTTTGAATGTCGCGCGTCCAGAGTTCCTTGCCGGCGAAGTCGAAACCTTTGAGGACGCCGGTGCCGGTCATGACGTAAACCGCGCGGCCGTCGGTCACGGGTGAAGGCGACGACATGTTGTGTTTGCGCATCTTGTGATCGCCGCCGCCGAGTGGTCGTTTCCACAGCACTTCGCCTTTGGTCTTATCGATGGCCCAGAGGAAGAGATTGCCGTTGTCGGCGACGTTAAGAAAGATGTGGTTGCGCCAGATGATCGGCGTCGAGCCGCTCACGCCCGGCAGCGACACTTTCCAGACAACGTTCTCTTCAGTGGTCCATTTGACGGGCAGGTTCTTTTCGTTGCTGACGCCGTTGAGCGCCGGCCCGCGCCACTGCGGCCAGTTTTCCGCGGATGCGCGCTGTTCCAACAAGCCGATTGCGAGAAAGATCCCGACGAGAAGGATGAAAGTGGTTTGCTTCATCTTTCGTTTCCTGCCACACAGATTTAAAACAAAGAGCAGATTACTCGGATCTGAGTGCCGGCAGTAACGGCGAACGCAGGGCGGCGATTGTCGCGACGAGTGATGCGGTGGCGCCGGAAACAAGAATCGCCAGCAGCAACAGGCCCAACGAAATGTTTGGTCCCTTGCCGCCGCGTTCGAGCAGCACCGGCGAGATTGCCAGCAGGGCGCAAACAAATCCCACCGACAGACCGAGGCACAGCATCAGGACGTTTTCAGTGATCACCATTACCGCGAAGTGAGAAGAGTTATACCCCACCGCGCGCATGAGGGCCAGTTCTCGGCGACGTTCGAGTACATTTCGCAGGAGGACGGCGGCCATGCCGAGCGTGCCGAGCGCGAGACCGAGTCCGCCGAGCAGTTGGAACGTCGAAAGATACGTGTTCTCGACGCGATGAAAAGTGGCGAGACGTTCTTCGGTCGATTGAGCGTCGAAGCCGAAGTCGGAGAGACGATCTTCGAGGACGGTTGCGGCGGCGCTTCCGTTTGGAGCGTCGATCAGAAAGTAACGATAGCCTTGTTCGGAGGGAAACAGTCGGACGAAGTTTTTGTCCGACATGATCAACTCACTTTGGAAGATGCTGTCGGCGAGTGCGGCGACGACGCGCAAACGGACGGGCGTTGGTCCATGTTCGAGAACGAAGTCTTCGCCGACTTTGAGGTGCAGCACGTAATTCAGCGAGTTAGCGTCGCCGATTACGGGGACCGCGCCGTCGGGGAATTCGCGATTCAGTAATGACCACGGATTGTCCGTTTTTTCGAGCGTGCTCTGGAATGAGAAACGGTTCTCCTTTATGAAAGCGTCCGGCGGCGCGACGATCTTCGGATTGCGAGGTTGATAGAGATTCAGACAACTCGCATCGTCGCCGGGCCGCATGCGCAGGCTCACGAGCCTCACGTCCTTCAACGCTGCGTTCTCATTCGTGTTGTTGAGATTCAATGATTCGCGACCTTCGACCGTGTTTACGTCGTGCACGATCGGCACCAGCGACTCGGCAACGAACGGAAAACCGCCGCTGCCTGAATGCTTGTCGTGTGCGACCGTGCCCGAGCGGCGAAACGCGTCCACCGCGACGATGATGAACGCCGCGGAAGCGATCAGGGTGACGCAGAGGACGGTGCGTGCGGGTCGGTAGGTCGTGTTGCGAAAACCCATCTGCGACATGGCCCACCAGCCGGGTTGACGTATCGTCGCGCCCTGCCTTCCTCGCAACCACACAGACAGAAAACAAACACCGGCGACGAGGAGCAGCACACCGCCGCCGAAGAAACCCGCGACTTGCGGAATCAAATTCAATCCACCCGCAAGCAATAGGCCCACGCTAATTACGATCGCGGCAATCCCAATTCGAAACACGTACGATCGGCTAACACGAATTAAATCCGTGTCATTCGTGGTTCCTGTTAGCAGACTACGTGTCGACGACCGTCCGGCGCTCCTTAACGTCACAAATATACAGACCAAGGCAGCCACGATGCCGCCGAGCGCGCCGAACACCATCGACTGCCACGAAATGTGAAGCGTTAGCGAAGTTGTCCCGACTGCATCGACCCACCACGTGCGCAGGCCGTACATCAACAGCGCCGCGTATCCGATCGCGCCCACCAGTCCGAGCAGGCTGCCAAGCACTGCAAGCAACAATCCCTCGCCGAGAAACAGCGTGCGAATGCGCGAAGCGTCGAAACCGATTGCCTGCAACGTTCCGATCTCACGCAGTCGTTGCTCGATGCCGAGTTTGAAGAAGAGCGCGGTCAGCAGCAGCGCCGAGATGACGAGAAAGAAACTGAAGTAGAGAAAATATTCGCCGAAGTCAGTCGCGCCGCGCGAAGCTGCGAGTCCTTCCGTGCGAACCGGGACGACCTGAAGCGTCGTCGAAGTGGGTTGTAAGGTCTTGCGCAGTTGCTCGCTAAAGGCATTGAGATCCGGAGCCTGTTCGCTGTTCTCCGTCTCGATCCGGATCGAAGTCAGCTTGCCGAAACGCGACTGCCACAGTCGCTGACCGTCCTCGATACGGAGGAAAGCCTTCGGCGTGGTGCGATACTGGTGCCAGTAGTCTTCGTCCTGCTTGCGCACGCGGCTGAGGTCGACGGGAAACGGCGGGTCCCAATCGGAAAGACTCTGCGACTCGGTGATGCCGGGATAGTTGGGCACGAGATCGCGATCGGCGGCGTAACCCTCGATCTTGACGACGCCGAGCAGCAGAAAGTCGGCCTTGCGCGTCTCGAGACGTCCGCCTTCCTGCCAAACGTAATATTCGAGTGTGATTGTCTCGCCGGGCTTGGCGTTGAGATCGCGCGCGGCCCACTCGTTCAGAAGTATCTGCGGCGTGTCTTTAGGGATCGTGTCAGTGATTGCTGAAATGAAACTGGCGCCGTGAAAATTGTCTTCGCCCTGCGCCGTAACGAGCGAGTAGGGAATCGAACGATCACCGATGCTGATGCTGTTCGCGAGATACGAAAAGATCGGAATCGTTCGATACGAAAGCGCTCGTGCGGCTTCGTCTGCCGCCGCGGCAGCGCTGTCGCCAATCAGATTGCTGCTGCTTTCCAGCGCGAGACTGTTGCCGACTGGGCGCAACTTCAGCCCGAGGTCTTCGAGCGTCGCTTTATCGCGCAGCAGCGCTTGCGTCTCGTTCAGAGAGGGCTGTTGACCGAGCAGTATGGTGTTGATCTTGTCTTGTTGGTCCAACTCTTTCTGCAGGAACTTCAGTGAGACGAACATCGCGCGCACGACGCCCTGCTGCGGTTGCAACGAGAACTCGCCCAACTCCGCGCGCGAGACCCTGAAGATACGATTGAACCGGATCGTCTTGCCGGGATCATCTTTGCGCCCGTGCAGCGACTCGAGCGGAATGTCCGTAGGCTTTTCAAGTCGCAAGATTAACGAGTCGTCGGTTTGAGCACCGAGTTCACTGGCGAGGCCGTCACTCAGCCAAACCTCACGGCCCTGCGGTGTGCCGAGACCGACTTTCCCCAGACCATGGAATGTCCAAAAGCGTGCATCGACACCGTAAACCTTCACACCTCCCGCGCGACGATGACTCGCATCGTGTTCGACAACGCCGTCGAGAACTATCATCGGCGCGCCGCCCAGTTCCGCCGCCAGTTGTTCGCGGAAGAAACCAGGCGAGGCCACGATGTGATCCGTGTTCCCCAGCCGCTGCGAAACGAGATCCCGAAGACTCGCGCGGACCGACGCGCCGATCAACAACGCGCCCGCAAGCACTGCGACCGCCGTCGCGACGCCAAGCACGACGACCAGGTTGGTCTGCCAGTAATAAGCCAGGCTGCGTTCGAGAAGTCGCGTGGTGCGCATCAGACTGCTTCGAGTCGTTGGTTCTTCAGCTCAAAACGTTGGGGGAAGCGAGCGGCGAGTTCGGAGCTGTGAGTGACGACGATCAGGATCGTCTCCGATTCGCGATGAGTGTCGAGCAGCAGGTCCGCCACGACCTGCGCAGATCTCTGATCGAGATTGCCGGTCGGCTCGTCGCACAGCAGCAGCTTCGGCTTCATGATCAACGCGCGCGCCAGCGAGACGCGTTGTTTCTCGCCGCCGGAGAGTTGCGCCGGACGATGGTCCAACCGTTCGCCGAGCCCGACATGTTTGAGCAACTCAGCCGCACGTTCGGGCGCGTCGCCGTTGGGCGGCGCTACAAGCGTCGGCGTCAGCACGTTCTCGATCACCGAACACTGCGGCAACAGACAGTGGTCCTGAAAAACGAAACCGATTTGATGGTTGCGAAACGCGGCGAGCTGTTTTGGATTCAGTACAAAAGGGTCTTGCCCGTTGAGCTTGATCGTGCCGCTCGAAGGAGGTTCGAGCGCGCCCATCAAATAGAGCAACGTGCTTTTGCCGCTGCCCGACGGGCCCATGATCGAGACTGCCGAACCACGCGGCAGCGAAAGCGAAACTTCGGAGACTATTCGCAGTGGACCAGCCGGAGTGGGATACTCTTTCGAGACGTTCTCAACCTCGAGCAAGCCCCACCTCCCCCACCTCCGACGACGCCACAGTTTCGATAGGTTGGCGCACGCTCTCGTACGCTTCGAGCAGCCGGTCGGCCATGTGCGCGGCGCTGTAATGCTCGCGCACGCCGCGAAAACCATTCGCACCCAACTCTTCGGCAAGTTTCTGGTCGCGCGCGATCCTCAGAATACCTTCGGCGAGACTCGCGGGATCGTCGGGACGGACGAGAACCCCGCCGCCAGTCGATTCGACGATCTCCGTGAACGCACCACGACGTGGTTGGACCAGCGGCACGCCGCACGCCATCGCTTCCAGCAGCGAAACGCCTTTCGGTTCGTCGTAAGTCGCGGGCAGCGACATGACGTCGAGCTGACGGAGAAACGCGATCTTGTCGGCGCGATCGATCACACCGTGATAGCGAAACTCTCCGCCAAGCCCCGCCTGTGCCAGATGCTTCTGCACCTCGGCGAGGTAAGGTTTGCAGTCGGCCGCCATGTAGCCGGCGACTTCGAATCGCGCGTCCGGAAGTTCCTTTCGCACGAGACGATACGCTTCGGCGAGCACGTGCAATCCTTTTTCCGGCGCGACGCGGCCGAGAAACCCGACCGTAAATGGACCCGTGCGATTCGGGTCTCGCAATTCGAACCCGTGTGGGTTGATTCCGAGCGGGACGACACGGATCTTTTCGCGCGGGATGCCGAGGTATCGTGGCATGAACTCCGCGTAGTACTCGCTTACCGCGAGGAACCCGTCGACGTTTTCGATCTGCTCGCGAATGAGCCGCAGAGCGGTTTCGCGATACGGTTCCTGCAAACCGTCGAGAAACAGGTCCTCGCCTTGCAGCGTGCAGACGATCGGCGCGTGCAGCGCGTCCTTCAACGGCTTCGCAAGCGAAATCAGTAACGTGTACGGGAGGTTGATGACGTCGAGCGGCGGTTCGTTCTTGAGCCAGTCGATCAGCTTGTCGATCTCTTTGCGTTGAAAACCGCCTTCGCCTTTGAGCACGGAGACAGTCATCTCGCCGAGCATCTTCGGATTCGTCGAGATCGAACGCCGGGAGGCGAGACTCAAGACGAAGTTCGAGTCCCAGATACGGTCGAGCCATTTTGGTGTCTTGCGAAAAACCGGGACGTACTGTTCGAGATAAGCGCTGATGCCGCCGAGGACGACGTGGTTCTGACTGACGTTTGGTTCGTCGGTGAACGTCGGCGTGTAGACCGGCAGGAGCATCACGTCGTGCTTGCGCGCGATCAGCTCGGTAGCCATCGCATTGTCGCGCAAACAACTGCCGCAATACATTCTGCCCGCGCCGCCTGTGAGATACAGGATTCTCACTTCGCTCCTACAGCTTGTTGGAAGGCCCGCCGCCCGTAAAGATGTTCGAAAAGATTGCCTTCATGCGGCTGGTCCCAGCTAACCTGGTTCGTCGGCATCGCGCCGATGTTCAAACGATCGATTTGCGGTGACGATACGAGCGTTTGGATCAACTCCGGATCTTTCGTGATTGCCGTCACCACCAGACTCGATGGAATTACGCTGGCAAGCTCGTTTTGTTTCACCTCGACGACGGCCGCAAAGGGAAACAGAAACTCTTTTATCGCCAATGGATGATCCGTTTCGCAACGAATGATCGTCGGCAGCAGGTACGAACAGTTGTTCCAAACCTCGAGTCGTTCACCATCGCGATGCGCAGCCGTCGCGTCGCGCGCGCCCGGTTCGTTCAGACCCTGATCGATGATGGAGTTGATCCGCTGCGCAACCTTTGGATCGACAAACGGTGCGATCTTCGCGTCTTCGTCGTCAGCAGCGCGCGGAACAATGCGCGCCAACCGCTCAGCCAGCGCTTCAGCAATCTCATCAGCATGCCGCGGCGTCCACACCGCCGACGCGTTCACGCACGAGCGTCCACCGTTATCCGCGATCGAGGCGATCATGACGTCGAGATATTTCTCCCACTGGTCGACACAATCCTCGCCAATGATCACCTTGCTGTATCCCGGCCCATGAATCTCGACGCGCGGATCGTTGGCCCATGGACCGGTTGTCGACGAGTCGCCGAAGAGAAGGGAACGGCCGCAGTTCCTGAGAATCTCGCTCGCACCGCCATGGTCCGCGGGGTAGAAACTGAACGCCTCGCGCGGCGCGCCCGCTTTAATCAACGCCTGAATGATGCGGTACGGCGTCCACGGCTCTGCGCTTCCGGGTTTCAAAACCAGCGGAATGCGCAGGGCGAACGACGGGATCCAAAGCGAATGCACGCCGGGCGAGTTGTTCGGCAGCACCGCGCCCAACGACTGTGTGCGCGGAAAGAAACTCAACGACTTTCCGTCGCGCACGCCGAAACCACGATCGAGTATTTCCCAATCGATGTTTCGTGTCAGACCGTTGAGCACGCTTTCCATGTTCGCCAGCATGCTCTTGATCTTCGACATGTTGCGGCGCGCCAGAACGTACGGCATGCCGGTCGTCGCGGAAACCTGGGCCACGTAGTGTTCTGCGCTTTGAGCCGTGTCGCCGAGCGGCAGCGAATCGTTGGTGAAGTGTTCAGCCGCGCGCGAACAGATATCAACCAGGTCGCGAGTCGAGAACTTGCTCAAACTCGCGCGCGCGATCTCCTGTCGCGAAAGATCGCGCCGGATCAAACCCGCGTTTGCCTGACTTACTTCGACAAACGCCTCGCGCGTCCGATGATGCGGCACTCGCGCGACGTCGAGACTCTGGTAAGAAACGCCTTGTCGCAAAATTGGTATGTGCAACATAAGAACACGGATTAATTGGCAATCGGCAATTGCCAATCGGCAATCAGTAAACTCCCTCAACCACGTTCGCCTGTAACTTGGAGAACGGCCGCACGTTCCGCACGCCGTCCCACGGATACAGCTCGCACGGTGGCTCGCGCTCGGCCTCGTCGCGTTCCAGAAACCGCGGCATGAAAAACTCTTTCGTCAACGTCGTCAACCGAACCCGCCCGGTTTCGCCGTAACCGACGATTCGATCCGGCTCCTCGGGATCGACCACTTCCACCATCGCCCGCGGTATCGGCGGGTAGTAAATGATCGCGTAATTATCTTTCGGATCGCGCGGCTTGTGCACCGCGAGTCCCATCAACGTGTTGCCGTACGTCGGCGCGAAGTAGGCGCCTTCCAACAACTCTTCGACGGCGAAACGATGAAACTGCGGGGTCATCTCAGTGCCGCCGCAAAACACACCCGTGATGCCGATCTTCTTGAGCGACACCTTCTCACACAGCGCTTCGAGCAGTTTCGGCGTGGTAAACAAACAGCGGATGTTGTCGTGCGCGCGCAGCAGCGTCAGACCTTGTTCGACCACGTGTTGCTTGTACTGCTCGGCCATCTTCGGTTGGCCCATCTTCAGCAGCTTGATCACCCAGCGCGGATCGAGATCGACCATGAAACAGATGCCGCCGCGATACTGCGCGAGATGTTCGACCGCGAGCCGCAGACGGCGTGGACCAGTTGGTCCTAACGACAGCCAATCGGAGTCGCGCGGGAAAAACTCTTCCGGCAGTGTGTCGCTGAACGCTTCGTAATCGATACGAAAGTCGTCGATGTTGATGCGCGACTTCGGCACCCCCGTGCTGCCGCCGGTTTCAAACGTGTAAACGGGCTTACCGGCGAAACCCTTCGGCACCCAGCGCCGCACTGGACCACCGCGCAGCCACTCGTCCTGAAAGAAACCGAAGCGGGAAAGATCGTCGTAAGTTTGAATCTCTTTGCGCGGGTCCCACGAGAGATTTTTGGCGTAGTCCAGCCAGAACGGACAGCCGGTTTCGGGATTGAAATGCCAGGCAATAACTTCCCGAACCCACGCGTCCAGTGAATTATTTTCGGGTTTCATCAGTGTTAGGGAATGGTCTTTTCAGTTTCTCGAAGCAAGTCGGCGAAACGCGGATCGGTGCGCAGCCGGGCCAGGTGCGGATCGACGCGTACGAAGGTGAAACCGACGGCGTGTTCGCGTTCGGCCTGTTTGAGCCAGCGGAACGCCTGCTCGAAATCGCCGAGCAGCGTGTAGATGATGGCGATCTCGTAAGCGGTGACCCAGTTTTGATTACGATTGCTGATGATCTCTTCGAGAATCGCTTTCGCTTCGTCGTGTTTGCCGATGGCCGCGAGTACGTGCGCGCGTTTGGCATGCGTCGTCGGCGTGTCGCCCGCGAAACTTCGTTCCTGCTCGAACGCAGCCATCACTTCGCTGTGTCTGCCTTTCAACTCGTAAGCCCAACGCAGCACGGTGTGCGCGGCAACGGCGCCGGCGTCGAGTTCGAGTGCCTTGCGACATTGCTTGATGCACTCGTCAAACTTACCTGCGAGAAACAGCACGTTCGCAACCGCCGTTGCGATCACTGCCGACTGCGGCGAGATCTGTCGCGCGCGCTCGATCTCCGCGTAGGCTTCGTCGTGACGGCCCATGGCCGACAAGCTGTAAGCGTACCAGCGATGGGCCACCTGGTTGCCGGGCTTCAACTGGATCGCTTTGCGCAACTCGCGCTCGGCGGCGATCCAATCGCGATCGTAATGAAGTTTGACGAAACCGAGTGAAGCATGCGCTTCCGCGAGTTGCGGATCGGCTTCGACCGCGGCCAGCGCCGACTCTTTTGCGCGTTCCCAGGCGTCGGCCGGCGGCGGTTCGATGTACCAGTTCATCAACGCGTAGCAGTCTGCGAGTTCGGCGAGCGCGACGGCGAAGTCGGGATCGAGTTCGACCGCACGTTCGAGCCGCTCGATGGCTTGTTTCAGACCGTCCGCGGTGCGTCTCGTGGCGTAATAACGTCCGGCGGTGTAGAGCTGTCGCGCTTCTTCGTTTTCGCCGGTCGTCGTTTCCGGTGTGGGAATCGCGATCTGGGTCGTGATTGGCGCGATGTGCTGTCCGTGTTTTCTTCGTCGCTCTCGCGCTGCGGCCGCGTGCGACGGTTTGCGTTCGAGCGTCGGGTGGCGGAGCTCGCGCAGAATCTGATCGAACGCGGGCTCGCCGCGCAGCGCGTCCCACTGCGGCTCGACGCCCATCCAGACGATCCACGCGTCTTTGATCGTATAAGCGTCGCGCAGGAAGTCGAGCGCGCGCTCGCGATCGCCGAGATGCAGATGAATCATGGCGCGATGATAAGGCGAAACGTAGCTGTGCGCGCTTACCTCTTCCAACTGATCGAGGACGTGACGCGCTTCCGTCTCTCGTCCCGCGGCCGCGTACGCCGCGCCCACCGCGCAAAGGTAGAACGGGCTGCCGCTCGACAGCGACAGTGCTTTCTCCGCGAGGCGCACCGCTTCGTCAGTGCCGCCGGTGTGACGGAGTAACCAGGAAAGCGTTACGAGGCCGTACGCAAAATCGGGCACCGCTTCGAGCATCGCGCGGAACGTCGCCAGCGATTCGTCAAACCGGCGGGCCTGGTAGTAACACCATCCGAGAGCCTGCAGCACGGACGGCGAAAGCGGATCGAGCTCGCGCGTGCGCATCATCTGTTCGATCGATTCGTCGAAGCGCCCTTCCATTGCGAGGTGATACGCGTACCAGTTGTGGCCCGTGGCGTAGTTGGGATTGATTTCGATCGCGCGCCGGTTTTGTGCTTCGGCGACGGCCCAGTCGAAATCATGGCAGACAGTCGCAAAGGCGAGTGCGCTGTACGCTTCGGCGGAAGCGGAATCGAGTTCGACTGCTTTCGCGGCTGCCTGCTTCGCGGCTGCCGAACACTCGGCGAACGGCTTCACGCCGAAGACGCCGAGCCAGTTGTAGTAGTCGGCGATGCCGGTGTAGGCGAGCGCGTAATCGGGATCGAGATTGATCGCTTTTTGATAACTCTGGAGCGCCTTCGCGAGTCCGACTTCGGTGTAGAAGTTCCAGTGATAACGACCGCGCAGGTAAGCTTCGAAAGCTTCGGAGCTGTCCGTTCCGCGTTTCGACAACTGACGCTGTTCGTCGCGTGTTAGTTGCGGCAGCAATGCCGTCGCGACCTTTTCCGAGATCGAGTCTTCGATTTGCAGAACATCGGTCGAGTCTTCGTCGAAGTGTTCGGCCCAGCGAGTTACGCCTTCGTTGATGTTGAGCAGTTGGGCGGTGACGCGGATGCGGTTGCCGACACGGCGAATGCTGCCGTCGACGATGTAAGCGATCCCGAGATCGCGTCCGGCGACGAGTGGATCGATCGCGGCGCCCTGGTAACGCAACACGCTGCTCGTCGGCCGTACTACGAGACGTTGAACGTTGCTGAGACGAGTGATCAGCGCGTCAGTCAAGCCAACGCCCAGATACTCGTCGCCGGTGTTTTCACCGGGCGGACTCAAAACTCTGAACGGCAGCACGGCGATCGACTCCTGGTCGCCGGCTATGTGACCCGAAATCGCAGGCAGCGCCAGCAGCCGGTGGTCCAACTTCCGCAATAGATCGTTGAATCGTGGGTGACCGTGCAGCGGCTCGAGTTCCGGATCGACTCCGACCCACAGGACCTTCGCGTCGCCGGACTCGTAAGCCGTTTCGAGCAGATCCAAAGCAGCTTCGACGCGTCCGAGCGCGGCGTTCACCAGCGCGAGGTGGTAAGGCGAAACGTAACGGCGGCTCGCCAGACGTTCCATTTCGTCGAGAGCCTGTTGCGCGCGTTCGAGATCTCCCGAAGCTGCGAGTGCGGCACCCAGACGCCCGTACGTGTGCGACACCGTGCCGAGGTTTTCGACGCACTTCTCCGCCGCCGCGATTGCTTCCTGATGACGGCCGAGACGACTGAGCACGAAGCTCGCCGCATACATCATCATCATATTGCGCGGTTCGTTCTCGAGTGTCGCGCTGGCGAAACGGTACGCCTCGTCGTAACGGCGCGCGTGATACGAACACCAAACGACCGCAAACCGTGAAATCACTGCGAGCGGATCGAGATCGCGTCCGGTGTGCGCCTCGCGCAGTGCTTCGCTGAAGCGGCCCTCCATCGAGAGTTGCAGTGCGTACCAGATGCGGGCCGGCGAGTAGTTCGGATCGAGCTCGATGGCCCGGACCATGTGGTGTTCGGCACTGGCCCAGGCGTAGTCGCGGCACAGGATTGCCTGGCCCAACGCGGTGTGTCCTTCGGCGAGGTTCGGATCGATCTCGACCGCTCGCGAGGCAGCTTCGTAAGCCGCGGCGGCACACTCGGCAAACGGCATCACGCTGAACACGCCGAGCCAGTTGTGATAATTCGCGACGCCGGCGTACGCCAGCGCGTATTCCGGATCGAGGGCGATCGCTTGCTGGTAACAGACGATCGCGCGCGCGAAGCCTTCTTCCGTAAACGTGTTCCAGTAATAACGGCCGCGCAGGTAAGCCTCGTGCGCCTGGGGATTGTCAGTGCCGCGTTTCGCGAGTCGCAGTCGTTGATCGACCGTGAGGTGAGGGACGATCGCTTCCGCGACATGCGAAGAGATCACGTCTTCGAGGCTCAGCACGTCGGTAAACTGTTCGTCGAACTGCCCGGCCCATGCCGTTGTTTCGTCACGTACGTCGAGCAACTGAATCGTCACTCGAATGCGTTCGCCGGCGCGTCGGATGCGACCGTCGAGCACGAACGCGACGCCGAGCTCGCGTCCGGCGCGCAGCGGATCGGCGTCGCCGCCGTAACGAAGCACGCTGCTCGTCGGTCGCACTGCGAAACTGCGAATCGCGCTGAGTCGTGTGATCAGCGCGTCGGCGAGACCGGTGCCGAGATAATCAGGGTTCGTTTCCGGCGCGTTGATGTCGAGTATCTTCATCGGCAGCACGGCCAGCGAGTTTTCGTCGAAAGCGTCCGGCCGGAGCACTGCCGTCCCGTGCGGTGGATCGGGCAGATCGCTGACGGGCCGTCCTTCTAAATAGCGTGTGATGTCATCGCGCAGAGCGGCGGCGGACTGGTAACGCCACTCGGGTTCCTTGCGCAACGCCTGCATCACAATGTTGTCGAGATCGCCTGACAGCGCGCGTCGCAGCGATTCGAGGGTCGCGCTGCGCGTGCTGAACAGTTGTTTCAACGTCGTCGCGTCGTCGACGCCGTAAAGACTCGGCAACAGGTCGTCGGTGCGCGTGATGATGATGCTTGGCGGCGCCGGTGCTTCTTCGCAGATGACGCGCGCGATCTCGTGCGGCGCGCGGTTCAGAAGACGATACGGACGATGGCCGGTCAGCAGTTCGTAGAGCAGAACGCCGAGCGAGTAGACGTCGGTCGTCGGCGTGGTCGGCGCGCCCTGCACCTGTTCCGGTGACGCGTATTCCGGCGTCATCAAACGCATTGCCGTCGCCGTCGGGTCGTGTGTGATGTCGCCCGCGATCTGCGGGTTGAGCAACTTGGCGATGCCGAAGTCGAGCAGCTTCGGAATGCCCGCCGACGTTACCAGGACGTTCGAAGGTTTGATGTCGCGGTGTACGACCTGTTTCTGGTGCGCGTAGTGGACGGCGTCGCAGATCGAGCGAAACAGTTTAAGCCGTTCGCTAATGTTGAGCTGGTTGCTGTCGCAGTAACTGTAGAGCGGCTGACCCTCGATAAATTCCATGACGAAGTAGGGCAGACCGTCGTCGGTAGTGCCGCCGTCGAGCAGGCCGGCGATGTGCGGGTGATCGAGTGCGGCGAGGATCTGTCGTTCTTTGCGGAAGCGGCGCAGGATGAAGTCGGTGTCCATGCCGCGTTTGACCAGTTTGATGGCGGCGCGTTTGTTGAACTCGTTGTCGGCGCGCACGGCTTCGTAGACCGCGCCCATGCCGCCGCGTCCGATCTCTCGCTCGATACGATACGAGCCGAGCCGGCGTCCGAGCATGGGGTCTTTATCGTCGACGAATGAATCGAAGAGGCCGCGGTCAGTGTCGCCGTACACGGAGTGATCGAGCAGGTCGCCGGCGCTGTCGTGTTGTGAGAGCAGGACCTCGACGTTTCGTCTGAGATCAGTGTCGGTAGCGCAGACCTGTGACACGTACCGCGCTCGTTCTTCGGGTAAAAGATCGAGTGCGGCCTGAAAGATTTCCTCGACTTGTCGCCAGCGTTCGGGGGTCATGATGGAAACTGATCTTGAACGCTATTAATCCGTGCTACCTGACACACAGGTAACACGGATGTTTGAAAATAAAGTTCTCACATCCGGTATAGCGTTAACGAATTGTTGAACTGGACTAGCTGCGTGCATTAACTACTTTTTTGCATTTCCCCATGGAGCCAAGCCTTGGCAAAACGCCAGTGGCGTTTAATTGTTGTGGGAGTGACGCCCAAAACGTCTGCGGTCTCTTCAATGGAGAGGCCTCCGAAGTAGCGCAACTCAACCATGCGCGCTTTTTGCTCGTCGAAGTCTGCCAGGGCTTTGAGCGCATCGTCGAGCGCGATGAGTTCGGCGCTACGTTCGACCGCGCGATCGACGTTTTCATCCAGGGAGAGTTTTTGAAAGTCCTGGCCGCGTTTCTCCGCGTTGTGCTTGCGCGCGTGGTCGACGAGCAAGCGACGCATTATCTGGGCGGCAACTCCGAAAAAATGGGCCCGGTTTTGCCAATTCACTCGCGTCTGATCCACGAGACGTAAATAGGCCTCGTGCACCAGCGCGGTAGGTTGCAAGGTGTGATCGGGCCGCTCACGCCTGAGATAGTTCGCCGCAAGCTTTCGCAGTTCATCGTAGATTACGGGTAGCAAAAGATCAACCGCGCCCCGATCTCCGTTAGAGAGCTCGATTAACAACCTGGTTACGTTATCAGTGGGCTGTGCGCTCAATCGTCCAACTCCATCCGCTGCAATCGGTTTACCGCGACTCGGGCGCAAGTATAAAGCAGGAAAGTTTGAATGCCCATGACCCTGATGGGCGTTTGGTTGCGCGTTAAGGTAGTGAAGGCGTTTTACGCCGATTAATAAAGCGAAGTTTATACGTTCGAACCGAGGTGAAATCATGCAAGCAGCCGCCGAACTCACGATAGCCAACCCAACCGTTGCCCCAATCCATACCTCATCCATTTCGAATCGGATTAGCAACTTAATGGCGCGAGTGTTTGGATGCAGGCATGCAGAGATGAGCCGCCCATTCTCCCGCGATGGCCGCGCGTACAGATCGTGTTTGAACTGCGGCGCACAGCGGCAGTTCAATCTCGGCAACTGGGAGATGACGGGCGGCTTTTACTACGGCCAGCCGCAGCGACACCACATTCCAAGTGCTTAAGGTCCAATCCTGTTCGTGAGCATCGGTGTTTCTCTTAACCCCTAACACGGATCAAGTGCCTGATCGCCATTGAAACTCGCGCCGGTACTCAACTATAGTGCCCGGCCATGAGCGAAGCAGCCATTACTGCACCAGCGCACGCGCGGGACGTCGAGAGGGAGTCGATTTTTGCCGGACATCCCAAGGGACTTGGACCGCTCTTCTTCACCGAGTTGTGGGAGAGGTTTAGTTACTACGGGATGCGCGCCATCCTGATCCTTTATATGACGTCCACCGCCGCCCAGGGCGGTCTCGGTTTCGACGTCAAACACGCCTCCTCGATCTACGGCTGGTACACGATGTCGGTCTACCTCACAGCACTTCCCGGCGGGCTCGTCGCGGACTACCTCACCGGTGCGCGTCTGGCTGTACTGTTCGGCGGAATCATCATCGCGCTCGGCCACTTTTCGATGGTGTTTCACTCGATGACGACGTTCTACTTCGGAATGGCCCTGATCGCGATCGGTACCGGTCTGCTAAAGCCAAACATCAGCGCGATGGTCGGCGGTCTTTATAAAGAAGACGATCCTCGCCGCGACAGCGGTTTTTCGATCTTCTACATGGGCATCAACGTCGGTGCGCTGCTGGCGCCGCTCGCAGTCGGATACCTCGCGAAGAGCGATAGTTTCAAAGGCTTCCTCTCGCGGATGGGAATGGATCCGAGCAAGAGTTGGCATTGGGGATTTGCGGCGGCGGGCGTCGGTATGATCTTCGGACTGGTGGTCTATCTCTGGAACCGCGACAAACTCGCGAAAGTCGGCAACAAAGTTAAGACTCGGGCCGCCGGCAAAGCCGACGCGAGCGCAGTGCATGGCGCTAACGCAGATGGAAACAAAGGCGGGCAAACGCGCGTCGACACCGGCGCACAACCAGCGCTCACTGCCGGCGACTGGAAACGCATTGCGGCGATCGTCATTTTCTTCGTCTTCACGATCCTTTTCTGGGGCGCGTACGAACAAAAGGGCGCAAGCCTGAATCTCTTTGCGGACCGGCTTGTAGACACGACGTTATTCGGTTGGAAATTCCCGGCGCCGTATCTGCAATCGCTGACGCCTGCTTTTGTAATCATGCTGACGCCGGTGTTTTCGATACTGTGGATTCGCCTGAGAGAACGACAACCGTCGAGTCCGGTGAAGTTCACGCTCGGTATGCTTTTCATCGGCGTGGCGTACTTGTTGATGATTCCGGCGGCGATGCTGACCGCGCAGGGACGCGTCAGTTTCTGGTGGCTGGTCGGTCTTTACTTCCTCGAAGTATGCGGCGAGATGTGTTTGAGCCCGGTCGGACTGAGCACGGTGACGAAACTATCGCCGCCGAAACTCGTCGGCATCATGATGGGCGTGTGGTTTCTCGCTTCGTCGTTCGGCAGCAAACTCGCGGGTTACTTGTCGGGGTTTTTCGTTTCGGACAATTCGTGGCAACTCGTGAAGCTGTACGGCGGAATTGCTGCCGGGTTGCTGGTGGCGACGTTAGTGCTGGCGATGCTGACACCGACGATCAAACGATTGATGGGCCGCGTCAGCTAGAAACCACGGATTACCCGGATCTAGTTTCGCGGATCCGTGTTTTGAATCGCTTGTCTCACCGCAGCGATGACGCGCTCGACGTCAGCTTCCGAAGTCTGCCAGTTACACACACTCACACGCATCGCGCGGCGGCCGCGCCACGTCGTACCGCCGAAGAATGCTTCGCCGGTTTTCAAAATCGCCGCGATCACGGCGTCGGTGTGACGATCGTGGTCCACTTCCGTCGCGGACGGCCGCGGATCGGGGAAACGCAGGAGTCCCTGGTTGATCGTCGGTTCCCACAAGACCTCCGCGCCCGGCAACTCGCCGACGCCCACCACAATCGCGTGCGCTCGATCGCAGCAACGATCGACCAACTCTCCCACACCGCGACGGCCAAGCTGCCGCAGGGCAGCATAAACCGCGAAACTGCGCGAGCGCCGCGACCATTCAGGGTTCCAATCCATCTGATCGCGATCCGTACTCGCATGCGTCAGATACGACGCGCGCACGGACATCGAAGCACGATGCGCCTCAGCGTCAGCCACAATCGCGATGCCGCAATCAAACGGAACGTTGAGCCACTTGTGCCCGTCGGTGGCCCACGAGTCGCAGCCCTCAATGCCTTTCAAAAAATGTTTTCGCTTTTCACTAGCGGTCGCCCACAGTCCGATCGCGCCGTCGACGTGCACCCACGCTCCATACTCTTTCGCAATCGGCGCGATGGCTTCGTAGTCGTCATACGCACCGAGGTTGATGTCGCCCGCTTGCAGCAGGACGATCGCCGGCGCGTCGGGCGCTTTCGCGAGTTCTGCGGCGAGAGAGCGGGGCACGAGTCTGCCTTCAGCGTCGACAGGCAGGTCTACAATGTTCGTCTGGCCCAAACCGAGCAAACGTACCGCCCGTTCAAACGAAGCGTGGTGAGCGTTGCTCGTCAAGAGACGAATCGGCGGCGCACCTGACAGACCGTGCGCTTCGACGTCCCAGTCTCGTTTCGCGAGCAGTGAATGACGCGCGGCGGCGAGACACGTCAGGTGGGCCATCTGGCATCCCGTGACCAAGGCGAAGCTCGACTGTGCGGGCAATCCGAAAATCTCTTTCAACCACTCGCCGACAGCCTCCTCGACAATCGCGCTCGCGGGACTCGTCGAGTGAAGCGCGCCGTTTTGTTGCCACGCCGTCGTCAGCCAGTCAGCAGCAAGCGCGGCAGGCAGTACGCCGCCGATCACCCAACCGAAAAAGCGTCCGCCTGCTGATCCGATCAAGCCGCCGTCAACATTGCGCACCAACTCTTCGACCGCTTCGTCAGCCGGAATGCCTTCGGAGGGCAGCGGTCGCGCAACTCGCGCGCGCAGAGTTTCCGCATCGCTCGTCGTCGCGACCGATGTTTCATCCAAGTTTTCGAGATATGAAATTGCGTAGGTGTAAGCGCTGTCGAGAGCGTTACGAAAAACGGGATCGAGTTTTTTCATGACGTTTTTTAGTGTAGTGATTCTATGTACGTCCGCACTATCCGAATGTTGCTACCAAATCAGCGCGCCAAAAACAAACGCGGTATACTCCGAAGCACCGTGATCACAAAAGCCATCGTCCGCGAACCCAGCCGGACTTTTTCCAGCGGCGAGACTAGTGTCGACTTAGGCGAGCCTGACTACGAACTAGCGCTGCGTCAACATGCGGCATATTGCGACGCGCTCGAATCGTGCGGGCTTCAGTTGATCCGTCTGCCGCAGGACGAGCAACATCCCGATTCGACGTTTGTCGAAGACGCGGCGATCGTCACCGCGCGAGGCGCAGTCATAACGCGTCCGGGCGCTGAAACCCGTCTCAGCGAGATCGACGGCATCGAACCTACCCTGCGTGAGTATTATAAAGACCGGAAAAGAATCACCGCGCCCGGCACGCTCGACGGCGGCGACGTTTGCGAAGCAGGCGATCACTTCTTCATCGGTATCTCGCGGCGTACAAACGAAGCGGGCGCCGCGCAACTCGCGCGAATACTCAACACTTACGACTACAGTTCAAGTTTGATAGACATTCGCGGTCTGAGTAATATCCTTCATCTGAAGAGCGGCGTGGCCTGGCTCGGCGGCAATCGCCTGGTGGTGATCGAAGCGCTGCGCGGGCTGAAAGAGTTTTCCACATACGAGCCGGTTCACGTAAACTCTGTCGAAGAATACGCGGCAAATTGTCTGTTTTTAAATGACAGGGTGCTTATGCCGGCCGGTTTTCCGGGTCTGAAACGGCAACTGGATGACCTGAATTACCAAACGATCGCCCTCGATATGTCGGAGTTTCAGAAGATGGACGGCGGGTTATCGTGTTTATCACTGCGTTTCTGAAGCGACGACCGCACGATGAACGCCGGAGGGCCAACTGACGGAGGAGACTATGGCGGAAGGCAACTTTGACAAGACGGCAGCGGTTAAGCTCCTGAATCAGATCATGGAGGCGGAACTGGCCGGCGTCGTTCGGTACACCCATTATGCGCTGATGGTTTTCGGTCACAACCGCATTCCGATCGTTAGCTGGTTACGCAACGAAGCCACCACGTGTCTCGCGCACGCGAACGAAGCGGGCGAACTCGTCACGCACTTCGGCGAACATCCGTCACTGAAAATCGGCAGCCTGCTCGAGACGCACAAGCACGGCATAAACGACATCCTGGTCGAATCACTCGAAGCAGAAAAGACCGGATTAGCGCTTTATAAACAACTGCTGGACATGGTCATCGACCGGTCCGTGTTACTTGAAGAATACACCCGACGCATGATCGCTGAAGAAGAGTTGCACATCGGCGAAGTGAACAAGATGCTGCGCAAGCCAGGCGAGATCGAGCAGTTCGTGGCGTAATGTTACTGTTCCTATGAAGAACCACCCTCCCCGACAGGAACACGAAATAACCCAGCTGCTGGCTGAGTGGCGCGAAGGCAATCAAGCCGCGCTCGACGAGCTTTACCCGCTGGTTTATGACGAGCTCCACCGCCTCGCTCGCCGCTACATGAGCCGCGAGCGCAAAGGCCACACGCTGCAAACCACGGCGTTAATCAACGAAGCCTACGTCCGCCTCGTCGATCAGCGAAACGTGCACTGGGCCAATCGTTCTCATTTCTTCGCCATCTCGGCGCAAATCATGCGACGCATCCTGATCGACCACGCACGGCGGCACACGTACGCGAAACGCGGCGGTGGCGCCCGACAGGTTTCCCTGGACGAGACCGCCACAGTCGTTCAGGACAATCTTTCAGAGTTTCTGCGTTTGGATGAAGCGCTGAAGAGTCTCGCGGAGTTCGATCCGCGACGCAGTCAGGTGGTCGAGTTGAAGTACTTCGGCGGCTTAAACAACGACGAGATCGCCGACGTGTTGAAGATCTCCAAGAATACCGTGATCCGCGATTGGAACATGGCGCGCGCGTGGCTCCATAGCCAACTCACCGGGAGCGCGGCGCATTGAACCCGGATCGCTGGCAACAAATAAGTCGCATATTCAATCGAGCAATCTCTCTTGACGCCGCCGCTCGGTCGGCGTACGTGAAGGAAAACTGTGGCACGGACGACGATCTGAAAGCGGAAGTCGAACGGCTCATCCAGTCGCACGAAAAAGCCGACGATAACGAATTCATGGGTGGCCTCGCCGTCGAAGACGTTGCAGAGCATTTCACCGGCGACGAAGAAGCGCTGGCGCTGCAAAAAGGTCAGCAGTTCGGCGTCTACTTTATTCTCGATCATCTCGGAACAGGCGGGATGGGCGAAGTTTATCTCGCGAAAGACTCGCGCCTCGATCGCACCGTCGCGCTGAAGATCCTTTCTTCCGACGTCGCCGCCGACGAACAACGCATGCACCGCTTTCGTCAGGAAGCGAAAGTCGCGTCCGCACTGAACCAGCCGAACATTCTCACCATTTACGAGTTTGGCGAAATAGAGGGCCTGACGTACATCGCCGCGGAATTCATCGACGGCGAAACACTGCGCGACGTCATGCGCGGCAAACGGCTGAAGCTCAGCAAAATCCTCGACATCAGCATTCAAATGCTCGCCGCGCTCGACGCCGCGCACGAGGCGAAGATCGTTCATCGGGATATGAAACCGGAAAACGTGATGATTCGGCGGCGCGATCACGTCGTGAAGGTGCTTGATTTTGGTCTGGCGAAAGTCACCGATAAGAAGAAGCAGACGGAGCCGGATGAATTGCCTACCCTGGAAAAGCCGATCCCGACGTTCCACACGACGCCGGGTCTGATCATGGGAACCGTCAACTACATGTCGCCGGAACAAGCGCAGGGGAAACCGGTCGACGCACGCAGCGACATCTGGAGTACCGGGATCCTCATTTACGAGATGGTCGCGGGCGCGAAACCGTTTGGCGGGACCACCAGCGCACACACGATCGTGCAGATTCTGGAGAAGGAGCCGGCGCCGTTGGCCCATCCCGGTGCGCCGCAGGTGCCCGACGAGTTGCAGCGGATCGTCAGAAAGTCGATCGCAAAAGATCCCGACGAGCGTTATCAAACTGCGAAAGACATGCTGATCGATCTGCGTAATCTAAAGAAGCGATTGGAACTGGACGCGGAGATCGAGCGCTCTTCGGAACGGTCTGCAGTTCAGCCCGCAAAAAGTCGCCGCGGATTGTTGATCGCACTAATCGCGGCGCTTGTTGCTTCAGTCGCGGCAGTGATCGGGGTCAATCTTTGGCGCGCTAATCGAAGCACAACGGTGACTCAACCTCCAGTCACTTCGGTCGCACCCGAGCGTACGTTGACGTATTGGATCACGGTGCAAAAGTTCCGGGACGGCAAGCCTTACCAGGATCCGTTCGATCTCGCGGGTGAGATCAATTTCGAGGCTGACTATCAGATCCGGTTGAGCGTCCGCAGTCCCGAAGCTGGTTACCTCTACGTGTTGAACGAAGGACCAGTGACTGCCGGCAGCGCGCCCGAGTACATCGTCATCTTTCCGTCGCCGACCGCGAACGACGGCTCGGAATTCGTCGCCGCCAACCAACGAGTGCTGATTCCGGATCCGACGTGGTTGAAATTTGATAAGGATCAGGGAGTCGAGAAGCTTTGGGTCGTTTTTTCAGCCGAGCCGGTGCCGGAGTTGGCCGGGATAAGGGCGTTCGCGAACGCCCGCACGCGTGGTCTTATCACCGACGCCCAGCAGACCAAAGCGATCGATACCTTTTTAAGCACATACACCCCGTCCGCAGTACCCGAAACAGGCAACACGCTGACGACACTCAAGACGACCTCGAAGATCCTCGTCTACCCCATCCGACTCGAACATCATTAACCGCTGGACGCCGCGCCCGACTCGCTTTATGATTGCGCGCACCCAGAACGTCAGAGTCGCTCAGGATCGGATACGGCGTCCTGTCCTGTCACTCAAACTTTCCTGCTAAATCACTCTGCGTGGTGATTTGTCGAAACAGTTCTCGCGTTAATACTTAGAAACGGCCCCCCAAAGGCCCCGTTTTATCGGCATTATCGCGGGTTAGCCCAGTACACAATCCGCCCAGTTCACAGGATTGTGGAACCAAGAGACGGAGGAGGATCATCAGATGGCAAACCAGTGGAAAATCAAAGGCAAGAACGTACATGGCGGTATCAGCGGACAACTTCTCGACGGCTGCGATATCCGAGAGAACGAGGACGGAAGCCTCGATTTCATGGCGGTCATGGCAAAGGTACACGGTAATGGTCAGCCGACGCGTGAGTTTCCTGAGTTCGCCTATCAAGGTCTGATTTGGAACATCACGGTCACGCCGGAGGGCGAACTGGCCCCGGGCACGTGGAACAACAATGCCCCCAAGACAGCCGGCCAGGAAGACGGCACCTACACCGCCCAAGCCGGACCCGTGCCGGAAGAAGAAGGCGGTACGGAGGACGCGGCATCCGCTTCTGCTTGATCTACCCCCTCGAGTCAACGAAGGTCAGCGAAAGTGGTAATCCCCGTTACCGGAAGATGCGGGAGCGGCCCGGCGGCCCTCCCGCGATCTTCTTTTTTGTATGAGAAGACACGCGTCGTCAAGAGTGATTCTGTTGCTGATTGCGGCACTCTCGTGCACCGCGCTCACGTGGCAGGCGACCACTCCGGCGACGGCCCAGGAAGCGGCGCAGCAACTCCCGCGTCTTGCGGACGGGCGTTACGCACTGAAAGGCGGCGAAGCGCATTCGTACCTCATCAACCTTTCAGCGGGACAGTATCTCTACGCTACGATCGAACAGCAGGGAATCGACGTCAGCGTAGCGCTGTTCAAACCTGACGGTTCGCAAATCAGCGTCAGCGACAGCCCAAACGATCGTTTCGGAACCGAACCGGCACTACTGCTCGCGGATGTACCCGGCGACTATCGGATCGAGGTGCGTGCCCCAAACCCGCGCGCCACTGCCGCGCATTACCAGATCAAGATCAACGCACTTCGCGAAGCGACTGCTGTCGACAAACAGCACGTAGCTGCTCAGCGAGCTTTCGACGAAGCACAAAAGCTGCGCCCGCAGCCGGCCGTGACCGCCAAACGCGCCGCTATCGCGAAATATCAGGAAGCGATACCGCTGTTCGAAGCCGCAGGCGATACCTACCGCCAGACACTCGCTCTTCACACGACCGGAATAATTTTGTTTTTGCAGTTGAACGAACCGCGAAATGCGCTTCGTTACTTTGAAGAGGCGCTGGCGTTGGCGCAGAAGACCGAAGAGCAGCGGCTGGAGGCGCAAATCGAGACGTTCCTGGGTGGCACCCTCGACGTTCTCGGCGAGATCTCAAAATCCCACGCGCATTACGAACGCGCGCGAGTAATTGCCGGTCGTTTAGGTGACAAGCCTACGCAGGGCTCAGCCCTCAACAACATCGGCAAGCTTCATTCCGATGCCGGCGACTTTCAACATGCGCTCGATTACTACCTGCAAGCGCTTCCGCTGCTTGCCGAAATACCCCCGCGTCGCGCAATCACTCTCAACAACCTCGGTGTCGCGTACAACAGTCTCGGCGAATCGGAAAGAGCACTCGACTACCTGCAACAATCGCTCGAGATCCTGAAACCGAGCGCCGATCGCGCCGGTGAAGCCCAAACGCTGCACAACATCGGTTATGCCTACAACCGGCTCGCGAAATATAAAGAGGCCGAGGATAACTACAATCAGGCGCTCGCGATCGTGCAAAAGCTCGGAAACCGCTCACTCGAGGCCCAGACGCTTGACCTGCTTGCCGCGAACTACTCCGCAATGGGCCAACTGCAAAAGGCCGTCGAGCTCCATCAACAGTCACTCGAAATTCAGCGCACCGCGAAGAACATTCGTCGCGAAGGGTTTAGTCATGCAAACCTCGCCCACGTCTACAATCTCCTGAACCAACCGGAAAAGGCGTTGGACCACTTCAACCAGGCGCTCGCGATCTGGCGCAGCATCGACGATCTCAATAGCGCTGCCAACAGTTTGGAAGGACGAGCCAGGGCCCAACAAAAGCTCGGCAATCTTGCCGAGGCGCGCAAGGACGTCGAAGAGTCGCTGTCGCTGATCGAGACCGTACGTTCGCGGACCGGCAGTCAGTCGCTGCGTGCGTCGTATCTCGCGTCGAGAGAAAAGGCTTACGAACTGTACGTCGATCTGTTGATGCAGCTTCACGCGAAGGAGCCGTCGGCGCGACACGATGCAGAGGCGCTGCAGGCGAGTGAACGCGGCCGGGCGCGCAGTTTGTTGGAACTGCTGAACGAGGCGCCCGCGGACATCGAGCAGGGCGTCGGCGCCGATCTGGTCAAACGCGAACGCGAGATCAGGCAGGCGATCAACGCCAAGGCGCAGCGTCAGATTCAACTGACCGCGCAGAATGGCAGCAAGCAGGAGATCGAAACGTTCGATAAAGAGATCCGCGCGCTTGAAGACGAGTATCAGCAGGTGCAAGTGGCGATTCGCAAGGCGAGTCCGGCGTATGCCGCGCTGACGCAGCCGCAGCCGCTGGGTTTGAAACAAATTCAGCAGTTGCTGGAGCCGAATACGGTGTTGCTGGAGTATTCGCTCGGCGACGAGCGCAGTTATCTGTGGGCCGTCACGCAGGATTCGCTGAAGACGTTTGCGTTGCCGAAAGGCGAAGACATCCGGAACGTCGCGCAGCAGGTTTATCAGTCGTTGACGGCGCGTAGTGTTGTGAAATCTCTGGAGACTTCGGAGCAGCGGGAGGAGCGGATCGCGCAGGCCGATGCGCAGTTTCAGCAATCGTCGACTGAGCTGGCGCGGATGATACTCGCGCCGGCGGTCCGTGAGTTTGGGACGAAACGAATGGTGGTGGTTGCCGACGGCGCGTTGCAGTACGTGCCGTTCGCGGCGTTGCCGGTGCCGGGATCAACTCGACCGCTGATCGTCGAGCACGAGCTGGTCAGTCTGCCGTCTGCTTCGTCGCTGGCGATCCAGCGCCAGACACTCGCGAACCGCAAACCGGCGCCGAAAGGCATCGCCGTGATTGCCGATCCGGTGTTTTCCGCGCGCGATTCGCGCTTTAGATCACAGGGGAGCGCGGCTGCGATGGCCGATGACACGCGGATTATCGAACACGTCGGCAGCGGCTCTGCCGGTCCACTGAACGTTCGGCGGTTGCCGTTTACGCGCCTGGAAGCGGATCGCATCCTCGCCGTCGCGCCTGCCGCTTCCAACCTGCGCGCCGTCGACTTTCGCGCCAATCGATCGATCGCGACCAGCGGTGAGTTGAGCAACTACCGCTACGTGCACTTCGCCACGCACGGTTACGTCGACACGTCGCGAGCGGGACTCTCCGCGATCGTGCTCTCGCTAGTCGACGAACAAGGTAAACCGCAGGACGGGTTCCTGCGCACGCACGATATTTACAACCTGAAACTGCCCGCCGAACTCGTCGTGCTCAGCGCGTGCGAAACCGGGCTGGGCAAAGACGTGAAAGGCGAGGGTCTTGAAGGATTGACGCGCGGATTCATGTACGCGGGCGCGCGTCGCGTGGTCGTCAGTTTGTGGAACGTGAACGACAAAGCTACGGCCGCACTGATGCAACGTCTCTACGTTGGTATGTTGAAGAATAAAAAGACACCCGCAGCGGCGTTGCGCGCCGCGCAGATCGAGATGCTTCGCGTGAAGCAGTGGGAGTCGCCTTATTACTGGGCGCCGTTCGTGATGCAAGGCGAGTGGCGGTAGCGTGTAGTTCTTAAATCCGTGTTATCGGTGTTTCTGCTGACGACCGGACGCGATGGAGGTGAGTTATGAAAGTGGTACTGGGTTTTGTGCTACTGTGTTTGGTTGCGGGTTCGCTCGTCGTGGCGCAGAAGTCGGATGACGACGCGACGCGAAAGCTTTGGGACACGGCGTACATCGCGCCGGCCGCCGGCAAGCGTGCGGCGCACCGTCGTGCTCGTCCCAAATATCGCGTGGCGACGCCGAATGTGCCGACTGATAACGTCGCGCCCGAGTCGGTTGTCGGCGTTACGATCTGGCGACTGCGTCCGGCGGGCCGCGCGGATTCAGGCGAGCGCATCATCGTTCACGACGATGAATACGTGCCGGAACGCATCTCCGCGAATACAAAACTCGTCGCCGGCGACCGCGTGCGAATCAGCGTCGAAGCGGCGCGAAACGGTTACCTTTACGTGATCGATCGCGAGCTGTATGCCGACGGCACGCTTGGCGAACCGTATCTGATCTTCCCGACCACGCGAACCTTGAATGGCGATAACCAGGTGAGCGTCGGCAAGCTTGCCGAGCTTCCCGCGCAGGAAGACAGTCCGCCGTTTTTCACGATCAAGAAGAGCCGTCCGGACCAGGTTGCGGAGGTGTTGAGCGTGCTTGTGACTCCTACCCCGCTCGAAGGCGTGGAGGTCACGGACAAGGCACAGAAACTCACGGATGCGCAGGTGGCGAAGTGGGAACAGTCATGGAGCAGCAGCGTCGGACGTCTCGACATGGATACGGTGGGCCAGACGTGGACCAAAGCAGAGAAAGACGCCGCGACGAACACGCGAGCGTTGACGGCGAGCGCGCCTGCGCCGCAGATGCTCTTCTATCGACCGAGTCTGAAGTCGAGTGATGCGATGCTTGTAAAACTGCGACTCTCGTATCGTCGATGATTATCGGTGATCGTAGAAGCGCCAGTTTGTCGTAAAGTCGCGCGTCAGTTTCTGGTTCGTGATCGCGGCGCGCAGCATCTCGATCGGGATGCGGTTTTCTTTTAGCAGCGCATCGTTGTACTGCCGGTTCGTCATCTTTCCTGAATCGACGAGTTCTTTGTGCATCGCGTATTGCTGTAAGCCGCCGATGAGATACGCGATCTGATAAAGCGGACCGTAACTGCCGTCGAACGAACGCCGTACTTCCGCGGTTGCGTTGTCACGTTCGTGGCCCACCTTGTTCACCAGCAGATCGATACACTCTTGCGGCGTCATTTTTTCGAGATGAAAACTGAGCGAGAAGATGATGCGCGCGCAGCGGTGCATGCGCCAGAAGAGCATGCCGATCTTGTCTTCCGGAGTCTTCGCGAAGTTCAGGTCCCACAGCAGTAGTTCCCAGTAAAGCGAGTTTCCTTCACTCCAGAATGGCGTGCTGAACACGCCGCGATACGGCTTGTAGCGCGCGGCCATGAAGCCTTGCAGGTGATGGCCGGGAATCAGTTCGTGATGGACCGTGGCCCGCGAGAAGTGGCGGTTGTTGCCGCGCATGCTCATCATCTTTTGTTCGTGGGCCATCGTGTTGGTGGGAAACGAGACCAGGATCGTTTCGCCGCCGAGGAAAAACGGGCTGACGAGTTGTCGCTCCGGCGTCATCATCTCCATGCGCCAGCTTTCGCGGGCGAGTTCGGGGACGGTGACGAGGTTGTTGTCTTCGACGAACTTGATCGCTTCGTACGCGAGCTCGCGGATCATTTCCGGTTGCTTGCCGGGTTCGACGTAACGGTTCTTCACCTCTTCGAGTGCTTTATGCCAGTCGTCTCCGAAGCCCATTTCGCGAGATGCTTTTTTCATTTCGTTCTCGCACCAGACCATCTCCTTTTCGCCAATGGCGATGATCTCTTCGGGCGTGTAGGGGATCATTTCGGAGCGCAGCTCGCTGATGAGTGCTTCGCGTCCGATCGGATCGCCGACGATGTCGCTCGTGTCGCCTGGGCGTGCAGCGCCGCGCTGGTTAGGTCCACGTGGGGGCGCGGCTTGTCCTGTTGGTGTGCTGTCGATTTTAATTCCGACCACGCGTTCAGCAATAAAATTCGAATAGTTTGTCAGCGATTGATCCACAGATTTATAAGGCTCTTCGTTCCACCAGGTGAATATCGGATCGTAACCGTTGTAGAACGTGTACCAATTTCTCAAATTACCTCGTAAAGCATTGATCGCACTAACTGCCCGATTAGCGACGGTTTTTTTGACTTGCAGCGCCTCGACCCCGCGGCGGGCATTGTCAATCTGCTTCCGCATGTCGTTCAGAGTCGCGGCGACTTTTGCGGAGTCGATCTGCTCCATGCGCCGGCGTGCTTCCTCGAGATCGATGATCGTTTTGGCGAACGGGATCAGCGGCTCGATCTCGGCGAGTTGTTTTGCCTGAATGTCGAGTTGGCGAAGTTCGTATTCGAGATGGTTCTTGAAAAGGATGTAGTCGACTTTGCCGTCCTGGCTCATCGAGTCGAAATCGAGTGTTTGCAACGAGGCAAGCCAGTCGCTGTAGAACTTCTTGAACCGATCGCGTCGCGCGGCAGACATGCTGACCGGATACGATCGCGTGAGACTACCACGGTCAACGCTGTAACGTTCAATCGCCGCGCGCATCTCGCTGACGGGCGCCGCCTTCCCGTTCACCGTCTCCGCTACCGCCGGCTGCGGTCGTGCGCCATTGCTCCTCGTACCGCCATTGCGAGTCTGCGCCGGAACACTGATCAAAAGACAAGTTGATAACAGGAGTACCACGACGGCTTGGGACACTGATCGCATACTTTGTCTCCTACGGATCACAAATTGTGGATGATAAAAACGGAAAGCCTCTGGCGGCGCACATGCTAACGCAAAGATTTAGGAATGGCGAGAGCCCGACGCGGCCCTCTATGTTCGAAGTAGTACCGAGATTTGTGCGAGGATTGTAGTAGTTAGAACAAAATGTCCAGCGACGAGTTTTCAGAATATGAAATGTTGTTTTACCTGAGGTGGGGATTTCTGAGTGCGCGCTCGGCTGGACTCCGCAACGCAGGGCGGGATCTCTGCGAGAAATCCCGTTTGCTCCGGGCTGGGAATAAATTGATGGTCAATGAGCTACGGCTGATCCGCGCAGCCGGGTTTTTTATCGAGCGAAAGCCTAAGTAGATACCAGTCAAGACACCCTCCAGTTGACGCCCCATCCCAAGGTTTAACTTGCGCCACCGCAGCGCCGTTTGCTAAACTCCGGCGTCGATTTTCTAATTTTTGCTAGGAGCTCCGGAAGACCTTCGTCATGAATCGAACATTCACTCGATTCACTACTTTTTAGCCGCCCCGCACTACGCGGGCGCACGGCGAAGGCGCTCCTATCGAATCCGATCAACTGAAGTACAGCAATTAGTGAATCGCAAATCGTAAGGAATCGCCTTCGGCCCTGGTATTAGGGTCTGTCTAATGGAGTGTTTTGACTAGACAACGAGGCGATTTAGCAATGAGTGAGATCAATGTACAACTGAAGGGCGGCTCTCCTGTCCCCGTGCCCGCATCGGCGACGGTGGCGGAAGCTTTGAAAAAATTAGACCGCGATCTGGCCAAACAGGCGCTGGCGGCGAAAATCGGCGGGCGCGAAGTCGATTTGACCGCACAGTTGGACGCGGACAAAGCAGACGAATCCGTGGTTCAGATCGAACCCATCGTCCCGCAAACGCGCGACGGTCTGGAAGTGCTGCGCCACTCGACGGCCCACTTGCTCGCCGCCGCCGTGCTCGATCTCTTCCCTGGCACCAAGCTCGGCATCGGTCCCGCTCTGCTCGACGATCCGCGTTACGGCTTCTTCTACGACGTAATCACGCCGCGGCCGTTGACGGAAGCCGATCTGCCCGTGATCGAGAAGCGGATGAAGCACATCGCGAGTCAGAACCTCGGCTATCGTCGCGAAGAGATCTCGAAAGCGGACGCGCTCCGCGTTTTCAACGAACGCGACGAGCCGCTCAAGTGCGAACTGATCGACGAAAAAGCCGGCGAACAAGTCAGCGTCTACTACATCGACGGCTCGCCGTTCATCGACTTCTGTCTCGGTCCGCACGTGCCGAACACGAACAAGCTGCGCGCGTTCAAACTGCTTTCGCTCGCGGGCGCCTACTGGAAAGGCGACGCGTCGCAACCGCAGATGCAGCGCATCTACGGCACGGCCTTTTTCACGCAAGACGAGCTCGACGCCTGGCTCAAGCAACGTGAAGAAGCCGAGAAGCGCGATCACAGACGCCTCGGTCGCGAACTCGATCTCTTTTCCATCCAGGAAGACTACGGCCAGGGTCTCGTGATGTGGCACCCGAAAGGCGGCGCCATTCGCAAAGCGATGGAAGACTTCCTGCGCGAAGAGTTGCTGAAACGAGGTTACGGCCTCGTCTTTACGCCGCACATCGCCAAGCGCGATCTCTGGTTCACGAGCGGTCACGAAGAAAACTACGCCGACTCGATGTTTTCGCCGATGGAATTTGAAGGACAGGAGTTCCGGATCAAACCGATGAACTGCCCGTTCCACATCGGCATTTACAAGACGGGCCAGCGATCGTATCGCGATCTGCCGTTGCGCTACGCCGAGCTCGGCACGTGTTATCGCGCCGAACTCTCGGGCGCGCTTCACGGTTTGACGCGCGTGCGTGGGTTCACGCAGGACGATGCCCACATCTTCTGCACGCCCGAACAGATTCGCGGCGAGATCCTCGGTTGTATCGACTTCGCTTTCCACGTCTACGAAGTCTTTGGCTTCAAAGACATCAAGGTCGAACTCTCGGTCCGCGGCCACGATCCGAACGTGCACTATCTCGGTTCCGACGAAGACTGGGACAACGCTGAAGCCGCGCTCGTCGATGCGTTGAACTCGCGAAACATTCCGTACACGCGAGTCGAAGGCGAGGCGGTTTTTTACGGTCCAAAGATCGACATCCGAGTCGAGGACGCGATCGGCCGCAACTGGCAGTTGACGACGGTGCAGTTTGACTTCAACCTGCCGAAGCGTTTCCAGATGGAATACATCGGCGAAGACAACAAACCGCACCAGCCGTTGATGGTCCATCGCGCGCTCTTCGGTTCGGTCGAGCGCTTTTTCGGCGTGTTAATCGAGCATTATGCGGGCGCGTTTCCGATGTGGCTGGCGCCGGTGCAGGTCGCGGTGTTGCCGATCACGGACCGGGTCAACGACTACGCGCAGGAACTCGAGCGTGAGCTGCTTGCCGCGGGTTTCCGCGTCGAAGCCAACTTGCGAAGCGAAAAAATCGGCGCGAAGATTCGCGACGCACAGCTACAGAAAGTTCCGTTCATGCTCGTCGTCGGCGATCGAGAAAAGGAACAGCGTGCGGTTGCCGTTCGCGAACGCGCAAAGGGCGACATCGGCGTGATGTCGATCGACGAATTCAAGGAGATGGCGCAGCGCCTCATCACGACGCGCGCGTTAACCAACAACTAGTCTGACGGTCCAACGATCCGCCTTCGCTAAAAGGATCCCGGGCTCGACGACGCAACTTAGGAGGTGCAGCAATAGCTACAGGCTTTCGCGGTCGCGGTCAGCGTCCTGATAACCGGCGTGTGCCGCCGGTACGGATAAATGAACGAATTCGAGTGCCCGAAGTTCGGGTCATCGGCGAGGAAGGAGAGCAACTGGGCGTGATGGACGTGCGCGACGCCATCCGCGCCGCTCGCGACAAAGGGTTGGACCTCGTGGAAGTTGCTCCGAACGCCGATCCTCCTGTTTGCCGGATCATCGATTTTGGCAAGTTCCAGTACGAGGCGAAGAAGAAAGCGAACGAGGCCAAGAAGAAGCAAGTCACGATCACGGTCAAGGAAGTGAAGTTTCGGCCCGGCACCGACGATCACGACTACGACTACCGCATGAAGCATGCGCGCCAGTGGCTGCAGGATGGCGACAAAGTGAAGGCGACCATCTGGTTTCGCGGGCGCGAGATGACGCACCGCGAGCTCGGCGCGCGCATTCTCGAACGACTTGAGCGGGACCTGGTGGACGTCGGTGAAGTTGAGGCACGGCCGAGAATGGAAGGGAACCAGATGTTCATTATTCTCGGTCCGAAGCGACACAAGTCCGGCGGTCCGAAAGACGCGCACACGAGTGCGCCACCGAACCAGTGAGACCATTGCCGATTGGCGATTGCCAATTGCCAATCGGTCCAAGGAGGACAGGCCACAGATTAGTAGGAGTTGTTTGAAGAGAGAGAAATCGGCAATCGGCAATTGCCAATCGGTCCAAGGAGGACAGGCCACAGATTAGTAGGAGTTGTTTGAAGAGAGAGAAATCGGCAATCGGCAATTGCCAATCGGTCCAAGGAGGACAGGCCACAGATTAGTAGGAGTTGTTTGAAGAGAGAGAAATCGGCAATCGGCAATTGCCAATCGGCAATCATTAAATAAGGAGTGAGTTAATGCCAAAACTAAAAACACACAAGGGTGCGGCGAAGCGGTTTCGCTTGACCGCCACCGGAAAGATCAAACGCGGTCATTCGCACGCGCGACACATCCTGACCAAGAAGACGAACAAGCGTAAACGTCATCTCGACATCGACGTCCTCGTCTCGCCGGCTGATCACGATCGCGTGACGAACATGTTGCCCTACGGCAGAGACTAAGAACTGATATCCGAACGTTTTCATAAATCGAAAGGGGATTAATTATGCCGAGAGCAAAACGTGGCAATAAGCGTCTCGAACGACGCAAGAAGATATTGAAACTGGCGAAAGGCTACCGCGGTACGAAGTCGAAGCTGTATCGCTCCGCGAAAGAGTCAGTCGAGCGCGGGTTGAACTTCGCGTACACGGGAAGAAAACTAAAGAAGCGCGACTTCCGCAGCCTGTGGATCGTGCGTATCGGCGCTGCGGCGCGGTTGAATGGTTTGAACTATTCGCAACTCATGCATGGTCTGAAGCTCGCCAACATCGAGCTCGATCGAAAAGTGCTCGCCGATCTCGCGGTGCATCAGCCGGAGTCGTTTGCGAGCGTCGCCGAACAGGCGAAGAACGCGCTCGACAGCGAGCAGCGGAACAAGGCGGCCTAATAGTCTTTGAAAGGAATTAGACCAATGAATAACACTATCGAGAGATTCAGCCGGACCGCCGCGTTGTTCGTGTTCGCGTTTGTTCTGGGGACCTCTGTTGTTTTGGCCCAGGACACGCTGTCCGGAAAGTATGAAGGAGTCATGAAGACTGCGGGCGCCGCCGATGAAAAAGTGTCGCTCGAACTCAAGAACGACGGCGGCAAGGTTTCCGGCCATCTGATGAAGGGCGAGACCATGATTGCCATCTCGGAAGGAACGCTGGCTGCCACCAAGCTCTCGCTGAAGCTCGGTGATGCGGCGAAGGCGGGAACGATCAACGCCCTCGTCGAGGGCGACAAGATTGTGGGCGACTGGCTCGCCGGCTCGGCCAAGCGAACTCTCGAACTGAGGAAGGTTCCGGCGGCCGCGGCTTCAACTGCTGCGCCGTCTGGCGGATCTGCTCCTGCAAGCGCGGTTAACCTGAATGGCGAGTGGGACGGAGTTGCCGACGCTCAAGGCCAGCCGTTTCCGTTTCTCCTGACGCTGAAGATCGACGGCGAGAACGTCACCGGAAGCAGCAGTTCGCAACTCGGCGAATCGCAGATCAAGAAGGGTTCCTGGAAAGACGGCAAACTCGTGTTTGAGCTCGAAGGCCAGAACGGCGTGATCTCGATGAGCGCGACCGTCGTCGAAGGAAAACTTTCAGGCGAATTCGATTTCGCCGGACAGTTGCAGGGCAAGTGGGTGGCAGTGAAGAAAAACTAACTGATGACAGACAGCCAATCAGAACTTTCACCTGAACTTCAGGTACAAGCAGCCCGCAAAGCGTTCGAAAAAGACATCGAACGCTTTGTTCGCTTTGGCGATCCATCGAAACTCGATTTCGATCTCGAAACCGCCGAAACGGAGGAACGCGCATTCCGTGAAATCCGTGTTCGTCACCTGGGTAAAAAGAGCGAACTGGCTGCTTCGAGAAAATTGATCGGCCGCATTGCTCCGGAACAGCGTCCTGCGTTTGGTCAATTGGTTCAGTCCAACGAGGACGCGATTATCCAAATGGCCGACAAAATTGAGTCGGATATCAAGACTTATATTGAGTCGGTACGGACTGAGCGCGAGAGTATCGACGTGACGATGCCAGGGCGCCGTCCGCGCGCGGGACATCGGCATCCGATCACGCTGCTGCGCGAACGCGTCGAAGACGTCTTCGTTGCCCTCGGCTACGCAATCGAAGACGACCGCGAGATCGAGACCGACTTCTACAACTTCGACGCGCTCAATATTCCGGAACACCATCCGGCGCGCGCGTCGCAGGACACGTTTTACACGACGGAAGGTTTCGCGCTGCGGACGCAGACGTCGACCGTGCAGATTCACGCGATGCAACGCCGTGGCGTGCCGGTGCGGATGATCGCGCCCGGACGCGTCTTCCGCCGGGACACGCCGGATCCGACCCACAACCCGATGTTTTTCCAGGTTGAAGGTCTGTGTGTCGATCGCGGGATCACCATGGCGCACTTGAAGGGGACTGTGGCTGAGTTTCTGCGACGGATGTTTGGACCGGAAACGGTGACGCGCTTCCGGCCGTCGTATTTCCCGTTCACCGAGCCCAGCGCGGAGTTCGATTTCAGTTGTTTCAAATGCAAGGGCAGTGGTTGCCGGATCTGCAAGAACTCGGGATGGATCGAGTTGGGCGGGTCGGGCATGGTGCATCCGAACGTGTTGCGGGCGGTCGGCGTCGATCCGCAGAAGTACTCGGGTTTTGCGTTTGGTTTGGGGATCGATCGGATGTGCGCGTTGATGTACGAGCTTGACGATATTCGTCTTTTGTTCGAGAACGACGTGCGGTTTTTGGAGCAGTTTGAGTAGACCTTCGGAATTTACACGGATAAATGCTGATCAGTTACAACTGGTTACGAGAGTTAACTAACACGGGCCTGCGACCGCACGAGCTGCGCGAGCGGCTGACGATGGTTGGATTGGCTATCGACGCCGTCGAGACGCATGCTGACGATTCCGTGTTGGACGTCGAAGTGCCGTCGAACCGGCCTGATTGTCTGTCGCACATCGGTATCGCCCGCGAAGTGGCGGTGATCGACCGCAAGGAACTGCGGCCGCCCGAGCCGGCGTCACTGAAGACGGACGGTCGCTCAGCGGATCTGACATCCGTCGAAATCAAGGATCCAGATCTGTGTCCGCGGTACGCCGCGCGACTCGTTCGCGGCGTGAAGATTGGACCATCGCCCGACTGGCTCGCGAAACGGCTCGAAGCAATCGGCCAGCGTCCGATCAACAACGTCGCCGATATCACCAACTACGTCCTGCACGAAGTGGGCCAGCCGCTGCACGCTTTCGACTTTCAGAAACTCTCCGGCCGTCGCATCGTCGTGCGACGCGCTGCTCGCGGCGAAAAGCTGCGCACGCTCGACGGCGTCGATCGAGAATTAACCGATGAGATGCTCGTCATCGCCGATGCCGAGAAGCCCGTCGCACTCGCCGGAATCATGGGCGGCGAAGACTCCGAGATCTCCAACAGCACCACCGACGTCCTGATCGAGAGCGCGTACTTCGATCCGAACTCCGTTCGCCGTACTGCCCGTCGACTCGGCATGGACACTGAAGCGTCTCGTCGTTTCGAGCGTGGCGCCGATCGTGAGAACGCTCTGCGTGCGCAGGAACGCTGCGTCGAACTGATCTGCGAGCTTGCAGGAGGTGTTGCCACCGAGGATGCGATCGACGTATACCCACAACCATTCGCGCCGCGTCGCATCGAGTTTCGTACCGCGCGAGTGAAGGAACTGACCTCGCTCGACGTCGACGCTGACAAGATGGTTCGGATCCTAACCGGGCTCGGTTTCAAGTCCGACTACTTCCCGCTGGACAAGTTCACCGCCGAAGTCCCATCGTGGCGCATCGATGTCGACCAGGAAGAAGATCTCGTCGAAGAGATCGCGCGGCATTCGGGTTATGACAAGATTGCTTCCGAACTGCCGCCGTCGAACATTCCCGGTGAATATCAACCGACCGAGATGAAGCAGCGTTCGTTGCGACGTGCGCTCAACGCCTGCGGCTACGACGAGGCGATCACGTTCAGTTTCATCACGCGAGAGGAACAGTTTGCGCTGATTCCGGCGTTGGACCAGCAGACACAAACAGAACTCATGAACCCGATTATCGAAGACGCGACGTGGATGCGGTCGAGTCTGCTGCCCGGCCTGATGAACTCGCTCCGTCACAATCTCAATCACGGCATTCGCGATGTCCGTTTGTTCGAAATTGGGCGTGTTTTCGGCATTTCGAAGGATGGAGAGCTGCCGGAAGAGCCGCTGTCGCTGGCGATGATCGCGACTGGCGCCGCCATCGAAGAAAATAAGGCGCAGGCCGATCGCGAGCTCGACTTCTTCGATATCAAAGGCGCGCTCGAAGCGGGCGTTGATTGGATGAACGTGAGTCCGCTCGTCTTCACAAGCACCTCTGCGAAACACCTGCGCGCCGGTCAGGCTGCGTCGATCAAGCGTGCTGACGGTGTCGAGATCGGAACCATTGGCCGGCTCGCGGAGTCAGTCGCCGCTGCTTACAAGTTTCGCCAGCCGGTTTATGTAATGGAACTCGATCTCGGAGCATTACTAAGTGGACCGGAGCGCGGTATTCAATACTCGCCATTGCCGCGTTATCCGTCGGTGATGCGCGACATCTCGCTGTTGTTGAATCGCACAGTACCGCTCGACGAGATCTTGAGCGCTGTCCGAAATCAACGCGTGGCGGACTGCCGCAATGTCATGTTGGTCGGCACGTTCGCCGGTGCAAACATTCCGCCCAACAAGCGATCGGTCACTTTGCGACTCGAGTATCGCTCCGACGAGCGCACGTTGCGCGACGAAGAAGTCGAAGAGCGACACTCGCAGTTAACGTCGTCGTTGTTGCAGACGTTGGCCGCCGAGCAACGCTGAGAAAATACCTTGTAACCACCATCGCTACTTGGTGGAATTAAATATCTTGTAAATCCCACCAACGTCAGTTGGTGGAATATTCAGATCGACCTACTAGAGCAGTAAACACGGATTGTAAATCCCACCAATGTCAGTTGGTGGATCGTTCATTTCAGCCTACGCAAAAATAAATCGTCTCGGATTGCGAAATGAGTCTTGCGCTTGCAACCGCGAAGGCGGATAATCGCTGTCGATTTTCACGTCAATCGAAACGTTCACGGGAGACAAAAGATGGTTGGCCTGTCAGGCTTGGAAAAGTTTTCTCATCTCGAAGATAAGATCTATCGGACCATCGAACTTACCAAAACCCTGCGTCAGGAAAAAGAGAACCTCGAGAAAGAGCTGTCGCTGATCCATCGGGACATGGGTAACGTCTTGAATGAAAAAGAGCGACTCGAAAGTCAGGTTGAAAAGTTGCTCGCCGAACGTGAGACAATCCGCATGAAAGTCGAAGCGATGCTTGATGCCGTGGCCGCTCTGGATCCGGAGATGGCTGAGGAGCTCAGATGAGCTCCGGGATCGGCCGCATGATCAATAAGGGCACAATGGAAGCGTCGAGTGGCAGTCCCACCATCCGTGTCGAGATTTACAATCAGACCTACAACATTCGGTCTGACGGCGATACTGAGTACATCATTCAGCTCGCCGAGTTTGTCGACAGTCGCATGCGCGAGATCTCTTCCGGCACTCTGACTGTCGATTCGTTGAAAGTCGCCATCCTCGCGGCGCTGCACATCGCCGACGAACTCCATCGCCTCAAGAACATGCACGAACAGGCCGACTCCCAACTGGCTGCCCGCAGCGCCGAGTGCGCCGAAATGCTTGATCGCCTTTTGAAAGTCCGCTCCACCCTCGAACACGAACAAGGCAGCGCCGGCAAGCTGTCACTCGGATAAATTAATAAAATCCATGTAAAAAATATGACCCGCTTCTCGCGTTCGGGGTGTTGTGTTACTATCTCGCGCGGCGGAGGGAAACGTTCTGCGGTGTTCGTCACCGAGTGTACGATGATTGAGCCAACGCCGTTGATTCGGGAGACCGAGGTCGCCTAGCCAGTGCAATTCTTCATCGTTAAGAGTTGCCAGAGGCTGCGGCATTAAGAGGTCACCCACCTGTTTGTGCAGGTTCAATTACGGCTTCGGAACGGCAAATGCGGATCTCCCTCTCGCCAGATACCGCGAATCGTGAATCGTAGATCGTGATTCGTTCATCACGCTCAAACGATCCCTGATTGGCGGCTTTTTTATTTCCAAGACCCAGTTTTCGCCCGTATGAAAGTCCTCATGTTCGGAGACGTGGTGGCAAAGCCCGGCCGGATCGCCGTGCTTGAACGCATCCAGGATCTCCGCGAACAACACCACATCGACCTCGCGATCATGAACGCCGAGAACCTCGCGGGCGGCTTTTCCGTCACTCCGTCACTCTGCGAACAACTATTCGCCACCGGCATCGACGTGATGACTTCCGGCAATCACATCTTCGACAAAAAGGAAGCCATCGACTACATCCGCAAACAGCCGCGACTGATCCGTCCCGCAAACTATCCGCCCAACACTCCCGGCAACGGTTACTGGGTCGGGGAAGTGAAAGGCGTACGCGTGGCGGTGACAAATGTGATGGGCCGCGTGTTCATGCCGCCGTCTGACGATCCGTTTCGCATCGTCGATCAAGTGTTGAAATCAGTGCCCGAAGAAGTCAAGGTACGGATCGTCGACGTGCACGCAGAAGCGACGTCGGAAAAGGTCGCGATGGGCTGGCATCTCGACGGCCGCGTCTCAGTCGTAGTGGGCACGCACACTCACGTCCAAACAGCCGACGAGCGAATCCTGCCGGAAGGCACAGCTTATTTAACGGATCTTGGGATGACCGGCAGCTACGCCGGCGTGATCGGGATGAACAAAACGGATGTGATTGCGCGCTTCACGTCGGCGATCGCGAAACGCGCCGAGCATTCGAGTGGTCAGGTTCGAATCTGCGCAGCCGTTATCGATATCGACGAAACGAACGGCCGCGCGCGATCGATCGAACGCCTCAACCTGGGCCACGATCAGTAAACTATTCCTGCTTGCCAATCCGTCGCAGGCTTCTCGCCAACTCCGAACGTCGATCGACTTCCGACTTCAAGTCCGGTCGCAGTTTCACGCACTCTTCAAAATCTGCCTGCGCCTGCGTCTCCTGTCCCAGATAGACCCGCGCGATACCACGGTTGCAATACGCCCATGCGAGCTTCGGGTTTTTCGCAACTGCCGTGTCGAAATTCTCGATCGCGCGTTCCATGTGACCTTTGAACATCCACGCAGTGCCGAGGCCCTGGTACGCCCACGCCATATCCGGCGACAGCTTGATCGCCTGTTCGAAGTCGAAGACAGCGCTGTTGAACTGCTTCAGGCCGAGATAGACATAGCCGCGATGGTAAAACGGCTCGGCAATTTTGGCGTTGAGTTCAATCGCGCGGTTGAGATCGGTCAGGGCGCCCTTGTGGTCGCCCATGTCGAGTCGAAGACTGCCGCGATTAGTGAATGCCTGAAACAAATCTTTATCGAGCGTGATTGCGCGATCGAGATCTTTAATCGCCGCTGCCGGATCGCCCTGTGCGCGTTGCACTGCCCCGCGATTGAGATACGCGACGGCCAGCGTCGGCCGGATGCGGATCGCCTGGTTCAAATCGAGCAGTGCGCCTTCCAAATCGCCCTTCTGATAACGAGCGAGGCCGCGATTGCTGTAGGCATTCGCGATAAACGGATCGACGACGACGATATTGCCGTCGCTGGCTGGGTCCGTGAACGAATTGCCGGACCGGTTGTTGTTTGATTTGCCCGCGTCAAGATGGGAGCTCAAGACAATCGCGCGTGTGTAGTCTTCGATCGCGCCGTCAAGATCGCCGTTGCCGGCTTTCTTCATTGCGTTTTTGAAGTTGTTGACGGCGGCTTCGGGTGTTTGGGCCGAGGTGGAAACGTTAATCGAGAGGGGGAGCGCGACGAGGGCGAGAAATAACGCAAAGCGGCGCATGGAACGACTCCTTCGATTGAAGCTCGCCACCAGGTGCGCTAAGATGCGGGGCGTCGACGATACAGCTTTGAGCGCCGCGAGGCGATCGAACTTGTGTTGTCATCGGAGCCTCGTTGTTATCGCAACTAACGACGAGGCTTTTCCTTTAAAACGATCTCAATCCCGAAAAGTTACAAAAAGCTGCGCGCGTATTCTTAATTTTGAAACACCGTCAGGGATAGAGTTGTGGCAGGAAGTGAAGCGTCTGATTTTTCGGGTGGACGTACAGTAATCCGTCTTAACAAAACTTAACACGAACTACTCCGGCGCTGTTTCACTGGGAACAACCGCACCGGGATGAGACTTGATGATTGGAGCAGCCAACAAGCGTTTCGCATATCCTTCGGGAAACGATCTGACCCGCCCGTTTAGATCGGTAACGACGTGGCCCGTCTCGCCTTCGGCGACGACTTGCCCATTCGCAGCGCGTACGATCTCGTACCCAAAACGAAGCGAGCGTTTGCGTAACTCGGTGATGTGAGTGCGAACGATCAGCTCGTCGTCGTAGTAGGCCGGCGCCTTGTAACGGCAATACGCCTCGGCCACGACGAGGAACGCGCTCTCGCTCTCCTCCATGTCGCGGTACGAGAAACCGCGCGCGCGACAGTAGTCGGTTCTGCCTATTTCGAACCAGACCAAATAGTTGGCATAATAAACGATGCCCATCTTGTCTGTTTCGGCGTAACGAACACGCAGCATGGTTTCGTGCCAAACGCCGAATACATCGTCAGGAGCAGGGCTGGTCATCTGAGCAAAACCTTCCGAACCGTCCATGGCAAGAAGGAACTGAAACTCCGATCCATTCAACTGTTAACGTTTAGCGGACTATAAGAGTGAAAGCCCATTATGTCAAAGAAATTTAGCGGCGCCCTGGCCCTGCTCATGCTTCTGGTCATGTTGGTCTGTATGCGGGGCAGCAGTTTTCTGCCAGCGGTTTCGGGCCAGACCAGTGCGCCCGCGCGTGCGGCCCAAAACGCCGCGATCATCTCGACCACCGACGCGGTCCTTAAAGAAACCAGCGAGATTCGCGAGCTTTCGGTGCTTCGCGGCGTGAAGAGCGGCGCGCAATCGCGGCCCGAGATCGAGCGGATGATCGTCAAAAACCTCGATGCTGACACCACGCCCGCGGAAATGCATGCTTCCGAGGTCCTGCTCAAGGCATTCGGACTCGCGCCGCCGGATTTCGCTTATCGCTCGTTTCTCATCAAGCTGCTGACGGAACAGGTCGCGGGCTACTACGATCCCAAGGCCCAGCAGTTTTATCTTGCCGACTGGATCGAACTGGACGGCCAGAAGCCGGTGATGGCCCACGAGCTGACCCACGCTCTCCAGGACCAGCATTTCAATCTCAAACGCTTCGACAAGTGGCCCAAAGGCGATTCTGACGCCGAGCTTGCCGCGCACGCCCTCATCGAAGGCGACGCGACGCTCGCGATGATGCGCTATCTCGAGAAGCACCCGCTGATCGCGCTCGCGTTCCTTAAGAGCTCGCAGGACACGTCGGTCGAACAGTTCAAACACGCGCCGCGTGCGTTGCGTGAGTCGCTGATGTTTCCGTACATGGAGGGTTCGACGTGGGCCACGCAGGTTTACCGGCGCGGTGGTTGGGCCATGGTGTCGCAGGCCTTCACGAAGTTGCCGCAATCGACCGAACAGATCCTGCACGCGGAGAAATACTTCGCATACGAACCGCCGGTGAAACTGACGTTGCCGAATTTCACCCTGGCGCTTGGACCAGGCTGGAAACGCATCGATAATGACGTCAGCGGCGAGTGGGGCTATTACCTCGCGCTCGACGAGTATTTGAATGACGTGACGCAGTCGAAACGTGCGGCCGCGGGTTGGGGCGGGGATCGTTTTGCGCTTTACGAAGGACCACAGAAGTCCGACGTCTTTCTGGCGCAGGTAACGGCGTGGGACACTGCGGCTGACGCGAAGGAGTTCTTCGATGCCTATTACTTGCGCACAACGAAACGGTTCCCCGAGGTCACGGAGTTCCACGGCCGTATGACGAGCGACGATAATGATGCCCGACGCGACTGGCGAGCTCAATCAGGCCGCGGCGTTTTGGAAATTCGAGGCTCGCGAGTTGTTATCCTCGAAGGCATACCCCCGAAAGCAAACGTCAGCAAGCTGCTTAATCTGATCTGGCAAGGACCACGAACCACGACCCGCAAATCATGAAGATCGCACACGTCGAAACACCCAAACGCCTGCGCCAGCTCACGGACGAACTGAAGCAACTCGAAAACCGGCTTCGTCTCGGCGGCGGGCCTGACAAGATCGAGCGCCAACACCAGCAAGGCAAGCTCACCGCGCGCGAACGAATCGCACTCCTGCTCGATAAAGATTCGTATCACCAGGAGATCGGACTGCTCGTCGCGTACGATCAGTACGAAGGCGGCGCGCCGGGCGCGGGTGTCGTGACTGTCGTGGGCCGCGTCGAGGGCAGGGAAGTCGTAGTCGTAGCGAACGACGCGACTGTCAAAGCGGGATCGTGGTGGCCCGAGACGATCAAGAAGATCCTGCGTGCGCAGGAGATCGCGATGCGTTCGCGCGTGCCGATCATCTATCTCGTCGACTCCGCGGGCGTGAACCTTCCGTACCAGGGCGGCGTGTTTCCGGGTCAGTACGGCGCGGCGCGCATCTTTTACTACAACTCGATCATGCGGCGATACCTGAAAGTGCCGCAGATCGCGGCGGTGATGGGACCGTGCATCGCGGGTGGCGCCTACTTGCCGGCGTTGTCGGACATCATCATCATGGTCGAAGGCACGTCGTTCATGGGTCTTGGCGGCGCGAACCTCGTCAAAGGAGCGACGGGCCAGACGATTGACAACGAGTCACTCGGCGGCGCCCGCACGCACAACGAACTTTCCGGCGTCGCGCATTATCGCGTCGCCAACGATGAAACATGTATCGAGAAGATCCGCGAGTTTGTTTCCGAGCTGCCTGAAACGGATTCCGCCAGCGCGAACCAGCAACCGGGTGAGCCGCTGCGTCCGATCGAAGAGTTGTACGACATCATTCCCGAAGATCATCGCCAGCCATACGACGCGCGTAAACTGCTCGAGTGTCTGCTCGACGACGGCCATCTCGACGAGTTCCAAGCTGACTACGCGAAGGAGATGATCACCGGTCACGCGCGTATCTGCGGCATCCAGGTCGGCGTGATCGCGAACCATCGCGGAATGGTGCGCGCGCCGGGCGGCAAGCCGCCGCGGTTTGGCGGCATCATCTACACCGAGTCGGCGGAGAAGGTCGCGTATTTCATCGAGACGTGCAATCGACATCAAACGCCGTTGTTGTTCGTGCAGGATGTTTCCGGGTTCATGGTTGGATCGGAGGCCGAACATTCGGGAATCATTCGCGCCGGCGCGCGGTTCGTCGAAGCGATGGCGACCGCGGTTGTGCCGAAGATCGTGTTGACGGTGAACCATGCGTCCGGCGCGGGTTACTACGCGATGGCCGGACAGGGGTTCGATCCGGATTTCATTTTTAGTTGGCCCACCGGAAGAATGGGCGTGATGGAAGGCGACTCCGCGGTGCAGGCAGTGTTTGGCAGCCAGTTGGAGAAGTTGAAGAAGAACGGCGAGTCGCCAGACGCGGCGTTGAATGCGGAGATGGACAAGGTGCGAGAGACTTACGACACGGAACTCGACGCGAAATATGCAGCGGCGCGCGGGTTTGTCGATGCCGTGATCGCGCCTGAGGACACGCGTCTCGCATTGGATCTCGCGTTGCGCACGAGTCAGAACTACAGCGGCCCTCACCTCGGTCAGTTTGTCATACCGCCGGGTGTTGTTTAAGATCCAGAATGTTCCCGCCTGCTTGTGATTAAAACCCCCTGAAAACTGGATTTTCCGGCGCGGGTGCGGCCTGCGCCGCAACCGAACATGGGAGGAAAAGTTCATGAGCACAAGAGTTTCAGGTTCACTGCTGCTTTTGATAGCTTTAGTATTCGCGTTGACTGCGGGTGACTTCGTTGCGCAGGATCCGCAACAACCCCAACAACCAACGCCAGCCGCGGCGCCTCAAGCGCCCGACCTTTCGGGCACCTACGCCGGTACTTTCAATTGTGACGCGCTGGGTCTCACGGGTGACACCACGCTCACGATAACCGGAAATCAATTCACCACTGCTGACGGTAAGACGGGCCGCATCGTCGCTTCAAAGAGCGGCGGTTACACAGCGGTCGCGTTTCAACTTGGAGAACTGAACACCCAACCGACCGCTGCCACGCAAATGGCCGCCGCTCCACCGCCGCAGATAGTTTCGATGCGCGCGCGTAAGAGCGGAAACCGTTTGATACTGACGGCAGCTCCGGGTGCGATGATGAAATGCTCGTTCACGCCGACGTCGATGGCGCGTGGACGACGACAGCGAACTCCGGCTGCAGCGGGAACCGAAGTAGCCGCGCCGGCGACTACTCCGTCACCGACTACAACGCCGTCAGAACCGCCGGTGCCGGCCCAGACGCCGTCACCTACGCCAAGTCCGATGCCGACGCCGAGTCCGGAACCGACGCCGCAACCGAGTCCTGAACCAAACCCGAGTCCGGCTCCGAGCCCGGCACCGACTCCGGAACCGAATCCGAGTCCGATGCCGAGTCCGAGCGCGTCGCCAACCCCGACGCCGAGTCCGACTCCAACTCCGGCGCAGCGTTGGTAATGAAAGGAGACGATTTGCTTCTTCCGCGTGGTGATCGTTTAATCACCACCAACCGATGAAGCAAAAAATACGAGTAGCAGCAGGACAAGGATTTTGGGGAGACCTACCTGACGCGCCTGTGCGACAGGTCGAAGGTGGTCCAATCGATTACCTCATGCTCGACTATCTGGCGGAAGTCACGATGTCGATCATGCAGAAGCAAAAGGCTCGCGACCCGAACGCGGGCTACGCGCGGGACTTCGTTCCCTTGATGAAGCGAATTCTCCCGACGTGTGTCGAACGCGGCATCAAGGTCACGGCGAATGCGGGCGGCGTAAACGTTCGTGGCTGCGCCAACGCCGTGATCGACGTTGCGCGCGAGCTCGGTTTGGGCGGAAAGCTGCGCATCGGGATCGTCACGGGCGACGACATCATGCCGCGCATCGACGAGCTGCTTTCGCGCGGTATCGAGTTGCGGAACATGGATACCGGCGAGCCGCTCTCGACCGTTCGCGATCGCATTCAGAGCGCCAACGCGTATCTCGGCGCGTGGCCCATCGTCGAAGCGCTGAAGACCGGCGCGCAGATCGTCATCACCGGCCGCGCGACGGACACCGGACTCACGCTCGCACCGCTGATTCACGAGTTTGGCTGGGCGGAGAACGATTGGAACCGGCTCGCGGCGGGTACGATCGCCGGGCATATCATCGAGTGCGGCGCGCAGGCGTCGGGCGGAAATTGCCAGTTTGAGTGGCGCAGCATTCCGAATCTTGCCGATGTTGGTTTTCCAATCGTCGAAGCATCGCCCGACGGCACGTTCGTGGTCACCAAGCACGAACGCACGGGCGGTTGGGTCGTCATTCCGGGTATCAAGGAACAACTGGTTTACGAGATGGGCGATCCGCGTGAATACATCACGCCTGATTGCGTCGCTGATTTCACGACCGTTCATCTCGAATACGAAGGCCGCGATCGGGTGCGAGTATTTGGGATTGAAGGACGGCCGGCGACGGAGTTCTTGAAAGTCTCGATCAGTTACGCGGCGGGGTTCAAAGCAGTGGGAACGCTCGTCTACTCCTGGCCCGACGCATACGACAAAGCGCAGGCAGCGGATCGCGTACTGCGCGCGCGTTTGGATCGACTGGGTTTGAAGTTCGATAAGGTCTTGACTGAGTTCGTCGGCGCGAGTGCGACGCATGGACCACTCGCGGGACCGCCACGCAGCGATGTGCCCGAGGTGCAATTGCGCGTCGGCGTGCGCGGGAACGATCGCAGCTCGATCGAACGGTTTACGAAAGAGATTGCGCCTTTGATCCTGACGGGACCACCGGCGGTAACGGGCTTTGCGGGCGGACGGCCGAAGGTGGAAGAGATCGTCGCCTACTGGCCCGCGTTGATTCCGAAAGAAGAAATCAAACCATCGGTCGAGGTGCTCGACGCGTGAAAGTACAACTCGTAAAACTGGCCCATGCTCGTTCCGGCGACAAGGGCGACACCGCGAATATCGGATTGATCGCGTTGAGCGACGACATCTATCCCGTGCTGGTCCGCGAAGTAACGGCGGAACGCGTCAAGCAACACTTCAAAGGCATGTGCCTTGGCGAGGTCGAAAGGTTTGAACTGCCGAATTTGGGTGCGCTGAATTTTCTGCTGCACGAGAGTCTCGGCGGCGGCGGCACGGTGTCGTTGATGACGGACGCGCAGGGAAAGACGTTTTCGACCGCGTTGCTGCGCATGGAGATCGAGGTGCCCGACGAATTAATGCCATGATTCTTTACGCCGTCGAAAACTCGATCGCGAGCATCACACTCAATCGGCCGGAGAAACGTAATGCGCTGAACGATGAGTTGATCGCCGAGATCAAGCGCGGGCTCAATGAAGCGTCTCACGACGAGCGTGTTCGAGCAATCGTGATTTCCGGCGCTGGAAAAGATTTCTGTTCCGGTGCCGATCTTTCAGCGCTCCAGAAGATTGCGCAAGCGTCGGTTGGCGATAACGCAGAGGACGCGCGATCGCTGCTCGAACTCTTCGTTCTCATCCGTAAGATCCGTGTTCCTGTTGTCGCGGCCGTGAACGGACGCGCACTCGCCGGAGGTTGCGGGCTCGCGACCGCTTGCGACCTTGTCCTCGCATCAGAAACTGCCCGGTTTGGATATCCGGAAGTGAAGATCGGGTTTGTGCCCGCGATGGTCCTGGCGATCCTCCGCCGCAACGTCTCCGAAAAGCGCGCCTTCGAGTTGATTACGCGCGGCGAAGAGATCAGCGCCGCGTACGCCAAAGACATTGGACTCGTGAATCAGGTTTTTAGTGATGAGACTTTCGACGCGGATGTGAGCGAGTATGTGAAGCGATTCTCTGAAGTAAGCAGTACGGCAGTCGCGTTGACGAAGACCCTGCTGTACCAGGTTGATGGATTGCAGTTTGTCGAAGCGTTGGAAACGGGCGCTGACGTGAACGTCATTGCGCGGATGACTGAGGATTGCCAAGCCGGCATCGCGCGGTTCCTCAAGAAGTAGAACACGGATTTTACGAACTACTCGCGCGGGTCGATTGATTACTCTCGAGGTTTCACGTTCTCGCGTAGAAACTTAACGATATCTTCGGTGTTAGTTCCCGGCAGGAAAACTTCCGCCACGCCCTGCTCCTTCAGTTTCGGCAGATCTTCCTGAGGCACGATCCCGCCGACCAGCACCAGACAATCATCCATCCCCTTCTCACGCAGCAACTGGACGATCCGCGGGCAAAGCGTGTTGTGTGCGCCGCTCAAAATCGAAACGCCGACAGCATCGACGTCTTCCTGAAGCGCAGCCGCGGCGATCATCTCGGGCGTCTGTCGCAGACCCGTGTAAATAACTTCCATGCCCGCGTCGCGCAACGCTCTCGCGATCACTTTCGCGCCGCGGTCGTGACCATCAAGCCCGGGTTTCGCTACCAGAACACGAATCTTTCGGTTCGACATATTTTAGAAGGCCGGCTCCTCGTAGATTCCATAAACGTCGCGCAGCGCGGAACAGATCTCGCCAAGCGTCGCGTAGGCGCGCACCGCTTCGATCGTCGCCGGCATCGTGTTCTCGTGTTTCTGCGCCGCCAGCTTCAGATTATCGAGCGCTTTCGCAACCGCGCCCGCATCACGTTTGCCACGAGTCGCTTCGAGTCGTTCCACCTGGTGCGTGCGCACAGACTCGTCGATCACGAGGATCGGTACCTCGGAAGGTTCGTCCGTCATTCCGTACTTGTTGACGCCGACGATCACCTGTTCGCCACGCTCGACGGCCTTTTGATACTGATACGCCGAGTCTTGGATCTCGCGCTGCGGAAAACCGCGCTCGATCGCGGCGACCATGCCGCCCATCGCATCGATCTTGCGGAAGTAGTCGAGCGCTTCGTCTTCCATCTTCTGCGTGAGCGCTTCGAGGTAGTAAGAACCACCGAGCGGATCGACCGTGTTCACGACGCCGGTCTCTTCCGCGATGATCTGCTGCGTGCGCAGTGCGATCAGCGCCGCGCGATCGGTCGGCAGGGCGAGCGCTTCGTCGTACGCGTCAGTGTGCAGACTCTGCGTGCCGCCGAGCACGCCCGCCAGCGCTTGAATCGCGACGCGGACGATATTGTTCAGCGGCTGTTGGACCGTCAACGAGACGCCGGCGGTTTGCGTGTGGAAACGAAGCTGCAACGTGCGTTCGTGCGAGCTGCCGAACCGTTCCTTCATCTCGCGCGCCCAGATTCGTCGCGCCGCACGATACTTGGCGATCTCTTCGAAGAAGTCGTTGTGCGCGTTGAAGAAGAACGAGATCCGCGGCACGAAGCGGTCCACTTCGAGACCAGCGTCGACGCCCCACGCGACGTACTCGATTCCGTCGCGCAGCGTGAACGCAAGCTCCTGCGCGGCCGTCGCACCTGCTTCGCGAATGTGATAGCCGCTCACCGAGATCGGGTTGTAGCGCGGCACGTGCTCGGTGCAGAACTCAAACGTGTCGACCACCAGCTTCATCGCCGGCTTGATCGGATAGATCCACTCTTTCTGTGCGATGTACTCCTTCAGAATATCGTTCTGAAGCGTGCCCGAAATCTTGTCCCAGCGCGCGCCCTGTTTTTCCGCAACGACGAGATACATCGCCAGCAACACAGAAGCCGGCGCATTGATCGTCTGCGACACCGTGACGTGTTCGAGCGGAATGCCGTTGAACAGCACTTCCATGTCGGCCAGTGAAGAAATCGCGACGCCGCATTTTCCGACTTCACCTTCCGAAAGCGGCGAGTCGGCGTCGTAACCCATCAGCGTCGGGAGATCGTATGCGACGGATAGACCAGTCTGGCCCTGCTCGAGCAGATACTTGAAGCGCGCGTTAGTTTCTTCGGGAGTGCTGAAGCCGGCAAACTGGCGCATGGTCCAAAGCTTGCCGCGATAGCCGGTCGGGTGAATGCCGCGCGTGTAAGGAAACTCACCGGGAAACGAAATGTCGCGCGAGAAGTCGACGCCGTCGACATCGGCGGGCGTGTAGAGCCGATCGACTTCCTTCAGCGAGACTGTTTGAAAGCTCGTCTTGCGTTCGGGACGTTTCGCGAGTGCCGGATCGAGCGTTTCGTTTTCCCAACGCTCCTGTTGGACCTCAACCGGCGATGAGCTTTCCTTTGTTTCAGGCATTCGACCTCTCTAACTAAATGAATTTCTCCCTCGCGATATTAGTAAATTTAGAAGCAACGGCGCAAAGGTGAACCGAGTGAAACGTTTGCGACGTTGATGGAAAACATGCGAGTTGTGGGCGGAACGGGTCTACGCACCTGTACCTCCACGTATCGCTACAACTCTATCTATCCATCAACTGAGACCTGTAAGAAGGAGAGCAGATGAAAAAAGAACGCTCACGATTGCGGGCTTTGCATGTAGACTCTGATTTGTTGCCCGCCGGCCACTTCCCGATGCCGGACTGGATTCCACACACATAACACAAAGGGGCTGATTGCGTGAGGCGTTTCATCGAAAAGCGTCTGAATCAAAGTTACATCCGCAAGATCGCGATTCTGGTCCTGGCGATCTATTTGATCGTTCTTACCGTTTCGTTTGTGACTGCAAAGCGCGGCAAGACGGTGTTCGGGCCGTTTCTCGGCGCTGACTTCGGCGCGTTTTACGTAGCCGGCCAGAGCTACAAGCAACACGGACCAGCGACTATTTATGACGTCAGGTTGAATCGCCAGCTTTACATCGAAAACTTCCCCGATGCGCCGGCGAACGAGGAAATCACGTACACGAATACGCCGTTCTTTGTCGCTCCGTTCATTCTCCTCTCGCGATTGCCATACGCGTGGGCGTACCTGAGCTGGTTAGTCATTTCGCTCTCCTTATATATAGCCGGCTTTTCGATACTGTGGCGTTCGCTCGAGTCTCTGCCGCAGGAGATCCGATTGACGGCGCTCTTGCTGGCACTTTCATTCTGGCCGTTTTTGGTCGAGTGCCTCGCGGGTGGTCAAACTTCAGCGGTCGCGTTCTTTTGTCTGGCGGTTGCGATAGCGCTCGAGCCGCGCAACCGGTTCTGGAGCGGCGCCGTGCTAGCGATTTGTGCTTACAAACCGACACTGCTGTTCCTGATCGTGCCGATGCTTTTCGTCACCGGACGATGGTTGACGATAGCTGGACTGGCGGCCGGTAACGTCGTACTCGGGTTGATCTCGTTGGCCCTGGTCGGCGTGCAGGGCTGCATCAACTTTGTGAACCGCCTTCTGTTTTTCAGCGGCGAGGCCACGGGTACACAGACCACTCTGCGTTCTTGGAAATACGTCGACGTCAACGCCTTTTTCCGACTCCTGTTGCAACACAACACACAGGCGAGATGGACCATGGCCGCGATCGTCGTGCTGCTGGTCCTTCCGTTCCTCGTTTCGAAATGGAGGCGGTTGAGAGGGGAACCGCAGCGCCGGCTGCTCTGGGCATTGACTTTGACGTGGACGCCCGTGCTCAACGTCTACATGGGAATTTACGACAGCACAATCGTGGTTTTGGCTGCGATCCTGCTCACTGCTGAGTTTTACAACGCCGGATACCGCTCAGACTCACTGCCGTACGTCTACAAATGTTTCCTGCTCGCGGTTTATCTGTCGCCGTGGTTTACGCAGAACATTGCGTTGATGACTCGGGTGCAGATCTACACGCTCGTAGTCGCGGCCTTTGGCATTTATCAGATTTTCTTAAGAGAGGGAGCGCGGCTGGGATGGCAGTCACAGCCGCGCCTCACGGAAGGGGTACCCGGTTACGTGGATGTCGAGCAGGGAAATCTACAGGCAGGTTTCGGCAGGCATGGAACTTAATCTCCTTGTTTTTCACAATCCAATCCTGTGGCACTCATCAACCCCTTAATCGATAGGAACAACGTATTCATTGCTGCGGACCATGTTCAGGCTCGCCCGTGCGGCTGATTCGATCGTCCGTGGATCGTTACGAAGCCGTTCGACTTCCGTCTTCAAAGACCGATTAATATTGCGAAGTGCTTCCACATCAGTTTGCATTGCGGAGAATTGCTGCGCAGCCACTTGAAATTTCGCGTGCGTCCGCATGTTCACGGTCACGCAAACTGCGAAAGTAGCCAGTAAAATCATGCCGAAAACCACCCAGGAGGGGACCAACCCTCCGCGGCGCCGCACCTCGGTGCGCGTGCCGATGATCTCCATCGAGATCTGTTGCACAGAAGCCATAGAACCACCGGAGCGCGGCAGCACACGCTGCGATCGAATGCGCTCGTCAACCCAGTAAGTATTTGCGACCTTGCTCATAAAACCTCCCAGTTCGTTGCCGATTCCTTTCGCCTAAATACGTACCAGGGTCGGGTCCCAAAGACGCACAAAGTGCATGAAATCGTCCTAAAATCCCTATTTATAGAGCTTTAACCCGCCGTAACCGCCGTCGTTGCAGGCCCACTCGCCGTGACGCCAACTTCCGCCGGATTGTTATCTTCGAAACCTGTCCGAACTGGCTCTTCGCTGCCACGGCCCATCGTCTCTTCATCGATCAAGTCTCCATTGGTCGCCTTCGACCAATCGGGAACTGGAGTTGGCTTGCTCAGAGTTAAGAGGCTGCTTAACCCAACTTTGAGAGTTTGTCCACAAGATAGCTGGTTGGTTGGGCGTCACTGCCCCAACTAAATGTAGTTTGTGGCTTGTCAATTCGTTGCGGCTCAACGACTTAGCAGCAACACGCCGGACTGTAGCACCCGTGCTTAAGGGTGTAAAGATATTTCCAAGACATTTCCCTGCAATGCTTTAAGCCTGTAAGTTCAACATTTACTTGAACTAAGAACGCTTAAAGGTCCAAATTTGGCGAACGCATGGCGAACGAAAATCATGCGCATTTAAAGTTGTTGACACGCTCGCAGGCCGACAACTAGACTCATGAACGTGTGGAAATAAGGCTAAACCCACACAGATTTGCCCCGCTCAATTGCAGTACCCCTCATTCAAACAGTCCCAGAGTTCACGAATCACAGGGAAGGGGTGTCGATGTCTGATTCTTCGGTCCTGGCGCCGGACGTTCCAACATCCGACTCGAATTCATTCCAGCTACCGATAAGTTCCATGGTTCGCGCCGTCTGCGAGGCCGCAAACGGTGGTCCCGATCTGCTTTACGAGGTCATGATCAAGATGAGCCTGATGGTCGAGGCCACTGCGCCGACCTACGGTTTATCGATCTGGGCCACGTCGACCGCCGGTAAGCCCAGTCTGCGCTGGGCCGAAGGTCTGCAGGACGAGGAGATCGCGACCGCGGAGACCGTCGTAACAGAGATCTTCGCGAGCCAGGGACGACCGCAGCCTGCGCAGGAAGGTGATCAGTCGATCTGCCTGCTGCTGGCGTTGCCGTCGAGCACTCGCGAAGGCGCCGCACTGTACGGCCGTTGTGTCAGACCACTAACAACGCACCAGGCAAAAGAGCTGAATGCTCTCAGCGACGTGGCCCATCTCGCGCATCGATCGTCCGGAGGCACGGTTGAGAATACGACGCGCGCAGTCACGACGATGCCGACGTCGAGTTCGCTGCCCGGCATGGTCTTCAGCAGCCGCGCAATGTGCGAAGTCGCCCGCAACATCGAGCGCATAAAAGATTCCAACTCGACGATCCTCGTCACCGGCGAGTCAGGCACCGGAAAGGAACTGGTGGCGCGCGCAATTCACCGCCTTAGCCGTCGATCGGAGAGCGAGTTTATTCCGTTCAACTGCTCGGCAGTGCCGGCGGAGCTGATCGAGAGCATGTTGTTTGGTCATCGCCGCGGCACGTTTACGGGCGCGATGTCAGACCAGGCGGGATTGATCCGTTCAGCGGAGAACGGCACGTTGTTCCTCGACGAAATCGGCGACCTGCCGCTGTCGTTACAGCCGAAGCTGCTGAGGTTTCTTCAGGAGGGCGAGATACACACGCTGGGTGAGCGTGCTCCGCGCAAAGTCAACGTGCGCGTGATTGCCGCGACCCACAAGGATCTCGAGCAACTCGTAAGCGAGAAGCTCTTCAGAGAAGACCTTTACTACCGAATCGCCACGCTGACGGTCCAGGTGCCGCCACTGCGCGAGCGGCCGGAAGACATCTCGGCGCTGATCTCGCACTTCGTCAGTTACTATTCCCGGAAGAATGAACGCGCGATTTCTGGAATCACCGCCGATGCGATCCAGATTCTCGAGACTTACTCGTGGCCCGGCAACGTGCGTGAGTTAGCCGCTGAGATGGAACGGTTAGTCCTTTACGCCGAAGACGACGGCTACATTCGACCGCAGAACATCAGCGCCCGCATCTTCCCGCAAGGCAGCAACGGTAACGTGCCACCGGCGGAAAAACTCGAAGACCTGCTGGACAACTACGAGCGCCGCGTGATTACCGAGACGCTGAAGCGCCACGACTGCAACGTCGCGAAGGCCAGCGAAGCGCTCGGACTCGGTTCCCGCCAAACTCTCTACAAAAAACTCAAACGACTCGCGATCGACATCGGCGACTTCCTTCAGGAAGACACCGAACCCGGCATGCAGTACCGCGCCTGATCCTGTCATCCGTGGTTTCATCTTTGTCAACGACAGGCGACAACACGGATACCAAATAAAACCTCAATTTCTCTCGCTTAGTTCCTTTTGGTCCATGTGAGCTTGTCAACCGCAGGCTACAACTGGTCCATAAAACCCCAACAAACTCCGCATTGGTCCAATGGCACACCGGTTGTAACTGTGATGCTCGTCGCGAAGCAATATCTTGCGTCGCATCGACTATCGAGCAGACAAACCTTATGAAATCGAACACCACTAGAAACCTGGCATCAGTTGTAATGCTCGTAATCCTTTCCCCGTTTCTGGCGCTGGCTATTCTCGTCAGCATCAAGACCGCGGGCATTCGGGATAACGAAGTATTACTGCTGTTGTTGACGTTATCTAGCGCCGTGTTGAGTGGAATCAACGGCTTTGGCCGCCGCACGGCCAGGACCATCCCACTCTCTTCCGTGCGTGCCACATGCGCCGGCGACGATGCTTCCCAGGGTCGCATTCCCTTGTCAGCTCATCCGCAGCAATAACGCCTAATCGAACACCAAAAGGAGCAACAAAATGATTAAGAGATTTTTCCGTGACGAAACCGGTCTTGAACTTTCCGAGTACGCAGTAGCCGCAGCGCTCGTCGCGTTGGCTTGCGTCGCCGCGTTCCAGCTTCTGGGCAGCAGCATCGGCACCAAGATCAACAGTCTCGCCGGCACGATCAACACCGGCAGCACCACTCCGTAAGGGTCGGATCTAAACATCCCGGCAGCGACATGTAAGTTCTGCTGCCGGTTGGAGGCTCAAGCCTTAATGACTATCGGGGCGAAGATCGAAGCATTGACGGGTTTCATCAATTGAACTTTGGTCTCCTGACTGCCATCGGGTGGCGCGCCTTGTGAAGCTTGACTACACAGGTGCGCCGCTACCTTTACGTTGAACTCCCGCAAAGCAAATTAAGCCGAAATGCTTAGCCCAAGCGCAACAGTTTTTGAATTGTTCTTAGTTCCGCTCGCCGTTCTGATCATCTACCACGACGTGCGGTATCGCCGCATTCCTAATCCATTTGTACTTGCCACTCTGATTAGCGGACTGACGATCAACTTCGCCCTCGGCGGGTTGAACGGCGCCCTGAACAGCATCGGTGGCTGCGTGTTGGCTTTCATTCTGATGTTTATCTTGCACGTCTTCGGAGCCATGGGCGCGGGCGACGTCAAACTCTTCGCCGCGATCGGATCGATCATCGGCGCCCATCTGGTGCTGCCAACTTTTGTGGTGGTGGTGCTTACGGGTGGTCTACTCGCGCTCGTAACCGTACTGCGCAACGGAGCTTTCGGCACGACGATGCATCGGGTGTTGCAGATCCTGGTCGGCTTACTGCCGGGATGGCAAATGCCCAAATTCAGTGTCCCTGCTGATCGACGCCTCACCATTCCGTACGGTGCGGCGATCACCATCGGCGCCATCATCGCAACCGCGATCTTTCACGCTTAACAGCGGCAACCAACCAGGCCCGGACCTGGCGAGAACGGAGAGTTGATTCCATGCGAAACAAACGTTTCTTCATAGTTTTGGTAGGGGCGCTGATATTCGGGGTGCTCGCTGCCGTGTCGGTCAGCAAATACTTATCGAGCGCCCAAGCCTACTCGAAGAATCTAAATAGTGTAGCCGTGGCGAAAGTGGCTATCCCGATCGGCAGCAAGATTATTGCTGAGCAGATCATGGTGGTCCAATTTCCGAAGGAGTCCACACCTGATGGCGCCTTCGACTCGCCTGAAAAGCTGGCGGGCCGGGTCGCGGTGGTCAACATCGCCGCGCGCGAGCCGATCACGGAATTACGGCTGGCAGCCGAAGGAACCGCGGCGGGCCTCGCGGCGATCATTCCTGAAGGCTATCGCGCGATGACCGTGAAGGTCGACGACGCGGCCGGCATCTCCGGATTCATCCAGCCGGGTACGCTCGTCGACGTCGTCGTCGTGATCGATCCCGAAGGTATTACCAGACAAAACCCGATTTCGAAGATCGTGTTGCAGAACATCAAGGTTTTGGCGAGCGGTCAGAATATCGACAAACCGAAGGACGAGCGTGAAGCTACCAGCGTCAAGGCCGTAACGCTCCAGGTCACTCCCGAGCAGGCTGAAAAACTCGCACTCGCCGCGAGCGAAGGCAAACTCCAGCTCGTAATGCGCAGCCAGATCGACCAGGGCGACGAGCAGACTAAGGGCGTCGACAAGCGGAACCTGTTAAATGGCGACGTTGCCACGCCGGTCCCAGACCCGGGTTCACTGAAGAGTGAACAGCCGAAATCCACAGCGAAGCCTGCCCGCCGCGCTCCAGTTTCGCATTCGCAATCAGCAGCCCCGGCAGCTCCTCAACCGACACCGCGCACGCAAGTCGAAATGATCGAAGCCGGAAAGAAGCGGAGCGTCGAGTTTCCATAGCTCAGTGTCAGTTCAGAATTCGCCCCGGCGCTATCAAGGCGCCGGGTAACTCTTGAAGTGGATCGCACCGACGATCGCTAGAAACAAAAGGAGCATAAGATCATGCAGAGCCGTTCCCCAATGCCGCGCCGAGTGAGTTTATTGCTGGCGTCGTTGATTACTATCTTTAGTTATTCCATCTCCCACGCCCAGGAAAACTCCTATAAGGCGTCGTTCCAACAGAACAAAGAGGCGATCCCTGTAAACGTTCTCGTGGGACAGTCGCGCGTGATCAATTTCGATCGCCCGGTGGGACGCTTTTCAGTGTCAAATCCCGAGATTGCCGAAGCCATTCTCGTCACGCCAGACCAGGTGCTCGTGAATGGTAAAGCGTTCGGTCAGGTCAACTTCATCGCGTGGGAACAGACCGGCGGTCAGTTCCTGGTGTTTGACGTTTACGTTCGCGCCAACCTGTCGCTGATCGACTCCCAGATTCGCGCGTTGTTCCCGAAAGACGACATCCGCCTGAGCCAGGCCAACGGTTCGGTGGTGATTTCGGGTAGCGTGGCGAATGCGACGACCGCGTCTCAGGTACAGAGCGTTGTCGAAGCCGCGAATTTCAAAGTGGTCAACATGTTGACCTCGCCGGTCAGCGATGCCACTCAGATCCAACTTCAGGTCCGCGTAGCGGAAGTGAATCGCACGAAGCTTCGCGACTACGGCACGTCGTTCAGTTCAGGACCTCCGGGAGGAACCGGTGGTTACTGGAACAGTGGCGGTGGTCCAACCACTCTGGGCGATACCACGACCAGCCCGGCCGGCGCCATCATCGACACGATCATTCAACCGGCGCTGAACCTCTTCATTTTCAATCGTCAGATCAACACGGGCGCGATGCTCAAGTTGTTGCGGACGGAAGGCGCGTTCCGTGAATTGGCCGAGCCAAACCTGATCGCGATGAACGGCCAGCAGGCGAGCTTCCTCGCCGGCGGTGAGTTTCCGGTACCAGTGCTTCAAATGGGAAGCGGCGACAGCGGCATCACGGTCATGTGGAAAGAATATGGCATCCGTCTCAATTTCAAACCCACCATCATCGACGAAGACCACATCCGTCTCGAACTCGAACCGGAAGTCTCCACGATCGATTTTAGCAACGGCGTCCGTTTCAACGGTTTCGTGGTTCCGGCGCTCCGCACTCGTCGCGCGAAGACGGGCGTTGAACTGCGCGATGGTCAATCGTTCGCGTTAGCCGGATTGCTCGACAACAACGAAACGAAGACGTTGTCGCGTATTCCGGTCGTCAGCTCAATTCCAGTAATCGGCGCTCTCTTCAAATCCAAGTCTTTCGAGAAGAAAGAGACTGAACTGATGTTCTTTGTCACGGCGAAGCTGGTTAAGCCGGTCAACGGCGACGACCTGCCAAACATGCGTGGCATCGATGGTCTGAAGGGCAACTCACCTTTGGGCGTCGAGCCGAAGGGTGAAGGCATCTCCGGTCAGAGTGGCTACAAAGTTTCGGGTGAAAACGGCGGCACGCCGGTTTCCACTCCGGTAACAACTCCTGCCGCTCCGGCCAAGTCCGAGCCGAAAACGAAAGCTGCCGAGAGCACTACGCAAACAAGCACCTCCGGATCAGTAGGCAGAGTTCGCAATTTGAACCCGGAACTGCCAGTCGCGAAAGCACGTCGCCTCGACTTCGATCCCGACTCAGTAAGACCTTGGTAGTTGTTTGCCGAATCTCTTCGTTCGCAGCAGAGGGGGGAAAGAACATGAAGAACAGGTCAAACAAACAAGCGGGTAGTACCAAACGTGAGCGAGGTTCAATTCTGGCGACATCCGCAATCGGGATGTTAGCGATCCTGCTGGCAGTAGGTTTGGGAGTTGATATCAGCAGGTTCTACCTCACGAAAGCGGAACTCCAAAATGCAGCGGATGCAGCGGCGCTTGCCGCTGTATCCGCGCTCGACACTTCGCCCGGCGGCATTCACAAAGCTGTCGATCGGGCAGTAGTGAATATGAACAAGTACGACTTCCGTACCACAAACATTAGCTTCCCCCGCGCTAACGTTGTGTTTGCGAAGAACCTTAATGACGACCCGTACATGAGCGAGTCGATGGCGGCGGTGGCGACCACAGCCAAAGACATTCGTTTCGTTAAGGTCACAACCGATCCGTCAGCCGTCCCGGTTTCATTTGCAGTATCAGTGCTCGGCACGAGCCAGAATCAGATCGCGACTGCAACTGCCGGATTCTCCGTGCCACTTAACAAGTTCTGCAACTTCCTGCCGGTGTCAGTAATCGACTACGGAACTCCGATCACTCCTGGCCAAACGTACACGTTCCGCGCATCGTCAGGTACTTCAGTCTCGCCTGGCAATTACCAGATTCTCGCGGTAGCGGGCGAAGGCGGTAAGGACGTGCGTATCGGTCTTGCGGCGGGCGTTGATAAATGCGCTAGTCCCGGGGAGGAATACGCCGTCGATACCAAGCCCGGCGTGACCGCGGGCGCAGTGCGGCAGGGATTGAACACTCGATTCGATGAGTATCAAACGTCGCAAGTCAATCCTGACGACATGCCGCCTGACTCGAATATCAAGGAAGGCATCGATCACGGCACTTACATGACCCCCGGATCGGGTGATGTTCAGCCACCGAGCCACCCGGGTAAAGATGGCCGTCGCGTGGTTGTGATTCCGATTGTGAAACAAGCGGAGTACGACTCAGGTCGTAACGTCGTGAAGTTCAATCGCTTCGGACTCTTCTTCCTGAAGACGAAAGTCGGCAGTGGCAATGGCGGCGAACTGGAGGCCGAATACATCGACGTCCCACAGTTGGGCCAGGGTGGGTATGACCCCAACGGCGCACCTGTGAACGGTCTGATGGCGGTCCCGGTCCTGTACAGATAAGGCGGCAAATCATGATGCACCATCGAATACGAAAAATTCGCCATACGCGCCGGTCGCGCCGCTTCCAATGGCTGAATCGATTTCGCCGTGACGAACAGGGCGTGCAGCTACTTGAAATGGCGATCGTGATCCCGATCCTGTTGGTTCTGTTTGCAGCGGTCGCGGAGTTTGGGCGCTACTTCCACGAGTACACCACCCTGGCAAAGGCTTCGCGACTCGGCGCGCGTTACCTGATTTCCAAGTCTGTGAATAGCTCCGTCAACTACGAAGCTATCGCCAAGAACATCGTGGTTTACGGAAACGCTACGGGATCCGGTTCGCCGATCCTTAATGGCCTAAGTACCAGCAATGTGGAGGTCACTTACGGGGGGCCCACTGCCGGTATTCCCGACACTGTGACGGTGACCATCATCAATTATCCGCACCAACCCCTCTTCAACCTGGGAGCGATGCTCAATAACAGTGCTCTGTCAATGGCCGTCAATGTGAAACCGAGCACAACGATGCGGTACTTGCTTACCACGCCGTCTGTCTGAAAGGACCAACTATGCTGCTCCGCAAAAAACGCAAAGACAACGAAAAAGGCGCAACGCTGGTTGAGTTCTCACTTGGAGTCACCGTGTTTGCGATGGCTATGTTTGCCGTTCTCGAATTCGGTCGCGTCTTGTGGGCGCATAACGCGTTGACGGATGCCGCGCGCCGTGGGGCCCGCTACGCCGCGTTGCATGCGCAGGCTGACAGCTCGTCGGTTAAGAACGTGGTGGTCTACGGTAATGCAGCGGGCACCGGCAATCCAATGCTTCCAAACCTGACCACGGATAAGGTGCTCGTCAACTACAACGGCTTTGGTCTGAACGAAGGGACTGTGACTGTGAGCATCGACCAATATCAGTTTCAGCTCGTGCTTCCGTTCACGGGTGCCGGCATCCCGATGCCCAGTTATTCGACGACGCTTACAGCTGAATGCGCCGGGTTAATTCCGACCAATGTCTAAGTCTTCGAACCCACTGCGGGCGGCTCCATGAGTAAGCCTGCCTGTCGCACATCGCGCCCGAGTGACATCGGCCTTGTGAGTCTTGCGATGTCCCGCCGCTAAACCCCCGGCACTCTGTCAGTAATTTCAAATCCGCCGCCGGCAGTGGGATCGAATGAACAGTAAAGAGGAACAGATGACCGAACCAATTTCAGTAGTAGTCCTGAGCACCGGCCTTGAAAACTTCAAAGACATTCGCCGGGCCCTGACTGCCGAACCGCGTGTGCAACTCCTCGCCGGCGGCAATGACGCCGACCAGCTCTACGAAGAGATTGTTCGGTTGAAACCGACAGCCGCGATCATCGCCCTTGGTCCAAACGCAGACAACGCCGTCCGGTTCATCGAGCGCTTGAACGCCGAATGTCCGACCACCGCACTGATCTCCGCGGCCCAGGACGCTTCGCCCGATATGATCCTGCGAAGTTTACGCGCCGGTGCGCGCGAGTTTCTCCGCATCCCGATTAGTACCGATGAATTGCGCACCGTGCTGGATCGAATTTCGGAGTTCACCGTCAAACAGGTCGAAACACCGAAGAAAAAGGGCCGGATGGTTGCGGTGTTTTCCAGCAAAGGCGGTTGCGGCACGTCGTTCATGGCGACGAACCTTGCCGCGGCGACTGCCTCGAAGACGTGCCTCGTCGACCTCAATCTTCAGGCCGGCGACCTGCCGCTCTTCCTCGGTCTCGAAGCGAAGTACTCCATTGCCGACATGGTCGAGAAACGACAGCGTCTCGACGAATCACTCATCAACAGTCTCGTCACGCAACACTCGACGAACCTGTGGTTGCTCGCCGCTCCTCGCGAAGCTGATTCCGCCGACGAGATCGAACCGCAACACGTGTTCGAAGTGCTACAGAAACTCCGCGAGCATTACGACTACGTCGTACTCGATCCGCAACACACATTCGATTCGATAACGCTGGCCGCGCTGGACCAGTCAGACGAGATCATCCTCGTGCTGACGCTCGACATTCCGGCGATTCGCAGCACGCAACGAGCGCTCGAAATTTTTGATCGGCTGGGTTACCCGCGCCAGAAGGTGCGCATTGTCGTGAATCGCTGGAGCAAACAGATCGATCTCGATCTACGGCAGGTCGAGAAGTTCCTGGGCGAACCGGTGGTGGGATTCGTGCCCAGCGATTATCAAACAGCCGTTAGTTCGATCAATCTCGGCACGCCGCTGGTGCAGGCTGAACCCACCTCCAAGATCGCAATGGAGGTTCGTCGCATCGCCCAGCAGATGTCGTTGGGTGTTGCGCCTATCGAAGAATCGTCCCAGCGTCGCGGCTTTTTGAGCTCGTTCCTCAAGAAGCAGCCGTCGCAAAAGCAGTTCAATCTTCAAACCTCATTGGAAAAGGTTTAGTGAAGCGGCAGACGGCCGCACTCGGAAAAAACCATGGCACTACGTGAAAGATTAATCGGCAATCAAAACGTCCCCGGCAACGGTTCCGACGGTACCGGCCAACACTCGTTCCAGGAGATGAAGGCGCGCCTGCATCGCACGCTGATCAATCGCATGGACCTGACGAAGCTGTCGGCGCTGACGCCCGACCAGGTCCACGCCGAAGTTTCCCGTCTGGCGGAAGCGGTTCTGGCCCAGGAAGCCATGCCTTTGTCGGTTTCCGAACGCGAGCGGCTGGTCAACGATGTGCAGCACGAACTGTTCGGACTTGGACCACTCGAGCCGTTGCTCAAGGACCCGACCATCTCCGACATTCTCGTCAATTCACACGACACGATCTACATCGAGCGACGCGGCAAGATCGAAGCTACAACCGTGCGGTTCAAAGACGACGAACACTTAATGCGCGTGATCGAGCGAATCGTTTCGTCAGTCGGACGTCGCATCGACGAGTCGTCACCGATGGTCGACGCTCGTTTGCAGGACGGCTCCCGCGTCAACGCGATCATTCCGCCGTTGTCGATCGACGGTCCGGTGCTTTCGATTCGTCGTTTTGGGTCGGATCCGCTACGCATGTCGTCGTTGGTCGAAAACAACGCCTTGACGAAAGACATCGCCGACATGTTGAACATGGTCGTGCACGCCCGTTTGAACGTTCTGATCTCGGGCGGTACCGGCGCCGGTAAGACGACTTTGCTCAATGCCCTCTCCGCGTTCATTCCCGAAAACGAACGTATCGTGACGATCGAAGACTCGGCCGAACTCCAGTTGCAACAGCCGCACGTAGTCCGCCTTGAAACGCGGCCGCCGAACATCGAAGGTCGCGGTGAGGTAACGCAGAGAGACCTGGTTCGCAACGCACTGCGCATGCGTCCCGATCGCATCGTGATCGGCGAAGTCCGTGGCGGCGAAGCGATCGACATGCTTCAGGCTATGAACACCGGCCACGATGGAAGTTTGACTACCATTCACGCCAATACCCCACGCGATGCTCTGGCCCGACTCGAGACTATGATCCAGATGACGGGTATGCGCCTTTCGGATCGCGCGATGCGCCAGCAGGTGGCCTCGGCTATCAACCTCGTCGTGCAGGTCGCGCGACTGTCCGACGGTTCGCGACGGGTGACGTCCATCTCCGAAATCACCGGCATGGAAGGTGAAACGATCACCATGCAGGAGATCTTCATGTACGAGCGCACCGGCGTCGATAAGGAAGGTAAGGTGCTCGGACGCTTCAGGCCGACGGGAATTCGCCCGCGGTTTGCGGAACGGTTAAAAGCATGCGGTTTGCAGTTGCCGCGCGTCTTCTTCGAGGAGATGTAAATGATCATATCGTTTCTCGTATTCGTGTTTGCTCTGTTCCTTGTGCTGGGGGCCTATCTCCTGGCTACACACAGCACGGACAAGAAGCGCGCGCGCCTGCAAAAACGGCTCTCCGAAGCGCTGCTCCATTCTGCACATACCGAAGACGTGGATGTGGTGCTCGCTCGCAGCGAGTTGATGAGCGAGATTCCGTGGGTCAATCGCACTCTGATCAGCATCCAGGCCGCGCTGCACCTGAAGCGCATGTTGGACCAGGCCAACCTGCACATCACGCCGTCGCGGCTGATGATGTTTTCCGTCATGGCCGGACTGCTTGGCGGACTCGCGGCATCAGTGCTGACAATTTTCCTTCCGATCATGATCCTCGCCGGCCTCGCATGCGGATTGATCCCCTTTGTGCACGTCTGGTGGAAACGGAAGAAGCGGTTCGATGCGTTTCTCGAACAGCTTCCGGATGCGCTGGATTTGATCAGCCGCGCGCTCAGCGCCGGCCACGCTTTCTCGGAAGCGCTGCACATGGTTTCGATCGAGATGCCCGAACCGGTTGCGGCCGAATTTCGCAAAGCCTACGAGGAGCAGAACCTCGGCCTGTCAGTGAAACTGGCGCTCGAGAACCTAACGCAGCGAATGCCGCTTCTCGACCTCAAGATGTGCGTCACCGCGATCCTGATCCAACGCGAGACGGGTGGAAACCTCGCCGAGATCCTGGAGAAAGTTGCTTACACGATTCGTGAACGTTTCCGCATTCTGGGTGATCTGAAAACGTTGACGACGAGCTCGCGCATGTCGGCGTGGCTGCTCTGCGCGCTGCCGATCGGAGTGGCCCTGGCCGTCACGATAATGAATCCTGAATACATGAGCGTGCTGTGGAGAGATCCGCGCGGTCATTACCTAATCGCGGCCGCGCTGACCATGCAGATCATAGGGATGTTGATTGTAAGGAAGATACTGAACATCAAGATTTAGATAGTCAGTGGTCAGTTGTCAGTGGTCAGTTGTAAGCGACCACTAACAACGGACTACTGACAACGGACCACTGACTAACATGCTACTCATAATCGCCATCTCCACTTTTGTCTGCATCTCGCTCGGCATGCTGGGTGTCTACTGGCTGTTGTACAGGCCGCAGAGTGCCTCCACTGAGAGACTGCGCCGGCTCGCGGGCCGAGACGGCGGCACTCAGAACGCGGCCACGACGGCTGTTATCCCGGATGAGTCTCCTGCTACCGACATCGCGCAGAAGCTCGCGCAGCCACTCAACAAGCTGTTGCCGCCGTCGGCAACTGAAGCACGCAAGCTGCAAAGGCAGTTGATGCATGCAGGATTTCGCTCGCCTGAAGCGCCGATCATCTATCGCGCGATTCAGTTGAGTTCGATGGCTGGATTCCCGCTAATCATCGCGAGTTTCTGCGCTTTTTTAGGGAAGCCACTCGGCGACGCCCTGATCTACATCATCCTCGCTTTTGTCGCCGGCTTCATCCTGCCTCGTTATTTTTTGTCTCGCATCACGAAAAACCGCCAGCGCGAGCTGCGTTGGGGCCTGGCTGATGCGCTCGACCTGATGGTTGTGTCGGTTGAAGCAGGTCTTGGGCTCAACGCGGCGATGATGAAAGTCGCCAGCGAATTAAGAGACGTACACAGGCCGATCGCGATCGAGTTTGAGCTGGCAAACCTCGAGATTCGCGTTGGACGCGACCGCGACGAAGCGTTGCGCAATCTTGCCGAGCGCACCGGCGTCGAGGACTTGCGCAGTCTCGTCGCAATGCTGATTCAAACAGACAAGTTTGGTACTTCGATCGCCAAAGGACTCCGCGTGTTTTCAGACGGACTGCGCACCAAACGCCGCCAGCGAGCTGAACAGGCAGCGCAAAAGGCCGCAGTCAAACTGCTGTTCCCACTGGCGTGTTTCCTGTTTCCCACGCTTTTCATCGCGATTCTTGGACCCGCTGCCCTTAACCTCATGGACGTGCTGGCAAAAATGGACTAGAGGTCAGATGCAGAGGAGTTACACATGAGCAAACGCAGAATCATAGCCATTCTAATCGCTTTCATAGTGACTATCGCCGCCACCGCGATGTGGAGCGCATCCACGATCCAACGTGAGGGCGATCCGGACGCAATCGTTCTGGAAGACTCCGGTTCAGAAGCAGGGACCACCGAAGAGCAACCGCAGAAAAAAGGTGGCAACAAGATTGTCAAAGTTCTCACCTCGCCGTTCAGGGCCGTCGGACGGTTGTTCGGTGGCGGCGACGACAAGAACAAGATCGAACGCATGACCGAAAAAGACGCCGAGCGTTTTGCGAGTGTTGGCGTCACGCGCATTGAAGATGCACGCACGATAAAGCACGTTAGTTCCGCGAGCTCCGCCCGTGAGCATCTCGAAGCCGGACGTGAGTTTCTAATGAACGGCGCCTACAACGAAGCGATCTCCGAATTGTCGCTGGCCGTGTCGCTCGATTCGAAACTGACCGAAGCTCACAACTTGTTGGGCGTCGCGTACGATAAGAAAGGTTTCGGAGAGCGCGCGAAGGAATCCTTTGAACGAGCGGTGAAGCTTGAAGAAGACGCGGAAACGCTGAACAACCTCGGCTTCGCGCTGTATCAGAGTGGTAATTATCGCGCAGCCGTTGATCGTCTGAAACGCGCGGCGAAGCTGGCGCCTACAGACGAAAGAATTCTCAATAACCTCGGTCTCGCGTATTGCCGGCTGGGAAAGATCGACGAAGCTTACAAAGCATTCACGCGCGCTACCGGTCCAGTGACGGGCAATCTCAACACCGCGAAGATGCTTGAACGGTTTGGTCGTGAGGACGATGCGATTCATTACTATGAAAGCGCGCGTTCGCTCGAGCCAAACAATACGTTCGCGTTGCGGCGTCTCGCCGATCTCTACAACCGCGTCGGCCGGACAGCGGATTCAGAAGCCGCCCGCGCGGCGCTGATCATCGCGTCCAACGGCACGATGCTGGTTACGAACGGGAAGTAACTTTTAAGGGAAAGAGAGTCTCACGATGTCGCATACGACGATTCTGACGCGCGCCGAAGTCGAAAGCATGGGCCCGCCGCTTCCCGAGGAACTGGGTGACACCGGTATCGCCGAGCAGTTCCTGTGCGACCTGGCGTTGAAGCACGTGGCGATGTTGCCGGAGCCTACGACGCAGGCCGTCTCTGAACGCATCAACCTGCCCCGCACGCTGACTGAAGAATTACTGCAGCAGCTCTACCGCGAGAAACTGATCGAAGTAAAGATGCAGTCGGCCATCGGTTCGACGCGTTACGCGATGTTAGACCACGGCTGGGACCGTTACGCGCGCCTGTTGTCCATTTGCGGTTATGTTGGGCCAGCGCCAGTATCGTTGCGCGACTACACGCACATGATGAAGTTGCAGTCGATCCCGACCAACACGGCGTCGCTCGAAACTGTGCGCGAGGCGTTTCACGATCTGGTGTTGCCCGAGTCGTTGCTGCAGACGCTCGGCTGCGTCATCAACTCGCGTCGTTCCTTGTTTCTGACTGGTTTGCCGGGCACAGGAAAGACAGCCGTTGCCGAACGCATCAACAACGCCCTGCAGGGCGCGATCTGGATACCGTATGCAGTCGAGATCGATGGCCAAATCATTCGCGTGTTCGACTCGCATTGCCACGAAGAAATGCCGGCTGACGAGACGCCGATCGATTTCGATCGTCGCTGGGTGCCGATTAAGAGGCCGCTCGTCGTGGTCGGTGGTGAGTTGACGCTGGAGAACGCGGATCTGACGTGGAGCGAAGCCGCCAAGTTTTACGAAGCGCCGTTTCAGATGAAATCAAACGGCGGCACGCTCGTGATCGACGACTTCGGACGTCAACGCGTCGCGCCCCAGGATCTGCTGAACCGCTGGATTGTTCCGCTTGAAAGACGCGTGGACTACCTGGCGCTGGTCACCGGAAAGAAGATTGAAGTTCCCTTCGAGCAGCTCGTCGTTTTCTCGACGAACCTCGACGAGAACGATCTCGCCGATCAGGCATTCCTGCGACGCATGGGTTATCGCGCTCGCGTCGAGCCGCCTACTGAAGGTGCTTTTTGCGACATCTTCCGCTACCAGGCGAGCAAGCGAAATTTCAAGGTCGAACAACCGGTCCTGGATTACATCCTGGCGAAGTATCGAACCGAACGCCGGCAGATGAAAGGTTGCGAACCGCGAGACATCATGGATCGCGCTACCGATATCTGCCAGTTTGAGAAACACGGTCTGCAACTGACGCCGCACATTGTGGACATCGCGTGGAGCAACTACTTCGGTACGTCGCACTCGTTTGCCAACCAAAAACCGCCAACACAAAAACCAGCACCGATCCAAACTTCAGCTGATCCGTTGGAGCTATGAAAATATTCCTGATTGGAATTTTAGTTTTGGTGTACTCACAACACGGATTTGCTCAAATCCGTGAAGAAGTAAAACTGAAACTCGCTAATGGTTCGTCCATAACTGTTGACGAAGCAACCGAGACCGCAACGGGTGTTTGGTATCGCCAGGGCAACCTCAGCAATTTCCTGCCGAAAGAAAAAGTCAAAAAGATCGAACGCAGGACAGCGGAACCTGCTGCGCCGGCACCGGTCGCGAGCACTAACGACGACGATCATTTCGAAGTAATCTCCGAAGCCGTCGCGGAAGCAGCGCCGAAAAATGGGACCTACGATCATCCGGTCTGGATCTATTTGAAAGGCGGCGCTCGAGTTGAAGCCGACAGCGCCAGCGAATCCCCGGCGGGCGCGTGGTACAAGCGCGGCGGCATGTCGATCTTCATCGATCGCAGTCGCATCGATCGCATCGAACTCGAAGCTCCGGAAACGATTGCGCAGACAGCAAAGAAAGACCGCGGCTGGAGCACGGGCCGTGCGGGACTGGACCGGCTCATCCGCGTGAACGGCGGCAAGTACAACGTCGATCCGTATCTAATCTTTCTCGTGATGGAACAGGAGTCGCACTTCAACACGGGCGCCGTCTCGCCGAAGGGCGCACGCGGCTTGATGCAGCTCATGCCCGGAACGGCCGCGCGCCTTGGCGTGCGACGTCCGCACGATGCCGCGCAAAACATTTCGGGCGGCACTCGTTACCTGCGCGAGCTCTTGAATCGTTTCAATAACCGCGTCGATCTCGTGCTTGCGAGTTACAACGCGGGCGAAGGCGCAGTTGCAAAGTTTGGCAACCGCGTGCCGCCCTATCGCGAGACGCGCAACTACGTGAAGAAGATCAGCTACCGGTACAAGCGCACAACAGTCCGAACGCGGAAACCAGCGAAAACAACGGAATGAAACAACTCGTTGCTGCTACATGTTTGTGTGTTGCACTCTTCGTTGTTGCTGTTAATGGTCAGCAACGGTCTGATGGTCTGCTTACAAATGAATCGGTGGTGAAGCTCGTCAAGGCGGGGTTCAAAGAGAAAACAGTCATCGCGATCATTCACAATCGGCCGAGTGCGTTCACACTCGAACCCGAACAACTGATCGAGCTGAAGCGTCAGGGCGTGAGCGAGAACATCATTCTCGCGATGCTCTCCGCTCAGGATGCAACGTTCGTCATGACCGAAGACGAGTGGGTGTCCGACGACGCGTTCTTCAACAAAAGCCGAAACAGGAAAGCAACGAACGACGGCGACTCCGGCATGAACATCTTCGGCGCCGGCGGCGGTTCGCAATCGAAGAGCGAGTCGCGCGCGGGTAACGGCGGCAACGTTAACGAAGGAAACGTCACCGGATCGGCTAGCGTAAAGATCATCAAGCCTGAAAGCGAAACCGGCGGAACGGCGGCTACTCCGAAACTCGAGAAGACGCCGGTGCTGGATAACGACGGCATTATTCGCCTCGTCGAAGCGGGTTTCTCCGAAGGCACGATCATCAAGCGTATCCAGGAGTCGCCCGTCGACTTCGACCTCTCGCCCGGCAAACTCGACGAACTCTACAAGAAGCGCGTGACCGATCAAATCATCGCCGCCATGGCTGCCGCGATGGGAAAAGACCGGTAACGCCCCAGGTACCGCGTCTAACGAAATCTTTCAGACATCCACTGCAATCTGTTAGACTAAATGCGATTGCAGCGTATCGTTTTCTCGACTCGCTGAAAGTCAGGTGCTCCGGCCCTTGCCTCACTTCCTGTAACAGAAGGCTTCGCCCATGAAGTTAGTTAACGTTTGGCAGTTTCTGCTTGTAGCAGCTGTTTTCGTTCCTCTGGAGCGCCTATTCGCTCTCCGCAAAGAACAGAAAATCTTGCGCGCCAAATGGAGACTGGACCTGGTCTACACTTTCGTGAATGGCGCGCTGATCACGGTGGGCCTGATGCTTGTAGTACTCGTTGCCGGCAATATTTTCGCGCACTTGGTGCCGGAACGATTGCGGGCCGCCGTCGCGTCCCAACCCTTGTTGATTCAGGTTCTCGAAGCTGTTGTCACCGCCGACCTCTTGTTTTATGCCGCGCACCGTCTCTTCCACACAGTACCGTTTCTTTGGAAGTTTCATGCCGTTCATCATTCGATCGAGGAAATGGACTGGCTGGCTGCCGCGCGCGTCCATCCGTTTGATCAGATCGCAACTAAGGGCGCTTCTATTCTGCCTCTTCTCGCTTTGGGTTTTTCCGCTCCGGTGTTCGCGGCTCACGCACTAATTTACTGCTGGCACTCGTACTTACTTCATTCGAACGTTAGGATCAAATTCGGCGTGCTGAAGTGGGTGGTCGCTTCGCCCGAATATCATCATTGGCACCACGCGAACCAGCGAGAAGCTTACGACAAGAACTACGCCGCACAACTCTCCATCATCGACAAGCTCTTCCACACACTCTATTTGCCGCAAGGGAAGACGCCCGAGAAATACGGCATTGACGAACCGGTGCCACGGGGCTACTTATCGCAACTCATCTCGCCTGCCGCCCGAGAACAGGATTCATTAGGTTAAAGAGGACTTCCGATATGATCGATCACCAGACGGTCGCGAACCAGTTTCAGAAATCAGTGCCTGTGAAGGTCAAGCTGTTGGACCTGGTCACACGAATTCTGCCCTCAGCGTTCTTTATGATTGTCTTGATCCAGAAGCTCAATGAAAATTATGGATTTATCGTTAGCGGCCAGGCAGGTGATGCTGCACCGACGTGGAAGTTTTTTGCTGAGGTCGTTTCCCGATCATCGACGATCCTATTTTTGGGCCTCCTATCGATCTTATTCATCATCAGGCTGGAGCCAATCAAGAAGGCTAAGGGAATACTACCCAGGGTCTTAGCGATAGCTGGTACCTTCTCGATGACCGTGGTGACCATCTTTCCCCGCGCAAATCTTTCTTTTACGCAAACCGTGATTGCCACCTCGCTGAGTCTGGTGGGAACCGGTCTTTCGCTCTTTGCCCTGGCACACTTGGGCCGGTCATTCAGTGTGATGGCCGAAGCAAGACGATTGGTTACTTCGGGACCATATCGAATCGTACGACACCCCTTATATGCGTTTGAAGGCTTGGCGTCGCTGGGCATCCTATTCCAGTTTTTCTCCTTTTATAGCGTTCTCATATATCTCGCCCATTGTTTCTGCCAATTCGAGCGAATGAAAAATGAAGAAGCGGTGTTGGAAGGGGTCTTTCCCGAATATCAAACCTATAAATCAAAGACGGCGAGAGTGATTCCCGGAATATACTGAATCCTCGCGCCGGAACGTGGCCAAACTGGCACACGCTACCTCGATCCGCGGCGTCTGTGGCACGAAGATACACGGATCTCGAGATCTAAACTTCTCCGTTCTTCTCGCCAAATCGATAAATAATTGAACTTAGGTCACATGAGGGCCGGAACGGCACAGTCATTGCCGAGAGGTTTTTGGCCTTGGCGTGCCTTAGTCTGCCAGCGGCCGCGAGAAAATTAAAACTTGGGAGAGCCGATGCGACCGATTAAGCATGCAGAGCGGGGATTGACGTTGATTGCCAGTGGCGTTTTCAACGCGATTCAGTCAGTAAATAAATACAAGCCAAATCCTTCATTCACTCCAAAATGGTCGGACAAGCCACTGCTCAAATCGTGGCAAAAGAGCAAGCCAACACTCGGTTGGCCGCGAACTACCGATTCACTTTGTCCGAACTGCGTGATCGAAGCGCGCGAAGCAATCATCAGCGGAAAAAGAGAAGTCACCGACCTCATTAACGAGAAGGTCGGCGAGATCAAAGCACAGATCATCGAGCGCGACGGCCAGATCTGGATGATCAAGGACTGCCCGGTCCACGGTCACTTCGAAGACATGATGGCCATCGACTCCAAGTTTCTCACGCACATCGAGAAAATGTTCCCGGGCCGCGACATCGACGCGCACAACGACGAGAAGCTGCACAATCACGGTTCCAGCACGGTCAAGTATGGTCGCGGCGCGGTGTTGACCGTCGACCTGACCAATCGCTGCAACATGATGTGCGACCCGTGCTTCATGGACGCCAACCAGGTTGGCTTCGTTCATGAGCTGAGCATGGACGAGATCAAAGAGATTCTCGACAACGCGATCACGATCAAACCGCGACGCCAGATGTCGGTGCAGTTCTCCGGTGGTGAGCCTTCAATCTCGCCGCACTTCATCGAAGCGATCAAGTACTCACGCAAGGTTGGTTACAACAGCGTGCAGGCGGCGACGAACGGTATCGAGTTTGCCAAGAGCAAAGAGTTCTGCCGGCAAGCTGCCGAAGCGGGTCTGCGTTACGTTTACCTGCAGTTCGACGGTATCGGAAACGATGCGAACAGTCACCGTCAGGTCGGCAACTTGTTCGACGTGAAGATGCGCGCCATCAACAACCTGCACGAAGCGGGCGTCGAGATCGTTCTCGTCACCACGCTGGTGAACGGCATCAACAACGACCAGGTCGGCTCGATCATTCGTTTCGCGCTCGACAATCCGAAGAAGATCGCGTTCCTTTCGTTCCAACCGGTTTCGTTCACCGGCCGCGACGAAGAGATCACCGAACAGCGTCGCCTGCAACAACGCTACACGCTGTCGCACCTGGCGCACGACGTGAAGGACCAGGTCGGCATCACTGAACCGACACGCGACTGGTTCCCGCTTTCGTTGATGGGCGCCTTCGCCGATTTCGCGGACCTCGTACATGGTCCAAACGCGGAATGGGGCCAGGTCTCCTGCGGTTGTCACCCGAATTGCGGCGTCGGCACTGCGGTGATGATCGACAAAGAAAACAAAGAGATGCGGCCCGTGCCGGAGTTCCTGAACATCCCGGGTCTCGTCAAAGACATGCAGAAGATCACGGACGCGGCGCGCGGCAAGTGGATGTCGAACCTGATGATGGGTCTGGCGCTGTTGAAGCACTACAACCCGTACAACTCGCCGTCGCAGTTCACGCTTTACGAGCTCTTCAAGAAGTTTGACAAGTCGTTCGGCTTGACCGGCAAGAACTACGGCAAAGTCAGCGGCGATCGCACTGAGCAGGACATCCAGGCGCGCCGGTCGGATCGCTGGAACTTCCTGTTTATCGCGGGAATGTGGTTCCAGGATCTGTTCAACTACGATTTCCGTCGCACCGAGATGTGCATCATCCCGTACGGCACGCAGGAAGGTGAGATTTCCTTCTGCGCGTACAACACGGGTATCGGTTGGCGCAATATCATCGAGAACATGCACCAGAACGCGACCGTCGCGAAGTGGTATCAGGAGCACGGCCGTCACGAGATTTTTGCCGGCGGCAAGGACGTGCCGATGGCGGATCCGTCACACAGTCTCATTCTGAACGAAGTCGACTTGACGCGGCCGAACAAGCCGCAGATGGAAGGTCCGAAGACGGCGCACGAGGAAGCTGTGATGATGCGCCAGCTTTATCAGGAAATGGTCTTGAAGAAACAGTCGATCGCGAAGGAAGCCGACAAGCCGGTACAGATCAAGGGTCTGGGCCGGAAGAAGGAGGAACCCGCCGAGGCTGAGGCGGTGCTGGTTTAGTTTTCATCACAGGAGGACACAGAGAGGCACGGATCAATCACCAATTGGTTCTGCCTTTTTGTGTTTTAGCCGGTTTATGGTTAAATAGTGGGCCGAATTTTGGAAGGGAAAGCTGAGAACGAATGGCAATAGTTACTGTTAATCAGGGAGAATCGATCGAGAGCGCGCTCCGACGCTTTAAGCGCAAAGTGATGACCGAGGAGATCATCAAAGATGCGAAGAAGCACGCATTCTTTATCCCCCCGGGTCAGAAGGCGAAACTGAAGTCGGCCCTCGCGCGCAAACGAAACAAGAAGAAGGGCCGGATGCGCATCCCGCGCGATTAGTAGCTCCCCTGCACACGCCGATCTCACCAGTCATCCAACCCGAGTTGTCGCAAAATCCGTGTTGGCTAACACGGATAAAGAGAACGTATGACGCGGATCTTGATCACAAACGATGACGGTATCCACTCCGATGGGCTCGTCAAACTCGAGGAAGCCCTGAAGGAGATCGGCGACGTCTACGTTGTCGCGCCGTCATCCGAGATGAGCGGCGCGTCTCACAGTTTGACCTTGTCGCGGCCGTTGCGTATTCGTCAGCTCGATACGCGTCATTGGTCCGTTGATGGAACTCCGACTGATTGCGTCACACTTGCTCTGAACAAGATCCTTCCCGAAGAGGAACGTCCGGACATCTGCGTTTCAGGTATCAATCACGGAGGTAATCTCGGCGACGATGCGAGTTACTCCGGCACTGTCGCCGGCGCTTTGGAAGCGACTATTCTTAGTGTACCGAGTCTCGCGTTGAGTTTGGTGGCGCGTGAGAATTATGACTTCACGCATGCTGCGGCGTTTGCTGTTGTTGCCACACGAAAAGTGCTCGACGAAGGTTTGCCCGAAGGCACGCTGCTCAACATCAACTTGCCTCCCGGCGAGATCAAAGGCGTGATGGTGACGCGTCAGGGTATTAAGAACGCACGTCCGATCATCAGCGAGCATATCGATCCGCGCGGCAAGCCTTACTTCTGGATCGGTGAAGAATACTTCAACGCCAACTCCGTCGAGGGCACGGATTATCACGCCGTGAAATCCGGTTACGTATCGGTGACGCCGTTACGCGCCGACATGACTGACCATCAGGCGTTGACGGCGATTGAAACCTGGAACTATCTGAAAGACTCCGAACTACTCCACAAGAGCTAAATCAAGTTAAAATTCTCCCGGTGCAAGCAGCCAACAAACATCGCTCCGCTTCACTCCAGGAGTATTCCATTCCCCGAGAGCGTATGGTTGCGCGTTTACGCGATCACTACGGCATCAGAGACATTCGCGTTTTCGAAGCGATGAGAAATGTGCCGCGGCATTGTTTTGTGCCGGAGGCGTTGCAGAGTCGCGCGTATGGCGATCACGCGCTGCCGATCAGTGCGAACCAAACCATCTCGCAGCCTTTCATCGTCGCACGCATGACGGAGTTGCTCGAGCTCGGCGTCGATAGTCGGGTGTTGGAGATTGGCGCCGGATCGGGATATCAGACTGCCGTCCTTTCGCAGATCGCGGCGCAGGTTTATGCGATCGAACGCATCGGCGATCTCGCGCGTGAGGCGCAGGCGCGGATTCGCCAGTTGGAGATCTACAACGCGACTGTGAAGTGTTTCGACGGCACGCTTGGTTGGGCCGCGCATGCACCGTACGACGGCATACTCGTCGCTGCGGGTGGACCAACGATTCCGGAGCCGCTGATTGCGCAACTCAAGATCGGCGGTCGCCTGGTGGTGCCTGTCGGTGATTCGCGTGATAGTCAACGATTGATACGAGTCGTAAAGATGGAGAGAGGACGCAGGGAAGAGGACCACGGGCGCTGCGCGTTTGTGCCGTTGATTGGGCAACACGGTTGGAGCGATCATTAAATCCGTGTTTTGTTCTGACATCGAAACCACATGGTTGCAAAAATAATCGCTATTCTCTCCAGCTTCATCATCGCTACGATCTCGACGCTGGGATACTCCGGGATCGTGTTGTTGATGGCGATCGAGTCGGCATGCATACCGTTGCCGTCCGAGATCATCATGCCTTTCTCGGGGTACCTGGTGTCCAAAGGCGAACTGAATCTTTGGGCCGTTGGGGTGGCGGGCGCGGTTGGTTGTGTGCTCGGATCGCTCGTCGCTTACTGGGCGGGCATGTACGGCGGGCGTCCGTTTATCGAGAAGTACGGTCGGTACATTTTGTTGTCGCGGCACGATCTCGATCTGGCGGATCGCTGGTTCGGGAAGTATGGCGAGTGGATCGTGTTCACGGCTCGTTTGTTGCCGGCGATTCGCACGTTCATCGCCTTTCCCGCGGGCGTCGCACGCATGAACCTCACTCGCTTCTGCATCTACACCTTCGCCGGCTCGCTGCCGTGGTGTCTGGCTCTTGCGTACGTGGGCCAAAAGCTCGGCGAGCAATGGGACAAGGACGACACGTTGAAGACGTGGTTCCATCGCTTCGATTTCGTCATCGGCATCATCGGCGTGCTTTTCGTGGCGTGGTGGGTCTGGCGCCACATCAAACACTCCCGCCCACACTCAGAAAAACCCGCACCCAACACGAGCGTCGCCAACGACTGACTCCCAGCGAACGACTGATTTTCAGCCGGCAGCGATGCCGTGGCATTGGAAATGACAGGCCCACCGGGTACGAAAGAATTTCTCGCCGAGATCTTCAGTTAGACGGTTCTTCGTCTGTCAGTCAAAGGATCAACCAAAGAGTAGTAGGCCCGCGCGTCGTAAGAGTTTTGTAAATGTGCGGGTGAAATTGTTGATTTATTTAGTCGACGCACGGATACTTCGAACGAGCAGCGAGTAATACCCCATGAAAATCACTCCTCATTATCGCAACTGCCATCTCTGCGAGGCGATCTGCGGGATCGAGATCACTGTTCGAGACACTCAACAACTCGAGATTCGCGGCGACAAGGACGATCCGTTTAGTCGCGGGTACATTTGTCCGAAGGCCGTTGCACTGCAGGACCTTCACTTCGACAAGGACCGTCTGCGGCAGCCGGTTCGTCGTACCGCGAACGGTTGGGAACAGATCACGTGGGATGAAGCGTTTGCGGAAGTCGCGCATAATTTAAAACGCATTCGCGCGCAACACGGGCGAGACTCGCTCGCTACCTATCTCGGCAATCCCAGCGTTCACAACTACGGCGTGATCCTGTTCGCGCCGGGGTTCATTCGCAGTCTCAAGACTCGCAACCGGTTTTCGGCGACGTCGGTGGACCAACTGGCCCATCATCTCGCTTCGTACCTGATGTTTGGTCATCAACTGCTCTTGCCGATTCCCGATCTTGAACGCACGAAGTTTTTCCTGATGCTGGGGGCGAATCCGGCAGTTTCGAATGGCAGCATGATGACGGCGCCTGGGATGGGCCGGCGGTTGGAGGAGATTCGGCGACGCGGCGGGAAGATTGTTTTGATCGATCCGCGTTTCAATGAGACTGCGCGGTTCGTCAATCAGCATCTGTTCATCCGACCGGGAACAGACGTGTTGTTGTTGCTGGCGATGTTGCAGGTCGTGTTTGCCGAAGGACTGACGAAGCCTGGTCCATTGGCTGCATTTACAAAAGGCGTTGAGACTGTCGCGGATCTTGTGTCTGCGTTCACTCCGGAGCGGGTCGCCGCGACTACCGGTATCGAAGCGGAGCAGATACGTGTGTTGGCGAGAGAGTTTTCGTCCGCGGAGTCGGCGGTGTGTTACGGGCGGATCGGCGTCAGCACGCAGGAGTTTGGTGGCGTCTGTCAGTGGCTGATCAACGTGCTCAATATCGTGACGGGCAATCTCGATCGACCGGGCGGTGTGATGTTTACGCTGCCTGCGTTCGATCCGGTTAACGCGCCGCGATCGCTCGCGCCGCGCGGGAGTTATGCGCGAAGACTTACGCGTGTGCGCAAGCTGCCGGAGTTCAGTGGAGAGTTTCCGGTGGCGGCGATGGCGGAAGAGATTCTGACGCCGGGTGAGGGTCAGATTAAGGCGCTCGTCACTGTCGCGGGCAATCCGGTGCTGTCGACGCCCAATGGACGAGAGTTGGATCGCGCGTTGTCGGGTTTGGAGTTCATGGCATCGATCGATTGTTACATCAACGAGACGACCCGGCACGCGCACATCATCCTGCCGCCGACGTCAGCGCTCGAGCGTGGTCACTACGATGTCGCTTTTCACCTGCTTGCCGTTCGTAACGTGACGAAGTTCTCGCCGCCGCTGTTTGCGCGAGACGCGAACGCGAAACACGATTGGGAGATCCTGGTCGAGTTGCAAACGCGCATGACGGAGGGAGGACTTGCGGATCGAGTTAAGGCTTCGTTGATGAAACGTTTCCTGGGACCGGAGAGACTGTTGGATCTCGGACTGCGTCTCGGGCCTTACGGCGGGCGTCTCAATCCGTTCTCGAGTGGTCTAACGCTGCGGAAGGTCCAGAAAGCTGAACACGGAATCGATCTTGGTCCAATGTCGTCGTGCCTGCCAAAACGTTTGTGCACCGCTGACAAACAGATCGATTTAGCGCCCGGACCGTACGTCGCCGACGTCGCCCGAATCAAAAGCAAATTCTTAGATCTTCCGGTTGCAAATGCTAACGGCCACCTGCAATTGATCGGCCGCCGTCAACTGCGCGGTAACAACTCATGGATGCACAACACGGAACGCCTGCTGCGCGGCAAACCGCAATGCACCATCATGATGCACCCCGCAGACGCCGCGCACCGCAATCTCTTGTCCGGTCAAACCGTACTCGTGAAATCGCGCGTCGGCTCAATCGAAATACCGCTCGAAACATCAGACGAGATGATGCGCGGCGTCGTCAGCATTCCCCACGGTTGGGGCCACGATCGTCTCGGCATTAACCTGACAGTCGCCCAACAACACCCTGGCACCAGCATCAACGACCTCACCGACGCGCTCGCCATCGACCCCCTCAGCGGCACCGCCGCCTTCAACGGCACTTTGGTAACGGTCGAAGCAGCCACCAAAGAACACGTGCGTTAATAACAGTCCATCGTGTTGTCAGGCCACGCTGACGAGGTGGCCCATCTTCTCTTTCTTCGTCTTCAAGTAGCCGGCGAAGAAATCGTGCGGTTCAACTTCGAGTCGCACGCGCTCGACGACGTCGAGGCCGGCCTGGCGGAGGGCGCGAATCTTTGCCGGGTTGTCGGACATGACGCGCACCTCGCGCAGTCCGAGCTCGAGCAGGATCTCGGCGCACTGTCCGTAACTTCGCGTGTCGACCGCGAAGCCGAGTCTCTCGTTCGCTTCGATCGTGTCGGCGCCTTCGTCCTGCAACGCGTAAGCGCGGATCTTGTTGATGATGCCGATGCCGCGTCCTTCCTGTTGCTGATAGACGATCGCGCCGTGACCCTCCTGCTCGATCAGTTTCATGGCGGCCTCGAGTTGCCGGCCGCAATCACACTTCACGGAACCGAACACGTCGCCTGTCATGCACTGCGAATGGATCCGTACGACGGTTGGTGTGTTGGGGCGCAGTTCGCCTTTGACGAGCGCGACGAACTCTTCCGCGGAGTTCAGCGACCGAAAACCGATGATGCGAAACTCACCTCGCTCCGTGGGGAGCCGTGCTTCCGCGACGCGCGCAACGCTGGCCGGCGTGACGTTCGTGTTGCTGCAGGGAATTAGTCTGAGTCCCATTCTGTTTCTCCGAATGATCTGTCAGCCAGATGACAATCGCGGCATCTGGCTGACAGAAATGTAAAAACAATCAACGTTGCACCCGCGCAGTTACAGCGACTTCAAATACTCCACCAGATCAACTTTCTGCTGCTCCGTCAGGCCTGTGCCGAAGAGCGTGTTGTAGTGGTCGACGATGTCGCGCAGCGTTGGGAAGCGACCGTCGTGATAGAAGCCACCCTTCTGGTGTGTCCATAAGCCCTTCAACGGGGAGGTGCGGTAGTGCTCGTCCGGCGAACGCTTGGCCTGAAAGTCGTCGACGCCAACCTCTTGCGGTGTGTGCATATTCCAACCAGGCTCAGTGAAGATCGGCGGCACGTGACATGTCGCACACTTCGCTGTTCCGTTGAAGAGCGCCTGACCACGCGCGGCCGCCGCAGCGTCAAAACTTCCGGGAGGTGCAGACGGCGCAGGTATAGCGAGTTGATAGAAGTGCAACGCCGGCAACTTCGGCGTGATCAAGTCCGGAGTGTTGCGCACGTTGCCAAACCCCGCGCGCGCAGCGATCGGAAACTTCGCCGCGTCGTTCAGACGCGGATCGTAGAACGTCCCTTGCCCGTGCATCTCGAGGTTCGCAACGAAAGCGTTCCAGTGCGTCACCGATCCCCAACCGGTCCACGTATGAAGATTCACGCCAGATAGTCCGAACGCAGGTGGGATTAGCGTCGCTCCGGAAACGTTTGTTCCGGTGACCACACCATTCGTTACTTGCTGTGGATTGAAAGCCTTGCCGTCGAGAAACAGTTCCGCGTCAAACTTTCCCGGCCCCCAACTCTGCAACACGCTCCGCACAGTCGCCTGATCGACGCCGAGCAGATCCGCAACGGGCTGAAGGTTCGGCGCCAACGCCACGATCGCGCCGACGTTGAGATCGCGATTGGCCCAACCGTCGAGACGATGTCCGATACCAGGCGCGAACGAGTCGTCGACCGTCGAGTGACAAAGAGCGCAAGTGATACCGACCGCCTGAAGGTTTCCGGACGTGCTGAAGGTGCCTTTCACGCCGAGCACTGCCTCGAGTTTGAGCAACGCGAGTGTCGTCGCCGGATCATCGAGATTTATCCGACCTTGCTTTAACCGTGCGATGAGCTGTTGCGGCAGGGCGTCTGAGTCGACTTTCAAACCGACCGCCAACGCGGTCTTCGGATTCACGCCTGGTCCAACGCCACCAAGATTCGCGCCGGCGATCGCGCGGTGGAGTTGCAGCGCGTCACTCCAAAACGCCTCGTCGCCGAAAGTGTCGAAACGAAAAGTCTGTTTGCCTTCCACAAGCATTCGTTGCGCGTTTGCTTCGGCGATGCGCTCAGCTTCGGTGAGCTGCCCTTTCTTTTGGCCCTCTCCCTCGTCCGAACTCGCATTGCTTCGTGCGCCGAGAAAAACGGTAATTGCCGCGACTGCGAAGAGCACGACGACAATCTTCATGAGCGTGCGTTCCATGATGATTCTCCTGTGTCAGTTAACGGGAACCGTACTCCTGGCTGAGTCGAGCGAGTGCGAGGGCGCCGAGTGATAGACCGAAATCGCGGAGCGCCACGTCGAAGTAGCCGGGAATCATGAGCAGGTTGACCACGATCAGCAGCAGCCACGCCGAGACGACGTACGCGAAGAGACGCGGCTTGAAGGCGACGCCGAGTCCGGCCACGATCTCGATCACGCCGACGGCGAGCATCAATTCGTGTCCGTGACCGCCAGTAAGGTTCTTAACGAAGGGGGGAAGATACTGCTCCCAATTGACGAGCAGGTTGAAGAATTTATCGAGCCCCGCGACGATGGGCGCGACGGTGAAGGCGGTGCGCAGGATCAGATAGGCCTGGTAGCCCGGACTTGTCGCAGCGACGGATTCGTCGTGAAGGGAAGTAACTCGTGATGAACTGGGAAATGCCTGAGCCATTTTCTTTTCTCCTTGCAGAAATTGCTTTGATTTATTAACGGCTCCATAAAATACTACTCTTCTTCAATAAGTCAAGTGTTTATTTGACTAATTGTGTTTTCTGAGAAAAGCGGCTAGAATTCGTGGCTGGGGAAGGGAGGTCAGTCGAGTGGATAAGCGATTTTTTGAAAGCACGCGGGGACAGATCGTCACTATCCTGCGCAGCTCGCCGTGCACGGTCGAAGAGTTGGCGGGCAAGCTCGAACTGACCGACAACGCGGTCCGCGCGCATCTGTTAACTCTCGAACGCGACGGTCTCGTGCGTCAGAGCGGTCTGCGCCGAGGCCCACGAAAACCGCATTTCACCTACGTCCTGACGCCTGAAGCAGACGCGCTTTTCCCGAAAGCTTACGACGCACTGTTGAACCATCTCATCGCCGTTCTCAAGACTCGTTTGGATCAACCGGAGATTGAAGAAGTCCTGCGCGAAGTGGGACGCACAGTCGCGGCGAATGCGCCCGCGTATCGAAATGCAGATCTGAAGCGTCGGGTTGAGACCGCACAGAACGTGCTCGAAGCGATGGGCGGGTCGACTTACGTTGAAGAGCAAGACGACAAGATCGTGATCCGCGGTAACGGCTGTCCTCTCGCCACCGCGGTAAGTGTTCATCCGGAGATGTGCCGGTTGGCAGAGACTCTCGTCTCGGAAATCGTGGAAGCTCCGGTTCACGAACACTGCGATCGAGAAGGACGCCCGAACTGTCGGTTTGAGATCGACGCGTCGGGGAAAGATCGCTCAGCGCCGGCGAAAGATTCCAATTAAATTTTCCTCCCCGGTTTTCGCGAGGTATAATCCCCCACCCGATATTACAAAACCTCAGTCAGCGAAAACATCCATGACTTCTCAATCATTTGATGGCGCCGCAGAAGCGCCCAAACGCAGCGTCAGTGCCGATCCGATCGCGGAGTTCTACACGAGCAATCCCTTTCCGCCTCCGCTCGAAAATCTCGAACGTGCGGTGGAGCTTTACAAAGACGAAAACGTTTCCCGGGCTGAGTTTCATATCTTATGGCCGGACCGAAAATACCGCGCCGATTTGGACGTGCTCGTCGCGGGATGTGGAACGTGGCAGGCTGCGAAATATGCGATCGGCCATCGGGATGCGAGGGTGGTCGCGATCGATGTGAGCCCAACAAGCCTCGATCACACGAAGCGACTGAAGCAGAAGTACAACCTGACGAACCTCGAGGTGCGACAACTGCCGATCGAGAACGCGAGCGATCTGGGTCACCGCTTCGATCACATCATCTGCACCGGTGTGTTGCATCACCTCGCGGATCCCGACGCAGGTCTGCGTGCGCTGCGCTCTGTGTTGAAGCCGGACGGTGCGATGTACTTGATGGTTTACGCGCCGTACGGCCGGACCGGCGTTTACATGATGCAGGAATACTGCCGCACGCTCGGCATCGAAGCGTCGTACGAAGAGATGCGCGATCTGATTTCAGTGTTGAAGATGCTGCCGCCGCATCATCCGGTTCTCGCTGCGCAAGGCGGATCGCGGGAGTTTACAAACAGCGAAGCGCTCGTCGACGTACTGCTCAACCCGCGTGACCGCGCGTACTCAGTGCCGCAGTTGTTTGAATTTCTCGAACGCAGCGATCTGGTGCTCGGACGTTGGTACTGGCAGGCCGCCTATTTGCCACAGTGCGGTTATATGGCGAGGACGCCGCACGGCGAACGATTGGCCGAACTGCCGGAACCGCAGCGTTACGCGCTGATGGAATTGTGGCGCGGATTGATGAGCACGCACAGTTTCGTTGCTTATCGAAGTGATGCGGACCATGCGAAGGCGACGATTCATTTCGACGACGACGAGTGCTTGCGTTACGTGCCGGTCCGTATGACGTGGACCGCGTGCGTGCCGCAGTCGCCGCCGATGGGCGCAGCGGGCGTCCTCGTCAACCAGACACACGTGTTTCAAGACCTGTTTGTTGTCGTTAATGACCGACAAAAACGAATGTTTGACGCCATCGACGGCCGGCGCAGCATCGCTGAGATTCTGGCGAGTGCGAACGAGGACGACACCGCGGACGTACGCGATTTTTTCGAAACGCTCTGGTGGCACGACCAGGTAGTCTTCAATACATCACGCACCGAGTCTGAATAAAAACTATGTCGGAAGACGATTCACTTCGAAAACACGTGCTCTATCTTCTGCGCGGCGGCGGCGCGCACATGTCGTTCGACGACTTCGTCAACAGCTTTCCGCCAGACTTATGCAACCGGCAGATTGACGGCCTGCCGTACACACCGTGGCAGGTGCTCGAACACATGCGCGTCGCGCAGTGGGACATACTCGAGTTCAGCCGCGACGCAGACCACGTCTCGCCCGAGTTTCCCAAAGGCTATTGGCCCAAGCCGGACGAACTCGGCACGCCGGCGTTGTGGCAGAAGACCGTCGACGAATTTCGTAACGACCTGCAACAGATGGAAGCGCTCGTCGAGAACGCCTCAACCGATCTGCACGCGAAGCTAGCTCACGGCGACGGCCAAACAATCCTGCGCGAAGCTCTTTTAATTGCCGATCACAATGCGTATCATCTCGGCGCCCTCGCAGTGATGGCGCGAATCCTCAAAGCCAGTCCGTAGCTCTACGAAACCACCTCAACACGGGAGGCGAAACATGTCATTGTCGGAACTTGAATCACAGTTGAATGATGCTCTCAGCCGGTTCAAGTGGAGCGATGTCGAGAAGCTCTGCAAGGACATTATCGACCTGATCAGATCGAGTCCGGCGCCCATCCACGCGGACACCGCCAAGCGAATACTCGGTGCGCTGCGACGCAAACGACAGTTTATGTCGATGATGCCGCTCGCGGAAGTGATGATCCGTTCAGGCGTAGACACGTTTCCAGTCCGTCGCCACTACGCTCAAGCGTTAATCGATCAAGGCGTGTTGACTCCGGCCGAGAGACTGTTGGAGTCGGTATTGGCCCAGGCGCCGGCAACTTCTTTCGACAATCGCGAAGCGCACGGTCACGTCGGCCGCATTTACAAGCAGCTTTACGTCGACAACAACGATCCGAATTCTCCTGCGAATCGATTAAACCTGGAGCATGCGCTGAAAGAGTACTTCAGCGTTTATGCAGACGATCCACTGCAAAGTTGGTGGCATGGAATCAACGCCGTCGCGCTGATCGCTCGAGCGAAGCGAGACGGCGTTGCGCTGAGCGGATATCCGGCGTCAGAAGATCTGGCAAGGGAGATCCTCGCAGCCATTGAAAAGGAAAAAGAGAAGCGCGACGACTTACCGGCGTACGACTGGGCCACGAAAGTTGAAGCACATTTGGCAGTCGGCGAGATAGCTGAGGCTGCGGAGACAGCGTCGATCTACGTCGATCACCCTGGCGCGGATGCTTTTGAAATTTATAGTACGTTGCGACAGTTCATGGAGGTTTGGCAGTTGAATGAGACTGATCCTCCCGGAAGTCTCCTGCTGCCGATTCTGCGCAGCAGCTATCTCGAGAAATCCGGCGCGATGGTTGAAGGCAAGCCGGAAGACTTGAAGGCCGAAGCCCAGGCGCTCGACAAAAACATGGACAAGTTCGAAGCGGTATTCGGACCGGATCGGATGCAGACGTTGATTTGGTACAGGCTGGGTCTGGAGCGCTGTGATTCGGTTGCGCGGATCGAGAGACGCAACGGGCAAGGTCATGGCACGGGTTGGTTAGTGAATGCCGCCGAGTTTTTTCCGGGCGAGCCGGGCGTGCTGGTGCTGACGAACGATCATGTGATCAGTCAGTACCCGAACAAGCATCCGAAAGCAATCGCTCCGAACGAGTGTCGGGTCAATTTTCAGGCGGCGGGCGAGGTGCTGGACGTCGAAGAAACGGTTTACTGGTCTTCTCATTACTCGCAACTCGATGCAACGTTTCTCAAGTTGAAGCGGGAGCCGAAAGCTCCGGCCCTGCCGCTCTACACTTCGGCCTTAGCAATGAAGGAGCCGCCGCCGCGCATGTACATCATTGGTCATCCGAGCGGGCGCGACCTGGAGATCTCGCTGCAAGACAATTACCTCGTCGCCTGCAACGAAACATTCGTTCACTATCGAACTCCGACCGAACCGGGCAGTTCCGGCAGCCCGGTCTTCGAACCCGTCGGCTGGGAGGTCGTCGCGCTGCATCACCGCGGGACAGACAGGATGAAGCGCATCGACGGGAAGGATGGTTTCTACGAGGCAAACGAAGGCGTGTCGATCATGAAAATTCAGGCCGAGACAAGCAAAACGAAAAGCGCTTAGGCCTCGGGTTCAGCGTAACTTGCGTTGCGCTACAACGTAGTCCAGTGAAAACCGGTCGTAGCTCCGCAGCATGAACACAAAAAGTAACAGCGCAAGCCGTGGGATTACGTGTGTGTGAAACTCGTAGAGCGGGTCGGCGAGCAAATGTCCGAAGGTCACAACTGCCAGAACGAAACCAAGAGCCACCAGCGCTTCTCGCACCCGCAACCCGAGAATCACCATCGCACCGGCGATCAGTTCGATAAACGGAATAACCACACCCGTGGCCCAGAGCGACCACACCGGAAGAAACGTGTCGGCAAAGGGCAGGAAATACTTGCGTGCGTGATTGAGTGGTCCAAGTTGGAAAACCTTCATCACGCCCGCCATAAAGAAAATTAACCCGAGTACGAGACGTGCAAACAGAACCGCCCAGGCTCGATCGATATCTGTGGCGGCCGTCAACTCCCGCTGACTCATAGCGGTCCTCCTTCAGTTATTCAGCTTGATGTTCGTTCAAGGTCCGAACCTGCGTGAAATCCGGAGTATACGGCCCGACTAACGTTGCCGCTATGGGAATTGAACTAATCACACTCGTATAATTCGGCAACGTTATGTCGATCGATTTTTGGCAGAGGCAAATCGGTAGAGCTACGGAACTCATCCGCGCGAGCGGCGGGGCGGAGGAGCTTTTACGTTTCTATCGGCAGTTGTTGAGGGCGCAGGCACAGGTCTACCAGTATTGCGCCAGTCATCACCGATCTTTTTCAGGTGAGCTGGAGCAGGATCTGGCAATACTTCATCCGGCGTTCGCGTCGATTCTTGATGCGGCGGAGGAGGCTGGATCGAAACCCCTCGTTGAGCAGGCGCGCAGTTTGAAGAGCGCAACGAGTGAGGACCTCGATCGAATGTTGCTGACCTACTGGCACGAGCCTTCAGATACGGAGTTTTTCGCGAAGGCGTTTCTACAACCGTATGGTCAATACTTAGCGTCAGCCGCGATCGAGTCGATCGATCGAAATGTGCAGGTTTCGGAAAGGCGGTGCCCGTTCTGCGGCGGCAAGCCGCAACTCAGCATCCTGCAAAACAAGGAACCCGGCGCGGAGAGTGGCAACCGCGATCTGATGTGCGCGAAGTGTCTCTCGGTGTGGCCGTTTCGACGCGCAGTGTGCGCGAATTGCGGCGAGGAGCAACCGTCCAAGCTCGCGTATTTTCAATCATCCACACACGATCACGTGCGCGTCGAGGCGTGCGATACTTGCAAACATTATCTCAAGGGCGTCGATCTGACGCGGTTCGGAAACGCGCAGCCGCTGGTTGATGAAGTGGCAGCCGCGCCGTTGGATTTGTGGGCGACCGAGCATGGCTACACGAAGATCGAATTGAACCTCGTTGGATTATGATTTCGCGTTGACATTTACTCCGCGGAACGCCTAATCTCAGTACACGATTTCCCCTTCAGTTTCCCTGGCCTTACCGCAGTTCCCCCAATGCAAACGGAGGATCTCGGTCATGGATCTGTCCAGAAGAACATTCATCAAGACAACGATCGCGGGAAGTGTTGGTCTATCCGCGTTCGGTTTCGATCTCGCGCCGGTCTATGCGCAAACGCAGGGCCTGAAGATCGAGCGGACGACCGAAACGCGCAGCACATGTCCCTATTGTTCGGTCAGTTGCGGCGTCATCATTCACACGATTGGTGACCGGGCCAAGAACGTCACTCCGCAAGTAGTTCACGTCGAGGGTGATCCCGATCATCCAATCAATCGCGGCACACTGTGTCCGAAAGGCGCGTCGCTCGAGCAGGAGATCTCCAACGAGCGACGCCTGGTGAAGCCGCAGGTGCGCCGGCCCGGTTCGGACCACTGGGAAGACATTTCCTGGGACGATGCGTTCAATCAGATCGCCCGCATGGTGAAGAAAACCCGTGACGAAACGTTTGTGGATAAAGACCAGAACGGTTACACGGTCAATCGCTGCGAGGGCATCGGTTGGACCGGCGGCTGCACTGACACGAACGAGCTGAATTATCTCGCGATCAAGGCAATGCGCAGCCTCGGGGTCTGCTACTTCGAAACGCAGGCCCGAGTTTGACACGGTCCGACGGTCTCCAGTTTGGGGCCCACCTTCGGACGCGGCGCAATGACCAACGGCTGGGTCGACATCAAGAACACCGACATGATGTTGATCATGGGTGGCAATCCGGCCGAGAACCACCCGTGTGGCTTCAAGTGGGCCATCGAAGCAAAGCTGCGACGCAATGCGAAGATGATCGTCGTCGATCCACGCTTCACGCGCACTGCCGCTACCGCCGATCTCTTTCTACAGATTCGCGCCGGCACTGACATCGCCTTTCTCGGTGGACTAATCAACTACGCGATCCAGAACAATCGCATCGCCAAAGACTATCTCGTCAATTACACAAACGCGGCTTTCGTCATCAAAGATGGATTCAAACTGCCGGAAGATGGTTTGTTTTCCGGCTACGATGCCGGCAACGCCGTTTACGATCCGCAAACATGGAACTACGAACAGGGCGGCAATCTTGGTCCACCTCCTGCGACGCCCGCGACTTCATCAGGCCAAGCCACCGGCGACCAAATCAAGACGGGACAGGAACCGGCTAAACGCTTCGAGCGTGAATCGCCGCCGGTGCAGTCCAGACCATCCACACCTCCAGACAGAGGACAATCATCGGCAGGCGGCGTGATGAGCAGTCAGACTGGCGGCGGTCACCAAGCTGCCGGCGGACCAGGCGCCGCTGCGCAAGGTGGTCCAAAACCGCCGCCGATGTTGCCGCCGAATACGGCGTACGATCTCTCGCTGCAACACGAACGCACAGTCTTCCAGTTGTTGAAGAAGCAGTTTTCGCGTTACACGCCGGAAATGGTCGAACGCATCACAGGAATTCCGAAGGACCAGTTTCTGAAAGCAGCCGACTTCTTTACTTCCATTCGCAAAGACGGCGACACGAAGAGGGCGGCGACGATCATCTACGCCGTCGGCTGGACGCAGCACACAACGGGCACGCAGATCATTCGTACTGCCGCGATCCTGCAATTGCTACTCGGAAATGTTGGCCGCTCCGGCGGTGGAGTGAACGCGCTTCGCGGTCACTCGAACATCCAGGGCGCGACGGACATGGGCGGTGTGTTCGACATCTTTCCAGGCTACCTAAAGATCCCCGCTCCTTCCGATGTGGATCTCGCGACGTTTCTGAAACGCACGACGCCGACGCCGTCGAAACCCGACGCCTGGGACTCGTACAACTATTGGTCCAACACGCCGAAGTTCATGGTGTCGTTTTTGAAGGCCATGTACGGCGACGCGGCGAAGAAAGAGAACGATTTTGCCTATCAATATCTTCCGAAGATCGATCGCAAGTATTCGTGGACCGAAATGTGGGACTTCATGTACCAGGGCAAGGTCAAAGGCCTGTTCGCGTTTGGCATGAATGGAGTTGCCATCGGTCCTAATTCACACAAGAACATCGAAGCACTCAAGAAAGCCGACTGGCTCGTCGTCTGTGATCTTTATCCGGAAGAGACGGGTGAGTTTTGGAGAGCGCCGGGCACAACGCCGGAGCAGATGAAGCAGATCAACACCACCGTCTTTCGTCTGCCGGGCGCGGGTTTCGCCGAGAAAGACGGCACGTTCGTCAACTCAGCGCGGTGGTTGCAATGGAAACACGCAGCGCTGCCGCCGCCGGGTGAGGCGAAGGTGGACCAGGAGATTCTGGCGCGCATCTTTTTGAAGGTCCGCGATCTTTACGCTGCTGAAGGCGGGAAGTTTCCCGATCCGATCATCAACATCTCGTGGCCCTACACGACGCCCCAGAACCCTTCGCTCAGCGAAGTGGCGAAAGAGATCAACGGGCGTGCGCTCGCCGATCTTACCGACGAACAGTTGTTTCCCGGTCAAACGATCAAGGCCGGCCAACAAGTACCCGGATTTGCGTGGCTGCGTGATGATGGGACGACTGCGTGCGGCAACTGGCTCTATTCAGGATCGTGGACCGAGGCTGGTCCACAATCGCAACGTCGCAGCACGGACGATCCTTCGGGGCTTGGCATTTATCCGAACTGGGCGTGGTCGTGGCCGGCGAATCGCCGCGTTATGTACAACCGCGCGTCCTGCGATCCTTCCGGTAAACCGTGGGACGTCGAACGCCGCCAGATTTGGTGGAACGATGCGCAACAGAAGTGGGTCGGCAATGACGTTCCCGATTTCAAAGCGGACTCGCACCCGAAGGACCACATGGGCCCGTTCATCATGAATCCCGAGGGAGTCGGTCGCATCTTCGGTCCGCTCGCAGCCTTCGCGGATGGTCCATTTCCCGAACATTACGAGCCGATGGAAAGTCCGATTGCCAATCCGTTGCATCCGAACCAGTCAAACAGTCCGGTTGCTAAGAAGTACAAGACCGATCTCGATAAATTCGGCACGCCGGATCAGGGCTTCAACATCGTGTGCACGACTTACCGGTTAACTGAACACTATCACTATTGGACCAAGAACAATCCGATGAACGTGCAGCTTGTGCCCGAGCCGTTTGTCGAGATTCCCGCGCAGCTTGCCGACCGCATCGGAATCACAGGCGGCGAACGAGTCAAGGTGTCGAGCGCGCGCGGAGAATACATCGCCAAGGCGATGGTTACGAAGCGGATCAAGCCGATGATGATCGACGGCAAGGAGACGTATCAGGTCGGAATTCCGATTCACTGGGGCTACCGCGGCATCCAGGAAGACGAAGGCAAGACGGCGCTCAATCCCGTCAATCGTCTGTCGCCGGCCGCGATCGATCCGAATGCTTTTACGCCTGAGTTCAAAGGTTTTCTCGTGAAGATCGAGAAGGTGTGACGATGAGTAATCCGCGAACAATGCAGATTCAGGAGATCTCGGCGCATCCGGGACCTGTTCCCGGTCGAGGCGCTCGACGCGAGCCCGAAGTCTGCAAATACATCGACGTCACGACGTGCATCGGGTGCAAAGCATGCGAAGTCGCTTGCGTCGAGTGGAACGATCATCCGTTTCGCGAGACTGTGTTCGACAACACGTATCAGACGATGCCGACGACGGAGTGGAACTACTGGAACCTGATCAAGTTCGTCGAGCATGAGCGCGACGGCAACTTCATGTGGCTGATGCGCAAGGACCAGTGCATGCACTGCGAGGATCCGGGATGTTTGCGTGCGTGTCCGGCGGACGGCGCCATCATCAAGTATGAAAACGGCATCGTCGATTTTCAGCAGGAGAACTGCATTGGCTGTGGTTACTGCATCTCGGGATGTCCGTTCGACATTCCGAAGTTTAATCCGACAACGAAGAAGGTCTTCAAGTGCACGCTTTGTTCGGATCGTGTCGGACAAGGACTCGAACCTGCGTGCATCAAGGCCTGCCCAACGGGTTGTCTGCACTTCGGCACGAAGCAGGACATGGTCCAGATCGCGCGTACTCGAGTTTCGCAACTGCAAAACGTGTCGGGGTTCGCAAACGCCGGTGTTTACGATCCGCAATCGATCGGCGGCACGCACGTGATTTACGTGCTGCACGACCTGACGAACCCGGGACTGTACGGTGGTTTGCCGGCGAACCCTGTTATTCCGCCGAGTTACACAGTTTGGAAGTGGCTCTTTAAACCAACGGGACTGCTGATGGCGATCCTGGGCGTGTTCGCGGTGTTCTTCCATCGCATCACAGCGGGACCAAAGTTGCCGCAACCTGAATCGGACGTCGTGATCACGGAACATCCGGATGAGGGCGAGAGTCGCAGAAGGGAAGCGCCATGAGTTCTTCTGTCGAGCGATTTGATCGAGAAGCACGCGAAGAGTTTGGCCGGTACGGCCGCACTGTGGTCCATCGCGGTGAACTGCTGCGTCATCCGGTCTACACGAGGGTGCTGCATTGGTCGGTGGCAATTTTTTTCGTACTGGCGCTGTTGTCCGGTTTTGCGATTTATTCGCCGTGGCTTTATCGCTGGTTCGCGCCGCTGTTCGGTGGTGGCGCAAGGACGCGGCTGCTGCATCCGTGGTTCGGCTTGGCATTCACGATCGCGTTCTTCTTTCAATTCCTGAACTGGTTTGCGCCGATGGCGTGGCGTGAAGCCGACACGCGCTGGACCAAACGTCTGCGGGCCTATGTATCGAACCGAGAAAAGCTCGAGCCACCGGAGACAGGCTTCTTCAATGCTGGTCAGAAACTGTATTTCTGGGCCATCGTAGTGAGTGCGGTACTATTTCTGATCACTGGCATTCTCATGTGGTTTGACAATCTCTCGCCTCGCTGGGTCGTAGCTGTGAGCTATGTCATCCACGATATTGCCGCGTTGATCATGCTCGCCGGATTTATCATTCACGTTTACGAAGGCACGGCAGCGCAACCGGGTACGTTTCGCTCGATGATCGACGGCACGGTTTCGCGAGCGTGGGCCTGGACGCACCATCCCGGCTGGTACGGCGACGTCACCGGCCGCGACCCACGCAAAGATTACGAAGCCGCACGCGACAGAAGCGAACGAGCATCACGCGAGTAGCTTTTCTTCAGTCGCCGGCGCCTAACGACTTACGACACTTTTGAGTTTACAAAGTGCTCGATACTCGCTTTTTCAAAAATGAAAACGGCGAGAATTTCGTCGGCGCGGCGGGTTCGTTTGTAGTGAATGACGACCAGGCCACTCTGCGGCTCGATCCGGAAGGCATTCGCGTCAGCCCGCACGGCACGTTTTACGTTTCCGACGCCGATTTGAATCTCGCCGCTACGATTCCGGAAAAGATCGAAGGACTAGCGTGGGGACCCGATCTGCCTGATGGACGTCACGTGCTTTACGTCATCTCGGACAACGATCTGAACCCGAGTCTGGCGACGCAGATCTACGCCTTTGCGATTGACCCCTCGTTGTTGAACTTTCAACCGCAGTTAATTCACGGACCGCTTTATCCACCGGGGGGCAAGTCAAGAAGGCGCTAAAGAATTTAAGGTAACCAACATTTAAGTTGACGGTAATGCAGCGTTAGCATCGTCACACTAAAAGAGAGTTGCCTTTCCTTCGCACAGTTGATGCTTTTATGTGAACGAACTCTGGTTCCCCTGACGGTGCTTCGGAAGGTTCCCGCCAGCAACTTCCCATCTACGGTTTGGTGACAAGGCCCCGGGATACCCACCCGGGGCCGTTTGTTTGTGACACCAGGGATCAGTGCATTGCAAGATTAAATTTATTCCCGTTCTTCCGCCCAGAAGATCCATTCTGCGCCGTTCGTGTGTTTCTCCCGCGGGGCCAACAATCCCCGTTCTTCCAGCAACGTGCGCGCGTGCCGATGTAAATCATTACAACACGCGTTTCAGTTTAGGTCTGACGGCGCAAGAGAAGTCCGATCTTGTCGAGTATCTGAAGTCGCTTCCTGAACGAGAGTAGGGAAGCGCAGGGCGTCAGATCCCGCTGTCTGGCGCCCTTAATTTCTACGACTAATCCGGAGCGTTACGAGTCCGTCACATGACGATTGCGAAACATGTGGAGGTGCTGCTGAGTCCGTCTCTTGACGTGTATATTAATGGTCATGAGCAGCACCGTAGTTGAAACAGACGATTCGCGCCAACAATCAGACAGTTCGATTTTTCAAAGCTTTTGGATAGGCGGTTACGAGTGTTCGACGCACCGGTTACCGCGAAGAAAACACCTCGGACGTTTCGCCGGACAGCGTCTCGATCTCATTCATTCAACACGGCACGACGAGTTTGCATTCGAAGATTATTCACGTCTGCGGACAGTCGGTATTCGCACGGCGCGCGACGGCGTGCGGTGGCACCTGATCGAGAAGACGCCTTTTCGTTACGATTTCTCCAGCCTGCTGCCCATGCTTCAGGCGGCGCGCGCCAGCGAAACACAAGTCATCTGGGACTTCCTGCACTACGGCTGGCCGGACGGGTTGAACATCTGGAGCGCCGAGTTCGTCGATCGCTTTGGACGCTTCGCGCGCGCGACGGCGCAGGTCATTCTCGAAGAAACAGGCGGGCCACTATTCGTCACACCGGTTAACGAGATCTCGTTTGTTTCGTGGGGCGGCGGCGACGCCGGGTTCCTGAATCCGTTCGCCAAGGGACGCGGCCCCGAACTCAAAGCGCAACTCGTGCGTGCGGCGATCGCAGCGATCGAGGCCGTGCGCGAAGTCGATCCCCGCGCGCGCATCACGCACGCGGAACCGATCATTCACATCGCTCCCGATCCGTGGTATCCCGACGAGGCGCCCGCCGCTGAAGCTTACCGGCAGGCGCAGTTTCAGGCGTGGGACATGATTGCCGGCAGGTTTTGTCCGGAACTCGGCGGACGTCCCGAGTATCTCGACGTCATCGGTGTCAACTACTACTCGAACAACCAGTGGATACATCAGGATCCGAACCTGCCCCACTCCCGGCGCCGCAAGAGTGTGCTGTTGCCGCCTTCGCATCCGCTGCACCGGCCGGTCCGCGAAATGTTGGGCGAGGTTTACGATCGATATCGCCGGCCCGTGTTCATCGCCGAGACGGGAATTGAAGGCGATGCGCGGCCTTCGTGGTTGCGGTACATCGGTCAGGAGGCGCGTGCTGCTGCGGCTGCGGGAGTCGATCTCGAGGGACTGTGTCTGTATCCGATCATCGACTACCCCGGTTGGGGCGACGATCGTCATTGCACGTCCGGTTTGTGGGGCTATGCGGATGACGAAGGCGACCGGCCAATGTACGAACCTTTCGCTGAGGAACTCGCGCACCAGCAGCAACTTTGGGAGGTCCAGCGTCGCGATCATCGTGCGGTCGAAGAGGCGGTCAATATCGACACCCTCGACGAAGCTGCGCGAGAGCTCGACGTCGCCGCAACGCGCAGCCGCACCAAGCGCCGCGAGTAAAGTTCTCTGCGTGTCACAGGTCGTAAGAACGTGCCGCTAACAGATACAACTACTACAAACCTGGTGTTTTCTCATCACGGCTTCGCCGCCCGATGTGAGGCGAGGCTTGCCTCGCCGATCGTGCGCAAGAGTGATGGGCTACGCCCTTCATTTGAGGGGGCGGATCGAGTAATATCGCCGCCTCCCCGGCACTGCGTTGCCTCAGGTCGATCACTTTTCAGGAGCCCAAACTATGACTACTCACTTCGCATCGCGCTTGACGCGTCTCCACACCAGTTTTTTCGCCGTTGCTGTTCTTTTGCTGATCGCCTCCGCGGCAATGGCCCAACCCGCAACCGGCACGATCAAAACTCTTACGCTGAAGTCGACAGTGCTCGGCGAAGACCGGACCATCTTGGTCCGTACGCCGGCAGGATACGAGACGAACAAGCTCAGCTATCCAGTGCTCTACATGACTGACGGCGACGTTCACATGGGTCATACGGCGAGTACGATTGAGTTCCTTACCGGAAACGGTCGCATCCCGGACATGATCGTGGTGGGCGTTACCAACACTGACCGTACGCGAGACCTGTCGCCCGCGAAATCTACCGCCAAAAACGCTGCCGGCGAACTCCAATCTCCAACCAGCGGCGGCGCCAACAACTTTCTGAAGTTCTTCGAGACCGAGCTGATTCCTCACATCGAAAAGAATTATCGGGTCCAGCCGTATCGCATTCTCGCCGGCCATTCGTTGGGCGGGCTATTCGCGATCCACGCGCTGATTACGAAACCGGCGTTGTTCAATTCTTACATCGCGGTGAGTCCTGCGCTGCAATGGGAGAACGCGGAAGCGTTGCACCGCGCCGAAGAGTTTCTGAAGAACCAGAAAGAATTGAACGTAACTCTCTACACGTCGCTTGGCAACGAGCCCGGCCCGATCGGCGAGAGTTTCGACAAGTTCAAAGAGGCGCTTGCGAAAACGAACATCAAAGGTTTCGAGTGGCAAGCTGAACGCATGGAAGACGAAGATCATGGTTCGGTGGTCCTGCGCAGTCACTACTTCGGACTGCGCAAGGTGTATGCAGGCTGGCAAGGTCCGCAGGATGCGACCGGCGCGATCGTCGGCGGGTTGAAGGGTGCTGACGAGCACTACAAGAAACTCAGCGAGCGGTTTGGCTATGCGATTCCAGTTCCCGAGAACATGATCAATCAGATCGGTTACCAGTATCTCTTCGACGGCAAACCGGAAGAAGCGATCGCCGCCTTCAAGGCGAACGTCGAACGTTATCCTGGTTCGGCAAACGTCTACGACAGTCTTGCCGAGGCCTACGAACGTGGCGGCCGCATCGACCTCGCGGAACCGCTCTACGACAAAGCACGCCTCCTCGGCGCACAGAACAACGACCCGAACGCCGCCATCTACAAAGCCAACTACGAACGCGCCCACGCGAAGCTGAAGGAGACAACGAAGAAGCAGTAGGCGGGTTAGTAAGCAGCTCAATCCATCGTTCGCTTTGAGCGTGATGGCGACGTGTGCTTCCGTTCGTTCGAAAACATGGTTGGGAATTGAAATTCCTGGAGACAAACGCGCAAGGTTAGGCGTACAATGCGTGCCCCCGACTCGCAATCAATCAAGTCTCCCGTTTCGGTTTACAAGCCAGCCTCATGTGCAGGAAGGAGCCTCAATCATGTTTTCGACCAGGCCTCGAATTGTAATTTCTGCTTTTTGTTTCTTTCTTTTGCTGCTCCTCGTGGTGATGCCTGGAGTTACGCCCGTCAGCGTGCCCGGCAGCATCGCTTCGGCGGATCCAAACATCCCGAGATCGTACGAGGAGTTTATCGAGGGCGCGTACGCCGGCGCGCTCGGTCGTTCGCCCACGTGCCTCGAAGCACAAGCTGAATACGATGCGCTCACGAGTGCCGCCGGCGGCGGTGTCTTACACGAGGAAGCGCAACGCTTCGTCAGCACGCTGTTCGAGACGCAGGCGTCCTACGACGTCAACGACGGCCTCACTTATTGTCAGACGGCGGAATACGAGGCGATTAATCCCGCCTCCTGTAACACAACGATCGGCACCGGATTGGACACCTTCATCGCCGATCTGTACCGAGCGTTTCTATTCCGCGAGCCGGATTCGAGCGGTTTCAATTATTGGTTCAATAACAACGGCGGACGCAAACACCTGATTAACGCGTTCCGCGACAGTATCGAATTCAACACTCTGGTGGACCATCTCTTTTCAGGCATGCGTCCGACATGCCAGATCGAATGTCCGGAGTGCAATCCCGACCCGTGCGAAGGACCAAACCAAAACGGTCATTATTCAAAGCTCTGCCCGTGAGTTAAGCTCAGCCCGTAGGTTTGATGGCTGACATTGGAAGGTGACGGCGTGTGTCGTCACCTTCTTTTTGTTGCCAGCGTACGGTATAAAAGCGCGGTATATGCACAATAGTAGAACCCGACGCTTGGGAGCTTACGTGAAGACCAGAACGATGCACGCATGTTGGCGGATGATCTCGTGCGCTTTGCTCGTGCTCGCCGGACCGGCAAACGCTCAGAAACAATCACCGGAGCTGTTCACTTATAACGAGCTCGTCCAACTCTACGAGCAGGAAACTCCGCCCCAGGCACTACAAGACAAGCTGCGTCTGCTGTTGACGACGCCGTTCGTAAACAATCGTCCTGCAACCAGGGCCGTTTTGTCGGCGACGCCGCACCTCGGCAAGTCGTTGCGCATCGTCCAATGGAACATCGAGCGCGGGATCGAGTTCGACGCCGTGCGTGCTGCATTCACCAAGCCGGCGACCTTCGCGAGGCTGATCGATCCAACCGCCAACCCGCGTGGCAGCAAGCAACGAAACACGATCCTGCATCAAGTCGGGTTGATGAAAGACGCGGACGTGATCGTGCTGAACGAAGTCGACTGGGGCATGAAGCGCACTGATTACCGCAACGTCGCCGCGGAACTGGCGACGGCGCTCGGCATGAATTACGCGTACGGCGTTGAGTTCGTCGAAGTCGATCCGATAGCCCTCGGCATCGAGAAGTTTGAAGAGCTCGAGGACAAGGACAGACAAGAACTGGTAACTGAAATCACCGTCAATCCGGATCGTTATCGCGGCTTGCACGGTTCGGCGATTCTCAGTCGCTTTCCGTTGCAGAACGTCCGGCTGCAACCTTTCGATAACCAGCCCCACGACTGGTACAAGAAAGAAATCGAGAGTGTGAAGCCGATCGAGCAAGGCAAACGCAAAGCCGGCGAGTTGGTGTTTCGAGACAAGGTCCAACGCGAAGTACGCCGCGGCGGGCGAATGATGTTGACCGCGCGGATCGTCGACGAACGGATCCCGGGCGGCCGCGTGACTATTATCGCCACCCATCTCGAAGATCGCACCAAACCGGAGGGCCGGCGCAAACAACTGGAAGAGCTGCTGGCTCGGATCAAGGAAACAACCGGCCCGGTCGTCATTGCGGGGGACATGAACACGTCGACGCACGACGGCACGCCACTCTCGATCGGACGCGCGATAAAGAACCGCCTCGGCAGCAAAAGTTTTTGGGCTCGCCAAGCGTTGCAACTGTTTACCGGAACCAAACTTCCCTCGCTGCTCTTGACCGGCATGAACACCTATCGCACGCAAGCTGATCCCACGGTGCGAGATATTCCGCTCGTCGCCAAGAATCCGGAAGCAGACTTCTTCGAGACGTTGAAAGACTTCCGCTTCATGGACGGCAACTCGTTTGACTTTCGTGGCGAACGCGAGCGTTCAATCGGAAGAAAGGATGATCCACTCGCCAACTCGAACCAGCGCGGCGACAAAGGATTCATCACGACCTTTGAAGTCGAGCGAACGATCGCGTTTGTCGGCAAGTTCAAACTGGATTGGATCTTCGTGAAGCCGCCTTCGCTTACTGAACCATACGCGAAAGACGCACCGCATCGCTTTGCGCCACACTTCGGTCGCACGCTGAAAGAGGTCAACGAAGCTGTGAAAGATCGTATCTCCGATCACGCGCCGATAATGGTCGAGCTGCCCCTCGCCGAGCCACAACTCCCCGGCGTTGCGATCCCAACCGTCCGCAACAAACAATGAATTTCGGCCGAAACGATTTCGTTGATCCGCGCCATAGACTGCATAGCTCTTTGATTCGTTAACCTTCCCGCGGCGCGTGAGAACTTAGACGAGGCTGTAGACAGCACAAGACACTAATCTCGCGCGCCGTCTACAAAAGTCGACAATGATCTCACTCAACCCTCAAAACTTCTCGTTTCTCGAACGAAACTCAACGCTGGCATAACGATTGCCCGCGTTAATCGCAGTACCACGTACATGCTCACGTCACTCAACCCATCCTCTCAACACACTTACCGAAAGGTTATCCATGCCAAAAGATCAAGACAGCAATGGCGACAACAAGAAAGGCGATCTCTTCTCCCACATCAACATTGACAAGGTTCGAAAGCTCCGGCCGCTGAAGATCGACTACAGCCACGTGCGGAAACTCGAACTCATCGACAAGAACAATCGCAAACCGCAAACGTTCAAGGAGTACACGCGGCTCGTTCCGCCGAAGAAGCTGAGGGCGACGGAGAAAGCGCGCCCCGCGTTTGCGCGCGACATTCGTCACCTCAAGGATTTTTCAGTTCTGTGGTTCTTCCCGAAGAAGGTGCTCGTGCTCGTCAACAGCACCCTACTTCCGTCGATCCAGGCGTCGATCAATCAGTACGTCGCCGACCTCGCGTACGAAGGATACTGGGCCGAGGTGCACGCGATCGCCGGCGGCACGCCCGCAGAGATGCGCGACTTCATCAAGAGCCGAAACCCACTCGGCGTGGTACTCGTCGGCAGTTTGCCCACCGCATGGTTCGAGATGTCGGACGACTTCTTCGGTTCCGCTGAGTTTCCCTGCGACCTGTACTACATGGACCTCACCGGCACGTGGAACGATCCCGATGGTGACGGCAAATTCAGCGAACACCCGACAAACGTTGCGCCCGAGATTTGGGTTGGACGCATCTGGACCCCGACCGCGGACGGCAACGACGCCGCTCTGATCAACGATTACTTCGCGCGCAACCATGCCTACCGCAAGGGCCTGTTTGGTTATTCCAACAAAGCGCTCGCGTTCGTCGAAGACGACTGGATTGGTTTCGGCGATTGCGCGTTCGACTCGATGTTCGCGCCTGCCAACATCGAAACGATCACCGACCCGACGCTGACCACCGGCGCGCGTTATAAAGCCGAGGTCCAGCAACATCGAGCATGGGCGCAGATCAATGCGCACAGTTCGCCGGGCGGCCATTCGATCAGCGCGCCGGGCGGTGGCGAGTGGATCCCCAGCGCTTACTTGCGCGACACCAATCCGCCGAACGCATACTTCTATAACCTGTTCGCCTGTAGCAACGCGCTCTTCACGCAGGCCGACTACATGGCCGGCTGGTACATCTTCGATAAGAGTGGCGGCTCCATCTGCAACGGCCTCGCGGCGGTTGGCAGTACCAAGACCGGGTCGATGCTTCTGTTCGAAAACTTTTATGGACCAATGGGTCTCGGCAAGAACATCGGCGACGCCTTTGTCGACTGGTGGAAGGCGCTCGGCACCGACCACGATCTCGGCGAGCGACAGTGGTATTACGGCATGACGATCCTCGGCGATCCGACGCTCAACTGGTGGTCCGGCTGTGTACCTCAGCCGCGCACACCGGTGACTGAGGACGTGTTCGATCACTTCCCGCGTCTGACGCACTTCAACTGGGATCCGATTGGCCTACCCGGCGTGACCTACAACATCGAGATCGATGCGTTCGGAGCGATCTCCGCTGGTAAATGGGCCGCGGAAGTCGGGCAGAGCTGGTTCGTTTCCGGTTCCTTGGTTGATAATAATTTCGAGCACATGTTTGTCGGCGCTCAGCGAGGCCGCTGGCGTGTGCGTGCGAAAATTGCCGGGCGCACTTGCCCGTGGAGTGACTGGCAGTACTTCAAGTACACGATCTAGTTTCTCGGCGGCTTACTGCCGAGATTACCGACGTTACTTACTTGTGACTACCGAAGTCACTTACTTATGACTATCGAGGCGACTTAGTTATGACTAGCGAGGTCAGCGAAATAACCGGCAAGCTCGAGTTGCTCCCGAATCCCTGCACGACGAAACCGTGCTTGCCGGGGCTGGCGTTTGCAGTCGTCGCCGATGGCGTACCGTACTTTCTCAGCAGCAACGGCGGGTTTGTGATGCACAACGCAGACCTGCCGCCTGCTGGTGAGACAGTCGTTGCCGTTGGCGTGGTGCTGGAGGCGATGGACGTCAACGGCAACCCATTCAAGACGATCAAACTAAAATCCGTTGTCACAACCGCTCTTTAAAATAATCCGAGTAGAGCCTGCACCGAGTCGTGACCGTGCGACCTTCGAGGCGACGCACCAATCCCGCTTCCTGCAAATGTAAGAAATCCCGTTCGTCGGAACAGGTTTGTATATCGATGACCTCACGTAAACTTCGAACCAGCCTTTGATTGTCGTGAAGCCGGAACAGATGGTAACGAAGGTGATCTCCAAACGGACCGCGATCGTCCGTGGCTTGTGCAAAAAGTTGATCGACTGTGATCATGTTCGTGGCGAGTCGATAAAGAGCACGGCGTACGAGATACGGATGACCCGCGATCAAGTCCATCAGTTGGCGCACTTCGCTCGTGTGCAACGGTGAACCGTGACGTTGATTCAAATCGATTACCTGGTCCAGCGTGAAATAACCAGGCTCTATCATTTCACCGACGTTGAACGGCGCGGAGAGTGTCTCTTGAAGATGGAGATACGGCTCAGTTGAGATAACAAGCAGGAGATCCAATCGGTCCCAACCAGGGTCGAAGCCCCTGCGGTTGTGCCAGGCCCGCAACATGCTGAAAAAATCCTGTCCGAAACTGGCTTCGAATAGGACGTCAACCTCATCCATCGCCAGCACTAAAGGGGAATCCAGGATTTTCAACACGTGCTCAATTGATCGAGTGCAGTTGGCGCCACTGGGGAGACGCGCGTTCCAAGCACGATCCTCTATCTCCAACTCAGCCGTTATTAGTTGGCAGAACGCGCGAAAAAACCGATCCGCGTCCTCAAGGACGGTTTTGTCCAGGGTCTGAAAATCGATCAAGACGACGCGTTTTTGCGCACGCTTTGCTGCTTCAATCGTTTGGTACAGTAAAGAGGTTTTACCTATCTGGTTTGGGCCTTTTATCGTAATAATACCTCCCCGTTGTCCGATCGACGCCAACGCTATTGAATCTTCCTTTCTGGTTACGTAGAACGGCGACTGCGGCCTCACGACACCTTCGGGGGACTCTAACACTTCAACCTTTGATCGGATGGGCTCCTCAACTCTTACGTAGGGAGAATCAGCGGAAACCCGCGGCTTCCACTGACGCTCATCTCCCACAGTAATCGCATCCAACAACTCCTCGACCAGTCGTGGCGTGTCGTCTGCGCCGTCCCAGAACGCCCAGTTAAGGGGATTCAAATACGCGCTCAGCGGGTACGGAAAGGGTTCCCGATACGCTAGACGTACGGGCAGGATCCTGGGTCGGCCATCACGTGACTTTGCCAAACGATGGGCAACTTCAATCTCCCACCTGAACAACTCGCTGAGTGAAGCGGACGGCGAGATAAGAGCGATTAGGTAGTCAGCCTGCGAAAGCTGTTGCTCGATGAATTCGACCCAAGCGACGCCGACTTTCATCGATTCATCCACGAACACATTATGGAACTCTGACAGGCGCTGCTCTAACTCGCGCGCCACTGCGGCATCAGGGTCAACGTTGCGCTTATAGCTGATGAAAATATTGGCGCGCCTCTCGGCAGTTTTTGGATAGAAGATTTTTCGCAGCGGACCGTCTGCCGGCTCGAGTTGCGCAAGTGCTCCAACGATCCTCTCGTATGCTTTAACCATGTCCGAACCGCCGGCGCTTTCCGGCTCGCGAACGGCGACTTTTTCCATGTAGGAAAAATAAGGCAGGTAGATTAGCTTCAAGTCATCGAACCCGGCGCCGTCGAGTTTGCGGTTCGTACCCATCGGACGGTCGAATTTCTCCTTGAAACTCCTGGCGAACTCGTCAAGCAGTTTCATCTCACCGTACTCAACGCGGCTCGGTACGAACAAAAGTGAAAGCGGCCTGCCTCGCTGCTCGACGAGTTCTTTCGACGACAGACTTTCCGCCAACATCGCAGTGCCGTCGAGATTCTGCTGGTTCGGAGCTACAAACATCACCACGGTATCGGCAAGTAAGTACGTGCAGGCACCGCTCATTTCCGACACGCCAGTGCGGCTATCGATCAGCACCACATCGGCAACGGTCTCGACCTCCTGGCGAAACCATTCGAAGAACGCTTCGCCGTCGCGGTTCGTGTAGAAGTCTTCCCAATCAAATGCCCGGATGTGTTGAGCGTATGCAGCGAACTCACTGCCTTCACGGCGGCCGGCAGGTATGATTGCGAGCTCACCGCCCAAAGAATTTCGCTCGTAAATCGGTACTATAAAATCTCTGAGAGGCTCGACAGGATTGTTGAATGAGCTACCGTTGGCCGAGTCACTGCCCTCACGTTTCTGCGCTGCATCAAAGTGCCTTAATGAGTTCAGCTCCGAATACGACATCAGCATGTCGATGACGCCTCGTTTGCTTAATACCTCCCGAGGCTTTGTCACCGTCTTCGGTGCAGTGAAGTATCTTTCCAATCCGGGCGCTTCCAAATCGAAGTCGATCATCAAGACCTTCAACCCGCGCCCGTACAGTATCTCGGCGATATTCGCGAGCGCCATCGATCGCCCCACACCTCCTTTGAATGAATAGAAGGTGTAGATCATTTGAACTCCTTGAGTCCTTTGTACATTTGAGAACGCACGCCCTTGTTCGACCTGGTGGGGCGAGGTAGCAACCTGCCTATCCTGTCGGCGAGCCACTGTTCGAATTCTGTTTGTTCGTGAATGTCTCGGCAGCCGCCGTACTCCTCGTACCGCGAACGCCGTCGCTTTTCGAATTCGAAATCCGAGACTTGTAGTCGCAAAATCACACACATGTTGCGCACCAATTCAAACGCTGACTGAAGTGGTGCGATGTTCACTACTGAAGTTCCGGGGTAAGCGTCGAGCAACGATTGTTGGAAAGCTCGTTGAATGGACGGGTGACGCATGGAGATACTATCGATCACGACGATGCAGCCCTCGTGTCGGAGCTTCATCAGAAACGAACGCTTTTGATCGAGCGTGCGGATGTCGATGAACTGAGGCACTGTCCTTGTGCCTGGTCTGTTCAAGGAGTCGAGAACGTCCTTTACCAATTGCCTGATACTGACGTTGACGCCTTTTGATCCGAATGGCAGCCACTGTTCGGGAGTTGGCCCATACCAACGAGCCCAGTCGCCAATACCCTTGGCGGACAGTTCCGATTGAAGTTCAGCGAAGTCCTTACGCAGTTCATCCGGATAGTTTGTGAAAGCAGTGCCATTAACTAACTCCTGCGATTCGATATCGTTCATTACGGCAAGGACGATGGCGACGCCGTTATCGCTGGAAGGTTCATTGATGTCTTTCGCGAGCGTGAGGATTATGTAATCGACGACGGGCTTCTGCTCCTGGTACAGCGGATGGATGGCCCAGTTACGTTGAATATAATGGCCGTCAACTGTCTCAGCGATCAGCTCCTGGATCGTCCGTCCGCGCTGCGCGTCCACGTTCATTTGCTGAAACAACCATCCAACTGCAGCGACGATTTCGGTTTGGTATACACCCGCATTGAGCCATCGCTGAAGTTTTTCGATCGCCGCATGGAAGCGCGATAACGAATCGTCGTCGATAAGCTCGGACAATTCCTGCAGCACCGTTTGTTGTCTCGCTTCGGCGATGGCTTTCACATCGCGAGTGAGTGCGATCAATTCGCGCGCGTAGCTCGATGCTTCAGTGAGATCTCGATATTGTTTGTTTGCGAACGCGTCCGGGACTTCGCAAGCCGCGCAGAGGACGGGCAGGACGGGCTTTTGCATCGCCAGCGCGACTTCATACTCGATCTTCACGTAGTCGGATTTGACCGCGCCGGGTGTGAAAAGCACCAGCACCGCATCGCAGTTCCGCAGGGCATCGCGGAGTTGTACTCGCCAATCGTCCGGACTGGTTAGCCTTTCAATGTCCCGCCAGACGTCAAACCCAGCGGTGGATAACTCGGCACGAAGGCGAAGTGCTGAAGAACTGCCGTCAGTTCGCGAATATGACAAGAATATTTTCATAGCCTTGAGGAACAGCGCGAACGTTATACCGTTTCGGACGTTGGATTTCCAAGTCCATTCAGCCCTGCCGCCTTGCCGGTGCGGATCAGTGCCGTGATTTCCCCCTTGACAATCTAGGGAACGTCCGTTAGATTGCTGCCCCAGACAATCTAGGGAAGAATCTTCATGGCGAATGAGCGCACAGACTTGTTGCAGGGGACGCTGGAGTTGTTGATTCTGAACACTCTCGCGCGTGAGTCTATGCACGGCTACGGGATTGTCCAGCGGATACACGAAGCTGCCGAAGATCTGCTCAAAGTTGAGGACGGCTCGCTTTATCCCGCGCTCTACCGCATGGAGGAACGTGGCTGGATAAAGTCAGAGTGGGGAGTGTCGGACAACAATCGCCGCGCCAAGTTTTATAAACTCACGCGAACCGGACAACGACAGCTCGAAGCGCAACGCGCCAACTGGAACCGCATCTCCAAAGCAGTGACTAAAATTTTGCAGGCTACTTAACGATGAGAACCATGATAGCCAGGCTGCTCGGTCGCGCTGAACGCAATCAAACCACGCTCGATGTCGCGGAAGAGTTGCAGTTCCACATCGACATGCTCGAGCTTAATTACGCTCAACACGGAATGTGCACCGCAGACGCGAAGGCCGCGGCCCAGAGACGCTTTGGAAACCTCGAAAGAGTCAAGCGGCAGTGCATCACGATCAGCGAAAGAAACAGTCTTCTCAGACGCGTGCTCAAGACGACGTTGATTCTCATCGGACTTGCCGGTCTGGCGATACGCCTCCTTAGCGCAGACCAGAACGTCGCCCGCATTGGCGCAGCACTGATCATGATCGCGATCGCTGGCCGCTTGCTGCTCTACGTACGCGGATTAGTCCCCTCGACGACGGCCCGAAACTAACATGCTCGTAATCAAAAACCTGAAGAAGACTTACCCGAGCGGTGTGCAAGCGCTCAAGGGAGTCAGCCTCGAGATGTGGCCGGGCGTCTTCGGCTTACTTGGACCAAACGGCTCCGGTAAGACGACTCTGATGAAGATCGTCGCGACCCTGCTCGAACCCGACTCAGGCACGATCGAGCTCAACGGCGCCAACGCTTTAACTCGCAAACACGACACCCGGCAGATGCTGGGTTACCTGCCGCAGGCCTTCGGTCTTTATCCAACACTCACAGCCTCGCAAATGCTGAATTACCTCGCGAAGCTCAAGGGCATCACAAATAACAAAGAGCGGCGCGCGTTGGTCGATGCATTACTCGACAGGGTTAATCTTAACGCCGAGCGTCATCAGCGATTAGGCGAGTTCTCGGGCGGGATGCGACAGCGTTTCGGTATCGCTCAAGCGCTCATCGGCGAACCGCAACTGATCATCGTCGACGAACCGACCGCCGGACTCGATCCGGAAGAACGTAATCGTTTTCATAACCTGCTTTCGGAAAGCGCCGGCGAAAAGACCGTTGTGATTCTCTCGACTCACATCGTTTCCGACGTTTCCAATCTCTGCACGAGCATGGCGATCATTCGCAAGGGCGAGATCGTGTCGTCGTGCAGCCCGGGGCAGGCGGTGGACCAACTTAAAGAGTCGGTTTGGGAGGGCGCGGTGGCGCACGAGCAACTCGCGACTTTCAAGTCTCAGTTCAACGTGATCTCTTCGCGGACGTTCGACGGTCAGGCGCGTGTGCGACTGATTTCCAAGGGTCAGCGTCCGAGCGAAGAGTTCACGCCGGCGATTCCGGTGTTGGAAGACTACTACTTCGATCTCGTCAATCGCTAACAACAAGCGATGAAAAATCCATTTCACACACCCTTCGCGGCAGTCTTCTGTAACGAAGTGTTGATAAACATGAAGCGCGTTGCGCCATACGTGATGATGGTGCTTTTCGCGTCGAACGCGGTGTTGTGGTGGGGATGGGGACCGGCTGTCGCGCGAGGTTGGGCCACCAACAGCGAGTTTTACATTCAAAGAAACATCGGAGGGTTCTCGCTTATCCTCGGCCTCCCGATATTCACGGGCGTCATCATGGGCGACCCCGTTATCCGGGACTTTCGACTCGGCGTGGATCCGTTGATCTTCGCGAAGCCAGTCGGCCGTGCGTCGTATCTGCTCGGAAAGTTCTTCGGCAACTTCTTCGTGCTTGTCTGTTGTCAATCCGTGTTCGTGATCACGTTGTTTGTGCTGCAGTGGGTCCCATTCTCGGGAATGGTTACGCTGCCCGTGCGGATTGTTCCTTACTTCAAACACTTCTTTTTCACCCTGGTCATTTCGCACATGGCCCTGGCCGCAATTTACTTCCTGGCCGGAACACTTTCTCGCAGCGCAAAAGTGGTCTTTGGGCTGATGGCGGCTTTTTACCCGGTTTTCATGGCATCTTCGTACGCGGTACATAACCTACCCGCCGCTGTCGGAACACTCTTTGCGCCATTCGGTTTTAATCTCTCCGGGCTCGGAGGAAACTACTGGGAGCTTAGCCCGGATTTTCTCAACAACCTGGTCATTAACTACAGTCTGACCGCCTACGCCAACCGCGCTTCAACAATCATGTTGGCTGCGCTGCTCTTGTTGATTGTTTACTGGCGGTTCTCGATCGAAGAGCGGAAGAGCGCTCGAGAAGATTTCACGAAACTGACACTCGTGGAGGCGCCGGAGCGGATCGCTTATGTTGCTCCGTCGTATGGACTGATTGACTCTCCTATCGTCGCGTTGCCCCAACGCGATCTAATCGCGCTTCCGAAAGTCACTGCAACTCAAGGCCCGGCGGCGACTCGCTTCAAAATACTCGCGGCGCTCGGCGTCGAGTTTCGACTGCTGCGCGCAGAACGAGGACTGATCGTTCTGTTCTCACTCGCGATTCTTCTATCTTTCCTGTCAGTTCCTTTTTCCCGAATCCCCGTTGAGATCTCCTACTCCGTCACCTCGGCGACGAACACAGCAAACATGCTGTTGCTGTTCCTGACCGGCGTGATCGTTTTCTACACCGGCGAGGTGATGCATCGCGATCGGGAAGTGAAGATCGAACCCGTCGTATGGTCCACGCCTGCGCCAAACAGTGTGCTGCTACTGTCGAAGTGGCTGGCGATGACGTTGCTGTCGCTCGCGCTGGTGATCGTCGGTGCTCTAACCACGATCGCGACGCAACTCTTGAGAGGCCATACGCCCATCGATATCCCCGCCTACTTCAACATCAACGCCGTGATCGTTGTGCCGGGAATCATTTTTCTGACGGCGCTGGTGGTGGCGTTGAATGTCTTGCTGCGCAATAAGTACGTGACGTACGTCGTCGCGGTCGGTACGGGCGCCGGTCTGTTTTACTTTTATAACCTCGGCTATAACCACTGGCTCTACAATCCACTCCTTTACCGGCTGTGGAATTACCCGAACCTCACGAGCGGAACGATACTCACCTACCGACTCTACTGTCTCTCTCTTGCCGCCGCGCTTCTCGCCCTCGCGCACCTCTTCTTCGAGCGCAGATCCAAATGATTCAGTAGCCTCAACCGTCTGTTCCCTTTTTTCGATATCTTGCGCGTTAAGTAGTGAGAGGTCAGAGAGTTCACTTTCACCACCCATTTACAGGAGACACACAACACATCATGTCCGCGAAACTTTTTGGAAGGTTGCTTGTAGCCGCGATTCTGCTGGGCACATTGGCGGCGCCGGTATTCGCCCAGCAATCTGAACCAGCTAAACCCGCCGGTGTTCCCGTCTTGTGGCGCAACCCGGGCGATGTTTCACGGCGGAATCTGACATACGGCCCGGGCTCGGCCGAACTCGCACCTGTTGCCCCATTCACCTTCGTCAAGGAAGAGCAAACCGGCGAGTCGCCAAAGTTCAACGTCACCGACGCGCGCGGCCAAACGTGGGTCGTCAAAGTCGGCCCCGAAGCGCAGGCGGAAACAGTTGCGAGCCGTCTCGTCTGGTCCGTTGGATACTTCGCCGACGAGGCTTACTATTTGGATCGCGCGGAGATCAAGAACCTGCCGAAGCTCTCGCGCGGACAGGAGTTCATCGAAAAGGGCTCGGTTGTTCGCGGTGCTCGCTTCGAACCGAAGCGCAAAGAGATCGCGCGCGGCGAAAACTGGGACTGGGAAACGAATCCGTTCGTCAAGACTCGCGAGCTCGACGGGTTGAAAGTCCTGATGGTGTTGCTTGCGAATTACGACACGAGCCTGCGCAACAATCGCGTGCTCTCGACGACGAACTCCCGCGGTGAAGTCGAAGCGCGTTACGTTGCGACTGACGTCGGCGCCACACTCGGCAAAGTTGGCGGACTCGGCGGCAAGCGTTCGAAAAACACGCTGGAAGATTTTCGCGCGAGCAAGTTCATTCTCGGTGTGCAAAACGGTCTGGTGAAGTTCGATTACGACACCACTCCGAAGAAGATGGGCGCTTTCGCGTCGCTCTTCAAACCGAGTTATCGCAGCAGTCAGGAACGCAAGGAACGCGTGATGCAAAACATCTCGGTCGAAAACGCGAGATGGATCGGATCGCTTCTCGGGGACCTCAGTGACGAACAGCTTCGCGACGCGTTTCGCGCCGCCAACTACGACAAGCAAACAATGGACGGGTTCGTCGCAGCGATTCGCGATCGGATTAACCAGTTGAACAATTTGAGTGCGCCGGTGGCGGCCGCGAAGTAACACACGGGGAACAAATGACTAGATTCGAACGACGGTTTCAGGGCTCGGCGGGGCTGGCGATGGCAGGATTTCTGCTGTTGCTGGCCCTCACGGGCGTTATCTCATCGGCACAGAAATCTGAAACAACGGCCGCGGCGCCGATCAAGAACTTCGGTAAAATCAACGACAACTATTACCGCGGCTCACAACCGGATCGATCTCAGTTAGCGGCTCTGAAAGCGATGGGCGTGAAGACGATCATCGACCTTCGTAAGGATTATGTCGCGGGCGAACGGCAGTCGGCGGCGGAACTCGGTCTGAACTATTTCAACATCCCGCTCAAACCGAACAAGGCAGCGACCAAGGAACAGACGGACTACTTTCTGGGTCTCGTGAACGATCCCGCGAACGGTGCGGTCTACGTTCACTGCAAAGGCGGGCGTCATCGCACTGGAGCACTGACGGCGGTTTACCGGATCACGCACGACGGCTGGACGGCGGAAAAGGCGTGGGACGAGATGAAGCAGTACGACTTCGACGACGGAATCTTTGGCGGTCCGGCGGCGCAGAAACGATTTGTGTTCGAGTTTTACGAGCAGCACAAGACGGCGAAGAGTGCTGCCACACAGCAATAACGATCGCTACCCCGACCCGTAATAAGCGGCACAAAAACGCGGAAAAGCGCAATCCTGTCAGATAACGCCTCGTGGTGGTGTCTTTCAGGAGGATGAGGATCCTGCCGCGCATCAATCTGCCGAAGAGAAAAGCGGCGCGTCGGTTATGGCGCAAGTCGAAGGCGCACCTGACCGTCAGGCGCGTCTACTATTCGATCGAATTCATCCTGTTTGCGGCGACGTACTTACTCGTCTTCTCCGGCGATCGACTGAAGACGATCGACCGTCTCGGCCACCGCTCCGACGCAGTCTTTTCTCTTCTTTTAATCGCTGCGTTTATCGTGTTTCACGTCATCGCGCGCCGGCGTCTGCTGCCCAAAATCGAGAGTTACTACGCGCCTGCGCCGCATGACGACCGCAAGATCTTCTTCGAGCTTGGACCCGGCTCACAGCACGTCACCACCATCGATCAGCTCTACCAGCATCTCGCCGAACGGATTCGCTTCGCGCTCGACGCCGGCAATGCCGCGATCTTCACGCGCGACGAGGCCAGCGGAAATTTTAACCTTCGCGTCGTAGCTGAAAAAGGAAGTCCGGCGGAGACTGATTTCGGCGGCAAGCGTTTGCAGTTGAGTAAACGCGCGTTCGTCGTGCGACGGCTGATGAACCTTTCGACGCCGCTCGTGATCGAGCCGCAGGAGATCGAGACGTGGTCGCAGGCGCTCTATTCGGTTCCGTCTTCGTTGCGTGAGGAGCGCGCGAGCGAACACGAAGTACTGCGGACGATCAGGTCAACCATCCTCGTCCAGATCAAACAGAAGAACGAACTCGTGGGAATACTTTCGTTCGGTCCCCGGCGCGGTAACTTTCAATACTCCGTCTCCGATCGCGAACTGCTGATGTCGATCGCCGGCCAACTCGCTTTGATTATCGACAACGCTCGCCTGACCGAACGCATGGTGGCCCAGGAACGTCTGCGCCGCGAACTCGCACTCGCCGCCGAAGTGCAACAGCGTCTGCTTCCGTCCGATGCTCCGAAGAGCGCCGGAATGGAGATCGCGGGGTTCTGTGAACCGGCGCGTGGCGTCGGCGGTGATTACTACGACTTCATCAGTTTCGATAACAGCCAACTCGGTGTCGCGATCGCAGACGTGGCCGGGAAGGGAATGCCGGCAGCGCTGCTGATGTCGACCGTGCAAGCGACGCTGCGCAGTTTGACGGCGCGAAACGGTTCGGGTAATTACGATTTGTCCGTGATCGTAAGCAAACTCAACCGCTTGCTGTTCAACTCCACCAACGGCGAACACTACGTCACTTTCTTTTACGCCACTTACGATCCACACACGCAGCGTTTGACGTACGTGAATGCCGGTCACAATCCGCCGCTTTATCTTCGCGCCGATGCCGGTTCGGAGTTTCGCCAGTTAACCTTCGGCGGTTTGGTCGCGGGGGCGTTTGAGCACGCCACTTACGAACAAGAGACCGTGCAGATGAGACCAAACGATCTGCTATTTCTTTACACGGACGGTCTCAGCGAAGCGCTGAACGTAGATGGCGAGGAGTTTGGCGCGAGCAGAATCATGGACATGCTGAAGGCGATTGCCACGTTGTCGGCGGACCAGATTCGCGACGCTTTCCAGCACATTGGGATCCTAAGCTTAGAATTCCACGTGGACAAGTTGTCGCG